>ERZ746981.2-NODE-2-length-504151-cov-34.140452_pt1 | contig 504151 bp, 438 predicted proteins | sample MGYA00374948_ERZ746981 | MGnify/ENA primary metagenome ERZ746981 (study PRJEB28757, sample SAMN06711160) | food metagenome | host: microorganism | place: China:Harbin | collected 2017-01-30 | study: EMG produced TPA metagenomics assembly of the Analysis of... | reverse complement strand
ACACGCCGGTCATCCACGCGTGCCACTCCGTGTGCCAGAGGGAAAAATGGCTCAATCCGCTCCATCTGGCTCTCAGACAGCAAAAACATGTCACTCACAGCCTCACCTCCATCGGTAAGCCTGTGAATCACAGCGTCTCGCTCAGTTCAATAAATTAACAGGTCCTGAGCCTAGTAAAAAACAGTAAAAGTTTTTGGGTGCTGCCTTTTTTCAAAAAGGCAGCGTCTTCAGAAGTTTTTTGAAAAAAGCTTCACCAGAAACTTCTTTATAATTCACCATGGTATCCTGGGGCTGCTGCGATTATTTCTGCAGTTCAGCGAAGATTTTCCGCATTTTCAGGACTTTCGGGGCGACGACGGCCTGGCAGTAGGGGTTGCCGGGGTTTCGGGCGAGATAGTCCTCGTGTTTCGCTTCGGCGGGCCAGAAGGTGGTGAGGGGTTCGATCTGTGTGACGAGAGGGGCGTCCCAGAGGTCTGATTTTTCGATTTCGTCGCGGATTTCGAGAGCGGTTTTGTGCTGGGCTTCGTCGGTGAAGAAGATGACGGAGCGGTACTGGGTGCCGATGTCGTTGCCCTGGCGGTTGAGGGTTGTGGGATTGTGGAGGGTGAAGAAGATCCGCAGGAGCTGCGCGTAGGAGATGATCGCGGGGTCGAAGGTGACTTCGACGACTTCGGCATGGCCGGTGGCGCCGGTGCAGACCTGTTCGTAGGTGGGGTGTTCGGTGTGGCCGCCGGCGTAGCCGGAGCGGACGGAGAGGACGCCTCTGATGGTGAGGTAGACGGCTTCGACGCACCAGAAGCAGCCGGCGCCGAGGATGGCGGTTTCGGTTCTGGGGGCTGGTGTGGTGGTCATGGCGGGGCTCGTCTGGTGAGGGGTGGCTCAGGAGGCTGAGGCTCCGCCGGGAGGACGGGGCTTTCCGGAAGCTGGGGGTTTGGCGGGGTGGGGTCAAGGGTCGGGGTGGCGGCGGACGTGGCTCTCTGAGGCCGGGATTGTTTTCAGAGACTGTTTCAGAAGCCTGCTCAAGCCGTATCCTGATAAATCATAAAGAAGTTTTTGGTGAAGCTTTTTTCAAAAAGCTTCAGAGAACGCCGCCTTTTTGAAAAAAGGCGGCACCCAAAAACTTTTATTGTTTTTCTGTCAGAGGTTTGTTGTGGTGCGGTTTCTGAGGTGAGCGGATGACAGAGGCGCAGAAAAACAGGCGTTTATGTCTTTTGCAAACAGGAGACAAAGCAGGGTTCTGCCCTGCACCGGAAGGGATCACAGATTCTGATTTAACAAACCGGGATCAAAGGGACTGCGTCCTTTTGTGGGGTTCGGGGCAAAGCCCTGAAAAGTCACTGCGCCTGTATTTGCAAAATATACAAATGCTAAAAACAACAGCACAAGTTTTTATGAATGCTTTTGTATTTTTAAGGCTTTCGAATCAGTCTTTCACAGAATGTTTTACAAAGGCTCTGTAGTCGTCAGGGGATGAGATTGCCTGGCAGGCGGATTGTGCGCCTGTCCCTGCGTGCTGATACGATTGCTTCGACATTGGGCAGGTGCACGATTTGCTTTCTGCGTTGTCTACAGGGGGCGTGGCCCTGGTCTCATCAGGCTCCGGATCCGAAAACAGCGTCTCCCGTGGCGGGGATCGCCCGGAACGCTGATCTGATCCGGAGGCTTTGTGGACCGTGTTGCTTTCCTGTCGGAGGCCCTGCCTGCCGGGGCTTTGAATGAAACGCGGGAAGCTTCTGTTCGATTTCAGGTTTGGCATTTTACAGCACAGAGGTCTTGCGGAGATGTGTGACCTCTGACGGGTCTGAGGCGGGGTTCCGGGCGAGGTGTTATTTTGAAATGCGCAGGGAACTGTCGTTGATGATCATGTTGAGGGCTGATGAAAAGGCGCTCTGGATGCCGGCGCCGTCATCGGCCTGGAAGTAATCGTCTGATTTTGAGGCGCAGCTCTGCATGGAGCCCTGCATGGTGCCTGAGCCGGTGCCGGTGACGGGGGCGACGTAGGTGTCGAAGAGGCTGTTGCCGGGGACGGAATAATAGGGGACCCAGATGGAGAAGAGCTGGACGCCCATGTTCTTGAGGGTGGTGCAGGCGTTTGTGTAGGTGACGTCGATGTTGTGGTAATAGGGCGGGTAGGTGGCGTCGTACACGTCTTCGGCGCCGTCGGAGAGGAAGATGATGTATGTTTTCCTTTTTGTGGCGGAGCTGCCGTCTCCGACATTGGTCAGCTGACTTGCTGTATAGTTCAGGGCGTCGGTCGTTTTGGTGTATCCGCCGTTATAGTCCGCGTAATCGAGTGGTCTGTAGGAAGAGTTGTTGCGTGAATTGAAGTACTGGGTGGCGTTTTCGACGTCCACGGCTGATGCGGCTGTGATGGCGGCTGCGATATCGGTTGTCGGGGCGAGGGACTGGATGACATTCGTGCCGAAAGTGCTGATGCCGACCGAGATATAGGTGTTGTTGCTGGCGGCGTAATCGTTGAGCTGGGACGTGAAGGTCTGCATGGCCTGTTTGACGTAGTCGATTTTCAGTTCGATCCCGTTGGCCTGGGCGTAGGCGCGCATGTCGCAGACGGGTTTTCCTTTGCGGGAGTAGGTCTGGGGACTGAGAGAAGTGGTGCAGCTCACGCCGTTGGCGCTGTAATAATAAGCGTTGGGATCGTGGCAGGCGAAAGCGCACTGGCTGTTGGTGTTTTCCAGGGCCTGGATGGCGGCTGTGCTTCCGCCGACGGTCATGGAGTTTGAGACATCCACGAGGAAGATGACCTGGATGTACGAGTTTGTGGCGGTCATGCTGGCCGTGGAAGTGACGGTGACGGGGCCTGAGAGGCCGGGGACCAGATTTGGCAGGAAGAATTTCGGGGTGCTGGCCAGGGTTACGGTTACGCTGCCGGAATATTGTGTCTGGCTGGCGTAGGAAACCGAGATGCCGGGCAGGGTGGTGATGCCGGCGGCGGCGGCGTTGGTTGCGACGGAGGTCTCGGCGGCGGCCTGGGCTGTCTGCAGGGCTTCCGCTGGTGAGGTGGAGGCCTGTGTCACCAGGCTGTCATTGGCGGCCTGAGCGGCTTTCAGCGAGGCGGCGTCAGCGAAGTTCTGAAGCTGGGTGTGTGTGTTGACGACGACGGCGAGGTTGGCGGAGGTTGCGATGCCGATGAGCATGGTGAGTGCTGCGATGGGCGCGATGACTGAGACGCTGCCTTCCCGTGAGGCGCGTAGCTGTCTGAGCATGAGTCTTTCCTCAGACTGGTCGGCTGTCTGATCCGGTGGTGATGGTGGACGGGTGGATCACAGGCTTTTGCATAGGGGAAATCGGATGTTTCCGGGTGGAAGGTTGGGGTGAGTGAGATGTATGGCATTGTAAGGTGGATAACTGGTTAATGCGGCAGGGATTTGCGCGGAATGCAGGGTGTTATTTGATGTGTTTCTGACAGATATTGCTGTTTAATGTGGGTTTGTTTGGGTTTACACTGTATCCTGATGGATATTGATCTCTTTGCGCCGGTTTATTTAAGAGACTGTTTCAAATACCTTAAATGGACAAAAATCCTTACACCAAACTGATGAGGTTATGCTTTTGCCTCCCGCTCAGCTGCCTGTCTCAGCCAGTCTGCAAAAAGCATCTCACGACAAACCTTTGATAAAAACAGTAAAAGTTTCTGGGTGCCGCCGTTTTTCAAAAAGGCGGCATCTTCTGAAGCTTTTTGAAAAAAGCTTCACCAAAAACTTCTTTATAATTTAAAGCAGGTTTCACGGGCAGTCTTTTGAAACAATCTTTAAGATATTTATGTGTTTTGCGCACAGAGGACAGGGCAGGATCTGCTGTGCGCCCGGATTGAGTGTGACGCGAGGGTGTGTCGCGCACGATATTCCCTTTGTCTCTTTTGATTTAATATGATGGGATCAAAGGGACTTTGTCCCTTTGTGAGTTAGGAGCATATTACTGAAAAGCTATTGTGTCTGTATTTGCAAACTATGCAATGTTTTATGCATTATAGTCAGAAAAAAAGAGTGAGGCGCTTCTGCTCTTTTTTGAAAAAAAGAACCAAAAAACTTTTGATTTTTAAAAATTATCCTGAGTGAATGGCTGATAATAAATAGGTTAAAGTCTTTTTGTTTCTTTTTCTTCAGAAAAAGAATGTTTCCTTATTTTTAAAATATTAATGTGTAGAATAATTCTTCGCGAAGATTTTTTGATAAGATTTGAAAAGTGCTATATTTTTGAAAAGTCTGTTTCTTAAAACCGTTGTTTTTTATCAAAGATTTATCGCGCAGTGCTCTTATGGAGGGACTTCGTTTTCTCGCCGGTTTGGTAGAAACGCTGAAAAGCTGTTTTTATGATAAGGGGATTTCCAGGGCGCTGCCCTGGACCCCGGCAGGGAGAGCGGCTCCCTGCACCCTGATCGGTTTAATAAAAAGGTTTGCAAAGGTCTGAGACCTTTGCGGGGGTTTTAAAGGGGCAGAGCCCCTTTTGTGACTCAGTGGCCTGTAGCCGGAACGACCGGCAGGAGAATGGAGGTTGCTGCCGCGCCGCCGTGATGGATGCTCTGGGTGGCTTTGATGTAGTCGGCGGGCTGCGCCTTGAAGATGTTTTCGACGTAGCGCTGCGGGTTGCGGTCGTAGAGCGGGAACCAGGAGGACTGGATCTGGATCATGATCCGGTGGCCCTTTGCGAAGACGTGGTTCACGGCGGGCAGGGTGAAGCGGTAGTGTTCGGTGCTGTTCGCCGGGATGGGGGAGGGCTGTTCGAAGCTTTTGCGGTAGCGGCCGCGGAAGATGTCCATGGAGACGGGAAGCTCGTAGCCGCCCATATCGGGGGTGTCTGCTGTTGTGGGCAGGTTCACGTCGATGAGTTTGACGACCCAGTCTGCATCGGTCCCGGTGGTGGCGGCGTAGAGATCGGCGACGGGGACGCCACTGACGGTGACGGGTTCGGTGAGGGGGGCAGTTTCGTAAGTCAGCACGTCGGGCCGGGATTCGGCCTCGCGCTGATCCTGGACGAGCCAGGGCTTCCAGCGGTTGCTTTCGCTGAAGGCGAAGGGGCGGCGCAGGAAGGGAACCGGGTGGGCCGGGTCGGAGATGTAGGAATCCGCCGCGTCGGTTGCGGGGCGGGTGAAGCTGAGACCGTTATGGTTGTCGAGGTAGAGCGGTTTCAGCGGGGCGGTGCAGTTTTTTTCGCAGGCGAGGGGCCATTTCGCGTAGTGGTCCCAGTGCTGGAGGCCGGTGTTGTAGATGATGGCGGCGGGCATGGAGACGGCGGGTGCGCCGGGTTTCAGATACTGGTCGAAGAAGGGACGGAAGACGTCGCGGCGGTACTGTTCGGCGGTGTCGCCTTCGAAGGCGAGGGGGCCGAGGGTTGAGCCGTTATAGTTGACGCCGCTGTGGCGCCAGGGACCCATCACGAGCGTGTTGGGGACGGCGCCGGGGAATTTGTCCTGGAGGGCCTGCCAGGAGTGGATGGCGCCCCACATGTCTTCCTGGTCCCAGAGGCCCTGTTCCCAGAGCATGGGGACGGTGGGTTTTTTGTTGGCGATGAAGTGGTCGAGGGCCTGTCCCTGCCAGAAGGCGTCCCAGGCGGGGTGGGCGAGCATGCGCTGCCAGAAGGGGAGCTGGTCGAGGCCGGCCTGGCGGGCGAAGTCTTCGGCGGAGCCGGCGCGGAGGAAGTTGGTGTAGTCGTCGCGGTCGGTGCGGGGGATTTCGTCGCCTTCGCCGCGCACGGACATCTGTGCGGGGAAGTAATCGAGGCTGCTGAGGCGGAAGGCGCCGTAATGGAACCAGTCATCGCCCATCCATCCGTCGACCATGGGGCTTTCGGGGGAGGCGACTTTCAGGGCCGGGTGCGGGTCGAGCAGGGCCATGACGACGGTGAAGCCTTCATAGGACGATCCGGTCATGCCGACGCGGCCGTTTGATTCCGGCACGTGTTTCGTGAGCCACTCGATGGTGTCCCAGGCGTCGGTGGTTTCATCGGTGTTGGTGGGGTTAAGGGGGCCGCGCGGGGGGCGGGTCATGACGTAGTCGCCTTCGGAGCCATATTTGCCGCGGATGTCCTGGAAGACGCGGATATAGCCACCTTCGACGAAGACGTCGTCGCCCTGGGGCAGGAGGTTGCGCATGGTCAGTGCGTCGGGGGTGCGGTTGGCGCGCTGCTTCGCATTGTAGGGGGTACGGGTGAGGAGGATGGGGGCGTTTTTCGCGTTCTTCGGGATGACGATGACGGTGTAGAGCTTCACGCCGTCGCGCATGGGGATCATTTCGACGCGTTTGATGTAGTCGCGGCGGTCGGTGGGGTAGCTGACATGGGCGGGGATGTCGTTGCCGGTCTGGACGAGGAGCGGGTCGGGCTGGGCGGCGCGCGCGGTGGCGAGAGCTGTGGTCAGCGCGAGGCAGGTGGCGAGTGTGGTGAGCGTGCGCGTGGTTTTGCGGCGTGTCTGTGCTGACCGTCTGTGGCTCATTGCGGTGTGTTTCCCCTGAAATGCGGTGGGCTCGTTCGTTTCGGGGAAGGTATAAGGGGTTTGGGGTGGAGAGGCCAGGCATGAGGGTTTTCGGGGCGGGCGGCTTACGGGCTCTGGCGCGTCGGCCGGGGGGTGAGGCGTTTGTGATGACCAGTGCCCTGTGTGAGGGGGCGCCGCGGGAAGAGGAGGCGTGGCGGCATGTGGTGGAACTGGCGGCGGCGCGGGATGTTCCGCTGGTTCCGGTTGTTCCGGAAGCGCGGGCCGATGAGATGATGCGACGTGTCGGGAGTGCGGATCGGGTCGGAAAGAAGCTGACTGATGCGGGTGTTTTGCGGGATATGATGGCTGAGGCGCGGATACGGAGGCCGCTGTCGCCTTTTGGACTTGTGCTGGATGTTTCCGATCTGGCGCCTGAGCGGGCGGCGGCGGTAATTGAGCAGCATGTCGGGCGCTGTGTGGCGGGGTGAGGGAGCGAGCTGTGTCTCCCGCCGGTCAGCGTGATTTCTGGTTTTGAAAGATGCTTTCAGAACCGGAATGTTCCCGCTTTTCCGGTCATTACCAGTTGTAAGTCAGGTTGCCGTAGACCTTTCTTCCCTGCCCCAGGTTACAGGCCCAGGTGCTGCACGCCACGGTATAGTATTTATTGGTCAGATTGGACACGCTGAGCTGGGCTTTCAGGCCTTTCAGGGAAGGGAGGGCCGCTCCGAAATCGTAATGTGCGCCGATATCGAACAGGAGATAGGCGGGATTTTTAAAGGATTCGACACTGTCGCCGTAAGTGGTGCCGGTGTATCTCATGCCGCCATTGATGCCGAAGCCACGCAGAGGACGAAAAGGGATCGTGTAATCGGCGAAGACTGAGAACATGTTTTTCGGAACGTAAGGTACGGACATGCCGCTCTGGGAGATGGCGCTGCCATAGCTCGAATCTGTGTAAGGGTCGTATCTCTTCGAGGTCTTGTCTGTTTTTGCATATCTGAGATCGGTAAAACTGTAGGACGCCACCACCCTGAGGTCTCTGGTAATGTTGGCGTTCGCTGCGACTTCGAAGCCCTGTGACCGGACGCGTCCGCCGTCGTCCTGATAACCGCTGTGCACCGCGTCAGTGATCAGATAATGATTCTCATCGATGTGAAAAGCTGATGCTGTAATGATGATATTCCGGTGCGGAACTTTGTATTTCAGTCCGGCCTCAAGCTGCTGTCCGGTCAGAGGCGCAAAGGGTTTTCCCTGCCAGTCTGTCGCGCTTTGCGGGATGAAGGATGTGGCGTAGCTGAAATAGGGCGCGAGACCGAAATCGAAGTTGTAAACGAGTCCGGCGCGCCAGGTGAAGGCGTTCTGGGGGCGTGGGATATCGCGGCTGGCTCCGGCTTTGCTGGTGGTTGTGCCCAGGGCGTTCGTCACTGAATAATTGGTGTATTTTCCGTGGTAATTGACCCAGTCCTGTCGACCGCCGAGCAGGATGGACAGGCCTTTCCATTTGATCTGATCCTGGAAGTAGACGCCTTCCTGAAAGTAATTGAAGCGTGAGAGGGAGGTTGAGGCATCGCAGCCGGAGCCTGCTCTGGTGCTGTAGCAGGGAGTGAAATTCGAAACAGGGTTAAAGATGTCCAGAATGACGTCACTTGCGGAATTATCGGACATGGACTGGAAATTCCAGTCGAACTCACGGAAGTCGGAGCCGACGACCCAGGTGTGTTTCAACGGGCCGGTACTGAAATCTCCGGAAAGGCGTGAGTCCAGCCCGGTTGTCGTATAGCGACTTTTTGTCCACCAGGGCGAGATATAGATCTGACCGGGACTGGCGACGCCGTCATAATAAAAATTGTTGCTGTTGTCGTTGCTCTGTTCCCAGCGGAATACCTGACTGAAACTGATGTATTTACTGAATTTGTGAGAAAACTGGTATTCGAACATGGCATCTTTCTGGCCCTCGGTATTTGCGTTTCGCAGGCCGAGGAAGGTGCTTCTGGGAATACGCCTGCCGTTGTAAGGGAGCATGGTGCCGATGAGCGGGTATTCCAGTCCGACGCCATTGCCTGGGGTGTACATATACATGCCGAGCAGGGAAAGGGATGTTCGGGGATCGATATCCCAGGTGATGGAAGGCAGAACACCGGTACGGTGGTAGAAAACGTGATCGGTCTGCGTGCCCTGGGTGACGCCGATGGCGGCGACGCGGTAGCGGAGATTGCCTGATTTCGTGATCTTGTCGCTGGTATCGGCAGTCAGTTCGTAACGACCCCAGTTGCCGAAGCCCAGCGACACCTGGTGAAACGGTGTGTCGGTCGGTTTTTTGAGGCTCATGCCGAGCATACCACCTGGATTGACCTGTCCGTACATGACGGAAGCAGGACCATTTACGACGTCGATCCGTTCGATGAAGGCGGTTTCTCCGGCGCTGGCGGAGTTTGTCATCAGTCCGTCAACGAATTGTTTTGAGGTAAAGCCGCGTTGCAGAATGGAGCCTGATGTACTGGCTGATCCGCTGCCGAATGTACCGGCGTTCTCGGTACGGACACCGGCGACATAGCGCAGCGCTTCCTGAAGAGTCTGAGGCTGCTGGTCGACCATCTGCTGTTTTGTAACGACATAGATGGAGTTAGGAATTTCCATGATCGGCGTGCTGGTCTTCGTGCCTGCCATGGTGTTTTCGGCGACGTATCCGACGCCTGGTCCCGTGGGGTTCTGGCCGATGACATTGCCGCCAACGCGTACCGGACCGAGCGTGATGCTCGAAGTGACGGGCTTTTTTCCGAGAACGATGGTGTTGCCGCCTGCGTAACGGAAATTCAGATCCGTGGCGGACAGGAGCTGCTGCAGGGCGGCCTGGCGGGTCATGGTTCCTGAGACGGGACGGGATGTTTTTCCGGAGATCAGGGCGGGATCGTAGGTGATCTGGAGTCCGGACTGTTTTCCGAAGGTTGCGAGGGCCTGTCCGAGGGGCTGGGCCGGAATGTTGTAGGTTACAGCAGCAGATTGCGCTGTTGTGGTTTCATCGGTCCGGGCTGAGGCGGCAAGGGGAGCAAGACCGGTGCCGATCAGGGCCGCGCACAGGGCAGAGCGTGTTGCGAGGGAGGCCGTGCTGCCGGTGCGCCGGCGCTGTTGCGGGACGGGGGTTTTCGTGATCGGGGACACGGGAAGGATGGCGGCCGGCTTCAATGTCTGGCTTCCTCGGAGTTAAGAATGCATCGCATTTGAAACGAGGACGGGCGGGCTGACCGGTTTTTAAGGGCGGTGTCGAAATTATTTTTCGGGATATTTCAGGGGCAGGGTGTGTTTCAGTGCCCTGCCGGTGTTTGCGCGGGTGTTATGAGCAGGACGTGGCCGGCGATTTCGCGGACATGATCCCCGGCGGGCAGCACGACGGCCTGGAGGGCGGCGGGGATATTGTTCAGGTCGTAGAGACCGCCGACGTGGCGGGTGTTCAGGGCGCTGTCATATCTGACGATGAAGCCGGGATAGTAACGGCTCAGGGTGTCGATGACGCGGCCGATGGTTTCATTTTCGACCATGAGCGTTCCGCTGCGCCAGGAGCCGACGGCATCGGGGGCGACGGTGTTCTGTGTGATCTTTCCGGTCTGGCGGTCAACCTGGACTTCGTCGCCGGCCTGCATGAGGAGTTCGGGCGGGGCATCTGTTCCGCTGAGGGACATGCCGACTTTTCCGTCCTGAACGCCGAGGCGGATTTCCGCGCGGTCCATGCGGATGTCGAAACGGGTGCCGATGTCGCGGGCGTGGAGTTCTCCTGCGCTGACGCGGAAGGGGCGTGTCGTGTCATGCCGGATCTGGAAAAAGGCTTCTCCGGTCAGGAGGGTGACGTTGCGCCGGGTGGCTGTGTAGCTGACGGCGATGGCGGATTTTCCGCCCAGGGTGACGCTGCTGCCATCGGCCAGCATGACGGTGCGGTTCTGACCGGTGGCGGTGGTGTAATCGGCCAGCATGGCAATTCTGAGGGTGGGGAAGAGCAGCCAGGCGGCGCAGCAGAGTGCGGCGGTGACGGGGATGGCGGTTATCGGACGGATGATCCGGTGACGGGTTTTGTCCGGGCGGGTGGCTGGCGGACTTTGTCTGGCGGATGTGGGGAGGAGTTCGGGTCCGATGGCGCCTGTCAGAGACCAGATCCGGAGGGCGCTGGTCCATGCTTCCGCGTGCGCAGGGGAGCGGGCGTGCCATGCGGAAAATTCCTGCCGCAGGGTCTGATCGTCGGGGTCATCGGTCAGACGGATCGCCCACTGATTTGCCTCTGTGGCGAGGCTTTCCGGTGGCTGCGCCTGTCTGTCTGTCATGCGTGCCACGGACTGTTCCATCCTTTCGGGCTGCTCTCCTGCGGGGGGAAGGCAGTCTGATGGTAAAGACGTTGTTCAGGGAAGATTTTAAAGGCCATTGTTTCTGGCCGGTCAGTTTTTTGGGGCGGTTTCGTCGAGCGCTGCCTGGCAGGCTGTCATGGCCTCGTTCACCAGCTGCGCTGCCCTTACGATGGAAATATCGAATTCCGCTGCGATTTCCCGAAGTTTATAGCCGCCGAACCGTTTCATTTCGAAGGCGAGGCGCGTGCGTTCGGGCAGGGAGGCCAGGGTCTGTTCGATCAGGGCGAGTTCTTCCCGGTCTCCGGCATAGGCTTCGGGGGTGAGCGGATCGCTGAGAAGATGCCGGATCGCGATATCGGCGATGTCCTCGGCTTTGCGTATTTTTGCGCCCCGAAGGCCGTCGATGGCCAGCCGGCGGACGACCTGCATGAGGTAGGAGAAGGGTCGTTCGATTGTGATGTTCTGCTGACGGGCGGCCGTGACTTTGAGAAAGGCGTCCTGCACGATGTCTTCGGCCCGTGTGCGGCATCCGATGATCGATGCCGCCACGTCCACGAATTTCGGGCGATGGCGCAGGTAGACGTCCAGAACAGGCTCTGACTCTTTCACCATGCGCTGTTTCCTTATGGGACGGCCTGCGGACTGTGCGTGTGAACGGGGACGTTCGGGCGCATCGCGCTTTTATTGCGAAACATTCTTAACAGCAATATCTGACCGTGGAGACGCTGGTATGTCCGCAGGCTGTTCCCGTTTTGTGATGGTGATACCGAATAAGGCCGCGATTTTTACAAATCGGTTTCCAAAGGCCGCCGGCCTTTGGCGGGTTCAGGGCAGAGCCCTGAAATGGTGTCGCGTCAGGAAAGGAAGGTTTTCGGGGCGCTGCCCCGAACCCCGCCAAAGGGACGCAGTCCCTTTGAGCCCGAATGTTAAATACAACATGGTGTCGGGAGGGCTGCGACCTCTGGAGGGTTCCTGGTTTTTTATCCCAGGCGTGCGAGGGCGGCTTTCAGGCGGTCGCGTTCGCCGGTCTGGGTGGTGAGGCGTTCGCGGGTTTCCTCGACGACTTCCGGTTTGCCACGGGCGATGAAGTCAGGGTTGCCGAGTTTCTTTTCGGTTTTCGCGATTTCGGCTTCCACCTTATCGAGTTCTTTGTTCAGACGCGCGCGCTCGGCGTCGAGATCGATGAGATCCGCGAGCGGTAGGACGAGGGTGGCTTCATCCACGACGGTCTGGGCGGAGCCGTGGGGAACATCGCCGGTGAGGGCTTCGACTTCCGAGACGCGGGCCATGCGGCCGATGGTCTCCGCCCAGCGTTTCGCGCGCTCCACGGTGACGGGGGAGGCATCCTTCAGGAGGACGGGGGCGAGGCGGGACGGGGGTACGTTCATTTCCGAGCGGACGGTACGGATTTCGGAAATGAAGCGTGTCAGCCAGTCGATTTCCGCGACGGCGTCTTCCGCGCCGGCGACCGTGACGGGCTGCGGCCAGGCGGCGGTCATGAGTTTGCCTTCCGGTCCGAAGCCGAATTCCTGCCAGAGTGTGTCGGTCACGAAAGGCATGACGGGCTGCAGCAGGCGCAGGATGGTGTCGAGCACCCAGGCGGTGACGGCGCGGAGTTCTTCGGCGGCCTTTGCGTCCTCGCCGGAGAAAACGGGTTTGGAGAGCTCCAGATACCAGTCGCAGAAGCGGTTCCAGACGAAGCGGTAGCAGGCGCCGGCGTATTCGTCGAAACGGAAGGCCTCAAGGGCTTTCGTGGCTTCGGTTACGGCGAGGTTCGTTTCGTGAATGATCCAGCGGCTGAGCGGGTTTTCCGCTTTCGCCGGATCGAAATCCGGGGCCGGTTTCACGCCGTTCATTTCCGCGAAGCGGGCGGCGTTCCAGAGTTTGGTGACGAAGGCGCGGTGGTCCTCGACGCGTTTCGGTCCGAATTTCAGATCGCGGCCGACGCCGGTGAGGACACAGATGGTGAAGCGCGTGGCGTCGGCGCCGTATGTGTCGAGCAGGTCGAGCGGATCGATGCCGTTGCCTTTGCTCTTCGACATTTTCTGGCCGCGTTCGTCGCGGACGAGGCCGTGGATGAAGACGGTGCGGAAGGGCACGTCTTTCATGAAATGCAGGCCCATCATCATCATGCGGGCGACCCAGAAGAAGATGATGTCGAAGCCGGTGACGAGGACATCTGTCGGGTAGTAGCGGTCCAGTTCCGGCGTTTTGTCGGGCCAGCCGAGGGTGGAGAAGGGCCAGAGAGCGGAGGAGAACCAGGTGTCGAGAACGTCCTCGTCCCGGGTGAGTTCTGTTTTTTCGCCGAAATGCGCGGTGGCCTGGGCCTGGGCGTCGTCCTCGTCGAAGGCGACGAAGACGGTGCCGTCGGGGGCGTACCAGGCGGGGATCTGGTGGCCCCACCAGAGCTGGCGGGAGATGCACCAGGGCTGGATGTCGCGCATCCAGGCGAAGAAGGTGTTTTCCCACTGCTTCGGGACGAAGGTGACGTCGCCTTTTTCCACGGCTTCGATGGCCGGGCCGGCGAGGGTGGCGGCGTCACAGTACCACTGGGTGGTCAGGCGCGGCTCGACGACGGCGCCGCCGCGTTCGGCGTGGGGGACCTGATTGGTGTGGGCTTCGACTTCGACGAGGAAGCCGAGGCGGTCGAGTTCGGCGACGATGGCTTTGCGGGCGTCTTCGCGGGACTGGCCTTCGAGCGTGCGGGTGAAGGCGGGATCGGCGACGGTCTCAATGCTGTGCAGGTCGTCTGCGATCTCGGTGAGGGTGATGGCGGCGGCCTCATCCAGCACGGAGATCATCGGCAGGTTGTGACGTTTGCCGACCTCGAAATCGTTGAAGTCGTGGGCCGGGGTGATTTTGACGGCGCCGGTGCCTTTTTCCGGGTCGGAATAGCTGTCGGCGATGACGGGGATGCGGCGGCCGGTCAGGGGCAGGATGACGGACTGGCCGATGAGGGCGGTGTAGCGTTCGTCATCCGGGTGCACGGCGACGGCGGTGTCGCCGAGCATGGTTTCCGGGCGGGTGGTGGCGACGGTGATGAACTGGTCTTCGGTGTCCGCGACGGGGTAGCGGATGTGCCAGAGATGGCCGCGGGTTTCCTTATTCTCGACTTCGAGGTCGGAGATGGCGGTGCGGAAATGCGGGTCCCAGTTGACCAGTCGGCGGTCCCGGTAGATCAGGTTTTCACGGAACAGGGTGACGAAGACTTCGCGGACGGCGCGGGAAAGGCCTTCATCCATGGTGAAGCGCTCGCGCGACCAGTCGAGCGAGGAGCCGAGGCGGCGGAGCTGCTTTGTGATGCCGTTGCCGGACTCGGCTTTCCATTCCCAGACGCGCTCAAGGAAGGTGGAGCGTCCGAGCTGCTGGCGGGTGGTGCCTTCGGTGGCCAGCCTGCGTTCGACGACGAGCTGGGTGGCGATGCCGGCATGGTCGGTTCCGGGCTGCCAGAGGGTGTCGCGGCCTTGCATGCGGCGCCAGCGGATGAGGGTATCCTGCAGCGTCATGGTCAGGGCGTGGCCCATATGGAGCGTGCCGGTGACGTTGGGCGGCGGGATCATGATGGTGTAGGGCGCGCCCGGGCTCTGCGGGCTGGCTGCAAAGCTGCCTTCGGTTTCCCATAGGCTGTAAAGCCGGGGTTCTGTTTCGGTTGCCTGAAACGTCTTGCTGAGCATCGCCTGTCTTAACCGCCCTGTTCTGATCGGAATGGGATCATAAACGGAAAACGCGGCGCTGAACGCAGCGCCGCGTTTTTCAGTATCGCTTTTTCGCACAGGAGCCGGGAATTCGGAACAGCCAATCCTGGCGGATCAGCCGTTCCGGGAGAGCCGGTTCCTGCCGGTGATTACCGGTCGCTGAGGCGCTCGATCTCTTTCTGAACGGCCTGCTGGACGATGCCGGACAGGTGCTGATCCAGCCATTCCTTGAGGAACGCGCGCACTTCGTCGCGGACGATGTCTTCGATGGTCAGGTTTCCACCACGCGTGATAGCCACTCTTCTCTCCCTGTGTTCGACGGACTGTTTACGGCGCAGCATCTGCTGCAGGGCACCAAAGGAATGTTCCGTAGCGCCAATGGTCTGCTTGTCCAGTGGAATCTGAACGGGGGCCGGTGCGTCGGTGTCGGACGCTGCTCCCCCGGCAGTATATCCGGCGGGATAGTTCTGCGTTTCCGACGCGTCCCTGTCTTCGCTCATCGTTACCCCTGAAAGTGTTGTCGGGACGCTCCACTTTTTTCGGGCGGGCGTTCCGGGTGTGTGTGCAGTCTCTTGTAACGGAGTCTGAACGGTTTCAACAGCCCCCGCATGGCTGGCGGAGGCGGTTTCCGGCGCTGAAATCGCCGGGGGTGCCGTGACGGCTGGCGCGGCGGCGGCAGCGGGAAGTGCCGGTGTGGCGTCATGGTGCGGGACCGGAGCGGCTGCGTCGAGCACCAGCGGAGGGGCTTCTCCGGCTGCTGTCGTGCCATGTTCGGCTTCGTGCTTCTGACGGGCGGCTTCCGCCTCATGGAACTCGTGCTCATCGAGGAAGGGTTCGTCTTCTTCCTCTTCCGCGTGATGGGTTTCTGCGTGAGTGTCCCTGGCATGGTCGTGCTCCGGGCGCGCGTTCTCCATGCGGCTCTCTGCCGCGTGGCCGGCGTCCCCGTGGCCAGTCTCCCCGTGGCCAGTCTCTCCGTGGCCAGCTTCCGGATGCGGCTCTTCCGCGTGCGGTTCTTCAGGGTGTTCGTCTTCGTCGTCGGTGGCCATCATGGACGAGTCCAGCACGAGGACGCTGTCCTCGTCGTCTTCGGGATCGTCCATATTCTCTTCGACGAGGCTGTCCTGGACGGGGGCCGGGACGGCTGCCTGTGTGGCTGCGGGCTGTGCGGCTGCCGGCTGTGCGGCTGCCGGCTGTGCGGCTGGCGGAGTGACGGGAGGAGCGGCCGGAGCTGCAGCGGCGGCGGCGGGCTTTGCCTCCTTGCCTTCCTTCAGGATGCGCCGGATCGAGGACAGGACCGTTTCTATTGAACCGTCTTCGGGTTTTATATCGCTGTTTTCTGTCATCTCGTGACCTTTCTGCACCGTCGGTTCAGCGGCCTGGCTGATCGACCGCGTAATCGCTGATACCCCACAACCTGTCTTTGACAGCGTTGTAGTAGGCCTGCTCGTTATACAGGGGCACGCTGAGGTGCAGATCGACGGCGGTCAGGCGTCCGATGGCCGAGGCGACGGCGTATGAGGCGGTGACCATGTTGCTGAGGCTCTGGACCAGCGCCACCTGAGCCTGGAGCAGGGTGCTCTGCTGCTGCAGGACTTCGAGTGTGGTGCTTGTGCCGACGATGGCCTGCCGTTCCACGCCGTCGAGGGCGATGGTGCCGGCCTGGATCGCGGCGCGGTTGCTTTCGATGGCGGCTTTGTACGAGACCAGTTTCTGCCAGTTGGACGCGGCGGCCTGCGCGGCGGTGCGGCGCTGGATGTCGACGGCGTGGCGTGAGGCGAGAGCCTGCTGCTTTGCCTGCCGGATGGCCGAGTATTCGGAGCCGCCCTGATAGATCGGCACGGAGAGGTTCAGTGTGGCGTATTTGTCTTCGTTGACCTGATTGTTCAGTTCCTGGTTGACTGATTTCAGGTAGGCGCCGGTGACGCTGAGTGTCGGCATGAGGGCGGCCATGGCCACGCCGACGGCGTCTTTCTGCGCGGCTTCGGTGAAGAGCGCGCTGATGACGTCCGGATTGTTTTTGACCGCCATGGCGACGGCCTGGGCTTCCGATTTCACCGGCAGGAGAAGCGGCTGCGGCGGCACGAGATTGGGCGGGGGCGCCATGCCGACGACCTGCATATAGGTGGCCTGCGCGGTCTGCAGGGTTCCTTCCGACTGCTGCCGCGTCGCCTTGGCGCTGGCGTAGGCCGACTGGGCCTGGGCGACGTCCGTCCGGGTGATTTCACCGACATGGAAGCGTTCGTTGGTGGCGCGGAGCTGCTCTTCGAGCACGTGTTCGTTGTTGATGTTGAGCTGGAGGAGCTGCTCGTCCTCGATGACCTGGACGTAGGCGTTCACGACGTCGGTGAAGACCTGCTGCTCGGTCGAGATCAGCTTGGCGCGCTCGGCCATGACCTGATTGACGGCCTGATGGGTTGCGGCGGTCGTTTTGCCGCCGCTGTAGATCGGCTGGGTGATCTGGACCTGGGCCTGGTAACCGAGCGTGCTGTAACGGCGGTAATAGCCGGTGCCGGGGACGTCATCATTGCCGCGGTAGTTGTTGGTGCCCTTGTAATAGCTGGGGGCGAAGGTGCCCTGGATCTGCGGGCGCCAGCCGGCGAGGGCGGTCGGGACGCTTTCATCCGTCGAGCGGAGGGTGGCGCGTTCCTGCTGCAGGGTCGGGTTGGTCAGATAGGCTGAGGAGAGCGCTTCCTGCAACGTATGCGGAATGAAGCTGGGCTCGCCGCTGCCGTCATATTTCTGGGCCAGAGCCGTTGAGCTGTACAGCAAGGCTGCAAGTCCCAACCCTAAGCCACAGGAATATCTCATCTAAATTCTCTCCGCTACCCGATCCGCGTCACGCAGGCGTCCCGGTCCGGGCTTATGCCATGCTCGGGAGTGATTTTCCACCGCCGACCTTAACAGCGCATTGCCAGCATGCAAAAAATCCGGCGTCTGTGTATTTTGTGAACGGAAGACAGAGCAGGGCTCTGCCTTTCACGCCGGAACGGGTCGTCACCCGTAGCCGCGCCGCGCCCTTCACCTTTTTTATGTTCAGTCAACCGGGATCAAAGGGACTGCGTCCCTTTGCGGGGTTCGGGGCGGAGCCCTGAAAAGCCACCGCGCCTGTATTTGCAAAACCTGTAAATGCCGGATTTGCAGGCGGGGGATTCGTTCCGGATCAGGTCAGAATGCGAAGGCCGGGGCCGGGAGGAGTTCGCCGATCAGGGGCGCGGGGGCGTCGAAGCTGAGGCGCGTGGCCCAGCCTTCGAAGGTGGTTGTGGTGCTGTCGGCCTGACCGGTCCGGTCGGGTTCGGCGATGAAGGCGGAGCAGATTCCGGCTTTGTTGAGCATTCCGGCGACGCGTCCGCCGGCTGCGAGCTGGGCGATGCAGAAGGCGGGAATGTTCCGGATGGCGCCGTCGAAGAGGATGACGTCGAAGGGGGCGTTTTCCGGGGCGCCGTCCGCCAGCGGACCCTGGTGCCAGATGACGCCGGGCGTGACCTGATCTGTGTAGGCGTGGCCCTGGCGGACGAGTTCCGCGTCCGATTCGAGCGCGATGACGTGGGCTTCGAGGGAGGCGACGATCGAGGCGAGGTAGCCTGTTCCGGCGGCGACGACGAGGACGCGCTCGCCGGCTGCGATCCGGGCGCTCTGGACGAGGCGGGCGGTGGTCATGGGCTGCATCAGCCAGCGGCCGTCGCCGAGCGGCAGGGTGCGGTCGGCGTAGGCGAAGTCGCGTTCGGCGGCGGGGATGGCGCGTTCGCGCGGCAGGGTGCGCATGGCGAGGATGATGCGCGGGTCGCTGACTTCGACGGGGCGCACCTGGTCGTCGACCATATGCTGGCGGATTTCATCGAATGCGCTGTCGGAGGCGCTGCTGGCCGGAGCGGTGATCCCGGGGGTGGGGATGCGGCTGGATTCTGCTGTCTGCTGTTGTGTCTGGCTCATCAGCGCGCTCCGGAACCTCTCTGTCTTTTCTGTGCGGGTGGCGGCCCGCTTTCCTGTCCATGATCAGAAATCTCACCCTGATCGTGGCCGTCAAGCGGCATCCTGGTAAGGGATGCGCGATCAGCGGCTTGACCAGCGATGCCTTGCTGGTGGATATAGCGCAACCCCGTTCGGGGTCCGGTGGCAGAATGGTGATGCAGCGGACTGCAAATCCGCGTATGTGGGTTCGATTCCCGCCCGGACCTCCACTGACTTGGGAAAATCCTAGTCTTTTCAGTGGGTTGCGCGGCAGTGTGAAACTCCCGCCCCTCTTAACGCCCTTCTCAGAAACTACGATTCGATAAATGGGCTGAAACACGAATCGCGTTATGAGCTTTCCGTATTCCGGGCGGAGTCGTTGCGGCGCTTTCGGAAATATCAATTAGCCGCGAGTCGCTGTCCGCGCTATAAAGGGGGTGCGGTTGGCGCCATACAACCGTATCCTTTCTGAGACTCAGAAATGCCCCTCCGCGTCACCCACGGCGGAGGGGTTTTTCGCTTTAAGAGTATCCGATAAGTCCCTGTTGCCGGGGAGCGCTGTTCCAGAGCTTCGCGTTGGCCCGTTCGACAGCCGCGCCTACCTTCCCGGCGATTGTGTCCCCTGTGATTTTCTCTGCACCGCTGACGTGGACCGAGACGTTGGTGTTGGCGGTGTTGTTCGTATCGCCGTAACGGGTGCCCATAATCCGGCCGGTGATGTCCCTCCGGACAGCCTGCTCGCCACTCAGATTGCCGGGAGCTTCGAATCTTCGGGCGAAAAAATCGGAAGCACCGAGAGCAGACCGCATATTGGTCAGGGCCGCATGAACACCGCCATACCCCTTCTCCCGGTATTCCCAGTCGAATGCCTTAATCTGGTCCCGGAGGCCGGTGTAGGGGCTGGTGACGTCGATCCCGGTGTTGCGCAGGATATTCGTGGCCCGTTCCCGGTTCCACTGAAACAGGCCGAAGTGGTTTCCGTTCCGGGCGGCGGGGTCGAGGCTGCTTTCCCGCTCGGCGTTCCCGGTAATCGCAGCCGCTTCGGTGCGTCCGTAGCCCAATCCGCCGAGAAGCCGCATCACCAGACTTTCCCGATCCTGCATTCCTTTCGGGATGTCCGGGTGAGCGTTCTTCCAAAGCGTGTGAAACAGGTCGCCCCATTCGTAGGCGAGCGCCCCAAGGCCAGCTCCGGCGACCACAGCGCCCCCGACAGTTGTCCCGGCCGCCCCCACACCACCGGCCTCGGCCACTTCTGCGACTACTCCACCAAGTCCCAGCAGCTTCCTTGCGGCCCCCAGTTTAGTCACGAGAGAAAGGATCTGTCCGAGGGCGGTGATGACCGGGGCAACTTTCGACGCCACGAACAGAGCGAACACCCCCTCCAGGGCGGTTTTCCATCCCACGGTAGAGGTCACCAGGTCGTTGATGTATTTCGCCACCTGAACGACAGTATCGTAAGTCTGCTTCACCCAATTAACCATGGTCTCGATACCGTGGGCGATGTCTTCGCTGTGTGAGAGCAGGTAATTCGTGAAACTGTCGAGATCCTTCCCACCGAATGCGTGGATCAGCGAGAGCGTGATCTTCTCACCGACGGCCTGAATCGCGGCCATCAGATAATTGATCTGCTGCATCAGTTTCTGGGATTCAGCAGCAGTTTTGTCCGGGTCGATGCCGAGATGGCGGTAGATATCGCGCCATTGCTGACGGGCGCGGTTGAGCATTCCGGGATCGGCCTCGCCGGCAATCAGGGTGTTGGTGTCGATCCCCAGACGATCCGCGTATGCCTTGGCTGTGGACTGTGGCATCTCGCGGGCCTTGGCGAAAAAGTCCGTAAGGATGTCCGATGTGTCGCGTATCTGCCCCCGTGCATCTCGCGTGGCGATGCCGAGGGAATGGAACATATTTTCGGCTCCCGGCCCGCTGAACCGGAGGAAGTTCGAGATGTTTTGCAGAGAAGCCCGGACACCGTCAGCCGATCCGCCGACCTGCTTCATCGCATAGGCGAGAGATCCGATCCCCGATGCTGAGGACTGCGCGTTTCGAGCTTCATAGGCGAGCCGGGAATATGCATCGGCGGTGGCTACAACCGCAGCGCCGACACCGGCCAGAGCCGCTGCTACCCCTTCTGCGACCTTACGGGCCGAGGCCAGCGCCTCGGTGAATTTGCGCTGACCTTCTTTGTCCACCTGCCAGCCGAGGCTGACAAGGAACTCCTGCATCACGTCACTTGTCATTGTGCGATACCTCCCCGACCGGGGCGATCAGATCGGCATACCGCTCGCGGGCCGCTTCTTTCCTCGCGTTGGTCTTGCCTATCCCCTGCCCGTTCAGGTCCCGGGAAGCCAAAGGGGTCAGATGATTAATGCGTTCGGCAACATTGATCCGCCCATATCCGACAGAGCCGAGGGCAATGACCTCCCGCACAGCCTCGATATAGTCGGTCCACAGGCCCTCGGCCCGCTTCCAGACGTCCGCCTGCTCGGCTGCAAGGACGGCCCCGGCTTCCCGGCGGATAGCCTCCTCGGCGTCAGCCACAGCGGCCTCTACAACGGCCCTTTCGGCTTTCAGGTTGTCTTCCCGGATCTGTGCGGCGGCTATGGTCTGATCGACGCGGTTCTTGGCCGCCAGCCGAGCCATCAGCGACTTCGGAAGAAAAACGGGGTCCGCTCCGCGCTCCATAGCATCAAGGCGGTAATTATCCACTTCGGCCTGCACTCCGGCGAGTGTTTCCTTTTCGGACTCAAGCAGCGAGAAGACTTTAGCGGCCTTGAACTGCTTCTGTTTTACGTCATCGAGAGCCTTGAGGGCGTCCCGGCGGCGGTTCTTGGCGGCGGCGAGGCTGATCTGTAATTCGTTCATGGTTTGTTCCAATATTCCTTAGCGCGGCGGATCATGTATTGAAGCCGGGAAGCGTTTTCCTCGCTCTTCCGGCGGATGGTTTGTGCCGTGGTCTCTTCCGGGACGGGGTTATTGATCTCTTCAGCCCGGTCCTGCTGTTTCTTGAGAATCAGGCCCACGACAGAAGGCCCGCTTTTCTTCTCAGACGGCGGGCGGACGGGGGTCTTGGGGTTAGCGAGGGCGGCTTCGGTAGAAGCATCCTGCGTCCGCATAGAGATCGGTCTGTCTCTGGCGCTGGCACGGCCTCCCGTGTGTTCGGGCTTCCGTCGAAGAAAGGCCATTATCGGCGCATCGAAGGTGCGGGCACGGCGGCGAGGGGGTTTGAAGGCCATTATGGAGGCTTCTTAGTCGTCTGTGGCGCTGGCAGCGTTCTGGGTCATGACGGACTGATCGGAAGGGTCCATGGCCTGACCGACAAGAACGGTCTGCCAAGTCTCTCCTCGCGTATCGCCTGAATGCTCGACGTAGAGGATGCGGTAATCGCCGTTATGGGCCAGACCCCGGACAAAGCCGTTTCCATTCGCGTCCGTGTCAGCGTTCCCGCCGTTGATCCCGGCGTAATCGAGGTCAAGCTGAGTCTGGGTGACCGCTGTATGGGAGTCGGAATCATTCTTGGAATAGATTGACACGACCGCTCGCGGGGCCAGAGAGCTGTCTAGCAGGGCCTTTGCCTGTATGCCCTCCGGGATTTGCACCGGAATACCGATGAGACCGTTGGCCGGGGAGAGGTAAAGTTTTTTGTCCGAGGCGGTGGGCTTAGAGAGGTCTGCCACCGGCACGAAATCGACCCGCCCAGTATCGTGCTGAAAGACGACCGAGGCCGTGTTCCGGCCCATGGCGCGGAGGCCATCACGGACATTGCCGTAACAGACCTTTGGCCTCGCTCCGCTGCCCGATATCGTCGGGAAGGAGCCGGGATGCGTGTCGGTGCTGTCGACCGGGAGGCCCGTCAGAACATCCTGAAAGACATCCCTGTGGGTCCATCCGGCGGCGAGAACCTTATTCATCCCGGCGGTGGCATTCAGGGCCTCGAAGGCGCTTGCCCCGATATCGAGGTAAGTATCTACAGGGCTTTCCCGTCCGGCGTAGACCTGCCGGACCTGACCGGAGAAGAGGATAGAAGGGTTCTGACTGGCATAATAGGCCGAGAGCGTGATTGTCTTATTCGTTGCGGCCTGTATCTCCGCCACAGTATTAGACGAGCCTGATCCGCCGTGAGACAGGTTATAGACGCGGGCATGAAGTGTCTTCGGCGTGGCTGTGCTGCCATGCGTGACGCTGAATACGATTCGGAACTCAGACAGGTCGAATGTCTTCGTATCGCTATTGATAAGCAGGCGGCATCGCCGGTCATATTTATATGCGGTCATTTGACTGTCCTTTTACGGGCGAAGGGAACGGGCCAGTCGCGAATGAGCCTTCGAGCAGGGTTCTCGCTATCCATTCCGGATCGAGAGTCTCGTCTGGCGGTGGCGCGGCCTCTGCCGGAGCAGGCTTCTGGCGGCGGCGGATTCTCTGCCGACGTCTGCGGTGGCGCATCGCCCACTGGAAAAGGTCGCTCCAAAAGTGCGCCTTTCGGCCAGTCAAAGGACCGATCTTCCCCATCCCTCAGACGAACTCCTCAAGGATAGACCGGCGGCCACCCTCAAGGGCTACAAGGTTGCGCCGGACGGCGTTCTGCCACGCGATGTACTGATTGTTATCGTGCTGCGTGAACTCGGTGTCCTGGAGAACTCTATTGTCGAGATAGTGCAGCCGGACGAGGAGCATGGCCGTGCGCTCGATTAGCAGCCGCTGGCCCACGGCAAGGCTCCCTCCGTGATCGTCCGTCAGCTCCTTGACGTAGCGCCGATATCGGCGCGCCGGGGCGCTTCTGCCGTCAGCGATCAGCCGGGCATCGCTCTTTGTGTATGGTCCCACCTCTGTGGTGGTCATCTGCAAATTCCTCCGAAAGTAACCGACCCATAACCATATGGTAACAAGGGCCTAAACTCCCGGTATTTTAGCGGAGTATTATTTGAAAGTAATCGAATATTATATGATATCAGGAAGTTATTTTATCAATTCGTGCGATTATATTTGAAACGGCAGAAGCGCTCCAATTGCCGCCTCGCGGGGTCCGGTATCCGTCGTTGGTTAGAGACGCGGCTATCTGGCGGAGACTCAACCCGGCATCCCGGAGAGGAGAGATGGTCGGGAACAGATCGGCGGCGAACTGGTCAGCCTTATCCTGCTTCCGCTGACGGGCCTTAGAAGGGTCCCGGGGTTTACCCCCTCGCCAGCCTCCGAGCTTAACTCCACGGGCCTTGGCGGCGGCTAGAGCGGCCTTTGTCCGGGCGGATATAGCCTCTCGTTCCTGCTCCGCCACCAGCGCCATAATTCCGACTGTTAGGCGGTTGGCGTGGGGCATATCGACGGCCACGAACTCAACACCGGCATCCCGGAGGTTCAGGAGGAAAGAGGCATCGCGGGAGAGGCGGTCCAGTTTGGCGATGAGGAGAGTGGCCCCGGTCAGGCGGGTGCGTTCCAGAGCCCTTTCTAGTTCGGCGCGGTCATTCTTCTTCCCGCTCTCGATCTCGGTAAACTCGGCCAGTAAGGACCAGTCTCCGCCGTTGAGATATTCCCGGACCGCCGTGCGCTGAGCCTCAAGCCCTAAACCGCTCTCGCCCTGCCTCCTCGTGCTCACCCGGTAATAAGCCACGAATTTACCATCCGCCATTCGCCCGCTCCGTATGATAATGAACTACCGACGTAGTTCAGTTTTATACGGGCACATATCGCGGGGGCAAAGCGGTCTTGGCGTAAGTATTACCGTAAAATGGGTAATACTTACTTACCTATTTGGCTTGCGTCAGCGGGAAGGGAGGCCAGCAACCGGGATAGGGCTGCAAGAGTGTGACTTGACGATGACCGAAGAAGATGTGCGCTTTTTACTCAATGGGAGTAGAAAGCATGCATATAAGGGCAGAATCTCAATGTATTCGACAAAAGAAAGCAGAGGATGTCTGTCGGAGAGTCTATGAGGAAACCCTCAGATACTATGATGAAGTGGCACCTGAACTTGGTAAGGCGGCACTCGGATTTCGGATCTTATACGGCCCTCCAGTAATAAATGCTCCGTTTTTATTCCTTGGATATCAGCCGGGTGGCCGCAAGATTGAATATCTTGAGCACCACGTTACCTGGCCCAACATCTGCGACTACATCACTAGAGACTGGCCGCTCGCCAAGCGGGTTCGCTCAATTTGGGAGCCCAGTATAGTCGCCCGGAGCACAGGGCTTAACGCCGTCTTTTTCCGTGCACGGAGCGTTAGGCTCTGGAATAAAATTGAGAAGTCTCTCCGGAAAAACCTTGAGAATTTCAGCCGTCAGCGTGCCGAGCAAATAGTGCGGGCTCTCCAGCCGGAATACGTAATCGTCATCGGCCTCGGAACCTTCTATTGGCTAACGGAGGGCGAACCAGCCCTTTTCGGGGAACGAGGCCGGGTGTTGGCAAGAAAAGGCGAGTTATGGGGATGCCGGGCAATCGGGACGGTTCATCTTACAGGCTCCAGAATAAGCCGGGGTGACCGGGAGCGACTTCGGATCTATTTCGAGACAATACAGAGCGTTGAGCGGGAATAACGGGCGCTGGAAGGCTGCGCCCGATAAGGCGCTACCTTCTACCGGAAACGGTCTGGGAGGACTTCAGCGACGATCCTGCGGCCTTCCGGCGGGCGATATTACGCCGCGCCGCAGCGTTTACCCGATTCATGAACTTCTTCTCCTCAGTCGAGGGCACTCCACCACGCAGCCATTCCGGGAGGCGCTCCAACATCTTGTGCATATCGGAAATGAATCTACCGGCATCCGCAGTTACTTCAGGCGCATATCCTTGGTATTCATAACGAAAATACGCAGGAAAAGCCGCTGCTATTGTATCACACACAAAGAAAGGCTCATCTCCGTATGCATGCGGGTTGAGACATCTCTTTCCAGCGGAATCCATCATCAACATATCTTGTGTAGTCCACTTCATTTCATGCTCTCCTCTCTTTGTTTACTAATATACTATGACAATACTCTCGCGGATATTTATCATTGTATTTTATCATTACACACAGTTAATATTTTTGAGGAGTGGCCAGTGGAGGAGAATTGGAGGTCAAAGATAGCTTGAGAGGGCTAGGGCATGCCAAGGGTAGCGCCGGATAGGAAATGGCACGCGACTATATGGCGACCGATTTTCCCCCTTTAGTATATATAAAAAGGGGGAATCCGGTCGCCATGTTAGCGGCTATATTCCCCCAAAGGTTACCTTCTCGTAATATATCAGATGGGGCAGTCTTCCTCCCCAAATACATCCCGACGGATGAACTCCGGTATATCCGCCCCATCAGAATCCCATCTCGTCGGAGACCACCGGAGATGAGCTAGGTCATGCATATCGTCGAAGCCGAAACCATCTTCCGGTCCCGTTATTGTGTAGCCACCGATCACGTTATCCTTCCCGGTTCTTACGCGGGCTATCCGCAAGCCCATTCGTCGGAAAAAGGCTGACGCTTTTCCCAAGTCCGTCTTTGGCCAATCCTTTCCTCCCGGCATCATCCCCAGTGTCGAGAGAATAGCTTTTTCCGCTTCTACTCTGCTGGCAATCATCTCGATGTCTTCCAAGCTAAGGGCCGGAAACAGTGGTTTCTCGTTCTCATTTTCCTTGTCTGGGGCCCTCCCAATCCAATCAATCCCGGCAAACACCCGCTCGTAGGCTTCCCGCACAGGTTGCCAAAGAACCCATCCATAAAGACGGGGCTTACCGTCCCTCTCTCTGGGCATTTCGTTCCCAAGAGCGGCCCATAGGTAGTCGAGGTTCTTTACCAAGTCTTTTTCGAGATATCGGCGGACCAAATCGTCATCTAGTTCTCGTGTGTTTAGACTGTTCCTTACGCTGAACGCCCGTAGCGCATCGATATCCTTTTGTTCCCGGACAGTCATCTGGTCTATTCTGTCGGCTTCTGGCCGGGTTATCACGTCGGCCTTTACTATCCGAGCGATGCGCTCTTTCCGAAGTTCTTCCTTCAGCGTTTTTATTTCTGCTTTCATCGCCGGATCGTTTCCCGCGACTACCCGCCGTAGCTCGGCCCCAGACTCTTTGAGCCGCCATAGCAACCAACTGACGAAATTCCGCTTCCCGACTTGCTGCCGCAATTCTGTTTGCAGGCATCTTTGTGCGTATTCGGTCAGTTCTTTACCCGCCATCTCTCCCACAATACCAAGGTTCCTGCGATAATAATCAAGGTCTTCAGGCTCGCCTATCCGATTATTGGGGTCCAGAAACAGCATAAAGCGTTTCAAGTAACGGACCCGACCAAGCATCTGATAGGCAGATCGAGGCGTAATAGTATGGCCGCCCCCTACAAATACCCCGGCAGTGAAGTGCTCTCGCCCCAAATGTTCGATAGAGATACCTGAATCGATTACGGGGCTATGGACCACGGCGTCGTATTTAAGACTCTCGGTTTCGGCGTTATCGATAAAGGCTTTCTGTTCCGGGGCCAATTTGTTCTCCCGCCACACGCCGAGAACATTGATCCCCTCCTCCTTAAGCTTTTTCGTGATCGCCTCGGCCTCTTTTACACTTTCACAGGAGACCCAAATCCTTTCCCCCATTTTCAAAGCGGAAAGCAGCCAAGAGTAAACTGCGTCCTTTTTCTGATTTTCAATCACATACTCGACGATACGGTCTGTCTTTTTCGGCATTTCCACCCGGTAAAGGGTTACAGCGTCTTTTCCCCGGATTTCCTCAAGCCACTCGACCGCCGCATTATTGATCTCGGCATCAAGGACCAGCACAGTGTCCGCCTTCTCGATCAATTTCACCCATGCTTTATAAGTTTCCTCAGCAGGAATATCTGTCCCGGATCTTGTCTTCGTTTTCATGTTCGCAGTGACGAAATCGTAGAACTGCGCACCCTCTTCAATGATCAGATACTTGATTTCATCTCTGATTCGTTCGAAGTCTTGGCGACCAATTGACGGCACGCAAACAGCAAGCTGACTCGCTTCTTTGCCACCCGCTTTCTTATAATCTGTGATGCCCTGTTTAGACGCGAACTCGCTGGTCAGCATCTGGCGGTGGAATCCTGCGATAAGGCCCGGCCTGAACTCTACCCGATGCCTGCCCCGGATATCAAAGGAAGTAACCGGGAGAGCTTTTGCCTGATCTACCATTGCTCCGGCGATCACTTTTGTCTTCCCGGAGCCCAACGGAGCACGCACCACATGCACTCCGGAGGGAAAGCCTCCAATAAGAGATCGTGCTTGTTCCGCGCTGTCTGTCTTGTATTCCCGAACAACTGGTAGCGTCACGTCGCTGTCGGCGATGTTTTTTACTCGCCTCTCTTCTATATTACTGAGAATAATCAGGCGGGCCGTGTCGTTATCGGTGAGTTCGGCCTGAGCAAGTATCTCTTCCACCGAAATAAAGGGAGCAAGATGCTTCATCTTGTGAAGTGTCGCCCACCGGGTATTCGCATCGGTATCAGTCCGGACCGGTTCTTTCTGGCCATCACGCAGACGGCGCTCTGTCCTTTCCCGCTGCTCCCGCTGAGTGCTTGGCCTCTCGGGGTGGTCCGCTCTCGATAGGACAGCTTCAAGCAAAGCCTTCAGGGCAATATCGTAGGCAATCTCTCCACCACCCACATACCGGCCAATCCAGAATGCCATGGCGTTATTGGTGTTGTCACGCATCCCTTCACCGGCCGCTCGGATACGCTTTACGGCCGTAGCCAGCACCCGTGCACCACCAGCCGTTATCTTGTTTTTGTCGTAATCCTTCAGTTCCTCTCTAGTAAGTTGCCGAAGTGGGCCCCTATCCCTCCGCTGAGGGGATGGTATTGGCGCATCCGCGACATTTATCGCGTCGAATTGGGCCTCAGTGATCCGCCGCGCCTCGGCCGTTTCGAGAAACTGATAGAGTGTTATCCCTCTGCTATCCGCAAGGACTGCATACCGGGTTCCTCTATCCGCATCGAAATAGGGCATGTTGAGCCAGTTGCCAATTTCGCCTTCAGCCAATTCCGACTGTTTGGGAAATATTTCGGTGTCTGCGGACTGACCAAGAGCTACCGCCATACTTCGCAACTTGGCTCTTACTTTTTCGGTCTTTATCGGCTCACGAAAGAAGAAGAAGATATGTGCACCACCAGATTTCGACCGACAGACGATACCAGGCCACTCTCTCTTATCCAGATCCTTGACGAGATCGGCGTGGTACAGTCCGCCATATTCATCGATATCGATGCAGGCCCACCGACAGACGCCCCTTTCTAGCACAGGGATAACGCCAAGCCCTCGCTTACCGGAAAGATGCTCCTCCCAGAGAGACTGCGACGGTGGCATGTCTCGGATCGTTTGAGTCTTTCCCCTAACCTTAGTTGAGCCAGGCTTCTGAATAGCATCCGGGATAAACTCGCCGTGTCCCGCAGGATTACCTTCAAATAGCCGGAATATCCGCTCGGCTTCACTCAGGTTTGGCTTGTGTTCTTGGTGTTGTTCAAGTATAGTCACTATAGTTCTCGCGAATTATTAGAAACCTTTCCTGCTGCATACAGGAGGGGTTTCATTTTATAGGTCGTAGCGTAACGGGACTGTGCTCTGAGCACTATTTGATAACTACTTGACAGACCGTCGAGCGATCCGGGTGCCGGCGGCGTCAGGATGATCCCTGCGCGATTCAAAATAATCCTCTACTTCGGCAATTTTGATCCGCCGTGCGCGGCCAATCTTGCATGACCCGAAGGCCCCGGCGTTCAGCAGCCGATGCACGGTGGCCTCGCTGATAGAAAAAGCAGCCATGATACCGGGAATAGAAGCATAGACAGGCTTCTCGGTCTGTTCGATCATATCATATCATATCTCCAGTGGGATTATCACTCTGGAGCTAGTATAATTCGAACGGATAATGATACGCTAATGATTTTTACTGCGCTTTACACGGTCTATTACTTTACACGGTCATCTATGGTCGGAGAAATCGGTATAGAAGACCGCTGACATCGGTAAGGAGACCGCCGAGGGGTTTATACCCCGGCGCGTCCAGAAGGACTCCAGCAATCTGGCGGGTCTTGATGGGCGCTGTAACCTATTTAGTGTTAGCTGATCTGTTGTGGCGATGAATAAGATCGTATTTATGCAGTATGTCTATTGTAAAAATTATCTTTTTTACTTTAGTTATTGGCAGTTCAATGTGATATAATTAGTAAAAAGATAGGGGGTGCGATTATGAATATTGTTTATCCAGGTAGCTTGGCTCAGGTAGTTGAATTAGAACAAACACTTCGCAATGAGATAAAATCTGAAAATTCAGAGACTGAAATTATTCAGTTAGCCGAATCAGAGGATTCTTCTAGTTTTTATAAATTATCTTACGTAGTGGCAGAAGATGATGGAAGAGTCATTGGGGCCGCTACAATTATGACAGTTCGTGACAGAAAAGATATCGATGATGTTGAAGAGAAAATCTGTGAACTTTACAAACTCTATGTTTCTCCGAGCTATAGAAGAAAAAATGTGGGAGAAGAACTTTTTAAAAAATCAATGGAAGAAATGAATAGTATAGGATTTAATATCATGAAAGTTCAAGTGATGAAGGGAAGTATCGATTTTTGGAAGAAAATGTATGACAAATATCCACACGAAGGTGATGAATTTATGCCAGTTATATTATTCTGTTTATGATTTTTCCGACGTGAGGCATGCGGGCCGCTTTTTAACTTCTCGTAGTATAGAAATTCCGGAAAGCGGCCCATGAGAGAGCCGCTATTCACGACCCTTGGCGGAGCATCCACTTTTCCCAGTCATCCATCATCTGCCGGCGCTTGGCGAATAGATCGCCTCTCCGGTAGGCCGCCTCGACCTTGTCGCCGATAGTATGGGCCAGAGCCATCTCCGCGACTTCGCGGGGATAGTCCGTCTCCTCTGCGGCCCAATCCCGGAAGGTGGACCGGAGGCCGTGTATCGTGACAGCCTTCGTCCCGGCCGCGATGTGAAGAGCCTTTGAGACAGCGACATCGGACAGGGGCTTGCCTGCCTTCTGGCCGGGGAACAATAGGTCGCCGCGTTGCTCCGCCCGAAGTGGCGCGACTTCCTTCAAAATATCTATCGCCGCGTCACAGAGCGGCACCCGGTGCTCCTTCGCCGCCTTCATCCGCTCCTTCGGGATCGTCCAGACCCGATTCTCAAGATCAATCTCCGACCAGACAGCGCCCCGCGCCTCTCCGGACCGCGCTGCCGTCAGGCAGATGAAACGAGCGACCTTGGCAGCCAAACCGTCCGACGCAGCTAGGGCCGTCATGACCCGGGGAACGTCCTTCCGGTCGAGAGCCGCGAAATGTCCTGGCTGAGCTACTTTTCCGGGGGCTGGAAGGATGTTGGACAGGTGGCCGCGCCAACGGGCCGGGTTCTCCCCCTCACGCCATCCCTGCGTCCTGGCGTAGTCCAGTATCCTCTCGATACGACTCCGGACGCGGCTGGCCGTCTCCGTTTTCTCGATCCAGATAGGTCGCAGGACAGACAGAACGTCATCCGTGTCGATGGCTGATACCGGCTTTCCCCGGAGAATCGGGTAGGCGTGTTTCTCTAGCGAGGATCGCCACAGAACGGGCCAACGCTGGTCACGCCATCCGGCGCTCTGCTCAGCGATATATCGGCTGGCCAGTTCTTCGAAGCTGATACCCTTCTCCCGCTTGTGCTGGGCCTTCTCCCCGACCCGGTTATCTATCGGGTCGATACCTTCCCGCAGTAACGCTCGGGCAGCAGAGGCAAGCTCCCGGGCCTTAGCCAGAGAGATATCGTAGGTCGGGCCGAAGCCCATCTCCCGGCGCTTACCCGTGACCGGGGACTTAAACCGGAAGGACCACGCTTTCGAGCCACCCCGTGCCACGGCCCAAAGATTGCCTCCGTCGGATAATGCTCCCTCTTTCAGCGCCTCGACCTGCCGGGCCTTAAGCCTATGTGGTGCTACCTTCATTAGTCTATATCGCCCATCTTCCCGCCCCTCTTAAAGTCGGCGTTCCCTAGATAGCTTGAGATAGGATTGGACGGCTAGAAAATAATTTATTCAATGATTTCAATGGTATTAGGATAGCTAGAGAGGGTCAGGGATAGGTTGGTTTCGCGGTCGCCCGGACCTCCAGGGGGTGTTTTCCCCGCGAAAAATCTCCGGAAATCAGGGCGTTTCACGCTGCCGGCGTGTCTGGTTTTACGGGCTGGACTCCCGCCCTGCATCCGGCACGGGTCGGCGCGCGAAGACATGCTGCGCAGGAAACCCCCCCTTTATCTTTTATATGGGCAAACCGGGATCAAAGGGACTGCGTCCCTTTGTGGGGCGCGGGGCAAAGCCCCGTAAACCTATATTGCCTGTCCGGTGGAACGGGGATGGCGCCTGTTGCCGTAATCGCAGCGATTTGATGGGGTGTGTGGCGGCGTTTCTGACTGGTGGCTGAGGCGTGCGGTTCATGTGCCGGGCCGAAACTCTCACTTCCGGGTCAGTGATCCGTCTACCAGGGGCGACTGAAGCTGCAGGGCTTCTTCGGCGGGGGCGTTCATCCAGGTGTCCAGTTCTTCCGGCGTTGTCAGGATGACCGGCATGGCCTTCGGGTGAATGGCGGCGACTTCTTTATTTGCTGTGGTTGTGAGAAATCCGAACAGATCGTCTGTTGTCTCGCCGTCCGCCAGTTTCCGGATGGAGGTCCACCGGCACCACATTCCGGCGAAGAACGCCAGTGGCACCCCGTCCTGGCGTTCAAACCAGACTGGCCGGGAGGAGCCGTCCGGCAGGCGTTCGGGTTCGGAGAAGGCGGTCAGGGGGACGAGGCAGCGGTGTTCGACGCCTTCCCATCGGTGCCACCAGGGGGATTTCGTATTCCGGATATTGGTGACGCCCCGGTCGGTGCGGCCTCTCAGCAGGGAGGGCGGTGTCGGCATGCCCCAGCGGGCCATGATCAGTTCTCGGCCTTCCGGCGTGTTGCGCACGACCGGCGCCATTGTGTTCGGGTAAATGCCTTCCAGCGGCTGGAGGTTTCCGGTCCGGTCCAGGAGAACCCGCGCGATGTCGCGGATTTCGTGCTGGGTGGAGAGCATCTGGTAGAGGTTGCACATGGTGGTCGCCTGCTTTGCTTCCCGGTCGGTCTGAGGGGCTGCTTCAAAAGCTTCTTGTGAAATCCTTTGAATTATAAAGAAGTTTCTGGCGGAGTTTTTTTTCAGAAAGACTCAGAATACGCCGCCTTTCTGGAAAAAGGCGGCACCCAAAAACTTTTGTTTTCTATTTTCTATTATGAAGTGTGGGCGAGTTTTCGGGCCAGGGCGGAGGCGGCGCCGAACAGGCCTGGTTCGGGGTAATGGATCATTCTTACGGGGATTTTGCGCATCATTTCCTCGAAGCGGCCTTTTGCGATGAAGCGGTCGGCGAAGCCTGAGGTGGGCAGGATGTCCATCAGCCGTTTTCCGAGACCGCCGGCCACGACGACGCCGGTGGCGCAGTGGGCGAGGGCCATGTCGCCGGCGAAACCGCCGAGGGCCTGACAGAACAGGCTCATTGCCTCTCTTGTCAGCCGGTCATGTCCTTCCAGGGCGAGGGTCCAGAGCTGTTTGTCGCCGAGGTCGCGCCAGGCTTCGCCTGTGTCCTGGGCGAGCTGGGCGCAGAGGGGGATGATGCCCGGGCCGGAGATGATCCGTTCCGCCGAGACGCGGCCATGCACGGAGCGCAGGCGGTGGAGGAGGCGGTCTTCGAAATCGTTGAAGGGTGAGAAGCCTGTATGGCCGCCTTCCGCGCCGCAGACGAGGGTCTGGCTGCCGCGCCGGATGATGCTGGCGGTGCCGAGGCCGGTGCCCGGTCCGATGGCGACGATGGTGCCGTCCGCGGGCAGCGGGCGGTCGGGGCCGCAGAGATGGGGCAGGCATGTGATGTCGAGGCTGGCGATGGCGTGGGCGACGGCTTCGAAATCGTTGAGGAAGAGGGGTGGTTCGATGTTCAGGTCGCGCGGCAGGTCGGCCGGGACGACGATCCAGGGGTTGTTGGCCATGATCAGCACTTCGCTCTGGATAGGGCAGGCGAGTGCGATGGCGACATGGGTGGGGAGGGGGCGTCCCGCCTGTCTGCCGAATGCGTGCCATGCGTCCTGCAATGTGTCGTGGTCTGCCACGCGCAGGATGAAAGGGTCTTCCAGGGAGGTGACGGTTCCGTTTTCGACGCGGGCGATGGCGAATCGCGCATGGGTACCACCGATATCGGCGGTGACGATGTCCCGGGGCGCCGCACTGGTGCCGGACGGTGTTTCTTTCCGGCTTTGATCCTGTTCCGGTTTCTGAGCCGAATTTTGCATGAATCGTGTCCCTGGTTCGGAGTGGTCCTGCGGGAGCCGGCTCGTGGCTTCTGACTGCCGGTCGGTTGTCTCCCCCGCGGCGAACAGGGGTGACGAGGGGGTTTTCTGAGATTGTGGGGCGGGCGTCGGGTTGGTGGAGCTGAAACGATGAAAGGCCGGGCGGGGATGAAGGAGCGACGGGTCACATTTAAGCGTGCGGATGGGGTGGCGGGAAGGGGCGCCGGGGGGCGTGTGTCTGGCTTAGGGCGCTGCCCTGAAACCCGCGAAGGGGCGCGGCCCCTTCGATCCCTGTTTATTATTAAACAGATCAGGGTGCAGGGAGCCGCGCTCCCTGCCGGGGTTCGGGGCGGAGCCCCGTGATGTTGCAATGCTGACTGGTTCGCGCGTCGGGGTTTGTCAGGGCGCTGCCCTGAAACCCGCAAAGGGACGTGATCCCTTTGATCCCGGTTTGTTTAACGGAATGAGGTGCGGGAGGCTGCGCCTCCTGCCGGGGGACGGGAAAGAGCCCCGTGAGATCTGCCTGCTTTGGCTGGCATTCTGTCCGGGGCTGGCCTGATTTCTGATGCGTGAGTCTCAGTCGGTGGCGGGATGCTGATCGGCGCTGATCTGGCGCATGATGGCTTCGCGCAGGGGGCGGGGGGTGAGGCGGTCGATGAGGCGCAGGATGGAGAACGGCCAGGGGAAGACGATTTCGTGGCGGTTCTGTTTCAGGGCGCGGATGATGTGGCGGGCGGCGGTGTCGGCGGAGACGAGGAAGGGCCTGGGGCCGATGATGCGCCGGCTCATGGCGGTGTCGACGAAGCCGGGGGCGATGAGGGTGACGCGGACGCCGAGGGGAGCGAGGGCGAGGCGGGCGGAACTGGCGAATCGGGCGAGTCCGGCTTTCGAGCCGCCGTAGCCGGCGGCGAAGGGGAGATCGTGACTGGCGGCGACGGAGCCGATCAGGGCGATGGCGCCGCCGCCGCGCTGCTGCATTCTGTCCGCCGCGGCCATGGTGAGGGCGGCGGGGGTGGCGTAATTGACCTGGGCGAGCCGGAGCACGGTTTCGGCCTGTTCGGTTTTGTCGGCTGCCCGTTTCATGTCCGACAGGCCGGCGGACAGGATGACGGTGTCGAAGGGGGTGGCGCTGTCGTCGTCGCGGAAGTGGCGGATGGCGGCTTCGCCGTCCGTGAGGTCGATCTGGCGGGTGAGGGCGCGGGCGCCGCGCTGCCGGCATGAGGTGGCGAGGGCGTCCAGACGCTCTGCGTTTCGTCCCCAGAGCATCAGGGTCCGGCCTGACGCGGCGTAGCGGAGGGCGAGCGCCTGGCCGATGCCGCCGGAGGCGCCGGTGATCAGGATTGCGACCGGAGCGTGGACTGATTTGGTTCTGCGGGTTGAGCCTGTGAGCCTTGTGAGGATATGTCGTCCCCTCGTCAGAATGCGGTTGCGTGTCATTGCGTTGGCAGCGGTGTCGTTCAACGGTATGTCCATGCCACAGATCCGCCCTGGACGGGGCGGATGTCCGCGTGCGGAATTGCGCGCGCTTTCAGGGAGAGTTCATGACCCAGCCGGCGCGCATTGTCATCACACCGGTCGGGGGATTCCGCCAGCTTTCGACATTTATCCGTCTGCCGCGCAGGCTTTATGCGGGGATGCCGGGCTATGTGGCGCCGCTGGACATGGAGCAGCGCACGCTGCTCGATCCGAAGCATTCCGCTTTTTTCGGCCATGGCGAGGCGCAGTATTTTCTGGCGTATCGTGACGGGCGGCCGGTGGGGCGGATCTCCGCGCAGATCGATTTTCTGACGCGGGAGGTCTCGGAGGAGACCGGGCTGACCGGGCGGACGGGATTTTTCGGCGCGCTGGATGTGACGGACCCGGAAGCGGTGCCGGTTCTGCTGGAGGCGGCTGCTGACTGGCTGCGCGAGCGGGGCATGACGGTGATGCTGGGGCCGTGGACGCTCAACAGCAACGGCGAATATGGCCTGATGATCGAGGGGCAGTCGGCGCGGCCGATGGTGATGATGCCGTGGCATCCTGTCTGGCTGGACAGCGCGGTCCGGGCCGCGGGTCTGACGAAGGCGATGGATGTTCTGGCCTATCATATGGAGATGGGGCCTGAGGCGGAGGCGGCGCATATTGTTCCGCGGGCGCTGAAGGTTGGCGAGGGGCGGCTGGGCGGTCTTTCGGTGCGGCGGCTCGATTCGGGCAATCTGGTGCGGGACGGGGAGATTCTCCGGGATCTTTATAACGGCACCTGGCGCGACACCTGGGGGTTCATTCCCTACACCTCGGATGAGATGGCGGCGATGATCCGCGAGATCCGGCCGATTCTGCGGGACGAGCATTTTGTTCTGGTCGAGCAGGATGGCGAGCCGGCGGGTGTGGCGCTGGTGGTGCCGAATGTGTTCGATGTGTCGGCCGATCTTGGCGGGGCGCCGTCGCCGCTGGGCTGGGCGAAGCTGGGTGTGCGTCTGCTGCGGCATGAGTTCCGGTCGGCGCGGGTGATTCTGCTGGGGGTCAGCAAGGCGATTTCCGGGACGGCGCTGGGGGCGATGCTGCCGGCGCTGCTGATCCGCGAACTGATGAACCGGGGGAACGAACTGCCTTATACGCTGATCGAGCTGGGCTGGGTGCTGGAGACCAATCTGCCGATGCGGCGGCTGATCGAACGGATTGTGCCTGAGCCGTGCAAGCGGCATCGGGTGTATTCGCGGGAGCTGTAGCGGCTGCCGGCCGGGGTGGCCGGGTGGTTTGCGGAGCGGGTTCTTTCGGGGCTTTGCCCCGAACCCCGCAAAGGGACGGGTCCCTTTGATCCCGGTTTGTTAATTAAAGGGGTGAAGGGGTCCGCGACCCCTTCCGGGTGCAGGGCAGCGCCCTGCGTTGTCTGCTGTTTTGCAAAAGGCAGAGACGGTTTTTCGGGGCTTTGCCCCGAACCCCACAAAGGGACGGGGTCCCTTTGATCCCGGTTTTGTTAATTAAAAGGGGTAAAGGGGCCTGCGACCCCTTTCGGGTGCAGGGCAGCGCCCTGCGCTGTTTCCTCTGTGCAAAACAGATAAGCGCCAGAGGCTTCCCGGCAGAGTGATAACTGTCTGTTGATGGGCGGGCACTGAATAGCACACTGATCTTTTATGCATGGACCGCCATGTTTTGTCATTTGTCATCCGGGGATTGCGGGCCGAGTAATAAGGCCTGCCTTGTGCTGTGACTGCTGGATTGGAAAGTGGGGTGAACGCGGTTGGGAAGACGTCAGGCCATTCGCCGTGGTCTGTGAGAAATCTGTTCTGGCTGCCTCATGTAAAGAGCAGTTTCTTTCCTCCCGGCTGGCTCATGTTCTGCGTGCGGACGTGGCTGTCGGTTGCGGTTGCGCTTGCGGCTTCGTTCTGGCTGCAGATTTCCTCTCCTGGTTCTTCGGCGGTGACGGTAATGATTCTGGCGCAGCCTCTGCGCGGCCAGATGTTGTCCAAGGCGCTCTACCGGCTTGCGGGAACGTTTGTCGGGGCGTTTGTGGCGCTCGCGATCACGGCCTGTTTCAGTCAGGACCGGGCTCTGCTGCTGGGCGCTGTGGCGCTGTGGCTGAGCTTCTGCTGCATCATGGGGACGCTGGAGCGGGATTTCCGGGCCTATGCGGCGATGCTGGCCGGGTACACGGTGGCTCTGATTACGATCGGGTGCATCGATGCGCCGCAGAATGCGTATGACGTCACCGTCAATCGTGTGTCGGCCATTGTGATCGGCATTGCGGCGACGGCGGCGGTGAATGACGTGTTCGGGTCGCCGACGGCGTGGGCGAAGCTGTGTTCCGGTCTGGACACGGTTGCGAAGGTTGTTGGCCGGATTTCGCGGGATGCGGTGGCGGGGCATTCCGTGCCGGATGTGACGGCGCTGGCGGGGATTGCCGGCGAGATCATGGCGCTGACGTCTCAGGTGTCCTTTGCGCGGACGGAGATGTCGGACGGGCGGCTGCGCATGATCGGGGCGCGGTCGGCGATGGTGGCGCTTCTGGAGATGATGAACTGCAGCCGGGCGATTGCGATGGCGCTGGAGCGGGGCACGATTGCGCCGGCGGTGATCGAGCGGGTGCGGGCGGCGTTTGGCGACGGCAACGCGGCGATGTCCTCACGCGAGGCGGTGGAGGATCTGGAGCAGCTGGCGCGGGAGACGCATCTGGATGCGGCGGGCGAGCAGACGCGTCTGACGATCGAGGAGGCGTGGTTTGTCGAGCGCACGATGTCTCTGCTGTCTTACTGGCGCTGGGCGAAGGATGGTGTGGACTGCGTTCATAACGGGGGCCGGGCGCGCACGCAGGCGCCGGAGTTCCGGATTGTCTCGCATCAGGACGTGACGATGGCGCTGCTGAATGGGCTGCGGCTTCTGGTCGGGTTTTCGATGGCGGCGGGGCTTTGCATTCTCAGCGGGATTCCCGAGAGCTATGCGGCGCTTTCCCAGACGGCGATCGTGCTGACCCTGGCGGCGACGACCTATAATGTGCGGGCGTTCGGCATGGGGGCGCTGATTGGGATGCCGCTGGCGGTTGTGACGGCGGCGATTCTGAATTTCGGCGTGCTGACGAAGGGATCGGACATGGTCTTCTTCGCGCTGGCGGTTCTGCCGGTGATTTTTGGCGGGTGTCTGCTGCTGCTCAATCCGAAGACTTCGGCGATCGGGTTCAATGCCGGGGTGTTTTTCTTTGTGATTCTCGGGGTTGCGGACAGGCAGAGCTTCGATCCGGCGGCTTTTATCGATCGCAATGAGCAGTATCTGTTTGCGGCGGTGATCATTTTCATTGCGCTGACGCTGCTGATGCCGCCTTCGGCGCGGTCGCGGCGGTTTCGGGTGGCGATTTCGATCGGGCATGATCTGCACCGGCAGTTCGAGGGTCATGGCGAGCAGGCGGGATCGGCGCTGATCAGCCGGCATTATGACCGTCTGACGCGGATTCTGATGTGGAACACCTATTTGCCGCCGGGACGGACGAAGGAGCGCGTTTTCAGGCGGCTGGCCAGTCTGGACGATCTGAACTGCGCGCTGGCGCGTGCGCGGCGGCATCTTGAGCGGGCGGCGACGATTCCGAAGGTGCGCGCGGAGGCGGAGGCGGCGCTGCGCTCGACGATCATTTACAATGTGGAGTCCGCGATCACGCGGATGACGATCCACGCGGATATGCTTCTCGCACTGTCTGTTGATCTGCCTCACGGGGAAATGGCGACCGTGCTGGGCGCGGTGTCGGGTATGGAGGGTGCGATCCGGCTGCTGGAGCGGAACCGGTCGGCGATTTCGCTCTATGACATTCTTCCGGTGCCGGAGATGCGCTGGAGGGCGATGTAGTGCAGCTCAGATCCGTTCTCGATGTGGGCGGCCTGCTGGTGTCGTCGTTCATCGTGCATGTGGGGCTCGGGCTTCTGACGGTTGTCGTTCTCCGGCCTGTCATCACGAAGCTGCGGCTCGACCGCTTCATGTGGAACGTGCCGCTTGCGGAGTTCGGGCTGCTGATCATTTTCACCGGCGTTTACACGATCATGCTCTGATGACGGGTGTGACCGGGAGGAGTGACGGTGTGAGGCAGGGACCGGAATCCGGGCCGCGGGCGATGTTGCGGATGGTGCCCGCCGGGGTTCGGGCGGGTGAGACGGAGGATTGTATGTCGAGGGGACTGACAGTTGTTTGAGCGGGCGCGCCGGGTTCTTCAGTACACCACGACAGGCATTATTCTGATTATCGCAGCGATCACGGGCTTTGTTCTGTGGGATTACTACACCTCCGCTCCGTGGACGCGGAACGGGCAGGTGCGTGTTCAGGCGGCGAATATCGCGCCGCGCGTGTCCGGTCAGATCATTGCGCTGCATGTTCATGACAATCAGTTCGTGCGGGCGGGGGATGTTCTCTACGACATCGATCCGTTCGATTTTAAGGTGGCGGTGGCGGTGGCGACGGCGGTTGCCGATCAGCGGCGGGCGGACATGGTTCTGAAGGCGGCGCAGCATGCGCGGCGCGACAGGCTGACCGAGGCGGCGGCGTCCCGCGAGGAGAAGCAGATTTACGAGGCCACGGCGCAGGTGGCGCAGGCTGAATATGCGCAGGCTCTGGCGCAGCTTTCCCAGGCGAAGATCAATCTCGACCGTACGCATGTGCGCAGCACGGTGACGGGCAGTGTGAACAATCTGACGATGCGGGTGGGGGATTACGCGACGGCGGCCAAATCCAACATCACGGTGATCGATCAGAGCTCCTACTGGGTGGACGGGTATTTCGAGGAGACCAAGATCGGATCGATCAATATCGGCGACAGGGTGCGGGTGGACCTGATGGGGTTCCGGGAGCCGCTGGAGGGGCATGTGGTCAGCATTACGCGGGGCATTGCGACGGCGAATGCGACGTCGGGTGTTCAGGGGCTGCCGGTTGTCGATCCGGTTTATACGTGGGTGCGTCTGGCGCAGCGCATTCCGGTGCGGGTGCAGATCGACCGGGTTCCGGCGGGTGTGACGGTGACGGCGGGCATGACGGCGACGGTGACGGTCGTGGGCAGCAAGGGGCATCGGGCGCATGACACGCTGCATGATGCGTTCGACCGGCTGCATGACACGGCGTTCGGGGTCGGGGCGGGGACGCGGCGGTAGAGAGCTGTCTTTCTGACGGGGAGTCAGGATCGCGGAGTTGCTGTGGCCGGTCCGGGTTGACGGGCCTGCCTGGTGTTACACGGGGAAGATCCGTGGATGGAGAGCGTTGCTTCGGGTGATGGCGGGAGGGTGATGTCCGGTGGCGTGTCGGCTGTGGCGCGGTGATTCCGTTTCTGCAGGCGCCTCAGGAGGCTGAATGTCAGGATTGCTGCCAGGCTGGCGAGAAAGATCCCGCCGACAGGCATGCCGCCGACGAAGAGAGTGGGATTTGCCGCCGCGATGATGACGGTGACGCCGACGGTGAGCATGTTCACGGGATCGGAAAAATCCACGGCCTTGTCGGTCCAGAGCCGGATCATGCTGGCGAAGATGAGCCCGAGCACGACGATCATCAGGCCGCCCAGCACCGGGACCGGGATGGAGGTGACGACCGCGCCGAAGAGCGGGGAGAATCCCAGCAGGATGGCGAAGAGGCCGGCGACGGGGAAGATGGCGGTGGAGAAGACGCCGGACATGGCCATGACGCCGATATTCTCGATATAGGTGGTGACGCCTGTGCCGCCGGCGGAGGCTGCGACGAGTGTTGCTGCCGCGTCGGCTGCGAAGATCCGGCCGGACAGGCTGTCCAGGGGCTGGCCGGTGAGGACGCTGAGGGCTTTGATGTGGCCGAGATTTTCGGCGACGAGAATGATGGCGACCGGAGCGATCATGGAAATGGCGCGGGGATCGAAGTGTGGCGTCACGAAATGCGGCATGCCGAAGAGAGGGGCGTGCCGGAAGATGCTGAAATCGACCGGCGGCGCGGCGTGGAGCCAGTTGGCGCCGAGGATGTAGGTGACGGAGCCGCAGAATGCCGCGATCAGGAGCGAGGTCTGACGGATGGCGGGCGGGGCGGTGACGGTCAGGACCATGAGTGTGCCGGCTGTGACGAGGCCGCTGATGAGGGAGACTGTGTCGGTCTGGAGACTCTGCAGGGCGGAGGGGGCCAGGCTGAGGCCGATGGAGCAGCCGATGGCGCCGGTGACGGGCGGGGGCATGAGCCGTTCGATCCAGGCGGGACCGGTGGCCATGATGGCCAGTCCGATGGCGCCGTAGAGGATGGCGCAGATGAAGATTCCGCCGCATGCGATGGCGATCTGGCTGTTCGCGCCGTGGCCGGCATAGCCTGTCGCCGCGTTGACGACGGCAATGAAGGAGAAGCTGGAGCCGAGATAGCTCGGAACACGGCCGTTCATGAGAACGAAGAACAGCAGCGTGCCCACGCCGGAGAACAGCACGGCGACATTCGGGTCGAAGCCCATCAGTCTTGGCACGAGGACGGTCGCGCCGGTCATGGTGATGACGTGCTGGATGCCGAGGAGGGCGGTTCTGGGCCAGGAGAGGCGCTGGCGGGGAAGGACGATCTGGTCGCCGGTGACTTTTGTCCAGCGTAGCATGACCTCTTCCTGTTCCGGCATATGGGTTGTTCTGCCAGCGTAATGCCCGGGCGGGGAAGAGGGCAAGACGGGGAGGCTGCGGCAACGGCGCTGCGGGAGGGCGTCCTGGACGGGCTCAGGGCGGAGGGATGAGTTCGAAGGGCGGGGACAGTGTCTCCGTGTGATGATCGGTGATGTTGGTGTCGGCCAGTTCGAGATTGAAGAAGCTTTCTTCGGTGTCTTTTTCAAACAGGGGGCCGGCGTGCCAGGTGCCGCTGAAGAGCATGATGGCGACGCCGGGCGGGATACGGAATGCCCGGAGGGCGTCCCGGGCGGGGGTGGCGTCGGGAGAGTCGGGATCGTCGGGGGGCGCTACCGCGATCAGCCAGGGGTTTGTGCCTGCCGCGGCGAGGACCTGAGTGACCTTTCGGTGGCGGGTGATGCGGTCGATCACGTTGCCGCGTCCCGGAATCCGCATGATGTAGAAACGGGGAATGCCTTCGGAGAGGTGGAGCTGTGCGTCTTGGGGGCCGAACGGAACGCCGTCTTCCGCCGGCGGAATCAGGGTGCCGAACGGGGCGAAGGTTTCGGCGGTGATGTCGGTGACCGGGAGGGGAGCGGGTGTCGCCGGGTTGTCTGCTTCCGGTGTGTTCATCTGGATTTCCTCCGATGTCAGGATGTGACGAGGGCGCGGACGCGGTTGCGGAAGGACGGGAGGTCGGCGGAGAGACGCTGCGCCAGTTTGTCGGCGGCGATGGAGAGGCCGCGGTGCCGGCGGCTGTAGAGGCAGAGTTTCGGCGGGCTGGCCTGATGTTCCGCGATGGGAATGAAAACGATCCGGCCTGTTTCGATGTCGCTGATGATTCCGACGGGTGTGCGGATGCTGATGCCGAGGCCGGCCTGGACGAGGCTGGTGGTCATGTCCGGGGAGTTGGTGTTGACGAAGGGGGGCTCCTGATCGGTGCCGGCGGGTAACAGGGCGACGCCGCCCAGTCCGATGCGGGAGTGGATCAGGCGGTGCGGGGCGAGATCCTGCAGCGTGACGGTGCGGTGATGCGCGAGGGCGTGTCCTGGGGCAGTGATGATGCCTGCCGGCATGATTTCGGCGGCTTCGGCTTTTATGTCCGCCGGGGGGGGCGGTTCCATCGCCAGGCCGATATCGGCGGTGCCGTCGGTGATCATGCTGAAGATGCCGACGGAGGGGCGGACGGTTATGGTGTAGGTGACTTTAGGAAACTCGGCCTGGAATGCGGCCAGGGTTCCGGGCAGGAAATCGCGGCCGATGCCGTCTTCGCAGGCGATGTGGATATGACCCTGTTTCAGGCCGCGAAGGTCGTCGATCAGGGTGGCGGCGGTTTCGAGGTCGTGTTCCACGCGCGTCACGCAGGCGAGCAGGACCTTGCCGGCGGCGGTGAGGGCGACGCCGTCATTGATTCTGTCGAACAGTTTGCAGCCGAGCTGATCTTCGAGTTTCAGGATCTGCCGGTTGACGGATGACGGCGACACGCTGAGCCGGTCCGCCGCAGTGCGCATTGAGCCGGCATCCGCGGTTTCGATGAAGTAGCGGAGCGCTGTCAGGTGGACGTGGAGACGGGGGCGCATGGCTTTATGCCGCCCCGGCATGCGCATGTGCGTGTGCATATGCGGGGGTGAGGGCGGGGCGCACCTCGGTCTGCACGAGGCGGAGAGTGCGTTCGGCGTGGGCCGGGTTCATGCCAGGGATATTGACCATGATATCGAGCTGGCTGATGCCGGTGGTGGCGATGTAGTCGGCGAGGGGCGGGATGACGTCGTCGGGTGTGCCGGCGATGAAGTGGATCTGGCTGAGGAGTTCCTGGTGATCGGCGGGGGTTTCCCGGATGAGGCCCCTGCTGACGGCTTCTTTGTGATAGGCCATCTGGCTGAACATCTCGTAATAGAGTTCCGCGGCTTTTTCGCTGTCGGCGATGGCCTGGGCGCGGGTGGGCGCGACGCAGACGAGGCGCACGCCGCGTGTGCGGCCCCGGCCGCCTGCCTGCCGGTATGAGCGGATATATCCGGCCTGTGTCACGGCGGGCTCGGCCTGGCCGACGACGAGATTGATATCGGTTTTCGCGAGATGCGCCACCATGCCTTCGTCGCGGGCCGCGGCCCACAGACGTGTCGTGATGTCGACGGGGGAGGCGGGGGAGACGGGCGGGGTGCCGTCCGGGGCTTTTTCGCGGAGGATGAGGAGCAGTTCGTCGAGGGTTGCGCAGAATTCCGCGATGCGTTCTGCGCGGCTTTTCATGCCGAGCTGTCCGAAGCCCGATCCGATGCCGAAATCCACCCGGCCGCCGGTGAGGGCGGCGAGGGTGGTCATTTCCTCGGCGGTGCGCAGGACCGGCGTGGTGCCGAGAATCCGCACGCCGGTTCCGAGCGCGACGGAGCGTGTCTGCGCCGCGACATAGCCGAGAAATACTTCCGTGGCTGAAATTCGTCCCCAGAAGGGTTTGTCCGGGCGCTGATGGTGATGCTCGCCGATCCAGGCTGTGTCGTAGCCGAGCTCGTCCGCCACGCGCACGAGACGCGCCGTGTTCTGCAGGGCGGTGACGTCATCGCATCCGGCGGGCGCCCAGCCCTGGTCCATGACGCCCATGCGGAGCGGGGTGCGTGCGGTCATGTGGCGATATCCTTCAGGATATGAGAACTCATTTCGGCGCAAGGGTTTTTTCTGTTCCGGGTCTGCTGATGGTCTGGTTCCGGAACAATGCGGGACACGGATTCTGAGGGAGACGGGATGTATTCATTCTGAGTCCGGACCGGATGCTAGGAGGCGCATGGTGTGCCGGCAAGACGAGAATACGCTTCATGGTGTTGCGAAAAAGGCTACATGTCCGGATGGCGGTGTTTTTCGGGACGGTGTTCCGGTGTCACGGAGGTGTTTTCTCCGGGACGCGCCCGGGCGGTTTCGGAATGGCGGCATGTTGTGTCAGGAAGGCAGCGTTTGTGATGGAAGCAGGAAGAGAGAGCCGGATAATGAAACAGTCTTCTCTGATCCCGGGATCGCGTTCTGGCCGGGGATGTGTTCGGCTCTGTGCTGTGGCGGCCGGGGCGTTGCTGGTGGCGTCCGGGGCGGTATCCGGGGCGGCGCGGGCGGATGACAGTGTGGATCACGGCTGGACGCCGACGGGGAATGTGACGGTTGTCGCGCGGTTTCCCCAGGTGCAGGCGTCGGGGATTGCGCGGCTGCCGGACGGGCGGATTGTGCTGTCGCTGCCGGTGAGCGCGCAGCGTCATGGCGGGCCGGTTCTGGCGGTGTGGACGGGGTCGGGTCTGGTGCCGTTTCCGTCGGCCGGGGCGCAGGGGCGGATGATTTCGCCGCTGGGCATGACGGTGGACGGGAACGGGCAGCTCTGGCTTCTGGACGAGGGGGCGCGGGCTGGCAGTAAGGCGCGGCAGAAGCCGGCGCTGCTGCATATCGATCCGAAGGCGAACCGGATTGTCCGGCGGTATGCGCTGGGTGAGCCGGCGCTGTTGCCGGACAGTCATGTCAACGATGTGCGGGTTGATCTGACGCATGGCGAGGCGGGGACGGCGTATATCAGCGACACGTCTCAGACGACGCATCCGGCGCTGGTGGTTGTCGATCTGGCCAGCGGGCGGGCGCGGCGGATTCTGGCGGAGACGGTTTCGGTGAGTCCGGTGCCGGGTCTGGTGATGGAGGCGGACGGGCGTCTGGGGCGTTATGATCCGGAGCATCCCACGGTGGCGCAGGGTGGCGTGGACGGGGTGGCGCTGAGCGCGGATTCCTCGCGGCTGTACTGGTCGCCGCTGTCGTCCCGTCGTCTCTACAGTGCGCCGACGGCGGTGCTGTCCGATCCGGCTGCGTCCGAAGCTGCGATTGAGGCGGCTGTGAAGGATGAGGGCGAGGTCGGCATCATGGACGGGATGGCGACGGCGCCGGATGGCAGTCTGTATCTGACGGATATTGAGCGTCATGCGGTGGTGCGGCGGGCGCCGGACGGGGCCTTGTCGGTTGTGGCGCAGGACCCGCGTCTGATTGCGCCGGACAGTCTGGCGTTTGACGGGGATTCGCTGTTGCTGACGGTGGGGCAGTGGTCGCGGCTGCCGGTGTTTCATGACGGGCGGGATGTGCAGGAGCGGCCGTATGTGATGGTGCGGATTGCGCCTCTGACGCCGGTGGCGCGAGGGCAGTGATCGGGGGCAGGGCGCTGCCCTGAGACCCGCAAAGGGGCGTGGCCCCTTTGGTCCCGGTTTGTTTATGGGGCTGTTTCAAAAATTTTAAAATGCACGAAAATTCTCATAACAGACTGATGATGTTATGGTTTTGTGAGGCCTGGCCATCTGTTCGCTTCAGCCAGGATCAGAGTGCGCTTAGCGATAAGTCTTTGAAAAAGTTTTTGGCTACCGCCTTTTTTCAAAAAGGCGGTGTTCTCTGAAGCTTTTTGAAAAAAAGCTTCACCGGAAACTTCTTTATAATTCAAAGCAGGTTTTACGGTGAGGCTTTTGAGGCAGTCTCTGAGGGGGTTAGTTTGGGGGAATCCTGTGCCTGACGGCGCTGCATTGATCCGTCTGTGGTGGTGATTCGTCACTTCCTGTTATGGTTTTCAAAGCTCGGTCGCCACAGTGAACATCATCGCGAACGGCGATCCTATGTAGTACGAGGGCGATGAGCCTGCGATTGTTGAGCCGAATATTCCTTTCGTTGCTTTTGCGTTGGTCTGAAGAGCTGCCGCGCCGGAGAGGTATTTCGCGTTCCCGACATTAATGAAATTCAGTCGGATATTCGGATTTTTCAGATACCAGAGCTGGCTCCATTTATATCCGACACCGATATCGCAGGTTACATATTCCGGAATTTTTTCATCATTCATCAGCGTCGAATATTGCGAGCCGGTCACTTTGATGCGGGCGCTGCCGAAGAAATGGCCGTCATCATACTGAAGACCCACCGCCACCATCCAGCGCGGGGTCAGAGGCGCATTTTTTCCTTTGGTCTGCAGGTAATCACTGCCCTTCTGGACATTGTTATCAAGCTTCGCATCCAGAAACTCGCCTGAAACATAGGGAGAGAAATGGTGAATCGGCGCCGTTCCAAGCTCGACGTCGACGCCGCGCGTGGTCATGCCGCCGACATTGAGATAGCTCGTTGTAAGAGTCTGCGAATTGCCGACATAGGCGCTTGTCGCGATCTGATGATTGGTGAAATTGTAATTGAAAAACGTAATTGCGCCGCTGATGAACCCGTTGTGGCGGTAACCGACTTCTTCCGAGATGGAATACTCGTTTTTCAGATCGGGATTCCCGACCTGCGTAATGGCTCCCGTCGTTATACTGTACTGATTGAACGCGCTGGTCGTCGCCGGAATCTTGAATCCCGTCGTGCCATCGATGAAAACCACATCGTTTTTCGTGATTTTGTAAGTCGCTCCGACCCGTGGCAGCGGAACGGTCGAGTATGTCGAGATTCTGTGCTGCGGACCTGGCATGAAGTCCTTGCCGTTACGGGAGCTGATTACATATTTGAAGCCCGCCTGCAGGAGAAGACGGTCGTTCAGGAGTTTGAGTTCGTCCTGAAGATAGACGGCATTCGTCTGGGTCGAGGCGGCATAGTTGTAAGTTTCGAGCTGCTTTCCGTCGGGAAGACGCAGCGTATAGCCACCCCACATGCTGGCCGCGGTGCCATCCTCGTTCAGTGCCGTTACCGGGCTGTCGGTGTGATAATACGAATACTGATACCAGTACCCCACTGTCAGAAGATTATGCCCGGTATGGTAGTGAACTTTTCCGTTGAATCCGCTCCAGAGCTCATGTCCGTTCCAGCCCGACAGGCCGGTAAACTTCCCGTCCTGTGAATAGGGAACATTGACCGCGCCTGGGTAATATTCAGTGCCTCTGTAATTCCCGCTGACGTTATAGGTGCCGCCGCCGGAGAGGTAGCCGCCCCCGTGATAGAAATACGGTGATACCTCGGCATCGAAATGCTCATCAAATCTGAAATGAGACTGCATCGAGAGCAGAAGATGATGGAAACCGAGTTTATTCAGTCTCCAGTAATTCGTATCTCCGAAAGTGTATGAGTTATTGCGGTTATACTGGTCGCCATACTCGTTCCACTGCGCCATCGTCGGTGTCGTATAGCTTCCGCGACGGTCATTGTTGTAAGACCCGGACAGTTTGATGAAATTTTCCTGCCAGTCCTTTCGGAATCCGAAATCGGTATGAACGCGCTGGTTGCGTCCGGCACCGCGTGAAAGCTTGCTGGACAGATAAGACGCCGATACAAACGCCTTCAGGCCGGTATTGCCGATTTCCCCCGTGTCATAGCGCGCGAACTGGCGGTTCGTCTGATAGCTGCCGTAACTTTCCGTCAGCATCGCCCGTCGCCGCTCAGCCGGGTCGCTCATCTGAACCGAGATGATGCCGCCGGACGCCGTTACGACAGGGGCGTCAAGATGCCCCGCGCCCTGATAGATCTCGATCGCCTTCATATTCTCTGAATCGACCCATTCGGAAGAGTTGGCTGTCTGACTTCCGGAATCGTTCATCTGAACGCCCTCGAAGAGATAACCCAGTTCCGTCTGCGCCAGTCCCCGGACGGAAATCGAACTCTGATTGCTCAGCCCGAAAGCATCGCCGGATGAGAAATTTGCTCCTGGCGACATCTGGACAAGTGAAAGCGGGCTCTGTCCTGCGGACTGTTTGCTGATATACTCGGCGGAAACAATGCTCGACGCCTGAGGGGCGTCACTGAACTGCAGCAGTCCGCCGCCATGCATGCGACGTGCCGTGCTGACGCGAACGGTTTCAGGCTGTCCGTCCGCCTCTTTGCTGCGCGGCGGGTTGGGCCTGGTTGCGACTGCGGGCCGCGCTCCGTTCCCGGAAGAGGGGACGGAATGTTTCACCCGCGGCTTGTGACGCGCCGGAGCGCCGGTCGCTGCAACGGCCGTATCGGGTATAAGCATACCTGAAAGAAATGTCGCACTGCACAATGCAATAACGCCGGAACATAAAGCTTTGCTGACGCCCATTACATGAGTCCCTTCACAGTATTACCGCAGGAAAAGGAAAATTTCGAAAACAGAACGAAGAACGAAAAAGAGAAACCGGGTGCAGCGTGGAGGGGCTGCAAATGTAATTTCCAGGAAAGAATCTGACCGGCTTAAATATTACGATATCGAAATAAATACAGGATGGCTGAATATGGAATGTTATGGAAGTGACAGAATGTTTTCTCTCCGGATGACAGGTTTCGTGTCAGGAACATGTAAAGGAAGATCCTGAGCACAGACTCCGCCATCGGAATACGGGTGCGCTCCGTATTCATGTGGTCCGGAAGAACTGCTCTGGTTTATGAAAGATGTTTTGGAAAGCAGTCCATCTGCGCGTCCGTGCGGAAGATGCCTTTCGGTCCGGGAAAAGTGGGACTGTTCTCCCGTATGAAGAATTTCCCTGAAGGTGTCATGACAGATCTGAAAATTCATTGTCTCTCCAGTCTTCATGACCAGACACGATCTTTGCGATGTCATGGCTCTCTTTTTCACAAAACCGGTCACAGCGGTTCTTTCGTGCTGCGAATCATCGGCAGACATGGCTGCCGGGCCTTCATTTACGACGTGTAAGACGCCTTCTGGTCGTCAATCAGACTGAGCGCCGCATCCCACGCAATGGAAATAATGTGTTCGCTGTCATCACGTACAAACTGCTGTGCTGTTCGTCTGCATATTTCGTCCGACGGGATGGAAAGTTCGCACCCGCCCGACAGAGCCTGGACCTGAATCTGGCAGGCGCGTTCAAGCATATAGATTTCATGGAATGCGTGTTTCACGCCCGGTCCGCCGGCGAGCAGTCCGTGATTTCGCAGAATCATCGCCCGGTTCGGACCAAGATCGGCAACAAGCCGCTCCCGCTCCTCCGGAGAGAGCGCGATTCCTTCATAAGTATGATAGGACAGCTTGCCATAATACTTGAGAGCATGCTGGCTGATCGGAAGAAGCCCCTGTTTTTGCGCCGAGACGGCGACACCTGCTGATGTGTGTGTGTGAATGACGCACGCCATATCGTCGCGCGCCTGATGAACGGCTGAGTGAATAACAAAACCCGCAGCGTTGATGGCAAGATCCGTAAATGTCATGTCCCGGACGATACCGGATTTATCAACCCGCACGAGATCGCTTGCCCGCATCCGGTCAAACGCCACGCCATAACGGTTGATCAGAAAATGCTGGTCGTCACCGGGAATGCGCAGGGACACATGCGTGTCCACAAGATCGGTCATGCGATAGAATGCAATCAGGCGATACAGCGCCGCCAGTTCACAGCGCGCCGTCCATTCTTCAGCAGAATAAGATGTGTGGGTCATCGGGTCAGAGTCCTTTCAGGACAGCGGGTTCGGGTGACTCCGCGCAGGATCGGGCCAGACCGGCCACGCCCGCCATGGAACACACCGCCATGGCGGAAAAAAACAGTGCGAGGGGTGTCCAGTCGGTCCTGAACCGCGATGCGATCAGCGTGCCGGCAATCGGCGTCATGCCGGTCACAAGAGAAGCGCTCGTCTGGTAGGCAATGGAAATCGCCGTGTAGCGCACGCGGGCCGGAAACGCATTCGCCAGAAACCCGGCGACGGCAGCGTAAAATGCCGACAGGGAGACAACTGTCGCTGAAATCGCGATGGCGGCTGGCAGGAAACGATGCGTTTCCAGAGCACGAAACATCGGAAACGGCAGGAGAACACAGAGTCCGGCGACAGTCAGAAGAAACCGGATTTCTCCTGTTTTCTGCGCGATCCATGCCGCCAGTGGCTGTGTCAGAAACTGCAGCACCGTCGCGATCAGCATCGCATCCAGCATGAACTGGCGCGATACGTGCATATAAACGGGTGCGTAACTGAGCAGAAACGTGTTGACGAAGAAAAATCCCGCGCTGCCGACGATCACCGCCAGACCTGCATAGAAAATCCGTCCCCATTGCCCGGCAAGCCGGACCGGAAGCGTCTCGCGGGTTGTCCGCGATTCCCTGCGCGCGGCAAGAAAATCCGGCGTCTCCTCGACCTGACGGCGCAGAATAAAGCAGCCCAGGGCAATCAGGCCGCCCAGCAGAAACGGAATACGCCATGCCCAGTCCGTAAACGCACTGGTTCCCAGAGCGGTCGCCCCCCGGAACGACGCCAGGGCCATCAGCATTCCCGCGGGACTGCCAAGCTGAGGAAACGAGGCCGCGAAGATTTTCCATCGCTCCGGCGCGTGTTCACTGGCCAGCAAGACTGCGCCGCCCCATTCGCCTCCCACGGCCAGTCCCTGCATAATGCGGAGAAGCACCAGCAGGATCGGCGCCGCAAAACCGATCGACGCGTAGCCTGGCACGAGTCCGATTGCCGTTGTGGCCGCTCCCATCCCTACGACGGTGAGTGTGAGAACTTTCTTTCTGCCGTAACGATCTCCCATCATTCCGCACAGCATTCCGGCAAAGGGGCGCGCCAGAAAACCTGCGGCGAGCGTGCCGTAGGCATTCAGATCCGTTACGAGCGGGCTGGAGGAAGGAAAGAAAACCCTGCCGAGGATCAGAGAAGAGGCGAGGGCGTAGACATAGTAATCATAGAACTCAAGAGCCGTCCCGACGAAGGACGATGCGCATGCGCGTATCATGTGACGGTCTGTTTTCAGCATGACCCGGCTCCCGCTGATGCTCCGCATCCGGTCCGCCCGGCAATTATCGGGCAGGTCTCAGTCATATCGGGATCAGATCGTTTCGGGGAGGTTATTATCGTTATAAGGGACTATTAGTGTTGCTTATATCCTGGAGGGAGAATCTCTCACTCTCCGGAAGACAGGGTTTCGGTCAGCATGCTGATGAAAATTTCTTCCGCTTTTGAGTATCTGGCCTGACGGTTCCAGAGGAAATGGATATTCGCCTCCGCCACGCCCTCATCGGGCGGCAGACGCCAGAGCAGGCGGCGCTCCTCATCCTTGCGGGCAATATGTTCGGGAATGCAGCCAATGCCGAAACCCGCGAGAATGAGACGCCGGACCTCCCGGTAACTGGGAGAGATTCCGGTCGTCTGTCCTGAAAATCCTTTCATATCCCGAAAGAACACCAGCGATGCGAGCGGGCCGCCCAGCATCTCCGCCTGAAATGTGACAAAGTCCTCCGTCTGCAGTTCTTCCGGCCGGATATCCGCGCGGCCGAACAGAGGATGATGCGGTCCGCAGTAAAAAGCGTAGCGCTGACGGATGAGCAGAAAATGGCCCAGATTGGGATGCTCGTTTTTCAGAAGTCCGAGACCGATCGCTCCCGTGTTCTGGAGGACCGTATTCACGATATCCTGACTGCTTGCCGGCAGTATCTCAAGTCTGATGCGTGGGTAGCGCACGTGGAACTGTCGCAGGAAAGCATCGTAAGTCTCGCTTTCCACACCGCTGATCGTCAGAAGGCGAACCGTCCCGACCTCGTTTCCGTCCGAACCGACAACTGCGTCGCCGATGCCGCGGACCGCGCGATATGTTTCCGAGGCAATCCGGTAAACGTTCTCTCCGGTCTTTGTCAGAACCATCGTGTTTCCCCGCCGCACGATCAGTTTGCAGCCGACAAAATGTTCCAGTCGCCGGAGCGCCTGACTGACGGCTGACTGCGTGACATGCAACTGTATCGCGGCACGGGTCAGATTGCGTTCGAGCGCCACCACCTGGAATGTGCGAAGCAGGTTCCAGTCTAGGCGCTCATGCAGTCTGTGCAGCTTCACGGGATCGGGAACGGGATCTTTCTTGCTGCGAGGCCGCTCACTGCTCTTCACCCCCGGCTCCTCTTCTGTCGGGTTGTTCCGGCACTATCATCCGCCTGATGATCCGCTGTCGATATTGCTCATGTTGGTTTCCCTGCATGCAGATATGCGCCATCCGGACCGGACGGGGTCAGCGGGATTGCTGTGGGGCACGGACAGAGACTCGTGTTTCTGTTGCGTGGTTTTTCCGGTGTGGATAGGCTGTCTCCGGCTTGATCCGGAGTGGAATGAGTTTGCGGCGAATGTGGGAAACCGGAGCGGGGAAGAGGCTGGCTGTTCTGCTGATGCAGGCGGTGCTGCTTCTGTCCGTGCTGCTGTCGCCCGGTGCGCAGGCGCGTTCTTTGCCGGTGATGCCGGCGGCTCCTCATGCGATGACGATGTCCTGCGCGGCCGGGCATCATCACAGGGCGATGCCGGAGCAGGGGTGTCATCGGGATGCCGGAACGGGGCATGACGGGGATTGCTGTACGCAGAGTGTCTGTTCCGCGACATTGCCGGACGGGTCTTTCGGTGTGCTGGTGACGGTGCGGATGACGGCGGATGTTTCATGGTCCGGTCCCGCCGGTGCGCAGGTGCGGGGTTTCCGGGCGGCGCCTGATACGCCGCCTCCCCGGCTGAGAGTCTGACACCCGCCTTTCGGGCGGTGTGGAATCGGTGTGGCTTCCGGTCAGCGCGGGCTGGCTGAGGGCTCTGTTCCGGCTCTTATCGGGTTTTTTCTGTCATGATGTATTCCTTTCCGGGGCGAGGGGCGCTGTCGCGTCGCCGCTTCGTGACGGGCGCGGCTGCCATCGGTGTGGCCGGGTCCTTTTGCCGGGCTGATGCGGCTGCGCTGACGGCCGTTCCGGAGCGGGCGGCTTCGCGTTTTTCTCTTTCTGTTGAGTCTGTGCCGGTTGTCATTGGCGGCAGGCGGGCGATGGCGACCGGGATCAACGGGTCGATGCCGGCGCCGACATTGCGGTGGCGGGAGGGCGATACGGTTGAGATCGCGGTGACGAACCGGCTTGATGAGACGACGTCGCTGCACTGGCATGGCATCCGGCTGCCGGCGGAGATGGACGGGGTGCCGGGGCTGAGTTTTGCCGGGATCAGGCCGGGAGAGACGTTCACGTACCGGTTTCCGGTCCGGCAGGATGGCACGTACTGGTATCACAGCCATTCGGGGATGCAGGAGCAGACGGGGCTTTACGGGGCTCTGGTGATTGATCCTGCGGAGGGGCCGGTCCGGACGGCGGAGCGGGATTATGTTCTGGTTCTGTCGGACTGGACGGATGCGGACCCGGAGCAGATTGTCTCCAATCTGAAATTTCAGAGTGATTACTATAATTTCCGGCAACGCACGGTCGGTACATTTGTGCGGGATGCGGCACGGGACGGGCTGGGGGCTACTGTTCGGGACCGGCTGCGCTGGGGCGCGATGAACATGGCGCCGACTGATATTTCGGACGTATCCGGCATTATTTACACTTATCTGATGAACGGACAGCCGCCGGAGACGGGGTGGACGGGGCTGTTCCGCCCGGGTGAGCGGGTGCGGCTGCGGGTGATTAACGCGGCTTCGATGACGCTTTTCGATGTGCGGATTCCGGGGCTGGTGATGCAGGTCGTATCGGCGGACGGGCGGGAGGTTGAGCCGGTTCCGGTGGATGAGTTCCGGATCGGACCGGCTGAGACGTATGACGTGATCGTCCGGCCGGACGGGGAGGGGCCGTGGACGGTGTTTGTGCAGTCGGAGGATCGCACCGGCTATGCGCGGGGGACGCTGGCGGTGCGACCCGGAGCGCTGGGGCCGGTGCCGCCGATGGACCCGCGTCCGCTGCGGACGATGGTGGATATGGGGATGGGCGGCATGGATGCGGGCCACGCGGGCCATGCCGGTATGGATATGGGCCATGGCTCCGGGCATCGGGGAGCAAAGGCATCCGGTGACATGTCTGACGCCATGCCGGGAATGGCTCATGGCGGCGGACATATGGCGCAGATGGAGATGCCGGACTCCATGCCTCAGGCCATGAAAGATGGGGGGACAGCAGGACGGTCTCTTCGCGAGGGGGTGGAGGTTCAGAGCGTTGCGATGATGCCGCGTGACCGGTCTGGCGAGCCTGGCGCCGGGCTGGAGGGGAACGGGCGGCGCTGTCTGACCTATGCGGATCTGCGGGCGATGCGTCCGGGTGACGATCCGCGTCCGCCGTCCCGCGAGATTACGCTGCATCTGACGGGAAACATGCAGCGGTTTATCTGGGGGTTCGACGGGAAGAAATTCTCTGAGGCGGAGCCGGTGCGGCTTTCAGCGGGAGAGCGGGTCCGGTTCATTCTGATCAATGACACGATGATGGAGCATCCGATCCATCTGCATGGGTTCTGGAGCGAGCTGGAGAACGGGCAGGGGGCGTTCCGGCCGTATAAGCATACGCTGACGGTGAAGCCCGGGGAGCGTCTGAGCTATCTGGTGACGGCGGATGTACCGGGATTGTGGGCGTATCACTGTCATCTTCTCTACCACATGGAAGTGGGGATGTTCCGCACGGTGGTGGTGTCATGAGGGGGAGAGTAGCCGTGGGGCTGGCGGCGCTGGCGCTCTCTTCCGTTCCGGCGCTGGCGCATGACATGGCCGGGATGGAGACATCGGGTATGGAGATGTCGGGTATGGAGATGCCTGGCATGGCGGTGTCTGGCGTGAACGGGGGTGGCGGGAAGAGGGCGGCGAAGCCGCGGCAGGCTGCTGCGGTGTTCCATGCGTCCGGTGAGGTGGCGCGGCATCCTGCTTCGGAACGTGGGGTGCCGGTGTCACGGTCAGTTTCACGTCCGGTGTCATATATTGGCGGTATTCAGCCGGTGATGGATCACATGCTGTATGCGCATGCGATTCTTGATGAATTTGAGGCGCGTTATAACGGGCGCGGCGGTGCATTCCGTTATGACGGTCAGGGCTGGTACGGAACGGATTACGATAAGCTCTGGATAAAATCGGAGGGGACGGTCGGGCGGAACGGTCGTTTCGGGGACGGGGATCACGAGATTCTCTATGACCGTGCGGTTTCGCGCTATTTCGATGTGCAGACCGGTGTCAGGCTCGATATCGATAATGGCCCGGTCCGGCCGTGGGGGGCTGTCGGGATTCAGGGGCTGGCGCTCTACTTTTTTGATCTGGAAGCGACGGCGTATTTCAGCGACCGTGGCGCGGCCGGGCGTCTTCAGGGATCGTATGACATTCTGCTGACGAACCGGCTGATCCTGCAGCCTCAGGCCGAGCTGAATTTCTATTCGGGGGCGGACCGGGCGCGCGGGGTGGGGCGGGGATTTTCTGAGTTCGATACCGGGCTGCGACTCCGGTACGAATGGTTTCGCAAGCTCGCTCCCTATGTTGGCATCACGTATTCGGGCCGGGCCGGTCAGGCGGCTGATATCGCGAGGCGTCAGAATTCCGTGGTGCGTGATGTGGTCGTGACGTTTGGTCTGCGGGCGTGGTTCTGACTGCTTTCATGTGATGCGGTGTGCTGGCCGGTTATGGGATCGCGGTGTTGTGCGGTGTCCGGCGAAATGGAGAAGACGGGGCCGGGTCGCGGGTCGGGTTAATCGGAAATTAACCGTTTTGGTGAATTGTAAGAGCCAACCCGTGCGTTGGGAGCAGTCTTCGAGCGCCCCGGTAGAGAGACGGGTCTCTCTCTGACGATATGACAGGATGAAAACACATGGTTACAGTTATGCACAAGGTCCGTGCCTTCTTCGGTGACCGGGAAGGTGTTACGGCAATCGAATACGCGCTCATCGCCGGGCTGATCGCGGTTGTTGCTTTCGGATCGATGAAATTCCTCGGTTCCAACCTGAGCAACCTGTTTGGCACGATTGGCAGTTCGATCGCCGCGGCGCCGAATACGACTTCAGGCTGACGCGGTTCTTTCGTTTACTGTATAGAAAACAGAAGGATGCTGCAGGATATTATTTATTTTGCGGTATCTTCTGTTCTTTTATTCTCTGCCCTGACGGATCTGAGGACGCGAACGATTTACAATTCCGCTTCCGGAATTGTGTTGCTTCTGTCTTTTCTGTCTGCCGGGGGCAGGGGCGAAATTTCTGCGAGTTCTTTTATCTTTCTTATTCTTGCGCCGTTTTTCTATGCATTATGGGTTTTGCGCATTCTCGGTGGTGGCGACGTAAAGTTGCTGGCCGCTCTTATACCGCTTGTTCCTCCGTCACATCTCTTCGGGCTGTTTTTCTCCATCGCGCTGGCCGGTGCCGTTCTGGCTATTTTCTATGTCATTTACTTCTTTCTGGCATCAGGAATGCGACGATGCTGGCGGAGTGATTCGCTGTGTCCCGCGGGAGCGTTACAGGTCGGGGTTTCGCCGCATATGCCGGGTCTGCCTTATGGCGTTGCGATTGCAGTCGGGACGATAGCGAATATAACAAATCTGATTGGGTAAACTATGGGAATACATAAGTACATTACATATGTCTGCATAGTTGTCCTTACTGTCCTGTCGATCTTCCTTCTGATTAAATTATCGCTTCATCAGACATCTGCGCCGTCAAGGCCTGTTCCTGTTATAAAGCCCGAACCGACGGTTAAAATTCTTACTGCGAAACGGCAGCTTTTTCCCGGTGAGATTTTGCGGGACGAAGATTTGTCCGATCAGTCTGTCCCGCAGTCGTTCAGATCGTTCGGGGCATTGCTCAGTACTCAGCGTAAGGATTTCATCGGGACGCTTCTCCGTGTTGCGCTTCCGAAAGGGGCGCAGCTGCGGGGTGACGATGTCGTGCATCCGGGGGAAGGGGGCTTTCTTGCGGCTCTTCTTGCGCCGGGATCGCGTGGTGTATCCGTGTCTGTCGATCCGGCCAGCGCGGCTGACGGTCTGATCTGGCCCGGGGACTATGTGGATGTGATTCTTCTGCCGAATTCCGGGAGTGCGTCGTCATCGGGACACAGTGCGGCCTCGCAGACGATTCTTGAGAATGTGCATGTTGTTGCGATTGACCAGACTGTCATCCGTGGGAAAAACCCTTCGCTGCCGAATCAGACAGCCCGTACGGCTGTCCTCGAACTTTCTCCGAAAAATGCACAGAAATTAGCACTTGCTCAGAAACTCGGGCGTATCGTTCTCGCATTGCGGCCGCTGATTCAGCCGGAAGGAAAGGCGTCCATACCGGATGCCACGTGGAACGAAGATATCTTTGATGCAAGTGCTCCGCCCGAAAACTCTGCCAGCGACCGGAAAACCTCTGGTGTCGAATCCATGCGGGTTTTCAACGGGCTCGAGGAAGTCACCAATGCGCATTGAGATCGGACGCATCTGGCGAAGATTTCAGAAGCCGGTCGTCTGTGGCGTTGTGGTTTTCTGCATGTCCTTCGCGGTTCCGTCTTCCGCGCGGGCGCCTGCTGCTGTCACGCTTGAGGTGGGAACGGGAAAGCTTCTGGAGCTGAAGGACAGTGTTGCAACTGCGTTTGCGGCCGATCCGAAAGTTGCTGAGGTCAGGCCGGCAAATTCAACGACGCTTTTCGTTTTTGGAACGGGACCCGGACAGACGACGATTTCCGCCGCCGACGCGGGGGGACATCCGGTTGCGCAGTACACGGTCGTTGTAAATCCGGCGCAGTATCCGGCGACTCAGCTGCGTGAGGTGGCGCGTCAGGAAAATGCCGCGCAGCTGCATCCGCGAATGGGGCCGGGGGGGATAACCGTAAATGGAGTCGCGCCGGATGCTGAAAGCGCCGAGCGTGCTGTCGCCGCGGCGCAGGATGAGGCGGGGAAGGGCGAAGTTTACGACCGCATGCGGCTTTCCGGGTCGGTTCAGGTGAATCTCCAGGTCCAGGTAGTGGAGATGTCCCGGCAGATGGTGCGTGAGCTGGGTGTGCAGTGGGAAAATGTGAATGCCCTGGGGACGAGTGCCGCGATCGGCCTCGCCACCATGAGCCCGCTTGCCACGATGGCGTCCAGTGCCAGCAGTTTCTCTTTCCTGTCCCGGTTTCGCATCGCCGGCCGGCCGACGACGCTTGAGACAGTCATTGATGCACTCGCGCAGGATCAGCTGGTGCATATGCTGGCTGAGCCCAATCTGACGACGATGAGCGGTGAGCCGGCCAGTTTTCTTGTTGGCGGCGAATATCCGATCCCGATATCGTCTTATAACAACACGGTTTCTGTTCAATATAAACAGTATGGCGTCTCGCTTTCCTTTATCCCTACGGTTCTGACCGGCGGACGTATCAACCTGCATGTGCGGCCGGAGGTCAGTCAGCTGACCAGCACGGGTGCGGTTTCGTTTGGGGAGGGCAGTAACTCCATCAGTATTCCGGCTCTGACGGTCAGTCGTGTCGATACGACTGTGGAGCTGGGGAGTGGCCAGAGTTTCGCAATTGCGGGGCTTTTTCAGGATAATACCACGACTGCGAATCTTGGCCTGCCCGGTCTGAGCGATGTTCCGATTCTGGGAGCGCTTTTTCGTTCGAACAGCTTTCAGCATAATCAGAGCGAGCTCGTGATTATTGTCACGCCGTATGTCGTGCGGCCGGTTGCAAGTCCGGATGTGCTGGCCAGGCCGAACGACAAATGGACACCGCCGAATGATTATGAACGTGTTCTCGCGGGATCTCTTGCCGGCAAACGGACGCGGCGTGATGTGCTGCGGCAGCAGCAGGGAGCAGCTGTGCCTGCGCCGTCTGAGCCGCTCGATATCGGTTTTATGGTGGACTGAGATGCGGATCTGTCTGGTAAAATCAACACTGTTCGCATCTGGTCTGTTGATCCTGTCGGGATGCGCCGGAGCCGATCCGCTCTATATGTCCGACCGGTGGAATCTGCCGAGCGCGAATTCCCGTAATCTTGTTCTTCAGGTCGCGGAGCCCTCCGATCTCCGTTCCGGTCGTTCGGACCCGACATATGACGCGACACTCGCTGCCAATGCCGTGAAACGTCTTCGTGACGGAAAGATAAAGAAAATCGAGAGTACGGCCGTCACGCAGATTGGCAACAGCCAGTCCGGGGGCGGGGGAGGCGGTTCATAATGAGCCAGGCGAAATCTCTTGAACTGTCTTCGTCGCTGGAGTCGTCAAAGAAAAGCTCCGGACATGACAGCCAGATACAGGCGTTTGTTTCCGACCCTGCCAGTGAAAATGTGCTGCGGGAGGTTCTCGATGAATTTCAGCCCGGGAATTTCAGTCTTTCCTGCCTGACCTGCGCGCAGGCGACGGGCCGGCTGCGTCGCGGATCGACGCCGAAGATCCTGATTATCGATGTTGCCGGTGAGGATCAGCCGATAACGTCTCTTGTTGATCTGGCGAACGCGCTTGAGCCGGATGTCAGGGTTCTCGTTATCGGTGACCGGCAGGATGCGAATTTCTATCGGCAGCTCACCCGTGGTCTGGGTGTGGCTGAATATCTCTACAAGCCGCTCAACCGTTCGATGGTCGCGAGATTTTTCGGGCCGTTTCTGACGGATGGGGATTACGAGCCGGAAACGACTCGGGGTGGCCGTGTTCTGGGTTTTCTGAGTGCGCGCGGAGGAGCAGGGGCGACGACGATTGCTGCGAATCTTGCCTGGTATCTGGGTGAGGTGGCACGTCGCCATACGCTTATTCTGGACGCCGATCTCTATACGGGATCTGTGTCCGTTCTTCTTGGGACGAAGACGGACGGAGGTCTTCGGACAGCATTTGAATCGCCGCAACGCGTCGATGAACTGTTCATTGAGCGAAGCGCGCAGCGTATCGGGGAGCGCTGCGATGTTCTCGGGAGTCAGGTCGATCTGTCTGAATCCGTTCCGGTCGCGTCGAACGGGCCGCGTCATCTTATCAGTATATTAAAGAAGAAATACAATTTCGTTATTGCGGATATCCCGGATTTTCTTGAGGAAGTCAACAGGAATATCATCGATATCTGCGATCAGAGGGTGGTTATTCTTGATCCGACGCTTCCTTCGTTAAGAGATACGTTAAGGATCGTGGCGGCGTCCAGAAGCAGCACGCACGGTGTCAGGCCGCTTATTGTGCTCAATAAATTCGGACAGCCCGGAAGTCTTTCGTTGTCTGAGATCGCGAACGGTCTTGGAAGACAGCCTGATGTCGTCGTGCCGTTTCTGCCCAAAATCCTGAATGAAGCGGAGATTTCCGGCTATCCGGCGGTCAGGAACAGAAGCGCCTTCAGGTCTTCCATTGAACTTCTTGCCCAGGAGGCGGCGTCTGTGAGTGCGAATGAGAGATCTGCGGAACGAGGTTCGCTCACGCGTTTCGTCACTGATTTCATCGGGAGAATCCGGAAATGACCATTCCTCCGTCCTTTGGAAAGAAGACGGCGGTATCGCCACAGCCGGTCGAGATCGTAAGAAATAATTCGGTTTCTCATACGTCGGAAGTTGTGGCGCAGTCGGCGGAATTACATGGATTTTGTCTGGAGAGACTGGACCCGGCGGCCATTAACAAGCTGCCGCCGGAACGGCTCATGCTCGAGATTGAGCGTGTCGTTAACGAAATTGCCAATGAAAAACGGGTTCAGCTCAATGCGCGGGAGCAGAAATCCCTTGCCAACGATCTTGTCAACGACATGCTTGGGCTGGGGCCGATACAGCCTCTTCTTGACGACGATCAGATCACGGACATCATGGTCAATGGTCCGTATAAGGTCTTTGTTGAAAAAGCGGGAAAACTGGTTGATGCAAATGTAAATTTCAGAGATCGTCGTCATCTTATGGCGGTGAGTCAGCGCATTGCGTCGGCTGTCGGGCGCCGTATTGATGAATCGAGTCCCACGGTCGATGCGCGGCTGAGTGACGGATCGCGTGTCAATATTGTTTTTCCGCCTCTGGCGCTTGACGGCCCTTATGTGTCTATCCGAAAATTTTCTAAGAAAAAGATAGATTTCAAAAAGCTTGTCGAGAACGGAAGCTGTTCCGTACAGATTGCGAGAATTCTTGAGATAGCATCGCGCATCCGGCTTAACGTGATCATATCGGGTGGAACCGGTTCCGGTAAGACGACGCTGATGAACGCCATGTCCCGTCTTATCGATCCGGGCGAGCGTGTTGTGACGGTTGAGGATGCGGCGGAACTTCAGTTTCAGCAGCCGCATGTTGTTCGTCTGGAAACACGGCCGCCTTCTATTGAGGGAACAGGCGAAATTACGCAGCGTGATCTGGTGAAGAACGCGCTCAGAATGCGTCCGGACCGGATCATTATTGGTGAGGTCCGCGGGGCGGAGGCGTTTGATATGCTCCAGGCGATGAATACCGGGCATGACGGGAGCATGTCGACGATCCATGCGAACTCGACGCGAGACGCCATCACCCGAATTGAAAATATGGTGCAGATGGGAAATATGGGTCTCCCTACGTCATCGATCCGGACCCAGATTGTCGGCGCTGTCGATCTGATCGTGCAGATCGAGCGGCAGCGCGACGGGGTCCGGCGGATTGTTCAGGTCACGGATGTTGCCGGTCTCGAAGGCGATGTCGTGACATTAAACGATATTATGACGTTCAGTATTGATGGCGAGGGACATGATGGTAAAATAATGGGCCATTATAATATATCGCGTGCGCGCCCCAGTTTTCACAGTACCTTAACATATTTTCAGCTTGATAAAGTCTGGGTGAATGCGCTTGGGGATTAAACCGGAATATGTTCGGTCTTTTTGGTCTCGAATGTGCGCTGGTTATTATTGTTGTCTGCAATATAGCGGCGTTCATCGCGTTTATGATCGAGCGGAACTGTAATCGGATTCGTTCAGCCCGGATTAGCTGGATTTCTGAAGATGATGTTGCCGTTGAGGAGTATAGTGCGACATCCATATTGACTGTAAAAAAGCATAACAGAAGATATTACAGGATATTAAAAACCATAGCTGGTTTTGATTTTAACAGTTCTCTCTATACGAGGGAGTATATCTACAAAGTCTGTTTTATCGTGACATCCTGTGTCATTGTTCTGTCATTTGTGCTGGCATATTTTCTTGACAGAATTGCCATCGAGTGTGCGCCGTTTGAAAGTATCGCTGTTATAAGGCTTTATTTTACGAGGGTGCAGGGTAAGTATAATACGAAACTGACCGAGCAGATTCCTGAAGTGGTAGCCATGATGGCGCGCTGCCTTAAGGTTGGTGTGTCTCTTTCCAGAACGCTGGAGATTGTGGCGAGTCAGGCTCCGGACCCGACCAGAAGCCTGTTTCAGGATGTTGTCCATAAGGTTGCCGTTGGAAAAGAGCTTGGGGAGGCGCTGGAGGATCTGGCTGACAGTGGTGGAATAAAGGAATACAGGTTCTTTTCCATTATTGTCAGGCTTCAGAGCAGAACCGGCGGAGGACTGGCGGAAATTCTGGACAGTTTTGCGACGACGATCAGGAAACGCCTTCAGGCGAGGAAGAAAGCCTTTGCGCTGGCATCTGAGGCGAGAACGAGCTGTTACGTTCTGGCTGGCCTGCCGATATTCATGGCGATTCTTATGGGAGTTATGAACCCGAAATATATTTCCGTTCTGTATACGACGAAGACCGGTCTTGAGATGCTATATACGGCGGTGGCGTTATTTGTCATGGGAATTGTATCGATGTTTTCGATTACAAAATTCACCCTGAGATAGAATAAATATCATGTATATAGCATTTATTCTGATTGTCTGTACATCCTTCGCGCTCGTCTGGGAGTTTGACCATTATCTGACCGGGCGGCGTAACCGGCTGACGCGAGTGTCGAAAATATGTGGTCGCACGGGTTATCGGACTGATGACGTTCAGACGGAAAAAACCCTGCTGTGGAGGATATTTTCTGAAGTCGGGACGAGGCTTGTCCGGTCGGAGATGCTGCGGAATGCCATAGCGGCCAGTGCACTGAAGAGCGGAGATCTGCAGAGGCTCGGGATCGACGTCGGGACGTTTGTCGCGGTGAAGATCGGTCTTTTCGCTCTGGCGGGCGGGGGTGGTTATTTTTTCTCTCTTATGACTGACAGACACGGTCTTTCGATGTTTCTGACAGTGGCGGTGCCGGCGGTAACGGGGCTTTTTTTGCCGGATTTTGTCATGCAGCAGAAGGTGAAGCTGCATCTTCGCCGTGTGGATGCCGGGATGGCTGATGCTCTGGATCTGTTTCTGGTCTGTGCGGAGGCCGGGCTCGGAATGGAAACGAGTATGGAGCGCGTCGCGGCGGAGATGGTCAGTCTCAATAAGGATGTTGCTTACGAATTCAGGAAAACAGTTGATGAGCTGAGGGTGAATTCGGACCGATACAAGGTTATTGAGGATCTGGGCAAGCGGACGGGAGTGGAGGCGCTGCTTCGGCTGAGTGCGGCTCTGGGGCAGACGCTGGAAACGGGGGCGTCGCTGGGGTCGGTGCTGCGGGTTCTGGTTGCGGAAATTCGGGAAGATACACTGATAAAATTTGAGTCCAGGGCGGCAAAGCTTTCAGTTCTTTTAACATTTCCCATGATAGTGTTCTTATTGCCCTGTATGTTCATTGTTATTGCTGGTCCCGCGATCATAAATGTCATGGGCGCTCTCTCAAGGTGATCGGTTATGGTGTCTGAGATATTTATAAAAATACGTGATTATTTATCGTCTGTTGTTTCGATTGCGGGAGTTCTGGTTCTGTGTTCCTGTGCGCATCCGGCGAATACAGCCGCTCTGGAAAAGCAGCTTGCCGTTTATGATATCGAGATAAAGAATGGAGAGGCGATAAAGATTATTTCCGATCTTAACAGGTTAAATTATGAAAATCCGGATAATCCGGAAATTCTGCTAAGGCTGGCTGATCTTAACGCATCGCTTGGCAGGAATAATGCGGCGGTGCAGCTTTATAAGAAGTGTCTTGCGCAGTCACCGGACCTGCGTGACGCGTGGCGGGGTCTTGTAAAGATATATCTGAAGTCCGAACCGGGACAGGCGCTGTCTCTTCTTGAGAAAATGAAAACGCTGTATCCAAGGGACGCGGAGATTCTGAATGATTACGGTGTCGCGCTTGATCTGAACGGGCGATATACCGAGGCGCAGAATGTTTATGCGACGGCGATTAATCTCGATCCGACGCTGATATCGGCGGAGGTCAATCTTGGTCTTTCGATGGCTTTGTCAGGCCAGAAAGAGAAGGGACTTGCGCTGATCAGGCCCTATGCCCAGGCGGCGGATGCGACGCCGCGGACGCGGGAAAACTATGCTGTCGCGCTGATTGCGAACGGAAGAACTGACGAGGCTCGGGCGGTTCTGTCGGATTATATGCCGCCGGCTGCTGTTCCTGGCATGTTGCAGAAACTGACGGATTTTCTGAAGGCGCATAATTCGGGCTGATTCTCTGGTCCGGATCAGGCTTTCGTTGTGCGGGCGAGTATCTTTGTGAGAGTTCGGAGCGTTTTGTCGGGTTTCTGGTGTGGTCTGTTGTGAGCCGGAAAAGGTTTGTGGCCATGGGAAAGCGGGATGATAAACAGATCGGGGTGCAGGGGTCTGCGACCCCTGCCGGGTTCGGGCGGAGCCCGGCCTGGGTACTGACCCGGAAGCCAGCTGACTGGCGCTGAATGACAGCAGCGACGTTGGAGAGGCGTTTTTATATCCGGGAGCAGACGTGTCGTGGCGGTTTCGGGGCGCTGCCCCGGATTCTGCAAAGGGACGTGGTCTCTTTGATGCCGGGTGTTAACATAAACGGGGTGAAGGGGACTGTGTCCCCTTCCGGGTGCAGGGCAGAGTCCTGCTCTGTCTTCCGTTTTGCCAGGGACATGGATGGTTTGGAGGCTTTACCGCGAGCCCTGCGGAAGGGCGGGGTCCTTTGATCCTGGTTTGTCAGAGACTGTTTCAGGAGCCTTATGCCTGAAGATGTTTATAACAGAACGATAATGTTATGTTTTTTGCATCCTGCTTATCTGTTCGCCTCAGCCGGTATCGGAGAGCATTTTCCGATAAGTCTTTTATAAAAAACAAAAGTTTTTGGGTACCGCCTTTTTTCAAAAAGGCGGTGTCTTCCGAAGCTTTTTGGAAAAAGCTTCACCAAAAACTTTTTTGTAATTTACATTGAAGTTTACGGGCAGGCTTTTGAGGCAGTCTCTTAAATTAAATGCGATGACGGACGCGTCGTGCGCCGGCATGGCCGGGCGTGATGGTCCCTTCCGGTGCAGGCTGCGGAGCTTTGTCCTGTTTTCTGTCTGCAAAAACAGATGAACGCCGGAAGAATGAGGGGCAGGAGAACGCGTCTGCTGCCAGGGGGCAAGGACCCTGGCGCTTTCGTGCAGGTTAGCGGCAGGGCATGCCGGGATTATTCCTCGCCCAGGACTTCTTTTGCGCGGCGGACGACGGTTTCGTATTCGTCGTCGGTCAGTTCGCCGCGGTGGTGGAATTCGCTGGCGCGGGCGAGGGCGTCTCGTGCGTGGGTTTTGTCGGGGATAGGATAGCGCCGGCCGGGGAGGGCGAACGCGCTGTCGGGAAGGGCGTTGCGTTCTTCCGTGCTCAGTTTTGACATGACAGTCTCTCCTTTCTGGCCTTTCTGGAAACCGGCCTTTCCGGTCCCGGAGGATATCGGGTGTTGCTGCCGCGCTGAAGTGTTGTCGGGACGGGACTGGTCTTACTGACGGGAATACTGTTCGGCTTCCTCGATTTCATCAAGTTCCGCCATGGCGGCTTCGGCGCTGACGGTAGCCACGTTTGCGGCGGGAGCAAAGCCTGGTGTGGGTGTTGCGTGGCGTTGCAGGTGGCCGACGACGCGAAAGGCGGTTGCGATGGCGACGGCGCCGAAGATGACGCTTCCGAGGGCCTGTCCGATCTGTACGCCCTGGGCGCCGTAACGGGCGCCCCAGGCGACGAAGGGAATGGTGCCGAGTGTGGCGCGGCCCCAGTTGAACAGGGTTGAGTAAAGCGGGTGGCCGAGATTGTTGAAGGCGGCGTTTGCGACGAAGAGCATGCCGATGAACAGGTAGCCGGCGACGGTCCAGGAGCAGAACAGGTGGATCAGGGCCGCGCCGTCGCCGCGGGCGTGGAATCCGGCGACGAGAAGGTTCTGATTGAGGGCCAGCAGAATCCAGGTGCAGGCGACGCAGAGGCTGACCAGTTTCAGCGACGAGACCAGGACTTCATGCACGCGGTGTGGTTTTTCCGCTCCGAGATTCTGGGACATGATGGGGCCGACGGCGCCGGTCAGCGCGAAGACGAAGGAGAAGGCCACGACCACGATGCGGTCCACGGAGGCCTGACCGCCGACGGCGTCCAGGCCGAAGCGGGCCATATGTTCTGTGACCCAGGCGGCGCCGACCGGTGTGGCGAGGTTGGTCATGATGGCGGGCAGTGCGATTTTACCGACCAGCCGGGTGTCGCTCAGGATGGCGCCCGGGCGGGGCCAGGTGAGAATATCGTGTGCGCAGGCGCCGCGCAGGCCGAGAAACAGGACGGCGAGGCGTGAGAGGACGGAGCTGATTGCGGCGCCGGTCAGGCCTTCGTGGAATCCGAGAATGAGGATCGGGTCGAGGAAGGCGGTCAGCACGGCGCCGGCGAGCGTGACGTTCATGGATCGTTTTGCGTCGCCCACGGCCCGCATGAGGGCGGAGCTGGCCATGCCCAGCGCCACGGAGGGCAGGAAGGGCGAGACGACGCGGAGATAGGTTGTGGCCTGGGTCATCGCGTCGCCGGACGCGCCGAGCAGCCGCAGGATCGGATGGGCGAGGATGGCTGTCGCGCAGCCGAGGATGAGGCTCAGCACGAAGGTGGTAAAGAAGAAGGAGGAGGCGATGCGGCGGGCGGCTTCGAACCGGCCGCAGCCGATTTCGCGGCCGATGGAGGCGCCGAGTCCGATGGTCATGCCGATCGATACGGCGATCTGGATGCCTCCGACGGCGCCGGCAAATCCGATGGCGGCGGTCAGCGCGGGGTCGCCGAGGTGAGCGATATAGATCATGTTCAGCATGTCGACGGCGAAGACGGCCATCAGGCCGATTGCGCCGGTGCCGGACATGACGAGAACATGTCGCATGATGCTGCCGGTCACGAAGCAGGCTCCGCGCCCCGGCGCTGATTTTCCGCTCATTCGATCCTGTCCGCCCGGATGGGCTCCGGGGCAGTTTGCTCTGTTCCTCAAGCTGTAACATGATCTGTTGCGGACGCGAATGCCGTAAACTTCAGAGGCTGTTTCATCAGTCTGCTCGTGAAACCTCCGGTAAATAATAAAGACGTTTTTGGTGAAGCTTTTTTCAAGAAGCTTCAGGGAACGCCGCCTTTTTGGAAAAAGGCGGCACCCAAAAACTTTTGCTTTTTTATCAGAGGCTTGTTGTAGGTGTTTTTTGAGGCTGGCTGCGATGGCAGGTTGGTGGGTTGAAAAAAGCAGTATTATCAGGTTGTTATGAAATTTTTTATCTCTGCGGGTTTTTGAGGCAGTCTGTATGCAGGTGTGCCTGATGGCGTGGGTTTTGTCGTGTTCCGGCGCTGGAATCGCTCTTTCTGTCCTGTGTCGGCTGGCGGCGATGGCGCTGATGCGGGTGAACGGAGGCCGGGCGGCTGAGGGTTTTTCTGACAGTCAAATAATGATTTGAAATCAACCGGTTCCGTAAGAGTGTCCCTTGTGGGCGCGGGGATGAACTGGTTGCGTTGAAGCACTGATGGCCGCGTACGATGCGTTTTCTGCGCGTGCGAGAGTGAAGCGCGTCTGGTGTGAGGTGTTGATACTGACCGGAAGCATGTCTGAAACGGCTTTGTGTGCTCACGGAAGCGGGAGGTTTGCCCCATGGAGGCGGGTGGGTTAGCGTTCTTCGGGGCGCAAACGAACCGGGGAGCCGTCTATGTCCAGCTCACTCTGTCTGTGGTCAGCCTCGCGAATGGCGGAGGCTGTCCGTAAACGTGACATTTCCAGCCGGGAATGTGTCGATGCGGCTCTGGAGCGGGTCAGGGTTCTTAATCCCCGGCTGAATGCCATTGTCGATGAGATGGCGGATGAGGCGCTTGCGGCGGCGGATGAGGCCGATCGGGTTCTGCGGGCCGGTGCGCCGGTGGGGCCGCTGCATGGTGTGCCGGTGACCATCAAGGACAATGTGGATCAGAAGGGGCGTGCGACCACCAGTGGCGTGGTTGCGCTGCGTGACAATATCGCCGGGGAGGATTCGCCGCAGGTCGCCAGTCTGAAGGCGGCCGGGGCGGTGATTATTGGCCGGACCAATACGCCGGCGTTCTCGCTGCGCTGGTTTACGGACAACGATCTGCATGGGCGCACGCTCAGTCCCTGGCGTGACGATGTGACGCCGGGGGGCTCCAGCGGCGGGGCGGCGGTTGCTGTCGCGACCGGGATGGGGGCTCTTGCTCATGGCAATGATTTTGGCGGCTCGGTCCGGTATCCGGCCGTGTGCTGTGGCGTGGCCGGTCTGCGCGCGACGACGGGCCGTATTCCGATGGCGACGCCGGGTCTGAGGATGCCGGGCCGGAGTGGGGCAGGTCAGAATGGAGCAGGTCAGAGCGGGGCGGGGCCGGGCGGGGCGGATCAGGGTCTGAGTCAGGGCGTGGGGAATCAGCGGCCTGAGCGTGGCATTGCGCATCAGCTGATGGCGTCTCAGGGGCTGCTGGCGAGGAATGTGGAGGATCTCTGGCCGGGGTTGCGGGCCATGATGCGTCCGGATGCGCGTGATCCCGGTTTTGTGCCGGCGCCGCTGGATTATGCGATGCCGTTTCGCTGTGGCAGGCGTGTTGCGCTGTTTCGGGGGCCGGATTCCGCCACTGTGGATGCTTCCGTTCTGGCTGCGCTGGACTCCGCCGCGGCGGCGCTCAGGGAGGCGGGTTTCCGGGTGGAGGAGGCGGTTCCGCCGGATTTCGAGGTGGCGGCCCGTCTCTGGTACAGCCTGGCGTCGTCCGATATGTCGGATGCCGGGCGGGCTGTGCTGGAGGATCTCGGGGGCAAGGCTGTTCGCCGGCTGCTGGAGCTGGCGCCGGATCAGAAGGACGACGTTGTCGATCTGCAGGCGTGTCTGAGGCAGCGGTTCGCTCTTGCGCGGGAGTGGTCCGTTTTTCTCAATACGTATGATCTGCTGCTGTTGCCTGTTTCTTTTGCGGCGCCGTTTCCTGTCGATAAGGACCAGCGCTCAGCGGAAGACTGCATGGCTGTGCTTCAGGCTCAGTATCCGCTGCTGGCGACGGCTCTGTCCGGTCTTCCGGGGCTTTCGGTTCCGACCGGGCTTGCGAACGGGCTGCCGGTCGGTGTGCAGCTTGTGGCGGAACGGTTCCGGGAAGACCTGTGTCTGCTCGGGGGTGCGGCGATTGAGAAAGCGTTTGGCACGGTCTGGCAGGAGCTGACGATTAACCGGTCTCCGACGGACATGGCTGATTCGGCGCGGGAGATTGCGATGTGACCCGTATTCTTCGTCTGGTGGTCGGGCTCGGGCTTCCGGTTGTGGCGACCCTGGCGACGATTCCTTTTGTCAGTCTCGTCGGGAAGACTTTTTTTGGCGTTCCGACGGTGATTGTGGCGCTGGGAAGCCTGTTTTTTATCGTCAGCGGCAGTATGGCGGCGTGCCGGGCGCTTTTTGACCGGGATGAGGCGGGGTGATTTCCGGTTGTGGCGGGGACGGGCTTTTTTGTGTCTGTGAGCAGATGCGGGCGGTTTTTCGGGGCTTTGCCCCGGACCCCACAAAGGGACGGGGTCCCTTTGATCCTGGTTTGTTAATTTAAATGGGGTGCAGGGCAGCGCTCTGCCCTCGTCTTTAGAAGAGATAAGAAACAAAAGTTTTTGGTGAAGCTTTTTTCAAAAAGCTTCAGAGAACACCGCCTTTTTGAAAAAGGGCGGCACCCGAAAACTTTTCTTCTGAAAACGGCCGGTCAGGATTCTGGCTTAACAAAGGGATGATGAAGGAGCCGTGTTCTCTTGCGGGAATCAGGCGGCGTTCTGATCGAAGGATTCGAGCAGCGTCTGCTGGATATGTTCGAGGTCTGACAGAGTGGCGGCGATTGCGGCGTTCATTGCGTTGAGTTCGCGCATGCGTTTCTGCACGTTTTTGAGCAGCAGCATTTTCTGGGCGTGGTGTTTGGGGTCCGCGTCGTAGAGATCGAGATAGGCCTTGATGTCCCGAAGAGGAAAGCCGAGTTGCTTGCCGCGGATGATCAGTCTGACGCGGGCGCGGTCCCGGGCGGAGTAGACGCGTGAGGTGCCGGACCGGGCCGGGGAGATGAGACCCTTGTCTTCGTAGAAGCGCAGGGAGCGTGGGGTGATACCCAGCTCCCGCGAGAGTTCCGTGACGGAGAAAAGCCGGGTGTCCAGCGTGTTCCCGGTGGAGGGCATGAACGGTTCCTTGCCTGCGGGCCGGTCCGTGCGGATGACGCCGGTCCGGTCCTTCATATCTGTACTGCGGTTCTGTATTGCGGTCTGATGTGTTCTGATCTGACGGGTTTTGATGGCGGATAAATCCGGACTGGAGAAGCTGTGAATTCAGCACGTTCTTTCGGGAATGTCAGCCCTGTGGTTTTTCGGTGCCGGTATGGGGGCGAGAGGGGGATCGTTATGATGTGCGAAGGAGTTTTCTGAGTTCTTCTCCTGCGTCGAAGCCTTTCGGGTCGGGAGCCGGGCGTTTGAAGATGCCGCTGGCGCGGATGACGGGGTTCGGGCCGACGCGGCCGATTCCCTGGACGAACGCGGCGTTGCGGGTGACGCGCAGGACGTCGGCACGGAATTCGACCCAGTCGCCGGGGCGGGCGGGGACGAGGAAATCGACGGTGAGCGACATGGTTGGCAGGATGGGCACCTGCAGGTCGTGTTCGAACATGGCGGCTGTGGCCAGATAACCGTCGCAGACGGTGGCGAGCATGCCGCCGTGGCAGGTTCCGGCGTGATTGCAGTGTTTCGGTTCGACCCGGAAACCGGCGAGGAGATGTCCGTTTTCGGCCCGGACGGCGAAGGAGCCGGTGAGGGCGTCGAAGCCCGAGTGGCCGAAGACGGGGATCGACAGGAAATGTGCGGGCAGGGGCGCCGGCGGTTCGGCGGGGCGGGCTGGGGTCATGGTGTCGGTCTTTCCGGCGGGTTGTCGGGGTCTGATGCGGGAGGACTGGCTTTGGGGTGGGCGCTGAAGGGAGCGGATATTACGGGGTCTGGCTGGTGGAGTGGAGGCGCTGATGGCGTGTGTCCCGGCGCGGCCCTGCTGTTGGACAGGGACAGGGCCGCGCGGGGTGTGGTGGTCAGAAAACGTCTTCCGGGAGGCTCATCATCGAGGCTTTTCCTGATTTGATTTTGAGATACAGGGCGGCGGTGTCGGGGAGGATGCGATCATAGAAAAACTGCGCCGAGCTCAGTTTGGCGGCGTAGAATGCTTTGTCGGGACCCTGCGCGTCTGTTTTCGATCCGGCGATCTGCGCGGTGCGCGCCCAGAGAAAGGCCAGGGCGACGAGGCCGGTGAGGCGGAGATAATCGGTCGCGGCGGCGGCGGCTTCTTCCGGGTCGCTCATGCCGCGCTGAGCGATGTGCCCGGTGGCGAGCTGCAGCGCGCCGAAAGCGCGTTCGAGATGTCCGGTCATTTTACCGAGGGCCGGATGGGATCTGTTTTCCTCGATGAAGCGGGAGATCGGGTGGAACAGGCCGCGCAGGTTCCGGCCTGTATGCGCGGGGAGTTTCCGGCCGACGAGATCGAGGGCCTGGATTCCGTTCGTGCCTTCATAGATCATGGCGATTCGGGAATCGCGGGCGAGCTGTTCGACGCCGTGATCCACGATGTAACCGTGGCCGCCATAGGTCTGGACGGCGAGATTCGCGGCGTCATTGCCGAGATCGGTGAACATGGCTTTGACGACGGGGGTCATCAGCGCGACGAAATCCTCCGCGTCGCGGCGTTCAGTTTCGCTGGCGCCGTGTTCGGAGATGTCGAGTTCTCCGGCGACCCAGGCGCCGAGGGCGCGGCAGCCTTCGGCGGTGACGCGCATGGTCATCAGCATACGGCGGACATCGGGGTGGACGATGATCGGGTCGGCCGGGAGGTTCGGGTAGCGGGTTCCGGCGAGGGAGCGGCCCTGCAGGCGGTCTTTCGCGTAGGCGACCGCGCTCTGGTACGAGATTTCGGCGATGCCGAGGCCCTGGATGCCGACGCCGAGGCGTTCGCTGTTCATCATGGCGAACATGGCCTGCATGCCTTTATGGGCCTGTCCGACGAGCCAGCCTTTTGCGTCGTCGAAGCTGAGCTGGCAGGTGGCGGAGCCTCTGATGCCCATTTTATGTTCGAGGGCCGTGCAGACGACGCCGTTGCGCTCGCCGGGGCTGCCGTCTTCGCGCGGCAGGAATTTCGGCACGAGGAACAGGCTGATGCCTTTGATGCCGGCCGGGGCGTCCGGGAGGCGGGCGAGGACGAGGTGGATGATGTTTTCCGTCAGGTCATGGTCGCCGGCGGAGATGAAGATTTTCGAGCCGGTGACGCGCCATGAGCCGTCATCGGCCGGGGTGGCGCGGGTGCGGACGAGGCCGAGATCGGTGCCGCACTGGGCTTCGGTGAGGCACATGCTGGCGGACCATGTGCCGCTGATCATCTTTTCCAGGTAACGTGATTTCAGATCCTCCGAGCCGTATTTGCGGAGGGCGGTCATCGCGCCGTTCGTCAGGCCGGGATAGAGGCCGAAGGAGAGATTGGCGGAGCAGATCATCTCCGAGATCAGCATGCCGATGGTTTCGGGCAGGCCCTGGCCGCCGTAATCCGGCAGGCCGGTGACGGAGGACCAGCCGGCCTCGCAGAAGGCGGCGTAGGCTTCCCTGAAGCCTGTGGGTGTGCGGACGACGCCGTTCTCAAGCCGGCAGCCTTCTCTGTCCCCGATGACGTTGAGGGGCAGCAGGACTTCGGAGACGAATTTTCCGGCCTCTTCGAGGACGGTCTCCGCGAGATCGGCATCGATGGCGGAGAACGCATCGAGTTTCGTGAGTCGCGAGAAGTCATGCAGTTCGCTGATGACGAATTTCATGTCGCGGAGCGGGGGGGTGTAGGTCTGCATATCTGTTTTCCCCGTCGTTCAGTTTCTGAGGGGTTTGCCGGTTTCGAGCATGTGCCCGATCCGGTCGAGAGTGGGCGTGGTGCGGATCAGGCGCATGAAGGAGACGGCCTCGAGATCCAGCATCTGCTGTTCGGTGACGATTTCGGTCACGTCGTGGCCGTTTCCGGTCAGGACGATGGCCAGTTCGCCGGAGACGGTCCGGTCATGCGGTGTGACGAGACCCTGTCTGGCCATTCCGTCGACGGCCATGGTGAAGGCGGTGCGTCCGGACTCGCCGGCGACGCGGAATTCCGGCTGTTCGGGGGCGACATAGCCTTCGGCCATGGAGAGGGCGCGGGCTTTGGCATCGGCCAGAACGCGATCGCGATTCATGGTGATGCCGTCGTCTTTTCTCAGAAGGTGCATACGGCGCGCCTCGGCCGCCGATTTTGACACGCGGGCGGTGGCGATCATCTCGAAGACCTCGCGGGTGGCCGGGATGGGGCCGTGCGGTGTGCGCGGGTCGGCGCGGAGGCGCAGGAGCATTTCGCCGCAGCCGCCCCAGCCGGGGATGAGGCCGACGCCGCATTCGACGAGGCCGGCATAGAGTTCGGCATGGGCCTGGATGGCGTCGGCGTGCAGCATGAATTCGCAGCCGCCGCCGAGCGCCAGGCCGGCCGGGGCCGCGACGACGGGGAACGGGGCGTATTTCAGGGCTTTGAGAACGGTCTGGCCTTTCGCTGTCAGTTTTCTGATTTCCTCCCATGCCGCCATGTTGGCCGCGAACAGGGCGAGGCCGATATTAGCGCCGGCGGAGAAATTGTCCGCGTCGGAATACAGGACGAGCGCTTTGAAATTCTCTTTTACATGGCTGACTGATTTTTCGAGGAGGGCGAGAACGCCGTCGTCGAACGTGTTCATTTTGGTGGTGATTTCGAAGCAGGCGACGCCGTCTCCGAGATTCCACAGGGCGCCGGATTTATCGCCGAGAACGGGCCTGCCGCGTCTGCGGATGTCTTCGAGCAGCAGGATTCCGTCGGCGCGGGGGACGGGTTTGTATGTTCCGTCCGGGGAGAAGGCGTTTCTGATGTTATCCCGGTCTTCATAGAATTTTCCGGAACCGACTTTCTCCACGAGTGGCGGGACCGGGATGTTTTCCGCCTGAAGAAGCGCGGCGAAGCGGGCGGGGCCGATTTCGTCGATCAGGGCGAAGGGACCTTTCTTCCAGTTGAAGCCGAGCTCCATGGCTTTATCGACGCCGGTGATGTCGTCGGAGATTTCGGGCACGAGGGAGGCGGCATAGGCGAGGGTTTCGCCCATTACGCGACGCGCATAGATGCCGTGCTGGTCGGGCGCGGTCATCAGGTCACTGGCGTGTCTGATATGGGACGGGAGGCGGAAGCGTTCGGACGGGGCGTATTCGCCGGTTGTCAGGCTGATGGATTCCTTGATTTTTTCACTGTCTTTCCGGGTCAGCCGGTAGAAGCCGCCTTTTCCCTTTCTGCCGGTGTGGCCGGTTTCGATCATCTTTCCGATGAGGGGGATGTCGTCGGCGAAGGCGCGGTAGCGGTCGCCGGGCGGCAGGGTGGCTTTCATGCTGGCGTTGATATGCGGCATGAGATCCACGCCGACGAGATCGATCAGGCCGAAGACGCCGGTTTTCGGGATGCCGAAGGGGCGGCCGATGACGGCATCGACCTGTTCGACGGTGAGGCCGTTTTCGATGGCGGCTCTGACGGCGACGAGCATCCAGAACGTGCCGATGCGGTTTGCGATGAACCCCGGGGTGTCTTTGGCCTTCACGACTGTTTTGCCGAGAACGCGGTCGCAGAATCCGGTCAGTTTCGCGATATGGGTGCTGTCCGTTTCCGGGCCGCCGACGATTTCGAGCAGCCGCATATAGCGTGGGGGATTGAAAAAATGCGTGATGAGGAAGTTGCGTTTAAAACTCTCCGGCATGCCGGCGGTGAGAGCGGCGAGCGGGATGGTGGAGGTGTTGGAACTGACCGGCGTGCCGGGGCGGCGCACGGTGTCGAGTTTTCTGTAGAGCGCCTGTTTCAGGTCCGGTCGCTCGATGATCGCCTCGATGATCCAGTCGCATCCGGCGATGGCGCTGAGATCGTCCTCCGTGTTGCCGGGCTGGATCAGTTTCGCGGCGGCGGGGTCCATGAAGGGCGCGGGTTCGGTTTTCAGCATGCGTGCGACGGCGTTTTTCGCCAGGCTGCTGCGGTCGTCGCCTTCCGGGCGGTCGAGCAGCAGGACGGGCACGCCGGCGCTGGCGATGTGGGCGGCGATGGCCGAGCCCATGACGCCGGCGCCGATGACGCAGATGCGGGAGAGTGCCGGGGGGCTGTCCGGCCCGGTGGCGGGTTTTGCGCTCTGGTCCATCAGATCCGCTCCAGGATGGTGGCGATGCCCTGACCACCGCCGATGCATTGTGTTGCGAGTGCGTAGCGGGTGTTTTCGCGTTTCAGGAGCTGCGCGGCCTTACCGGTGATTCGCGCGCCGGTGGCGCCGAGGGGGTGGCCGAGGGCGATGGCGCCGCCATCGATATTGATGGTTTCGTCGCGCAGGCCGAGTTCGCGGATGCAGGCCAGGGACTGCGAGGCGAAGGCTTCGTTCAGTTCGACGACGCCGATGTCGTCTATACTGAGTCCTGCGCGGGAGAGGGCTTTGCGTGTCGCCTGGACCGGGCCGATGCCCATGATTTCGGGTTCGCAGCCGGAGACGGCGAAGGAGCGGATGCGGGCCATTTTTTCGAGCCCGTTGCGATCCGCGTATTGTTCGGAGCAGACGAGAACGGCGGCGGCGCCGTCTGTCAGGGGGGAGGAGGTGCCGGCCGTGACGCTGCCTGAGACATCGAAGGCGGGTTTCAGTCCGGCGAGGGCTTCCGCTGTGGTGTCCGGGCGGGGGCATCCGTCTCTGGTGACGGCGCCTGCCGGGGTCTGTATGGCGACGATTTCATCGGCGAGGCGACCGGCGCTGATGGCCTCTCTGGTGCGGGTCTGACTGCGGAGCGCGAACTGTTCCTGCTGTTCCCGGCTGATTTCGTATTTCTTCGCGACGTTTTCGGCGGTGATTCCCATATCCATGTAGACGCCGGGGCGTTTTTTATAAAGAGCCGGGTTGGGCATCGGGTTGAAGCCGCCCATCGGGACGCGGGTCATGCTTTCCACGCCGGCGCAGATGAAGGCGTCGCCGGCACCCATGCTGATGGCGCCTGCCGCGATGTGGACGGACTGCATGGACGAGCCGCAGAAGCGGTTGACGGTCATGCCGGCGACGGAGAGGGGCAGTTCGGCGAGGATGCTGACGATGCGGCCGATATTGATGCCCTGTTCGCCTTCGGGGAACGCGCAGCCGAGGATGAGGTCCTCGATATCGGCGGGGGGGACGCCTGTGCGTTCGACGAGGGCGCGGACGACGAGGGCGGCGAGATCATCGGGGCGGGTGCGCACCAGTTCGCCCCTGCGTGCCGGCTGGAATGGCGACCTCACATATCCTGCGATGACGACTGAATTCATGGGCGGGGACTCCTCTGCGTTCGGCGTCATCCCTGCTGTTTCGGCCTGTGTTTTCTGGCTGTCGCGTGGGTGACGTATACGTAAACACACACATTCATATCATGAATAAACATTATGCAAATATGATTTCTTATCGGCGCACGATTCGTTGATGATCGGCCGATAATCGAGATTGTGTGAACGGGAAACGGGCAATCCAGACGCGTTTTACTTGCCTCGCGAGTATCTCTTATGCATAGAGTGTTACGTAAACGTCACCCTGAAGAAGGTGATCACCCGCAGGCCGCTCCGCACGGGAGCGGCACCGGGAAGGAAAAAACAATGAAATATTTTCCTGCGGCAACGGCATTCGGGACAGCGGCCACACTGGCCTTTTTTGCGCCCGGTGCGTTTCTTTTATCCGGTCCTGCTTTCGCGGCCGGCTTCGCATTGCGGGAGACCGATGCGACGTCTGTCGCCAGTGCGTATGTCGGCGGTGTCAGCCGGGCGACGGATGCGTCGACGGTGCTGCTCAATCCGGCGGGGATGTCGCTGCTTGAGTACAGCGAGCTTGAGGGCAACGCTTTCTATGTCGGGCCGTCCGCGAAATTTTCCGGGCAGAACTACTTTGGTCCTGGTGTGACGACGCCGGGCACCAACGGAAACAAGAACATCAGCGCGGCGGCGACGGCTTCGGGCTATGGGGTCTGGAAGATAAACGATCGCTGGGCGGTCGGTTACGGGGCTGCGACGCCTTATGGCCTGAGAATGAATTATCCTGAGAACTGGGTGGGGCGGTATCAGAGCCTGGTGACGTCCATATCGGACTATGAGCTTGCTCTTGCCGTTTCTTATAAGGTGACGCCGCATCTTGTGATCGGTGTCGGGCCGCGCTTCGGTTTTCTGCAGGGTCGTTTCACGGAGACGGCCAATCTGGGTGCGCTGAACGCTTATGGTCCCACGAATGCGAGTCTGGCCGGCAATGGTTTTGGCTTCGGGTATTCGGCGGGTGCGATTTATCGTTTTGATGACAGGACGCAGATCGGGATCACCTACCGTTCGCGGATTTCCTATCCGGTTGCGACCAAGCTGAAATTCGCGCCGCCGCTCACGCTTTCGGCCAGTCAGCCGCAGGTGGATGCGCTTCTGGCGGCGGAGAGCGGTCATTCGAAGATGCAGGTGACGCTTCCGGATTCGGTTTCTTTCGGTTTTACACATAAACTTTCGTCACGATGGACGCTCATGATGCAGGGGGAGTGGACGCACTGGTCTCTGCTGCAGAGTCTGAACGCGGTTTCGGATCACGGGGGACTCGACACGACGATTCCGGTGAGGTGGCATAATTCCTGGTTTGGCGGGGTGAGTGCGTCCTACCGTGTTCTGTCGAATGTGACGCTGCGTGGCGGTTTCAGCTACGATCAGAGCCCGGCGGACATTGAATCGCGGTTTACCCGTGCGCCGGATGCAAGCCGGTACACTCTTGGATTTGGCGCTGAGTATTCACCGATCAGGCAGCTGACGATGGAACTTTCCTTCGCGCATCTGTTCTTTGCGTCGGCGCCGATCAGCAGTTCGTCCGCGGCGACGGCGGGGCAGATCGTCGGCGAGTACAGCAATCATGCAAATGTTGTCGGTTTAGGGATCAGATCGCGTTTCTGATGTCGTGGCCAGAAGGAATTCAATGAGGAATTCGATAAGGAACCTGATATGGATCGTTTCATGGAGCCCTGTTTTATGGCCGATCTGAAACCTGCTGCGAAAGCGGGGACGCTTTCCGATCTTCTCGTGCGTGCAGCGGCGCAGAAGCCTGATGCGGCGGCGATTGATTTTCTCGGCAGGCGGACGGATTACCGGGATCTGCTTCATGCCGTGGAGCATACGGCGGCGGGTCTGCAGGCGGCGGGGGTGAAAAAAGGGGATCGTGTCGGGCTGTGTCTTCCGAACACGCCTTATTCCGTCATTCTGTTTTTCGCGGTGCAGCGGGCCGGTGGCATCGTCGTCAATATCAATCCGCTTTATGTGGAGCATGAGATTCATCAGGTTCTGCTGACGGCGGGGGTGTCCGTTCTGGCGGTGACGGATCTGGCGATGATTGCGATGCCGGCGATCGCGGCGACGCGGGACTGTCCGATTCATCACATTGTCGTCTGTCCGTTCACTGAGGCGCTGCCCTGGGGGAAGTCGTTTCTGTTCAGGGCGTTCAGGACGCGCGAGCTGGTGCGGTTCGAGCATGATGCGCGGCTGGTGAGGTGGCATGATCTGGTTGCGACGAAAGCGCGGCCGAAGCCGGTTGAGATCGATCCGGCGCGGGATGTGGCGGTGTATCAGTTTACGGGGGGCACGACGGGGACGCCGAAGGCGGCGATGCTGACGCATGGCAATCTTCTCGCCAATCTGGAGCAGATCAGTGAGCGGATTGACGGGGCGCTGACCGGGCCGCAGGTCATTCTGGGGGTTCTGCCTCTGTTTCATGTTTTTGCGATGATGACCGTGATGCTGCTGGCGGCTGACCGGATGGGCATGATGGTGCTGCTGCCGCGTTTTGACGCGCAGGCGACGCTTGAGGCGCTGCGGCGGACGCATGTGACGTTATTCCCAGCGGTTCCGACGATTCTGACGGCGCTGCTGCGGCAGAAGAACATCAGTCCCGAGTGTTTCACGACGATGACGGCGGTGATTTCGGGCGGGGCGCCGCTTCCGGTTGCGCTGCGCCGGCAGTTCGAGAACACGGCGCATTGTCCGGTGATCGAGGGCTATGGTCTCAGCGAGACATCGCCTGTGCTCACCTTCAACCCGCTGAATGGCGCGCGTGACGGCTCGTGCGGGTTGCCGGTGGCGGGAACGGAGCTGCAGATCCGGGATATTTCATTTCCGCATCAGAGGCTTGCGGCGGGGCAGTCCGGTGAGGTCTGGGTTCGGGGGCCGCAGGTGATGCTGGGGTACAGTGGCGGCGAGTCTGTGGAAAATCCTTTTACGAAGGACGGATTTCTCCGGACCGGCGATGTGGGATATCTGGACGATGACGGCTATCTGTATCTGGTGGACCGGCTGAAGGACATTATTCTTTGTGGCGGGTACAATGTTTATCCGCATGTGATCGAGGAGGCGCTTTACCGGCATCCGGCGGTTCTGGAAGCGCTGGTGATCGGTGTGCCGGATGATTATCGCGGGCAGGCTCCGAAAGCGTTTGTGACGTTGAAGGAGGGGATGGCGGTGACGGAGAAGGAGCTTCTCGATCATGTTGGTCAGTTCGTGTCGAAGATCGAGCGGCCGCGTGAGATCGTGTTCCGGGATGTGCTGCCGAAGACGCTGATCGGGAAACTCTCACGCAAGGATCTGATTGCTCAGGAGGCGCTGCGTAATGCTGCTTCTTCTGTGCCGGAGCGGGGGGCGGTTTCGTGAACCCGGCAGGGGGATTTTCGGGGCGCTGTTCACGTTATTTCGGAATAAAGAGACCTGGCGAGAGGCCTTTGGTAAAATTAATAAAAGTTTTTGGGTGCCGCCTTTTTTCAAAAAGGCGGCGTCTTCTGAAGCTTTTTGAAAAAAGCTTCACCAAAAACTTCTTTGTGATTTATCATTTGGTTTCTTAGTAAAAGCTGAGGTTATCGATTTCCAGCCAGCTTTTCTGCCCTGCGGGGCAGCTCTGGCCTGTTTCCACTTCCGTAATGTCCTTGCCGGTCCAGGCCCGGCTTTTTTTCGGGTCGGCGGCCTGCAGCGTGCTGAAGGGCACGCGGATTTTTTTCCAGTTTTGTGAGACCGCGACCGGAGCCGTCCATGCCATGCCGACAGTGCCATTGACCGTGACCCGGGTCTGGCATTGCGATCCGCGAATGTCCAGAGCGATCCCTTTATAGGCGGTGACATCGACAGGCCGGACCGAGCCGCGTGTGAGCGGTACCGCGAGACCGGCATACGCATCCGTTTTATCCGCCATCCGGGCTGCTATGAACAGGGCGTTTCCCTTTCCGTTTTCGCGCGGGATCACAACGGAGACTTCTTCCGTTCTGTCCGGTCCGCGATCCATGGTGTCCTTACGCAGCGTGTCGAGGGAGGATCGTCCGTCGGGACGCTCGAAATCGTCGATCAGTCTGGCGGCGGTTACGGGAATGGCCCACGCTGAATCGTCGCTGGTCTCCGGCACGGAGCCGATTCCGGCTAAGGGGCGGCCATCGACCATTGTCATGGCGACATGATGCACGTCGGCGATGTTCCGCCAGGGCCGTCCGTCGAAGACGACGATGTCCGCACGCATGCCGGGGGCGATGGTGCCCCGGTCTCCTTCCTGGCCGAGCAGAGTGGCGCTGACGCGGGTTGCGGCCATCAGCGCCTCCGAAGGCGTCAGGCCGGCACGTACCAGAAGTTCCAGTTCATGCAGCGTGGACGCGCCGTGAGGGGTCGCGGGCATGCCTGCGTCTGTGCCGACGCCGATGGGCACGCCTGCCCTGAACAGCTTTTTCACGTTTTTAAGAGCGTTTTCAAAAAGCGTATGATCGGAAACGATTTTATGATCGGCGGAGTGCTGCCATTTATCGGGATCATAAACAGAGAGCGTGGGGATATCACCCATGCCGCTGGCTCTGATTGTTTCGACTTCTTCCGATGTCAGCACCCGGTCCTGCAAACCGTGGGCCAGCGCGTCGACTTTTGCGCGGGCGGCGATGAGGCCTCTTTCGACGGTAACGGTGTGGGTCAGCACTTTGAGGTGATAATTATGCGTTTCGGCGACAGCGGCGGCGAGCGTCGCTTCATTCATGCTGGTGTTATCCGGCATCCGGCCATATCGCCATCCGTCGGTAAAAATCTTGATCAGATCGGGTTTATACGCAACGACACTGTCGATGGCGGCTTTTGCGCTCCCGGGAGAGCTGATCCATTTCGTTGTTCCCTGATCTGCCCAGTCCGCGCCGTGGCCGCCGGGCGTGCTGATGCGGGCTGCGAAATTGACGTGGGGAGAACGCAGATGGGTGAGCCATTCGCGGAGCGGAGCGAAGGCTTCCGGCTCTTCATTGAAATCGTTAACCGTGGTCACACCGGATGCGAGATAGGCGTGGGCGATTGCGGGAAAATCGGCGGGTTCGCCACTGGCGGTCCAGTGCGTATGCAGGTCATAAAGGCCGGGCGTGACGGCCATGCCATGCACGTCGATGATTCTGGCGTCCTGCGGGATCGTCAGGTTTTTGCCGACGGCGGTGATGCGGTCATCCTGGATAAGAATGGTGCTCTGCCTGGCGGGAGCCCCTGTCCCGTCAAAGACCTGTCCTCCCACGATGGCGACAGTTTCCGCGACTGCGGGAGATGCCGCGATACCGGACAATGCGCTCAGAACCATAAAACCATAGAATGACTTCACTACGAACTCCGTTATTTCTGTTCCGGTCCGGTGCCGGAGTGTCCTGAGGGAAGCATTGAAACGGTCGGATAAGAGCTTCCGGAAGTACAGGTCGGTCAGCGAGAACTGATGTCTGACGATCAGTGTTTCTTTTTTCTCCGGTTGCTGTGTCGGGATGGGGATATTCTGGAGGCTCTCCCTGAGGGGCGTGTCTGCTCTCAGGGCAGACCATGAACGTTACGATTCCAGTATGCATATTCATCGCCACCCTGAACAGTGGCGGGCGGCCTGTTGCTGTTCAGGGTGGCGTGAACGCCATGTCGGACGATGGGGCTACGTTGTTGTGATCGGCATCGTGGGCAGAGCGATGCGCCATTCAGCGACGGTGCTATTTTCCGGTTACCGCGGAAGAACGGGTCTGCCGTCTGAGGTGATGCCGGGGCGGTGACCCTATGCCGGGCTGGCTGACGCGGGAGATGGCGGGGTAACGGCTGGCGGGCGGTCTGTTTTCTGCGCCGGTCCGGGTGTGAGCGCTGTGATATTACATTATTTTACAGCGCGGGGGCTGGTCCGGGACGGAAATTAGCCTGCTACTCCGCGGGCATCTGGCGGGCGGTTCTGCTGTCTGCGTCCGGTGGCGGAGGGGAAAGACGATGAACCGGCCTGTCGTAATTATCGGGGGTGGCGCCAGCGGGGCGCTGCTTGCGATTCATCTGGCGCGTCTGACCGGCGCCGCGCGGGTTGTGGTTGTCGAGGCGCGCGAGGCTGTGGGGACGGGTCTGGCTTATTCCACGACGTGTCCGCGCCATCTGCTCAATGTGCCGGCGTGGAACATGAGTGCGTTTCCCGACCGGCCGGATCATTTCCTCGACTGGCTGCGGAGCGACAGCGAGGTCCAGGCGGAGCGGGACTCTTTCGTCCCGAGGATGACGTATGGCCGTTACCTGCGCGGGCAGTTCGGGGCGGCGGGGGTGCATCATATCCGGGGAACGGCGATATCCGTCCGGCCTGACGGGGACGATGTCATGGTGGAGCTTGCCGGAGGAGAGAGGCTGCGGGCGGGCAGGGTTGTTCTGGCCATGGGGCATTTCCCGCCTGTCGACGTTCCTGAGGTCAGCGCCGGGGTGGTGGAATCCGGCGCGTATCTGCGTAATCCGTGGCGCGGCGGCGTGGCTCCGTTATCGCCGGATCTGCCGGTGACCCTGATCGGGACCGGGCTGACTTCGGTCGATATGCTCCTTGGCCTGCGGGAGAGCGGGCATCGGGGTGTGGTCACCATGGTATCCCGTCATGGTCTTCTGAGCCGGGGCCATGCGCCGTATGAGGCGCGGGACGCGTCTGTGATCCCGCCCGATGCGGCGCCGGCTGCGCTGGCTTATCTGTGCGATTTTCGCAAGGCGCTGCGTGAGGGATGTGACTGGCGCGCGGCGACGGACAGTCTGCGGGGGGTGTCGAACGGGCTCTGGAAGCGATTGTCGCTCAGGGAAAAGCGTCGGTTCCGGCAGCATCTTTTTCATTACTGGAGTGTTTCGCGGCATCGGATGGCACCAGAGATCGCGGAGGCTGTCCGGATGGATCTGCGTGAGGGACGACTGGTGATCCGGCGGGCGCATGTGCAGTCTGTTGTGGAGAGCGGGACGGGCGCTCTGATCACGCTCAGGACGGCTGCGGGGACGGAGCGCCATGAAACCGGGCGGGTGATGAACTGCACCGGGCCGGACACGAATTATCGCCGTGTGGCGTCGCCGTTGCTGGCCGGGCTTTTCGATGAGGGCCTGGCGCGGCCCGGTGATATGGGTGTTGCTTTTGCGCTTGATGCAGACGGGCGGGTTCTTGATCCGGCGGGTGTGCCGCATCCGTCTGTTTACGCAATCGGGCCGATGCGGGCGGGGGAACTTTTTGAGACCACGGCCATTCCTGAAATCAGGCGGCAGGCTTTCGATCTGGCCGGGGTTCTGGCTTCTTAGCGGTAAGGTCCTGATTGAAAAACAAAAGTTTTTGGTGAAGCTTTTTTCAAAAAGCTTCAGAAGAGGCCGCCTTTTTGAAAAAAGGCGGCACCCAAAAACTTTTTATAATTTCCGGCCGGATTTTAAAGCAGTTTCTGAAATGAGCGGGATGAGAGCGGATGTCCGGGGGTTACAGTTTCAGAGGGGCGGCATAGGCGCGGGCGTGGTAAATAAGGGCTTTGTCATTTCCTTCGATGGCGCGTCTGACGAGGCCAAAAAACAGATGGTGTGTTCCGACCACGATTTCTTCCGATACGTCGCACAGAAATGAGGAGGCGCTGTTTTCGAGATACAGGGCGCTGTGATCGGGGTCTGCCTTCCAGTTTACCGCTTCGGCGTCGAGTGAGGCTTCGGCGGATGAGGAACTGCCGAACAGTTCGGCGACCCTGCGCTGTTCCGGGGAAAGAATGCTGAGGCTGAACACGCCGTTTGCGGAGATCTGGCGGGTGAGGGGGGAGGCATCTCTGACGGAGACCATCACGACAGGGGGTTTGGCGGAGATGGATGCAAAGGCGCTGATCGTGCGTGCGGCCCGTCCCGCGATACCCCAGGTCGCCACGACGGAGACGCCGGTTGCGGCTTTTGCCATTGCCGATATGAATCGCTCCGGTGTTTCGTGCGGGATGTCGACGGGAGCGGGCATTGCGTCCATAAAAATATCGGTCCTTACCGGTCATTGCTTGTTCGGTATGTTTATTCTGACGCCACAGACAGGCGGTAATGCAAATTATTCCTGTGGATTTTCTGCTTCCGATTTTTTTACGCAGTTGGGTGCGGGCGGCGGCGTCCGGGGGGATGTCTGATGGAAAAAACTATACAGAGACCAGGAAAAACTGCTCTTTACGCATCGGGAATGTCACGCCTACGCTTTGTCCGGGATTGCGTGAGAATGCCGGGGAGGACAGATTGAGCGAAAGCTGCGAACTTTCAGTGCGGACAGATCTTGCCGCGGCGTTCCGCATCGCGGCCCGGCTGGGCTTTCATGAGGCAGTCGCCAATCATTTCAGCGCGGCGGTGTCGGAGGATGGCTCCCGCTTTCTCATCAATCCGAAATGGCGGCATTTTTCACGGATCAGGGCCAGCGATCTGGTTCTTGTCGACGTGAACGAGCCGGGAGACGCGGCGAGCCGGGATCTCGATCCGACCGCCTGGGCTATTCATGGCCAGCTGCACAGGATCGTTCCGCGGGCGCGGGTGGCGATGCATCTGCATCCCGTTTATGCGACCACCATCGCGACATTGCAGAATCCTGAGATTATTCCGATCGAACAGAACACGGCGCGCTATTTTCGCCGCGTGGCGCTGGACAGGCTGTATGGCGGCATGGCGGACAGCGAGAATGAGGGCGCGCGTCTGGCGGGGCTGATGGGCGACAAAACCCGTCTGATGATGGGCAATCACGGCGTGATGGTTGTGGCTCAGACCGTTGGTGAGGCGTTCGACGATATGTATACCCTCGAACGGGCCTGCCAGATTCTCGTCAATGCGTATTCGACCGGGCAGCCGCTTTCCGTTCTTCCGGATGACGTGGCGGAAAAAACCGCGCGTGACTGGGAGGGAATAACGGATTTCTCGATCCGTCATTTTGAGGAAATGAAGCTCATTCTCGACAGGGAAGAACCTGATTATCGCGACTGACCGGCAAAATGGTGCGAACACCGGCGTGGTGTCCGCATTTTTTTGTTTGTGCGGACGTCGGGAATACGTGGCTTTGTCCTGGCGGGTTGCTCAGTTCTGCTCGCGGTGGCCGGAGTGGCTGTTCGGCTTCTGATCCTGAAAAGGCTTGATTACATATGGCATCGTCGGAGGATTTTCGGGGGACGACGCGGCGCAGAACGCTTGCGGGGATGGGAATGAGTGCTTTTGGGGCGGCGTTCGGGCGGACGATGAGCGCCGGTGCCCGAACTACGGATTTCAGGGGCGAGCCGGGGCTTTCGGGCGGCCGGTCCGGAACGAAAATTCTTGTTCTTGGCGGCGGTCTTGCCGGAATGCTGTCGGCCTTCGAACTGCGCAAAGCCGGGTATCAGGTTCGTATTCTGGAGTTCCAGAATCGTCCCGGCGGCCGGAATATTTCACTGCGTGGCGGCGATACGCTTCATGAACTCGGCGGGGCGACGCAGAACGTCAGTTTTGCGGCAGGGAATTACTTTAACCCTGGTCCCTGGAGAATCCCGTATCATCATCAGGGGATTCTGCATTACTGCAGGGCTTTTGGCGTTCAGCTGGAGCCTTTTGTTCAGTTCAATCAGAATGCGTGGCTGCATTCATCGAAAGCTTTTGGCGGAAGGCCGGTTCGCTATCGCGAATATGCTTCTGATTTTTACGGATATACGGCGGAGACGCTGGCGAAGGCGGCCGATCTCAGGACTGAGGGACTTTTTGACACCGATCCGGAGCGATCTCAGTTTCGGGCCGCCATGACTGAGTGGGGCGGTCTGACGCCTTCGGGGGAATATGTGAAAGGGGAGCGGAGTTCCTTTCGCAGGGGGTTTGCCCGGCCACAGGGAGGCGGTCCCGACGGTGCGCCGGTCCCGTCTGCTCCCTATACCAGAAGCGAGATTCTTGACGCGCAGCTCTGGAAGAATATCGCTTTTTTCAATGATCTCGAAATGCAGGAGACGCTGTTTCAGCCGGTGGGCGGGATGGATCAGATCGGCAGGGCGTTTTATCGGCGCACCGGTGACCTTATGATGCTCAACGCCATGGTGAAAGCGGTTCATCAGGGGGAGAAGGGGGTAACGGTCATCTATGAGGACATGTCCCATCCTGGAAACATTCAGTCTGTCGATGCGGATTACTGTGTCTGTACGATACCGCTTTCCATTCTGTCCCAGCTCGATATTCAGGTAAGTGCGCCGATGCGCGCTGCGATTTCGGCGGTGCCCTATCTGTCATCGGTGAAAATCGGGCTCGAATTCCGGCGGCGTTTCTGGGAGGAGGATGACCAGATTTATGGCGGTATTACTTTTACGGATCAGCCGATTACACAGATCTCCTATCCGGCCGGCGGTTTTCTCTCCCCGGGGCCTGCCGTGCTGCTTGGCGGCTATATGTTTGACGAGCCCGCAGCCTATGATTTTGCCGGCATGACACCGGCGGAGCGTATCGAAAATGCGCTTGTTCAGGGAGAAAGAATTCATACCGGCTACAGGAAGGAGTATCGCGGGGGTGTTGCCGTCGCGTGGAGCCGGATGCCGTGGACTCTCGGATGCTGCGCGCTCTGGTCGCAGGAGGCGCGGGCAGCGCATTACCGGACTCTGTGCGGGATCGATAACCGCATCATTCTGGCGGGCGAACATGTTTCCTGGTTCTGCGGCTGGCAGGAGGGAGCGATCCTGTCCGCGGCCGACGCCGTGACCCGGCTGCATCGGAGAATTCTTCAGTCTGGCTGACTGGTTTACGGCAGGCGGGTCATGGATCGTTTCTTCTGTGCGAAGTCAGAGGCCGAGTGCGGCTGTGGTGTCGGGATCGACGGGTATGCCCTGCCGCGCGCGCTTTTCGGTCTTGGCCCATTCCCGGTCGCCCGGCGCCATGATCCGCTGATCCGGATTTCTGGCCGGAGAATTGCGCAGGGCGGCGAGGTAACGGGTGATTGCGGTGCGATATCCGGTCTGGCCGACGAAACGGCCGGGATCGAGGGCGATAAAAAAATGACCGATATTGGAAGGACCTTTTGCGTCTGGTCCCGACGGGATGTCGGGATCGCATGTTGCTCCGGTGAGGATTGCTGACAGGAGCGTGACGACACCTGCCAGGGCCGCGCCTTTGAAGCCGAATTCCGGACCGCCCAGGGGTTCGAGAAAGCGTGCTTTCTGCGGGTCCCGTGTTGGCTGGCCGTCGCTGTCGAGGGCTACGTTTTCCGGCAGCGTTATTCCGAGGGAACGGTAAAGCTGCACGCGGTTGAAGGGGATGGAGGAGGTTGCCATGTCGAGCAGCCAGGGGTTGCTGTCCGGAACCGGCGCCGCCATTGCGATCGGGTTTGTTCCGTGAAACGGGATGCTGCCCTGGAAAAGACTGACCAGCGATTCCGCGTTGCAGGTGTTGATGCCGATCATGTTCTGATATGCGGCTTCCAGCGCATAGGCTCCGGCGGCGCCGAAATGGGTCGAGTTCATGACGCCGACCGCGCCGATTCCGGCGTTTCTGGCCAGGGCGATGGCTTCGTTCATCGCGAGGTAGGAAGCCGGGTGGGCGAGACCGTGATCGGCGTCGATCAGGGCTGTTGCCGGGCCGGTGTGTCTGACCTGACGGTGAGGTGACGCGTTCAGCCGTCCGGATCGCAACAGGCGCGCATAGTAGACCGCGAGGCGCACGCCGTGGCTGTCGACTCCTGTGCGGGATGCATGCAGGAGGGCTTTTGTCGTCTGTGCGGAATCGTCCGGCGAGGCTCCTGCCTGGCACAGAAACTCCCGGATGACCGGTTCCAGAACATTTTCCGGAAAATATCTTACATCTGGCATGTGTTTTCCGTTCCGAACAGGGAATGTCTTTCAGAAATCTGTAATGGTATTCCTCGCGGCGTGCAATCGGGGGCGGGGGCGTCCGGTGCCGCTGACATGGTGACTGGCGGTTGTCTTGAGAATGGAATCAAAAAAGCTGTTTCGTGTTCGTGAATAACGCTCTGTCCGGGTTGAACTCGTCATCCGTGTGTCGCATAAAATACCGGTCAGCGCCGTCCTGCCGGCGGAACCCTTCCGGAGACAGAAAAGACGATGTCAACTGAGGATATTCTCAGGACGCTGGTTGGTTTCCCAAGTATCTGCGGTACGTCAAACGGAGATATCATCGGCTGGATCGAAGAGTTTCTGGCCGGGACCGGTGCGCGCGTGCGGCGTGTCGCGGGAGATCGCCCGGATGCGTTCAGTCTGTTCGCCTCGCTCGGGCCGGATGGTCCGGGCGGAATCGTGCTTTCGGCCCATTCCGATGTCGTGCCGGTGGCTGGTCAGAACTGGTCCACGGACCCTTTCACGCTGAGCGGGCAGGAGGACCGGCTTTACGGTCGCGGGTCGAGTGACATGAAGGGCTTTCTTGCCTGTATGCTGACCGTGGCGGCGAAAGCTTCGGCGCGGACGTTGCGGCGGCCTCTTCATCTTGCGATTTCATATGATGAGGAGCTGGGTTGTCTGGGTGTGCGCTCTCTGTTGCGGGATCTGAAAGAGAACGGGCTGGAGGCCGGCGGGTGCATTGTCGGTGAGCCGACAGGGATGCGTGTTGCGACGGCTCATAAGGGGAAGATCTCGTTCCGGATACGCTGTACCGGCCGGGCCGCTCATTCGGCCAGTCCGTTTGAGGGGATCAATGCCATCAGTCTGGCTGCCGGCATGGTTCAGGAACTGGGGCGTCTGCAGACGTATATTCGTGACACGGAGACGCATGACACGCGGTTTACGGTTCCGTTTTCGACTGTTCAGGCCGGACTGATTGAGGGCGGGACGGCGCTCAATATCGTTCCGGAGCATTGTTCGGTGATGGCTGAAATGCGGCTTCTGCCCGGGCAGGATGGTGAGGGGTACCTGGAACGGCTGCGGGAGGCGTCCCGTTCTGTCGTATCGTCTGTGGGCGGTGGTGAAATTCTTATTGAGGTCGAGAACGCCTATCCGGGGCTGAACAGCAGCCGGAATACTGAAATCTGCTCTCTTGTTCTGCATGAAACCGGAAGAAATGAGACGGATGTCATTAATTTCGGGACGGAGGCGGGCTTGTTTGAGGAGCAGCTTGGTCTGGCGTGTGTCGTCTGCGGGCCGGGTTCGATCGGGCGGGCGCATAAGGCGGATGAGTACATCACGCGTGAGGAGCTGTTGCAGGGTGACCGGTTTCTGGAGGGTGTGCTCGACCGGCTCTGCCGCTGATACCGGTTTTTTCAATTTCCCGTCGGAAGGGTAATCATGACGTTTTCAGTTATAGCACGGTGTGCCCGCACGGGGCAGTTCGGAATGGCGGTTTCTTCCTCGTCTCCGGCGGTGGCCAGCCGGTGTGCTTTTGCCCGGGCGGGTGTGGGTGTGGTGGCGTCCCAGAATGTTACCGATCCGCGGCTCGGCCCTGCCGGGCTGGATCTTCTGGAGAGGGGAGCCAGTGCGGCGGAGTGTCGTGACATTCTTGTCCGGAACGCTGATTTTTCCGAATTCCGGCAGCTTGCGATTCTGGATGCCTGTGGAGACGGTGCGGTCTGGTCCGGTGAGCGCACGCTTGGCTGTCATGCGACGTTTATAGAAAAGAACGTTGTTTCCGCCGGGAATATGCTGGCCAGTCAGTCTGTTCCGGAAGCGGTTGTGAAAGCGTTTCTGGAGGCCGATGAATCGCTGGATCTTGGAGAGCGGCTTGTCATTGCCATGCAGGGCGGCCTGGAAGCAGGCGGCGAGGCGGGGCCGGTCCGGTCGGCGGGTATGATTGTTGTCGACCGGCAGAACTGGCCGCTTGTGGATCTGCGTGTCGACTGGGATGATGAGCCCGTCGGGCGTCTCGCTGAACTGTGGAAAGTCTGGCAGCCTCAGATGAACGATTATGTGACCCGGTGCCTGAATCCGTTATCCGCGCCGTCTTATGGTGTTCCGGGGGATGAGTAATCTCTGATGGAAGGCGGGGCGCTGGATGCTCTGAAGAGACGGGGGATGGAACGATGGTTTTCCGGGGCTTTGCCCCGGGCCCCACAAAGGGACGCGGTCCCTTTGATCCCGGTTTGTCTGAAGGTATTTTCAGTCATAAAGGGCAGAATTTTATAGCAGACTGATGCTGTTATCTTTTTTCGTTCCGGTTACCTGCCTGCTTCAGCCGGAATCAAAGAACACTTCGCGGTAATATTTGATAAAGAAGTTTTTGGTGAAGCTTTTTTCAAAAAGCTTCAGAAGACGCAGCCTTTTTGAAAAAAGGCGGCGCCCAAAAACTTTTTATGATTTACCAGAGGTTTTGCGAGCGGGCATCTGAAACGGTTTCTGTGCCAGCGGACACTGTGATTTTTCGGTGTGCCGGGTCAGTCTTTCACCGCGATGACGTCGACTTCCACCAGCCATTCGGGACGGGCGAGAGCCACGACGACGAGGCCGGTGAACACGGGAAAGACGCCGCGCAGATGCCTGCCGAGTGTCCGGTAGACGGCTTCGCGATGTCTGATATCGGTCAGATATACGGTGACTTTACAGATATGGCGCGGTTCGGCGTCACATTCATCCAGAAGAAGTTTTATATTTTCGGCGACTTTTTCGGCCTGCTTTTCCGGATCGCCGACGCCGATATTCTCGCGTGTGTCGAGATCCTGCGGAACCTGGCCCCGGAGATAGATCGTGTTCCCCGCGACGACCGCCTGACAGAGATCGTTGTCGAGATTCTGTTCCGGATAGGTCTGTTTCGTATTGAAGGGGCGGATACGCCGGTGAGTCACGGCTGAATGAATATCGGCTGTCATGTTTTCACCATCAGAAAAGATATGATCATATCTGCATAGCATCAGTTTGTTGGCAATGAACAATATGCTTCGTTTTCTTCTGTTTGCGACATAGGAGAAATGTGGCGGTGTCTCGGGTGCGGGCGGAAATATCTTCTGAAGTGGAGAGCCTGCCCGGGCATGACTGGTGCAGGAGGCTTTGCGACTTCCCCGAGAGGATGAAGCGGGTCCTGTATCGAACTGGCCGGACCGGGATCGGAGGCACTGTTTCCCTTGTGGGGCCGGTGGTGAAGCCCTGAAGGGAAACGGAACAGACCGGCTTTGCAGGACGCGTTAAAGTGCGGGGGCTTTATCCATGCTGTCGGAGGGTGTGTCGATGACAGGGAGGATGAGGGCGGAGGGATGATCCCGATCGTGCCAGATTTTCTGAAGGGCTTTCTGATGGCGGTCCGATGTGCCGAATACGTCTCCTGTGTTGGGATTGGGTGCGAACTGAGGATAATCGCTCGATGAGATTTCGAGTCTTATGCGGTGTCCGGGCATGAACAGGTTGCTGACTGGCCAGATCTTGATTCTGTATTTGTATATCTCGCCCGGGTGGACGGGTTCGGGATGACTTAATGAATTGCGGAAGCGTGTGGCCTGGATGCCATTGTTCAGGTTCAATGCCGTGCCGTCCGGAGCGACATCGACCAGTTTCGCGGTGAAGTCGGTGTCGGTCGCACTGGTCGATGCGTACAGTTCGACGCTGATCGGGCCTGTCACATTGAGGGCTGTCGTGAGGGGAGAGCTGGTGAAAACGAGGATATCCGGCCTCTGCTCGACCGATGACTGATCGTACTGGCCCTGCGGTCCGGAATCCCAGCTGCAGCAGGAATGTCCGCCCATGCTGGGAACCGGATTGTCCGGATCGTAGGTAAATTCATCAGTTTTCGCTGTCAGGGTGGCCGGGTCGGTGTCTCCGGTGGGCAGGGGATGCGTCTCTGGCGGATGCTGGCCTGGCGGAAGCGGGGTGAGGGCGCCGTCGCCCATGACGGATGACGCGCTGTGCTGGCTGCCGAGATACCAGGTCTGCCATTTGGTGCCCGGGACCGGCCAGGCGTTCGCGGTGTGCCATCTGTTTTCACCCATGGTGAAATAATCGACGCGGGGGCCGGTTGCGACGCCGTTATTGTCACCTTTCAGGAAGTGGTCGAACCATTTCAGCATGAGATCGTTGACGGGGCTGTTCGCGACCGGGCCAATGGCTTTCAGGCGGGGGCTGACTGTCGAGGCTTCTCTGCCCCAGCCGATATGATCCCAGGGGCCGATGACGATGCGCTGATTCCGGCGCGCTTCGGGAGTGCCGCCTTCACGCTGCATCCCGGTGAAATTCTCCAGCGCGCCGTTCAGGAAGGCGTCGTACCAGCCGTCGAATGCGAGGACGGGGACGGTCACCTTATGATAACGTGATTTTATATCGAATTCTTTCCAGTATTCGTCTGAGGCCGGATGGCGGATGGCGTCATAGAAATAGGGCGCGACCTCTTTGTCCTGCGGGCGCAATGGCGGAAATGTCGCGTAGGGCGTGTAGGTCATCCATTTCGCGGGATTTTTGCCGGTCTCCGCGAGTTCCTTCGCCAGTTTCGTGTCTCCGCGGTTCGCGGCGGCGGAGGAGGCGATGTCGGCCATCATCCAGGGTTCGATGAAGGCGAGGCGGAACGCGCCGTCTTCGTATGTCCAGCCGTCTCCGTAATCGGAGCCTGTGTTGGACGGGGCGATCGCGGCGAGTGATGGCGGGGTTGCGGTGGCGGCGAGCCATTGTGTGGCGCCGACATAGGAGGAGCCGTACATGCCGACTTTTCCGTTTGAGCCTGGCAGGCGGGCGGCCCATTCGACCGTATCGTATCCGTCATTGCGGTCGTAACGATATTCGTAGAAGGTTCCGTCGGATTTTCCCTGACCGCGGATGTCCTGGATCACCACGATGTAGCAATGCGAGGCGAACCAGTCCGGGGACTGGAAGCGGGAGGGCTGCATCTGGGCGGCGTCCTTGCCGTACTGCGTGCGCATGAGAATGACCGGGACCTTGCCGGAGGTTTCCGGTGTATAGATATCGGCGCGCAGAATGACGCCGTCCCGCATTCTGGCCGGGACATCGGTTTTTTTACTGACTTTGCAGCTGCCCCGTCCGGCCTGGGAGGGCCACGTGCTGTCCGCAAGGGCGGGCGCGGTTGCCAGACAGAAGGAAAATCCGGTGAGACAGGCTGTGAAAATTGATGTTCTGGTCAGGACGGAGCGGAATTTCCGGCCGGAAGCATCCGGGGTTTCCTGACGTCCGGGCAGGTCATGCCGCTCCGGGTGGCGATGCGGCGTTGCCGCTGATTGCGGGGGCAGGCCTTCTGTCGGAAGGGAGCATGGTGTTGGAAACTTTTTTGCTGCCTTCTGTGATGACATGACCTGTTCCTTTTTTGCGGAAAATTCTGGCGCCTTTTCCGGGCGGGGCTGGTTAAAGAGACTGTTTCAGAAGCCTGCCTGTGAAGTCTCTGGTTAATCATAAAAAGTTTTTGGATGCCGCCTTTTTTCAAAAAGGCGTTGTCTTCTGAAGCTTTTTTCAAAAAGCTTCACCAAAAACTTTTATTATTTTTTATCAAAGGTTTCTAATAGGCTTTGCGGCGATCGACCAGGCCGGCGGGAGGCTGGCCGGCCTGAAAGCGTCTGATATTGGCGATGACGCTCTCCGCGCCGCTCTGTGCGTTTGTGTTGCTTGCGATATGGGGTGTGAGGATGATCCGGGGGTGTTCCCACAGGGGTGAGGTGGCGGGCAGAGGTTCGGGGCTGGTGACGTCCAGGACGGCCCAGCGCAGCTGGCCGCTGTCGAGGGCGCCGAGCAGATCGTCGGTGACGACGTGTCCGCCCCGGCCGGCATTGATGAAGCTGGCGCCTTTCGGAAGTTTTGAGAACAGCGATGCGCGGAACAGCCCGCGGGTCGCGTCGGTCAGGGGCAGGAGGCAGACGAGGATGTCCGTGGAGGCGAGAAAGGCGTCCAGTTCCGTGTCGCCGGCGAATACGGGGACGCCCGCGATGTCGCGGGGGCTTCTGTTCCACCCCTGGACCGCGAAGCCGAGGGAGAGGAGGGTTTTGGCGCAGGGTGTTCCCAGCGTGCCCATGCCCATGATGCCGACGCGGGTTGCGGCGGCCGCGCGTTCGGGGTGGGCCTGCCACAGGCGCTCTGTCTGTTGCCGTCTGTAAAGCGGGAGGTCGCGCTGAATGGCGAGGACGAAGGCGGTGACGTATTCGACCATGCCGGCCGTGAGGGCGGGTTCGATCATTCTGACGAGGCTGACCTGGGGAGGCAGCGTGCTGAGGTCGAACTGATCGACGCCGGCACCCAGGGAGAACACCAGTTTCAGGTTCGGGAACTGTGCGAAGATTTCAGGGTCGGGCTTCCACAGCGCCAGGTATTCGACGTCTTCCGGGTTGCCGCATTCGGGCCAGAAATGGAAGGCCATTTCCGGCATCTGCTGGCGGAAGACGGTCTGCCAGTGCAGTTCACGGGTCTGATCCAGCCTGAGCACAAAAGACATTTCGTCTCCCCCTTTTCATGTGGCCGGCCACAGGGCCGGACAGGCTGCGGAGACCCTGGCCGGCCTGATCTCCGGATTGTCTGCCGTCAGGCCGGCCGGGCTGACGCTCTATGCTGTGACGTGTCTGTTCCGGGGGCGGGCAAGGCCGAGATTTTCACGGAGTGTCGTGCCTTCATATTCGGTTCTGAACAGGCCACGGCGCTGCAGTTCCGGAACGACCTTGCGCGTGATGTCCGTGAGGCTTTCCGGGAGAACCGGAAGGGCCATCATGAATCCGTCGCTGCCGCCTTCGCTGACCCAGTGTTCCATCTGATCGGCGATACCGGAAGGCGTTCCGTAGAAAATGACCTTGCTGCGGTTATATTTCCGGCAGATTTCGCGCAGGGTGAAGCCTTCGCGGATCAGGCCGACGATTTCATTGAAATAGATCTGATGGAAATTCGAGTGGTCCGGAATGCGGTGCTCCGGGACGGGCTCGTCGAGCGGGAGATCGGAGAGATCGGTTTCGAGATCGGTTTTGAGATACATGAGGCCGACCTCGATTGGCACGGTTTCCTGCCACAGCGCCCATTTTTCCCTGGCCTGCTCCTCGCTTTCGCCGACGACGACCGACACGCCCGACAGCACTTTCAGTGCGTCCGTGGAGCGGCCATAGCGGGCCATGCGTCCCTTGAGGTCGCGGTAGAAGGCCTGTGCCTGTTCGAGGCAGGAGCCGGTTCCGAAGACGACCTCGGCGGTTCTCGCGGCGAATTCCTTGCCGGCTTCGGACGCGCCGGCCTGGAAAATGACGGGCTGGCCCTGACGGGAGCGTCGCATGTTCAGGCCGCCGTAGACGCGGAAAAATTCGCCCTGGTGATCAAGGATATGGAATTTTTCCGGATCGAACATCCGGGCGTTCGCCTTGTCGAAAATAAACGCGTCGTCTTCCCATGTGTCCCACAGCGCCTGAACGACTTCGAGGCATTCGGCGGCTTTTTCGTAGCGTTTATCGTGTGGCGGCAGGGCGGAGAGTCCGAAATTCCGGGCTGCGTAATCATTGGCGCTCGTCACCACGTTCCAGGCGGCGCGACCGTGGCTAATGTGGTCGAGCGAGCCGAAAAGGCGGGCGATATTATAGGGTTCGTAGAAGCTGGTTGAGGCGGTTGCGCCGAGGCCGATATGGCTGGTGGAGCCGGCGAGCGCGGAGAGGAGCGTGATGGGCTCCATCATGTTCATGTAAAGCGGCGAGCGCGTCCAGAAATCCAGGTTCTCTGTGCGGGCGGCGGGTGTGTCGGCCAGAAAGAAAAAATCCAGTTTTCCGGCTTCTGCTTCCTGGATGATGTTGCGGAAATAGTCGACATCTGTCGCCGCGTCGTCCTGGGCCGACGGAAGCAGCCATGCTGCGGAGTGATATCCGTTGGCTTCGAAGAGTCCGCCGAGAACCATTCTTTTCCGGGTCTGTTCCATCTTACAGCTTCCTTTTTTTCCGGGCGCAGGAGCGTACCGCTAAAGATCTGACGACTGTGGTTCTGACGCGCCGGCTGCGGGCGGGGTGAGAATGGGCAACGGCGGCAACACGGTAAACCCCATTTTTTTCTACTCATTGCGTTAACGGAACACCGCTTCGGGATGGTTTTTCCATATCAGATCGAAGGAAAAAATTATTACTGCGTCGTAATGCCCGCATGTCAGAGTGATATGACGAGGCCATTCCGGTGATGGCGTCAGGCCTGACGGGAGGAATGCCGGAGTCCTGTCGGGGAACCGGAGGGAGCGGATGACCAGAGGGGCTATCGATGATCGGGGCGAATGTGTCAGACTCCCGGACATCTCCAGGGCCAGCCAGCGAAAGTCCGATGAATGACCGCCTGCAGAATTCCATGACAGTAGTTTCTTCGCCGTTCAAACTGAGTATCCGGGGTCTGTATAAAGCTTATGGTGACGCGGTGGCGCTGGAACGCGTGACCATGGATGTCCTCACCGGTGAGTTTGTGACCCTGCTGGGGCCGTCGGGGTCCGGTAAAAGCACGCTTCTGCAGCTGATCTGCGGACTGGTGCCGCCCAGTGGCGGCCGTCTCTTCATCGATGGGGCTGACCGGACGCGGGCGTCGGCGGCGGAGCGGGACATCGGGGTGGTGTTTCAGAATTACGCGCTGTTTCCGCATCTGACGGTGGGGGAAAACGTTGCTTTTCCGCTCAGAATCCGGGGTCTGGAGAAGTCTGTCATCCTGCGCAGGATGGAGGCGGCGCTCGGGATGGTCGGTCTGACCGGTTATACGGAGCGGATGCCGTCGGAACTGTCCGGCGGTCAGCAGCAGCGCGTCGCCCTGGCCCGCTGTCTGGTGTATCAGCCGTCGCTGATCCTGATGGATGAATCCTTTTCCGCCCTGGACCGGAATCGTCGTCTGGTGCTGCAGGATGAGGTTCGCCGGATTCATCGCGAGACCGGAACGACCTTTATCTTTGTGACGCATGACCAGGAAGAAGCCATGACGATGTCGGACAGAATCTGTCTGATGAATCGGGGGCGGGTTGAGCAGTTCGATACGCCGAGGGCGCTTTACGATACGCCCCGGACGGTATTCGCCGCGGATTTCATTGGCACGTCGACGATCCTTCAGGGGGTGGTGCGGCCGGGAGGGCGGCTGGCCACGCCGGTCGGGGATCTGCCGCTTCCGGATGGTTCATCGGTATCCGCCGGCACGAAGGGGGCGCTGGTGCTGCGTCCTGAGCATCTGCGGCTTCATACCGATGACGAAACCGGTCTGAGGGGTGTGGTCGAGGACGTTACGTTCGGGGGCGCGGAGCAGAGGGTCCGGTTCCGGCTGGGGAACGATCAGAAAATCGTTGTTCAGGTTCCGGCGGCTCTGGCGCTGTCGGCCGGTCAGGCCGCGACAGTGCGGTGGAATGCGGGTGACGGGCATTTCATTCCGGATCAGGAGGCATGACATCGGGGCGTATGGGGCGGACCTCTCCAACGCTGCTGACGCGACGGTCCGTGCTGGCCGGGAGCGGCGCCTGCGGGCTGATGGCGGCGGCGCGGCGGGCGCGGGCGGAGGGTGTTTCGGCGCTGACCATCGCGGATGTGGGAGCTGAGCCTTCGGCGGCGATGCGGCGGGCGTTTTACGAGCCGTTCGAGAAGGAGACCGGCATTCGGGTCATTGCGGTGCCGCATGCGGCTGATCCGGTGACGCAGTTCAGGCTGATGGTGGAGACGCGCTCCTATATCTGGGACCTGTGCATGCTGAACACGGAGCATGTCGCCCGTCTGCAGCATGACGGGCGGTATTTCGAGCCTCTGCATCTGACTCCTGCCGATACGGCGGATCTGCTGCCTGGAATGTTCAGTGATGTCTGGCTCGGTTTTTCCGTTTATGCGGTGATGATGGCGTGGCAGACGGCGAGTTTTCCGAAGGGAGGGCCTTCCTCCTGGCCGGAGTTCTGGGATGTCGGGCGTTTTCCGGGGCGGCGCAGTCTTTGCAGGTCTCCTGCGGCGACGCTGGAACTGGCGCTGCTGGCGGATGGCGTTCCGCCGGACAGGCTGTATCCGCTGGATGTGGACAGGGCGTTTTCCTCGCTGGCCCGGCTGCGCGATCATGTTGCGATCTGGTGGTCGAGCGGCGCGCAGAATACGCTTCTGCTTGAGAGCGACGAGGTGGATCTGTCCGATACGTGGTCGTCGCGCGCCCAGGCGGCGGTGAGCGCGGGGGCGCCGGTCACGCTGGTCTGGAACGGTCTGTATGTGACTGACGGATGGTGCATCCCGACGGGCTGTCCGCGCGCCGGGATTGCGCGGGCGTTTGTCCGCTACTGCGCGCGGGCTGACCGTCAGGCGGAATATGCCCGCCATATCGCGAACGGTCCCACCAACAGGCGGGCGTTCAGCTATCTCGCGCCGGAGCGTGCGGCTGTTTTGCCGACCGCGCCGGAAAATTTCAAAGGACTGACGAAATTCGATGCGGCATGGTGGGGAGAAAATACCGGGTGGGTTGCCGAGCGTTTCGAAGAGTTCATGCTTGAATAACGACAGGAGAGGCTGATGACGGCGAATCCTGAAATGGCGGGTCTGGCGGCGCGCGATACCGGTAAAGACGGTCGTCTGGCGGGGGCTGTCCGGTTTATCCGGAGCCGGAATGTTTTATCCGCTCTTCCGGTGCTGCCCGGTTTTCTGTTCCTGGTGGTGTTTCTGGTCATCCCGCTCGTGCAGACTGTCTGGAGCAGCGTGCATGATCCTGCCGGATCGGGCTTCAGTTTTTCCGCATTCGGTCATCTGTTCGCGGTGCCTGCGTATCGGGGGGTGCTGTGGACCACCCTTTCCGTGGCGTTGTGGTGTACCGTCCTGTCCGCTGGGCTCGGCTATCCGGTCGCGGTCTGGCTGGCGACGCTGTCTGAAAAGACGCGGCGGCGGGCTCTGTTTCTGATCATGGCGCCTTTCTGGACCAGTGTTCTGGTGCGCAATTTTGCGTGGCTCATTCTTCTGGGGCGTCACGGTCCTGTCGCCGCTCTGATGCGCTTTCTCAACATTCCCGGTGGCGACGCGCTGCTTTTCAATCGGGCGATCCTGATTATCGCGATGGTCTATGTCCTGCTGCCGATGTCGATCATTGCGATGCTGCCTGCGCATACGAGCATCAGTCGCGAGCTGCTGAGCGCGGCGCGGACGATGGGCGCGCGCAGGGCGGATATTTTCTGGCGGATTTATTTTCCGCTTTCCCTGCGGGGCAGCGCGGCGGCGGCTCTGCTTGTGTTTCTGACGGCGCTCGGGTTTTTCATTACGCCCACGCTGCTTGGAGGGCGGCATGACGTTCTGCTGGGCGAACTGATCATCCTGCAGATCGACCGGCTTCAGAACTGGCATTTTGGCAGCGCGCTGGCTGTTGTGATTGTTCTGGCCGGCGGTATTGCGATTGCCCTGACGGACTGGTTCTTCGATCTGGCGGGAACGAGGCCGCGCAGGGGGTCGGGCGGGAGGTCTGTTGCGGTGTCCGGCCTGCTGGCCCGTCTGTCGGTGTCGGCGGGCCGGGTGGTTCCGGGTTTCCTTCGGTCCGGCGGATGGGAGGCGCGGCTGCCCGGGCTCTGTTCGTGGTCCATTATCGTATTTCTGGCGGCCCCGCTTCTGGCCATCGTTCCCATGGCGTTCACACGCGATCCGTTTCTGACCTTTCCGCCGCATCTCGGGACGTTTCACTGGTTTCTGCAATATCTCCGGGACCCGCTCTGGATTTCCGCGACGTTCACATCCGTGCGTGTGGGGCTGGGGGCCGCGGCGCTGTCTGTTGTCCTGTCCGGGCTTGCGGCGTTCAGCATCGCCCGTGCGGACGGAAGGCTGGCCAGTCTGGGTATTCTGGCGTTCATGGTGCCGCTCGCCGTGCCGCCGATCGTGATCGCGCTGGCCCAGTTCAGTCTGTTTGCGCGATTTTCGATGATCGCGACGGACAGTGCGATCATGCTGGGTCATACCCTGCTGTGCATGCCGGTGGTTTTTACGATTCTTCTGGCTGGTTTCAGGTCGTATGACTGGCAGCTCAATCAGGCGGCGGCCACTCTGGGGGCGCGGGGTTCGCAGATTCTGACGCGGATTCTGCTGCCGATCATACGGCCTGTGCTGGTGGCGGGCGCCGTGGCTGCGTTTCTGACGTCTTTTGACGAGCTGACGATGGCTCTGTTTCTGGGTGGCGGTCTGAAGACGACTCTTCCGAAGCAGATGTGGGATGCTGTTCTGCTGGAGGTCAGTCCGCTGCTCGTTGCCGTGTCGGTTGTGGTGATGACGGTGGTGACGCTGCTCTTCCTGGTGATGGAAAGGGCTCTGACACGCAGGGGGGCTGGCGGCCCTGGCTGAGAACGGGCGGGTCTGGCGTCAGCCGGTCTGGAAATCGGGGCCGGCCATGCCTGGAATGGAGGCATCGGAGATGAACGTTCTGCAGTGTTCCTCAAAACTTTCCAGAAGCCGTGATTTTCTTACGTTGGCCAGGGTTGCCGTGCCGATCACCATTGGCCGGTGTTCGCCGGTGAGCCGGATTCTGACGACCCGTCTGCCGTCAAGCGCGATGTCCGAGCGGGGTCTGACGTTGGCCAGTGTGTAGCCGTAGCCGTTGGCGACCATGGTGCGCACGACTTCCTGGTGGGTCGAGCGCGAGTAGATCCGGGGTTCGAGCCCTTCCGCGAAGAAGAGTGTGTAGAAATATTCCCGGCTGATGGGCAGGTCGAGCAGGATCAGGGGTTCGCTGGCGAGTTCGCTCAGCGAGACTTCGTCGCGTCCGGCGAGGGGGTGGGATTCACAGACGAGCGCGTGGGGTGCGAGGCTTGCCAGCGGGGAGAAGCTGACGCCTTCCGGAGTCTGAAGATCGTAGGTGATGGCGATGTCGATTTCGGCTCTTTTCAGCCGGTCGAGAAGCCATTCGTGATCGGCTTCGAACTGGCGGATTTCCGTTGCCGGATAGGTCGACAGGAAGCCGTGCACGAGTTCGGGCATGATCATCGGGGCGAGCGTGACCATCGAGCCGACGGCCAGACGGCCGCGCACCTGGTCCGTGGCTTCGGCGGCGGCGGCGTATAGCCCCTCGGCCATCCCGATAACACGCTTCGCTTCCGCAATGAGCTTGTGTCCGGCGGGGGTGAGGGAGAGGCCCTGCGCGTGGTGGCGGACAAAGAGCTGGACGCCCAGCTCCTGTTCGAGATGGCTGATCGCTGTCGAGATAGATGGCTGGGAGATCGAGAGTTTTACCGAGGCGTGCCGGATCGACCCTGCTTCTCCTGCCGCAACAAAATACTCGAGCTGACGTAACGTGTAACGCATGTCCGTCTCTTACACCACGCTACGTCTCCGTGCGAGCGATACCGTTAAAAACTTCTGCCCGGGGCGTGGAAAACGGGGCCGGGAGCGCGGAGCGGTCTTGCTATGACGTCCCGGCCGCCAGCTTCCGGCCGGCTATATGGCCTGCGAGATAATCCGCATCATGCCAGACGCCCCAGATGAAAGGCGAGGCGCGGCGTGACAGTCCGGCCAGACCGAGGAAATAGAGTCCCGGGATTTCGGCTACGCCGCGCTCGTGGATCGGGTTGCCGGCCTGATCGAAGGCGTCGACTTTCATCCAGCGTGTGAAGTCGAGAGCGTATCCGGTTGCCCAGACGACCGAGGTGACGCCGGCGTCCGCGAGGTTCAGACGCAGGAGCGGGTCGGTGACGCAGGCGGGGTCCGGGGCGATGTGTCGCGCTCCGGGTTCTTCCGGCAGATCGAGGCCCTCGCGCGCGACATAGGCGTCGGCGGCGTCGAGCATTGCCAGATAATTGGCGTCGCCGAGTGCGATGTTCTTTGCGAGATCGGGCGCGAAGTGCATTTCGCCGTCAGTGAAACGCTCCGCCCGTCCTGTCAGTGTCATGCCGCGTGAGGCGAGTTCTCTGAAATCGACCGTATGTCCGCCATGAGCGCCGCTGACGGCGATGGTGACATGATCCGCTGACGGCTCCGCCGCTCTGGCGTCCCACATTCCGAGCACGCCAAGCCACCAGACGAAGTCCCGGCCGCGATACCGTCTCGGCGGACGGTCATGGGGGCCGACGGAGAGATAAACACGCCGTCCCGAACGCATCAGTTCGTCGGCGATCTGGGCGCCTGAGGAACCGGCGCCGATGACCAGCACCGCTCCGTCGGGGAGCTGCGCGGGATTCCGGTAGGAGGCGGAGTGGATCTGCACCAGCCCGGCATTTTCGGGAATGACGGATGGAATGACAGGTTTCTGAAATGCGCCGGTTGCGGCGATGACGTTTTCCGCCTCGATGAGTCCGTCCGGGGTTTCGGCGATGAAGCCTGTGCCGGTTTCGTTTCGCGTCAGGGTCGTCACTTCGACTCCGCAACGAATGGGAGCCGAGATCATTGCGGCATAGGCGCTGAAATATTCGACGATCTTGTCCCGTGACGCAAAGGCGTCGGGATCGACGCCCGGAAAGGTCATTCCGGGGAATCTGTCATGCCAGGCCGGTCCGTTGGCGACGAGAGAGTCCCATCTCGACCGCCAGCTCGCAGCTATTTCGTTTTTTTCGAGGATGAGATGAGGGAGTCCGCGCCGGCCCAGGTGCTCGCTTATCGCGAGCCCCGCCTGTCCGCAACCGACAACCAGTGTCCCGACTTTCTCTGCTGTCATGCTCGACACTCTTTCAATTCCGCTGCCAGATCTGACCGGCAGAGCGTGCTCTGTGTCAACTCACCTAATTTATGAAAAGAAGCCGCGAAACAAGAATATCATTCAGCTCTGATTAGTTTTTTCCGGGCCGGATCATCGCATGGCCGTTCTTATCGCCTGTCATTCTCTGACCACGCTAATCTTACGATCTGCTTTAGAAAATCATCATTGCGATCACGTTATGTTATCCTATGATCCCGATCAGGTTCATATCCGGTCCGGAAAAAAGAGGGCCTGTTCAAAAAGCGTGCACCGCCGCCGGAGCGGGCGGTCCGGGTTCTCTGCCAGTGATAATCATAATGACATCGGGGGTTTAGCAATGAAACGTCGGGCTCTTTTCCTTGCAGGCATCTCGATGCTGTGTGTGGCGGCGGAGGCGCGCGCGGCGGACCAGTCCTCCACGTCCGCGGCGAAGACCGGAGCGGCGAAAAAAACGGCTGTCCCTAAACGCGCGGCACCGGTCCGTTCGTCGAAAACCGCGCAGGTGAAGGCGCAGCAGGAGGCGCTTTCGGTGACGTCGTCGCGGCATGTGACGCGGGCCGCGACGCAGGTGGTGACGCGGCAGCAGATGGATGAGGCTGTCGCCGGTACGAGTCCTTTCAAGATTCTTGCGCAGACGCCGGGCGTCAACTTCACATCAGACGATGCACTTGGTCTCGATACATGGAGTGTCGGTCTTTATGTTCGCGGATTCTCGAAATCGCAGATAGCGGTGACGCTGGACGGAATACCGCTCGGCGATCAGGGGTATCAGAAATATAACGGTCTCGATATCAATGCCGCCATCACCCAGGACAACATTCAGAGCATGAGTGTGTCGAAAGGCGGCGGGGCTGTGGATGCGCCGTCGACGACGAATCTCGGTGGTGCGATCCAGTTCGTTTCCCGCGATCCGAGCCGGAAAATGGGTGGAACGGTCTCGCAGATGTTTGGAAGTTTCAACGCATTCCGGACATTTATCAGATTTGACAGTGGCGATCTGAACAAGACCGGGACGAGGTTTTATACGTCCTATGTGAGAACGGACAGCGGTAAGTGGAAAGGGGCGGGGGATCAGTTTCAGGAGCAGGTCAATTTCAAGCTGTACCAGCCTGTCGGGAATGACAGCCATATCGCGGCGACATTCGACTGGTCGGATATGGCTATGTGGGGATATGAGGATCTGAGTTTCAACGCCCTGAATACGGTGGGGCAGCGTCTGGATATTTACTATCCGAACTACGCGCGGGCCTATCGCGCGGCGCAGGGAATTTATACCGGTGGCATCGAGAAGCTGAAGGCGCCTCTCGACGCGGCTTATTATGACGGTGGTTCGACTGAGGAAAACTTCCTTGGCGCGCTCGATTTCGATTTCAAGCTGGCGGACAATCTTCGCTGGAAAACGGTTGCTTATGGTCATGCCGATTCCATGAATTCGGCCTATACCGATCCGTACGATCCTTCTCCAAACGGCAGTGCGTTGTCGGAGCAGAACTATCAGCCGCGTGTTCAGAGATTTGGTTTCACGAGCAACGTGAATTACAATATCGCGCATAACGATATCGAGACCGGGATCTGGTACGAAAACAACGAGTATAAAAACGGATATTTCCTGTATCAGGAGCCTGTTCTGGGGCAGGGCGCGCCGCTCAAGGCGGTCGGTCCCTATACGGTTTATGGTCCTGCTTTCAGCCATCCCTGGGAGAGCGCGTACCATACGAACACGTTCCAGTTCCATCTCCAGGACACGTATTTTGTATTGCCGTCGCTGTCTCTGAATGCCGGTTTCAGGTCATTTCTGCAGACGACCGGCGGTGGCGCGACGTATAACAATCCGGCTGAGAGTGGTGTTGCGCAGTTGCCGAGCGGCAGTCTGACGACGGCGGGCGCTTTCCTTCCGCATGTCGCGATTGACTGGCATTTTTTACAGAATCACGAACTTTACTTCGATATGGCTGAGAATCTGCGTGGCTACAGTTATGGCGGCTATCAGAGCGGGAGTCTTCCGAGTGCATGGCAGGCTCATGACCAGGCTGCGTTCCAGGAGCTGAAGAAGACGCTGAAGCCGGAGAGAACATGGGTTTACACGCTCGGATACCGGTATAATTCGAAAATATTTTCCGCGAGTGCGGATATTTACCGGGTGAACTATTTCAACCGGATGCAGTCCATTACAACAGGAACCCTCGTCGATCCGCATTCGACCGTAACGAATGTCGGAAACGTAAATCTGAACGGTGCGGACGCTGAAATTGTTCTGCGGCCGATTAAAAATCTTTCTATCTCCAGCAGCATGAGCTACGCGCATTCTGTTTACGGCAATAACCTTGTTTCCATTGACACTGTCTATCAGACGAAAGGAAAGCATACCGTTGCATATCCGTCATGGATGTACAAGGGGCGGCTTTCCTATGCTTATGGCAACGCGGAAGCGCATCTTGATGCCAGCTATGTGGGCAGGAGATATTTCAGCTACACGAATGATACCTGGGTTCCGAGTTACTGGCTGGTGGATCTTGGCGCGCGGTATCGGTTTAAGAATGTCTGGCTTGCGCATGATCTGACTGTTGATTTCAATGTCTACAATCTTCTGAATCATGCCTATATCGCGACGATCGGTGAAGGTGGCTTCCCTCTTTCGGGTGATCGCCAGTCGATGCTGGCCGGAATGCCGCGGGCCTATTTCGGGTCGGTGAAGATGGATTTCTGATCTGGCGGGATTGCAGGTTCATGCCTGCTTGTGGGTGGAGCTTTCAGGGCTCTGCCCTGAGAGGCTGTTTCAAAAGCCTGCTCACGGAATCTCTGTTCAATTATAAAGAAGTTTCTGGTGAAGCTTTTTTCAGAAAGCTTCAGAAGGTGCCGCCTTTTTGAAAAAAGGCGGCACTCAAAAACTTTTGTTGTTTTTATCAAAGGCTTATTGCTTAGCAGCCTCTGGTGCTGACTGAAGCGAACAGATGGCCGGGATTCAAAAAACCATAACATCATCAGTTTATTATGACAGTTTTTGTGCGTTGAAGGATTTTGAAACGGTCCCTGAGAGATGAGACGCTGGGTTTGTGTTTTGAACTATGGCAATAATGTCATGGGAAAAGAGTATTCGGCAACTGCGGATGATTTGCCCAGAAATCGCAGTGATGCAGTCCGGCGATATCGCTCCGGTTTTGGATGCCGCCTGATCTGTTGTCCGCGATGACGGTTACGACCGGATTTTCCTGTGTCCAGCGCGGCCAGCCTGAATCGGGCTGGCCGAATGCCTGCCACATTGCCATCATTTTTCGGGAAAGTTCTGTCTGTTCCGCTGAAAGCGGGCCGATAACGGATTTGTAGCCGAACAGATAGGGCAGTTCCGCGGTGTGTGACGCGCCCCGGTCGAAGCCTTCGGGGGCGGGCAGTTTCATGGCCAGAGAGTGAAAGGCGGGCGCGGTCTGGTCGGCGAATTCGTAAACCGAGACAGTTGTTGAAGAGGAGAGAGCCGAGGCGGCGCGAAGCGCGGGACAGATGAAAAGCTGGTCGGTACGGATGGCGGCCAGTGTGTAGACGGGAGATGCGTCGTTCTTCAGTGGATAGAGTGCTGTCAGATCTTTTTTGATATCGGGATAGGCGCGGTCGAGGATAGTCGCATAGGTTTCAGGCGACAGAGGGTAGTATCCGGCGAGAAAGCTGCGGAGTTCGTCGCGGTTGAAGCCGACGAGAACGGGAACGTGGTGCCATGCTCCGGACCGGATGGCGACTTCCGGTGACAGCGGCTGAAGGGATGAGCCGAAGGGCGTCATGGGGAAGAGGGGGCGGGGCACCTCCTGTCCGTTCCCCAGGCGCAGCAATGGCCGGGTCCAGACCGTGTTCCAGCTTTCCAGCAGTGTCTTTACGGGTTTACTGCGCAGGCAGGCGAGCGGATATGGGCCCGTGCAGCCGGCTTCTTTTGCTGTGGCCGCGCCGGCGGCCTGCATGACGGCCAGAGACGGGCGTGCCGGACAGAAACCGCTCTCCATGATGGCCTGGCTGAAAAGCCCGTTCGATGCCGGGGTTGTGAGCAGGTCGCAGACATTGGCGGCGCCGGCGGATTCGCCTGCCAGGGTTACATTTTTGGGATTGCCACCGAATGCCCCGATATTCGTGTGGACCCATCGGAGAGCGGCGACAATGTCTCCGGCTGCGAGGTCACCGTCCGGATTTCTGCTCTTCTGTTCTCCGGAGATTGCCAGGAAGCCGAATATGCCAAGACGGTACGCCGGAATGACGACGATCGAGTGGGTTGTCTGTGCAAAAGCCGCACCGTCGTAAATCGCGGGTGTGCCGGCCTGATTGGCGCCCCCATGGATGAAGACGATGACGGGAAGTCGCGTGTCTGGTGCTGACATCCGGGGGCGATAGACATTCAGATAGAGGCAGTTTTCATTATGTGTTTCAAAGGCATCGCCGCTGATCAGGGCGGCACAGCCCTCGTGCTGTGTGATCGCACTGATGGGATGAGATGCTGCCGGAGCGGGAATGGCGGATTGCCAGCGGAGAGGTCCGACGGGCGGGACGGCGTAGGGGATTCCGAGGAATGTGTCACCATTTTCCTGACTGAGACCGGAGATTACGCCTGCGGGTGCGGACACTTCGGAGGAATTTGCCAGCGCTTTTCCGGATATGCCTGATGTCAGGGTGACGACAAGGGCGGCTGTCAGAGCGGGACGAAGCGTCCGGATCAATCCTGTGGCGGGGTGGTGCATGGTGTGTTTTCCCTGGGCGGAGTCCGGCACTATGTCTTCAGTGGGAACCTGCTGTTTCTGTTTGGTCTGTGGCGGCGGGGCATCCTGCGTTTTCTGTTTATCGGACGTTTTCCGGTTTGCAGCACGTGACGACGGGAGCGGTTTCGGGGCAGTTTTTTCTCCGCAGAGATGATGAGTTTACCGCCCGGTGTTAAAAGCCGGTGGATACGGAAACACAGGTGCCGGACGTTCTGTCAGCGTAACAGGATGGGGATCGCGCGGCAATCCTGGTGCGGTAAAAGCCGGTTATTGCATCTTCTTTCCGGTTTTTGCTGACTGCAATCTGCCTGGCGATACGTTGAAATGGCTTCTTCATCAGCGTCTGACAGGAAAGTTCAGTCTGGCGGTGAATACCGTGTCGCGGAGCAAGGCCCGGAGACTTCGGGGCCTGCTGCATGGTGTGGATCTGCTTTTCACCAACAGCGCGGAGGCGGCTGCGTTATTGCCGGATGAGACGGAGATTCCGGATGAGCGGATCTGTGAGGCGCTTTTATCCGCGGGTGCCGGTGGAGTGATCTGCACGCAGGGGGGTGATGGTCTGCTTCTGGCGCAGCCGGGATATCTTCAGTTTCTGCCGGCGCCGAGGGCGATGGTGGTTGACGTGACCGGCGCGGGGGATGCGCTTGTGGGCGGGACGCTTTCCGCGCTTCTGGAAGGAAACAGCCTGATGGATGCCTGCCGCTTCGGGATGGTGGTCGCGGCTCTGACCGTTGAGTCGAACGACAGTGTCTCTTCCCTGCTGACGCGGACACTCGTTCAGGAAAACATGAGGCGTTATGTGAACTGAGGTTTGTGGGACCTCAATTGTGAGTGGATGAAAGCTGGCGACGGTTTTGCCGGCGATGAGTCTGCTTCAGATTGTGTCAGTCAGGGCGATAGGTATTGGCGATGATTTCGCCTGCTGTTTCCTGTCCGGCGATGTCATCATCGTAGCCGGTACGATGGGCGAGCGGGAGAAGGGGCAGCACCATTTCGCCGAAGAGGCAGGCCTCCTCAAGATGCGGGTATCCTGAAAAGATGAAAGTATCGATCCCGGCTTTGCGATATTCATCGATACGCTCGGCAATGGTCTGTGGGTCTCCGACGAGGGCGGTTCCGGCGCCGCCACGCACCAGCCCGACACCGGCCCAGAGATTCGGGCTGATTTCGAGCCGGTCACGCGAGCCGTTATGCAGGGCCTGCATCCGTGTCTGTCCGACGGAATCCATGCCGGCGAATACTTTCTGCGCCCGTGCAATCGTCTCGTCGTCAATATGTTCGATCAGCCGGGCCGCCGCGGCCCAGGCTTCTTCGGTTGTTTCGCGCACGATGACATGCAGCCGGATTCCAAAGGAGATATGTCGTCCGGCGGCGGCCGCTCTGGCGCGGACGGAGGCAATTTTTTCCGCGACCTGGGCGGGCGGTTCTCCCCAGGTCAGATACTTGTCCGCGTGCTGTGCCGCCACAAGCTGGCCAGGTTCGGATGATCCGCCGAAAAAGATTTCCGGGCCGTTCTTCTGACGCGGGCGGAATGTCAGATGTCCGTTTCTGATGTCGAAATGGCGCGTTTTCCGTGTGACGGTTTCGCCTCTGAGAAGGTCACGATAGATCGAGAGAAATTCATCGGTAATCTCGTAGCGTTCCGCATGGTCGGCGAGCAGCCCGTCGCCGGCGTTCTCCGCCGGATTGCCGCCGGTGACGACGTTGATGAGCAGCCGGCCGTCGGAGATGCGGTCCAGGGTGGCGGTCATGCGGGCTGCCAGTGTGGGGGAGAGCAGGCCTGGTCTTACTGCGACGAGGAAGCGCAGATTTCTTGTCCAGGGTGCGATTGCCGATGCGATGACCCAGCTGTCTTCACAGCTTGAGCCCGTCGGGAGCAGAACGCCATAATAACCGAGACGATCAGCGGCTTTCGCGACCTGTGTGAGGTAGTGGATATCCGCCGGCCGTCCTCCTTTCGACGTGCCGAGATAGCGCCCGTCTCCGTGGGTGGGCAGGAACCATAGAACGTTTATTTTCTCCGGTACGGACTCTGTCATGATGCAGCTGTCTCTTTTCCTATGAAGGCAGGAGCCCGGCCTCGCGGAGGACCGTGGCTTTCTCATGCTGGCGGACCATGATGTCGGGGGTCATCCGCTGAATGCCGAACGTGATTTTTTCGATGGATCGTCTGACGGTGTCGGCAGCCAGACCGGTGCTGGCTGCAAGGATGCGCACGACATCGGCTCTGTTTTCCTGCGCCCAGGCGTCACATCGGGCGATTGCGGCATAAACGGTTTCAGGCAGTTCCGGGTTCGTTTCCGCGAACGCGCGTCGGGTCAGACAGAACTCCATGCCGGCGCCGACATCGGTGCCTGTGATGATCTGTCTGGTGCCGGTGCCGGCGGCGGACAGGTACGGGTCCCAGATTGCCCATGCATCGACTGTGCCGTTTTCAAAGGCGGGTCTGGCGGCGGCGGGAAGAAGCCAGGAAACTTCGACATCGTGAAAGGACATGCCGTATTTTTTCAGTGCGGCGAACAGAAGCCAGTGCGCGTCGGAACCGCGGGTCACCGCGATGCGCTTTCCGGCGAGATCGGCGACGGTCTGAACGGGGCTCGAAGCAGGGACGATGATGGCTTCGCTGGAGCCGTCGGGTGGCTCATGGCCGGCATAGACGAGGGCTCCGGGGGCGCTGGCATCGGCGAAAACCGGTGGCAGGTCGCCTGTCTGGCCGAAATCCAGGGCGCCTGCCACCATGGCCTGCAGCATGGGTGGTCCTGCGGGAAACTGAGCCCATCGGACGGTTACACCGCGCGGAGCGAGTGCTTCTTCCAGGAAGCCTTTTTCCTTCAGCAAAATGAGAGTTCCGTATTTCTGATAGCCGATACGGATGATGTTCGCTTCTGCCTGGGCGGAGCGGCCACGAAGCGGGAGCAGAGCAGCGGCGCCGGTTGCCCGTAACATTGTCCGTCTGCTGCATCTCACTGATTATGATTCCTGTTTTCCGTTTGTTGCGGATGTCTGATGGTCAGGGCGTAACCGGAGCGGGTGCTGATATCCGGTTGCGTCAGAGAATGCCGCGCAGGGGGAGGCAGATTTCTGCCATTGGGCCGGGCATCTTCCGGTGGGGTGAATCCGGACGGGGCAGAGCATAGTCGAAGTGACAGGATATCGGCGGGATGTCGGTCATGTTCGTTAGCTGTATTCATGAAATCCGGATTTCGGCTTGCCGGGGCCTGTGTTCGTGCGGGGGCCGGGGCGAGGTGGCAATGATGTCCAGGAGACGCCGGAGCGCCCGGAGGCCGTCCGTCCATTCGCCAGGCCCTGCTTTATTGCCGATGTGACCGACGGCTCCGGCGTCGAACAGTTCAGCGTTCCATTGAGCAGCGAGCGCGCGGGCCCGGGGAAATGAGAGCCACTCGTCGTTTCTGCTGGCGACGACAAGAGCGGGAAAGTCCGGAGCTGTAGCTGGCAGGGGTGAAAAATCCCTGATGCGGGCGCGATCGGTATGGATGCACTGTTCCGTGTCAGCCGGAGCGACGAGCAGGGCGCCGGCGATGGCGGGATGGCGAAAACCGGCGCTGAGGACGGCTCCGAGACTGTGTGCGAGCAGCAGGACCGGCTGATCGCGCCCGCGGATCGCCTCAGCCAGACCGGCGCGCCAGTGAGCGCGGACCGGGTGGCGCCAGTCATGTTGCCGGACCCGGTCGACGGTAAGATTGTTTTCTGTGAACAGGATTTCCCAGTGCGACTGCCAGTGCTGCGGCCCGGAGCCGTCGAGGCCAGGCACCATGATGATATCGTAACCGGAAAGGGCGCTGATGATATCGTCATGCAGGGCGGCCGGGGATCGATTGGTGTGCGGGAAGAGGCCGGTTGCCGGAGGGGGTGGCGCCGAGGCTGCGGGCGATAGGGTCATCGTGGAGATCCTGTGCTGCGCGAGGGAGTTTTTGTGGTCGGTGTCCGGGCGTGTGGTGGTCGGAAACTGGAGATGTCTTCGGGCCGGTGGCGGGTGTGATGTCTGTTTCCGGCCGGATGGTCGTTACTGTATACAGGAATTTTATCGTATATTACAGGAAAATGCGTTTAATAAACGTGATATATGAGTTTACGTACGCTAAAGCGGGGTGTCTGTTCCCTGCGTGTTTTTTAGGTGTTTATGTGTTTTGTAAGTCAGATGCTGTCGCTTTTCGGGGCTTTGCCCCGAACCCCACAAAGGGACACAGTCCCTTTGATCCCGGTTTGTTAAAACAGAGGGACAAAGGGGGTATCGTGTGCAGTGGGTTTTAAAGTGACACGTTCTTTTCTGTGCAGGGGAAAAGCCTGTCCGGTTTCCTGTTTGCAAAATATATAAACGCTTTTTACAGGAGGTTACGGTCGCCGGTCTTCGGTAAGCTGTGCGGAAGGCTTTTTTGCGTCTTTTTTAAAGACGTTCATGTATTCTTTGCACAGGAAACAGAGCAGGGCTCTGTCTCATAAGGGCAAATATGAGAGTTTTTGCTGAATCCAGGCGTTTTGATTGTCCGGGACTCCTTGTTCCAAGGAATGTTCGTCGTTCTGCAGGTTCAGTGAACCTAAAGTGTTCCGGGCGCCGGATACTTTTTCAAAAGCCTCATCGTGGCGCATCCTGAAATTATAAAGAAGTTTTTGGTGAAGCTTTTTTTCAAAAAGCTTCAGAAGACGCCACCTTTTTGAAAAAAGGTGGCACCCAAAAACTTTTTATTTTTTCAAAGTCTTATTGCTCTTTGTCGGGGCGGGGCTCTGAAAGACTGCGGCTCCGTTACCAGTCGTCCCGGTGTCCGAGCCGGGTCAGGATGTCTCGCCGAAGCTGCAGGACCTGCGGATCGTCGCGATGGCGGTGAAAGGGGAGGTCAACCTGGATATCGGAGACGATCCGGGCGGGGCGGGCGCTGAGTGTGACGATGCGGGTTGCGAGGAACAGGGCTTCCTCGACATCGTGCGTGACCATGACGGCGGTAAACCCGCGTTCTTTCCACAGACGATGCAGTTCGGTCTGCATTGTAAGCCGTGTCAGCGCATCGAGTTTGCCGAGCGGTTCGTCCAGGAGGAGAAGCTTCGGATGATTGATCAGGGCGCGGGCGAGCGCGGCGCGCTGGGCCATGCCGCCTGAGAGCTGGTGTGGCCAGGCGCGTTCGAAACCGCTGAGGCCGACGAGGGAGATGATGTCATCGACGGCGGCGGCGTCCTTCTTTCCCGAAATATCCTGTGACAGAGAGACGTTCTGGCGAACCGTGCGCCACGGATAGAGCGTCGGGTCCTGAAACATCAGGATACGGTCGGGGTGCGGTCCGGCAACGGGAAGACCGTCCGCGAGGATTTCGCCTTCATGGGGGGCTTCGAGACCCGCGATGAGACGCAGGAGCGTCGATTTTCCGCAGCCAGAGGGGCCGAGAAGGGCCACGAACTCGCCGGCGGCGATGTTCAGTGTGACGCCGCCGATGACGGCTGTGAAATCCCTGCCCAGGGTATAGCCGTGGCGGATGGCGGAAAGTCCGAGGGAGAGGCCGCTGGTGGCAGGCGTTGTTACCATTTCAGTCCATCCTTTTGCCAGACGAGGATACGATCCCGCAGCCTGAACAGGAGCGTGATCAGGCCAGTGCACATCAGGGACATGACGATCAGCGCCGCGTACATGTTCGGATAGGCGGCCCAGCCCTGAGCCCATTGCATGTAAAATCCAAGCCCGGCTTTGACGCCGAGCATTTCAGCGATGATCAGCATGGCGAAGGACGCGCCGAGCCCCATGAACAGGCCGACGAAAATCTGCGGCATGGCGGCGGGCAGAGCGACGCGGAGAGTCAGGAAGCGCTCGCGGGCGCCCATGGTGCGGGCCACGTCATAATAAGCCGGGTCGACCGCGGCGATGCCGGACCATGTGAGAATGGCGGCGGGGAAGCCTGAAGCCAGCGCCATGAGCGCCTCGCCGGCGAGCCAGCTCGACGGGATCAGCACGAAGGCAAGCGGGAGCAGTGCCACGGGCGGGAGCGGGCCGATCGCGCGCAGGACCGGATGCATCCAGTACCGAAAACGCTTTGACCGGCCGAGGCCGATGCCGGTTGCGATGCCGGCCAGCGACCCGACGGTGTAGCCCGCGGCGAGCAGTCCGAGCGAGTGCAGCAGACTGTCGCCGAGGCGGTGCCAGTCCGTGATGAAAACGTCGAGCAGATCCTGGGGTGTTCCGAAGAATGGCCTTGGCAGGCTGAGGAGTTTGGCCTGGGCGATTTCCCATGCTCCGAAGCCGGAGCCGAGGGCGGTGGCCCAGGGCGCCCGCTTCGTCAGCACCCCTGTCGCGGCGGCTGTGAGGAGGGCGATACCGGTAACGGCAAAGAGGATCGCGAGAAGAGTGGTATCCGGGAAGTCGTCCGCGTCCGGCCAGCGCCATGTGACGAGGGCGTCAGCCAGCCAGACGGGGCCGGGGAGCCAGGGGAGGATCGCGGGGCGTCTGCGGGTGACTCCGGCGTCCGGGTGACGGGTGCCGATGCGATCGGTAAGAGAGATATCCGTTCCGCTCATTACACAAACAGGTCCTGTGTCACGCGGCTCGCATAGCGGGCTGTGTCGAAAGAGGGGCGAAAGATGCCGACATTTTTGAGGGCTTCCGCATAGGTGGCGATTTCGTCGCGGAAGGAGCCGGTCAGCGTCTGATGGTGGTGGCCCTGGGCGCGGATCATGGCGCCGAGATCGTCAGCGGAGGCTTTTGGCGAATAGGCGTGGAAGATCTGTCCGGCTTCGACGGGGTTGCAGGCGAGCCACGCGCCGGCGTCCAGAATGGCCCGTGTGATAGCGCGGGCGACGTCCGGTTCGTTCCGCACGAGGCTGCCGCGAACGCCAATCACGCAGCATGTGGTGTGCGCCCATTTTCCGGTCATGTTGGTATCGATATCGCGCAGGCTGAACTGTCGTTTTTGCAGCCAGTTCACCGGGTCCGAGTTTGAAAGGGCCTGGATGTCGCCGCGCTGCAGGGCCAGAGGCAGCAGGTCGGTGGGAAAAGCGCGCCATGAGACGTCGGATTCCGGGTCGAGTCCGGCTTCTTTCAGGCGGATTGAGAAAAAGTTGCGTTCCGGGCCACCGATATCGGGCACGCCGATTGTTTTTCCCTTCAGATCGGTGAGCTGTCTGATTGCGCTGTCGGCCGGCACCGACAGATAGAGGCATCCGGCATGGAGGCCGGCGACGAGTTTGACGTCGAAGCCCTGTTGCAGCGGTTTCAGCCAGCGCAGCGCCATGCCGGGCGCCGCGTCGGCTTTGCCGGTTGAGATGGCTTCGAGAAGCTGGTCGGTGGAGCCGCCGAAATTCACATAATCGACATCCAGATTATGCTGCGCGAAGAAGCCTTTTTCCTTTGCGACCGGGACGGCGGCGACGCAGACGGAGTTCTCGTTCCAGGCGATCGTGACTTTGCGCGGCGCGCCGGGAAGGGGTCTGACCTCGCCCGGAATCGCGGCGTGGCACATCTCCTCGTGTCCGGCGCTCTGGCCGGAAGCGGGTCTGATTGCGAGAGCCGCGACGCCGGACAGGCCGGCGCCGAGAAGAGTTCTGCGGGAGGCGAGGCGGTGAGAGATCATGGGGGCAGACCCGGTTCGGGTTATTTCGTCAGGTTCTGAAGCAGCGGCAGATGGTGGAACTGCCGTCCGAACCAGGCGAGTCCGGCTTCAGGCGCGTCGTGAAGGGTGATGGCTTCGATGGTGCAGAAGAGGACATCGTGGCTGCCTGAGGCGTGGATGTCGCTGATGGTGCAGTCGAGCGCCACGATGGCGTCGGCGAGAAGCGGTGCGCCTGTCTGGCCTTTTCGCCACTGTCCGGCGGCGAATTTTTCCGTCGCGCTGCGTTTGCTGCTCGCGAAAGCGCCGGCGAGTTCGCTGTGCGGGGAGCCGAGAATGCTGATTCCCACAACGCCGTTCTGTAAAAAGGTCTCGTGCGATCTGTTCGAGCGGTTCAGGCAGACCAGCACTGTCGGGGGCGCGTCGCTGACGCTCGTGATCGCCGAGACCGTCAGTCCCTGGCGTCCGGCGGGGCCGTCCGTGGTCACCAGTGTGACGGGCGCGCCGAGCCGGCTCATGGCTTCCCGGAACAGATCGGTGGCGACGGGAGGCCGGGTGAGCGTTGCGAGTGTTTCAGGCTGCATGGGAGGTCGTTTCCTGTTTCAGACCGAGTGCGTCGAGGATGGTCGTGCTTGCGGTGCGGTCCATCCAGTCGGGGGAAATATCGGCGAAGCGCACGACGCGGCCGGGGCCGATGATCAGGACGGCCGGTTTCGGAAGTTCCCAGGTGTCATCGAGACCGTTCAGGGATGCGCTGTTTCCGCCTTTCGACAGGGCCGCCTGCCGGGACGGCTCATCGAACCGGTAGGTGATGCCGAGTGCGCGGGACAGCGCGAGGCCGGTGTCGGAGACGACGGGGAAGGGAAGCGCCTGCCGGGTGACGATGTCGCTCAGGAGTTCGGGCGGCTGTGGTGAGATGGCGATCAGCGGGATTCCGGCGGCCGACAGCGCGGGCCAGAGGGTGTCGCGATAATACGGCAGGGCGATGTTGCAGGCCGGACAGCCGGCAAAACGGAAAAAGATGAGCACTGCCGGACTCTTTGCGGAGATCTGGCTGAGGGAAACGCCGGAGCCGCCGACGGCCGGCAGGGAAATGTCCGGCAGGATGTCTCCCGGGCAGATATGGGGCGCTTTGCCGTGCTCGCGGACGAGAAGGGCGCGCTGGTTGTGGTTGATGGCAAGCGCCCCGGCTGTCCAGGTGCGGGCGCGTTCGTCCTCAAGGGCCTGAAACCGGGAGCGGAGCGGCGCGTCATCGCCGGTACGGTCAGTGCTTATGCTGGCACTACTCATGCTGGTCCTCAGAAAAAGAATATCCGGATGCTGATCCTGCCGCGAAGGCATTGCCGGTGCATAAGGAGTTCTTCTCAACTGTTGCATGAGCGCCGCTCAACCTGCCGCCGCTTTGCTGAGCAGGTCGCCGAGATCGGTGCCTGCATCAGAAAGGGTTTTGCGCCGGACAAGAACGGTTTCGATTTCCGGGACTTCGGGCAATGTGCCGGAGGTGATGACGGGGAGGCCTTCTGTGGTCGCGAAACGGCGGGTGCGGCAGCTGATCCCCATGCGGCCGCGCACGCCCGCGCGCAGGGCCGGCAGATTCGGTGTTTCCAGAACCAGTCTGTAATCCCGGCGTTCCTGTGTGAGCACGCGCAGGGCGGCGTCGCGGAAACGGCAGGGCTGTTCGAGGAGAACCAGGGGCACTTCCTCGCGTTCGGCGATGGCGGGGTCGCCGATCCAGGCCATGCGGTCGTGGCCGACCACGTCCCATGTGGCGCCGGGCCGGTCGCCGTGCTGGCCGAGGCAGAGAACGAGATCGAGACGGGAGCGGTCGAACATGTCGAGCAGTTCCACGGAGCCGCCGACGCGCACGACGAGGCGCGATCTGGGGTGCGCGAGGCGAAACTCGCCGAGAACGTCAGGGAGAATCGTGTCGGCGAAATCCTGGACCATGCCGATGGTGATGGGCTCGGGGTCGAAATCCTGGCCGAGTGTCTGCACGATCTGGTCGTTGAGCGCGAGCAGCTGTCGCGCGTAGGTCACGAGTTCCTCGCCGACGGGGGTCAGCAGCAGGCGGCGGCCGTCGCGGCGGAACAGTTTTTGCTGGAGCGTGTCTTCCAGCCGTTTCATCTGCAGGCTCAGGGCGGACTGGGTGAGAAAGATGGTTTCCGTGGCCTGCGCCATGGAGCCTGCCTCGACGATGGCGACGAAGGAACGCAGAAGTTCGGTGGGCACATTACGGGCCATGCGCTGCGGCAGGGACGAGCCGGACTGTGACATGGCTGGCACTCCTGATGCGGGCCGGGTCCGGGCGGAGGGGTGCCGGCGGAATGGTGCCCGTGGGATATTAACGCTCTTAAACTGGACGATGATTATTTCTTGCTTGTTTTTATGACATATACAAGAGTTAATTTACAGACAAACTATTTGTGATAGTGAATTAACGAGGTGTCGCATGTCTGTCGAGTTCATTGGCTACATCGGGAGCCGCAATCAGTCCGAGATCATTCCGCCGGCCGGCCCGGTCGTGGATCTGAATCATATCGAGGCGTCGGCGAAACTCCATGAAAACGGCGGATTCGACCGGACGCTGGTCGCTTTTCACTCCAACTCGCCGGAGAGCATTCTTATCGCCCAGCATGCGGCGTCCGTGACGCGTGATCTGGGACTGCTGATTGCGCACCGGCCCGGTTTCAACGCACCGACCATCGCGGCGCGCCAGCTTGCGACACTCGATCAGCTCACGCGGGGTCGTGTTGCCGTACATATTATCACGGGCGGTAGTGATATCGAGCTTCAGGCCGATGGCGACCATACCACCAAGGCGGAGCGCTACGCCCGGACCGGAGAGTATCTCGACGTTGTGCGCCGGGAGTGGACGGAGTCCGTGCCGTTCGATTACCGGGGCAGATTCTATGATGTGCGCGGGGCGGGATCGCTTGTCCGTCCCTATCGGGAAGACGGCATTCCGGTCTATTTCGGAGGCTCGTCGGCGGAGGCGATCGAGGTTGCGGGCCGGCATGCCGATGTTTACGCGCTGTGGGGCGAAACGTACGAGCAGGTTGCCGAGACGGTGGCCCGCGTCCGCGCCTCCGCCGCGCGGCACGGGCGCTCGCCCCGGTTCTCGCTCTCGCTGCGTCCGGTCCTGGCGGAGACGGAGGAGGCCGCGTGGGCCAGGGCGGACCGGATTCTTGAGACGGCCCGTGCTCTTCAGGAAAAAACCGGTTTTACCCGGGCTGCGGATGTTCCGAATGAGGGTTCGCGCCGTCTGCTTGCCGCGGCTGACAAGGGCACGCGTCTCGACAAGAGGCTGTGGACGGGGATTGCGGCTCTGACGGGAGCGAGGGGGAATTCGACGTCGCTGGTCGGCACGCCGGACCAGGTGGCGGATGCGCTGCTGGATTATTACCGGATTGGCATTACGACGTTCCTGATTCGTGGTTTCGATCCGCTTCTGGATACTTATGAGTATGGCCGTGATCTCATTCCCCGCGTCCGGGCGCTGATCGCGCAGGAAGAGGCGCATGTCGCGTCCCGGGCCGCCTGAGGCCGGTATGGGTCTGCGGGCTGCCCGTCTTCCGGTGTTGCTGAACCAGCTGGGCGACCGGCCCGGCTCCGGGTTTGACCGCTTTCGGGACCGGGTCTCCGTTGTGGCGGGGGATCGCGACGGCGTGGCTCCGTGGGAGACGGGCGGGGCGGAGATTCTGTTTACCGGGCCTTCGCCCGCCTGGAGCCGCGCGCCCCTGAAAGCTCCGGCGGAATGGGGTGACGGGCCGCGCTGGGTGCAGATTGCTTCCGCCGGTGTCGATGGTTTTCCGCAGTGGCTGCTGCGTGACCGGCTGGTGACCTGTGGTCGTGGTGACGCGGCGGTTCCGATTGCGGAATACGTGCTGACGGCGCTGCTTCTTCATGAAAAGCGCATTGATACATTGCGTCCGCAGGGACCGGCTTCCTGGCTGGAGACGGCGCGGCGGTTCCGGGACGATCCGGCGCAGGGGACGCTGGAGGGGCGCACGCTCGGCCTGTTCGGGTTCGGCAGGATCGGTCATGCCATTGCCGCGCGGGCCGCTGCGTTCGGGATGCGTGTTCTGGCGCTGCGTCGGGGGGCGTGGACTGAAAGCGTGCCGGGTGTGGAGCCGGCGTCATCGCTGGTGCAGCTGATCGCGGAGGCGGATCATCTTGTTCTCGCGGCGCCTCTGACGCCGGAGACGCGCGGCGTTATCAATGCTGCCGCGCTTTCCGAAGCAAAACCCGGGCAGCATCTGGTGAATATCGCCCGTGGCGCTCTGATCGATCAGGACGCGCTGCTGCATGCGCTGGATGCCGGGCGTCCGGCGTTTGCCACGCTGGACGTGACAGACCCGGAGCCGTTGCCGGAGGGGCATCCGTTTTACACGCATCCCCGCATCCGTCTCACGCCGCATATCTGCTGGTCCGGGCCTTTTGTAAGGGAGCAGTTTGCTGTGCGGGCCATTGAAAATCTCGAACGGTATCTGGACGGGCGACCTCTTTGCGGGGTCGTCGATCCGGTATCCGGCTACTGAACACGGACTGATCAGGAGTTTCTTTCCATGAACGCTGTTACACAGTTTCCGGCCAGAGCCCGCACGCGCCGTCTTGAGCCGCGGGCACCGGCGGCTTCCTTTGAAGAGGAGCGGCTGCATCGCAAGCAGCGTCTTGCCGCGACCTTCCGGCTTTTTGCCCGTTATGGTTTCGACCAGGGGCTGGCGGGTCATGTGACGGCCCGTGATCCGGAATTTCCGGAGCAGTACTGGATCAACCCGCTTGCGGTGCATTTCTCGCAGATCCGGGTTTCCGATCTTCAGCTCGTGGACCATGACGGGACGATCCTGATCGGAGACAGGCCGATCAATACGGCCGGTTTCACGATTCACTCGGCGCTGCACAGGGCGCGTCCCGACGTGATTGCGGCCGCCCACACCCATTCGACCTATGGCAAGGCGTTTTCAGCGCTCGGGACTGAGCTTCTGCCTCTTACTCAGGATTCCTGCGCTTTTTACGAGGATCATACTGTTTTCGATCCGTTCAGCGGCGTGGTGCTCGATGACAGCGAGGGCGAGCGTCTGGCTGAAACGCTGGGCAACAGGAAAGCGATCATCCTTCAGAATCACGGGCTGCTCACCGTTGGCGGTTCCGTGGAGGCGGCGGCGTGGCGGTTCATCTCCATGGATAACGCCGCGCACACGCAGCTTCTGGCCCAGGCGGCGGGTCCCGTGAAACCGATTGCGCCGGAAGTCGCGCGGCTGACGGCCAGTCAGGTGGGCACGGATCAGGGGGCGTTTTTCTCCTTTCAGCCTCTGTGGGACCGGATCGTGGCCGAGGAGCCGGATTTTCTCGACTGATCCGGGACGGTTCCGGTCAGAAGTGCAGCTTTTCAGAAGAGGAGGGACAGGGACTATGTCATCCATTGCGCCGCTCCGCGACTTTGTCGTCGGGCTCACGAAAATATACGACCGCAATCTGCCGGAGGAAGCGGTTCAGCAGGAGGGCGCCGCGCTGCTGCGCGCGCTTGTGGCGCGGGATGACTGGCTGCCTGACGAATTCGCACGGCCTCATCCGGAGCGTTACAGTCAGTATCTGCTGCATTGCGATCCGCTGGAGCGGTTTTCGGTTGTGAGTTTTGTCTGGGGGCCTGGACAGAAAACACCGCTTCACGATCATCGTGTGTGGGGACTGATCGGGATGTTGCGGGGGCGGGAATCTGAAACCCAGTACCGGCAGGCGGCGGACGGATCGTTTCAGGAAACCGAGACGGCATTTCTGGAGCCGGGCGAGGTGGCGGCGCTGACGCCGGGAGTCAACGATTATCACCGGGTTGCGAACGCTTTTGATGATCGCGTGTCGATTTCGATTCATGTTTATGGCGCGAATATCGGTGGTGTGGCGCGGGCGACCTACGATCCTGTGACCGGCGCGGAAAAAGCCTTTATTTCCGGCTATTCGAGTGAGGATGTCCCGAATCTCTGGGATCGTTCCCTGAAAAAGGAAGCAGCATGAATGCGTTTTCGTCTTCTTCCCGGATCCCGGTGAAAGAAAAATCATCGGAAGATGTCCGCCATCTGCTGCGTGACGGGCGGGAAATCGCTCTTCTCGATCTGCGGGAGGAAGATCCGTTCGCGGCGGGACATCCGCTGTTCGCGGTTAATCTGCCTGTCGGGCGCATTGAGGAGCGGGTGGCCGGTCTGCTGCCGCGAAAGACGGTGCCGGTCGTTCTTTATGACAATGGCGAGGGCCGGACTGGCAGGGCTGTGACTGTGCTGCGCCGGCTGGGTTATACGGATGTGTCGCTGCTGAAAGGCGACCTTGCGGGCTGGAAAGACTCGGGCGGGGAGATTTTCATCGACGTCAATGTGCCGTCGAAAGCCTTTGGCGAACTGGTTGAACACATCCGGCACACGCCGTCTCTGCCGGCGGAAGAGCTGAAGGCGCGTCTGGACAGGGGCGACGATCTGGTCGTGCTCGATGCGCGTCGTTTCAGCGAATATAACACGATGTCGATTCCGGGAGGCCGGTCCGTGCCGGGCGGGGAACTGGCTCTGCGGGTGCGCGATATTGCGCCGTCGCCGGAGACGACCGTGGTTGTGAACTGCGCCGGCCGGACGCGCTCGATCATTGGCACGCAGTCGCTGGTCAATGCTGGGATTCCCAATCCGGTTTTTGCTCTGCGCAACGGAACCATTGGCTGGACGCTTGCGGGTTTCACGCTCGACCACGATGCGGAGCGGCGGGCGGGAGAGCCCGGTCCGGACAATGTGGCCGAGGCGCGTCGTCATGCTGTCGGGCTGGCCGAACGGACCGGGGTGCGGACGATCACGGCGGACGAGCTCCGGGCGCTGGAAGAAGACGCGGCCCGGTCACTTTACAGGCTGGATGTGCGTTCGCCTGAGGAATATGAAGCCGGGCATCTGAAAGGGTTTCGTTCCGCGCCTGGTGGACAGCTTGTGCAGGCGACGGATGAATGGGTCGGTGTGCGGCACGGGACCATCGTTCTTACGGACACGGACGGGGTCCGGGCGCGGATGACGGGGCACTGGCTGCGTCAGCTTGGCTGGCGGGAGGTGTTTGTTCTTGATGACTGGTCCGGTCTGCCATCGGAGAGCGGTCCAGAGCCTTATCTTTTCGCCGGACCGGTGCCGGAGCCGGCTACGATATCACCTGATGATCTCGCGGCGGATCTGAACACGGACAGTCCGCCGTTCGTTGTGGATCTGGCGCCCAGCCCTGTCTTCCGGAAGGGGCATATTCCGGGGGCGGTGTTCGTTCTGCCATCGGATCTGGAGGACAGCCCGCGGATTGCGGCGGCGAAAACTCTTGTTCTGACATCGCCGGATGGCCATTCGGCGCGTTTTGCGGCAGCGCGACTGTCCGAAACCGGGCAGCAGGTGTATGTTCTGGATAGCGGGACGGATGGCTGGGAAAGGGCCGGGCATCCGTTGCGGAAAGGGCTGTCCGGAGAGGAGGCGCTGTCGGCGCCGACTGACGTTTATAAGCGGCCGTATGAGGGCACGGATAATGCCCGCGCCGCGATGCAGGCTTATCTGGACTGGGAATTTGGTCTCGTTGCTCAGCTTGAACGCGACGGAACGCATGGTTTTAATGTGCTGAGCTGACAGTTTACGGGGCTTTGCTCCGCTTCCCGGCTGGTGGGGTCGGCTCCTGTAAATCATAAAGAAGTTTTGGTGAAGCTTTTTTCAAAAAGCTTCAGAAGACGCCGCCTTTTTGAAAAAAGGCGGCACCCAAAAACTTTTATTTGTTTGCCGGGTGCTTTCTGACGGACCGGGATCGAAGGGGCGGCGCTTCTTTGCGGGTTTCAGGGGAGCGCCCTGAAAGCTTCACAATGTAAACTTCGCCGAGACAAAGATGGTGCGCGGATCGGCGAACTGAGCGGATTCGTAGACCGGGACGCCTCCGCCCTGCACGAAGGTTTCGCTCTGAAGATAGCGGCGATTGAGAAGGTTGCGGGCTGTGGCCTGCACGGACCAGCGTGTGTCGGGGCTGGTCCAGCTCGCCATTGCGTTCACATAGGTCTGGGGGCCGAGGCGTGTCTGCGGATTGGCTGCCGAGCTTGTGTAGAGCGATGACTGGAAGGAAACGTCGGCGCCTATATGGAATGTGCCGGGCAGTTTTACCGGTATCCGGTATGTCAGCGATCCCATTGTCTGAAAACGTGGCGAATAGGACAGCGGCGCGCCGGTATAGGGCGTGTTGTTATAGATCTGGCCGCTTGCCAGCACTGTGCGGCTGACCGTGCCCTGGAATTTGTCGAGTACGGCATAAAGATAGGATGCCGTATAGTGCAGATCCAGATCGCGTGTGATCTTAACGGATGTTTCGATTTCAGCGCCTGCCGAATGGCCCTTTCCGGCGTTGAAACGGCGTGAGAGCCCGGTTGACGGATCGGTTGTCGTCAGCTGGATGTCATCGAACTGGTTCCAGAACAGAGCGCCGTTGAAATGCACGCGGCCGGGGAGCGGGTCCGTTTTGACGCCCAGCTCATATGTCGTGACGATTTCAGGGTTATAGGGAATGGATGCCTGCAGACTGCCGGTTCCGGTGGGGGTCTGTGCGCGGAAATCATAACCGGCGGATTTGCCGCCCTGAGAGATCGACGCATAGGCCATCAGATTGGGCAGGGCCTGCCAGTTGAGCGTTCCTTTGGGAAGGAGCTGATACCAGCTTTTCCGTTCTGACACCTGCCAGGCCAGATCACCGGGAGCGCCCCACACGATATAGGAAAGCTGGTTTGCCGGGGTGGCCAGATGGGACGGGCCCGGGGCCAGGTAACTGAGGGATTCGGAATTTGAATGATTTTCCCAGTTGAATCGGAGTCCGGCCGTGAAGGTGAGTTGCGGTGTGATGTGGTAGCGTGCCTCGCCATAGACGGCCCAGTTGCGCGTTACCTGATCGATGACGGCATAGACCGGCATATAACGGATCTGTGCCGGATTGCTGGTGGAGGTGCCGGATGTGTTGTTCGCCCAGCGCTGTGTGAACCAGTCCTCATACATGAAATAGGCGCCGACGTTGAAATCGACCTTGCCGTAATCCCCGTGGAGACGAAGTTCCTGCGAATACATCCTGTCCCGGTAATAGAGAGGCTGAGATGTCCGTGAGTAATAATCGCCGGAATTGTCGTAAATGCCCTTGTCGTCATAACCGCGGATTCCGGTGATGGAATACAGGGTGAGATGCGGTGTCAGCGTATAACGGACGTTTCCGGTAAACCCGGCTTCACTGTAATTGTTCTTCGGGTAAAGCGGGTTGTAATTTCCGTAGATATACGGATTCATGAGGTTGCCGACGCCCTTGTTCGTGCTGCCGTCCACGGTTCCGTCGAAGGCGAGGGTGATGTCGAGCGCTTCATTCGGGGTGAAGCGAAGCTTTCCTCTGGCCTGGCTGTAATCGATGTTGTTCGTGTCTTTTCCGACCGTATAGTTGTGATCGATCCCGCCACGTGCATGGCGTCCGAATGCGATACTGCCGTAGATTTTATCGCGCAGAATTGCGCCGCTGGCCGCGACGCCAATCTGATATTCATTGTAGGTGCCGTAACCGGTCTGCACGACGACACGACGCTGGTTTGTCGGAACCAGCGTGCTGATCCTGACCGCCCCGCCTTCGGACTGATGGCCTGAGAACACGACGGGACCGCGATCGACTTCGATGTCGGCCACATCGAGAAGTTCCTGCATATTGCCCATGTTCCGGGGCAGGTAGACGCCGTCTATATAGGTTCCGACGGACGGCTCACCCTGCGGATCGATTTCACCGATGCCGCGAATGAAATAGTTGGTGACGGAGTAACCCGGCATGTTGTTCGGAATGTACAGATTCGGTGTCAGCCTCGCCAGTTGCTTTGTGTTCTGCACTCCCAGCCGTTCGAGGCTGGCGGCTGTGAGGAGCGAGGCTGACTGAGGCGTTTTCTGGAGTTCCGCCACGCGCCTCGCGTTGCGGGACTGGCCGCGGACCGACACTGTTTCGGAACTGGCCGCGCGGATTGCAGCGGGGCGGTGTTTTTGGACAGGATTTGCGTCTGTCCGGGTTTTTTCAGGAGGCGATGCCTGTGACGGGCCATTCTGTGCTGAACGCGTTGCGCGGTTGTGTTTCGGGGCAGCGAGCGCTTCGTTGCTGAAAAGGCTCAGAACAGCGACGCAGCATGTGGTCCCGAGGAGGCAGCCCGGCAGGACTCCCCGGCTGAGAGGGCGCGATGATGGCCTGGCATCATATTGGGGCGGCATATGCTGATTATATCCACAGAGATGTAAGAGCGGGGCTGACGGATTTCCGCGCGATACGCAGTTCTCCCGGTCTCTGATGATATTTTTCTTCTGTTGTTTGTCGATGATGTTATTGTTGATTAATATAAATTCCTTCAATGACGATAAGTTTATAATTCAGTTTTATTTGTTAATATTTTATCGTGACAGACCTGATTGTTTTTTATGTATCACGATGTTCCGGTGGTGTCAGGATATTGTGCTTCGCGTTTCTTCAGAGGAATATCCTGTGTCTGTTTTCGATATCTCTCTTTCCCGACGCCGGTTTTCTCAGGTTGTGTCGGGGATTGCCGGGCTGGGAGTCGCCGGTCCGGGACTGGCCGGGCGTTATGCCAGGGCGGCCGGTCTGTCGGCTCTGTCGTCGGTAACGCTTCGTGTTGCGAGTTTCCGGGGCATGGAATCCTGTCTGCTTCCCGCGCTCGGGCTGGATGATTTTCCGTATCGGGTCGTTTTCAGTGAGTTCAGTTCAGGCAATCTGATTGCTCAGGCGATCAGCGCCGGTGCGGTCGACGTGGGGGGATGGAGCGAGATTCCGCTGGTGTTCATCGCCGCGGCGCAGGCCCGTGTCGCGGTTGTGGCGACGACTGATGGTCCGACGACGGATCAGGCGCTGATGGTGCCGGCGGGGTCTTCCGCGCGGTCGGTCGGGGATCTGCGTGGGAAGCGTGTGGGGTATATCCGTTCGACCACGTCTCATTATTTCCTGATCCGGATGCTTGACCAGGCCGGAATGAGTTTTTCCGATATCGTGCCTGTGGCGCTGGGGCCGAGTCAGGGCCTGACGGCCATGCAGGCGGGAAGTCTCGACGCGTGGGCGACATATGGCTACGTGATTCAGAGGCTGCAGGCGGAGGGTTCAGCCCGGATTCTGGAGAGTGCGGCTGATATTCTTTCCGGCCACTACTTTATCGGTGCGAATCCGCTCCACCTTGGGGACGATCTGTTCCGGCGTGCCGTGGCGGATTATATCCATCGTGTCGGCCGGGCTTATGAGATTCTGAGCGCGGATAAACAGCGCTGGGCGAAAATTGTCTCGCCGGTCATTACTGTGCCGGAGCCGGAGGTTCTGAGTTATCTGCAGAATCAGAACAGGCCCTATCACCCGCGGGCATGGACCGGGAGTGACATTGAGGGGGTGGAGAAGGTCGCGCGGGTTTTCGTCAGGGAGCGTCTGATTCCGGGTGATACCGATGTCAGGAAAGTGTTTTCTGACGCCCTGAGCCCGCTGTTGCGGACATAGGGCGCCTCTCCGGCGCTCAGTCGTCGTGGACGCCGAGTGATTCCAGAAGTACTGAGCGCAGATGTTCGAAGCGCGGGTCGGCATGGCGGCGCGGGCGGTCGAGCGGGATGGGAAGGTCGGTCCGGATGCGGCCGGAATCGAGGACGACGGCGCGGTCCGCCAGAAGCAGCGCCTCGTCGACGTCGTGGGTCACAAGGAGGACGGCGCAGCGGTGACGGGTCCATAATCCCGCGACGAGATGCTGCATTTTCAGGCGTGTGAGCGCGTCCAGCGCGGCGAAAGGTTCGTCGAGCATGAGAAAGGCGGGTTCCCGGACGAGGGCGCGGGCGAGGGCGGCGCGCTGCGCTTCGCCGCCGGAGAGGGTGAGCGGCCATGCGTCTGCCCGGTGGCCCAGCCCCACTTCTTCGAGAACCGCACTGGCACGTGCGCGTCCGTCATTGCCGCCGGCCTGACCGAGAATGATGTTTTGCCAGACCCGTTTCCATGGGAGCAGGCGGCTCTCCTGAAAGACGACGGCGACATCCTGCGGACGTGAAACATGTCCCTCGCTGACGGGATCGAGACCGGAAAGCGTTCGGAGCAGCGTGGATTTTCCGGAACCGCTGCGGCCGAGGAGGGCGACGAATTCACCGGGCGCGATGGTCAGGTCGAGCCGGTCGAGCACGGCGGGGCCGCCGTTGAAACGGCGTGTCAGACCCTGTACGGTTACGGCGTTCTGTGTCCGGGTTTCGCCGGACTGTCTGGGGACGGATTGCGGGATTGCATTCATGTGGGCTGTCCTTTTTCGCGCCGCGCGGGACGCCAGGCCAGAAAGACGTGTTCCAGGGTGCGGACAAGCTGATCCGAGGTGAGACCGAGCAGGCCATAGACGAAAAGTCCGACGAGGATGATGTCGGTGCGCAGGAAATCTTCCGCGTCCATCATCATATGTCCGATTCCGCTGTCGGCGTTGACCTGCTCGGCGACGACGAGCATCAGCCAGGAGATGCCGACGGCGAAACGCACGCCGGTCAGAAGATCGGGCAGGGCGCCGGGGAGAATGACGTCACGGATCGTCTGACGGTGCGAGAGGCCGAGAGTTCGCGCCATTTCGAGCAGTTTCGGGTCGATCGACCGGATGCCCTTGTGCAGGTTGAGATAGATCGGGAATGTCGAGCCCAGTGCGACGAGCAGAATTTTCGGTGTCTCGCCGATCCCGAACCAGAGAATGAAGAGCGGGACGAGAGCGAGGACCGGCAGCGTGCGCATGATCTGGAGCGGGGCGTCCACGATATCCTCGCCGATGCGGGACAGTCCCGATATCAGGGCGAGGCTGATTCCGGCGGTCAGGGCGATGGCCAGTCCCGACACCGCCCGGAGAAGGGAGACGCCGAGATTGACCGGCAGCGTGCCGTCACGGGTAAGGGACCACGCTGTGACGATGATCTGGGCCGGGGATGCGACGAGGCGTGTGGACAGGAGACCGGCCGAACAGGCGGCCTGCCATAAGACCACCAGGAGGAGTGGCGACAGGTAGCGCGAAAGGCCGCGCCAGCCTGACAGGAGGGACGTCAGGCGCGGCCGTGAGAGCGGCGCCAGGCGGACAGTGCGGATCGCGGTCCGGAGGATGGTCTCGGACATGGGGACTCCCGTTGGATCAGTCTCTTTCGCGCTGTTTTCCCATAATTCACGCCGGATCGTCCGGTGATTTATATTCATGTCATAGTTTTCCGTGATTTAATTGCGTGACGCGATGGCGGATGCTGACCTGCGGGCGGGTATCTTTCTGTCTCCTGAGAAACCGGGCCGGAAGATGTCCTCTGCTGAGGCTCTGAAAGCTGTGTCGTCATGCGTTCTGTTTTGTATCGCCGTCCGGGGCTCTTTCTGAGTCTCCTGACGGTCTCTGTCCTTTTTCTGAGTTCCGGTTTTGCGGCGCGGGCGCAGGACGAACTTGTGGTGGCGGATCAGAAAGGGCAGCAGAAGGCTGTTTTTGAAGCGTCCGGGGCGAACCGCGATCTTCCTTACAGAATTCGCTGGGTTGAGTTCGAGGCCGCGGCGCCGCTTCTGCAGGCTCTGGGGGCCGGCGCGGTCGATACCGGGATTGCCGGAGACAGTCCGTTTTTCTTCGCCTGGGGGGCGGGTCTGCCTGTGAAGGCGGCCTATGTGGTTCCCCCTCGCGGCGGCGGTCATGCCACGGCTGTGGTGGCGCCGTCAGGGTCGGCCATCACCTCGGCCGCGCAGCTTTCCGGAAAGCGGATTGCGACCGGGCGCGGGTCTGTGGGTCATCTGCTGTTGCTGCGGCTCATTGGGACGGGGGCCATTCCCGCGCCCGCGCCGCGGATTGTGTTTCTCCAGCCGGCTCAGGCCAAAGCGGCGCTGGATACGGGGCGCGTTGACGCCTGGTCGACATGGGAGCCGTATGTTTCTCTGGAAACGGCTGGCCGCCATGGACATGTTGTGGCGGATGCGGCGGGTCTGATGCCGAATAACAGCTTTCTGGTGGCGACGGTGACGGCGCTTCGCGACAGGCGGGCTCTGCTGGCGGATTTTTACGGCCGGGTCAGCCGGGCTTATGTATGGGGTCGCGCGCATCCGGAGGAATACGCCCGTATTCTGGCGCAGCAGACCGGTCTGCCGGAAGAGGTTGCGTCATCGGTGGCGCGACAGCTGATCGCATCACCGGTGCCGGTCAGCGAGGCGGTGGAGGATGCGGAAAGAACGACGGTGGAAACCTGCCGGGAGGCCGGGCTCATCACGTCGTCCGCGCCGATATCACAGGCGTTTGACAGGGTGGAGGCGGTCGGGGGACCGTTGCTGTGAGCGGCGGGAGCGTGACGGGTGCTTCTGCTGCCGGGCGGATGCGTCGGTGACTGGTACCGGTTTGCGGAAGGTGTTTTCAGATGGTCTGGCGGCGCTCTGGCTGGCGTCATTCCGGTTATCGTGTCAGGTCAGGGAAGCGGAGGAGGATCTGTGATGGACGGATCGCAGGCGGGTGGCGTCAGAACGGACGTGCCGGATGAGATGATCGGGCGTTTTGCGGCGCGGGCGGCCGGTTATGACCGCTCGGGTGAGATCGGCTTTGACAATATCGGGGAGCTTCGCGAAGCGGGGTTGCTGTCTCTCGCTTTGCCGCGTGCGAAAGGCGGAGCGGAGATCGGGCTCCGGGAGGTTGTGCGGATTGTCTCGAAGGTTGCCGGGGGAGACCCTTCGACGGCGCTGATTCTCGCCATGCAGTATCTTCAGTCCGGCGCGATCGCCCGGTCTCCCGCCTGGGCGGATGGTGTAAAAGACGAGGTGTTCACGTCGATTGTCCGGGACGGAGCGCTGATTAACGCTCTGCGTGTCGAGCCGGATCTCGGGACGCCGGCCAGGGGCGGAATTCCGGCGACGCGGATAAAATATACTGATGGTGTCTGGCGATTAAACGGACGGAAGATTTTCTCGACCGGCTCTTCCGCGTTGAAATGGGGTGTTGTGTGGGCTGCTACGGATGAGGAGCAGCCGCGTGTCGGTCAGGTTCTGGTGCCTCTTGATCTGCCGGGTGTCAGAATAGAAAAAAGCTGGCATCAGCTTGGGATGCGCGCAACGGGCAGTGACACGTTTGTCTTTGAGAACGTGACTGTGCCGGAACGGTATCTTGTCAGTCTGGTTCCGTATGGGGCCGCGAGTCCGGAACCGGCGATACTGGCCACGTGGCATGCGGTTGTCGTGGCGGCGCTTTATGACGCGGTTGCCCGGTCGGGGCGCGACTGGCTGGTGTCCTTTCTGAAAACCCGGGTCCCGTCCGCGCTGGGGCGTCCTCTCTCGACTTTGCCACGATTTCACACTGTTCTTGGGGAGACAGACGGGCTTTTGCTTGCGAATGAAGCGCTGATTGAGAGGGCGCTGAGCCGGGAGGAGGCGGGATTTCCTGGCGGCGTTGAGGCCGGTCAGATCAGGCGTCTTGTGACGGACAATGCGATTGCGGCTGTTTCCCTGGCCGTCGCGGTGACGGGGAATCCGGGACTGAGTCAGGACAATCCGCTGGAGCGGCATTACCGGAACGTTCTGTGCGGGCGCATTCATACACCGCAGGCGGATGTTGTGCTGGAGGGGGCGGGACGGGCAGCGCTGGAGGGGTAGGGAGTGTTTCTGACTGTGTGACAGTTCGGGCTCTTTTGTGAGGCCTGCGAAGAATACAGTGTCCGGCCTGAAAGACTGGCTGGCGCGCACGATATGGGTCCGGGCGGTGGAGATGTGGTTTCTGGCAGAGAGTTCTCCGGACAGTGCGGTTGTTCCCGTTGTCTGCTGGCCAGCGGTGGTGCTGGGTGCGGTGGCACGGATGCGTCGTCATGATCGGTGCCGCAGGGGCGTGGCCGGACTGATCTGATTGCTGGTGACTGTATCGGACCATGTGACGAGAGGTGTGGTCTGATTTCGTTTTGAGGTGATGGTCTGTAATTCTTGACTCATATCAAGGCGTGCCCGGATTTCTTCTGCGAATGTGGCGGGATCAGTTCAACAGACAGGGTAACGTCGATGGGTATGTGGGTTTTTATTCTCGCCATGATGCTCGTGAACATTCTTCTTGGGTCAAATGGTGCGTGGTTTACGGCTGTTGCCTTTGATATGCTGTGTCAGATCGGTGTTATATTCATGATGGGTCTGGGGATGCGCGGAGAATATGAGATAGCGTAACGCTGCTTCGTTTCCGCTTTTCCTGGTGTTTATTGCGGCTCGGGCAACAGGGCGTTCCCCTGTTGCCGGGGTTTTCAGTGTAACAGATCGGGATCAAAGGGGCTATGTCCCCTTGTGGGGTTCGGGGCAAAGCCCCGAAAATCTGCCCTGATACTTATGGAATAAATAAACGCCTTATTGCCGGATATTGAGTAAAAACCCGGCCGGGGGCGGAGGTGTTCTGCTGCTTCCTGCTTTCGGGGGGAACACGTTTTCTGCACTGAATTTCCGCCCTGCGCAGGATAGGTTTAGACTTCTTCGCAAAAAGGAGAGTCCGCATGACCGTCCCGCCCCGTCTTGGTGTTAACATTGATCACGTCGCTACTCTGCGCAATGCGCGTGGCGGCGCGAACCCCGATCCGGTCGAGGCGGCTCTTCTTGCGCTGCGCTCGGGTGCCGACGGCATTACGGCCCATCTTCGCGAAGATCGCCGTCATATCCGCGATGAGGATCTTGCCCGTCTTCGCGCCGAAATCCGTGCGCCGCTCAACATGGAAATGGCGGCGACGGACGAGATGGTCGCCATCGCCCGCGATCTCCGTCCTCATGCCTGCTGTATTGTTCCTGAGCGCCGCGAGGAGGTCACCACTGAAGGCGGACTCGATGTTGCGGGGCAGGCTGACTGGCTGGGGCCTGTTGTCCGCGCGCTCAGCAGCAAGGGTATTCGTGTTTCTCTCTTTATCGATCCGGACCCGCTTCAGATCAGCGCTGCCGCCTCTGTCGGAACCGCTGTCGTCGAACTCCATACCGGGGCTTATGCTCTGGGTGCCGATGGCGAACTCGCCCGCCTGAAAGCCGCCGCGGCCCAGGCTGCCGCTCTGGGGCTGGAAGTTCATGCCGGCCACGGTCTCAGCTTTGGCAATGTCGCACCCGTTGCGGCCATTCCGGAAATTGCTGAGCTGAATATTGGTCATTTTCTTATCGGTCAGGCGATATTCGATGGTCTTGGCGCGACTGTTCAGGAAATGCGGCGGCTGATGACGGCTGCCCGGAGCGTCTGACAACTTATTCCACAGTTAGGGCGGTATTCGGGGTGTCTGTGCCTTGCGAGGAGGGCGGTCGTTTTGCTTCGATCTGGTGAAATAAAGGCGTTTGTATACTTTGCAGATGTGGGCGCAGTAGCTTTTCAGGGCTCTGCCCTGAAACCCGCAAAGGGACGTGGTTCCTTTGATCCCGGTTTGTTAAGAGGCTGTTTCGCAGGTCTTCAATGCACAAAAAATTTCATGATGAACTGATGATGGTATTTTTTTTGAGCTCAGGCCATCTGTTTGCCTCAGTCACGATCAGAGAGCGTTTTACTGTAAGGCTTTGATAAAAATGAAATTTTTTGGGACGTCTTTTTTCAAATCGGAGGGTTTCTGAAAAAGGCTTTACCTGAAACTTCTTCGTAATTGACAGAGGCTTCGTGGGGAGCCCTGGAAATAAATGGAGCACACGGCGCAGCGCTGTGGTTCGGTTCCTGTCTCGTAATATAACCGTTAAGACGTAAATAACCATTGTAAAGTTACATTCCGCAATCTGAAGCGCGGCTGACGCCGGGGCGTGACACTTTCCGGCGTGTCAGCGTTGAAACGTCACGCTGAGATCGGTGCTCTGGAAACGCATTCGCCGGACCTGTACTCTGATCTTTCCTGGAAAAGGTGGTAAAAGACGTGAGCGCAACGGTTCAGCGGACGGACGTTTTTCGCTCTCTGTGGCGTTTCTGCCCTGCCCTGACGGAAAAAGCCGTTATGGTTGCTTTCTTTGCCCCGATGATTGCCCGCATGGCGCCTGCTGCGGGGCATGTCTGGTCTGTGTTGTCAGTGCTCCTGCTTCTGTCCGAAGGTCTGCCTGCTGCTTTTATCCTGATAAGACGACGGGCCATTACCATATCGGACCGTACCGGCGACTGGCTGGCCGGCCTGGTGGCGACGGTGGCTCCCACTCTGGTGGCGGCTTCCCCGGGACACGCCCTTATTTCCGTCACCTGGTGCGGTTTCTTTATGCTGACCGGCCTGGCTCTGCAGGTTTCGGCCAAGCTGTTTCTCGGACGCAGCTTTGGGCTCGTGGCGGCTAATCGCGGAGTCAGGCGCGGCGGTCCTTACCGGCTGGTGCGTCACCCGATCTATGCCGGTTACATGCTGAATCAGGCCGGTTTTCTGTTGTCCTGTTTCACGGCATGGAACGTTATGCTTTATGCTCTGGTCTGGATGCTTCTGGTCGTACGGATTCACGCGGAGGAGCGTATCCTGACACGGGACCCACTTTACCAGGCCATGAAAGCGGATGTTCCGTGGCGTCTTCTGCCTTTCATTTTCTGAGAGCATTCTTTTTACTCAGAGGCCGTTTTAAAAGCCTTAAATCGACGAAAAATTTCGTAATAAACTGATAGTGTTATGTTTCTTTTGCGTCCTTCTCATCTGCTCGCCTTAAAAAGATTCTCATGACAAAACTTTGAAAAAAATAAAAGTTTTTGGGTGCCGCCTTTTTTCAAAAAGGTGGCGTCTTCCGAAGCTTTCTGAAAAAAGCTTCATCAAAAACTTCTTTCTGATTAACCAGAGGTTTTTCATGGGCAGGCTTTTGAAACAGTCTCGAAGATTTATTGTCGGATGCTTTTTTTACTGGCTGAGTTGGACAGATGAGCGGTCTGCTGTTGCCAGGTTCATGGACGTTTTAACCGGCCCGTAACCGGTCTCTTCTAAATCGGCCTGATGGGCTTTCCGTTTTCGCCATCCGTTCCGGCGTTCCTGTCGGCAGTCTGTTTCTCTCTGCCTCTGACAGCGCACGCCGCGCCGGCTCCCATGACCTGCGAGCGTGCCGCCGCCATTGTCGAACATGCGCTCGACATTCCGCAGGGGCTTCTGGCCGCCATTGGTCATGTTGAAAGCGGCAATCATCCGCTCGCCGTCGATGTCGGCGGCACGCCGATCCTGTTCGCCAGGGTCGATTTCGCGGTGGATGCGGTGCAGGCCATGCTGCATTCCGGGGCTTTTGGCGCCCGTCCGCGGGTCGATGTGGGGTGCTTTCAGATCAATCTCGGCTGGCATCCGAAGACGTTCCCCTCGGTTGAAAGCGGCTTCGATCCTCTGATCAATGCCGCCGCTGCCGGGCAGTTTCTTCGCAGTCTGCATGCCGTGACGGGGAACTGGCGTTCAGCCGTCGCCCGCTATCATGCGGCTTCGGAAGAGGGGACGCGTTATGCGTCGGATGTTTTCCGGACCTATGAAAATCTGCCGGGTGTCCTTCCGGTTCGGATTCCGGGCGCGGGGCCGATGACACGGCCGGAACGGATGGCGGCCCGCCGGAGATATGCCGGGCAGCTCTGGGCTGCCGCCGCGAGCGGGTATGGACTGACTGTTTTCGAGCCGGTGGCGGATCTGCCGGGAACGCGCGGGCATGGCACCCGGCATCGCCGGGTGCGTCGGACCACGACCTGACCGGAGCGGCGTCATACCGCTCCGGTCAGCGCCGGATCAGGAGCAGGGTCAGGGCCGGTCGCAGCTCTGCGTTAGCCGGTTGAAATACAGTCCTGCCGAGCAGGTTACGACATTGCTGCCCTGCGACGCATTCGGCACGTAACCTGTGCCGGCAGGGTAAGCCTGCTGCGGATAGGAAGACTGCGGGTAATAATTCTGAGCCGGCATGGGCTGCGAATAGCCCTGAGAATAGCCGTAATAAGGCTGCGCGTACCCGCCATAGCCGCCGTCATAATACCCGTCATCCGAGTAGGCCGATCCGACGGCGGCACCTGCGGCCAGGCCGAGAAGCGAGCCGAACGCGAAGGGCGCGCCCCATCCCCAGCCCCATCCCCAGCCGCCGTAACCGCCCCAGTATGGATAACCGCCCCAGCCATAATAGCCGGGATAGCCGCCCCATCCCCAGCCTGGGCCACCCCAGCCCCATCCGCCGTAACCGCCCCATCCCCAGCCGCGACCGCCCCATCCGCCGCCCCAGCCACCGCCACGGTATCCGCCGCCCCAGCCGGGACCACCGCGGAACCCGCCACCGCCATAGCCGCCACGGAAGCCCCCGCCGCCGGGTCCGCCACCACGGAACCCGCCGCCACCGCCACCAAAACCGCCACCGCCGTGGAATCCACCACCGCCGCCGCCGAATCCGCCGCCACCGTGGCCGCCTCCACCGCCCCCTCCGCCATGCGCGAAGGCCGGCCCTGCGAGATCAACGGCGAGCATGACGGTCAGCACGGAGGACAAGAGTTTAAAACGGTTCGCTCTCATGGCGCTTCTCCCGAAGCCGAAATCCGGCGTCAGATCGTACAGATATCTGCGGCCAGGTGAATCAAAATCCGGACGACACGACCATACAGCGTCCGCGCCGGATCGCCGCATCGTATCCTGTCATTCATATGGGAACGGATCCGGCAATCGTCACCCTGACGATGACTCATAACCTGTTTATGACCGAATAACGCCTGGAAAAGGGCATTTTGTCCCGTTGCGTAACAATGCAGGACGCAGAAGCAGAACAGCTCCGCGCGGCACGCCGGGTCATTTCACGACGGATCGTCTGTTTCACAGCGGCGATTTTCGGGTCAGAGACCCCCATGGTCGGAGTGAGAGGATTCGAACCTCCGGCCCCTGCGACCCGAACACAGTGCTCTACCAGGCTGAGCTACACTCCGATGGGGTGGAGCGCTCATACCGCCCATCGTTCTCCGCGGCAAGAGGGGGGAGGGAAAATCCTTTACTGCTTCTGAACACACCTGTGGACCGGGGTGCGAACAGGCTGGTTTTCCCCCTGTCCGGGTCTCAGAGACGTGCGACCGAGCCTTCTTTTTCCATTGTGCTGCGCTCCGTGCCGGCGATCGCGGCAAGGGCGGCGGGCACGTCCGGGACGACTCTGACCAGGGCGCGGGCTTCGGGCGAGGCGAAGCCCTGCGCCACGGCGGCATCCAGCATCGCGATCGCCGGGGCGGCCCAGTTTGCCACGTTGACGATCAGAATCGGCTTGGCGTGAAGCTGCAGCTGCTTCCAGGTGATGATCTCCATCATCTCATCGAAGGTGCCGAACCCGCCGGGCAGAATCGCGAACGCGTCGGCGTCCGCGAACATGCGCTGCTTGCGGGTGTGCATCGAGGTGGTGACGACCAGTGTGGTGATCCCCCGGTGCATGACTTCCCGTGCTTCGAGAAATTCGGGGATGATGCCCGTTACGGTGCCGCCGGCCGCGATGGCTGCATCGGCGACGGCGCCCATCAGCCCGACATATCCGCCGCCGTAGATCAGATGAATCCCGGCCCGGGCGAGACCGGCGCCCATTGCTTCCGCCGCTTCGCGATAGGCCGGCAGATTGCCGAAACGGGAACCGCAGAAAACGGCGACAGCCGCGATTTGGGCAGACATGAATGAACGGCCTCCTGAAAAACGGACACAGACAGGCACGCCGGCTCATGCCTCGGCACGAACCGGTGCGGCTGTGCTGCCATGATACAGGGACAGACCGTTCCGCCAACCCGTTTCGGAGGGCGGAAAAACGGTTTCAGACTTTCTTCCGCTTCGGTTTCAGAATCCAGCTCAGGGCCACGCCGAGCACGGAGAACAGCGCCGCGACGACGAACAGCGTGGGAAAGCCCCAGAGGGGGATGATCATTCCCAGTCCCGGCCCGGATACGCCGATCGCCAGATCCAGAAACACCGAAAATCCGCCCAGGGCCGAGCCGCGATTGGCCGGTCCCAGACGCCCCACCGCCTCGACGCCCAGGGCGGGAAACACCAGTGAGAATCCGATTCCCGTCAGGGCCGCGCCGAGATTGGCCATTACCGGCGTGTGGCCCCAGGCCAGCGTGAACAGGCCAAGAGCCTCGACCGCCATCGAGATCATCGCCACTCTGGCGCCGCCGATGCGTCCGATCATGTGCGAGAAGAAGAACCGCGTCATCACGAACAGGATGCCGAACAGCGCCAGCGCCGTGGCTGCGCCGCTCCACTGTTCCGCGTCGAAATACAGCGCCAGGCAGGACGCGATGGCGCCGAAGCCGATGGAGCCGGCGGCCAGGGCCAGCCCGAACGGCATCACCGCCCGGATGACCTCCATGAAGGACGGCGCCCTTGTTTTTGGCGCGGGTTCTGTCGTTTCGTGGCGTGCGGCCAGCGGAACGCAGGCCAGCATGATGAGGCTCGCCAGCAGGCCGACGCCTGTCAGACCGCCGAGGAGACCTCCCTGGGCGAAGATCATCGTGGCGATCGGCGCGCCGAGCGCGATTCCGCCGTAGGAGGTCACGCCGTTCAGCGAGATGACGAGCGCGGTCCTTTCCGCGCCGGCCCGGTAGATGTTCCAGATGATGACGCCGACCGCGACCCAGCTTTCGCTGAAGCCCAGCAGGAACCGTCCGCCCAGCACCAGCAGCAGGGAGAGCAGCGGCATGGAGGTTGTCTGTGCGGCCGCGACCAGCAGGAGGCTGGACAGGCCGCCGACCAGCAGGCCGGTGACGACGACGCCCCGCGCGCCTGTCGTGTCGATGCGGTTGCCGGCCCAGGTGCGCGTCGCCAGTGTCGCCAGATACTGTGCCGAGACCGCGAACCCCGCGAGCACGGTGCCGTATCCGAGCACGCGGTGTACGAACAGTGGCACGACCGCCATTTCGAGACCGATGACGATGTAACAGACGAGATTGAACAGGACGATCGGAAGAATGCGTAACGTGGCGGAGGAGGTCGTTTCAGATATCCGCCTGGATATCTCGGTCATGAAGGGCAACTCCGGGCAGCATCAGGCTCCGGGGTGATAGCGTACAGCTGTGCGCCTGCCACCTGCCGGATCACAGACAGAAAAGCGACACGGGAAGACGCAGCCCGCATCAGAGGGCGGAACGCGATAAGGGAGACGGGCTGAAATCCGGTGAAGATCCTGTATTTCCGCCCGTCATACTGCCTGCCATACTGCTCGCCATGTTGTCTGTCAGCGGACCGGCGGGCATGGAGCTGTTCGCTTCGCCGGCGTGTGCTGGTCCCGATTGTTTCACAATCCGCCGAAATCCCATATCTCTGAACACACAGCACCGCAGAACAAGGGAAACCGGCCCCCATGACAGAACAGAACGCAACGAAAGCAGAAAAGGCTGCAGATGGGCCTGACGATGGCGGCTATGTCACTCTTTCAACCCGTATTGCCTATGAAAATCCGTGGACAAAGCTGCGTGAGGACATCATCCGTCGTCCCAATGGTCAGGATGGACTTTACGGCATTGTCGAGCGCGGCGACTTTGTCGTCATTCTGCCGCTGGGTGAAAAAGACGGTGAGAAAACCGTCACCCTGATCCGTCAGTTCCGGTATCCTGTCCGGCGGCGCATGTGGGAACTGCCGATGGGCATGTGGGAAACCCGGCCGGACGCGCATCCGGACGAGGTTGCCGCCGGTGAGCTCCGTGAGGAGACCGGTCTGATCGCCGACACGATGCAGCATATCGGCATCACCTGGCAGGGGGCCGGTTATTCGACGCAGCGCGGTCATGTCTATCTCGCCACCGGGCTCACCCAGGGGCCGAACGACCTGGAATCCACTGAAGAAGACATCACCTGCCACACGCTGTCGCTGACGGAAGTGAAGCGCATGATCCGCGATAACGAGATCACCTGCATGGTGACTCTTGCTGTTTTCGCGATGATCGGGTCACGCGGTCTGATCTGAATAGAGACTGTTCCGGGTTTTCCGGCCGGGTTCTGCTGTGCGGGCGGTTCTGTCGGCCATTCCGGCATGTCAGGTCCGCTTTTACCGAACGGCAGGGCAGGGCTGAATTGACAGCACGGTCCACGGCATCGTGTCTGGTTTTACCTCAGAGCGGACGTGACGGTCACGTTTCCTGATGGCACGTTGCGCAGCGCCGGATCGCAGGATTGCGGGACCGGGGCAGGCCGGGGCAGAGGGACGGGCGGAGATGCAGGGCGACGCGACAGGTCCCGGAGCAGGGAGCGCACCGGCAGGGAATGCACCGGCAGGGGGCGCATCGGCAGGGAGTATGCTGGCCGGCGGTGCGCCCGTGTCCGGGGCATCGGTATCCGGAGCGTCGGCGGACAGTGCCTCGTCAGTCAGTTCACCGGCATTCGGTACTTCGACGGGGAGTGCTGCGGCGACCGGCTCCTCGACGGCCAGAGCCTCGACGACTGGCGAATTCCGGAAAACCTCGTCTCCTTCCGTTCTTTCCGCCAGTCCGGCGGATGAGGTTGAGGCGGAGCGTCAGCAGCAGGCGCGGATGCATGCCGCTGTGCAGCGGACCCGGCTGAGTATTTCCCAGATCTGCCTGCTGATTCTCACCGTGCTGGCTGTTTTCTACACGCTGAGGGTCGCGGCCGAGATTGTCCTGCCGATGGTCATGGCTGTCGTGACCAATCTGATGCTCGTTGCGCCCGTCAGGATGGTCACGCACTGGTTCCGTCTGCCGAAAACGATTGTTGCCCTGCTGCTCATTCTCACCATGTTCGGGGTGTTCGGGGCGATCGCCATGGCTGTTTCGGTGCCGGCCGCGGGCTGGCTGGCCAGTCTGCCGCAGGACATTGCCGCCGCCCAGGTCAAGCTCTCCATTCTGCGCGGCCCCATGCAGCTCATTGAATCAACCAATTTCCGGGTTCAGAACCTTCTCAGCGTGGCGGCGGGCGATCATGCCCCACAGGCTCCGCTGGCGCCGATTACCGCCGGCGTTGCGCCGATCGGGTCGGCTCTTCTGTCCGGCACCCGGACTTTTGTCGGTCAGCTCTTCACCTTCTTCATCATGCTGTTCTTTCTTCTCGCCCAGGGAGACAGCCTGCTGCGCCGCTTCGTCGAAATCATGCCGACCTTCAACGACAAGCGCCGCGCCGTGCAGATCGCCTCCCGCATCGAGCGCAATATTTCCGTCTATCTCGCCACGATCACCATGATGAACGTGCTCGTCGGCGTCGCGAATTTCATTCAGTGCTGGCTTGTCGGGATTCCTAACCCGCTTCTCTGGGGCGTTGCTGCTTTCGCTCTGAATTATATTCCCATCATTGGTCCGTTTACCGGGATCGTGCTCTATTTCTTTGTCGGCCTGCTGGCTTTTCCTTCTGTCATGCAGGCGCTCGCCGCCCCGGCCATCTATCTCTGTATTCATCTGCTCGAAGGTGAAACCATCACCCCGATGCTGCTGGCGCGGCGTTTCACGTTAAACCCTGTCCTTGTGATGGGCTCGCTCATGTTCTGGGACTGGATGTGGGGGATCACCGGAGCTTTTCTTTCTGTGCCCATGCTCGCCGTGCTCAAGATCGTCTGCGACCATGTCGACAGTCTGACTCCGATCGGCCATATCATCGGCGGTCCTGGCCGCCATCTTCCGGCTGTGAATATGCGTCCGGTGTATCCGCCGCACGATCATGATCTGTAGATACGCCGGCTTCTGAGCATGTCGGCTCGTGATCTGTGAGTGGTGGAAGGGAGGTCTGACATGATTACCGTGGGCTTTTGCCTGAGCCAGGTGGTCTCTGGCTTTCGCGGGGCAGCCGAAGGGCCGCTGTTCACGCCGTAAAGACGATTTGCCGGCAAATCGTCTCCTTCCGTCTGTGTTCTGACGCCGTAACGGACTACTCTGTCACATGGACAGAACCGTGACAGATACAGAAGGCCAGACTCCCGGATGAATACAGCCCTGATCGCTCTCGCAGTCGGCGCTTTCGCGATCGGTGTGACGGAATTTACCCCCATGGGCCTGCTGCCTGTCCTTGCGCAGGGGGTCGATGTCAGCGTGCCCAGGGCTGGCGGGCTGATCAGTGCCTATGCCTTTGGCGTCATGGGTGGTGCGCCGGTCATTACGCTTCTGCTGGCCCGCTATCCGCGCAAATATGCTCTGATCGGTCTGATGCTGCTTTACACGGCCGGCAATCTCGCCGCTGCTGCGAGCGGCTCCTATCTGCAGCTTCTGCTTGCCCGTGTTCTCACCAGCTTTGCGCATGGCGCCTTTTTCGGTCTCGGTGCTGTCGAGGCCGCCAGTCTTGTTGATCGCTCCCGTCGCGGCAGTGCTGTCGCCACCATGTTCATGGGGCTGACGATTGCCAATATTGTCGGTGTGCCGGCCGCCACATGGCTTGGCGATACGCTGGGCTGGCGGGAGGCCTTCGCGGCCATCTCCGTGCTTGGCATTGTCGCCGCCGTTTCTCTCACCGCCGCCCTGCCGCTGGCCGAAGCGGGGCCGAGGCCCAATGCCATGGCTGAGCTGAGGGTCATGACCCGGCCCAATGTTCTCATGGCGCTTGGTCTGACCGTCATCGGCGCCGGCGCGATGTTCGAGCTTTATACTTATATCGCGCCCATGCTGGAGACGATCACGCACGCCAGCCCGGCAATCATCACCGTCGCTCTCATGCTCATCGGTGTTGGTTTCAGCATCGGGAATGCTGTCGGCGGCCGGGCGGCTGACCGGTCTCTCACCGGCACGCTTCTTGTTTTCTTTCCGGTTCTCGGCCTTATCATGCTGGCCTTTCCCTTTGCCGCCCGGACGACGGCTGGTGCGCTGACCGGCGTTCTGCTCTGGGGCATTGCCAGCTTTTCCATCATGCCCGCCCTGCAGATGCGGACCATGCTGGCCGCCCATGAGGCGCCCGGTCTTGCGTCCTCCGTCAATATCGGTGCTTTCAATCTCGGCAATGCTCTTGGCGCGGCCATCGGAGGCGCGGTTCTCTCTTCTGGTTTTGGTTACACCACCGTCTCCGCTCTGGGCCTTGTTCTGGCCGGGCTGGGTGTCGGGCTGGTTCTTCTGTCGTCTCGTGGCCGGCTTGCGCCGGATGCCTGAGTGCAGGCGCGGATTTCCGGCTGATTCGGGGAAGGGAGCGCAGGGATTCAGGTGAGGAGGTCTGGTTATTTGTTTTGCCTTAGCCGGGACCAAAAGGGCTTCACGATAAGGGCCTGATAAAAAAAGTTTTTAGGTGCCGCCTTTTTTCAAAAAGGCGGCGTTCCCTGAAGCCTTCAGAAAAAAGCTTACTGACTGCCTCCGTCAGCGAGAAATGCCTGACGCTGTTTTTCAGCGAGGGTCCAGTCGATCGGTTCATATCGCGGATTGCGATCGGGCCAGTCCCACTGCAGATTACTCCGGCAGAGATCATTGTGATCCTGATTGATGAAGTGCAGATAGCGTCCTTTTACATGCTCTCCGGTGAGCAGATGGCCAGCGGAGATGCCCTGGTCTGCATCCGTCGTCTGGGGGACATGAAGCGCGGGTGAACGGAGGACGACGGCTTTCTCGCCATAATGGCCCTGCTTTACGAGTGTCAGGAACTGTCCGTCTCCGGAGACTTTCCGGATGAAGTCCGCATCTTCACGGTCAAGTCTCAGAACGCGCTTTTCTCCGTCTTCCGAAGTCAGCCAGACGGCCACGTGGCCTCCTTCGTCGTGCCAGTCTCGTCTGTGGGACGAAACCGCGTTTTTATCCGGACGAGTATTCAACGTCGCCTCCATGCGCTTTGCATCTGTCGGTGAACCGATGATTTTGAGTCGCTGCGCTGAGTGCAAGCCTGTTTTTGAAGGGCCTGCCATGTTTCTTTCAGGCGGGTCTGGTTCCGGAACGCCGGAACCGGGGTTTCGGACCTTTGCCTCATGCCTTCTTAAGGGGACACGGTTTCCTGAGGTTCCGGTCTGCCGAACACAATGGGGTGAAGGGGTTCGCGACCCCTTCCGGGTGCAGGGCAGAGCCCTGTTCTGAGACTGTTTCAAAAGCTTTTCTGTGAAATAGTCTTTAAATTATAAGGAGGTTTTCAGGGAAGCTTCAGAAGATGCCGCCTTTTTGAAAAAAGGCGGTGCCCGGAAACTTTTATTATTTTTTCCAAAGATTTGTCGTGGACCTTCAGTATCAGCCAGTGATGATATGGGACGGGTCAGACTATTTGCACGGGGCAGGGCAACAAAAGCGCAGCCGGGACGTAAAGAAACCGGAGCTGTCGGGGAGGAGCGGACATGAATGATGTTTTCGAGCCGGCTGATGTCAGCAGCGTGTTCCTCTTTCCGGAAAAATCACTACTCGACAGGCAGGAGGCCGCCCGCGAACTCGGGATCAGCAACCGTATGATGCTGACCCTTATCGCGCTTCGCTGCGGGCCGCCTTCGCTGAAAATCCGCTCGAAAACCCTCTGGCGTCGTGAGGATATCGGCCTTTTTCGCCAGACATGGATGGCCACCGTCCATGTCGATGACCGCGATCGCACCGCCCGTCTCGCCACGACCCGCACCCGCGGTCCCGAAGAGCCGGACCCGCTGATGCGGGTGCTCGGTCAGAGAACCATCCGCCATCGTGTTGTTCTGACTGTCTTCTGGACGATGGGGATCATTGGTGGACTGATGAGTCTGATCCTGTTCTGACGTTCGGTTTTGCAGGGGGAGTATTCCATGAGTGCGCCAGGCTTTCTGACCCGTGTCGCCGCCTCTGCTGCCGGGGGCACCGTCACGTCCACCATTGCCCTGATGCTGCTGTCCGCGAAACGCACCGGCAGTCCCTGGCCCGGCCTGAACTGCACGGCCCACTGGCTGAAAGGGGATAAGGCCGCGGAAGTGCGCACGGCGGATCTGACCCATACCGCTACGGGGTTTCTCACCAGCGCCGGCGCTATCGTTTTCTGGGCCGCATTGTATGAAAAAGCCCTGGGTGGCGGAAATCCGTCGTGGAGCCGGTTTCTGTCTGTCACCGCCGCGCTGGGTCCGGTCGCGGTCGTCGCGGATTATGGCGCCACGCCGAAGCGTTTCACGCCCGGCTGGGAACTGGTGTTCAGCAGGCGTGACATGGCGCTGATTTATGCTGCTCTGGTGCCTGGCATGGCGGCGGGGGCCGCGCTGGTTCGTCTTTGCTCAGGGCCCTGTCGCGAATCCGAGGGGTCGTTTCAGAAGCCTGATCGTGGAATGTCCTGATAAATCAAAGAGAAGACGCCGCCTAAAAACTTTTAATTTTATCAGATATTTAATTGTGGATTACCGGAGAAGGCACGGCGTTTCAGGTGCTGTTCACTCTCGCCGCAGGACCTGATCGTTTACGAACGAGGCGAGTTTTCCCGCCACGAAATCCTGCTTCAGCGCAACTTCATCGTAATGATGCTCCACCCATTCCAGAAACGGAATCCGCCCTTCCGCTTCTGTGCGGTAGCGCATGAAGAACGCATCCAGAATTCCGGTGCGTGAGTGATTGAAATGCCCGTACCGCCAGGAAAGCTGCTTCAGCGCCTCGTCGGCTGTGCCGCCTTCGAACAGGATTACCAGGCCCGAAGCCAGACCGGCCCGGTCGGCTCCGGACTTGCAGTGCATCAGCATCGGGAACGCGATCGAGCGGTACAGGGATGCAAACCGTAAAATCCGGTCCCGGTGCGGAGCGCCCCGGCTTTCGAAGGCCATATCCACATGGGCGAGGCCGACCTGTCCGGCGGCGTTTCGCGACAGCGCGTCCGAGCCGCATTTCCGGTGGCCGCGGAGATTCACCAGCGTCTTCAGCCCGAACCGGCGGACCGCCCAGGCCAGTCGTCGTGGTGTCGGGTGATTGCAGCGATAGACTTTTCCCGGAATCACGGCGTGGAAATTCGTCCAGACCAGGCGGAAAATCGCGTGATCAACAAACAGGCTGTCCACCCAGGCCCGTCTGCGGCCCCTCGCCGTGGCGAGACTTCCCTGAAACACACGCAAACTCCTGGAAGAAAGGCGTCTGTCTGTTTCGCAGACAGACGCGGAGGATGATTCCGCTCCCTCATCCCTGAATTAAGCAACCAGGGTCAAAGGGATTATGTCCCTTTGCGGGCTGCGGGGCGATGCCCCGGAAGGCTGCTCCATATCTGTCCGCAAAATACACAGACGCCGCAGAAAACGGACGCGCGATATGTCCCACCCGCTGCCCGCTTCGTCAATTGCGGTTTCGTACGCATGATCCGCATCCGGTGGAGTCCTGTCCGATGGAAGGTCTCTGGCAGGGTTTCGGCCGATGCGGCTGCCATTCGGTTCCCGGAACCTGACCATTCAGATAGATGTTGCAATATCGCACCGACCTGACACACTCCCGCCGGCCCGCCTCACGGGGAGCGCCTCCTGGGGAGGCGCACCGCTCCCTGAACCATGGCCGCGGAGACTGTCGCAGACATGAAGCACGTCATTCCTGAACTCGATCTGTCGGTGTTTGAAGCCGCCACGGATACCGGTCGCGCCCGTCTTGCCGCCGGGGTTGATGACGCCTGCCGGCAATGCGGTTTCCTCTTTATCTCCGGTCACGGCGTTCCGGCTGCTCTGAGCGACGCGATGTGGGAGGTCACGAGGCAGTTTTTTGCTCTGCCTGAGGCCCGTAAACTCGATGTGATCTCGCCTGTGCCGGGCGGTCCTTATGGCTACCAGCGTCTGGGCAGCGAATATCTGGCCCGCTCGCGGGACGGTGCGCCGGATACGGACACGGAACAGCAGCCGGACAGGAAAGAGACGTTCAGCTGTGGTCCTTTTCGTGCTCCTGGCGCTGATCCGGAGGAAACCGCCTTCTGCTTCGCGCCGGTGCCGTGGCCGGAGCAGCCGGAGGCTTTCCGCAGTACGTGGCACGCCTGGTATATAGCGATGGAGCAGCTTGCCGCGCGGATCATGACGGTGTTCGCCCATGCACTGACTTTGCCTTCCGGTTATTTCAGGGAATTTTTCATGGCTCCGGTAAGTGCGCTTCGGGCGCTGAATTATCCTGCCGTCGGGACCGGGCCGCAGGAATCATCTGTCAGGGCCGGTGCGCATTCGGATTACGGCACGCTTACCATTCTGCTGCCGCAGGCGGGAGGCGCGGGCCTTCAGGTTCTCGCTCCGGATGGAAGCTGGGTCGATGTTATGGCGCCGCCGGGCGCTTTCGTGATCAATATCGGCGATCTGATGGCGCGATGGACCAATGGCCGCTGGGCGTCGACCGTTCACCGCGTCGTACGCGAGGCCGGATGCGATCACGATACACCCCGTCAGTCTCTGGCCTTTTTTCAGCAGCCGGACTGGAACGCGGAAATCGTTCCGCTCTCTTCATGTGTCACGCCGGATCGGCCTGCGGCATTCGGTCCGGTGCGTTCCGGCCGCTATCTGCGCGATAAATTTCGCTCCACCCAGCCGTCACAGACATGAGAGCCTTCTCGTGAAATTTCCCTTTAATTATAAAGAAGTTTCTGGTGAGGCTTTTTTCAGAAAGCTTCAGGGAACACCGCCTTTTTGGAAAAAGGCGGCACCCAAAAACTTTTATTGTTTTTTATCAAAAACCTGTCGCAAAGTGTCTCTGGATATGGCTGGAACTGAAAAACCATAACAACATCAGTCTGTTATGAGGATTTTCAGGCATTTAAGGTATTTGAAACAGCCTTTGAGCGTTCGTATCAGAGAAGATGGAGAAAGGACTTTTATGAGATTTCACCGCAGACATTTTCTGGCGTCCGCTTTTGCCGCGGGTTTTGCGCCTGCCGCGCGCGCGGCGGTGGAGCCGGGTGTCTCGCCTGTGCCGCTTCCAAGGCTGCTCGATAATCACAGGGTGATCGTCGATACCGATCCCGGCAATGATGACGCGGTCGCGTTGCTGATGGCGCTGAGCGCTCCGCATATGACTGTTGAGGCGGTGACGGTGACTCCCGGCAATATCCGGTATGAGCAGGAGCTGAAAAACGCGCTTTATGTCGTCGATCTGGCCGGGAAGGGCGGGACGGTTCCCGTCCATGCCGGCGTTCCGCATCCGATTCTGAATCATCCTTATCCCTCGGCGAGTTTTATTCACGGTCGCGATGGTCTGGGCGGTGTCAGCGTTCCTGAGGTGCGTCAGAAAATCGACCCGGAACATGCCTGTGACGCCATGCGGCGCATCGCGCATGCGCATCCCGGTGAGGTTGTCATCCTTGCGCTCGGTGGTCTGACCAACGTCGCCACCGCTCTGCTGCGCGATCCGTCCATGGCAAAAGTGCTCAAAGGAATTGTGTTTGTCGGAGGCGCCGATGCCCGTCCGACGCCGGGTTTCAACGCCATGGTCGATCCGGAGGCCGCCTCGGTGGTGCTCGATTCCGGGGCGCCGCTTGTCATGTTCAGCGGCCATATGTTCGACGGCACTCTTGCCGATCCTTCTCTGCTCAGACGCGAGGATTATGACCGGATTGCGAAACTCGACACGCCTCGCAGCCGGTTTTTCATGGAGTCCAACCGGCTCCGGCTGACATTCGAGATGGAGGCCCGCAATGCGGCCGGCTCGGTCAACGCCGATCCCATGGCGGCTGCCATTGTCATCGATCCGTCCATCGCCACAGCCTGGCGTGCTGTTGCCCTGAAGATCGAGCTGGCCGGCACGCTGACCCGTGGCACGATGCTGTATGGGGATAATCGCTATAACGGGCAGCCGACCCCGCCGCCCAATGTCAATCTCTGCATGGATGCTTCGGGTAAGGCGTTCAGAGACCTGCTTTTCCGGACGCTTGCTGTCGCGTAGCCTGGCCGCCGTGCATGGGGGCCGTGTGCGCGCCGCTGTCTCCGACTGTCTTTTGTCGCTGGTTGTGGGGCCGCCGTGCAGCGGGCGGTGTGCGGCGATGATCACGTCCGCTGCGGAAAGCTGCCGGGAGGCCGGGCCTGTTTCCGGCTTCCCAGGCGGGCGTGCTTCGTCCAGGTTTGCTTTTCAGGCATTCTGAGGGGAAAACACATCATGCCGCCAGCACGAATGCCGGCCTTTGCTCCATGGCAGGCTCCCGGGAAGCACCGCTTTGAAGCGTTTCAGTCCGTGCGCGGCCTTGCCTGTCTCACTGTCGTGATCCGTCATGTCCTCGCGTGCTATCCGCTCTCCGGACATAATCTCACCGTCGTTGTGTTCTTTCTTTTCAACTCCCCTGCCGCTGTCACCCTCTTTTTTGTTCTTAGCGGTTTCGTCCTCACATATTCCTTCGACGAGCATCCCTTCGGGGCCAGGGGCATTCCCGCTTTCTGGGTCAGGCGCGCGTTCCGCATTCTTCCAGCTCTGATGGCTGTCACGCTGCTCAGCGCTCTGTATACCCGTCTGCCCATCTCCGCCTGGCCCATCGCGACCAGTGATCCGTTCATGGCGGGTCTGCTTCCCCATGATATGCCCCTTTCGGCGGTAACCCTGGTGAAGTGCCTGCTGTCTCTCTCCAGTGCGCTCGTGCCTCAGGGCTGGACGGTGATGGTGGAACTCATCGCCACGCTGTTTCTGCCTTTCATCTGGCTCTGCAGCCGCGAAAACGGTCGCATCTTCCTGCCCGTTGCTCTGGCGTCTCTCGCGCTCTCCGCCTTTGCGCCTGCCGGCGGAAAGGGCCTGCCACTGCTTTATGGTTTCAGTTTCATCGCCGGCATCACGGCCTGCCGGGCCCGGCAGAATTCGGTGATTGTTCTCACGGGCACGGGCATTGTTCTTGCCGCCATTGGTCTTTCCCTGCCGACCACTCTGCTCACCAGTCCTGAATATCTCGGGGAAGTGTTCAACTCGCCGAAACTCGTTATTCCCGAATCCTTTTTCGCGGCGTTTCTGCTGTACGGTCTGGCAAAGCCTGGCCGCGTGACGGCGTTGCTCACCGTCCGGCCGCTTCTGTGGCTCGGGGACATTTCCTTCAGTCTCTATCTTGTCCACTTTCTTGCTATCGCCCTTGCCGGGCGGCTTTTGTCCCCTGTCCTGCCGGCTCTGCCGCTCTTTGCCCGTGAGGCGCTCGTGCTTGTCACGACTCTGCTGATCGCTCTCCCGTTCAGCGCCCTGCTTTTCCGCCGGGTTGAGCTGCCTTTGAACCGGCTTGGCCACAGACTGTCGAAGAGATGGCTGCGGGCTTCGTATCGGGATGGTGTGTCTCCCGTTAGGTGAATGCCGGGCCGGTCATCCGTTTCCCTAGTCAGCCATGCAGATGCTTTACGATAAATTATTAATAAAAAGAGAAGTTTTTGGGTGCCGCCTTTTTTCAAAAAGGCGGTGTTGTTTGAAGCTTTTTTCAAAAAGCTTCACCAAAAACTTCTTTATACAGGCTTCTATGCCGGATTCTGTTTCAGGGTTTCAATGGTGCTGTCGCGCTCGGCGATCCGGTGGTCACGATCCTCGATCTGAGACCGCAGCAGCGCAATTGTTTCATCACGCTCGGCAACCCATACATCGCGGTCCGCGATCCAGCGATCCCGGTCGGAAACCCATTTGTCCCGGTCTTTAATCCGTGATCGCAGCAGGGTAATCGTGTCATCCCGTTCGGCGATCCAGCGGTCCCGGTCTGCGATCCATCTGTTCCGGTCAGCAATCCGTCCGCGCAGAACCGTTATCATATCCTCGTCAAGCTCGGTGAGAGCCTGTGGCAGCGGCGGAACCATGACAGGTCTGAGATCGGGTGGCGTGCCGGGGACGGGACCGCTGCTGACAGGGGACTCCTCACCATAAGCCCGGAGATGCCGCTCCGTGATCGCCACACAGGATGGCGCTTCAAATCGCCACGCGTAATAGTCCATCGAGAACAGCAGCCGCCACGGAATGAGGTAGCGCAGGAAGAACCAGGCCCGGAATGCGGCTTTTTCGTTTTCCGTCATTGTCAGAAAAAGGCTGGCCGGAGAATTGCCGAAAAATCGTACCGGATGAGACCAGAAGAACGCTTCGATTCCCAGGCTGGAGTTGATCGTCCAGAGTGTCTTCACCCGGAACAGAAAATCCAGCGGTGATGCTGTCCGGTCCGTGGGGCCGGTGTAAAGCGCCTTGCCGTTCGGATGGTACCGGATGAGATAATCGTCGGGTCGGTGCTGTTCCTGGAGATATTCAAGGACGGAAAGATTGTTCCATCCCCGGCTGAAAAGCAGGGCGTTGGAATCCGTCTCGATCTGGAGCGCAAGGCCGACGGTGATTTCCGGCTGAGGTCGGTGTTCACGTGGGGTGGTGAAAACTCTCTGAACGCCTTCGGGACTTAGAAACTCGGGGTGATCGCCGAGCCAGCGTTCGAAATCGGACCGTTCTGCTTCCCACAAAGCCGGCACAGATGTGTCGCCGTTGACGCCGTGGGTGTCCCAGTAAGCCGTCTGCCGGTAATGCGGTCGTCGTAAGGGGCCGATTTCGTTAAAGGTCAGGTCCGCATCCTGTGCTGTTGCTACGGATCGCAGCGTTGCGTTGTTGACCCAGGCGACGAGAACCGGGCGGGCTCCCGTCTGTGCACGCACATCCTGCAGGATGCCGGTGTAAAAGGCTGCGAGACTGTCATCGACAGTTCTGACAGAGTCGGAAAACCGCACATTTGGCGCCGTAGCCGGATCACTGCCTGTTCCGGATGGATAAAAACGCATCGATGCCGGATGATCCGAGAGATCCCGCACGGGTTCGTAGCCATGGAAACCGGCTGACCATTGCCCGAATTCCCACCGTTCCGGTTCTCCGAACGCTGAACGATAGAACTCTGGCAGAATGATCGTTGTCCCGGTGGTGCGGAACTCATGCAGCCATTTCTGCAGAACCCAGAGATAATGAGGCCGGTCACCGACTGGTGAGACCGGAGGCAGAACCAGTATGAAGTGGCGTGTTGTCATGTGGAATTGCCAGAAAGCTGTTTTTGAGAGCTGTATTTTGTCTGCTGGCGTACCACAGAAGAGCTGACTGAAGAAAGCCCGTGCCGCGTGGGTGCTGCAGCCATCACTGCTGAGCGGGCTGATTCCATCCGGGAAACCGTTACGGGCGGACGACGTTGCGGGACGGAATCCGCGATTGTTTCGTGTGTGGCCAGTTAATGATAGTTTCTGTTTATTACAAGAAAAAACAAAACGACCGGATGGTTTATATCGGTATATGGCGGAAAGCTGACATTCTGTGTTTCGGTTCTTCTGTCCGGTCGTCCTGCCTTTTTAGTGTATTCAGGCAGTTACGGATAAAAATCCCTGTTGACAGTATGGAAGTGTGACACGCTTAAAGGGAATACCAGTTCCGAACCTGCCTGGAGACTCTATGCACCGACTTATTCTGAAAGAATTCCGGACTTCCCGGATGTATTTCTTTGCCGGGCTCCTTATTGTTTTCAGTCTGTCGGTTCTTCTGCCGCCCTTTGCCGTTCAGGACGAGACGCATCATTTTTTCCGTTCTGTCCAGATTTCGCACACAGTTTTATTAGCCTGAGTTTTTATCCTCATATGCGTGGCTCACTGTCAGACATTGCTGCGGGGAACCGTTTTCACTGGGGTGGCGGTGTGCGTCCGGCGAATTTTGCCAATACTGTTATTTATCCGCCGGTTTTCTATCTTCCGTCGGCATTTTCCATATTCGTAACGCGCCATCTGCATTTCGATATCATGGAGACTTTCTATATCGGGCGATTTTTCGGCGGTGTTGTCTGTCTGTCTGTGTGCTCGCGCTCTGTATCTGCGCGCCGTCAGCACGGATCTGGCTGGTGTAATGTCACTGTATTCCTGAAATCTTTCAGTTATTCTGTTCGTATTCCCAGGATGGCGGCAATACTGCGTTTATCGTGCTGGCGGCTGCTTTCCTGACGCGGCTGAAGAGCGAAGCGTACCGGTCAGGATATATTTATATCGCAACGGCTCTTCTGGCGTGTTTTGTCATGGCGAAACCGCCATACATCACATTTTTGCTGATTCCGCTCATCATGTCGTACGGGAAAAATACCGCTGCGGCACTCAGAGCGCTCGGGCTGTCACTGTTCGCGATCCTGCTCTGGTCCGGACTCGGTCTGATTCCTGTTCTCGCCGCGACCAGTTCCGATCCGCATGTGTCAGCGGCAGGGCAGATTCATAATCTGCTGCAGCATCCTTTTTATATTTTCGCCGTCCTGTGGAACACGTTCAGGCTGGGTTATTATGGCCAGGCGGGTGACTACATGGCGAGAACGTGTATCGCGACGCTGGCCTGGGGCTGGATGGCTGAACAGGGGCGCTGGTTCTGCTGGCTGTTTTTCGGAACCGGCGGTGTTCTGAGCGTTTTTTATGCTTATGAGATCGTAAAGAAGGCAAATACGGACGAAAAAATACGATCGCTTCTTACCGGACTGATGATCGCGGGAGGAGCGGTTGGCGCGACGGTTGCGACATATCTGACCTGGACCCCTGTTGGTCAGAACTGGGCTTATGGCACCAACGGACGATATTTCATCGCGCCGGTTATTCTGCTGTCCGTTGCCGGTGCCTGGATACAGTTCAGCGATGCGGAGGAAAGACGATCTGTCATCGTGCAGCGGAGTCTGCTCTGTACGTTGCTGCCACTTTCGGCCGGATATTTTGCCTATACGGTCTTTATGAGATTCTGGTGGCCGGTCTGACACTGACCTGAATATCCTTGTGCGGCCGGCTGTGCCGGGAGTTTTCGGGGCTTTGCCCCGAACCCCACAAAGGGACGGGGTCCCTTTGATCCCGGTTTGTTAAACATAAAAGGGTGAAGAGGGGGGGACCCCTTCCGGGTGGAGGGTAGAGCCCTTCTGTCCCGGTCGGTCAGATGTGTATGAGCTGATAATGCCCGCGTTCCGGTGATTTTTTCTTCGGCAGTTATTTCGCATCAGGTCTGGAAAGAGCGTGACTTTCCGGAATCTGGCCTCGGCTGATCGTATCTCTGATATCATTAAGGACAGAAAAATCGCTGTTGCAGAAAGGTGGAGGCAGGTTTTCTGTCTGTCCTGAAAGCTGGCGGAAGGCCGGGGTGTATGTCTCAGAGGCTGTTTCAAAGGCTTTCAAAGAGACAAAACCGTTCATAACAGACTGATGATATTGTGGTTTTGTGAGTCCCGGTCATTTGCCTGCCTCAGCCAGATCGAAGAACCTTTCAGGATTAAGTCTTTGATAAAAATTAATAAAAGTTTTTGGGTGCTGCGTTTTTTCAGAAAGGCGGTGTCTTCTGAAGCTTTTTGAAAAAAGATTCGCCAAAAACTTTTTGTAATTTACAGGAGATTTCAGAAGCAGGTGTTTGAAACAATCTCTTATGATCAGGCTGCAAAAAAGGCTTTTATGTATTTTGCATACAGGAGACAAAGCTGGGCTTTGCTCTGCCATTTTCCTTCCTGTGATTTTAACAGATTGGGATCAAATGGACTATGTCCCTTTGTGGGGTTCGGGGCAAAGCCCCGAAAAGCCACCTGACCTGTCTTTGCAAAGCAGACAAACGTCAAAAAAAGCGCCGGAAAGTTTCCCTCCCGGCGCCCTCAGGCTCAGAATAAAAGCTCTGCTCAGAGCTTCCGTTCGACCTGTAGTTCCTTGATGTGCCCGATCGCCTTGGCCGGGTTCAGACCCTTCGGACAGGTCTGTGTGCAGTTCATGATCGTGCGGCAGGCATACAGCTTGAAGGTGTCTTCAAGTGAATCCAGCCGGTCACCCGTATGCTCGTCACGGCTGTCGACAATCCACCGGTTAGCCGCAAGCAGCACAGCCGGGCCGAGATACCGGTCGCCGTTCCACCAGTAGGACGGGCAGGATGTCGTGCAGCAGAAGCACAGGATGCACTCCCACATACCGTCCAGCTTCGCCCGCTCCTCGATCGACTGACGGCGCTCGCCATCCGGCGGCGGAGCGCTGTCGGCCTTCATCCAGGGCTCGATCGAGCGGAGCTGGGCGTAGGCGCCATCCAGATTGGAGACGAGATCCTTGACGATCGGCATGTGGGGGAGGGGATTGATGATCACATCCCCCTTCATGTCTTTGATCGGCTTCAGACACGCCAGCGTATTCTCGCCGTCAATGTTCATCGCGCAGGACCCGCAGATTCCCTCGCGGCAGGAGCGACGGAATGTCAGTGTCGGGTCGATGTCGTTCTTGATGTGGATCAGCGCATCGAGAACCATCGGACCGATCGCGTCCAGATCGACCTCATATGTGTCCATCACCGGATTTTTGTCGTCATCCGGCGTCCAGCGATAGATTTTGAAAACCCGCACAGTTTTCGCACCGGCCGGGGCAGGGAAAAACTGCCCCTGACCCACCGTGCTGTTCCGCGGAAGTCTCAGTTCGACCATCTTAGCCTCCCTTAATTCGTCCGTTCATCACGGCAGATCAGTAAACACGCTTTTTCGGCGGGAAGACCTGAACCTCATCGGTCAGCGTCTTCATGTGCACAGGGCGATAGGTCAGCTTCGTATCGCCCTTGTCGTCCAGCCAGGAGACGCTGTGCTTCATCCAGTTCTTGTCGTCGCGCTCCGGATAATCGTCGCGGGCATGGCCGCCGCGGGTCTCGTGGCGGACGAGGCCGCTTTCCAGCGTGACCGTCGCATTGGCCAGCAGGTTGTCGAACTCCAGCGCTTCCATCAGATCGCTGTTCCAGATCAGCGAGTGATCGGCGACCGACATGTCGGCGCGCGCCTTCCAGATCTCCTGGATCTTGTCGCAGCCTTCCTTGAGGCTCTCCTCGGTACGGAACACCGCCGCGTGCATCTGCATGTCGCGCTGCAGGCGATCACGCAGTTCGGCGACCCGCGTGCCGCCTTTGGCGTAGCGGGTCGCATCCAGACGATCCAGCGCCGCTTCGCCCGCGCCGGCTGGCAGAGGTCTTGAGAAGTCTGTCGGCTTCACGATTTCCGCCGCACGCTTCGCGGCGGCGCGACCGAAGACGATCAGATCGAGCAGAGAGTTCGTGCCCAGACGGTTCGCGCCATGCACGGACACGCAGGCTGCCTCACCGACCGCCATCAGGCCTGGCACAACCGCATCCGGATTGTCATCCGTCGGCCGCACCACCTCGCCATGAATGTTCGTCGGAATGCCGCCCATGTTGTAGTGAACGGTCGGCAGAACCGGCACCGGCTCTTTCGTGACGTCGATGCCGGCGAACACACGCGAGGTCTCGACGATGCCTGGCAGGCGTTCGTGCAGCAGATCGGCGCCAAGATGCTCCAGATGCATCATGATGTGATCCTTCTTCGGACCACAGCCACGGCCTTCGCGAATCTCCAGGGTCATCGCACGGGAGACGACGTCACGGGACGCCAGATCCTTCGCCGTTGGCGCATAACGCTCCATGAAGCGCTCGCCTTCGGAGTTGGTCAGATACCCGCCTTCACCGCGGCAGCCTTCCGTCAGCAGACAGCCCGCCGGATAGATGCCGGTCGGATGGAACTGCACGAACTCCATGTCCTGCGTCGGCAGACCGGCGCGCATCGCCATGCCGCCGCCATCGCCGGTGCAGGTGTGGGCCGAAGTGCAGGACTGATAGGCGCGGCCGTAACCGCCGGTCGCCAGAACCACCATCTTCGCGTTGAAGCGATGGATCGTGCCGTCGTCCTGACACCAGGCCATCACGCCGCGACAGGCGCCTTCCTCATCCATGATGAGGTCGATGGCGAAGTATTCGACGAAGAACTCGACGTTGTGCTTCAGGCACTGCTGATACAGCGTGTGCAGGATCGCATGACCGGTGCGGTCGGCGGCGGCGCAGGCGCGGGGTACGGGGGCCTTGCCGAAATCGCTCATATGGCCGCCGAAGGGGCGCTGATAGATCTTGCCGTCTTCCGTGCGGGAGAATGGCACACCGAAATGCTCGAGCTCGTAGACGGCCGGAACCGCTTCACGGCACATATATTCGATGGCGTCCTGATCGCCCAGCCAGTCCGACCCCTTCACGGTGTCGTACATGTGCCAGCGCCAGTTATCAGGGGCCATGTTGCCCAGCGAGGCGCCGATGCCGCCCTGCGCCGCCACGGTATGGCTGCGCGTCGGGAAGACCTTGGTCACGCAGGCCGTCGAAAGGCCCGCGGCACCCATGCCGAGTGTTGCACGGAGACCCGAGCCGCCGGCGCCGACAACCACCACGTCATAGGCGTGATCGACGATTCGGTAGGCTCCCCGCGATGGAGAGGAAATAGCGTTCATTGTGACGGCGCTCCCGTTGTCTTGCGACCTGTCATGCGTCAGTGAAAAACCGGCACGGCCACGCCTGCGGGCGGGACCGGAACCGGAGGAATTTCAGTCAGGCTTTCGGAGCCGGCCGGCCGAGCGCAAGCTTCAGCACGGCCACGACACCCAGCAGTCCGAGAATGCCGGTCACGAACCGGACGCCCAGCTTTGCCGGCACGTGGGCCTTGCCGTGGACATAGTCATCGACAATGACCTGCAGTCCGGATTCGGCGTGGTAGAAGCTGGAAATGACGAGCGCGGCCAGCATCGTCGCGTTCAGCGGCCTGCCGCCCCATTCAGCGACTTCTTCGTAATCGGCGCCGCCGAGGCGGAACATCTGCACGACAAACCAGCCGGACAGAGGCAGCAGCGTTGCCGCCGATACACGTTCCGCAATCCAGTGGCCGGTGCCGGAATGACCCGAGCCGAGACCGCGGGCGCGGCCCAGCTGGGAGCGCATCACATCATGATGCGGAGAGACCGGTGCATTCATCTCAGGAGGCCTTCCTCAACTTGGCGCGGCTGCGCGAACGGCAACAGGAGACGCCCAGCAGGGCCGCGGCGAGGGTCACGCTGACGCCGGCGATGACGCCGACGGCAACGGGGCCGTCCTCATTGACCGATTTTTTATCGTCGCGTTTGCCCACATCCCAGATGAAGTGGCGCAGCCCGCCGACGGTGTGCCATACGAGTGACAGAATCCAGCCACCCAGTATGATCTGTCCCAGCGGATTGCCGGTCACCTTCCGCGCCGCTGCGAAGGATTTCGGTCCTTTTGCCAGTGCCGCAAGCCAGGCTACGCCCAGGGCTGAACCCGCAGTCGCCACGACGCCTGTGATACGATTCGTTATCGAAAGGAACATCGACAGGCGCATCCTGTAAACCTGAAGATGCGGTGACATGGGTCGTCGGATTAATCTGCCGTCGCTTCGGCTCCCGACATAGAGCGCTTCCCGGACATCCTGCATCGTCGCCTCGCCGTCTCTGTGTAGATAAAACGCCGCATAAAACCGGCGTCAGTCAGAAATCGGTCCTACGCCGCAGGGGTGCGGGGGTCAATTCGACGGAGAAACACGAAACCGGGAGGTAGGCTCACGTTTTATTTGATGATTTCGGCGGTTGTCTGCGGCCGGGAGCCCTCCGCCGCGCCGGTCGCATGGTCTGTGGCGCAGACCGGGAGCCGCCGAATCGTATAAAAGCGGGGCTATCTATTCAGGAACGGGGCCGAAACAAAAACGCGCGGGAGCAGACGGCCGGTGCATACCGGGTCTGCTCTGCGCGTCGGCCGGCCGGACTGCTCAGCGATTCCTGCCAAGCAGATCAAACGCAATCGTGAGTTCCGCGATCTGCACGGCGTTCAGCGCCGCGCCTTTCCGCAGGTTGTCCGAGACACACCAGAAGGCGAGTCCGTTCGGCACGGTCGGGTCGACACGCAGACGCGAGACATAGCTCGCATCCTCGCCCACGCATTCGATCGGGGTCACGTAGCCGCCGTCCTCACGCTGGTCGACCAGCACGACGCCGTCCGCTTCCCGCAGGGCCTCGCGGGCGCGGGCCAGATCAACCGGTTCCTCGAATTCGACGGAGACCGATTCCGAATGGCCGACAAAAACCGGCACCCGTACGCAGGTCGCGAGCACGGCGATCTCGGGGTCGAGGATCTTCCGGGTTTCCACGGCCATCTTCCACTCTTCTTTAGTGGAGCCGTCATCCATGAAGCGGTCGATCTGCGGGATGCAGTTGAAGGCGATCTGTTTCTGGAACTGCTCGATCTTCGGCGGATCGCCGACGAAGCTGCCTTTGGTCTGGGCGAACAGCTCGTCCATGCCGTCTTTTCCGGCCCCCGCGACTGCCTGGTAGGTGGAGACGACGACCCGTTTGATCGTGAACAGATCGTGCAGCGGCTTCAGCGCCACGACCATCTGGATGGTCGAGCAGTTCGGGTTGGCGATGATCCGGCGTTTCGCGTTCTTGACGTCGTTCGGGTTCACTTCCGGCACGACCAGCGGCACATCCGGTTCCATACGGAAATGTGACGTGTTGTCGATGACCATGCAGCCGGCCTTTGCGGCGCGTGGCGCGTGGACGGCCGAAACGGCGCCGCCCGGAGAGAACAGGCCCACATCCCAGCCGGAAAAGTCGAATGTTTCGAGGTTTGCGACCTTCAGGGTCCGGTCGCCGTAAGAGACCTCGCGTCCGGCCGAGCGTGGCGAGGCGAGGGCCACGATTTCATCGACAGGGAACTCCCGTTCGTGAAGCGTTTTAAGAATTTCACGTCCGACCGCTCCGGTCGCGCCGACGACCGCTACCCTGTAACCCATCCCGTTTCCCTTTCTCTCCACGTGTCGTCTGCATTCCGCGCAGAATGGCGACGTGACACCTAGAGCAAGACGAGAGCGCGTGGAAGGTTTATCCCGGAGCTCCGGTCACGCGCGCCAGTTCTGACCGCCGGCCGGGCGCCCGTCGACGATGAGGGATGGTATCTGATGCCCGTTGCGAGAATTTCAACCTTCGCCCGAACTGATCAGCCTGTTGCGCCATCCGGGGTGAAACCTGCTCCCGACTGCACGCTCGTCATTTTCGGCGCGCATGGAGACCTGACGAAACGTCTGCTGATTCCGGCTCTTTACGACCTGAAGGTTTCGGGTCTGCTGCCTGACCGCTTCAGAATCATCGGTGTCGATCGCGCCGACGACACGACCGAAGGCTGGCTTGCCGGTCTGACCGCCATGATGGAGAAGTTCACCCAGGACCCGACGGCCGAATTCTACACGCCGAAAATCGATGAAACCGTATGGAACTGGCTGTCGGAACGGCTGAGTTACGCCCGTATTGATTTTACCGATGCTGCTGCTCTGAAGGAGTTCGGTAGTGCGATTGACGGCAACGCGGTCTTCTATCTTGCTGTTCCGGCGCGATTTTTCTCGCCTGCCGTCGAGGCGCTGGGCAGGGCGGGGCTGACGGAGGAGAAAAACGGCGCCTTCCGCCGCGTTGTGATTGAAAAACCTTTCGGGACGGATCTTCAGTCCGCGCGGGAACTCAACAGTCGCATTCTGGCCGTGCTGAAGGAAGAGCAGATCTTCCGTGTCGACCACTTCCTCGGCAAGGAGACCGTTCAGAACATTCTGGCGATGCGGTTCGGCAACGTCATCTTCGAGCCGATCTGGCATCGCGACTACATCGACAACATCCAGATCACGGCGGCGGAGACGGTCACGGTGGAATCGCGGGCGGCGTTTTACGAAGCGACGGGGGCGTTGCGGGATATGGTGCCGAACCACCTGTTTCAGCTTCTCGCCATGGTCGCGATGGAACCGCCCGCGAGCTTCGCGCCGGAGAAGGTCAGAACCGCGAAACAGACGCTCTTCGAATCGATTGTGCCGGTCAGGCCGGAGGATGTGGTGCGTGGCCAGTATGCTGCCGGAACGGTCAGAGGCAGGCCTGTCGCGGCTTATCGTGACAGTCCCGGCGTTGCGGCTGACAGTGACACCGAGACATATGTGGCGATGAAGCTGGAAGTGCGGAACTGGCGGTGGGCCGGGGTGCCGTTCTATCTGCGGACCGGGAAGGCGATGTCGAACCGGATTGCTGAAATCGTCATTGAGTTCCGGCTCCCTCCTCTTACGCTCTTCCCGTCCGCGGACCATGCGCATGCGCCGCCGCCGAACCGGGTGATCCTGAACGTTCAGCCGGTTCAGGGTGTCACGATCTGCTTTGGCGCCAAGAAGCCTGGTCCCGAGATGCGGCTGGTCGATGTGCAGTCACGATTCCGATATCCGGATTTCTTCGTCCGGGAGCCAAATGTCGGTTATGAAACTCTGCTTTATGACTGCCTTTGCGGGGATGCCACGCTGTTTCAGCGCGCCGATAACATCGAAACCGCATGGGCTGCCGTGGAGCCGGTGCTTGAAAACTGGCAGGCCGAGAGGACGGCTCCGGAGCTTTACGATGCCGGCTCAGCGGGACCCCGGGGTGCGGACGAGCTTCTTGCACGGGATGGGAGAAAATGGCACCCGATTGACGGGGAGATTTAAGGCGGCCGTGGTTTCCATATGTCACAGTCTCTTCTGATTTCGTGGCGAAGGTGACCGGATGATGTCGCCTTCCTGCCGTATTGCGCGTCTACACAGATGCGGAGACCGGGTCCCGGAGAATGCTCCGTCTGGTCATTAGTTAAATTAAGGGGATACCCATGATCGTTCGTCGTTTTCGCGCCCTCGCTCTTGCCGGCGGCCTGGCACTGACCGGCGTATCTGTCGCGCAGGCGCAGTCATTTGGCAGTCTGGCGAAAGGCGCAGAACAGGGCGCGATGCAGGGCGCGCTCGGACAGTCGGGACTTGGCGGAACGACCACCTCCGGGACGTCGGGTCTGCTGGGCTCGGTCGGCCTTCCGTCACTGTCCTCCGCCAGCACGGGGAATGTGACGGGGATTCTGAGCTACTGCGTTCAGAACAACATTGTCAGCGGTTCGACCGCTACCTCGACGCTGAACTCCCTGACCGGCAAGTCCGGCGTGACCGGTGATTCGTCGTATACGGCCGGTCAGCAGGGGCTGCTTCAGGTCGGGAACGGCAACCAGCTTTCGCTGTCGTCACTGAAAGAGGGTGTCCGCAGGAAGCTGTGCAATGCTGTCCTGAGCAAAGCGCAGTCCATGATCTGACGGGTCTGTGCGTGGGGACCCTTTATGAAAGGGTCCCGCGTTTTCGGCTGTCATGAAAAAGGGCCGCCGGTCAGATGACCGGCGGCCCTTTTCTGTAAGGTATTGTTCGTCAGAGTATTGTTCGGCCGGGGCCGCCGGACGTGCCGGCGGGGATCAGGCTGATGTCAGAGTTTCTCGACCTGGCTGTAATCCAGATCGACAGGCGTGGAGCGGCCGAAGATCGAGACGCTGACTTTCAGGCGTGTCTTCTCTTCGTCGACTTCCTCCACCACGCCATTGAAGGACGTGAACGGACCGTCGGCCACGCGAACCTGCTCGCCGACCTCGAAGGTGACGGAGGAACGCGGACGTTCGACGCCTTCCTGAGCCTGTTTCATGATCCGCTCGGCTTCCGCTTCCGGAATCGGGCTGGGGCGCGTTTTGGTGCCGAGGAAGCCGGTTACTTTCGGTGTGTCCTTGACCAGATGCCAGCTCTCATCCGTCAGTTCCATTTTCACCAGCACGTAACCAGGGAAGAACTTCCGTTCCGAGTTCACTTTCTGCCCGCGACGGACTTCAACCACGTCCTCGGACGGGACGAGCACCTGATCAATGTGATCGGCCAGGCCCTTCTGGGCGGCCTGCTCCATGATGTGGCTCGCGATCTTCTTTTCGAATCCCGAATAGACGTGCACGACGTACCAACGCTTGGCCATGCCGGTCCTCTAACCTCCCAGTCCGAAAAGTTCACGAACGCCGAGGCCGATAACCTGGTCGACGACGAAAAAGAAAAGTGAAGCGAGCGAAGCCATCGCGAGCACCGCGCCTGTCGTGACCAGGGTTGCCTTGCGTGACGGCCATGTGACGCGACGCGCTTCGGCCTCCACGTCACGCAGAAATTTCACCGGACTGACAGACACGAACAACCCTTCTCAAGCAGCCGCCACACATCGGGTTTCGCCCGCGTGTTTCCGGCCTGGATTCGCCCGGGCCCGGCGAATGCCGGCCCGCCTGCTGCGCTGCTGCCTGGAACGGAGGATCAGACCGAAGGGGATGCTCCCACCGGATGTCTGACCAGGCGGGTTTGGCAGGGGTGGAGGGTCTCGAACCCACAACCTCCGGTTTTGGAGACCGGCGCTCTAGCCAATTGAGCTACACCCCTGCAGAACCGCCCTGCGGAGACCTTACCTGAAGCAGCCGGAGCTGTCTCAGTTCAGTTCACCGCGCGAACCGGGCGCAGGCCGCGGAAAAGAATATGCCGGGCGTTTAAAGTCAAGAGGGGGAGGGCACAAACTTTGCTTCCCCGATGGCGGGTAAAATCATATGAGCCGGCGTTTTCCGGCCTTTTCGCCGCAATGCGCCCGTCGTATTTTTTAACGCGATCTCCTGCTTGCCTGGCGTGTCGGAGATGCAGTATAAGCCGCCTCGGATGCGGGCGTAGCATAGTGGTAATGCAGTAGCCTTCCAAGCTTCTGAGGAGGGTTCGATTCCCTTCGCCCGCTCCAGTCTCCTTTTATTTTACTGGTCGTAAGCGGATTGCGATCCGCCGGATGCTGTTTTCGCCGGCGCGCAGGAATGGCTGGCAGCCTGCAGTTCCGTGCGCATTGTCCGGAGCCGCCGCCTGCATGAGTGAGTCTGAAATGCATGGGCGGCGCTGGCTCATTCTTGCGTCCTGCTGTCTGAGCCTTCTGCTCGTGATGATGGACGTCACGGTCGTGAATGTCGTGCTTCCGTCGATTCGCCACGCCTTTGGCGCCGGACTTTCCGATCTGCAATGGATTGTGGACGCCTACACCCTGGTTGTGGCCGGGCTGCTCATGCTGGCCGGCTCCATCGCGGATCGTATCGGTCGCCGTCGTGTTTTTCTTGCCGGTGTCACGATGTTCTGTGCCGGGTCCGCGCTGTGCGGTCTTGCTGCCTCGACCGGTCAGATGATTGCCGCGCGTATTTTTCAGGGTGTCGGCGGTGCGATGATGAATCCGGTCGCGCTGTCGATCATCGCCAATACGTTTACGGACCCCCGTGAAAGAGCCCGCGCGATCGGCATCTGGGGGATGATGTCGGGGGCCGCGCTTGCGCTCGGCCCGATGGTTGGTGGTTTCGTAAGCGACTGGATCGGGTGGCGCTTCGTTTTCTGGATCAATCTGCCGATCGGTCTCGTCGCGCTGGGGATGACCCTGCGCTTTGTGCCGGAATCGCGTTCGCCGGAGCGGTCTCCTCTCGATCTGCCGGCCCAGGGGCTTGCTGCCGTGGCGGCGGCTTCCTGCGTGGCCGCTCTGATTGAAGGCCCGGACGCCGGGTGGCTGAGCCCGTGGACGTTCTGTCTGGCGGCTGTGTCTTTCATCACCCTGGGCGGATTTGTCGTGGTGGAAGCGACGAGGGCGAATCCGGTGCTCGATCTGCGATTCTTCCGGTCGATTCCTTTTGCGTTCGCGACGGTGCTGGCCGTGCTCTGCTTCGCCATTTTCTCGTCCCTGCTCTTTCTCAACACGATTTACCTTCAGGATGTCAGGGGTTTCCTGCCGCGTCAGGCCGGGCTGATGCTGATGCCGCTGGCTGTTGCGATCACGGTCGGCGCTCCTCTCTCCGGGCGCCTCGTGGCGACGCGTGGCGCGAGGCTTCCTCTCGTGCTGTCCGGTATCGGCCTCTGTCTGGGGGCGCTGCTCATGACCGGGCTGACTGCCGGGACGCCGGAATGGCAGCTTGTTCTCGCCTATCTGCTGGTGGGGGGCGGTTTTGGCTTATGTAACGCGCCGATCACCAATGCTGCCGTCTCCGGCATGCCGCGCAGACGCGCCGGACTCGCGGCGGCCATTGCCTCGACAAGCCGGCAGATCGGGGCGTCTCTCGGTGTGGCGGTGGCGGGCAGTGTGAGAAGCGGCCGTGTCGCGACGCATTTCACGGATGGTTTCACGAATGGTTTTCTGGCGGCGGCCCATCCTGTTTTCTGGCTCGCAGCGCTGCTTGGAGTCGCTGTCAGTCTGTGCGGATTCATCGCGACGGGTCGCCGTGCGCGTGAGTCCGCGGAACGTGTCGCGGCCGGTTTTTCGTGACAAAGTTTTCGCGTTCTCCCGCGGGACGGAAACGTTGCCCGGCAGAGCTGAGGGCGGAGAAGGTTTGTTGCCTGAAAGAATCTTCCTGTCCGGGCCGGAAAGCGCGGCTCTGCTCGGTTGCGTGGTCCGGGTCTCCATGCTAGAGGCCGCGCCAATAACGAATTGCGGCCGGGCGTGTGTCCCGGGGCCGGTATCGCCGACCCTGGTCTCATGCCTGCTGGCGCGCCTGGGGAACGCAGAAGGGAAGAGCCAAACGTGGCCACTGCCGTAACGAGTACCCGTTCCGCACCTCATGCCCCTGTCGGGACGGGCGGTCTTGCGGGACGCTATGCGACCGCGTTGTATGAGCTTGCCGCCGAGCGCCGGCAGCTTGATGAGGTTTTGTCTGAGGCCGGTGCGCTCGCCGGTCTGATTGACGGAAGCCAGGACCTGCGGACGGTGCTCGGTGATGCCCGTCTGGATATCAGGGACTCCCGCAAGGCGATTCTGTCCGTGCTGAAGCAGCAGGGTTTCGGTCAGACCGTAACCAGCTTCGTCGGTGTGATCGCCGATAACCGGCGTCTGTCCCGTCTCCGTGAAATTCTTGCGGCTTTCGCCGCCGTGGCGGCTGCCCGGCGTGGCGAAATGTCCGCTGAAGTGGTCAGCGCCGAGCCGCTGACCACGGCGCAGCGTGCCCAGCTGCAGGGTAAGCTCGCCGAAGCCGGCTATTCGCGTGTCAATCTTCAGGAGCGGGTCGACCCTGAGATCCTTGGTGGTCTCGTGGTTCGTGTCGGGCCGCGCCTGTTTGACAGCAGCCTCCAGTCCCGCCTTGTACGCCTGCATTATGCCATGAAGGGAGCCGCGTGATGGAAATCCGTCCCGCCGAGATTTCGGATATCCTCAAGCAGCAGATTGCTTCATTCGATACGGCATCGGAAGTTGCCGAGACCGGCACGGTTCTGTCGGTCGGTGACGGCATTGCCCGTGTTTACGGCCTGCAGAACGTCATGGCCGGGGAGCTTGTCGATTTCCCGTCCGCCGGCCAGAAGGGCATGGCGCTGAACCTTGAGAACGACAATGTCGGTGTCGTCATCTTCGGGTCCGATACGGAAATCCGTGAGGGCGACACCGTTAACCGTTCCGGTGCGGTTGTCGAGGTTCCGGTCGGCAAGGGTCTTCTGGGACGCGTTGTCGACGGGCTCGGCAATCCGATCGACGGCAAGGGTCCGCTCACGGACGTCACGATGAAGCCTGCCGAGGTCAAGGCGCCTGGCATCATGCCGCGCCAGTCGGTCAGCGAGCCGATGCAGACGGGGATCAAGGCGATCGATGCGCTGGTGCCGATCGGGCGTGGTCAGCGCGAACTGGTCATCGGTGACCGTCAGACCGGCAAGACGGCGATTCTGCTCGACACCATTCTGGCGCAGAAGGATGTGAATGCGCTGGGCGACGATAAAAAGTCGCTCTACTGCATCTATGTGGCCATCGGTCAGAAGCGTTCGACCGTTGCTCAGCTGGTTCGCACGCTCGAAGAGCATGGCGCGATGGCTTACTCCATCGTCGTCGCCGCGACGGCTTCCGATCCGGCTCCGATGCAGTATCTCGCGCCGTATTCCGCCTGCTCGATGGGTGAGTACTTCCGCGATAACGGCATGCATGCGCTGATCTGCTACGACGATCTGTCGAAGCAGGCTGTCGCCTATCGCCAGATGTCCCTGCTGCTGCGTCGTCCGCCGGCGCGTGAAGCCTATCCGGGCGACGTCTTCTATCTGCATTCCCGTCTGCTGGAACGCGCGGCGAAGATGTCGGATGAGAATGGCGCCGGATCGCTGACGGCTCTGCCGGTCATCGAGACGCAGGCCGGTGACGTCGCGGCTTATATCCCGACCAACGTGATTTCGATCACCGATGGTCAGATCTTCCTGGAGACCGATCTGTTCTATCGGGGTATCCGTCCGGCGGTTAACGTTGGCGGTTCGGTGTCCCGCGTCGGATCGGCCGCTCAGATCAAGTCGATGAAGCAGGTTGCCGGCAAGATCAAGCTGGACCTTGCTCAGTATCGTGAGATGGCGGCGTTCTCGCAGTTCGCTTCGGACCTCGATCCGGCGACGCAGAAGCAGCTGGCTCGCGGCGCGCGTCTGGTTGAGCTTCTGAAGCAGCCTGAATCGTCGCCGCTGGCGGTTGAGGAACAGGTTGTGGTTCTGTTTGCCGGCACCCGTGGTTACATTGATGGCATCGCGGTTGATCAGGTGGTTCCGTGGGAGATCAAGCTGCTCGGTGAGCTGCGCGGTCCTGCGAAGGACATCATCCAGGGGCTGCGGACCGAACGGCAGATCACCAAGGATCTTGAGACGAAGATCGGTGAGTTCCTGACGGACTTCAATCGCCGTTTCGCTGTCTGATCGCGGGTATCGTTCATGGCTTCCCTGAAGGAACTCCGCGCCAGGATCGGAAGCGTCAAATCGACGCGGAAGATTACGAGCGCGATGAAAATGGTCGCGGCGGCGAAACTCCGCCGTGCCCAGACCCACGCCGAGGCGGCGCGCCCGTATGCCGCGGCGATGCGCCGTATGCTGGGTGAGCTGGCGGGGGCGATGTCCGGTGAGGACGGCGCCCCGAAGCTGCTGGCCGGAAGCGGTGAGGATCGCGTCCACCTTCTTGTTCCGATCACGAGTGACCGGGGTCTTGCGGGCGGGTTCAACTCGAACATCAATCGCACCACGCGGCTGACGATCCGCAGGCTCCAGGCTGAGGGAAAGACCGTTAAGCTGCTGCCGATCGGCCGCAAGGGGTTTGATTTTCTGTCGCGTGATTATGCTGATCTGATTGTCGATCATGTGATCGGTGTCGGCGGAAAGGAGATTCCTTTCTCTGCGGCCAGCGATCTTGGTGCGAAGATCACGAAGCTGCTTGAGAATGGCGAATTCGACGTCTGCACGGTGATTTACAACCGTTTCCAGAACGTGATGTCGCAGGTGCCGACGCCGCTGCAGCTGATTCCGCTCGGGCTTGACGCGAACGAGGCGAAGCCTGATCCGAATGCCGCGCAGTATGAATTCGAGCCGGATGAGCAGACATTGCTTGAGCGGCTGCTGCCCAGAAATCTGCAGGTGCAGATTTACGCGGCGCTGCTTGAGTCGGCGGCCGGCGAACAGGGTGCGCGGATGACCGCCATGGATAACGCGACCCGCAACGCAGGCAAGGCGATCGACCGGCTGACGCAGAAATACAACCGGACACGCCAGGCCAATATTACCAATGACCTTATCGAGATTATCTCGGGTGCGCAGGCGGTCTGAAGCCGCTTTCGTCCCGTTCCCGACCCGTCCAGACCGTTTTGCCCGCAGGAGCTGATCCCATGTCGGATACCATCACCCAGACCCCGGCCCAGAGTTCAGCCCCGGGTTCCTCGAACAATGTCGGCCGGATCACCCAGATCCGCGGCGCTGTCGTTGACGTGCAGTTCGAGGGCACGCTGCCGAAGATTCTCGGTGCGCTGCATGTCAAGCTCGGTAATTCCACCCTTGTGCTCGAAGTGGCGCAGGAAATTGGTGAGCATGAGGTTCGCTGCATTGCCATGGACACGACCGACGGTCTGGTTCGCGGTGATGAGGTTGTCGATACGGGCGCGCAGATTTCCGTTCCGGTCGGTCCTGAGGTTCTCGGCCGCATCATGAACGTGATTGGCGACGCCATCGACGAGAAGGGGCCGATCCGCACGACGCGTCGCGCGCCGATCCACCGTGAGGCTCCGTCTTTCGAGGAGCAGGCGGCGGCGTCTGAGATTCTCGTCACCGGCATCAAGGTTGTCGATCTTCTCTGCCCTTACCTGAAAGGTGGCAAGATCGGCCTGTTCGGCGGCGCCGGCGTTGGCAAGACCGTCATTATTCAGGAACTGATCAACAACATCGCGAAGGCGCATGGTGGTGTGTCGGTGTTTGCCGGTGTCGGTGAGCGTACCCGTGAAGGGAACGACCTGTATTATGAAATGCAGGATGCGGGCGTGATCAAGGTGGCCGAGGACGGTTCCACCGAAGGGTCCAAGGTTGCCCTGGTGTTCGGTCAGATGAACGAGCCGCCGGGAGCCCGTGCCCGCGTCGCGCTTTCGGGTCTGACGCAGGCTGAGTATTTCCGTGACGAGGAAGGGCAGGACGTTCTGTTCTTCGTCGATAACATTTTCCGCTTCACGCAGGCCGGTTCGGAAGTGTCGGCGCTTCTCGGCCGTATTCCTTCCGCCGTGGGTTATCAGCCGACGCTGGCGACCGAGATGGGCGCGCTGCAGGAGCGCATCACCTCGACGAAGAAGGGTTCGATCACCTCCGTGCAGGCCGTTTACGTGCCTGCCGACGATCTGACCGATCCGGCGCCTGCCGCGACCTTCGCGCATCTTGATGCGACGACGGTTCTGAACCGTTCGATCGCGGAAATGGGCATTTATCCGGCTGTCGATCCGCTGGATTCCACGTCCCGTTCGCTCGATCCGAAGATCGTTGGCGAAGAGCACTACAAGGTGGCCCGTGATGTGCAGCGTATCCTGCAGACCTATAAGTCGCTGCAGGACATCATTGCCATTCTCGGAATGGACGAGCTCTCGGAAGACGACAAGCTGATTGTGGCCCGTGCGCGGCGTATCCAGCGTTTCCTGTCTCAGCCTTTCCATGTGGCGGAAGTCTTCACCGGAGCGCCGGGCAAGCTGGTTTCGCTTGAGGACACGGTGCGTTCCTTCAAGGCGATCGTCGCCGGTGAATATGACGATCTGCCGGAAGGTGCGTTCTACATGGTCGGCGCGATCGAGGAAGCCGTCGCGAAGGCAGAGAAGATGAAGGAATCGGCGTAAGTCAGCCGACTTCGGAAGGGACCATTCAGAATGCCGATTAAGGTCGAAATCATCAGCCCCGAGAAGGTTCTGGTGTCCCGCGATGTGGATATGGTCGTGATGCCGGGCGAGGAGGGCGATATCGCCGCCATGCCTGAGCATGCGCCGATGATGCTTCTGCTTCGTGGCGGCACTGTTGCTCTTTATGACGGTGATACGGTTACCGACCGGTATTTCGTGGGTGGCGGATTTGCCGACATGACGCCGGTGCGCTGCACTATTCTCGCCGATGAGGCTGTTCCTGTTACGGAAATCTCTATTGATTCGGCGACGGCGCGTCTTGAGGAACTGACTGAGGCGTGGGATGCGGCGGATAAATCCGATGCTGCCCGTCTTGAGGGACTCATGGCGAAGATTCAGTCGGTTCGCGCCGAGATCGACGCGGGCGCCGGCAACTGATTTTTTGTCGGCTTTGCGGCTGGCGGGTGCTGGCCGGCTGTTTTTCTGAGGGAAGACAGAGCGTCTGATACAGGCGCGCTGGTTTTTCGGGGCTTTGCCCCGAACCCCACAAAGGGACGGAGTCCCTTTGATCCCGGTTTGTTAAATTAAAAACGGGGTGAAGGGGTCTGCGACCCCTTCCAGGTGCAGGGCAGAGCCCTGCTCTGTCTTCTGTTCGAAATACCAGACAAAAAGACCGGACCTGGTCCTGCGGTTCCGGAGACCGGCGGGCTTCGGGGTGATGGCGTGAGCTTTCCCTGTCACGGTTAACGATAACGGGACCTGATTATTCCGTCAGGGCAGCGTCATTGAAAAACCGGAGAAGGCGATGACCTCTCCGGTTTGTTTGTCAGTCAGTGTCGCTGGTGGCTTTCAACGGAAACACGGGCTGAAAGACGATACAGGACCGCTCTGTGTAGCTGTGGGTTTAGCCGCGTCCGCGATATCCGGGGACGTCCTGATCGGGAATCCATACTCCCTCGGGAGGGGTGCCCGTCTGCCAGAAGACGTCGATCGGCATGCCGCCTCTTGGATACCAGTAGGCGCCGATCCGGAGCCATTCCGGGTCAAGGAGATTAACGAGGGTCTCGGCGATCGTGACCGAGCAGTCCTCGTGAAACGCGCCGTGATTGCGGAAGCTGGTGAGATAGAGCTTCAGGGATTTGCTTTCGACGATCCAGTCGCGCGGGATGTAGTCGATCACCAGATGGGCGAAGTCGGGCTGGCCGGTTACCGGGCAAAGCGATGTGAATTCGGGAGCGGTAAACCGGACGAGATACTGCCGGTTTTTGTGGGGCGCCGGAACGCGCTCCAGCTGTGCTTCGGCCGGTGAGGCGGGCATGGCGGTTGTGCGGCCGAGCTGCGTCAGAGCCGCTGTGCCATCATCATGCTCAGTCATGCATAGGCTCCGTTGTTGAGAGAGTGTGGAGGGCATCTGTCACCAGCCATGCTGAACGTCAAGCGCGGGTGCTTCCGCTTTCGGGCGCCACTGTGTATGGGGAGACTCATGCCAAGGCCTCCGAAATACAGCTTCCCCGAACCGCGTCTTATTACAGCCACGGATGATCTCCTCGCGACGGTAACCCGTTTCCGTGACGAGCGTTTTGTCGCGGTGGACACGGAGTTCATGCGGGAGCGGACGTACTGGCCGGAGCTTTGTCTCGTGCAGATCGCCGGTGCGGAAGATGTTGTTCTGATTGACACGCTTGCGCCGGATCTGGATCTCATGCCGCTTGCCGCGCTGTTTGACGATGAGTCCGTGGTGAAGGTGTTTCACGCCGCGCGTCAGGATCTCGAAATTTTCCTGCATATTTTCGGACGCCTGCCGGTTCCGGTTTTCGACACGCAGGTCGCGGCGATGGTGGCCGGGTATGGCGATCAGGTCGGGTATGACAATCTCGTCGGGGCGCTGACCGGTCTGTCCATCGATAAGAGTCACCGGTTCACCGACTGGTCTGTCCGGCCGCTTTCGGCGGCTCAGCTGACTTATGCCGCCGCCGACGTGACTCATCTGCGTGTGGTCTACGAGGCTCTGGTGAAGCAGCTGGACCGGGACGGTCGCACGAGCTGGGTCGCGGCGGAGCAGGAAGCGCTTGCGGACCCTTCCCGCCTTATGGTCGATCCGGAAAAACAGTGGGAGAAACTCAAGGCACGGACGGGCAATCGCCGTATGCTGGGGATACTGAAGCGGATCACGGCCTGGCGCGAGACTGAGGCGCAGACGGCCAACGTCCCCCGGCAACGGATGCTCAAGGATGAAAGCCTGCTTGAAATCGCTGCGACCGCGCCGCGGACGACTGAGGCTCTGGCGCGTGTTCGCGGGGTAACGCGCGGGTTTGCCGAGGGGCGCATGGGCGTTGGTCTGCTTGATGTCGTGGCTGCCGCCTGTGAGCTGCCGGACTCCGAGCTTCCGAGGCCGGTGCGCGGCAGGGGGCAGGATGGTGCGCGGCCACCGCAGGCTCTGGTAGCCCTGCTGAAGGTTCTTCTGACGCATCAGTGTGAGAAGAACAATGTTGCTCCGAGGCTGGTGGCCTCTTCCGACGATATTGATTCATTCGCGCTGTGTCCTGATCCTGACGGGCCTCTGCTGACCGGCTGGAGACGTGAGGTGTTCGGTGCGGAGGCGCTGGCGCTGTGCGAAGGGCGCTTGTCGCTCGGGGTGAAAGCGGGCCAGGTGCAGCTTATGCGGATGGCGGACGGGAACGACTGATTCGGTTTTACAGGCGTTATCCAGAGGGTTATCCCGCCTTTGTCCCCAGTTTTCTGGCCACGCTTTCTTGAGACTCGTGGAGGAAGCTCCTATCTGTAGCGGTGAATTCGGAAGGGCACAGACCATTCCGCTGCTGGGAGATCCGTTTCATGGAGTGGACAGACGAGACAATAGCCCGCCTGAAGGCCTTGTGGCAGGAGGGATTGTCGACGGCTGAGATCGGGCGGCAGATTGGCATTACCAAAAACGCTGTTGTGGGGAAGGCGCATCGTCTTGGCCTTCCGCCGCGTCCTTCGCCAATCCGCCGTCAGGGAGGGGGCAAGGCTTCCGCGGCGAAGCCGGCTGTGACCGGTTCCGCTGAGGAGAACAGGCCTGTGCCGCCGGTGGCGGGCGAAGCCACGGCGGGGGCCTCTCCGGCGACGGGAGCGGGTGTGTCTGAAACGCCGGCGGTTCTGCATTCTGAGCCGGCTGTTGCGGTGTCTGCCTCTGTGGATGTGGCGGAAAGAGAAAAACCTGTTGCTGCTGTCGTCTCGTCCGTGGCTGAGGCTGCAGCGCCTGTTTCGGTGACTGCGGCAAAAACGCCGGGTGACGAAAAGCCCGCTCCTGTGGCGGCGCCGAAGCCCGTTACGGCTGAAACTGTGTCGAAGCCCGCGCCTGTGGCGAAGGCGTCGGCAGCGTCACGCGCGGCGCTGCGCAGCATTTCGGGTGCGCTTGAGCCGCGGCGGCGCGGGCCGAGCTGTTGCTGGCCGCTGGGCGATCCGGGAACGCCGGAGTTCCATTTCTGTGGTGCGACGCCGCTTCCCGGCAAGCCGTATTGTGCGGAGCATGCGGCGCTGGCTTACGTCAAGCTTCGTGACCGGCGGGATAACGTTGCCTGAGCGGCGGCATAGTTAACAAACCGGGATCAAAGGGACTGCGTCCCTTTGTGGGGGCCGGGGCAAAGTCCCGTCGCCTGCCCGGCATATAGACGCCAGCAAAAAGGGGAGACATCCGGTAAGGATATCTCCCCTTTTTCCTGTGCTGTCCTGACAACGGAAATTGCCAGATTCAATAACAGCGAACTGTTTTCAGTCTGACGTTCCGCCGGAACTTTGTGCCGGTAAACCTGTGCCCAGCAGGATGCCGGTCTTTCGGTTTATAATGTGTCCGGCCGGGCGGCATGCGATGAAGACTGCCGCCCTGACTCCGGGCACTCTGAATTCAGGGACTGAACTCAGGCGGCGTTTCCGGTTTTCGGAGCCGGAGCGTCTTTCGCGGCGTCGGTCAGCATTTCGAGCTGGCCGCTGATCTGGCCACCGTCTTCGACGCGCAGGCGCTTGCAGGTCGCCTTGCCGAGGAGGCGTCCCGTCGAGGAAACCAGAAGGCTGCCGCGAACGGTAAGGGTGCCGTCAACGGTTCCTGCGATTTCCGCGTCTTCGACTTCGACGCCGCCGCGGAACAGGCCGCCCGGGGCTACCGAAAGCTCCTTGGCGTTGATCATGCTGGATTCGACGGTACCTTCCACGACGAGACGTTCGGCGTCCTGAACGGAGCCCTGAACGCTGATGCCGCGTCCCACAACGAGCGTCCGGCGGTCGTCACCACGGTTCATCATTGATGGCCGCTGGCCTGGCGCGGCTCCGGGAGGGGTCGGACCAGCCGGAGGGGTAACCGGAGTGCCCGGGGTGGCGGGAAAAGGTGCGCGGCCCATTGTCGTGGAATCCTTTGCGGGTGTGGAACTGTCGGTTGTGCCGGGTTGTTGCGCAGCGGAAGTCGCGGGGCGATTGCCGGCCGGAAAAATTGCGCCATGCCCGCCTGCCGGCGGGGCGGCCTTCTGCGCCGGTGCAGGGCCGGCCGGTTTCGGCGCTGACGCATCAGGCGCAGGAACGGGCCGACCGGTTTGCGTGGTCTTGGAGGCGTCAGGTTTGTGTCTCTTGAACAGCAAGAAAAACCCCGTCACTCTAATCAGGGCCGCGCATTGCGACCGGGTTTGGTAGGGCTCCGGAGTACAGCAGGTGCTTCGGAGCTGGGCGCACGATCTCGCAGCCACCCGAGTTAAAGCACGGTTATACGCATCGTAACCGGCGCGGCAAGGGAGAGCGTGCATTTCAGCACGGGATTCTTTCGGTTCCGTTACTGTGTCCACCCTATGCCCACAGCATTGTGGCATGGACGTGACGGGCCGGGAGCGGATAGAGGAAAAGCAGATTTTACAGACGGGAAAATGCGATGGACACCCTCTACGATCTCTGCGGGATCGGCAATGCGATCACTGACATCCTGGCGAAGGTCGATTCCGGTTTTCTGGCGAAAGAGGGGATGATCCCGGGCAGCATGACTCTGGTTGATTCGGAGCGTGCGAAGACCCTGCGGGCACAGGTCCGGGTTGAAAGAGAAACCGGAGGCGGGTCCGCGGCGAATACCTGTGCCGTGGCGGCGCAGTTCGGGGCGCGCGTCGCCTATCTCGGCAAGGTTGCCGGAGACGATGCCGGGCAGGCGTTCGCGCAGGATCTGCGCGGCTGCGGCATCACCTTTCCCTCGACCCCGCTCGATGGCAGGCTCGGCGCCAATCTGGCGACGGCCTGCTGCATTGTTCTCGTGACGCCCGATGGGCAGCGCACGATGAACACCTATCTCGGCGCGTGCACGGAATTCACTCCGGACGATGTGCTTCCCGACATCATCGCGGCGTCCTCGGTCGTGTATCTCGAAGGGTATCTTTTCGATCCGCCGCATGCTCAGGAGGCGTTCCGTCGCGCTGCGTCACTGGCGCATAACGCCGGGCGGCAGGTTGCGCTCACACTCTCCGATCCGTTCTGTGTCGGCCGGCACCGGGAGGCTTTTCTGGATCTGGTCCGGGGGCATATCGATATTCTGTTCGCAAATGAGAACGAAATCTGTGCGCTCTACCAGACTGAGAATTTCGAGACGGCGGCCCGGCATGTTGCTGAGGACACCAGCTTCGCCGCGCTGACCCGTTCGGAAAAGGGAAGTGTCATCATCCGTGGCAGCGAACGGATCACGGTGGAGCCGGTGCCGACTCAGGTTGTCGACACGACCGGCGCGGGGGATGCCTATGCCGCGGGTTTTCTTGCGGGGCTGACATCCGACCGGACGCTGACGGAATGTGGCCGTCTGGCGTCCGTCGCGGCTTCCGAGGTCATCTCCCATTACGGGGCGCGTCCCCTCGCTAACCCGTGGAAAGAGATGGGCTACTGAGATTGCGGGTCTGACCCGATCATAACAGAGGGGAACGATCAGGGATTCCGGGGGTTTGTTCCGATGTAACCGAGCGTCTGGCTGCCGCGTCCGCGGCTGCCGGATCTGCGTGAACATCCGGGAGACACATGATGCCAGCCGAGATTCCTCCTCAGTCCCAGGATCATCAGCCCGGTGTGGAAAAGCTGATGAGGCCTCTGGCCGAACATATCCGGCCTGATTATCGCGGCAGCGGAAAGCTGGCGGGCCGGAAAGCGCTGATCAGTGGCGGTGACAGCGGCATCGGGCGGGCGGCGGCGCTGCATTTCGCCCGCGAAGGTGCTGATGTGGCGATCCTCTATCTCGAAGAGCATGAAGACGCGAAGGAGACTGTCCGCCTGATTGAGGCGGAGGACCGGAAGGGCCTGGCCATTGCGGGTGACGTTGCTTCGGGTCCGGTCTGTGACGATGCTGTCGCGCGGACTGTGAAGGCTTTCGGCGGTCTCGATATCCTCGTGAATAATGCCGGCGTTCAGTATGTCAGCGACGATCTGACGAAAATTTCAGACGAAGAGTGGCGGCGTCACATGGACGTCAACATCAATGGCTATTTTTATCTGACCCGGGCGGCGCTGCCGCATCTGGACGCGGGCAGCGCCATTATCTGCACGTCTTCCGTCAACGCATTTGCGGGGAATAAAAGTCTCGTGGCGTATACCACCACGAAAGGTGCGGAGATGGGCTTCACGCGCGCGCTCGCGCTGCAGCTTGCCGAAAAAGGCATTCGTGTGAACGCCGTGGCGCCCGGTCCGGTCTGGACGCCGTTGCAGCCGGCCAGCTGGGGTCCGGTCGATCCGCAGGCGGTCGCCGATCTGGGGAAGGATACGCCGATGGGGCGTTGCGGCGATCCCTGCGAGCTTGGTCCGGCCTATGTCTATCTGGCCAGCCAGGATTCATCCTACGTTACGGGGCAGACCCTGCATGTGAATGGCGGGATGATCATTAATGGCTGAGCCGCTTCCCTCCCTGATGCTGCCGCGTTCGAGCTGGGTCCGCGAGAGTTCGCATCGCGCATGGCTGAACGCGCAGGGGGCGCGTCTTCTGGACTTCTCGAAGCCGTCCCGTGTCGGGGAAGGGTTTGGCGCGCTGGATGATCGGGGTCATCTGCCCCCGGATGCCGTGGCTGACACGACTCTGACGGCCCGGATGACGCATGTTTATGCGATTGCGGGGAATCGCGGATTTCCTGGCTGTCTTCCGCTGGCCGCGCATGGTGTGGCGTCTCTTCTGGGACCGTTGCGCGATCCGGAATATGGCGGATGGTTTGAGACGTCCGGCATGGCGCGGGACGGGACGGATGGGGCGCGCAAACAAGCCTATCTGCACGCTTTCATTGCGCTTGCGGCGTCATCCGCCGTGGTGGCGCGGGTGGACGGGGCGCGGCCGCTGCTCGAAGAGGCGCTTTCCGTCTGGGAGAGGCGTTTCTGGAGCGAGGGTGAGGGCGTCTTCCGCGAGAGTTTCGCGCGGGACTGGTCGGATGAGGAAGACTATCGCGGGGCGAACGCGAACATGCATTCCGTGGAGGCGTGTATGGCCGTGGCGGATGTGACGGGCAATTCCGTCTGGCGCGACAGGGCCCTGCGTATCTCCGAACGGTTCATGCACACCTATGCGAAAGCCATGGATTATGCGGTGCCCGAGCATTTCAGCCGTGAATGGGTGCTGCTGCGGGATTTCAACAGGGATAAGCCGACGGACGATCTGCGCCCCTATGGCCTGACGCCGGGTCATTTTCTCGAATGGTCCCATCTTCTGCTCAAGCTTGAGGCGGCGCTTCTGCGGGAGGACGGTGAGGCGCCGGCATGGCTGTTCGAGGACTCAGTCGGGCTGTTTCATGCGGGAATGCGGGCCGGGTGGGAGCGGGACGGTGCGCCGGGTGTGCTCTACACCGTGGATTTCTCACTGAAGCCGGTTGTGCATGTGCGGCCGCACTGGTGTCAGGCCGAGGCGCTGACGGCTGCGGCGGCGCTGCTCAAGCGCACGGGCAATGCCTGCTATGAAAAATGGTATCGCACGATCTGGGATTACGTTGATCTGTTTATGATCGACCGTGAGGCCGGAGGCTGGCATCAGGAACTCGATCGTCACAATCGCAGTTCTGCGGTGGTCTATCCGGGGAAAGCCGATCTGTATCATGCCTGGCAGGCGACGCTTGCGCCGTTGCTGCCGCTTGCTCCCAGTTTTGCAACGGCGGTCGCCGCGCTGGATGGCTGACTGAATGAAATATATGGGAGCGGAGTCTGCTGTTTTGCTCCGGATATTCGTGCGGGCGAGGGGAGGCGTGTGAGAGGTGGTTTCAAACGCTTCAGAGGAACAGATCGTTCATAACAGACTGATGATGCTATGTTTTGCGTCCCGCTCATCTGTTCGCTTCAGCCGGACGCAAAAAGGATACAGGCGTAGTGGCTTTTCGGGGCTTTGTCCCGCACCCCGCAAAGGGACGCAGTCCCTTTGATCCGGTTTGTTAAATTAAAGGCGTGAAGGGCAGAGCCCTGTTTTGTCTCCTGTTTGCAGAATACATAAACACCGGAATTTCCGGGTGCCGCCTTTTTCCGGAAAGGTGGCGCTTCTGAAGCTTTTTGAAAAAAGCTTCGCCAAAAACTTCTTTATAGTTCGAAGCGGTCTCTGGGGAAGGTTCTCCGGGGTGCGTGTGAGGTATAAAGATCCGGGCTTTCTGTTATCTGATGTTCATGACAGGCCGTAGCCGGCGAGGACGCGTTTCGCGGGCCCGTCCCATGACGCCGGGGTATAGCGGGTGGCGACGGTTTTCTGCCATGCCGCGAGGCCTTCCCGGTCATCGATTACGGCGCCGATGGCACGGGTGGCGCTGTCGGTGTCTTCCGGGTCGAAATATTTTACGAGCGAACCGCCTGCTTCAGGGATGGCGGTCGTATTCGACGCAATACATGGGCGACCGAAAGCAAGACTTTCCGCTACGGGAAGGCCCCATCCTTCAGACAGGGAGGGAAACAGCGTGAACAGGCAGCCGCGATAAAGTGTCGCCAGTTCGTCGTCGGTCGGGCTGGACACCAGCCTGATTTTTCCGTCCAGCCAGTTCGCATTGTCCAGCTGCTGCATGAGGTCGGACACCAGCCAGCCGACACGACCGGCGAAAACCAGCACCGGCACCTGGTCGGCCGGACGTTCTTCGAGCAGGCGGCGCCAGACGCGGAAGAGCAGGCTGTGATTCTTGCGCGCTTCCAGGGTGGAAACGAACAGCACGTAATTTTCGGAAGCGGGCAATGTGGAAGCAGGCAGGGTGCCGGCTCTGGCCTCGTCCGGGAGAGAGGGGGACGGGGCTTTCACGCTCTCCGGTACAGCCGCGCCGAATGACGAGCCCAGGCCGACAGGGGTGACCGGATTATCAAAGACAATGCCATTTTCAGCGGCGTATGCCTCGACATCGCCAGCGACATGCCGGCTGGTGACGAAGACATGATCCGCCAGCGGCAGGATCGAGCGGTGCCATTGGGTGAACGTGACGATGACGCCCCGGTCACACCATTCCGGGTGACGCACGGGAATAAGATCGTGGATCAGCAGGCCGAAAGACATGCGCAGATCATCGCGCAGCCATCGGACGGTCCGGACATAGTCCAGATGATGCCAGGGTGAGCCCGGCACGAAGAAGACGTCACCGGGTTTTGCGGCATCCGCCAGACGGATGCGGCGGTCTGGCGGGGTGATTTTGCCTGTTTCCGCGGCGATCGCCTCGCGCTTCAGGCGGGCCGTGCGGTGGATTTCCGCTTTGCGGAGTCCGTAACGGACGGTCTCGCGTGGCAGGCGCGCGAGATGACGCAGGACATTCATCTGCGTACGGAATACGGCAGGGAGTGTTGTCTCTGTTTCGGGGGATTCGATGAATGTGTCGATCCGCTTTTCCGGTGTTGCGGCGGGGCTGGTCTGCTGGCGGGACGAAACGCCTGTTACGGTCGAGAACAGGGCCGCGAGATAAGACCAGTCCACTGTTTCGAAATGGCATGGCCCGCCCGTTCGCTGCACGAAGCGGACCTGTGATGGCGCCTGCGCGGCCAGCGCGCGGCTGAGCTCGAAGACGACGCGCTGGATGCCGCTCGGCCGGTTGTGATGGGTGAGGTAATGAAGAAGATCGCTGACATCGATCCACATCGTCCGGCTCATTCCCGGTGCTCTCCTCTCGCTTCGGGTTGTCCGGGAGTCTGCGGTGCGCAGGCTTCGGCGCATGCGTCCAGAATGGCGTCGGCGGAGGTTTCCCATGGGACGCGGGGGAAGTCCGTTTCGACCTGTTTACGCCATGCGGCCAGCATGTCGGGCGAGGTGATGACCTCACGGATGACGGCGGTCGCGTCCTGTGTGCTTTCGGGGTTGAAATAACGGGCGAATGCTCCGCCGGCTTCCGGCACCGAGGTTGTATCCGAAGCGACGCAGGGGCGTCCGAGCATTAGGCTTTCGGTGACCGGAAGTCCCCATCCTTCGAACAGGGACGGAAAGACGGTGAACAGGCAGCCATGATAAAGCTGATGCAGTTCGGCGTCCGTCGGGTCTTTCAGCAGCCGGATTTTGCCGTCGAGCCAGTCGGTATTGTCCAGTTGCTGCATGAGATCGGCGACGAGCCAGCCGACGCGGCCGGCGAAAACCAGGGTCGGCACGTTTTCACGTCCGAGATCGCGGATCAGCCGACGCCAGACACGAAAGAGCAGAGCGTGGTTTTTACGGGCTTCCAGCGTCGAGACGAACAGCACATAGGTTCCCGGTTTCGGTAAGCCGGGGCAGGGAGCGGCGGTGGCGCTGTCCGTGGCGGTATCCGGGGAGACCGGTTTTGCCGCGAGGCCGAAGCCGGTTCCAAGCGGGATCGTGCGGACGGGGCCGGCCAGATGCAGGCCTTCTTCGGTGGCGTAACGCATGGCGTCCTGCGCTGTCGCTCTGCTGATGGCCAGCATGTGGCTGCACTGTGGAAGCGTTGTATCGAGCCAGTGGCGAAAGTCTCTGACCAGCGAGTGCGCGCACCATTCCGGCCGGCGTGCCGGGATGAGATCATAGAGCAGGACGACGGGGCGCAGGCCGTGATGTTCCCGGATAACGCGAAGGCGCTCACCGAAATACGGATCGGACCAGGCGGCGCCGGGAATGAGGAAAATGTCGTGCGGCGCGAAATCCTCGCTGACCGGGTTTGTTCCGGCGGGGGTGTGACCGGTCGGGAGCGGGACAGCCGCCAGCGGTTGTGAGGGCTGTTCGGGCGCGGTGACTTCCGTTTGCTGGTTCCGGAGGCGGCGGAGCAGTCGCAGGACGCGGATCTGTGAGACGCCGGCGGCGAGGAGCGGGCCGGAGAGGTCGGCCGGCATGCTTTCCAGTCTGCGGATTGCGCCCAGACGCAGTTGCTGCATGGCCTGGAGTCCCGCTCCGGTGCCTGTGGCCGGTCCGGGGGTGACGAATTTCCGCACCGAATGAATGAGGCTGCGGATGCCTGCGCGAAGGCGATCCGGCGCCCCGGGGGCGCGTGACGGACCGGGCGATGAGGCAGCCGGTGTCCGGTTATCTGACGCCCGGTTATCTGACCTTGGGCGGTCTGGCGTCTCGTTGTATGGAATCTGGCCGTCTCCGGACAGTTTGCCGAACAGGGCGGAGATGTCGTCGAAGGTGACTTCCGAGAGCGGTGTGTCGTCCGGACCCCGCCGGACGAACCGGATCCGGGGCGTGCTGGCATGGCGGGCGGCACGGGCTTCGATAACGTTCAGAATCTCGTAGACAAGTCTCTGAATCCCGCTTGGGCGCGGGTTTGAGCGGGCGTAATGAAAGAGGTCATCGACGTCGATCCATATCGTGTATCCCGGCGTGGCAGTTGAAGAAGAGCGCGCCATGAAGTCCTGTCGTATCTGGTGACGGGTTTACGCATGGCGATCCGATGCCAGACGTTCCCTGCATCCACCACCAGGTCTTCCTTCCCGTCAACCCGGCAGGTCGTTCCGCAGCCGGTCTGGCACGCTGGCCGACGGTTGCGTGCGGGGCGTTTTGGAGGCATCGGTGGGCGCGATGTCTGGTCAAACTGTTTTTTGTTTCTGTCAGAGTTCGCGTGCTGATCTGACAGTTTTGCGTCCGGAGAGGCGGATTTCATGACGGGACCCGACGCCACGGGACCTGATGCTGTGCCCGATGCTGTGATGGACGCGAATTTCGTCCTTCGGGTTTTTCTGACAGGACTGGGGCGGCCTCCGGCTCCCGGCGAAGCGGATGATTTTAAGGCGCTGCTGCGGCGTTCCGGGGACGCCGTTACCGGCGACCGTACCGGAAGAGAGCGGGTTGCTGAAGCGGTGATCGCTCTGCCGGAATTCGTGAGGCTGCACGGGGGCGGGGAGGAGTGCACGGAGCCGTTTCTTTGTGCGCTGGTCCGGAACGCCATGGGGCGCGCGCCGACGAAGGCCGAACAGGGTATGCTCGGGATGGCCCGGGACCGGGTCTCCGCGCTCGTGCTGGCTGCGGAGCTGCCTGCTCTGCTGCGTCGGCATGATCCGTTTGCGCTGTCCTGCCCCGACAGCGCACCGCCGGACGATGACTGCGCCTATGGGCTCTGGACGCGTCGTTACGATGCTTTTGCCGTTGCTGAGCGTGAGGTCGCGGGTTCTGATGCTGGCAGTCAGGCGGGGTTGCCGCGGATTGCCCTGCTGCTCGATGTGACGGCATGCCGGCCGGATCGTCTTGCCGCTACGATCCGCTCGGTGCGGGCGCAGATCTGCGATGGCTGGACGCTGTATATGGCGGGTTTCGGTCTGTCACCGGATGTTACGAGGATTCTGGAAGATCATGCCCGGTCCTCTCCGGATATCCGGTTCTGCCGGGTTGCGGAAGGCGCTGATGCCGGAGTGGCGCTGCCGGGGGGGGCTACGGATGGGGCGGTGCTTACCGGAGCTGCGTTGTACGAAGCGGGCGATGAGCCTTTTGTCGCGTTTCTGAATTGCGGCGATGAGCTGGCGCCGGATGCGGTGATGCACATAGCGCGTGCGCTTGCGGCTGATCCCGGGGCTGTCCTGCTGTTTACGGACGAGGATGTCCGGGGTGACGACGGATGGCGCCGGACTGCCCGGTTGAAGCCCGGATGGAGTGAGGATCAGCTTCTGGCGGGGGATACGGTGGGTCAGCTGGCCGTTTTTTCCCGCCGCCGGATCGAAGAGGCCGGCGGCTTTGCGGCCGCGACGGCCTGTGCCCGTGACAGCCAGGCGGGCGCTGCTTCGGATGAGACTGTTTTACGGGCGGCGGTCTTCTATGCGCTGAAACTCGCTGTTGCCGAAGGAGTGTCCAGGGAGCGTGTCAGGCATCTTCCCCGGATTCTGTTTCATGGGCTGTATTTTCAGGATCTGCCGCCCTTTGTTGCGGTTCGGTCCGGTCCGGATGCGCCGCTCCCGGCCGGGCGGCGCATCACGGCGTCTCATCTTGCCCGCTGGCGGTCCGATGTCCGGCTGACGGAAGCGTCTCTGCTGCCTGATGCGGCGGGCGGGGAGAAAGGGGACGGCCCGCTCTGGCCGCGCGTTCTTTACCCGCTGCCCCGGATGCTTCCGACGGTATCGGTGATTATCCCGACACGGGACAGTCCTGGCCTGTTGCGCCAGTGCGTAACGGGGCTGCTGAACAGGACGCATTATGCGGCGCTGGACGTGGTGATCGTCGATAATGGCAGCAGTGACGATGAGACGCTGTGTCTTTTGCGGGAACTGGATGCGGATGCCCGTGTCACGATTTTGCGTCTGGACTGTCCGTTCAACTGGTCGCGTCTGAATAACGAGGCCATCCGGAGCTGTGGTGGTGATCTGATTCTGCTGCTTAACGATGATATTGAGATCCTGCATCCGGACTGGCTTGAGGAGATGGTGCGCCAGATCATGCGGCGGGATGTCGGCGTCGTCGGTGCCAGGCTGCTTTATCCGGATGGCACTCTGCAGCATGGCGGCGTGGTCCTGTCCGAAGACGGGGCGACCCATATTCTGCGTGGCGCAGCGCCTGATGATCCTGGTTATCTGGGGCAGCTTGTGTGGCAGCGGGATCTGCTGGCGGTGACGGGGGCGTGTCTGCTGATCCGGCGGGATGTCTGGGAGCGTGTCGGAGGGCTCGATGAGGCGTTTCGGGTCACCTGTAACGATATTGATCTCTGTCTGCGTGTGATTGCTGCCGGCTGGCGTGTTGTATGGACGCCTCATGCGGTGCTGATCCATCTCGACGGCGCCACGCGGGGGCGGGATGTGAGCATTGCCCGGCAATGGCTGCACTGCGCTGAGACGGCCCGGCTTGTTGGCCGCTGGCATCAGGTGATGAGGAATGATCCGGCGATTAATCCGGCGCTGCATGTGACCGATACCAGGGTTCTGCTTGCGTGGCCGCCACCCCCGGACCATTTCGACGGCGGCGCATGGTCATTGCGGGGCGAAAGGGTTTAGTGAGAACCGGGTGTTAGTCTGACGCCTGTCAGAAGGCCTGAGGGTAGGATAATGCTGAAGATGGTTCCTCGTGATGAAACGGAAACCGGCGGGCAGGCGGGCGCCGGCGTCGCTGAGACGGTGAAATCCGATCATGGGTTCATGACGGACTATCTCCGGCAGTCCGCGGAGGCGATGGCGGCCTTCGCGGTCGATGAGGTATCGCAGGCTGTGATGATCGGTCTTGCGGTGAAGATCACCGGCGCGCTGGCCGGCGGGGGGCGTCTGCTGATTGCCGGCAATGGCGGCAGCGCGGCCGATGCGCAGCATATCGCCGGCGAGTTTACGGCGCGTCTGATGTATGACCGCAGGCCGCTCAGTGCGATAGCGCTGACGACGGATACGTCCAGTCTGACCGCGATCGGGAATGATTACGGCTTTGCCGATATTTTTTCCCGCCAGGTGATGGCGCTGGGGCGTGAGGGCGATGTCTTTCTCGGGATTACGACTTCCGGTCGTTCCCCGAATATTCTTCGTGCTCTGGAAGCCGCACGTGAGGCGGGGCTGATCACCGCCGCGTTCACCGGCCATGCCGGCATCCAGGGCGCGCCCTGCGATGTGACGCTTGCCGTTCCGTCCGGGTGGACCCCTGTCATACAGCAGCTTCATATTACGGCGGCGCATATTGTATGCGGGCTTGTTGAGCGGGCGCTTTGTCCGCGGTGATTCTGCGGGGCTGTTTTAAAAGCGTTTCTGTATAATCTTCTTCAGATTATAAAAGATTTTCTGATGAGGATTTTTTCAGAAAGCTTCGGAAGACGCCGCCTTTTTGAAAAAAGGCGGCACCCAAAAACTTTTGCTGGTTTTATCGAGGGCTTGTCGTGGGTGTTTTTTTTGAGGCTGGCTGAAGCGAACTGGTGAGTGGGATGCAAAAAACATAACATCATCGGTTTATTATGAGAGGTTTTGTCTCTTCTGATGTTTTTAAAAAAGTCTATGATTCTCTGATCATATTTTCAGGTCTTTGCTGTTTCTCCGGAAGAGGGATGCGCAGGTTGCGACCTGTAGCCGGATGAGGGAAAAATCTATGGCTGCCAGCGATGAAAAGGATAGTTCTGTGTCTGCTTTTCCGCCGATCAATCCTGCGGCGGAGCGGGCGTATTTCGAGCGCAGGTTTGCGGAACTTATGGAGCGCAATCAGGAGCAGGACCGTTATATCCGTGGTCTGAAGGCGCTGGTTTCCAGACTGCAGCTTGAGGTTGATGAGCTTCGTGCGACACGGGCGGGGCAGCAGACCGCGGAGGTTTTGGAGGGGCAGGATGAGGTGCGCGGGCCGGAGTGAGCGGCTCGTCGCAGGAGATCATGCGGTCAGTGTTAATGATGACGGTGATCTGTTGTTGCGGGAGGTTGTCGGGGAAGGCCGCTGGCCGGTCCGCGTCCGGAAGGGCATGCGAATCCTTCCGCTCCGTTTATTTCAGAAACTGCTTCGAAAATCGTCTGGTGAATCCCCACTAAATCATAGAAAAGTTTTTGGTGAAGCTTTTTTCAAAAAGCTTCAGAAGACGCCGCCTTTTTTGGAAAAAGACGGCACCCAAAAACTTTTTGTTTTTTGTCAGAGATTTATCGTGAAGTGCTCTCTGATTCTGGTTGAGGCAAAGGCCTGAAGAGCCCCCGCGTCGATGCTCTGAAGCCGGAACGGTCACGCTGTGGGGGGGCTGATCGGACAGCGCACTACCAGGTAGGGGGGCTGGCGCAGGCTGTGTCCGTCATTAAAGCCGGCCAGCCGGTTCCATTGACCGAGAACGCAATACACGTAGTTTTTGTCGGCGAAGATGCCGTCCGGCCAGATAATTCTCTGGTCGCGGGCGATGACATCGATGCTGCCGTCGGTGTTTCTGCGCATGATCGCGTCATGTTCGCCCGCGGTGAGGTAGATGCGATTCCACGGATCGGTGGCGAGACCATCCGTCAGCACCTTTTCGCCAAGATCGGTGACTGCTTCGGAAAGCTGCTGATCCGTTGAGGAGAAATCGGACAGCAGGGCGGTCGGGAGGCTGTAAAGGCGCCGGCTGGTCAGGGGGGAGTAATACAGTGTGCTGCTGTCCGCGCTCAGGGTGATGCTGTCCACGCCGCCTGTTGGAAACTGTGCATGGCTGGCCTTGTAATGACGGGGTTTTCCTTCGAGGACGGCAACCAGTCCGGGTTCGGGAAGGATGGAGGGATGATGTGTCAGGACGCGTCTCTGCCGCCCCGACGCGACGTCCGCGATGACAAGTCCGGGGGATGTTCCGAAAGACGAGTCCGCGACGAAGACCGTTCCTTTTTCACCGTGAGTCAGATCGACGCGCAGGTCGTTCATATGACTGTCGGGCAGCATGACAGGCGGTCTGAGCACGATATTCGCGATACGGGTTCGGGAGCTGGTGTCATAGCCGACTATCTTGGCGGCTCCGGGCGGGATCGGGTGCCCGACGATCTTGCCGTCGTCGATGAGCCAGAGCTGGCCTTTTGCGTCGGTTGTCATGCCATGGGGCGAGATCAGTCGCTGGCTGATCGGGAGCGACGACTGCCGGGTGGTTTTTTCATCCGGCCAGGCAACGGCTTTTCCATCGATCAGTTCGGCCAGAGCGGGATGATTATGGTCTTCCGCGTGACGGGGAAAGGTGAGGAAGACGCGGTTGTCAGGGGTGACGGCGATTCCGGAAGGGCCGGGATCAGGCAGGGCGCCGATCACCTCCATTGTTCCGGTCGGGAGCATGTCCTGCGCCATGGCGGCTCCGTCCGCGGCCCGTTTGTCTTCGGTCTGCGGGCCTGCTTTCGGTGTCTCTGCGGCTGGTCTGTCTTCGGCGCGGGCAAAGGCGGTCATGGCAATGCTGGCCAGCGGCACCGCCGCCGCTCCGCCGAGAAGGCCGCGTCGTTTTATAGGCGTGGCGGGGCCTGAGGAGGCGTTTTGTTCTGACTTTGCGACCCTGCTGTCACGCGTCATTGAAAATCTCCTTTCAGTGCTTTTACGGCATTGACCGCACAGGCCTCGTCCTTGTCGCCGCCTGGCGCGCCGGACACGCCGAGACCGCCGATGACCGTGCCGTCGGCCTTACGCAACGTGGCGCCGCCGGGGATGAACAGGACTTCGGGAACCGTGTTCAGCGCGCCGTTGGAGGGGCCGGTCAGTTTTGCCGCGATCAGTTCGCTGGTGGTGTTTTTGTTGAATGCCTGGCCATAGGAAAACGCTGTGTACGCCTTGCGGTAGGAGACGGACAAAGACTGTAGCGGGACGGTGTCGCCTTTGATCACCACCTGTTCGTGTCCGGACGGGTCAACCACGGCCGCGGTCACGGAGTAACCCTGCTGAGCGCAGAGGCGTACTGCCGTTGCGGCAAGCTTTTCCGCTGTTTCCCAGTCGAGTTTCTGTGTCGTGATCAGTGTGGAGGCATGCGCTCCGGAAATGCCGGCGTCAGAAATACTGGCAGCCGCGATGACGGCGGTCGCGGTGAGAACGCAACGCCGGATGCGTTTCTGTCTGTGTTCTGGCATATCGGAAAATTCCTTTCTGAGACTTCAGAACTGTGAAGCGCTCCTGGTCTGTTCGCTTTCACGCCGGTATTTTTCAAGGCCGAGCCGGGCCGCGACCAGCATTCCGAGGCCGGCGCACAGGCCGCCTGTGAGGAAGACGCTTCCGTAGCCGGCCCGGTCCGCGACAGATCCGACAACCGGTCCTGTCGCGCCGTAAGCGAGATCCTGGAATGCGGCAAATCCGCCGAGCGCCGTTCCGCGAAGATGAGGCGGGACGATGTGGACGACCTCGACACCCAGGGATGGAAATACCATCGAACAGCCTGCTCCCGTGAGCACGGCGCCCAGCAGCGCGATCCATGGAGACGGTGCCAGCCACAGCAGCATCTGGCCGGTTGTCTCGACCGTCAGCGATGCGACTGCGACGGGGTAGCCTCCGATCCGGTCGGGGAGATGGCCGCACAGAATCCGGACGAGCACGAACGCCAGGCCGAAGCAGGTGAGTCCCAGTTCCGGATGGGGCCAGTGCCGGTGCGTGAAATAGAGCGCCATGAAGGCGCCGAGTCCTGCAAACCCGACGCCCTGCAGTCCGACGGCGGCTCCGGGGCGCCAGATCAGGCCGATGACCCGCCAGAAGGAGATGCGCTGTCCGTCATGCACTGGCGAGGCCGGAACAGTCTGCACCAGCGCAAGGCCGAGAGCGGGCATGATGGCGGCTGCGAACATGACGCCGGCGAAGCCGGTTGCATGGAACAGCGCCAGGCCGGCGGGGGCTCCGGCGGCGAAGGCGCCGTACATGGCCATTCCGGTCAGGGCGAGAACCTTGCCGGCCCGTGGCTGTCCCATCAGGCCGATGCCCCATCCCAGCATTCCGACGATCGTGAGGCTTTCGCCCAGTCCGAGCAGAAGCCGGCCGGCGATCAGCAGGCCGAACGCCGCGGAGGTGGACAGAGACGGGAGAGCGGCAAGCGCACAGAGCAGGCTGGCCGCGATGTAAACCGCGAGGCCGCGCCGCATGCAGACGCGGCCGCCGCGCCGGTCCGAGACGATGCCGGCGTGATTGCGCGTGAGAATGGTGGACAGGAAGGCGATACCGACGGCGAGTCCCGCCAGCATGTTTCCGAAACCTGCCCATGACGTCACGAAAATCGGGATGACGGGCAGGGTGAGCGCCACCGCCATATAGGAAAGAAACAGCGCGATACTCAGCCGGATGAGAACGCCGGTTCCATGGTCCGTGGCGGTTGAACTCATCGGCTGGTCCTAAAGCGGCTGGAGGATATGCACCTGAAATGGACCGGCAAGGAGGGGCTCCAGTTTTTTCGCCATTTCTTTGAAATGCGGCGTTTCCATGTGGGCCTGCAACGCTTCGCGGCTGTCCCAGCGTTCAATGAAAACGAATGTGTCCGGATCATCCAGATCACGATGTGGTGTGTAGAGGCTGTTGGTGCTCTCCGCGCGTGAGGGTGCTTCACAGGCTTTCATTGCGGCGGCGACTTCCGCGCCGTGTCCTGCTTTTGCCCGGACGATGGCGACGACTTCAATCTGAGACATGTCCTGTTTCTCCTGCTTTTCGTGTGCCGGCCGGCCCGGAGCAGGCCGTCATTTCCGGCGCGATGATGACTTCCGGAGGACTGATGATCCGCAGTGCCGGTGATCCGCCGTACCGGGGACTGCCGCTTCATTTCAGCATGAACTGTGTTTTTGTCACAACCTTGCCGGCCGCTTTATGTCGGATGTTTTATGCGGCGTGTCTGATCCTGCCGGGTCGCGTGCGGCGTGATGCCGGACGGGATGACACCGGAACAGAAACGGGACCGGTCATTCAGTTGCGGAAGGGATACGGGGTGGCGGCGTTTCACTGGCTTCTGACGGAAACCGTGATCATTTCCGTGAGATCTGTTTCGTGGCATCGCGCAGCGCCGGAAATCGTTTTATGAGAGGCTGGTTATGAGAGCTGGCCGGAAAGGCTGGCCTGCTTTGCCTGTAAACGGAAAACGGATCTGAATGACATCTGACTCTGGCGTGACGCTCCCATGAATCAGGGGGCGATGCTTCTCGTATTCCTCGTGTTCTGCGGTGGTATGGCGGCGCAATGGATCGCCTGGCGTTTTAAACTGCCGGCGATCGTTCTTCTGTTCGGTCTGGGGCTGCTGCTTGGACCGGGGCTGGACGTGCTGCACCCGTCCGATCTGATCGGGCCGTTATTTCATCCGATCGTCTCGCTGGCTGTTGCGCTGATCGTGTTTGAAGGGGGAATGGCGCTCGATTTCCGCCAGTGGCGGGAGGCGGGGGAGGGGATTCTCCGGCTGACGCTGATCGCTCTGCCTGTCAACTGGGTGCTCGGATCGGCTGCCGCGCATTATGTCGGTGGCCTGACATGGGGGCCGGCCTGCCTGTTTGGCTCCATTGTCGTTGTTACGGGACCGACGGTTGTTCTGCCGCTTCTGCGTCAGGCCAAACTTCAGCCCCGCGTCGCAGCGTTCCTGCGGTGGGAAGCCATTCTCAACGATCCGGTCGGTGCGATTCTCGCGACACTGGTGCTCGAAATTCTGCTGATGCGGCCGGATGAGGGGACTGGCGCTTTTGTCACCGGTATCCTGCCGCAGGTCATCATCAGTCTGGTCGTGTCGATCGGGCTGGGTATTGCGGGCGGCTGGGGTGTGAAGCAGCTTTTTGTCCGCGATCTCATGCCTGAACAGCTGAAAATGCCGCTGCTTCTGACGCTTGCGCTTGCGCTGTACGCGCTGGGCTCGCTGTTCATGGACGGTGCCGGTCTGATGGCTGCGACCGTGTTCGGCATGGCTCTGGCCAATATGCGGGTGCCTGGCCTGAATGAACTGCAGCGCATGAAGGAGAGCCTTGTGGTTCTCATTGTATCGCTCCTGTTCATTCTGCTGACGGCGGATCTGCATCCTGTGGTGCTGGAGCGTCTGTCATGGCCGATATTCGCTCTTACCTGCGCGGTGATCTTCGTTGTGCGGCCTCTGGGCATCTATCTTGCGACCATCGGGAGCGCCCTGAGCTGGAATGACCGGATTTTCCTCGGCTGGATCGCTCCGCGCGGCATTGTGGCGGCTGCTGTTGCCGGTGTGTCGGGCATCCGGCTGAGTGAGGCTGGATTTGCGAGCGCCGAGTTTGTGATGCCTGCGGTTTTCGCGGTCATTGCGGCGACGATGCTGCTGCATGGTTTTTCTCTGACGCCGCTGGCCCGGCGGCTGCATCTGACGCTTTCGAATGTTCCTGCCCTGGCCCTTGTCGGCGCCAGTCCGTGGTCACGGGATCTTGCCGAGGTGATGATCAGAGCCGGGACGCCGGTGACGCTGGTCGATACGGCTGCCCGCGCGCTTGTTCCGGCGCGTCGGGCCGGAGTGCCGGTTCTTCATACGGAGATCCTGTCTGAAGCCGGGGCCGAGAGTCTTGAGGAACTGCCGGCGGATTACCTGATCGCGGCGACGCCGGACGCAATTTATAACGGTATGGTCTGCGCGCATCTTGCGCCGCATTTCGGCCGGGCGCGTGTTTATCAGGTCAGCCCCGGGATCAGGCGTCTCGATCAGTACCGGGGGCTGAGCCGTGATGCGCGCGGCAAGGTTCTCGGGCAGCCTGAATGGAATTTTACGCTTCTCGACACTCTCTTCACCGATGGCTGGCGGTTTCAGGCGCTGGACGTCACGGCGGCCACGTTCGGGGCATTTTCCCGCCCGGACGGAAACAGACTCGTTTTTGTCAGTATTCGTCCGGGCGCCGGTTTCTCGATCCGGTCAGCCGAGGATGCGCAGGAGGAGGCGCCGGCTGTCGGCGATATTCTGATTGCTTTCGTTCCGCCCGCGACAGCGAAGGCCGGGTCTGAGGCCGTTACGGTCGGCTGATGTGACCCTGTTTTGCATCCGATGGCAACGCATCTGAGGCGGGCGCATCTGATATGGGCGGAGTGATATTGCTGGCGGGATGATGTCAGGCGGGTGGCCGGACGGAGACTGAAGTCAGGCCGCGGGCGAGAACGTTGCGCAGATCGGCTTCGGTGAGCGCGATGCAGCCTTCGGTCGGACGTCTGTCCGGCGACTGGAGGTGGAGGAAGATGGCGGAGCCGCGTCCGGGCACGACAGGATTGTCATTGTACCCCAGGATGGCGACGATGTCGTAAAGGTGATCGTCGCGCCAGAGACGTTCGTGCCGGGCCGGATGAGGCAGGGTGATCCGCTGGTTGTAATCCGGGTGCGTGACGTCGTCGCACCAGCCATCCTCCGGGGAGAGAGGCTCGAGTGGCAGGCGGGCGCCATCCGGTCCTGCGGCGCCGATTTCCGGGCGTTTCACGCGATCGGCGCGGTAGAGAACCCGGCGCAGACGCAGGAGACCGGCGGGCGTGGCCTGATCGCCTTCCTCTTTGTGCGTGCTTACGCCGTTCGCACCGATCACGGCGGTAAAAATCTGATCTGCGCAATGCAGTTGTGCAGCGCAGCCGCTTTCAGGCACAAGCGTGGCATGTATCATGGCGCCGTCTTTCCGGTGGATGATGTGCGATCTATACCGGAACAGAAGCGGACTGAAATGGCGCCGTCGTATATTTTATGCCACTCTGTCACGGAGTCGTGATGACACGAACTTCGTCTTTTCGTGAGCCGGACGGGAAGCTGAGTGCAAAGACCTGTTGTCGCGACGGCGAGGGGCGGTTACTGAGCCCGAAAATGAAGATGAGGTAGAGATGTCGGGTGCACGTCCAATTCTGATCGTCGACGATGACCAGACTCTTCGGCACATGCTTGTAGAGCAGCTTCAGGTGGACGGCGAGTTCAAGGCGGTTGAGGCAGCAACGGTGGAAGAGGCCTGGGCGGCTCTGAAAACCCCTGATGCGCGTTTTGACGCCATCATTCTCGATGTCTCGCTGCCGGACGGTGATGGTCGTGATTTCTGTGTTGAGCTGCGGCGGGCCGGCATCAGAATGCCGATCATCATGCTGACCGGCTCTGATAATGAGTCGGATATTGTGCGGGGTCTGGACGCCGGGGCGAATGACTACGTCGCGAAGCCGTTCCGGATCGCGGAGCTGCTTGCCCGTCTGCGTGCGCAGCTCCGGATTTTCGAGAACAGCGAGGACGCGGTCTTTACGGTCGGGCCGTATACATTCCGTCCGTCGGCGAAGCTTCTGGTGGAGACAGCCCGAAACCGCCGCATCCGGCTGACTGAGAAAGAAGCGGCGATTCTGAAATTTCTGTATCGCGCCGGAACCAGGCCGGTGCCGCGTCAGGTTCTCCTGAACGAGGTCTGGGGATACAATGCGGCTGTGACCACGCATACGCTTGAGACGCATATCTATCGTCTGCGTCAGAAGATCGAGCCTGATCCGTCGAACGCGACGCTGCTGATTACGGAGGGGGGCGGCTATCGCCTCGACCCTGAAGGCGGCGCTGCGAAACTCTGAGTCTTGGAGTCTGCCTTCAGGGCTGTCTTGCGGGTGAGGGGAGATTCCGGGGCTTTTCTCCGGCTCTCCTTCCGGGAGAAGGCGGCTTTTGTGAAACCGGATTGATTGCAGGAAACGCGATGAAGGGGTGGTAGCCGCTTCATCGTTTTTTGCCCGCATAGTGTCCGGGACGGGCCGATAGCCCCTGCTTATGCTGACAGATCGATAACGACCGGCACGTGGTCGGACGGAGACGTCCAGTTTCGTGCTTCCCGCACGACTGTCATTCCGTCAAGAGCGTCCTGAAGGTCGGGCGTGATCCAGACATGATCGAGACGGCGACCGCGATTGGACGCCTGCCAGTCCCGGTTCCGGTATGACCACCACGTATACAGTTTTTCGGCTGGCGGAATGAAGTGACGCATCGCGTCCACGAAACCGGTTTCCATCCAGTCGGTCAGTCGTGTCGTTTCGGGCGGGGTATGACTGACGACGTTCAGAAGTTGGCGGTGACTCCAGACGTCATTCTCCAGGGGGGCGACATTCAGATCGCCTACGATCACGGAGCGCGTCAGGTGATGGGTTCTGAACCAGGCCGTCACCTCATCGAGAAATGCAAGCTTGTGAGCGTATTTCGGGTTCAGTTCCGTATCGGGAACATCACCACCGGCAGGCACATAGAAATTATGGATTTCGACCGGTCCGCCGGCGCCTTTCACGCGGGCTGCCACATGCCGGCAGTCTCCTTTCTCGCACCAGTCCGGAGTGTCGTCGGAAGGCTCGAGCGCGTGGCGCGACAGGATTGCGACGCCGTTATACCCCTTCATTCCGCGCCGGATCTGGTGAGGGTAGCCCAGTTCGGCGAGCGCTGTTTCGGGGAAAAGGGGGTCGGGGACCTTGGTTTCCTGAAGGCAGATGACGTCTGGCGCAAGGTGGCGGATGAGATCGCCAAGCAGCGGAAGCCGGAGACGCAGGGAGTTGATGTTCCAGGTGACGATACGCATGGGACAGGGGCATCGCTTATCGGCGGGCGCAGGGCAAGAGCGATTTCTCCGGTGCTGGCATCCACGGGATGTTTTCCGGGGGAAAGGAAATTCGGGGTTCGCACGGCTACGGTGGGGATCACCGCGCCCTGACTCCGGATCTGTTTGTCATAATGGTTTCCGGAGACGGGTGGCGTTTCGGTGATTCGGGAGCGTTTTTCCCTGTTGTGCGTAATGATAACGGGGGCTTTTCTGGCGTTTGTATCCTTTGCAGATACAGGCGTAGTGGCTTTTCGGGGCTTTGCCCCGGACCCCACAAAGGGACGCGGTCCCTTTGATCCCGGTTTGTTAAGAGACTGTTTCAAAAGCTTCACCGGGATAAAGCCTTTCATAACATACGAATAATATTATGTTTTTTGTTTCACTTATCCGCTCATCTCAGCCGGTCTCAAAAAAAAGCGCGCCGCGACAAACCTTTGATAAAAAACAATAAAAGTTTCTGGGTGTCGCCTTTTTCCCAAAAAGGCGGCGTCTTCTGAAGCTTTTAAAAAAGCTTCACCAAAAATTTCGTTACGATTTAAAGGAGATTTCACAGGAAGGCTTTTGAAACAGCCCCTAAGATAAAACAGCCTCTGAGATAAAGAGGTGCAGAACAGCGTCCGGCTTTGTCTCCTGTTTGCAAAAGCCATAAACGCCTTTTCAATCGATGATTGTGGAAGGTTCTGTCAGGGCATGTGCATAAGATGCTGCCGACCGGATAAACCGGCTTGCAAATCCGTCTGGCAGGACCGATTTCTCAGTGATGATGACCTCCGATAATGCTGCCGATTCCAAAATTTCCGCTGAAGCTCTGACGCTTCACCGGTCTTTGCTCACGCTGGACAGTCATATCGATATCCCGTGGCCTGACCGGGATGATGCGTTTCTGGATACGCCCCGGCGTCACGTTGATTTTCCGAAGATGAAACGGGGACATCTGACTGCCGGCTGTTTTGTCGCCTATATTCCGCAGGGGACTGTCGATGCCGAGGGGCATAAGGCGGCGCAGGCTCAGACCATCGGGATGCTGGAGGCGATTAATGCTCATATGCAGGGCACCCGCGAAGGTCTGACGGCCCGGATCTGTCAGACGGCTGCTGAGATTGAGGCAGCCTTCAGGGACAATGTTCTGGCGGTCGTGCCTGGAGTGGAAAATGGCTACGGCATGGGTGAGGACATCAGCCTTCTCGCCCGGTTTCGGGATCTTGGCGCCCGGTATGTGACGCTGACCCATAACGGGCATAATGCGCTGGCGGATTCAGGTCAGCCCGACCGGCGCCTTGGTGACGCGGAGACCCGGCACGGTGGCCTTTCAGCGCTGGGCCGGGAGGCGATCGCGGAGATGAACCGCCTGGGGTTGCTGGTGGATATCTCTCATACGTCCCGGGACACGATGTTGCAGGCGGCGGAAGTGTCGTCGGTGCCGGTGGTGGCGACTCATGCCTGTGTGAGGGCTTTGTGTGACCATCCGCGCAATCTGGATGACGCGCAGCTCGATGCGCTGAAGGCGTGCGGCGGGCTTATTCAGATTACCGCTGTGAGTGGTTTTCTGCGGCCGCGTGCGGAGCTGGGAGGGCGACGGGCGACCGTGTCGGAGTATATGGACCATCTGGATTACGTTGTAAGGCGCCTTGGGCCGGAATATGTCGGGATTTCCTCCGATTTCGACGGGGGCGGCCAGCTTGATGGCTGGGAAAATGCGGCCGGTTCTCCGGCGTTAACCGCGGAGCTGATGCGGCGAGGATATGACCGGAGCGAGATTGCTGCGTTCTGGGGAGGGAATTTCCTCAGGCTGCTCGAAAAAGCGGATCGGGAAGCGTGTCGCTGACGTGAGGGGCTGATGTGATGATCCGGGCCATCAGCCGATCGCAAAGGGGCGATGGAGGCGTATTTCGCCGTGACCCGGAACCGGCAGGGCAGCCGTATGGTGATCGTCCGGAGGCGGGATTCGGGTCGGAAGACGCAGGCGATACGGGAGTGGAACAAACCGGGATCACACAGCCGGCGGACTTTCTGTGGCTTCCGGTGAATTTTGTCCACGTCCGGGATTGACTCGCAGTGATTTCAATCGCTTCCGGCGATTCGTCAGGTCTGGTGGGGACATTTGAAAAATAAACACAATGAAATCAAAGAGTTGATTGTGGTGTCTAAAATTTATGCAATCCAAGGTCCGGGGCGGAAATCCGGGGCGTCCATCAATCTGTCATCTTACGCTCCACAGAGTTATCCACACTTTCGGTGGATGATTTGTCATGACTGACGAAACCCCTCAGGCGACTGCGGATCAGGCCGGATCGACTCCGGAGGAGAGGCCGGTCGCGGATGGCTCAGCCAGTCCGGAGACTCTTCCGGTCGTGAAGGGTGTGGAAGCCATTCAGGCGGCGCTGCGGACCATGCCGCTGTCGCCTGGCGTCTATCGGATGGTCGGGGCGAAAGGGGAGGTGCTGTATGTCGGGAAGGCGCGCGCGCTGAAAAAGCGGGTGACGTCTTACACGCAGCTGTCCCGTCTTCCTGAGCGGCTGCGTCGCATGGTCTCCGAGACGGTCTCGATGGAGATCGTCACGACGCATACCGAAGCCGAGGCGCTGCTGCTCGAGGCCAATTACATCAAGCGCATGAAGCCGCGCTTCAATATTCTGCTGCGGGATGACAAGAGCTATCCGTGGCTCGTTCTGACGCGGCAGCACGCGTTTCCGCAGATCGCCAAACATCGCGGCAAAATGGAGAAAGGGGCCAGTTATTTTGGTCCTTTTGCGTCCGCATGGGCTGTCAATCAGACCGTCAGTATCCTGCAGCGCGTCTTTCTGCTGCGCACCTGTTCTGACTCGGTGTTCTCGTCGCGCACGCGCCCCTGTCTGCTGCATCAGATAAAACGGTGTTCCGCTCCATGCGTCGACCGTATCAGTCAGGAAGACTACGATCATCTGGTGACGCAGGCGGAGGAGTTTCTCGAAGGCCATGACGCTGTGCTCAGGGCGGAGTTCGCTGCGGAGATGGAGCGGGCGGCGGAGGCGCTCGATTTCGAGAGGGCGGCCGTGCTCAGGGACCGGATCCGCGCGCTTGCGCAGATGCAGGAGTCCAATGTGATCAACCCTGCATCCATCAGGGATGGCGATGTTGTCGCTGTCTGGCAGCAGGCGGGGCAGGCCTGTATTCAGGTGTTCTTCATCCGGGGCGGGCGCAATAACGGGAACCGGGCGTTCTATCCGGTGCATACGCGCGAGGAGAGCAGCGCGGATATCCTGGCGGCGTTTCTCGCCCAGTTCTATGACGACAAGCCGCCGCCGCCGCTGATCCTGGTGAATCACGATCTTCCGGAGGCCGCGCTGCTTGCTGAAGCGCTGTCGATCCGGCGCGGTCAGAAGGTGGAGATCCTTCGTCCGCAGCGTGGTGAGCGGCGCGAGGTGGTTGAGCATGCGGGCACCAACGCCCGTGAAGCACTTGAGCGGAAGCTGGCGGAGAGCGCGGGGCAGGCGAAGCTGCTGGAAGGCGTGGCCCGTGTCTTTGGGCTGGAAGCGCCTCCCGGCCGGATCGAGGTTTACGATAACAGCCACATTATGGGCACGCATCCCTATGGTGTGATGATTGTCGGGGGAGCCGAAGGGTTCGACCGGCGTTCCTATCGTAAATACGGGATCAAAGGTCCGATCACGCCCGGAGATGATTTCGCCATGATGCGTGAGGTGCTTGAACGGCGGTTTGGACGGACCTTGCGCGAGGCGGAGGCGTCCGGTGTGGCGGGGAGGCCTGAGGACTGGCCGGATCTTCTGCTGATCGATGGTGGCGCCGGGCAGTTTTCCGCTGTGCGGGAGGTGCTGGACGGGCTGGGTGTGAGGGATGTGAAGCTCGTTGGAATTGCCAAGGGGCCGGACAGGGACGCCGGACGGGAGTGGTTCTACACCGGAGAGGCGCCGCCCTTTCAGCTCGAACCGCGCGATCCGGTCCTGTATTATCTGCAGCGGCTGCGGGATGAGGCGCATCGGTTTGCGATCACGACGCATCGGGCCGGGCGGTCGAAGACGCTCGTAAAGTCCGAGCTGGACGAGATCCCGGGTATCGGGCCGGCCAGGAAACGTGCATTGCTGAACCGGTTCGGTTCGGCGCGGGCGGTCGGGCAGGCTGGTCTGAGTGAGCTTGAGGCGGCGCCGGGGATTAACCGGGAGACGGCGCGGGCGATATACGGACATTTTCATCCGGAACGGGCGCCCTGAGGGGCGTTCTCTGGGGTGTTCCGGCCGGAAGCCGGGCTGAACCGGTGCGGGATATCGTGGGATGGATGAGAACGCCCGGTAAGCCTGTCATGGAATTGCCACCGCGATGGGGGCACTTATGCGTGACAGACCGTTCCGGCCATGGGTGAACTGGAGTATCGTAGTTCCGATGATAACCGATCTGCCTAACCTGCTGACGTTGTCGCGGATCGTCGCCATACCGCTTCTGGTCGCGCTGGTCGCGATTAACCGGCCCGGCGCGGCGGCGGCGGCGTGTCTTCTGTTCATTGTCGCGGCCGTGACGGATTATTTTGACGGTCATCTGGCGCGGTCCCGCAAGCAGCAGTCGGATCTGGGGCGGATGCTTGATCCGATTGCCGACAAGCTTCTTGTCGGTGCGTCGCTGATGGTGCTGGCCGGGCTGAACCGGCTGGATTACGGCGCGCTCTGGCCGGCCATCGTGATTCTGTGCCGGGAGATCCTTGTCAGCGGTCTGCGGGAATATCTGGCCGGAACCCGGATCAGTCTTCCCGTGACGCGGCTGGCCAAATGGAAAACCGGCTTTCAGATGACGGCGATCGGCTTTCTGCTCGCTGGTGACAGCACGGGAGTCCTTCTGGGGATGCCGTGGCTTCCTGTGGGTCTGATGGGATCGGTGATGCTCTGGATTGCGGCGGTTCTGACTCTGATGACGGGATGGGATTACCTGATCGCGGGACTGCGGCACGTTGAACAGGCGACGCCCGTGACAACGCTTGATTCCGCTCCCTGAGAAGAATTCAGCCAGTTTTGTGAAAACCGGATGTGGTGCGCATGTGATGTGGCTGTACAGTGCCACTCCGCCGGTAAAGATGTGATGAGAGTGTATTGCTGGTAAGTGCTGATTTACCTTGGGCTGTCACACTTGTATCAAGGGGCCGGCAAGAGCGTGGATACCGCGCACAGGCCAATTGAGACGAGGAAAGATTAATGCGGAAAGCCGCTCTTATGGCGTCACTACTGGTGTTGAGCGGATGTTCCGGCTTTGACAAATGGCTGACTGATACGGCGACGCTGCCGGGTGAGAACCCCAATGCGCCTCATGGTGACTCCGAAACGATCCGTCGGGTCCGCGGGTATGGTTACGCGGAAACTCCCCTGCTGCCCGAGAGCGGAAATATCTGGCCCGGTGCGCCTAAGCCGCTGCCTTCGCTGTCAGACGTGGCGGCCGAGCGCGATGCTGTTCCTGGTTCCGGCCCCAGGGGAGAACTGCCTGACGGGGGAAATCTCTCGATGGGCGAGGACACCGACAACAGTTTCTCCGGAGCGGGGCTTCCGAGTCAGGAGCCGGATGTGGCGCAGAAATTCGGAGCCGGCAAATCGGCGAATTCGACAATCGAAATTCCGAATGGCGACGGCACGACGACGATCATTCATCCGGATGGCTCGATCAGCACCGTGAAATCATCGACTGTTCATCCGGCGGGAGCTAAGAACAGCAATGGTAAATCCGCGGCCGGTGCGGACACGCCGGCGGCTCCGGCGCACTGATCAGTCGCGCCGACGTTTGCGGTGAACCGGCGTCTGTCGTGGTCGCACAGGGGAATGGAATGAGCGGCACAGTCACGATTCTGTATTTCGCGGCCTTGCGGGAGCGTGTCGGTCGTGGACGCGAGGTGGTTCCGTTTGGGGATATGCCGACTGTTCGCGCGCTGCTTGAGGCGAGGCGCAGAGAGGATGCCGGATTTAATGATGCGTTCTCCGGGCCGGGTCAGGTGCGGGTTGCCGTCAATAAGGTTCTGGCGGATTTCTCAACACCCCTTCATGCCGGGGATGAGGTGGCATTCTTCCCGCCTATGACGGGAGGATAGGCGCGGGTTCCCGCCATGCGTAACCCGTTGAGGAGCCTGTGATGTCCGGATCATCTCTGAGAATTGCTGCAGTGCCGCGTGTGAGGGTCCAGGACGATCCGTTCGATATCGCGGCGGAGATGGAATGTCTGCGTCAGGCTTCGGTCCTGGTGGGCGGGATCGGTTCTTTCATCGGGGTCGTGCGTGGCGGTGGCGGTCTGGTGGCGCTGTCACTGGAGCACTACCCGGGCATGTGCGAGCGGATACTCACCGATCTCGCAACGGAAGCGACTGAGCGGTTTGATCTCTGCGGATGCACGGTCATTCATCGCGTGGGGCGTCTTCTGGTCGGTGAACCGATTGTGCTGGTTCTGGCGGCTGCCGCGCATCGTGCCGCGGCTCTGGATGCGACACGGTTTCTGATCGACCGTCTCAAGACCGGGGCGCCGTTCTGGAAGTCAGAGGAGTTTGACGATGGCCGGTGTCGATGGGTTGAAAGCTGCGCCGGGGATGAGGAAGCGGCTGCGGGATGGTAGCCCGCGGCTGGCGAAAATAGTTTCAGTATTCCGCTGAGCGGGGATTCCCGGCCTGTTCTGTAACGGGGCGGGTTGTCAGCCGTGCCATGCGGGGTCGGCGGCGCCAGGACGAATGCCGGATGCCGGTTTCAGGGTTCCTTCATAGCCCTGAAGAAGTGTCGGAGCCCAGGCGACGATCCACTCGTTTACGGATTCGATAAAGCGGCTTGTAAATGGTGATCGGCCGACCCCTGCTTTTGTCCAGTCGTCCAGTGAGGTGCTGAGCTTCGCGGTGCCTGGTTCGGCCGGACTCAGTGCGGTGATGACGGATTCAAAATTGATGCCGTTATCCGGGGCCCGGACGGCGTGCGACCAGAAGGCCACAACGAGGACCGGCGGCATCGGGAAGCCCATGACGCGCAGTCGCCGGAATGCCAGGCTGATTGCCGGAGACGCCCCGGCTTCGTCCGAAAGCGTTACGGTGTCGAAGGTGGCGATGCACTGCCTTGTGTTCTGTGTGGAGGGCAGCATCTGCCTCATATAGCTCCGGTCATCATGGCAATGAGATTCAAGCTCATCGCCCGCATCGGCCGGGATGGAGGCTGTGGTCGCATTGGCGATGATCACACCGGTCACCACGCCCCGGTCTGTTCTGACGAGAACATTGCTCGTCAGCTCACCGTGCGGGCCATCCTGGGTTGTTACGACGGGGTGCCATATGCCGGCCGGCAAGGGCAGCTGCCGTCCGGCAAACGGCAGAATATCCTGCAGTTCCGATTCGATCGGCGGCGCCGCGGCCATTCCGTTTCCCTGTGACGGCGCTGCGTCTCCGGGTGCCGGCGCGGGGCCATTCTGGCCGGGGGCGCCGGAAGAGGCTTCGTCAGGTGCGGGTGAGGCTGCGGGAGCGTCTCTGCCCAGCAGATGATCGACCTTGTGTGTCAGCTTCGCAAAGGGAGGGAAGACACGGACCAGCCAGGGGGCGGGGTAAAAGACAGTGATGGCTGTGAAGAAGACCATACTGAAAAGGGCAAGGCGCCAGAGTGGCGCCCGGCGCCAGAGGCGCGAGGCTGAGGACATGATGCTGCTGGTGTCAGGGTGTCAGATGGGCGCGGGCGGGGGAGACGGATTCATCGGCGATCTGGGCGGTGATGCCATCCTCGCCATTGGTGATGCGTACCATTTTCGCGCCCTGCTGGCGGGCGACGATCAGCGACTCGCTGATCATTTCTTCGATCGAGCGCACCAGATCGCGGGCGGAGGCGGCATCTCCCATCCGCATCTGGCGCCGCATGACCTCGACGAGAATAGCAGGGTCGATTCCGCCGGTTTCCACTTTCAGCCCGTAGCTTTCAATCATCGTCTCGATTTCAAGGGCCGAGACACGGGCGATATCCAGGCCTTTCAGAGCACGGAAGACAAAAATGCGGTCGAGGCGGTTCAGCACTTCCGGCGCGAAGCCGGCCTGACGAAGCGCCTCGACCGATTCGGCGCGCATTTTGTCCGGATCGTCGGAAAGGCGGTCGGCGATGCTGGTGAGGGCTTCGGTCGCGATGTTGGATGTCAGAACGAAAATGGACTGCACTGTTGAGACGTGAGCCCCGGTGGACGCCTCGGTGACGTAACCGTCATTCCAGGCAATCAGGAACTGTTTGAAGACATCGGGATGCGCTTTTTCGATCTCGTCGAGCAGAACGACCGCGTCCGGTTTTTCTTTCAGGCCACCGGTCAGCTTTCCGTAGGTGTCTGAGCCGACATAGCCTTTGGGAGAGCCAAACAGCTGGGTTGCGGCGTGCGGGCTGCTCATCTGCGTCATATCGAAATGCAGCAGCGGGCGCTCGAGCTGCCGGGCCAGCTGTTTCGCGAGATAGGTTTTGCCGGTGCCGGGCGGGCCGGCGAGAAGGAAGATACCGACAGGTTTGCCCCGGACATGCAGCGCGAGCCGACGACGCAGCTGGGCCGCCATATCCTCGCACACCTGATCCTGCCCGATAACGCGGGCTCTCAGATTGGCGGCGAGTTCCTCGGCGTCAATGGTTGTGTCCCGCTGCTCGCGCGCGAGCATTTCTTCAAGGGCATGCCGATTGGTGAGCCGCGCCAGAACGTCCATCATCCATCCCCGTCTGCGAAGTAGCCCTTTGCGTGCCATGCGTTCGGCACGCGTCTCGAATAACAGTCCGGCAATCGTAAACAATGCTCCTGCCGCTGCCAGCATCGGCCACACCGGTGCGCACCATTTCATGAAATGGTCCAGACTGGCGAGCGAAAGATGCAGACTGGCCGCGGCCTGAAGGCTCGCGAGCAGAAGAAAGACCACCATCATGACCGGCATGAACCGGTTCAGTGCCGGAAGCAGACCCTTCATAGCACGATTCTCCCGCCTGTGCGTGTCCTGATCTGTCCGGTCCGGCTCAGCGATCCATGATATGCTGACCCATGATATGCCGATACCGGGCTCATTGGGCTATCACGGTCAGGGTCAGGTATTCGTCGCGATGAATGGCTGGCAGTTCCATAGGTCCGAGTATCGTCAGCGCGCCGGCTGCAATGCCTGCTATGCCGGGGTCCGAGGCCGGGTTCACCTGAACCTCACCGCTGACAAGGATGGGCAGGAGGACGGAGACCGGTTTTTGTGACAGCGGAACGATGCGTGTCACGGGTCCGGACTGGACCGACACGGCTCCGCCGTGACCGCCGGCGTCGAAAAACGGCAGATTCACGAGGCGGTATTCTTTCCGTTTGATGCCGGCGAGAATTCTGGCCTGATCGGACGGGGAGTATCCGGCGTCACGCAGGGCTCTGGCGGCATGTTCAGGCGCGATGAGAGCGAATGCGCCTGCGATCTGAGGACCGTTATGGGTCGGGGGCGGGCTCTCCGTTGTCCGCTGCATCGCTGGCGGAGGAGGGGACGCCGCGTTCTGACCGGCGCTGTTCAGCCAGAATCCTCCTCCGGCCAGCAGGCTGATTCCGGCTATCGTCATCACCATGGCGCGCATTCCGCCGCCGGAGGTTTCGGCTTCCGGGCGGGCTTTGCGAAGAGGATCGGGCGGCTGACTCATGGCTGCGACAATCAGACATCGCGCCGCGAAGCTGTGCAAGAGAATAGCGTCATAAATTCCATGTAAGGTCGTGCCTTAACGTAACTGAATATGGCTCCGGCGCGTCTGTGCGGGTGGCGGGAAGTGCGCTCTCTTGCGGCTGGCCTGAAAATGCCCTAGACAAGCGATATTCCTTTCATCTTCCGCTTTTTTGGGGGGTGGCCCTAGCGGCCGCCTTTTTTGTTTTGGACGAAGATTTCTCGACGCATACGGGTCTTGAGGGCCGCATTGCAGAGCTGATCATGCCTGGACTGGCTGATCTCGGCTTTGAGCTGGTGCGCGTCGCTGTCCTCGGGCGTGACACGCCGACTGTTCAGGTGATGGCTGATCGCGCCGACGGGTCTCTGATCACCGTGGACGACTGTGAGCGCATCAGTTATGCGGTCGGTGCCATACTGGACGTTGAGGATCCGATTCCGGGCAACTGGACTCTGGAAGTCTCGTCTGCGGGGATCGACCGGCCGCTGACGCGGCCGAAAGACTGGGACCGTTTCGCGGGACATCTCGCGAAGGCGGAGGTTATGGTGCCGGTGAACGGCCGGCGCCGGTTCTCCGGTGTGGTTCTCGGCGCCTCGGAAGACGGTGGTCGTCTCCGTCTGGATGACGGGAGCGAGGTCGTTCTTCCGTTTCGTGAACTGCGTAAGGCGCGGCTTGTGCTGACCGATGCTCTGATCGAGGCGACGCGGCAGACGGCGCGTCCGGAAGCGCCGGCGGAGGAAGCCGGACCCGAAGCTGACGGGAAGAAAAAGTCTCAGCATCGCCATTAGGCTGTTATGCCGGGGTGGCGAAACTGTTTGTGTGCTATCATATGCGGACTGTCGGGGTCTGGCGGACGGAATGGTCCGGTCCTGAGGTTTGCGAAGTCTGACTGATGCAGTGTTCAGGCACAGTTTTCAGGGTCTGGTCTGTCTTGGAGTTCTGAAGAGTATGGATACCTCCGTTTCACGTCCCGAGCTGCTTCTGGTGGCCGACGCGGTTGCGCGTGAGAAACTGATTGACCGGGAAGAAGTTCTCGAGGCGATGGAGCAGGCCATCCAGAAGGCGGGTCGTGCGAAATACGGTCATGAGAAGGATATCCGGGCGACAATCGATCGCAGGACAGGCGAGGTCAGGCTGTCGCGGTGGACGGAGGCCGTGGAGGCGGTGGAGAATGAGGAAACTCAGATCCCGCTGCATATTGCGCGGAAGTTCAAGCCGGAGATTCAGCTTGGCGAGCATCTGATCGATCCTCTGCCGCCGATTGATTTCGGGCGTATTTCCGCCCAGACGGCTAAGCAGGTGATCGTGCAGCGTGTTCGCGAATATGAGCGGAAGCGGCAGTACGACGAGTTCAAGGACCGTGTGGGCGAGGTCGTCAACGGAACGGTCAAGCGGACCGAGTACGGCAATCTGATGGTTGAGATCGGCTCGGCGGAAGCGCTTCTGCGGCGGGATGAACTGATCCCGCGTGAGATGTTCCGCAACTCGGATCGTGTCCGCGCCTACATTTATGACGTTCGTGACGAGCCGCGTGGTCCTCAGATTTTCCTGTCACGGACGCATCCGGCCTTTCTCGCGAAACTTTTCGCGCAGGAAGTTCCGGAGATTTACGACGGCATCATCGAGATCAAGGCTGTCGCGCGCGATCCGGGATCGCGTGCGAAAATGGCGGTGATTTCCCGCGACGCCTCTATCGATCCTGTCGGTGCGTGCGTCGGTATGCGCGGATCACGCGTGCAGGCGGTGGTTGCCGAGCTGCAGGGCGAGAAGATCGACATTATTCCCTGGAGTCCGCAGGCGGCGACGTTTGTGGTGAATGCTCTTGCGCCTGCCGAGGTCTCGAAAGTTGTTATGGACGAGGACGCGGGCCGGGTTGAGGTCGTGGTTCCGGATGAGCAGCTGAGTCTGGCAATCGGACGGCGCGGCCAGAATGTGCGTCTGGCAAGCCAGCTGACCCGCTGGGATATCGATATCCTGACGGAAGCTGAGGAGTCGGAACGCCGTCAGGAAGAATTCCGTCGCCGGTCGGGTCTGTTTGTCGAGGCGCTCGACGTCGATGACGTCATCGCGGGGCTGCTTGTCACCGAAGGGTTCGACACGATTGAGGAGCTTGCATACGCGGACCCGGACGAACTGGCCGGAATTGAAGGATTTGACGATTCGGTCGTTGAGGAGCTGGTGCGTCGTGCTGAGGGCTTCCTTGTCCGGAAAGAGGAAGAGCTTGATACGAAGCGCGCCGAGCTGGGTGTGACGGATGAGATTGTCGCGCTGAATGCGTTCACGAATCAGATGCTGGTGACGCTTGGTGAGAACGGTGTGAAGACACTGGACGATCTGGCTGATCTGGCGGGCGATGAGCTGATCGAAATTCTCGGGACCGACGCGATCGACGAGGATGCGGCGAACGAAATCATCATGCTCGCCCGGGCTCACTGGTTCGAGGACGATGCGGGGCAGACGCCTGACGTCGCCAAGGAGGTGTCTCCTGAGCACGACGTCCGGCAATGAGCGCGAGCGCTTTTCAGACGTTATAGCGGCGTCGCCTTCGGCATCACCGGATCTGTCCGGTCACGATGATGCTGATGAGGATAACGAGCATGGATCACTGCGCCGTTGTGCTGTAACGCGTGAGCGTATGGCTCCGGCGGTGATGCTGCGTTTTGTTATTGGTCCGGACCGGAATGTGGTCCCTGATCTGAATGCGCGGCTGCCCGGACGGGGAATCTGGTTGAGTGCCCGCCGGGATGTGCTAGAAACCGCCCTGACTCGTGGAGTCTTCGCGAGAGCTGCGCGGGGACATGTTGTAATCCCATCTGATCTGCTGGCTGTGGTCGAGTCCGGGCTTTTACGGCGCGTGGTCGAGATTCTCGGTCTTGCCCGGCGGGCCGGTCAGAGTGTGAGCGGTTATGCCAAAGTCCGGGAATGGATCGAGGCTCGGCATGCCGGACTGATTGTGCAGGCATCGGACGGAAGTCCCGATGAGTGTGCCCGGCTTCTGTCCGGCGCACGCGAGCTGCCGGTTGTCAGGCCTCTGGTGGCGTCGTCGCTGGGGCATGTTTTTGGTCGCGAGCGGGTTGTGCACGCGGCGCTGCGAAGGGGGGCACTGGCTTCCCGGCTGCAGCAGGAAAGTGAACGTTTTGCAGGGGTGGCCGGTGCGGTCATGCCGTGCGCGTCGGGTATCTCCGGCGATCGGGTTGAACAGGCGGATAAATGAGCGAAGGCAACGATCAGGATCAGGGTAAGGGACGTCTGTCCCTGCGGCCGGCGGGCCGTTCGGAGGTAGGGCACACGGTCGACGCTGGATCCGTGCGCCAGAGCTTCAGCCATGGTCGTTCAAAGGTAGTCCAGGTCGAGGTCCGTAAGAACCGTAAGCCCGCTCCCGGTGCACCGAAGGCCGGTGTATCTGGCGGCGGACGCGGTGCCGGCGGACGCGCGGGTGTGAAAAAGGGGCTGACGGACGCCGAAATGGCGGTACGTCAGCGCGTTCTTGACGAACAGCGTCGCGAGGCTGCGCTTCGTGAAGCCCAGCGCGTAGAGCAGGAAAAGATCCAGATTCTTTCCGCTGCCGAGGAAGCGCGCAGACGCGAGGAAGACGAGCGGCGGGCTGCCGAGGAAAAGGCGCGCGAGGAAGCTGAGGCGAAAGCCGCGGCTCAGGAAACGGCCGCGAAGCCGGAGCCAGCCGAAGCGCCGGTCGAGGAAGCTGGTCCGGTTGTCTCTGACAAGCCGATTCCGGGCGTTGTGACTCTTGCGCCGCCGCCGGGCAGGCTTCGGCCGCTGGCCGAGCGCGCCATCATGCCGGCAAAGCCGCTTGTTCAGACCCGTCCGGCGGCCGCTCAGCCGCCTGCGGCGCCTGCCGGCGAGACGCTGCGTCTGCGCAGTGGCCGTGATGGCGAGGATGATCGCCGCGGTCCGTCCCGCAAGGGACCGGTTGTTCCCGCCCGCAAGGGACCTGGTGCGGCAAAAAAGGATACCGGGCGCCGGTCCGGGCGAATCGATGTTCAGGCCGCGATCGAAGGTGATGACGATAAGACGCGGTCTCTCGCGTCGGTTCGTCGTCAGCGTGAACGCGAGCGGCGCCAGGCGGAGCTTGAGCGGCTGCGGACGGATCAGGTCCGTGTGGTGCGTGACGTGATTCTGCCGGAGACGATTACGGTTCAGGAACTCGCCAACCGTATGGCCGCGAGACAGGGTGAAGTGATCAAGGCGCTCATGAAAATGGGCGTGATGGCCACTGTGACGCAGTCGATCGACGCGGACACGGCCGAGCTCGTGGTCGAGGAGTTCGGACACCGGGTGCGGCGTGTCGCCGACAGCGATGTCGAGATCGGCATCAAGGGCATCGAGGATACGGAAGAGGATCTGCAGCCCCGTCCGCCGGTCGTGACCGTTATGGGGCATGTTGATCACGGTAAAACCTCGCTTCTCGATGCTCTGCGCACGACGGATATCGCGGCGGGCGAGGCCGGTGGCATCACGCAGCATATCGGCGCCTATCAGGTGCAGCTCGCTTCCGGGGCCAGGATTACGTTCATTGATACGCCGGGCCATGAAGCCTTTACGGCGATGCGGGCACGCGGCGCGTCGGTGACCGATGTCGTCGTTCTTGTTGTCGCGGCGGATGACGGTGTGATGCCGCAGACGATCGAGGCGATTAAGCACGCGAATGCGGCGGATGCTCCGGTGATCGTCGCCATCAATAAGATGGATAAGCCGGGCGCCAATCCGGATCGTGTCCGTCAGGATCTGCTTAGTCACGGCATCGTGGTTGAGTCGATGGGCGGCGACGTTCAGGACATTGAGGTTTCGGCGCTTAAGAAGACGAATCTCGACAAGCTGGAAGAGGCCATTCTGCTTCAGGCTGAGATCCTTGATCTGAAGGCGAATCCTGATCGTGCCGCTGAAGGCGTCGTGATCGAGGGGCGTCTGGATCGTGGTCGCGGGCCGGTTTCGACTGTGCTTGTGCAGAAAGGCACGCTTCGGAAAGGCGATATTGTTGTCGCGGGAGCAGAGTGGGGACGTGTCCGTGCTCTTCTCGATGACCGTAATCGCCAGGTGGCTGAGGCTGGTCCGTCCATGCCTGTGGAAGTGCTGGGCATTACGGGTGTTCCTGAAGCGGGGGCTCCGTTCGTGGTCGTCGAGAACGAAAACCGGGCGCGGGAAATTTCGGAATTCCGTCAGCGGAAGATCAAGGAGCATGCTGTCGCGGGTCAGACCGCGGCGCGCGGCACGCTCGATCAGATGCTGGCCCGGATTCAGGCCGGCGCTCAGAAAGAGGTCGCTGTTCTCGTCAAGGCCGATGTTCAGGGATCGGCTGAGGCTATCAAGGCCACGGTTGAGAAGCTCGCTCACGAAGAGGTAGCCGTTCGCGTTCTGAATGCGACGGTCGGTCAGATCACCGAGAGTGACGTTCAGCTTGCCAAAGCGTCTGGTGGCATCATCATTGCTTTCAATGTCCGTGCGACATCGCAGGCAAGAGAGATGGCGCAGCGCGACGGGGTGGATATTCGTTATTATTCGATTATCTATCAGGTGGCGGACGATATCGAGCAGCTGGTCAAAGGGAAAATCGCGCCGAAACATCGCGAGAAATTCCTTGGCTACGCCGAGATCCGGCAGGTGTTCAATATCACCAAGGTTGGCAAGGTGGCCGGCTGTTACGTCACCGAGGGTGTGGTCAAGCGCGGATGTGGCGTTCGTCTGCTGCGTGACGGTGTCGTCATCCACGAGGGCGATCTCAGTCAGCTGAAGCGCTTCAAGGATGACGTTAAGGAAGTCGCCCGTGGCTACGAATGTGGCCTGTCCTTTGCGGGATATAATGATCTGCGTGAAGGCGATGTGGTTGAATGTTTTGAGATGGAGCTTGTTCCAGCGTGAGCCGGGGATCTTATCGCAAGGCAGAAGGAAAGGGGCCGGCGGGGCGACTCGCCGGCCTCGCCGCATCGGGGCCGTCTCAGCGGCAGCTTCGGGTAGCGGAAGAGGTGCGCCGGGTTCTTGCCGAGCTTTTTGCGCGGACGGCATTTCGTGATCCGGATCTTGCCGGAGTGACTATTACCGTCACTGAAGTCAGGATTTCGCCTGATCTCAGGCACGCGACCGCATTCGTGGCGCGGCTTGGCCGGACCGATGTGGAAGCGGTTCTGCCTGCTCTGAAACGTGTTGCGCCTTTTCTGCGGACGCAGCTTTCTCATACGCTTCGCCTGCGCAGCGCGCCGGAAATCCATTTCCAGCCGGATACGGCGCTGGATTACGCCATGGAAGTCGATGCGCTTTTGAGGAAGCCTGAAGTTCAGCGTGACCTGAAAGACTGATTTCCGGCTGCGTCCGGTCGTTTTCGCCGCAGAACTCGTGTTGGGGTTCTGAACAGCCGGTGCTTCAGGCGTTTTATTTTCAACGGATTGTTTCGGATTCTGCCTGTTCTGAGCAGTCTTATTCCGCAATTTTCTATGCCGGAACCTGATCTGACCGGGTATGCGAGCTGCGGGACTCGAACCCGCACGTCCTTTCCGGACTCGAGATTTTAAGTCTCGTGCGTCTACCATTCCGCCAAGCTCGCCGGAGGCCGTGCGGGTTCTAGCATGGCCCAGGTCAGGCGGGAATAAGGAGCCGGCAGTGTTTTTTTAGCTGGCCGATGTCTTCGTTCCGGCATGCATCAGTGCGGCGCCATGCGCTTTAAGCCAGTTTTCCGCGTGAGTCCGATGCGGAGTCAGAGTGTCGACGAGTGCCCAGAATGCGGCGCTGTGATTTAAATGACGCAGATGCGCCAGTTCATGCAGGATGACGTAATCCTGCACGGCTGCTGGCGACATGATGAGACGCCATGAAAGCATGACACGGCCTGAGGCGGTACAGCTTCCCCAGCGGCTTGTGGTATCGCGAATGGCGATCTGTTTCGGCACGAGGCTGGTTCCGGAACTGAGTTCCGTGACGCGCGCGGTCAGCTTCTGTTTAGCGATCTGACGCAGAAAATCAGTGACCCGGCGCGGGATAAAGGCCGGATCTCCGCTTACGTGAATTTCGGTCTGTTCCAGCCAGGCGCCACCCCGGCCTTCAGCGTTGTGGCGAATGACGTAATCAGTGCCATTGATCGGGACGGTGCTCCCGGCCTCGAAACGCGGGCCGTGTGCCCGTCGCAGCAATTGCTTCTCGATCCAGGTCATATGGGTCCGGAGAAGCCTGAGTCCTGCTTCTGTCGTCGCAGAAGCGGGAAGTGTCACGACGATGCCCTGTGAGCGGGGGCTGACGCGGAGTGAAATGCGGCGTGCACGGACGGATCTGCGCCATTCGACCGGGACCGGGCCATTTTGTGTGGTGATGCTGCACGGCAGTGCGCTTCCTGATCGTCCGGAGGAAGGATCAGAAATGGTGGTCATTACCGGCCGTTTCTCCGGACCCGGGGCTGATGCCGGGCGGTGGCCCGTGAGTGAGTTGCCGGCATCGTTTCCGGATCTGTGGCGGGCCAGGTGACTATATAGTCCTCAAGCAGGCCGGCTTCACGTTCGCTGACACAGCGACCGGCGGCGGATATGCCGGCCTCGACGACAGTCTCCTGTGTTCCGGAGACAAGCGGGTGCCAGTCCGGGAGTGACTTTCCCTCGGCCAGGCGTCTGTAAGCACATGTGGGCGGAAGCCAGTCGATCGTCCTGACCATGGTGGGTGTGAGCGTTACACAGTCCTGCACCTTGCGATGCCGGCCCGGATAGTCTGTGCAGCGACAGGTCGCGGTATCGAGAAGCCGGCAGGATACATTGGTATAATAGAGCTTCTCGTCATCCTCATCGCGCAGCTTGTGCAGGCAGCACCGGCCGCAGCCGTCACAGAGCGATTCCCACTCGGTGGCCGACATGTCATCAAGAGATTTTGTTTCCCAGAAGGGCCGCGTCTTTGTCATGGGACTTATGATAAACGCGAAGCGGCCACTGCGGAAACAATCTTTCGGACGGACCGGGGCGACCTCCCGGAGACTGTTTCAAACGCTCCAAAGGGACAAAAACTTTCGTAACAAACTGAAGGTGTTATGGTTTTTTGAGTCCCGGCTACCTGCTTGTCTCAGCCAGGATCGAAGAACCTTCGGGACAAACCTTTAATAAAAACAATAAAAGTTTTTGGGTGCCGCCTTTTTTCAAAAAGGCGGTGTCTACAGAAGCTTTTTGAAAAAAGCTTCACCAAAAACTTCTTCCTGATTAATCGGAGGTTTCGTGGGCAGGCTTTTGAAGCAGTCTCTTAATTCCTGGCGAGTGGGGGGAACTGCTGAACGATAATATCGCGCGGGAAACGGTGGTGGGTGTTCAAAACCGGGGAACGGAAATTCGGGGGCAATCTGATCTGACGGGATACTGAAATCTGTCCGAAAAATCAGGAGAAATTCAGGCTTGTTCCGGGATGAGGTCAGAACGGCCGGGATGAATTAAAAATCAGGGCGTGTGAAAAAGAAGTGTACTGGCCAGCAGAATGGTCAGCAGGGCGCCCAGCCCCAGGCTGAAGAACAGGCGATAACGGAGCAGTGGAAACCACAGGATAGCGATGCGTCGGAGAGGTCCTGCGCCAAGTCCCTGCGCGGTGCGGGCCAGGCTGGGATGGGCTTTTGATAAGGCCGTCAGAATCGGAAGACTCAGGGCCGGGCTGAGCAGAATGCCCTGGATGACTGCGATCATGAGCATATGACCGGCGCTGCGGGTTGTTTCTGTGGGGCTGAGCAGAGATGGCATCTGAAAAGCGAGGACGGTCGTCGGAATCCAGAGCGCGATTGCCGCTGTGATCCAGAACTGTCTGCGTGGCAGAGCCAGGGTTGCGGCCGCTGTTGCCGTTGCCGAGATGAGAATGACTGCTGCGAGCAGGGCAAACGGGCCGTAAGCGGGCGAATGAAGAGGCATGGCGTGATCGTCAGCCCGTCAGTGTTCGCTGAGCCACTGGCTGAAGCGGGGCTGAATCACATTCAGATGGTCGCGCCAGAATGCGTTGTTCAGCGGAATGGCCGGTGGCATGTGAGGTATGGTCGCCGGGGGATGGCCTGTTGCCTGATTTACAGTGCTGTCCTCCGCAGACGGCATTCGTGCATTCAGAGTCTGTTTCTGTTCCGGTTGGGTAATCCATGTGCGCAGGGCGGTGATTGCGTCTGTGCCCGATGTCGCGCCATTGGATGTCGTGTCAGGCAGAAGGACCCAGTCGTAACTGATGCGGAACAGCGGGAATGTTGATACGCCAAATCCCGGTTCAGGTGTGGCGGCATTAATGCCGAAAATATCTGTCGTCGCCGCCATGCCCATCAGGGCTGCTCCGGTTGTCAGGATTTTCATCGCTTCGGCCGGAGTGTTCCACCAGACAACGTAGGGGCGGAGCTGGGTGAGGCGCCGGAATGCGCGGTCGATGCCGTCCGGTGTGCTCAGTACCCGGTAAAGGGCGTCAGGCGGGACGCCGTCCGAAAGGAGGGCTGCTTCCAGTGTGCCGCGCGGATCGGCCCGCAGGCCGCGCTTTCCCGGATGTCGCGCGACATCCCAGAAATCGGTCCAGTCCGGCTTTCCGTGAAAACGGGATGTATCCCAGGCGAGGGCAAAATCGAGAGACAGGGCCGGCACGGCGCAGAGGTTCGCGTCGCCGGAGGTGCCGGCGGCCGGGGTCAGAAAAACACCATCATGGCATCCTGCCGCAGCGACATCATCCGCGGCGAGAAGCAGGGCCGGGCCGCGTGGTTCCTTGCCGGTTCTGTGTTCGGGAGCCGGTAAAGTGCCGCTCCATGCGACGGTTGTAATGCGCTGACGGGTGCTGCGGGCGAATGGCGTCCACAGAACCTCGTTCAGGATCGAATTCAGAGCGCCGGGCGGAGCGCCGACGACGATGGTGTGGGGGTGCACGCGGCGAGCGCGAGTCGCCTGACCGGACGTTGTCGTTGTCAGGAGGCCGAGCGTGGCTATCAGAATGGCGCTTGCAGTACAACGAAATGCACGACGCGGGGGCCTGGCCGGTTTGTTCTGGCGTAAAAGGACGTACTGGGTCGCGCGCTGCAAGGTGAGGCCTGAATTCAAGACGATATCCGGGGAGGTTAACCCCGTTTCCCGTCGGACGGAAAGGCCAGGGCATTTTCTCCTCGCCAGGCGAGAAGAGCGGAACAGCCTGGTGAGATGCCCGGAGCCAGAGTGCCGGCAGGGCGATGAACGACGAGTTCTGTTCCGTCCGCAAGGCGGAAACGGAGCGCTGTGATATCGCCTGGTCTGGTGATTTCCGCGAGAGTTGCCGGAAGGCAGCCTTCTGTCTCCTCCTGGAAGCCGGACGATCCCCTCTGAAACAGGGGGGCTATCTGTCCGGGGCGGATACAGAGTTCGACAAGATCGCCCTCTGACAGAGACGGGTCTGCGACTGCGCTCATTTCTGCCCCGCAGGCGAGACGCACATCGGCGATGTCATCGCTGACGGAGAGGGCGAGACCCACCAGGACATTGGCGTCTCCCATTGCGGAGGCGATCCGCGCTGATGAGGGTCGTTCGATCAGCATGGCCGGAGTGCCGGTCTGCAGCAGGTCACCATCTGCCATGACGCCAATGGTGCTGGCGGCTGCGAATGCGTCGGATCTGTCCTGCGTGAGCAGAAGCGTGCTCAGTGAACGGGCGCGTCGGAGTCTGTTCAGACGCAGGTGGATGTCACGGCGTGTTTCCGTATCCAGTCCGGAGAAAACATCATCAAGGACAACGACCGCGGGGTCCGTGGCGAGCGCCCTCGCGAGGGCTGTCCGGAATTTGCAGCCTTCAGAAAGTGCGGGAGGACGGACGTCCGCCACGCTGTCGAGACCGAGAAGGGCGAGCCGTTCATTTGTAAGGCGGCGCAGATCTGAAGCCGGGATGCTTCTTGCCCGTAACGGGAAGGCGATATTCTGCCGCACGGTCAGATGATCGAACAGAATCTCCTGCCGGCTTACGATGGCGATTCCGCGAGAACCTGCGGGCCGGTCTGTAACGTTCTGCCCGCCGACGATGATCTGTCCGGATGTCAGAGGCCGGTAGCCGGCCAGCGTATCGACGAGAAGGCGGCGGGTATTGCCGATATCGGAAAGACCGAACAGCGCCAGACATTCTCCTTCCTGAAGAGAAAATGAGAGTGGGGAATGGCCGTGCGACAGCGCCGCCCCGGCGACGGAGAGCGAAAACGGGGGAGGAGCGGACGGGCGGTGACCCGCCGTGGTCGCGTACTGGGACATCATTGCTGGTAAGGAACCACAGTTAAAGATAAGCGTTAAGATGCCAGCCGGGTTTGCCAGATGTGCTGAACTCAGACCGGCAGACAGGTCACATTTGAGGAGCAGGGACATATGTCCGCTGAGAAGATCAAAAAAAATGCTGAAGCGACGGCCAGCGAGGCTGCGACGACCGCACGTGAGGAGCTGGAGTCTTTAAAGTCTCATCTCGAACAGTTTCTTAACCATCATGTGGTGCCGACTCTTTCTGATGCTGCGAACTCCGCTGTTACGAATGCGCGTGACATCGCTGAGCATCAGAAGAAGAGTGTTGAAACAAAAGTGAGCGCCAAACCACTGCTTTCTATTGGCATCTCTGCGGTTGTTGGGTTTGTCCTGGGCAGAATGTCGCGGTAAGGTCCGGCCCCGGGACGCCTTCTCAGGATGCCCGGGGCTGTGAGATGGAGCGAAGTACCTGTTCAGGGTGTTTTGCCGGACTCCGCCCCGGGCGCGTCGGAGGGGCGATTCGGAAACAGAACACCGGTTTATCTCTGATGCCGGTCTGAAGCAGGATGGCCGGGACGTATGCGTATTTTCGAAGCAGGCAAAGCCGCCGCAGTGGCGGAAGTGGAGCTCCTTCAGCAAAAGGCGATGCGTCTGGGCCGGCAGGCAGCTCTTCTTGTTGTGGCTGCCGTTATGGGTTTTTTCTCCCTGATCACCGCGCACGCTCTGCTCTGGGCGATATTCCTTTTCAAATTTGGTTTCGGGCCTGTCGGGGCGCCGGCCGCGGTATTTTTTCTGGATGCCTTTCTGGCCGTTGCGTTCCTGTTCTTCGGCCGGCGTTCCTATCTGCTGCCGGCTGAAGTCGAGGCCCGCATGAATCGTGACCGTCATGTCAATGAGCTGCGGCAGGCGGCGTCTATTGCGGCTGTTGCGACAACCGTGACCGGTCCTGTCGGGCGGTTTGCCGGTCGGAAGGTGTGGAATATCGTGTCCCGTCGGCGCCGCTGAGCGCTTCTTTCTTCTGATGATGCAGACCGGGCGGGCCATATGGCCCGCCTTTTTTATGGTGTTCATGTATTTTAAGAACAGGAGACAGAACTGGGCCTCTGTTCTTCACTCCTTTCGGAATTAACAGATCGGGTTCAAAGGGACTGTGTCCCTTTGTGGGGCTCGGAGCGAAGCCCCGGAAAACTGCTCTGTCATGACAACAAAACACACAAACACTTTTTTGTGCCGGCAATCTTTGGCTGTGCCCGGGTTAAGCGAATTGTCTGTTCCGCCTGATAACGGGGTCTTGCTGAAGCCTAATAATTAGCATACGAACAGTTTGTCTCCTTTCTATATTGAGAGCCGGGCTATCCTGCTGTGTGCGAGTCTGTGTTGGATACTCATGAAAACATTCAGGATCTGACCCTGCTCAGGCGCCGCTTCGGGCATCGTCTCGCGCGTCTGGCGACTCTCTGGCGACGCGATATCGATCATGATCTGCGTCGGTTCAATCTGACGGATGCGACATGGCGGCCTCTTTATTATCTCCGGTCATTGCCACAGCCTGTCAGGCAGACAGACCTCGCGCGCGCTCTTTCCGTCGAGGGGCCGTCCCTCGTGCGTGTGCTTGATGTTCTTGAGAAACAGGGGCTGGTGTCCCGCGATGTTGATCCGGATGATCGCCGGTCCAAGCTGATTACCCTGACCAGTTCGGGGGCGGCGATGGCAAATCATGTTCTGCAGGCCGCCGATAAGGTTGGAAGCCGGTTGCTGGCGGGGGTGTCGGACGGAACTCTGAGGGAATGTCTCGGAGTTTTTGACCAGGTGTGGGCCGCGCTTCAGCGCAGCCGGGAGGCGGAAGATCCTGGTCCGGAGGTAGGGCGCCGGGTAAGCTCGGAAGCGTCGGAGCGCGCGTCGTGACGGACTCCGTTGCTGTTTCTGAAACCGACGCTGGCCGCCTGTTGCGGCGATTTCGTGAGCTGGGCAACGCCATTGACAGGGAGTGGCGTTACGACTGGGCGCGTCTTGGTCCGACATTGCTCTACGCGACTCGCGTTGCGCTTTCTGTCGGGCTGGCCCTGTGGCTCGCTGGTTTTCTGATGCTCGATCAGCCGATTTCGGCGGTGACGACCGTTCTGATCGTCGCGAACCCGACGCCCGGCGCGCTTATTTCGAAGAGCGTCTGGCGTGTCATCGGGACAATAATCGGGGCGACATCCGGGATCGCGCTGATGGCGGCGTTTCCGCAGCAGCCTCTGCTTTTCTTTGCCGGGCTCGCTGTTCTGATCGGAGCGGCCTGTTGTGTCGCCACTTTGCTGCGTTTTTACCGTGCGTATGCGGCCGTGCTGTCAGGCTACACGATCATTATCATATCGGTCAGTGCTTTCGGCGATCCGGACCGGATCTTTCTCAGTGCGATGTCGCGATTGTCGGTTGTCGTTGTTGGCATTGTCAGTACGGCGATCGTTTTCCAGATCACCTCGATGAAGAGCCCCAATACGGCGGCGGCGCGGATAGAACTGCTTCTTCGCGACGTTCTGTCCCAGTTCGCGCTGCTCTCTCCGACGGAGCAGGACGTCGAGGCGCCGCGCTCCGACGAGGTCGGGCAGGAAGGTGCGTTCCGGGAGATGGGCACTGCCGCGTACGGTGCGCGGGCACGTCTTCTGGCGCAGGCGGCTGCGGTGACGGAGGCGATCGAATATGCGTCTTCGGTCGATTACGAGGTGAGCCGCCGGTCGGCCGCTCTGCATGAAGGCGTGTCGCGACTGCTTGGCCTGCTCAGTGCTCATCATGCCGCCTGGCAGCAGCTCCCGCCGGGTGACTCCGGACGTGTCATCAGAGCCCGGATGATTTCGGGCACGCTGATGCGGGAACTGGCGGATATGCCGGCCGAGACGCTGCTGCATGCTGATCCGGCTCCGATTCGGGAGCGGATCAGGGATGCTCTCGTCAGAATTGAGGAGCTTGCGCGGAAAACGCCGGATCTGCTCGGGCTTGCGGCCATTGATACGGAACGGGATATCGTGGTTCAGCTGGGTCTGGCGGTGGATAATCTGTCGGATGTGGCCTGGCATGAGCCGGGCGTCAGGCTCATGCCGTTATTTGAGTGGCCTGCGGCGCTCCGTAATGGTGCGCGCGGCATGCTCATAACGCTGCTCGGATGCCTGATGTGGTATATTCTGCACTGGTCGTCCGCTCCGAGTATGCTGGTCTATCTCATTGCGGCATCATGTCTTCTTGCCACGGCGCCTTCGGCGACGCGCGGCGCTTTTATGCTGGCGTCCGGAACGGCTCTGGCTGTTCCCGGCTGTTATATTTTTCAGACCTTCCTGCTGCCCCGGACCGATGGATTTCCGCTTCTGTGGGTCTCGCTTGTCGTGTCGCTGCTGCCGGGAATCTGGATTCAGTTCCATCCGAAATATGCCCTGCGCGGGTTTGGATATGCGGTGTTTTTCAATGTGATGGCGCGTGTCCAGAATCCGGTGCGGTACGATGACATCGCGTTGCTGAACGGATGGTTCGCCTTTCTGATCGCGGCGGCTCTTCTGACGCTCGTGTTTCGGGTGATTCTTCCCGCTGACCAGCGTCTGGATGTTTCAAGGCTCATCACGGCGCTGTGCCGGTCGGTTCAGAAATTTGCCGCGCTGCCGCTCCATAAAAAGGTCAGCTGGCCGGGCTGGGAGTATCTTCAGATGCAACGGGTGTTGCGTCTTACCCAGCGGCTGTCCTTCGTTGATACGGGTGCGCGGGTGTTTCACGTTACCGATGCGGCGCTTGCCGCTGTGGCGCTGGGGCGGGTTGTCATGCGATTGCGGACGCTGCTGCGTGAGGGGGATGCGACGCCGGATGAGAAGGAGATTGTCATGCGGGCTCTGGCGTCTTTACGCGGGCTGAGACGTGATCCTCTGGCGACGGCGGAATGTCTGCGCGCATCGGCCGCAGCGATAAAGCCCGGTCTGCGGCAGGTCGTCCGGCCAGCCTCCGGAGTGTCTTCACAGTCCGGGCAGGACATCAGACCGGCAGCGCTTTCCGGGGAGCTGCAGGGTGATGACGACGGCATTTCAGCAGCCCCTGGAGCGGGGGCGGATGGACGTGAGGCTGTTCTGGGCACCGCCAGACGCATGGCAGCCTGTCTTGTACAGGCGGCACAGCTTATCGACGCCGCGCCGGGTTTCTTCCATAAGGAAGGACCAATGCAGCAGAGCGCGGATCATCCCCGTGCTCATACGGATCTGCGCCTGTTGACCACACCATACCCGAGACGCCCTGACCCGAGAGCTGCCTGATGCTGACCGAGTTCAATCTGTTCGGCGTATTCATGGCGCCGATTGTGGTCTACGCGCTCGCCGCGCTGCCCGTTACGATGTTTGTGCGATTTCTGCTCTGGTCGAGCGGAATCATGCGCTGGTTCTGGCACTTCGCTCTTTTCGAGGTTGCGCTTTATACGTGCATCCTCTGTCTTCTCGTTCTCTATGTCTGAGCCGTTTCTTCCGTTTAGAGGTTTTTGAGTCACCGCAATGCCGCTGCTCCGCACTCTGATCCGCGTGATTTTGACCCTGGCGGTCGTCTCGCTGGCTGTCGTCCTCGGGATCACCCTGTGGAACACATATATGATTGCCCCCTGGACGCGTGATGGCCGTGTCCGCGTCTATGTCGTGGATGTGGCGCCCGAAGTATCGGGCACGGTGGTGCAGGTTCCGGTTGTGGACAACCAGTTTGTCCATAAAGGCGATCCGCTTTACGTGCTTGATCCGGTCCGGTTCAGGCTGGCGATCCGGGAAGCGCAGGCGCGGCTTGACGGCGCGCTGGAAGATCTGAAGCTCAAACAGAATGATGCGCGGCGTCGTATGGGGCTGTCCGGTATTGTTTCGGCTGAAGAGCAGGAAGTCTTCAACTCCAGCGTCGCGACGCAGATTGCGGCGGTCGATGCGGCGCGCGCGGCGCTTGATGTGGCGAAACTGAATCTTCAGCGGTCGGTGCTGTATTCACCGGTGAACGGATTCATAACTAACCTGAATCTGCGTATCGGTGATTATGCGACCGCCGGACAGGCGAGGCTTGCGGTCATCGATTCGGATTCGTACTGGGTCTATGGTTACTTCGAGGAAACGAAGATGTGGGGCGTCCATGTCGGGGACGTCGCCCGCGTGAAGCTGATGGGATATAAGCAGATCATCCCGGGGCACGTTGTTTCCATTGCCCGCGGTATCAATGATACCAACGGAAACCCGGACAGGCTCGGTCTTCAGGATGTAAATCCTATCTTTACCTGGGTCCGTCTCGCGCAGCGTATTCCTGTTCGTATTCATCTGGACACCGTGCCTGAGGGCGTGACGCTGGCTGCGGGTATGACAGCGACGATCAGCGTCGGGCCTGAGTCGAAGAGCCGTCGTGGCAAGCTGACCACCTGGCTGCAGGATCACTTGTGAGCCAGCGGACGCGATGATGGACAGAATGATGGTTGCCGGGAATTCGACGGTTGCAGAGTTCACGCCGGATGGATCGGAGTCACCTGTAAAGCCGGACCGGCCGCGGGCGGCGTGGCGGACGCGCATCGCCGGGCTGCGGAGACGGGCGGTTCTGTTTCTCTCGGCAGGTTCCCTTCTTGCCGGCTGTTCGGTGGGACCGAATTTTCAGCCTGACCGGATGAAGCTGCCTCAGGGATTTACCGAGGCGGAGGAGGAGCATCCTGCCACGCCGGAAGAGATTGCCCATACCGATAAGGAAATGACGGAGTGGTGGGCGACCTTTAACGATCCGATTCTGACGAAGCTCGTCGAGGCGGCCATCAAAGGTAACTATGATCTTCAGATCGCCGGACAGAGAATTCTGTCCGAGCGGGCGATGCGTGACAAGGCTGCGTCGGCCTGGTATCCGCAGGTCGATGCCAATGCGGGTGGTGGTGATGCCCGGTATTCGCTGAATATCGATAACTGGCCTCTCCGTCCGGGGAACACCGCGAATCGTCCCGAAGCGTCGATGCTGACCTATGGCATGTCGGCGACGTGGGAGATTGATGTTTTCGGACGCATCCGGCGCAGTGTGGAGGCGCAGGAGCATGCCGTCGAAGCGTCGGTCGAGGGGCGCCGGGCGCTGCTGATGACCCTCCTCTCGGAACTGGCGAACGATTACATGCTGTTGCGTGTGACGCAGCTTCAGATTCAGATTGCCACGAACAATATCCGCGTCGCGCAGGACAGTCTTGATCTGACGAACCGGTTATACGCTGAGGGTCTGGGAAATACGCTGCAGATTGCTCAGGCGCAGGCCGAGCTTGATGCGCAGGTTGCTGCGCGCGAACCGCTGAAGACGCGTGTCTCTCAGGTGACGCATGCGATTTCCGTGCTGGTTGGCGAGATGCCGGGAACGCTTGAGGAAGAGCTGAAGGTTGTGAAGCCGTTGCCGGTTGTGCCGGCTTTTCCGGCGACGATGCCGTCGATTGTGATTGCGAACCGGCCCGACATCAGAATGGCGGAGCGTGATTACGCCGTCGCGACGGCTCAGATCGGTGTCGCGGTATCGGATCTTTATCCGCATTTCGTGATTCCGCTGAATTTCAATCCGAATGCGTCGGCCATGTATCAGCTCTTCCAGGTCAATGCGATGAGCTGGCAGTTCCTGATGATGGCGAGTCTGCCGCTTGTGCATGGTGGTAAATACACCTCGGCGGTCCGGGCGGCGCAGGCGGCTGCGGAGGCTGCGCGCCTGCATTATCGCCAGACGGTTCTGACCGGCTTTAAGGAGGTCGAGGATTCGATGGCGGCGTGGCACGACGACATCGAATATTCGGAGCAGTTGCATAAAGCGGCGGAGGACAGTGCGCTGGCGAGTGAGCGGGCGCGCAAGCTGTATGCGGCGGGTCTGATCGGATTTCTGGATGTTCTGACGACTGAAAGAACCACTCTGAACGCGCAGAACGCGGAAGCGCTGTCTAAGCTTGAGCGTCTGCGTGATGCGGTCAATCTGTATACGGCGATCGGAGCGGGCTGGCGTGGGGCTCCTCTGACGAGCTCAGCGTTGCCTGTTTCACTGGAAACGCAGAATATCTGGGCCCGTGCGCTGAAGCAGTAAATAATGTCCGGACGGGTTACAGGCTGCCTCGGATAAAACGCCGGAATCGAGGGGAGCGTTATGCCGCCTGACGAACCAGATTATTTACGCCGCCTCGTGATTATTCTTGCGAGCTTTTTCGTCGGATTTACGCTGATTATTCTGTCAGGCTGGGATCTGATTTATAATCCCGGTTCCGGCGACGGGTGGCTGATCTGGTCTCTGCGGCGTCTTCCGCTCGTTCTTGGGGTGGGTCTCCTGCTGACGGGATTCCTCCTGCTCCGGAAACCGGTTGAAAACGATCCCTCGGTGCCATCGGACGATGTGGAAAATATCGACGGCGCCTGATCGCTGGTTTTACGAAGGACGTTTATGTCTTTTGCAAACAGGAGACAGAGCAGGGCTCTGCCCTGCACCCGGAATGGGCCGTCACGCGAAAGCGTGCTGCGCATGACGCCCCCCTTCACCCCCTTTAATTAACAAACCGGGATCAAAGGGACTGCGTCCCTTTGTGGGGTTCGGGGCAAAGCCCTGAAAATCACCGCGCCTGTGTTTGCAAAGTATATAAACGCTTACGAAGGGAGGGTCAGTCCGCGTGGTGGTCAGGCTGCGAATGGCAGTCTTTTTGCCAGGGCTGACAGTTTATGGCGCCGCAATTCGGAGCGGGCTTTACTGCCGGTTTCCATATAATTGAGCTGGATGGTGTATCGCGGGCCGACATAACGCCGGTGGCCATGCCAGCTTGTTTCGCAATTCGGAAACACCACCAGCGTGCCGCGGGTCGGGGAGATTTCCGCGGCGTAATTTTCCACGTCGTCAGGGCCTCGCAGAAGCCTCAGACAGCCTTCCTGTCTCTGAAAGGCGGCATCGGGCAGATTCAGATAAAGCAGGACGGTGACCCGTTTTGCCGTTGAATCGCGATGGATGCGTCCGTCCTTCTCGCGCGTGCGGCCGCGCATGGTCAGCATGACCGGCGCGTCGTGCAGATCGAGCCCGAATTTATCCGCGATCAGGTCCCGCAGTTCCGGTCCTTCCATCTGGGCGATGAGGTCTTTTACGAGTGGCGAGAGCGTAAGCGCATCCGGAGGGAAAGAGCCACCGGATGTGATCTGAGGAAGGGAGCCGTGCAGTGCCGTGAGATCATCCGGACGGATGAAATCCGGGACCACGATGTGCGGAAACGGATCTTCAGAGACAGGGGTTTTCTGTAATGCTGCATAATCGGGCCGCACCGAAGCTACGGGCATAATACGTCTCCGCATCGTCTTTCCGGACGCAATCATACGCTTCTGTTTTCTGCCTGTCACACGGGTAAGGGCAGGGAGACGGGCGCAGGGAAATCGCGGCCGGAAAGACGATGTTAACGGCTTTATAGGAGTGTTTCCGGGCTCGGACATAAGGGTCAGGAATGTACGCGGTCAGGCGTTTTATGAATGCGGCGGTGATTCGTGCCGTATGGCTCACGCCTGGGCGCGCCCGTGCCTATAGCGAGATTTTTGGCCTTTTTGGCTGGGCTCTCTTTCTGCTGATGCTGTTGCAGCCGTACTGGAACACCAGACAGGCCTCGGGGCCTCCCTTTGGGGATTTCATCAGCTTCTGGGCCGCATCGAAGCAGGTGCTGACGGGGCATCTCGCTGACGTTTATAATGCATCGAAGCATCATCTTGTCGAACTGGCCGAATTTCCGGAATTATCGTTCGGGGATGTTGCGTTCTTTTATCCGCCGACTTTTCTGCTGACATGCATTCCGCTGGCTCTGCTGCCGGTTCGCTTATCTGCCTCGGTATGGCTGGCGGGCGCCGGTATCGCTTTTGTCTGCGCGATCCGGCGTATTCTGCCTCAGTCCTGGGCTCTGCTTCCCATCGTTGCGTTCCCAGGTGCTGTTGTTGATGTGACCAACGGACAGAACGGGCTGCTGACCGGAGCGTTGCTGGGCTGGGGCGCGGTTCTGCTGCCCCGGCGGCCGTTTATGGCCGGTTTGTGTCTCGGGTGTCTGGTGATCAAGCCGCAGATGCTGGTGGCCGCTCCGGTTGTGTTGCTGTGTGCCCGCCAGTGGAAGGCAGTTGCCGGTGGCATGGTGTCCGGTACCGGGCTGATCGGTGCGTCCTGGCTGGGGTTCGGAAGCGGTGCGTGGGCCGGTTTCTTTCGAATGAGCCATTCCGCGCGCGAGACCTTTGAGAGAGGGTATGTATCGTTCTGGAAAATGCAGAGCGTCTTTACGTCCGTCAGGCTGCTGCATGGCGGTGTAGTGGTCGCCTACATTGTGCAGATTACGGCCACTGTCCTGGTTCTGGCCATGGTCGGGTGGGCGTGTTTTCGTGTGACACAGCGGAAAGCGTCGCTTCGGTTTCAGGGCGAATGCGCTCCGGAAATCATCCTGATGATCACGGCGCTTCCGTTTTGTACGCCTTTTCTCCTTGATTACGATCTTGCATGCCTTGCTTTTCCGGTTGCCTGGCTGCTGGTTCAGGCTCGCGGATCGGACTGGCTGCCAGGCGAGAAGTTCATTCTGTTTCTTACTTACATTTACCTGTTCGGCACACGTCTTATGGGGCTCATGACGCATATATGCCCGACGCCTGTTATTGCGTCGGCGTTACTGCTGCTCGTGATGCGGCGCGTGCTTCCTGATGAATTCGCGAAGGCTGGCGCTCGCCTGGCGACTGTGTTCCGCCGTGGCGACAGTCTGGCCGGATTGAAATAAGCGGGACGGAGGCAGCAGTACGCTCAGGCCTGATGATTCTCGATCAGGCTCCGGCGGATCTGCCGTCCGCGTTCGATGCGGTCGACGATGTAGTCGGAGTCGGCCCAGCGAATCGCTCTGGCCATTGCCTGGGCGTCTTCCGTGAAGCGGGCGAGCATTTCGAGGATGGCGTCGCGGTTCGACAGAAAGATGTCCCGCCACATGATCGGGTCAGAGGCTGCGATGCGAGTGAAGTCACGAAAGCCGCTGGCTGCGAAGTCCAGAACTTCCGACCGGGTCTGATCCGCGAGATCGTCCGCCGTGCCGCAGATGGTGAACGCCAGCAGATGGGGCAGGTGGCTCACGATCGCGCAGACCCGGTCGTGGTGCTCCGGCGTCATGTCTTTCGTGCGGGCGCCGCAACGCTGCCAGAGCGATTCAATGGCGCTGACCGCCATATCGGAGCTGGTTTCCGGAAGGGGTGTCAGCAGACACCAGCGATTCTCGAACAGGGTTGCGAAGCCGGCGTCGGGGCCGGAAAATTCGGTTCCGGCCATCGGATGCGCCGGCACGTAGGAAATATCGGGTCGCAGCGAGGGCCTGATGGCATCAATGACAGACACCTTCGTCGAGCCTGTATCCGTCAGGATCGCGCCCGGACGCATGGCGGGAATCGCGGCGGCGGCGACATCGCCCATGACGCCTACCGGCACGCAGAGCATGACGCAGTCGGCTTCGGCGACTGCCGGAGCCACATTTTCGGTGACTTCGTCGGCGATGCCGAGGTCCCGGACCCTCTGTCTGAAGGTCGGGTTGTTGTCGACTGCGATCAGGCGGCGGGCCAGCATGCCATCGCGACGCGCCCGGTGCAGAACCGACGAACCGATCAGGCCAGGACCGATGACGGTCAGGGTGTCGAAGAGGGGAGCGTCGGAAGCGGTGGTCCGGTCATCCATGCCGTGTGTCCTCCAGCGGTTCCGGTGTTCTGTCAGCTGTCATGGTGTCGGGCATGATGCGCGCGCGAAGTCTGAGGGCCCGCATTTCTCCGGCCTGCCATAGCAGCAGAACCGGAATCCCGATGCAGAATTCACGCCCGCGCCTGAGCAATGCAAGGGCGAGTCCGGTCGAAGGGGGGAGACCGAACGCATGAGCGAGCGCCATGTAGGCGCCTTCCAGAACGCCAAGTCCGGCGGGGACCAGGAAGGAGGCTGACAGCAGGCCGCAGGTCACGCCCTCGATCGCGATCGAATCAAGAAAGCTGAGATGGTTGCCGAGCAGCATGACGGTCAGCCAGAGCAGGGCCGCGCTGCTCACCCATCCTGCGAAGTGAATGGCGGCCGAGGCTGAGATTCGTGCCGGGTGTGACCAGGCATTTTCCATGAGATTCTGAAGGGTGCCGGCACCGTCCAGCATGGTTGTCTGCCATTGTCCGGCGATATGCCGTCCGAGAAAACGGACCGTCCGTCTGACCGCGCTTCCACCCCGCTGCTGTGTCCAGATGAAACCGGCGATGCCGACGGCGAGGAGGAGCGCACCGATAATGACGGGTTTGACCAGCGGATTGGAACCGGCGCCGATTGCCAGAATTGTGACCGCGAGCAGAATGAACACGATCTGTCCGAGGACTTCGGTCGTGATGTCGACGACATTCGCGCAGGCGGCTTCCGGCCATTCCACCGGTGCTTCGCTGCTGTTGTGAATGCCGCGGTGCTGGCAGGTTGCGCGGATGCCGAGGACGATGCCGCCGAGCTGTGAGAAAGGCAGGCAGGTTGCGGCGGAATCACGCACCATTCTGGCTTTGAAAAGGTGTATGAAACTCATTGCCGGAAAGGCGGAATGCCAGGCGGCTCCCAGCACCAGGTCAACGCCCAGCTGACCGAGGATCGTCAGGATAAAGCCGCCCACGCCAATGCGTGTCACGGCATCGACGACCGAGCCGACACCGCTCCATGCCGTTGCCGCTGTGATCGCCGCCAGGCCCAGGAGGGTCAGTAAGATAGTGAGCTTTTTCAAGGCGCCGTCATGTCCACTTCCTGTAGCCCACTCTGATCACGGACGCCCGGATATACAGAGAGTGAGGCGCCTTTCAAATATATTGCCACGCCTGCAACTCCGTGCGGGGCCGGTCAGGACGAACGGCATTCCGGAACTGCAACAGTGCGACCGTGTTCTGGCTGTCTCCGCCGTGGTCCGCACGGGCCAGTGTCCGGTGCTGGCCGCCCTGCAATTGTGTCGGCAATAACCGGGCATCCATAAGAGAAAACAGGGCTCCGCCATACACTAATGACCCTGCACATGCCAGACTGCACGTACCATACTGCGGATACGTGTCTCGTCCGGGGTTGTCTGGGTTGCTGTTTTCTCTCACCGGCGGCTCTGGCCTTTCCGGATATCATCGGGATAAGCAATATCCTTCAGTGTTACCGTAATGTTGAAGGAATTCAGTGCATGACCGCACCGACGCTCGTTACAGGTGCTACGGGTTTTGTGGGGTCGGCCGTCGCGCGTACTCTCCTTGCCCGCGGCCATAATCTGCGGCTGATGGTTCGTGAGGGAAGCGACCGCCGGAATATTGCGGACATCCCGGCGGAGCTCGTGGAGGGTGATCTTTCCCGTCCGGCGACCTTTGCCAGAGCCGTCAGCGGATGCCGTTACGTCTTTCATGTCGCGGCCGATTACAGATTATGGGTGCCTGATCCGGCGCCGATGATGGCTGCCAATGTCGAGGGCACCCGTCTGCTCATGCTCGCCGCGCAGGCTGCCGGTGTGGAAAGGATCGTGTACTGTTCATCAGTCGCGGCGCTTGGGCTGATCGGGGACGGGACGGTCTCTGATGAAGAGACGCCTGTTCATGAGCATTCGGTGATCGGGATTTACAAGAAATCGAAATATCGCGCTGAGCAGGAGGTTCTGCGTCTGACGCGCGAGCGCGGCCTGCAGGCTGTTATCGTGAACCCGTCGACGCCTGTCGGGCCGCGTGACATCAAGCCTACGCCGACCGGGCAGATGATTCTGGACTGCGCCGCCGGGCGTATGCCGGCTTATGTCGATACGGGCGTCAATATCGTGCATGTCGATGACGTTGCCGAAGGGCATGCGCTGGCCCTGGAGCGGGGCCGGATTGGTGAGGTCTATATTCTCGGCGGGCAGAATTATCTGCTTGGTGACCTGTTCCGCATGGTCGCTGAAATTGCCGGGGTGAAGCCGCCGCGTATCAGTCTTCCGCAGGAAGTCATCTGGCCGGTTGCCGTTGCTTCGGAATGGTTGTCCCGCAGGTTCGGAATCGAGCCGCGTGTGACGCGGGAAATGCTGGCCATGTCGAAAAAGAAGATGTTCTTTTCTTCGGATAAGGCTGTCCGCGAACTTGGTTATCATCCGAGGCCGGCGCGTGAGGCGGTTAAGGACGCCATTGACTGGTTTCGTGATGTCGGGATGCTCTGAGTAAGAGATAATGCCGGATGAGACGTCAGATGATGAGTTTTCTCGCTGCTCTTTCTGCGGCCATCTGGTTTTTTCTGATTTTCTTTCATGGCCGGTTCTGGCAGGCGGGGCCGGTTCTGAAGCGTAATAAGGCGGTGCATGCTTCGCCGCCGGTTGCTGTGGTTGTTCCTGCGCGGGACGAGGCCGGGTCGATTGAGAGTTGCGCCGCATCCCTGCTGGCGCAGGATTATGCGGGCGCCTTTCGCGTCGTTCTTGTGGATGACGGAAGTGTGGACGGAACGGGTCATATGGCGCGGGCGTTGCCTGATCCGTGTGGCCGGCTGACGGTCATTGACGGAAAGCCTCGTCCGTCGGGCTGGAGCGGAAAGCTCTGGGCCGTGCAGCAGGGGATTGCGCGAGTCCGCGAGGAAGACCCCGGGGACGAGGGTTATTTTCTGCTGACGGATGCCGATATCGAGCATGACGCGGCTCATATTTCCACGCTTGTCGGGAAAGCGGAGCGGGACGGACTCGATATTGTCTCAGAGATGGTCGAGCTGAACTGTGTCAGCGCGGCTGAGAAGGCTCTGGTGCCGGCATTCGTGTTTTTCTTCGCTCTTCTTTACCCTTTCGCACGGGTCAATGACCCGCGCAGCCGGACTGCCGGAGCGGCTGGCGGAACGATATTGATCCGTCGCGCCGCGCTGGCCCGGATTGGCGGTATCGAGATGCTGAAAGGCGCCCTGATCGATGACTGCGCTCTGGCGGCGCACGTCAAGCGATCCGGAGGGCGGATCTATCTTGGTCACTCATGTCTGGCGCGTTCGGTTCGTCCCTATCCCCGGCCGTCGGATATCTGGAAGATGATCGCCCGCACGGCGTATGTTCAGCTCCGTTATTCTCCTCTGCTGCTGCTGGGCACGGTCATGGGGATGGCGCTGATATGGATCGTGCCGGTTCTTTTTGCAGTTTTCGCCAGGGGATTGCCGCGCAGGCTTGGTCTGCTCGCATGGCTGGTTTCGATGATGTCCTATGTTCCCACTCTCCGGCGGTTCCGGATGTCGCCGCTCCGGGCCGTGCTGCTGCCTGCCATAGCCGTTTTCTATACGGCTGCGACGATCAGCTCCGCCGCTGATCATCACAGAGGGCGAGGCGTGCAGTGGAAGAACAGGGCCTATACCGGGGCCGGTCATGACTGACGGGATGCCGTGCTGTCGCAATGCCGATCTGTGCCGGTCGTGCCGCAACGGTGTAGGCATCTTTCTCCGGAGCGTGTAAAGCAGCGCGCCATGTTGTCGTATTCTCCTTCCGCCGGGCCGAACGGGCCTGTCTCCGGCGCAGCCGCCATGCGGGCTGGCGGTGCTGCCGGGACTGACCCGTGGCGGGCGCCGGATGTGTCTTCCGGGAAGGGGGAGGCGGATGAGAATTTTCCGGTCGGGTCGCTGCTGTTCCGGCGGGGTCTGAGGGCGCATATTCACGCCTATTACGATTTCGCCCGGTTCAGCGATGATGTTGCTGACAGCGAGATTCTGACGCCGGATGAAAAAATAGCGCGGCTCGACGCCATGGAGGCGATCCTTCTGGGGCAGGCCGATGCGCCGGACCGGCAGGACGCTCTCTCTGCCTCGCGGCTGAGGATCAGCCTGCTGCGCACCGGACTTCCTTTTTCTGTCGCGACGGATCTTCTGGTGGCGTTTCGTGAGGATGCCGTCAGATCGCGCTATGAGACGCAGGCTGATCTCGATCGCTACTGCCGTTACTCAGCCAACCCGGTGGGTCGCTTTCTTCTGAGTCTGCACGGAGAGAGCGAGGAGACGTTTCCGGCGTCGGATGCGCTCTGCACATCGTTGCAGATTTTAAATCATTTGCAGGATTGCAGGGGCGATCTGCAGCGTCTGGACAGATGTTACGTGCCGCTTGATCTGCTTGCCCGTCAGGGACTTGGAGCGGATGCGCTGCTGGGTTCGCGTACGACGCCGGGGCTGCGGACGGTGTTTGATATCATGCTCGATGAAGTGGACCGGCTGAATGCCCGTTCGAAGGCGCTTGTGCGGAGAGTTCAGGTGCCGCGGATGCGGATGTATTGCGGGGCGGTGATCCGGCTTGCTCATCTGCTGGCGGCGCGTCTGCGGACAGGTGATCCGCTTGCGGAGCGCGTCGCGCTGTCGAAAGCGGATTTCGGTCTTGCGGCTGTGTCTGCTTTCCGGGCGTGGAAAACGTGAGGCAATGACCTTTGTGAGGCCGGGTCCGGTACGGTCCGCGCGGGAGAGAATTTCATGACTGACACGAACAGCACGCATGATGAGCCGACGCCGCTTGGCTGCGATCCGGCTGATCTTGCCCGCGTCGAGGCGATTGTGCGCCAGTCCGGAACGTCGTTCGCTGCGGGTATGCGTATTTTGCCGCCGTATCGTCGTTACGGGATGTACGCCATTTATGCGTTCTGCCGGATCGTCGATGATATTGCTGACGGCGACACTCCCTCTGCTCTGAACGGTACAGAGCAGATGGAGGAGCGGATCGCCCGGCTGCAGGCGTGGCATGAGCGGATTGCCCGTCTGTATAACGATGAGACGCGCGATGCCCTGGACCGGGTTCTTCACGCGGCGATTCGTTTTTTCGCGCTGAAGCAGGCCGATTTCGACGCGGTTATTGACGGGATGACGATGGATGCCGGCAGCCCGATGGTGGCGCCGGATGAGGAGACGCTCGATCTCTACTGTGACCGGGTGGCTTCGGCGGTGGGGCGCCTGTCCGTCCATGTTTTCGGAGACAGCTCCGGCCATGCTGAGCGTGTGGCGTATCATCTCGGACGGGCGTTGCAGCTGACCAATATTCTGCGCGACGTTGCGGTCGATGCGCGTCTTGGCCGGCTTTATCTGCCTCGGGATCTTCTCGCGCGGTTTGACGTGCCGGCGGATCCGCAGCGTGTGCTGACGGCGCCGGGTCTTGCCGGGGTGATGCGCATTATAGCCGCGAGAGCGCATGATCACTTTCGGAATGCGTTTGCTGCGATGAAAAAATGTGACCGGAAGGCGATGGTTCCGGCCCGCATGATGGGTGGGAGTTATCTCGCCATTCTGAACGCTCTGGAGCGACGCGGCTGGGATCACGTTCTGACGCCATCGCCGGTCTCGAAGCTTCGCAAGGCAGTCGGGGTTCTTCAGGCGTTTGCGGCCTGATCGCCGTGACTGGGCGTGTTCATATTATTGGTGGCGGCCTGGCTGGTCTGTCTGCTGCCGTTGAGGTGGCGGGAAGTGGCCGGCATGTGATCGTGCATGAGGCCGGGCCGGTATGCGGTGGCCGCGCGCGTTCTTACGAGGACAGGAAGCTTGGTTGCCGGATCGACAACGGCAACCATTTGCTGCTCACGGCAAATCAGTCCGTTTTTCGTTATCTCGGTCTGATCGGTGCGCTGGATACGATGACCGGTCCGGACCGGCCGGTGTTCCCCTTTGTTGATCTGGCCGAGGGTGGACGCTGGACGCTTGATCTCTCGGCCGGCCGCATTCCGTTCTGGGTTCTGAGTCCCCGCAGGCGCGTTCCGGGGATGCGGCTTGGCGAACTGGTCAGTCTGAAGCGGCTGATGGAAGCCGGTCCGGACCAGGTCGTTTCGGACTGTCTGCTGCCCGGCCCGTTCGCCCGCCGGCTGCTCGATCCGTTTTCCATAGCGGCGCTGAACACCCCGAGCGACGAGGCAAGCGCCGCGCTGCTCGGACACGTTATCCGGGAATCGCTGGCGAAGGGCGGGCGCGCCTGTCTGCCGCGGTTTCCGAAAACCGGTCTTTCGGAAAGTCTTGTTGATCCGGCGCTGGCTCATCTTTCCGTGCTCAAATGCGAGGTTCGTACGGGGCGGCGTGTTGCGTCCATCGAGACGTCCGGAAGCCGGGTGTCGCGTCTGTGTTTTCCGGATGAGACCATTGATGTTGATGAACAGGACGCCGTGATTCTCGCGGTGACGGCGCCGGTCGCTGCGTCTCTGCTGCAACAGGCCATTCCTGATTTTCGCGCTCCTGATGCGTTTGAAAGTATTCTGAACGCTCATTTTCGTCTGGAGAAGCGGCCGAGGGCTCTGGGTTCATTTGGTGAAGCGCGGTTTATGGGTGTGATCGGCGCGACGACTGAGTGGATTTTCCTCAGAGGTGATGTGGTTTCTGTGACAGTCAGCGCCGCGAACCGGTATGCGGAGCAGGATCCGGACCAGTTGCTGGCGTGTATCTGGGAGGAAGTCAGGCGCGCGCTTGATACGATGCTGGATGCGCCGCTCCCTGGAGAGCCAGCCGCGCAGCGTCTGGTGTGGGAGAAGCGGGCGACCTTCGCGGCGACTCCCGAGCAGTTACGCCGGCGTCCCGGCGCCCGGACGCCGCTTGCGAATCTTGCGCTGGCCGGTGACTGGACGGCGACTGGTCTGCCGGCGACGATTGATGGCGCTGTACAGTCGGGCGTTGAAGCTGTGCGTACCCTGGGGCTGCGCTGAAGACTGCTGCCCGGTAATGAGATGGCTGGCGGCGCAGGTTTTGGTCCTTTGCCAGTGTCGTCCTTGTCGGCGTTGTTCCTGCGCTGTCTCCGGTGGCGGCGTGGCTGTGTATCTGCGGCAAATTTGTGCTGAATCCGCTGCTTACGCCTTTGTTTTCCGCCGCCTGGCGTGATCCGGTGCAAGGCAATATAGGTGAAGTAAGTTTTGTTTTCTGAAGAGCGGGTGATGACGGCAGACTGTGAAAAACAGGAAATGGGTTTCCTTGTGGGTCTCAGGGCTGAGGCTGAATTGTTGCGAAAGTTCTGGCCCGACTCTCCGATCGCGGTCAGCGGCGCTACCCGGGAAGGGGCGGAGCGGGGTGCGGGCCGTCTGATTGCCTGCGGCGTCCGGAATCTGGTGTCCTTTGGACTTGCTGCCGGCCTTGATCCGGCTCTGAAGCCGGGGGACATTGTTATTCCGGATGTCGTCATGGTGGGGAAGACGCTCTGCCCCTGCGATCCCGCATTGCGGCGCCGGCTCGGTGCGACGCCTGGCGAGGTCATTGCCGGGGCTCTTCTTCACAGTGATTCAGTTGTCCTGGACGCTGAGGCCAAACAGCTTCTGGCGTATGAAAGCGGTTGCTGCGCGCTGGATATGGAAAGCGGTTTCGTGGCGCAGGCGGCCCGGCAGCATGGGAGATCCTTTGCGGTTCTGCGTGCGATCTGTGATCCGGGTTCACGCACGCTGCCGGCTGCGGCCGGAATTGCCCTTTCTCCTGATGGCGGCGTGAAAACCGGATTGCTGTTACGATCATTACTTCGGGACCCTGGTCAGATTGGTGGTCTGATCGGTCTGGGTATTGATGCTTTTAAAGCGCGTCGCGCTATGAACCGGTTCCTGGAAGCTCATTGTCGATTCTGAATGGCAATGTAAATTTTCCTGACGGCACCGTATCCCGATTAATGTAACTCTCTGATATGTTTTTGATTTCTGAATGGAGAAATGAAATATTGGGGTAGATAAAAGATATCGGGAAGGTGTTCCGGGGTGGGTTACCTGCTGTTTTAATGTCTGATTAAAGTGTTTTTCTATGCGGATAATGTGTGCCGGACAGACAGTTCACTCGTGGACTGCATGTGCTGAGCCAGACCCGGGACAGGGAAGATTTTTTTAAGATATTCCTGGGAGGCATCAAAACATAATGCCGGGGGCTTATGGTGAACTGTCCGCTCCTGGCGGAAAGCCGTACATAACAGGATGAGGCAGAGATTATCTGATGTGCTGCCGGTGATGAGGATCTGAATGAGCGCTTCACAGTTAACCGGACGGCGTCTGACCCGGTTCGTGGGTTATTTCGACAGTATTGAAGGGTCTCAGCTGAAAGGATGGGCGTGTAATCTTGCGTTGCCGCGTGAGCCCGTCAGGCTTCATGTTCTGGTCGATGAACAGGAGGTTGGTGTCGCTGTCTGCGATCTGCCGCGTGCTGATGTTCAGGCCACTCTGGGGATCATGACCGCCCGGCTTGGGTTTGTGTTCGATATCCCGAAGGCTTTTATTGATGGAAAAGAGCACCGGATCGGTCTGCGTTTTCCTGATCGGTCCATAGTCCCGTCTCTGGCGCAGCAGGACGGGTCGCTGCATGAAGAGGATATGGCCGTCGTCCTCACACCTCGTTACGTTTATGAATCATTTTTTGACGGTATAAAAAACGGTGCGCTCTGCGGCTGGGTTCAGCGTGTGGACCCGGTCAGCGGCGCGAGAGACGGCAACTGTGAAATAGCGATCTTTATCGACGACGTGCCATTCGTTCAGGTTCATGCGAAACGGTTTCGTGGCGACGTTATGAAAGCGGCCGGTGGAGACCCTTACTGCGGCTTTCAGGTTTCGCTTCCGCAGGTGCTCAGCAGCTACGGAGCCCGTACGATACGTGTTGTCATTGTTGACGCGGATATCGACGTTCAGGGCAGTCCGGTTACGACGGCGTTTGTGGGGCATGAGCTCGAAGGGCGTTTGCGGACTCTTGGCGACACGGTTGAGCATCTTTACAAAGAAATTGCTTCTCTGCGTGGAAAGATTGCCGACCTTTTGCCGTCGCAGAAATACGGGCTTGATAGCTACGACAGCTGGGCAAAGCGATATTTCCCGAATTTACGGGCGCGGGTTGCGGAACGCCGGCGTGAGACGGGTGGCTTATCGCCGGAGACGCAGCCTCTGGTGAGCGTTATCTGTCCTACTTACAAGCCGGATATTACGGATTTCATGGCTGCCGTTGATTCTGTGGCAGCCCAGACATGGACTAACTGGGAACTGATTGTTGTCGATGACGGTGGTAAATCTCTGGAGGTTGCTGCGCGCCTGGCTGAGTACAGCCGCAGAGATCCGCGGATCAGCCTGATCAGGCTCAGAAAAAATGCCGGTATCTCAGAGGCGACCAATGCCGGCATTAAGGCAGCCAGAGGCGAGTGGATTCTGTTTTTCGATCACGATGATCTTCTCGTCGATGTAGCCATTGAGGCTATGCTGCAGGGAGCACGCGAGACTGACGCGCTGGTCATCTATTCTGATGAGGATAAAATAGATTCATCCGGGTATCTGCAGGAACCTCATTTCAAGCCGGATTTTGATTACCGTTATTTGCTTGGATGTAATTATATCTGTCATCTGACCATGGTGCGGTCGGATGTTGTCCGCCTCGCCGGTGATCTGAGGGCGCAGTATGATGGGGCGCAGGATCATGATTTCCTGTTGCGGCTTACCGAAATTGTGCCACGCGAGCGTTTTCTGCATATTCCTGAAGTGCTTTATCACTGGCGGAAGACAGCGAATTCAACGGCGACGACGCTGGCCAATAAGGAATACGCGACGGATGCGGGTGTCCGGTGTGTTTCCGATCATCTGAAGCGCGTGGGGTATAACGCCACTGTTTCTGCGATAAATGGTGTCACGCTATATAATGTTCAGTGGTCTCTTCCGCGCTCTCCTCACGTTTCGATTATTATTCCCTTTAAAGATCAGGTGAAAACAACAAAGGAATGTGTATCCCGTCTGCTCTCGAAAACCGGATATGAATCATTTGATATTGTTCTTGTTGATAACTGGTCGACCGAAGAAGAGACACACTCGTTTTGCCGGGATATCAGTCGGGACCCGCGTGTGCGGGTTCTCAGTGTCAAAGAGCAGTTTAATTATTCTCGCCTGAATAATCTGGCTACGGTCGATAACGAAGCTGAATTTTTTGTCTTTATGAACAACGATCTGTTTGTTCAGGATGAAAACTGGCTTGAAATCGCTGTGGCGGAAGCGCTTTCGGCTGACGATATCGGGGCTGTGGGCGGTAAGTTTCTTTATCCCAGCGGTCGGGTGCAGCATGCGGGGGTGGTTGTTCATCCCGATACGATTGCCACCCACGTTCATCACGGTCTTTCCGCTGACGAATATGGCTATATGGGGCGGGCTCTGGTCAGTCATGAGGTGACGGCTGTGACGGCCGCGGCCATGCTGGTGAGGGCGGAAGCCTTTCGGGAAGTTGGCGGATTTGACGAGGTGAACCTCAAAGTCGCCTATAATGACGTGGATCTCTGTCTGAAACTTCGTGAAGCGGGGTGGCGTATTATCCAGTGCAACAATTTCCGGGCGGTGCATTACGAGAGTTTTTCGCGGGGAAGTGATGAAACCCCCGCGAAGAAAGAGCGGCTTTATGCGGAGTCTCAGTATATGCGTGACCGATGGGCGGAATCCCGTCTGTATCGTCATGATCCGGCATATTCACGTTATTTCTCTATTGATCAGAATTATTACGATCTGGCGGACCCGGACTGAATTTTCCGGACGATGTGATCGGGATCATATCGTCCGTCCCCTGATGCCGCTAACCTTATCTGAATGCCGGTGTCGTCACTTAAGTGTTGCTTGAGGTGAAGGGGCCTGTCGGGTAGGGGTCTGGCTTCCTGTCCGGCAGTGTGTGCTTCGCCGTATGTGGTGTTGCGGCATGTTGCGGGGCGGTCGGGACGGTGCCGGAGGCACGTAGTATCGGGGGAGCGTCCATGGCAGGTGTCATTCTGACGCTGAACAGCGGCTCATCGAGTCTGAAATTTGCTCTGTATCAGCCACGTGACCAGGTCCGGCCTGAGCCGGGTGACTGCATCCTGCATGGCGCCATAGAGAGTTGCGAAGAAGGGGCACGATTTTCGGCGGTTGATAAGACGGGTAAAGTTCTTGTTGATCAGTCGCTTCTGCCACGGACGAACGACGAGGAGCATCCTCCGCACGGTGTCCGGATCGATGCGATCATGCCCTGCCTTGAGTGGATCGAAGATCATCTCGGCGATGCACAGCTGAGTGCTGTGGGGCATCGCATTCTGCATGGGGGTTCCCGCTATCTGGGGCCGACACGACTGTCTCAGCAGGTTCTGGCGGACCTCGCGGATTTAATCCCTTTCGGGCCGCTGCATCAGCCCGCCTGTCTGGCTCCGGCTTCGGTTCTGGCAAAGACGCGACCTGACCTTCCGCAGATTGCATGTTTTGACACCGCGTTCCATCAGTCGATGCCCGATGTTGCAAAGCGCCTTCCCCTGCCGCGTCGCTACGATGACGCGGGGATCAGGCGGTACGGTTTTCATGGTCTGTCTTATGCCTATATTGCAGGGCGCCTGTCTGAGATTGCGCCTGACATTGCGAACGGGCGGGTGATTGTGGCGCATCTTGGCAATGGCGCCAGTCTTTGCGCTTTGCGGAATGGCGCCAGTGTGGAAACCACCATGAGTCTTACCGCGCTGGATGGTCTGGTTATGGGTACACGGTGCGGAACCGTTGATCCGGGTGCGGTCATATATCTGGCGCAGGCAGAGCGGCGCTCGCCCGATGAGATCGTGGATATTCTGTATCGGCAGTCGGGTCTGCTGGGTGTTTCAGGTGTTTCGTCTGATATGCGCGAATTGCGGGAGGCCGCTTCCGTGAATTCTGTCCGGCAGGCGCTTGAATTATTTACGTACCGTGTCGTTCAGCAGATCGGGGCGCTGACGGCTGTTCTGGGGGGGCTGGATGGTCTCGTTTTCACGGCGGGAATTGGTGAACATGACGCTGTGTTACGACGCGATATCTGCGCCGCGCTCGGATGGCTTGGCGTTGTTCTGGATGAGGAGCGTAATGCGCGGGCGTTATCCGTTATCAGTGCGGATGACAGCAGAGTGAGAGTATTTGCAGAGCCGACAAATGAAAATCTGATGATCTGCAGAGCAGTCTGCAGTTGTCTCGGCCATTCTGGTCAGTCGCATACGGACGGCGATTTATCTACTGATATCGGGAGTAAATGATAATGTCCCAGCAACAGGGAATCGTCACATCCGGTCATGAAAATATCCTGTCTGAACAGGATCTGGCTCTTTTTGACCGCTGGTGGCGCGCCGCAAATTATTTGTCTGTCGGACAGATTTATCTTCTTTCCAACCCTCTGCTTCGTGAACCTCTGAAACTCGAGCATACGAAACCGCGTCTTCTTGGGCACTGGGGCACGACGCCCGGTATTAATTTTATCTGGCTGCATCTGAATCGTTTAATAAAGAAATCTGATCAGGACATATTGTTTATTGCGGGTCCGGGGCATGGCGCGCCGGGTGTGGTTGCAAGCACCTGGCTGGAAGGGACCTATTCCGAATATTTTCCTGATATAACACAGGATGAAACAGGGATTTGCCGCCTGTTCAAGCAGTTTTCTTTTCCTGGCGGTATTCCCAGCCATGCTGCCGCGACCACGCCGGGTTCCATCCATGAGGGCGGCGAGCTGGGTTATTCGCTCTCGCATGCCTATGGCGCTGCTTTCGATAATCCGGATCTGATTGTGGCCTGCGTTATTGGTGACGGAGAGGCGGAGACCGGTCCGCTGGCAACTTCGTGGCATTCTAACAAGTTTCTTGATCCGGTTCGTGACGGGGCTGTTCTTCCGATCCTTCACCTGAACGGCTACAAAATCGCCAATCCGACCGTGCTGGCCAGAATTCCGCATGATGAACTTGAGGCGCTTCTGCGGGGGTACGGTCATGTGCCCATTTTCGTGGAAGGTGATGATCCTGTTCTCGTCCATCAGGCGATGGCCGCGGCGATGGACGAAGCGTTCAGATTAATCCGGTCCATTCAGAATGAGGCGCGGTCGGACGGTATGGCGGGCGCTATGCCGGTCTGGCCAGTGATCGTGATGAAAACGCCCAAAGGCTGGACGGGTCCTAAAACTGTCGACGGGCTCAGGACTGAGGGATACTGGCGGTCGCATCAGGTGCCGGTGTCTGATCTTGCGAAAGGAGATCATCTCGCAATTCTTGAGCACTGGATGCGATCTTACCGGCCGGAGGAGTTGTTTGACGAAGCGGGGCGTCCGCATTCTGATATCCTTGCGCTCGCGCCGGCGGGTCGTAAGCGTATGAGTGCTTCGGCCCATGCGAATGGCGGTCTGCTGAGGCGGCCGTTACGTTTGCCCGATTTTTCGCAATATGGCCTGGATGTCTCTTCGCCCGGACAGCTGGTCGGTGAATCGACCCGTGTTCTGGCTGTCTGGCTCCGGGATGTCATGAAGGCCAATCTTGATCAGGCGAATTTCAGAGTTCTTTCTCCGGACGAGAACAATTCAAATCGCCTTAATGCTGTGCTGGATGCGACGAACCGGGCCTGGGAGGCGACGCGTTACGATTATGACGACCATCTTGCCCCGGACGGGCGGGTGATGGAGATTCTCAGCGAGCACACCTGTCAGGGCTGGCTGGAAGGCTATCTTCTGACCGGGCGGCATGGGCTGTTTTCATGCTATGAAGCCTTTGTTCACATCGTTGATTCCATGGTCAATCAACATGCGAAATGGCTGAAAACTTCGAAGGATGTTCCCTGGCGGCAGCCGATTTCGTCACTTAATTACCTGATTACGTCGCATGTGTGGCGGCAGGATCATAACGGGTTCAGCCATCAGGATCCTGGTTTTCTGGATCACGTGGCAAACAAAAAAGGCGAGATTTCCAGAATTTATCTGCCGCCGGACGCCAATACACTGCTTTGCACGGCAGACGCATGTCTGCGTGCCCGTGACACGCTGAACGTGATTGTTGCGGGAAAGCAGCCGGAACTGCAGTGGCTCGATATGGAATCCGCTATTGCGCATTGCAGTAAAGGTCTGGGGATCTGGGACTGGGCCAGTAATGACAAAGGGGAAATACCGGACGCTGTTGTTGCGTGCGCCGGTGACGTGCCGACGCTGGAGGCTCTCGCCGCTGTTAAGCTGCTGCGTGAACATATCCCGGATGTGAAGCTGAGATTTGTCAATGTTGTCGATCTGATGAGGCTGCAGTTGCCGGAACAGCATCCTCACGGATTGCCGGATGATATTTTTGATGCGTTGTTTACGACCGACCGGCCGGTGATCTTTGCCTTTCATGGATATCCGTCTCTGGTCCATCGCCTTATTTACAAACGTTCCAATGCGGTGAATTTTCATGTTCATGGATATCAGGATGAGGGCACAACAACGACGCCATTCGACATGACCGTTCTCAATGAACTGGATCGTTTCCATCTGGTTATGAATATTGTCCGGCGGGTGCCACGCCTGGCGGTTCATGCTGCGTATGTTCAGGATGCTGTCAGCGATAAGCTCGTTGCCCACAAGCGATATATCCATATGTACGGCGAAGATATGCCGGAGATTCGTGACTGGACGTGGTCCTGAATCGTTATCCGGTAACCGGTTTTGTCTGTCTGGGCGAGAGTCGGATTGTTCAGGCTTTCCGTGATGGCGTTTTGTCGAACCGGGTTGGTGAGAACCGTAGCGGGTGATTCTGATTTATCACTGAGCGCGGGTCTGGAGGCTGGCACGGGCAGCGGTTTTTGGGACGGTTTCCTGGAAGCTGTTTCAAAAGCCATATATGTATAAAAATTCTTATAACAACTGATGATGTTGTGATTTTTTAAGTTCTGATCGCCTGGCCACTTCAGCCGGGATCAAAGACCACTTATTGATAAACCTTTGATAAAAAACAATAAAAGTTTTTGGGTGCCGCCTTTTTCAAAAAGGCGGTGTCTTCTGAAGCTTTTTGAAAAAGGCTTCACCAAAAACTTCTTTTATAATTAAGCGGAGGTTTTGCAGGCAGACTGTTTGAAACAGTCTTTTAGTGTCGTTCAGAGGCCAGGATGAGCTTTCGAAAGCGTGTCGCCTGTGAAAGAGCGTTCGACGACCTGCCACCAGGGAGGGGGCAGGAAGTCTTATTTCGTCTGGCGCAGTAATCTGCAGATTGCTGCGCCAGAGATATTACTCCACCGCCGCCAGAACCTCCAGCAGTGCATCCACATCCTCAGCTCGTGTGTCATAGCCTGTGACCAGCCGGATCAGCGTGCCGTCCACACCCGGCGGCGTCACCCAGCGGTAAAACCCGAACCCCGCCGCCTCCAGTGCCTCCAGCAGCAGCTCCGGCAGCACGACGAACACCTCGTTGCTTTCCGTGTCGAAGGGCATCACGGCTCCCGGCTGACGCAGCAGGCCCCGTGCCAGCCGCGCCGCCATCTCATTGGCGATGCGTCCATTCCGCAGCCACAGATCGTCCCCGAGCCAGGCCAGCAACTGCGCACTGAGAAACCGCTGCTTCGACCAGATATGTCCCGCACGCTTGCGCCGGCGGTCCATCTCCTCCGCCCGCGCCGGATCGAACACAACCATCATCTCTGCCGCCATCGCGCCGCTTTTCGTCGCACCCAGAGACAGAATATCCACCCCTGAACGCCACGTGATCTCCGCCGGCGAGCAGTCCAGAAACGCCAGCGTGTTCACCAGCCGCGCCCCGTCCATATGCACGCCGAGCCCCGCGTCCCGCGCCATCCCCGTGATTTCGCGGAGATGCTCCGGCCGGTAGACCGTGCCCCATTCCGTCGCCTGAGTGACGCTCAGCGCCGACACCTTGCTGGAATGAGATCCTTCCGAGGCCGCCTTTTCCAGCGCGCGCTTCAGCAGATCCGGACTGATCCGCCCATCCCCGGATGGCAGACCGAGCAGCTTCGCTCCATGAGTGAAAAACTCCGGCGCACCACATTCCTCATTATTGATATGCGCGCTCTCATCACACAGCACCGCGCCCCAGGGCGGACACAGCGCCGACAGCGCAAGACTGTTGCAGGCCGTTCCCGTAGAGACCGGAAACACTCGTGCTTCTGTTTCGAAAACCTCGCAAACCCGGCACTCCAGCTTCTCCGTCCACGGATCGTTGCCGTAGGATGGGACAGCCCCTGTGCTGGCCGCGTTCAGAGCCGCCAGAATCTCCGGACAAACAGGCGAAACATTGTCGCTGGCGAAGTTCCTGCGTATGTGTGCCGCAGTATCCCCCCCGGAAGCCGACGTGTCACCGGATGGCTGCTCGACAGTGTTCTGGTTCATGTTGCCTTCCTGCCTCTTCGTCGCAAACACAGTTACTCTAGCATCCGAGCAGAAACCCGCCCATGCCAGACCAGACCGCCACCGAAACCACGGCCGTAACCCCCTCCGAAAGAGGACGCCGGATTGACGGCAAAGCCTTCGCCGCCGGCCTGAGAAAACAGATCGCCGCGGATGTCGTTTCGTTCCACGAAAAACACGGCATCACCCCCGGCCTCGCCGTCGTGCTGGTCGGCAACGATCCCGCCAGCGAAGTCTACGTCCGCAACAAGGCGCTGGAAACACACAGAGTGGGCATGCGCTCCTTCATGCACATGCTGCCGGAGACGACGAAGGAAGCGGAACTCCTCCAGCTTGTCGCCCGCCTGAACGCCGATCCCGAAATCCACGGCATCCTCGTCCAGCTTCCCCTCCCGAAAGGCATCGATGCCCGCCGGATCACCAATGCCATCGACCCGAAAAAGGATGTCGACGGTCTCGGGGAGGTCAATGCCGGCCGCCTGAGCCTCGGCCTTCCCGGCCTCATCCCCTGCACCCCGCTCGGTTGCCTGATGCTGCTGAAATCGGAACTCGGAGACCTGCGCAGCCTCAATGCCGTCGTTGTCGGGGCCTCCAACCTTGTCGGGAAACCCATGGCCCTGCTGCTGCTGAACGAGGGCTGCACCGTGTCTGTGGCGCATATCGATACCGTCAACCCACAGGCTCTGACACGCACCGCCGATATTCTCGTCGTCGCCACCGGCGTCAATGGCCTGGTTCGGCGGGACTGGGTCAAACCCGGCGCCACCGTCATCGATGTCGGCATCACCCGCGTTCCGACCAGCAACGGCAAAACGAAGCTTGTCGGCGATGTTGCTTTCGACGAAGTGGCTCCCATTGCCGGACGCATCACGCCTGTCCCTGGTGGCGTTGGTCCCATGACCATTGCCTGTCTGTTGCAGAATACGCTGACGGCGGCGCGGCTCAGCCTGGAGGGCAATGCGGGCTGACGCGGGCGTTGTCCGACGCTCCTGTTTAACTGGGGTGGTTGTGTGTTTTGCCGAACGGGCGACAGAGCAGGGCTCTGGCCCGTACTTAACAGACCGGGGTCAAAGGGATCGTGTCCCTTTGCAGGTCACGGGGCAGCGTCCTGGTACTCTGCCTTCTGGAATCCGCGTCTCCTGTTCCTATATGCAAAAGATCGAAATCAGGATGGGAGGCACGTCATGAAGATCGGAATCGTAGGCGCCGGACAGATCGGCAGCACACTGACGCGGCGTTTCACCGCAACCGGACATCAGGTCAGGGTCGCCAATTCACGCGGTCCGCAGACCCTCACGGAGCTGGCAAAAGAAACCGGCGCTCAGGCCGTTACTGCACAGGATGCGGTCAGGGATGTTGATCTGATCGTGATCACCATTCCGGAAAGCAAAATTCCTGCTCTGGGCAAAACCCTGCTTCAGTCTGTGCCGAAAAACGTCGTGGTCGTCGATACCGGCAATTATTACCCGCGTGAGCGCGATGGCCGGATCGCCGCTATTGAAAGCGGCACGCCGGAGAGCGTCTGGGTTTCCGAACATCTCGGTCGTCCGGTCATCAAGGCGTTCAATAACATCTATGCAAAGCATCTGCTCGAAAACGGCAAGCCGGCCGGCACGCCCGGCCGTATCGCGCTGCCTGTTTCAGGCGATGATGCCGCGGCGAAACAGACGGTCATGACGCTTATTAATGAGATCGGTTTTGACACCGTGGACGACGGGCCGCTTGCTGAATCCTGGCGCCAGCAGCCTGGCACACCGGTCTATTGCGCCGATCTCGATGTGGCCGGTGTGCGCAAGGCGCTGAGTGAGGCCAGCCCGAAACGCACCCCGCAATGGACCGCGACTGATAACAGTCCCGGCGATTTTAACGCACCGCGTTGATTCTGGCGGGGGAGGAAATCCGGGCGCTGCCCGGACCCGGCAGGGGTCGCAGGCCCCTGTATTCCGGGTTTATCAGAGGCTGCTTTAAAAGCCTGCCCACGAAACCTCATGTAAATTATAAAGAAGTTTTTGGTAAAGCTTTTTTCAAAAAGCTTCAGAAGATGCCGCCTTTTTGGAAAAAGGCGGCACCCGGAAACTTTTTGTTTTTATCAAAGCTTGTCGCGGGGTGCTTTTCGAGGCTGGCTGAAGCGAACAGATGAACAGGATGAAAAAACATAACATCATCCTGTTGGTATGAAAGTTTTTATCCCTGCGAACTTCTGAAAGAGCCTCTTAAATAAAATGGTTTCCAGAGGCTGGTGGTCTTTGGCAGGTGCAGGGGAGAGTCCTGTTATCTTTCACCCGATAAATGCCGCAACGGCCTTGTTCACCTCAGATGATTTCTCAAGCTGAGGCATGTGTCCGATCGCCGGATATCGCGTGACCGTCACGGAAGCAGGCAGGCCGTCAGCGCCGGAGACGGAAAGAATTTCGTCATCCTCACCCCACAGAACCTGAACTGGTCCCTTATACGCCTCCAGAACCGGCCGCAGCGGGAATGCCTGCTTTCCGTCGTGGAAACAGGTTTCCGCTATGGTTTTCAGCCCTTTTACAACGCCGTCCAGACGTTTGAAGCGGATGATGTTCTCCACCATGGCCCGTGTAACCAGCGATTTGTCGTGGACGAGATACTGAACCACGGGCTCCAGTGTCTTCCTGCGATCCGCCTCGATATATCCATCAATAAACGCCATATTGATGTCTGTCCCGAGCCCTGCCGGCGCAATAAGCGTCAGAGACGCCACCGCGTCGCCCTTTGCTTTTGCCAGTTCCAGCGCAATTGCTCCGCCGAGAGAATGGCCGATGACATGCGCCCGGTCGACTTCCAGCCCGCTCATCAGTTTCCCGATTGTCTCTGCAAATGTTACAGGACTCCCGTCTCCGACTTCCTTGGTCGACTCGCCATGTCCAGGCAGATCGAAGGCGATTACCCGATGCTTTTCCGCCAGAGCCGGCTGGTTCAGCATCCAGTTGGTCAGATCACCGCCAAATCCGTGGATCAGCAGAACGGGGATGCCGCCATGAACCGATCCTGATTCCTGCACGGAAATCTTCAGATTGCCAATTTCGACGATCTTACGCTGCGGCTCGGCCTCTCCGGCCGCGCTGTCCTCGCCGCTGGAAAACTCCTCGTTAAACTTCGCGATAAAAGCGTCGATCTCCGCATCCGGCACCGATTCATCCGCCAGAATGCCGATCAGGGCGCCAACCGGCAGCATGTCGCCTTCGGCTGCCACCTGTCGCCGCAGAATCCCTTCCGCCGGACTCTCATAGCCGTTCGTGATCTTGCTTGTTTCAATATCGGCAATTTCCTGACCGGCTTTCACCGTTCCGCCAGGTCTGACGCTCCAGCCTGCCAGCTTGCCTTCCGTCATCGCCAGACCAAATTTTGGCATCGTGACCGGTGTAATCGTGCCGCTCATTGTTCAGGCCTCCGCTTTTGCTTTGTAAGATGCGACAGACCGGACTGCCGCCTCGATCTTTTCCGTGCTCGGCACATAAAGACTCTCAAGGGCCGTTGCGAACGGAACCGGCGTGTGCGGCGGACAGACCCGCCGGATCGGCGCTTTCAGTGCGTCGAACGCTTCTTCGGCGACAAGAGCCGCGACATCGGTCGCCAGATTGCAGCGCGGGCTGGATTCATCCACGATCACCAGACGGCCCGTGTCAGTGACGCAATCGAGAATTGTTCCGGTATCCAGAGGCGATGTCGTGCGCGGATCGATCACCGTGCAGGAAATCCCGTCCTTCTCCAGCCGGTCAGCCGCCTCATTCGCGAATTTCACCATCCGGCCGAAGGCGACAATCGTTACATCGTCCCCCTCCCGTGTCAGGTTCGCTTCCCCGAACGGGATGGTGTACGGATCGTCAGGAACCTCTTCCTCGTCATCATACATGACCTTGTTTTCAAGGAAGATTACCGGATCATCGTCCCGGATCGCCTCGATCAGCAGCCCTTTCGCCTCATAAGGCGAGGACGGCACGACCACTTTCAGACCGGGAATATGTGTGAACAGCGGATAAAGCGCCTGGCTGTGCTGCGCCGCCGCATTGAATCCCGCGCCGTACATCGCCCGGATCACCAGCGGCGTGCGCGCCTTGCCGCCGAACATATAACGGAATTTCGCCGCCTGATTCATGATCTGGTCGAGACAGCAGCCGACGAAATCGACGAACATCAGCTCGGCCACGGGGCGCAGTCCTGTTGCCGCTGCCCCTGCCGCCGCGCCGATATAGGAAGCCTCGGTGATCGGCGTATCGAGAACCCGGTCCTCGCCAAACTCCGTGAGCAGTCCTTTTGTTACACCGAGAACGCCGCCCCAGGCATCTTTTACTCCGGAGGTGCCGCCCCTGCCGCCGGCCACGTCCTCGCCCATGAGGATGACGCGCGGGTCGCGCCGCATTTCCTGGCGCAGGGCCTCGTTGATTGCCTGACGGAAGCTTTTCTTACTCATTCTCTTTGTCCCGTTACGGAATGGATGGTGTCAGTAGGAAACGTAAACATCTTTCAGAAGGTCATCTTCCACGGGCAGCGGCGCCACTTTCGCGGCCGCGACCGCCGCATCGACCTCATCCTTCACCGCGGCATCCAGATCATCGAGCGCGGAGGCCTCAAGCAGCCCGGCTTCTGTGACACGTTTCCGAAAATTCACGAGACAGTCATGATCCGCCCGAAGTTCGGCGACTTCACCGTCGGCGCGATATGTCATCGCATCGCCCTCGAAATGGCCGTACCAGCGCGACAGATGCACATGCACCATCGCCGGCCCGTTGCCGTTGCGGGCATGGGTGATCGCTTCTCCCGCGGTCTGATACACTGAAAAGAAGTCGTTTCCGTCACATTCGAAGTAAGGCATTCCGAAACCGGCCGCGCGGTCCTTCTGATTTCCTGCGCAGGCGTAGGACGAGGCGGTCGCCTCGCCATATCCGTTATCCTCGACCACGAAGACCGCCGGAAGATTCCAGACTGTCGCCAGATTCAGACTTTCGAGCGTGCTGCCCTCGTTGGATGCGCCATCCCCGAAAAAAGCAACGGCGACCGCGCCATCTTTCAGAAGTTTGTGGGACAGCGCTGCACCGCAGATCAGCGGCGGACCGCCGCCGACGATGCCGTTCGCCCCGAGCATTCCCAGCGACAGATCGGCGATGTGCATTGAGCCGCCTTTTCCGCGACATACGCCTGTCTGACGGCCGTAGATTTCCGCCATCATGCCGTCTACGCCGACGCCTTTCGCAATACAGTGTCCGTGTCCGCGATGTGTGCTGGCAATTGTGTCAGTATCGGTGAGGTGCGCGCAGACGCCGACACCGGATGCTTCCTCACCACAATAAAGATGCACGAATCCCGGAATTTCGCCTGTCGCGAATTCGACGTGCAGACGTTCCTCGAATTCCCGGATCGTCCGCATGGAGCGATAGGACCGAAGTAGAATATCTCGGGCAATTTGCATGGCGTTTCCCCTGCCTGATCGGCGGATGTTCTGTTATTGTCAGCGCCAACGGCGTTTCTGAACTGCCCGAACGAAACGGTGTTTGACGGGTCCGGGTAAGAGTGCTGATCATCAGGGTCACGCTGATGTGATACATCAGGGCGGCGAGTGTCGCGGTTCTGCGACACTTCTGATGCGGCGAGCCCGGAAACAGGGATGCCGGACCGGGTCTGAAAGACAAAATAATGAGCGAAGCGATCCTCATTCCGGATGAGCGGCTTGCGGCACTGCCATCTCTCGTCGCCGCGTCCTGGACGCGCTGCGCCACGGTTTACCGGCTTGATCCGGCTGTGCGGGCGTCGCCTGAACTGCTCTGTCGCGCTGAACTGCGGCAGGCCTGCGGCCGCATGGGGCCTCTGATGAAAGTCGCTGAGCCGGAACTCGACCGGCTGCATGGAATCGTTTCCACGCTCGACTACACCGTGCTGATGTCCGACGCGGAGGGCGTGGTTCTGGTGCATCGGGGCGATCAGCCGCAGGAGAAGGGACACCGCCGCTGGCATCTCTGGCCGGGCGCGCGGTGGGCGGAGAGGGAAGCGGGCACGAATGGGATCGGCACCAGCCTGTTTGAAGGCCGGCCCGTTACGGTCCACATGGAACAGCACTGGCGGCTTGATCTGCGCTATCTCGCCTGTTCCGCAGTACCGTTTTATGGCCCTGACGGGCGGGTGGCTGGCGCTCTTGACGCCAGTTCAACCCATCCGGACCCGGACGGGCGGATTGCCGTCATGATGGAAGCCGTGCTGATCGATGCCGCCCGGCGCATCGAGCGCCGGAGCTTTCTCGAAGCGTTCCGGCGTCAGACCGTTGTTCTGTTAGGGGAAAGCAGCGAAGTGTCGCTGCCGATGGTCGCGCTCGACGAGGCGCGTGTTGTTGTCGGCGCGACTTTTGCCGCGCGAACTCTGCTCGGACTGCATGAAAACAGTTCGGCCAGTGTCTGCTTCGATCTCGGAACCCGTGGCCGGGGTATTCCCGATTTTCATGAAGCGGAACGCACCGTTATAGAAGGAGCGCTGGCGATGTCGGGCGGCAAGATTGCTCCCGCCGCCCGTCTGCTGGGGATCAGCCGGTCCACGCTGCACCGGAAAATCCGCGGGATGCAGGAGAAGACCTGAAGCCATCGCCGGCAGATGACTCTCCAGCAGCTTTATCTTGCGGACCGGATCAGCTTCCCTTTCTGGTCCGTGGCTGCCGGATCACCAGGAACCGTAAGGCGAATAAGCCGGGTAGGACGGATACGGTGTCGCAACCGGATAAGGCGCCGGAGCCGCGTAGACCGGCGGTGCATAGGCTACCGGCGGAGTTGCCGTGTTCGCAATCGCTGCGCCGGCGAGGGCGCCCAGTGCGACGCCGCCAAGAACGCCGCCGACAACGGCGCCCGGTCCCCAGCCGGGACCGCGATGCCACCGCGCGCCAGGAGGCGGGCCGCCCCAGTGTGGACCGCCCCAGCGCGGACCATGCCAGCCGGGGCCGCCTCGCCGCATGTCGTAACCATGAGCGCCCGCCGTCGCGGGCAGAACGGCAGTTCCGGCGAGGACGCCGGCAAGGGCCGGAATCATCATGAGTGAACGGAATGATTTGCGCATGTCATCTCTCCCTGACCGGACAGGCTCCTCGGAGCGCCCCGATCCAGAAGATCATCTGGCACCCGATTCGTGGCGAATTGCGGGCATGAAACGCCACAAACCGTCACAAAGCGGTCCGGAGTCCTGCCTCCGGGCCGGCTGTCAGAGTTCCGCTGCGGCTTTCTCAACCAGGGCCACGTGCTCGGCTGGTTTCACGTTACGCCAGATCGCTTTGATGCATCCGTCCGCGCCGATCAGGAACGAACTGCGTTCCATGCCGAAATACGTGCGTCCGTACATGGATTTCTCAACCCAGGTGCCATACTGGTCGGCAAGCTCATGCTCCGGATCGCTGGCGAGCGGAAATTCCAGCCCGTATTTGTCGGCGAATTTGTCGATCTTCGGCACCGGATCGGGGCTTACGCCGATCACCGTCAGATGCAGCTTCCCCAGAGCGGGCAGAGCTTCCTGAATGCCACAGGCCTGCGTCGTGCAGCCAGGTGTGTCCGCCTTCGGATAAAAATACAGCAGGTAAGGTTTGCCCGCGAGATCCGCACTCGACACGGTTCTGCCCCGGCTTGCCTGCAGGGTGAAATCAGGGGCTTTATCGCCCACGGTAACAGGTTCGTTGCTCATGGCGTGAAGCCTGCCCGAGAGCGGTGCCACACGCAACGGCAATGCTTCGCCATACCGGAATTATGATGATCGTTCCTCTGCCTCACCCCTCTGTCTCCCTGGGTCCGGTGACCGGTCCGATCAGACGGGTGAAAATATCCCGCACGGTCAGGGCGAGGCTTTCCACCCGCGCCGTCAGTTCAGGAAGGCCGGAAACGGCCATGTTCCGGCACAGCAGTTCAAGCGTGGCGGGTGGAAGGTCGCGCATCGGGTCGGCGGGAAGGGAGGGACCCCAGAGCAGGCGCAGGAGACTCTGGAGACTGCGCCATGTCTCGTCCGCGTCGATCAGTATCCGCGCGTCTTCCCGGGACAGAACGCCGGCGCGGGAGAGGAGACGGAACGCGCGTGGGGTACACGGGGAACGGGCTGCCGCCGATCCGGCGACCAGCTGCAGCGCCTGGGCGATGAATTCCACTTCCATCAGGCCGCCTGCCCGACGTTTTATGTCCCACGGGCCGGACGGTGGCAGATCCCGTGCGAGACGGGAGCGCATCGCTGCCGCCGCGGCCCGGATTTCATTCGCTGGCTGTGCAGCGGCTGTCCCGGTCAGGGCCTCATCGAGGTCATTGCGAAGTGTTGTCTTCAGGTTCTGTTTTGTGCCTGGTTCGCCGGCAGTCGCGACGATCCGCGCCCGTGTCAGCGCCATTCGCTCCCATGTCCAGGATGACCCGGCATGATACTGACGGAAAGCGGCGCGGGAGACGGCAACGGGTCCGGCCGCTCCGGACGGACGCAGCCGCATATCGACCTCATAAAGCGGTCCTTCGGCATCCGGGGCCGTCAGCGCCGCGATAAAGCTGTTGGCAAGACGAAGATAATATTGCGAGACCGACAGTTCACGGAAAGCCTGTCTCTCCATGTCCCTGAGTGGCGAACTGTGAGAGATGTCTTCCGGGTGATCGAAGATCAGCATCAGATCGAGATCGGAGCCGGTCATCATCTCGCGTGAGCCCGCCTTGCCGAGGGCCATCACGCTGATTCCTCCGCCCTCGACCCGGCCGTGACGCAGGCGATGGGCGCGAAACACCGCATCCAGAAGCGCGGTCATGACTGTGTCGGCAACCGCCGTTCTGGCGTGGGCCGCATCGTCTTCGCCGAGCCGCCCTTCCAGCCGGGCGACGGAGAGTCTGAACTCCTCGGCGCGGACGACGGGCCGAAGGCGCGTGACCAGAATTTCGAGATCCGGTTTCTCGGCTGAAAGCAGCCGGATCTGCCCGGTCGCGGTGGTCAGCGCCGTGTCCTCGCCGTGCTGCGGTTCGAGCAGCCCTTCCAGCGCGGACGGGGTATCGGCGAGATGATCCGCCAGAAACGGCGATGCATCGAAAATAGCGACGATCCGCGTGATCAGTATCGGATTGCGCTCCAGCAGGGACAGCAGCTGCACCCCGGCCCGCTGCCGGGACAGCAGCGTGTCGAAGTGACGGACGCATCCCAGCGGATCACGTCCGGCAATGAAGCTGCTCAGCAGTGCGGGCAGCAGTCCCCGCAGCAGAGCATGCGCCCGCCCGGACCGGAGCGCCCGCCGGGTGTTGCCTGCCCAGTGCGACATAATGCCCGCCGCTGCGTCGCAGTCCGCCTCAGGAAAGCCTGCCGCACCGAGGCGCGCCGGGAGATCGTCGGCCGTCAGGTCGAAATCCAGCTCTTCTCCCGCGCCCTCGTGAACCGGCGTCGTGAAATGCCGTTCGAAAATCCGCCGTGCCGCCCGCATCTGAGGCAGAAGATCCAGCGCCAGGTCCCCACCGCTCGCATAGCCGAGGAATACGGCCAGCGTCCCGAAAGCGGCCTCGGTTTCCGGCAGCCGATGTGTCTGCTGATCGGCCCGCATCTGCACCCGATGCTCGATCTCACGCAGCAGCCGGTAGGCCCTGGCCAGCGTTTCGGCTTCCTCGCGTGGCATATGCCCGGATCGTGTGAGGGTTCGCAGGGCTCCCAGCGTCGTCCGGTCGCGCAGATTCGGTGTCCGTCCGCCCCAGACCAGCTGCATGGCCTGCGCGACGAACTCGATCTCGCGGATACCGCCTTCGCCGAGTTTGATATTGTGTCCGAGCAGCCATTTTATACTGGCTTCCGCGTCGGTCAGGCAGGAGTCCGGCAATGTTGCAAGTCCGGTGCGGCCGGGTTTGCGGTGCAGGTCGATCTTCGCCTTCATGTCATGAATGTCGTCAATCAGGGCGAAGTCGAGATTGCGTCGCCATACGAACGGATGAATGGCGCGGAGAAAGTCACGACCGAGTGTGATGTTGCCCGCGACTGGCCGGGCCTTGGTCATCGCCGCGCGTTCCCATGTCTGGCCCAGGCTTTCATAATAGGAAATGGCGGCTGGCATCGAGACGGCCAGCGGCGTGGCGGACGGGTCCGGACGCAGGCGGAGATCGGTGCGGAAGACGTAGCCATTCGCATCCCGCGCTTCCATGAGCCGGACAAGATCGCTAGTCATGCGGATGAAAACCTGCCGCGCGGAATCCGGATCCGTATGCAGACCGGCGTCGAACAGCGCCATGAGATCGATGTCCGAGGAGAAGTTCAGTTCCCGCGCGCCAAGCTTCCCCATTGCCAGTATCACGTAACCACTGCCGGCTGCGGGACGTGCCGGGTCCCTCAGCGAAAGGCGCCCGGCATCATGGGCTGCACGCAGCAGATGCCTGACAGCGATATCGAGTGCCGTATCCGCCAGCCGGCTCAGCGTCTGTGTGACCGATTCGAGTGGCCAGAATTTTCCTGTATCCGCCAGTGCGCTTGCGAGCGCCACGCGGCCCTTTGCCTGCCGCAGAGCGGCCGCGACTGTTTCCCGGTCGCATGTCACCGGCAGGCCGGCAATTCCGGCCAGGGCCATGTCGGTGAAATCGTCCGGCCCTTCTGCGAGCAGCCGGGCGAAATCATGCGGCGCGCGAAGAATGAGATCCGACAGATAAGGGCTGTTTCCGCCCACGCAGCGCAGCAGGGCCGGGACGCCTTCTTCAGTCAGCAGAGTGGAATCAGGAAATTCCTCCTGCCAGAGCGTCGTCAGATCTTCGTGAAAACGGCGGGCGGCTTCCGGATCGGCCGCTTCCGGCCAGTCCGCCTCGGGCCAGCCGGGGTGGCGCCGCATCCGCCAGCCCGTGCCGGAGCGCGGTGCGGAATGCGTATCATGACTGCCGTCAGTGTCACAGGCGGGTGGGGTGGCGCCATATTTCCGGCGCATTGCGCCGGTTTTTACGGAAGAGCCAGCGGGAACCAGAGAGGTCGGACGAGAGTTTTTGTGCCGGGACATGAGCTTTACGGAATAAGGGGCCGGAAAGGGATGCGGCGATGAGCGATCCCGGTCAAGCCGGTCCTGATGTCCCACAGATATCCGGCTCTTCCGTTTTGCCGAAAAGGCGAAGGGTGAAACGTCTCGTCGTGGCCGGCATGGCGGCGGTCGGTGTTGTCGCCGGTCTCCCGCTGCTTGCCGGTTTCCTGCTGCTGGTCGCGATGATGTTCGGGCCGGTCGATATGACGTCCGTTCTGCGCCCGTTTCTGCCTCTGGCGGTCATTGCCGGCGCAAAAGGCGATCCGCCGCGTGGCCGGCTGGATGTCGCTCACGCCCGGTTGCGCTGGACGGGTTTGCGTGACGGCTTCGGTTCGCCGGTTCTGCTTGAGGTCGATGACGCCCGCATTCTCGATTCCACGGGGCGGACGGTGGATCAGATCGAATCGGGCGCCATTGCTCTCGATGCGTTTCCGCTGTTTCATGGGGCGCTCGCCGTCAGTGATCTGCGGGTCCGTGGTGCCCGTCTGCGTCTCCGGCGCGATGCGGCGGGGCAGGTGGATCTCGATCTGCCCGGTCGTCCGTCCCCGGCAAAAGGTGGCCTTGCGATCGATCCGTCGAAGCTTCGCCGTCTGCTGCTGGGCGGGACCCATATTGTCATTGCTGATGACGCGCTGCACGCGGTCTGGACGATCGATCCGCTGGAAGCCGCTTTGACGCCGGTCTCCGTGAGGCATCGCCGGGGTCTGTCGGGAACGCTGGCTGTCGGTGTGACCGCCCTGTCTGAGCAGTCCGGTGGTGCTCAGCCCTTTCACGCGAAACTCTCCGCCAGCGGCGCTCTGGCGCAGGACGGCGCCCTGATCTGGCATCTCGTGCTCGATCCTGTGACGCCTTCCACTCTGTCGCCCGTTCTGTCCGGGCCGGAAGCGGTGCGCGCGCCTGTGGGTGTGGATGCCACGGTGACGTTCCGGGCCGGACATGCCGGCAGGATCATGATGCCCGCGGATGTCGCCGCCAGGGTGACACTGGGGCAGGGGCAGATCGAGGCCGCGGGTTCGTCGCTGTTCACGGATCATGGCGCAGCCACGCTGCATCTGGTTCTCGATGAAAAGCAGACACGCGCCTGGCCAGCCCATCTTACTGTCGATAACGTCAGTGTCCGGCTCAGCGAGCCTCCCGGAGACACTTCGCCGGTCCCGGATGCTGTGCCACCGTCATCTTCCGCAGGGACTATGACACCGGCTGCTTCCTCTCCCGCCCCGTTTCCCACCCCGTTGCCGCCGCCTGAACTGACCGCGCATGGCCGGTTTGACTGGCCGGATCTCGGTGTGCCGCAAAAACTGACCGGTACGGTCAGCGCGGCTCTGTCGGCTGTGCCTTTCACGAAGCTGGGCGATTACTGGCCGGCCCTGGCAGCGAAAGGCGCCCGGCTCTGGACCACACGGAATATTACCGCGGGCACGGTGGAGAATCTGCACGTGACCCTTGGCTTCGGTCCCGACCGGACGGGAAACGGCACGGATGTCACGAGTGTTTCGGGCGGTCTGGACGGGAGCGGCATGGAGCTGCACTGGCTCCGTCCGATCATTCCGATGGAGGGTGTTGATGCCCATCTCGAATTTGTCGATCCGCGCACGATCAGCATCGCATTCCGCAACGGATATCAGCCGACAGTCCGCACAGGTCATAACGTCGGCGCGGATGGCACCGGAAGGCTGCTTCTGAAGCCGGGCAGCATGATCATCAGCGATCTGGACAAGAAGGATCAGACCGGCACCATCCATGTCGAACTCAGCGGCGATCTCAGGGATCAGCTTGCTCTGCTCGCCGAACCGAGACTGCATATTCTCTCCCGCCATCCGGTTCCGTTCACCCATCCGCGTGGTGACGCCGTGATTGCGTTTACGCTGCAGCTGCCTCTGCGCGCCCGCGTCGGTACCGGCGACATGACGCTCGACGGTCATGCGCATCTGACACATGTTCATCTTGGTGACGTTGCCCTTGGCCGCGCCGTCGATGACGGCACGCTGGACACGAATGTGACGATGCATGGCATGGATCTCGCCGGGCACGTCCTGTTCAGCCACATTCCGGCGGACGTTCATGCTGAAACGACTTTCGACAGTGTGCCCGCGGGCGGCACCATCGATCATGTTGTCGCGCATCTGCATCTGACGCCCGATAACGTCGAAGCGGCAGGCATTCCTGTGGCCAGCTATTTCTATAATCGTGCGGAGCTGGCGGTAAATTACACGATGATCAGGGACCGGCCCGATACGGTCGCGCTCGATCTCGACATGGCCAGAGCCGGTATCCATCTGCCTGTCTGGAGCAAGCCGCCATCCGTCGCCGCCACGGCCCACGCGCTCCTGTATATCGATAGCGGCAGGCTGCAGTCCGCCGAGGAAATCAGGGCGTCCGGTCCGGACCTCAGGCTCAACGGCGAGGCCAGATTCCGTCCGGGGGTTCCTCCGGAGCTTCTGCTGCCGGATTTCCGCGTCGGTCGTTCGTCCGGTTCGGCAAGGCTGACGATACCGCTCAGTGCCAGAGGCCCAATCGCCGTCAGTGTGCGGGCGTCGACGCTTGATCTCACTCCGCTGGTTCAGGGCGCGCCGAAAGAAGCCGGTCCGGCTTCGACGACGATTCATGTGCCTGAAGCGGCCAGCGGCCGGCCGAAGGGACCGCCCGGACGTCCATGGCTGATCGATATGACGGCTGATACGCTGTGGTACAGTAAAACCGGGGCTCTTGGCGGTGTGAAAGCCTATCTCGATCATAATGGCGTGCGGCTTGAACGGATGCGTTTCTCAATGACCACGCCGGCGCCGGCCAGCGCCACGATCGAGCCGGTCGGGAGCATCCGGCGTCTGACGGCCGACATACCTGATTTCGGCATGCTGATGAACCGGTTCAATGTGACGGATATGGTGAGCGGAGGGCATGCCCGTGTCGAGGGTCGCTTCGATGACACCCGCGTCAATGCGCCGTTCCGGGGCAGGGTCGATGTATCCCCCTTTGTTATCACAAAGGCTCCCGAGGCTCTTCAGGTCGCCCGGAACATGTCGATTTATGGCTGGCTGAACACGAAAAACGAAACTCAGTTCGAGGTGCGGCGCTTCGAAATGCCGGTCTGGTTTGCCGATGGTGTGCTGCATATTCGCGATGGCCGGGCAGGCAACGGTGCTCTGGGGGCGACTCTGGAAGGGCCGGTCAATCTTGATGCGGGCACACTCGATCTGTCCGGCACCATCGTTCCGGCTTTTGCTGTCAACGCCCTGCCCGGAGGATTGCCGGCCATCGGACATCTTTTCGCACCCGAAAAAGGCGGCGGGTTTCTCGCGGTGAAGTTCGGGCTTACCGGCAAGCTGGATGATCCCACGTTTTCCGTCAGTCCCTTCTCCATCTTCCTGCCCGGTGTGCTTCGCAAGGTCTTCTGAATCCGGGTCGCCTGGCTGGTCATCTTTGCCCTGGGGCGAGCGCGTGCCTATATGTGCCGTCGATCGTCAGGAACGCGGCGCGCCCGGCGCATCGGGGACCGCAGGATACCGTCAGATAAGGAGAGAGCCATGTCCGCGACACAGGATGCTTCGAGCGTCGCAAATCCCGGTTCCGATCCCGGCAGGCTGGTGCCGGTCACGGTTCTGACAGGCTTTCTCGGTGCCGGCAAAACGACTCTGCTGAACCATATTCTGACCGCCGCACACGGCAGGAAATATGCCGTCGTGATCAATGAATACGGCGAACTCGGCGTGGATAATGACCTCGTGGTTGATGCCGATGAGGAAGTGTTCGAGATGAACAACGGCTGCATCTGCTGCACCGTGCGCGGCGATCTGATCCGCATCCTTGGCAGCCTGATGAAACGCCGCACGAAATTCGACGGGATCATCGTGGAAACCACGGGCCTCGCGGACCCGGCTCCCGTCGCCCAGACGTTCTTCGTGGATGAGGATGTGCGCGGCAAAACCCGTCTGGATGCCGTCGTCACCGTCGTCGACGCCTTCAATGTCGTGCAGACTCTCGAAGAAAGCCCGGAAGCCGTTCATCAGGTCGCCTTTGCCGATGTCATCATCCTCAACAAGACCGATCTTGTCGATGAGGCAACACTTGCCGACATTGAAACCCGGCTGCGCCAGATCAACGCTTATGTCCGCATCCACCGGGCGCAGCGCGGCGATGTTCCGCTGACCGACGTGCTCGACCAGGGCGGCTTCGATCTTCAGCGCGCCCTGGCCTACGAGCCTGATTTCCTTGAAAACACTGAACACTCGCACGAGGAAGGTGTCTCCAGCGTTTCTTTCTCCGTTTCCGAACCGCTGGATGAAGGCCGCTTTCACGCCTGGATCAATGCGCTTCTTCAGGAGCAGGGCGCGGATATTCTGCGTTCCAAGGGGATTCTGAATTTCAAAGGCCGTGACGAACGTTTTGCGTTTCAGGCCGTCCATATGATGGCCGATGGCGGTTATATCGGCCCGTGGAAAGACGGCGAAAAGCGGGAATCCCGTCTTGTTTTCATCGGAAAAAATCTCAATCGCCCGCGTCTGCGGCGTGGCTTCGAAAGCTGTCGCGCCTGACGGGTTTTCCATCCCGATCCGTCCGGAGCAACGGAAACATGTCAGCGGCTCTGTTTTCCGCAGCCTGAGCCGGCGGGAAACAGGGCACGGAAATGCCGATCTGAAATACTGGCCTGCGTTATCGGGTCTGAACCACTGGAAAGAATGGAGCCGGAATGAGCGGTCAGTCGTCAGAACCTGTTTTCGCCGGAATCGTGGAGCATCGCGGCGCTGAACGGACGATCGACGGGCACATTATCGCCTGCTGTGCCTCGCATGATAATACCCGCTTCGCTTTTGCGACCGGAGAAGGCGATCTTGTCATCGCGGAACGCGCCGATGTCAGAACATCCGGTTCATGGAAAACGGTCGAAGCGCATGATGGTCCCGTCCTCGCTCTTTCGCCCGATGTCACCGGCAACACTTTTCTGACAGGCGGGGAAGACTGCCGGCTGGCGCGCGTCTCGCCCGAAAGTTCCGTGACGCTTGCAAAGGGCCGCCGCTGGGTCGAACACGTCGCCTGTTACGCGGAAGGAAAGACAAGAATCATCGCCTGTGTCTCCGGGAAGGAGGTCCAGATCCGGGCCGGGGACGGCACGACCCTGCTGCGTACGCTCGAACATCCCTCAACCGTCTCTGGCATCGTCTTTGATGCGAAGGGCAAGCGGATTGCCGCCTCTCATTATAATGGCGCGTCTCTCTGGTATGTACAGTCGAAGGAGAACAGGCCCCGCCTTCTGGAATGGAAGGGGAGCCATACCGGTATCGCCATGCATCCCGGCGGCGAAGCTCTCGTCACCTCCATGCAGGAAAACGATTTGCATGGGTGGCGTCTTTCGGATGGCCACAACATGCGTATGAGCGGCTACCCGACGAAGGTCGCGTCCCTGGCTTTCACCCGCAATGGAAAATGGCTGGCGACGAGTGGCGCGGACTGTGTCGTGCTGTGGCCGTTCTTCGGGGGCGGGCCGATGGGCAAACCTCCTGCCGAAATGCCCGGTATTCCGGGCGTTCTCTGCACGCGTGTCGTTACTCACCCGACGCAGGATCTTCTGATTGCCGGTTTTGCCAGTGGCGCGGTGCTGATGATTGATTACAACTCCCAGCGTGTTCTGCCGGTCTGCGCTCCGGATGAGAGCGCCATCACGGCGCTCGCCATCAGCCCGGATGGCTGCATGCTCGGATATGGGACTGAGGGTGGCCGGATTGGTCTGGTGGATCTCTCCGCGCCGTCCTGACTGACACGTCCGGTCGGATGGCTGCGACAGGATCAGCAGCCATCCGGCGACGTGACAGGTGTGCTATGACTTTCCATGCCTGCCCTTAATATCCGGTATAAACAGCATATTCTGAGTACGGAGAGCCGGGGTGTCGCCGGATTGTGACCCTGCGGGAATGGTGCGCGCGGGTCGGGTGGGCTGTAATTATCGCCGTGTGTCAGGCAGATTCGCATGGTCCGTGTGCCTGTTCCGGCGGACGGATCGAAGCTGGAAGAAGATCGAAGGCGGGTAAGACCGGCCTTCTGAAAGGTAAATTCCGTGAGCAGAAAACCCCGGCTCGTAATCGTTGGTGGCGGCATCGCCGGTCTCGCGCTCGCAACGCGACTCGGTGATTCGCTCGGGCGAAAGGGACGCGCCGAGATCACGCTCGTTGATGAGAGTTTCTCTCATGTCTGGAAACCGATGCTGCACTGCTTTGCGGCCGGCACCGCAGCGAATGAAGCCGATCGGATTCCTTTCGCGTCTCATGCCGCGGGTCATCATTTCGAATTCTGTTACGGTGCGATTTCAGGACTGGACCGGGCGGCGCAGCGTCTGACCCTTGCTCCGCTCATCGAAGACGGTGAGCGGGTTCTGGATGAACGGACCCTGGATTATGATGCGCTCGTGCTGGCGATCGGCAGCCGCGCGAACGATTTCGGCACGCCCGGCGTTGCGGAACACTGCCAGTTCATCGACAATCTCGTCGAAGCGAATGCTTTCAATGACAGGTTTCGCCGCGCCGTTCTGCAGGCCTTCACGCTGGGCAGGCCGCTGGATATCGCCATTGTCGGTGGCGGTGCGACCGGCGTGCAGCTTGCCGCCGAACTGCACAAGGCTCTTGATCTCGCCGCCCTGTACAGCTTCGTGCCTGGCAGGCCGGAACTGAATGTCAGCCTGCTGGAGGCCGGGCCGCGCATTCTCCCGGCTTTTCCGGAAAACGTTTCCCAGGCCGCGATCCGGCAACTTCGTGCGATCGGTATCGATGTGCGAACCGGCGCTATGGTCAGCGCTGCTGACGAAAAGGGATACATTCTGAAGGATGGTTCGCGCGTCGATGCCAGCTTTCGGGTCTGGGCCGCCGGTGTCTGCGCCCCGGAGGTGACATCGGGCCTTGGAGGACTCGCCTGCGGCCGCTCCGGGCAGCTGCTGGTCACGCCGACGCTGCAGACGACGGAAGATTCCCGTATTTTTGCCGTGGGTGACTGCGCGAATATTACCGAAAGCCCTCTGGCGCCCACTGCGCAGGTTGCACGCCAGCAGGCTCACCATCTTGCCGAACATATGGGCGCCTGGCTTCTTGGCGATCCGATGCCGCCTTTCGAATACCATGATAAAGGGGCGATCGTGTCCCTGGGTGACTATAATGGCTGGGGCGTGTTCGCCGACGGCAAAACCTTCGGTGGTGGCCGGCTGCGCGGTCTTTCCGCCCGCCTCGGTCACTCAGCCCTGTACCGTCAGCATCAGTTCGAACTGCACGGGATTGCACGGGGCACTGCCGCCTGTCTGGCCGACTGGTTCGCCGGCTACGTCCAGCCCTCTGTCCGTCTGGACTGACGCGCCACGGGTCTGCCGGCGAAATTCTGTTTGCAGTCCGGATTCTGTTTCGACGGCTGTGACCGCCGGATCGGATTCCGGACTTACATTTTGCCCCTTCCCTCCGGGGAGGGAAGAGTCAGGCCGCTGCGAACTGTCCTGCGGGGTGTTGTCGTCCGGGATGCCGTTTTTTTCCTGGCGGCTGTTGCAGGCGCTGTCTTTCGTTTCGTTTTCACTTTCGGCACGTCGGTCTGCGACGGAGACTTTCCGGTGATCTGTTCAATCAGGTCTTCGTAACGGGCCAGATAATCGTCCAGGCAAAGCGTTGCTTCAGCCTCTGCCCGTGCCGCCTGACCGAGGCGCTTTGCCAGGCGACGGTCATCAAGAAGCTCAAGAACATTGCCGGCAATTTTTGCAGGTTCCGTAAACGGTGTCAGCAGGCCTGTGCGACGGTCCTCAATAAATTCGGAGACGGGCGCTGTATCGCTGCCGACGATCGGACATCCCATCGCCATGGCTTCGCGCAGTGACCAGGACGCCACAAACGGATAGGTCAGATAAACATGCGCGTCAGACCGTTTCAGGAGAGCGCGGAAATCGTCATAACTGACTTTCCCCACGAAATGAATCCGGTCCAGATCCAGCGTTCCCTGCAGTTCGGAAAGCATACGTTCCCGCCATGATCCGTTCACGAGACGTGATCCGTAGCTGACTCCGTCGCCGCCTACCATGACAATGCGCGCCTGCGGACATTCCTTCTGAATGCGGGACAGGGAACGCATGAAGACGTGGAAACCGCGATATGGCTCCAGATCACGCGAAACATACGTGACCAGCCTGTCCTTTGGTGAAATCGTAACGTCTTTGATTTTCAGAGTCCGTTTCGCAGCCCCCGGATCTGGCGCGCAGAGATTCAGATCGACACCTTCGCGCAGGACGGTAATCCGTGACTGTGCCCAGTCCGGATAAGTATTGCGCTGGAACAGTGTCGGTGTCTGACCCCAGCCGGGATTGTTCAGGGCCTGAAGATTGATCGCGTTCTTGGCCCGGATTTTTGGGAGCATTTCCGTGATGACCGGGAATTCCGGATCGAAGCCGACATCATATTTATCTGTATGGTAGAAAAACTCGAAATATCCGAGCAGAGGAACAGCCGGAAAGACATCCAGAAGATTGAGAAGCTCGCCCCATCCGTGATGTCCGATGATAATATCGGGAACAAATCCAAGACTGCGCAGCGTCATCGCGGCTTTCGCCACAGCATCCGCGCGCGTCAGCCCAAGGTCGAACTCACGCGCTCCCGGATGAACTGAGTCCGTCTGTCGTCCCGGCATCCGGTAAATGACACGTCTGACACCAGAGATTGCATTTTCGTTGCCTTCGCTGATGAAGACGACGTCATGATTTCCCTGTTTTGCAAGATGCCGCACAATATGCAGGAACTGGCCTGGAAAATTCTGGTGTACAAAAAGGAATTTCAAAATCGTGATCCGACTTCAGAATGTGCTCCGCCACAGTGCTCCCTGCCTGAGGCGTTCAGAGACCTGCTGTTTCGTCACGAACAGCAGGTCAGGAAACCGAAAAATGCACAGGATGCCATCCTGGCGGAACGCCCGGTGATGTTCCGCCAGGGATGGTGATATCAGCGGCGCGTACCCTTCCGGGTTGTCGCGGTCTTGCCGGTTTTTGCAGCCGGTCTGGTGGTTCTGGCTGAGGATGCCGGCTTGGCGGATGTGCCCTTTTTCATGACTGGCAGTTCGCGGGACAGGGCCGGAGAGACCTTATTCTCCGCCCGGGGTTTGGCGGCAGGACGGGGTGCTTTTGCCGGTTGCCGGCCTGCGCCGGAGCGCCGGGCCGGAGCCGCGACGGCTTCTGTAAGTTCTTCCAGTTCAGCGGCGGCTTCGAGAAGCTCAAGATCATCTTCAATCTCTTCTTCCAGAAGTTCTTCCGGATCGGGCTGCGATTTCTTCTTCTGCCCGACAGGTGTGATTGTGACCCGGAACGCTTCGAGGGGCGCCAGATTTTCGGACTCCACCGCTTCCGCGTCGTCCACCGGTCCGATTTCCGTGCCGTCCGTGAATGTCGCTTCGACCTCGCAGGTGTATTTTTCCGCAGCGTCTCCCTTCAGACGCACTCTCAGACCAAGAATAGGGAGTGCCATGCCACGGCTGCCACAATACTGACCTCCTTCGGCCCAGGGAGACAGCCAGCCTTTACCCAGCACTGCCTGGTATTCGATATCCTCCGGACCGATCAGCGTGTCCGGGGAAATCCCGAAACCTTCAATCCAGGCCCGGCTGCCCGGTTTGCCCATCCATTCGCCCAGACGCGCGCCAACATCTCCGCGACGCTGAATATGCGCGGCAACTTCGGCGGGTTTCCGGGCTGCGCCCGCTACAGCGGCTGCGGGTTGCGGAGCGCCGGGCACGGCAGGCTGCGCAGGGGGCCGGGCCGTCTGCTGTGTGGCCGCTGTCGCGTCACTCAGCCGCACGACCTGAAGGCGGGGCGCTTCATGCTGCGTGTCCGGTTCCTGATAGACGGTGACGAGCACCTGGGCCGGGCCGCGTACAACACGGATCAGGGCTGCATTATTCGCACCGCCGAGCCAGCCCGTCTGGTCAAACGTCGAGATTGTCACATTATCATTGGGAACAGGCGGAAGTGTAATGCGGACGCCCGGAAGGCCGGCCGGGCTCGGGGCTTCCTGAGAGGGAGCGTGAAATACGCAGAATAAACCCTGGTCTAATGTCATCAGATGACCGGACACCTTGAGATCGGCGATACGGTTCTGATTGGGAATCTGGCCACTCTGGGACATAAATCTTGTTCCGTAAGTTATATAATAAAGTCAGATTAACCTGACAGAGCCGGCCGGAGCCGGAGAATGCCAGGTGTCAATCTCCTGTTTCGGTCAGCCATACAGGGCCGACGTTCCTGCTGAACGCTGGCACAGGGATATCAATATCACGTTAAGTCGCGCTGCCGATATACCGGGCGGCAGAACAACACCCCTTTCTGTCGCACGTATCCGATCCGCCACAGCGCCGAGATCGAAGGCCGCCACACGCAGTCCGGCCCGCCATGCAACACCGAGCGCCAGACACCATGTCTCCGGCCAGACTGACGGAATCAGCCCGTAATCTGCCTGCTGCGCCCGCACGAGAGAGACTGCCTCCTCTTCTTTATACGCTCCCGTAACGTACACATGGCCGGTTTCCATCAGCGCCTGATCGTCCGGTGTATGACCGACGACAATATAGTCCAGCGGCAATGCCTTTTCACGGGCGTCGCGGGCTGCCTCGAGCAGAACGTCATATCCCTTTTCACGCCCGATCGCTCCGACCACACAGATACGGAACCGGTCTGACCGCAGCATCGCGACGGGCGCGGGAAGCTCTGTCCTGCCATCGATCATCAGACTGCTGAATTGCGTAAGATCAAGATCAGGCCTGTCGTCTTCCGGCTGCTCCACGCGGCACGGCAGGCCCGGAAAGTGCCGGCGCATGCGTCTGGAGGCATCTTCGGAAGGCGTAATGACGGTGCGGGCCGATTTCAGTTCTTTAGCGGAACGGGCAACATAATCCGCGACCGGAATGTCGTCTCCGACGTTGCGCCCCAGAGTTGTCACGCAGATTTCACATTCTGCCGTATCGGGCTCGCCGCAATAGCGTCCTGCGGGCCCCATCAGAGAAATACGAGGGCAGAACCAGATATAATCATGCACATATACGTCATAAGGAGCGCCGATTTCCGCCGCGAGTTCACGCATTGCCATGTGGTGGCCGCTGGCATGGTGCCATTCAATGTGAAGAACAGGATCGGCTGTCAGAAGCCGGAGCAGCATCGGCCATTCCGCCGGAAGCCTGAACCGGAGATTCGGATAAAGTCCCGATGCGGCATCAGCCTGTTTCGCGTCGCCTGAAGGTTCTCGTCGCTGCTCAGGAGAGCGCCAGCCTTCGACCCGGCATCCGCCTTCAACGGGTCTGACAAGGATCGGACGGATGCCTTCCTCCCGGAGCCTGCGTGCCCGTTCGGAGACCACACGCTCGACGCCGCCGCCATAATCATGCGTCACCAGAATAACAGAAGATCGCGAAGAGTCCGTTTTCCTGTCACGTGATTTCCGGCTTGTGCCGTGTTTCACCGGTATTCCGGCATCGCGGTCCAGCCGCCACCGCAGCAGATCGATCCGCCGCCGGGCTTCAAACAACGGGTCCAGAGCCACATGAGCGCTGATGAGCGCGTCATAGCCGGGATGCAGCCGGTTCAGCAGCCCCAGATTTCGTGTCAGAAGCGCATTGCGCGTCCCGCCGAAAGAGACTGACCCGACATGCGCCACATAGGCTCCGGGCGCGGCGACATTACGCCATCCGAAGCAGCGCGCGCGAAGAGAGAAATCGTTTTCCTCGCCATATCCCTGCGCGAAGAGGTCCGCCCGGAACAACCCGGTCTGCGTGAGGCAGTCATGCCGGATATACATGCAGAATCCGTGAGCCGTAGGCACGTCGACCGCCGTTCCGCCATTGACCGCCCGGGCCATTCGCATTGTCCGCAGTGTCTGCGGAGCGGTCGGGACCGCATTTCCCGCAAGATCGGGATAGGACATGATCGTTGCGTCGCCGGACAGGGGCGTAACCGTTCCGATCGCGGCATCTGACCATGCAACCGTCTGCAGTTCTTCCAGCCACCCTTCTGCGACAAGTGTATCGCTGTTGAGCAGGACGACGTCGCGTCCTCCGTCAGTTCCGGGGCGCCGGTTCCGCGTCTTTGCGGGCAGCGCCGCCTGCAGCCCGATATTGACCGAGGCCGAAAATCCGAGATTGCGGGCGTTGCGATGCACGGTGACCCGGTTATCCCGTGCAATCTCCCCGAGCATTTCAGTCATTCCGGGTTCGGGCGATGCATCATCGATAATCAGTACATGCGTCTTTGCCGCTGGCCTGTTCTTTCCCGCCGGAAGCGATTCAAGAAGACTTTCAAGGCAGGATCGCGTCCGGATGAGGTCCCGGTAGACGGGCACAATGACGATGATGTCAGGACGTGTTCCGGCAGCGAAGCGGCTGGAAACAGCCGGTTCCGCGCAGGGTGTTGTTGCGACCGGAACCGGCAGAAATGGCGGTGGCGGATCGGAAACCTGATCGTTCCGGGAACCCGCCAGGTTCGCCTGTCTGGCCGCCCATATCGCGGCACGGCGTTCGAGCCCGGCATCGATCGGACTTCCGGCGAGATCGTTGCCTGCTTCGTTGAAAACGTGAACCGGACCGTCGGGAAGATCAGTCTGCGGAATCGAAAACGCGCGGTAACGGGCGACCGGGATGTCGGAACTGACATCGTCGGAAAATGCTTCCGCGGTCAGCGAAAACAGCAGGTCTCCCGTCGCATCCACAATCCGGATGACGGGTGGCCGCTCCGGATTATTGGGATGCCAGACCCAGCCTGTCAGCCCTTCCGGTCCCGCCTGGACAAACCCTTCGGCCCGCATGGCAACGGAAGGCCTGAGTGGCGATCCGGGTAATGGCCGGCCGCTGACCTTCACGGAAACCGTATCGGTGCGTCCCCACGGGCCGGAGCAGGCCGGATCTTTCTCCTTCACAGCGGGCCACAGCAACCCTTCAGCAACCATGGCCAGCTTGTCGGTGATGCCGTCGATTTCGATGGACAGACCTGCGGGCAGAGTTTTCTGCACCGGTCTGCTACGGCCCCGAGTTCTGCCTTTTTCCGGTGTGGCGCGGGTGGATTCTGAAGACAATGGGGCCAGACCCGAAAGGATGGCACCGCCGAGGCGAACGGCGCCGCGATCATCAATCCCGCACCAGCCAGGCAGTTGCGCTTCAGCCGTGATGAGGTCCGCCAGGCGGGCAAGATCATCGTCACAGGCATGACGCGATAAGGCCTCCGAGAGCGCCTCCGCAGCCTCACCGGGGCGGCCAGCCCTGAGAAGGGATGCCGCCAGAAGCGACCATCCCTGGCGGAAATCGTAACGGCGCGTCAGCGTTCTGAGCAGATCGATGGCTGCGGGGCCAAAGCCGTTCGCCTGACGGACCACTGCCAGAAAAAAGGCTACGTTGGGGCTTTTCGGCGCCATGCGATGCGCCCGTTCCAGCCAGCGCAGTGCTGCCGCCTGATCGCCTTTCTCCCAGCTTTGCTGACCCTGCCGAAAGGATTCCTGTGCCTGCTCATCCGCCCAGCGCTGCCAGACAGCCCGGTCTTCCTGGGAAACGAGTCCGGCTGGTGAGGGGGCGGTGCGTCTGCGCGCGGCTGGTTCCGAACCCGGATTTTCCGTTTCCGGCAGCAGCGCCCGGGCAGCCTCTTCTGACGAGTCTGGCTTGTCGTCTCCGGCTGTTCTGCGTCGTCCGGCCCTGATCCCTCTGTCCGACCGGACGGTCCTAGCCAACAGCATGCTCCGGAGCGGTATCGGCAACGGATGCTGCCTCGTCCGGTCTGCTCTTGTCCCGCGTGTCAGATGCCGCCAGGGTCCGGTCAAGCTGCGAAAGTTCGACCGCCGCCTGTGCGACACCCTGGGCTTCCGCCTTCAGATACCACCGGCGTCCCGCTGCAATATCAGTATGTCCGGCAAGGCCCCGTGTCAGATAGCGACCCATCATGAGCTGTGCCGCGGAATGGCCGCGAGCCGCTGCCCGGCTGAACCATTCGAAAGCCCGTTCCCGATCCGTGGGAATATCGTGACCGCCGCCCAGCATCGCCCCGAGCGAGAACATCGCCACGACATTATCCCGGACTGCCGCCCGCTCGAACAGCCGTGCCGCTTCCTTATGATCGCGTGGTCCGCCGCGTCCGGAAAGAAGGAGCTGGCCATAAAGCACTTCGGCGTCGATCATCCCCGCTTCGGCGGCCTTGCTTATCCAGTCGCGGCCTTCCTCATCCCGGCCCGGCCCGACGCGTCCCTCAAGGAGCATCCGTCCGTACCAGTACTGCGCGTTGACGACGCCTTCGGCGGCCTTGAGCATCCATTCAGCCGCCTGCTGTTCGTCCCGCTCCGCGCCGACTCCTTCGGCCAGACAGACGCCGTAATTGAAGGCGGCGACCAGATCTCCGCTCCGCGCCGCCTTTTCGTACTGCTCGCGTGTCGTGACACGGTCCTGTTCCGACCCGGCGCCCATCAGAATGAGATTTGCCAGATCGGCGGTGCCGGCTGAATCACCGCGCTCGGAGGCAACTCTGAACCAGTGGGCTGCCTGAGCGGCATCGCGGGAAACGCCGGAACCTGTGAGATAAAGCAGGCCGAGCGCACGGGCCGATGCAGCGTGTCCGCCTTCGGCGGCGAGGCGGTACCAGTTGGCGGCCTCAAGGTAGTTCGGTGCGAAATCGCCGCCGCGCGCATGAAGGTCGCCGAGCAGGGCTGCAGCTTCCGGGTCACCGGAAAGAGCGGCCTTACGCAGCCATGTCTCGCCACGGACCAGGTCCCGTTCGATGCCGCGGCCTTCGATCAGCGCCAGACCATAGCGTGCCTGACCGGAACGAATGTTATGTTCGGCGGCCTCGCCGTAATAAGCCGTTGCGCGGGGAATATCCTGCGGCACACCGGCGCCGCGCTCACAGATGACGCCCATGAGGTAAAGGGCGGAGCCGACTTTCCCTTCCGCCGCAATGCGGAGGTGGTGGACGGCTTTGTTCTGTTCTTTTTCGGTGGTCGCCGTATTGAGTCCGGCCAGACCGAGACCGAGATGGCCCTGGGCGCAGCCTGCCTCCGCGGCGCGCTCATACCATATCAGAGCTTCTTCGGGATTTCTGAGCCCCTCGGGACCGACGGTGAGAACGTAACCATAAAGCGCCTGCGCATCCGCCGATCCGTCCCGCGCCGCCAGCGATGCCCAGTGAGCTGCCTTGCGGTAGTCCGCCTCGCCGGTGAAATTCTGCGCCACATCGGACAGCACGAACTCATCATTTTCAACGGCGTCCGGGAGTCCGACGAGATAAAGCGTGGCCAAAACGAAGCGGGCCTCGTTCCATCCCGCCTGCGCGGCGCGGCGTGTCCATCGCGCGCCCTCAACGAGATCGCGGGGAATGCCGATGCCGTCGAGATAGAGTCGCCCGAGACGGAACTGCGCTTCGGGCAGATCATTTCGGGCGGCGGCACCGATTTCGGTGAAAGCGCCGGCGAAATCTTCTTCTTCGATCAGGCGCAGGCCGTGTTCCAGCCTCGCCTGGGGCGACCGGCGTGCGATCAGACGTGAAAACAGACCCAAGACTACCCTCCCTGGCCATGGTCATAAATCATATGACATCTCCGGAAGGTAAGCCGGACCATGCACAGCCTGCCTGCCTTACATTCAGTATATATGACCGGCCCGGACGAAAAAGATCAGCCTGTTCAGGCTTCACCGGTTCCCGTCCCGGCCATCATATTGTGTGTCGCGGCCGCTGTCAGCCGCGCCGCCCTTCTGACTGCTTTCCGGTCCGGTCATCAGACCGGCTGCGGAAAGACGATCCGTCTCCTTACGGTTCTCTCATGCCATCGGTAATGAGAGGCATGATGCTGTTCAGCAGGAACTGCATGATTGTCCGCTTGCCGACCTGAATATCCGCTGTCACGGGCATGCCCGGCTGCGGATGGAAAAAGGACGGGACGCCATGCAGCGTATAACGGTCAACCCGGAGTCTGACGCGATAGAACGTCTCCGTCGAACTGCTCTGGTCCGGTGCCTGTCCGGCCGGGTTTCCGGCCCCCGACGCAGGTTTGCCCTGAGAACCAAAGGAATCCGCGCTGATCTCACGGACAGTCGCCTCAGCGCCGCCATACTGCGAGAACGGGAATGTCGCGAATTTCAGCAGCGCCTTGTCGCCGAGCCGGACGAAGCCGGCATCCGTGCCGCGCAGGCTCGCCTCGACCTCAAGACCGCTGCCGACAGGGACGAGAGTCATCAGTTCGGACCCCGTCGTGATGACGGACCCCATCGACAGCTTGGCGATCGTCAGCACGATCGCGTCCTCCCCCGTTTTCAGCGTTGTCATGCTCTTGCGCAGCTTCGCCTTCTGATAGCTGCTCTGCGCTTCCGACAGTTTGCGCTGGGAATCGCTGAGATCCTTATAGATTTCAGCTTTCCAGGTCTCGATATATCCCTGACGTTCGGCCGTCAGCGCCCGCAACTTGCTGCGTGTGGACGCTGCCTGCTGCTGGGCCGAAATCTCGGAACGCTCCACTTCCATCAGGTCGTTCTGCGCGCCCAGAGTGGAAAGACGGCTGCCAACCTGATCGGCCTGCAGCCGCAGCCGCATGTTGTGAACGTCCTTCGCGACCTTCGCACGGGCCGCATACATGGCGGCGTTCGCCTCAAAGCCCTGCAGATCACTGCTCTGTGCGGCAATCTGCTCCTGATAATTGCTCATCTTCGCGTCAAATTCGGCCTTGCGCCGAAGGAACGTCGCCGCCTGCTGCACCGAAGCGGGATCGCCCGGGTCCGGTGTGTAATCCCGCCCTTCGGCCTCTGCCGTCAGGCGGTCGACTTCGGCGCCATAGCTCTTTGACAGGACAAGCATATTGTTGAGGTCAGCGTCGTTAACCGTGGGGTCGAGATGCGCAAGAACCTGTCCTTTATGAACAAAGTCGCCCTCATGCACGTCAATGCTGCGGATAATCGAGGTCTCGAGGGGCTGCACCACCAGGGTCTGCTGGGTCGAGACGATTTTGCCCGGTGTGGACACCACACGATCCAGCGGGAAAACGGACATCACGACGACGCTGGCGACGGTCAGTCCCCCGATCAGCCAGGCGATATACTGCGCCGCGGGTGTCGGCGGCATGTTGACGAGCGCCGCGCTCGGAGAATGGAATTCAAGCAGCGCGGGGGGCAGATCGCCCGGTGAGAAAGGGTCATCCGCCTGAGGGAGAAAATCCCTGGGCTTCGCGTTCTCTTTTTCTTCGTCGCCGGTGGCCGGCACAATATCCTGAGCGGTCATTGTTCAGTCTCCATCAGCGATCAGGGACGCGGCATCATCTTTCTGTGCGCCGCGGCTCGACGTGTGCCGGTTCTGCTGCATCCACAGAGTACGATAGATCGCACAGCGTTCGAGCAGAACCTCATGCGGGCCGATATCAGCGACCTGTCCGCGTTCCATCACCAGAATCTGGTCGCAGTTCACCAGCGAGGACAGGCGGTGAGACACGATCACCATCGTCCGGCCCTTGCCGATCCGTTCCAGGTTCGCATTGACCAGCGCCTCACTCTCCGGGTCGAGCGCTGACGTCGCTTCGTCAAGAATCATCAGCTTGGGATCGGAGATCACCGCACGGGCAATCGCGAGACGCTGTCTCTGACCACCTGAAATATTGGTCGATCCCTCTTCGATCCATGTTTCATATCCGGCCGGCATGCGCTCGATAAATTCTTCCGCGCCCGCCAGCCGCGCGGCCCTCACGACATCGTCGATCGTCAGTCCCGGCCGTCCCGCGGTGATGTTGTCGCGGATCGTGCCACGGAACAGGAAGTTGTCCTGAAGCACCACGCCGAAGGAACGCCGCAGATGATTCAGATTGATCTCGCGCAGATCGACGCCATCGAGCTTCAGATAGCCCGTATAGGACCGGCTGACGCCCTGAAGCAGGCGGGTGATCGTCGACTTGCCTGAACCCGAACGCCCCACGAGACCCAGCATCGTGCCGGCCGGAATCTCGAAGCAGACATCGTTGAGCGCCTTGCCCGTGCTTCCCGGATACGAGAAGTTCACATCAATGAACGACAGAGCGCCCTTGATGCGCGGACGCATGCCGGTCGTCAGGGCTTTGGTCTCGGTTGGCTGATTGAGGACGGAGCCGGCTTCACCCAGAGACGTCGTGACCTCGTTCATATCGTCGAGCAGTTTCGCGAGGTTTGTCAGCGGCGATGCGACGCGGCCGCCAAGCATCATGAAAGCAACCAGTGCGCCGACGCCAACGCTGGACACATTGGTCAGCACGAGATAGGCGCCGACAAGAATGATGCCGCGGTTGATGAACATCTCAAGCGGCATGCTCAGCGTCATTGGCCAGTTTGCCATGCGGCCTGCGGCCAGCTTCCAGCGGACCACGTCGGCCGTTTTCACGTCCCATTCCTGCTTACGGGCCGGTTCGAGCGCCAGAGTCTTGATAGTCCGGATACCCGCGACCGACTCATACATGACCGAGGACCGCTCCATGTCAGCCTTGACCATCCGGCCGTAAATGCGCCCCATTGGCCCCATGAAGATCACGACGATCAGACCGATCAGACCGGAAGCCGCCACGGTCATCCATGCCAGGGTGGAACTGAGGTAAAAAAGGAATGGCAGAATGACCACGAGTGTGAACATGTCGAGAAATGTCGACATGAGCCGGCCGGTCATGAAGTCGCGCACTTTATAGATCGCCATCACGCGACCGATAATGTTACCGGCCTGCTGCCGCTCGAAATACTCGAGGGGCAGGGCCAGAAGGCGCGTGAAAATATGCAGCGAAATCCGTGTGTCGATACGCGTGGTCAGAACGAGCGTCAGTTCCCGGCGTCCGTAGGACAGGAGGACCTCGTAGAATGACAGTACGAGAACGATTGCGACAATGGACACGAGTGTCGCCATCGAACGGTTGTTCACAACGCGGTCGATGACCTGCATGACGATCAGAGGCGGAAAAATCTGCAGAACGCTCAGCGTCATCGAGGAGATAGCGATGTCGCGCAGGGATCTCTTCTCGCGCAGAACCATTTTGGCGAGCCAGGCGGCATTGATCGGCGCATCGGCTTCATTCTGGTCCCGCCGGCGCTTGATCAGCAGGATGTCCCCGGTCCAGACCTGCGTCAGCCGCATCTCGTCGACGGGGACCGGTGGCTGACCTTCGTCGGAAAGCGGATCACGCAGCCAGACAACGCCGCGCTCTGCGTCCGCGTTGACCATGAGGGCCGCCGAACCGTCGCGGAACATCAGTACGATCGGCGGGGAATTGCTCATCCGGACGAGATAGCGCCACTTGATGCGCATCGCCTTGGCGACCGCCCCCTGGTCGTTGAGCCAGCGGGTCAGAGTGGCGGGCGAGGGGACGGGTTCACCCGGCTCCGCCATAAAATCGCGGATGTCGAGTTCAAGACCGTGAAAATGAGCCGCCGCAATAACCGCCCGCAACCGGATGATCACCGGAGACGGGCGCTCCGTCCGGTCTGGTAAAGAGCCGGTCCCGGTTCCTTCAGATGCGTCACGGGAGTGCCCGTCCGGGTCGGGAGCGCCATGCGCGTGATCGGCTGAATCCACAGATCGTCCTCTACAAAACATGCCCGCGTCTCACCTGCGGGTAAAACGCTGACCGGCCTCTACCACACAAACCGCGAGGTCGCTGCCTCTGAATTCGTTGCGACATCATGGTCTGTTCTCCGGCAAAGCTGCCGGTTCCGCGTCCCGGATGTCGGCTGCACTGCGCAGTTCACCGGTGACTTATAGGAAGAAGAATGATTTTTTGTTACCCTCCCGTCTGAATATCAAACAGGCTGCAAATGGTGGGATCCGCGGCAAGCGCCCTGCTGACAGCCGTGACCCGGTTTGCCGGAACGGCCAGGCCAATATGCCGGAAAAACGCGCATTGTCCCCTTGCCCGTGCCTGAAACAATGACAGAAGCCGCAGAGTCAGAGGATTGCGTGCGGCGCAGCATGGGCATGATTGTCCGTGAAATGCTGTGCCTGGAGCAGGCCTCACACCGGTCCCGGCCCGGTCTGATTCGGCATCCTTCGCCGGCAGGGCGCGAAATCCGGGTAAACCTGCGCTTTCATGCTGCGTTTCCAGCCAGTCGCCATCTTTCGGGCCGAATTCTGATCGTGCGCTGGTCATATCCAGCAGCAGGGCATCTCTTTTCGCTTCGGTCTGCCAGGCCGCGAGCTGTTCCGGTGTGGCGACTGTCAGAAGGATTCCGTGAATTCTGTGTGACTCTGTCGCCATAAGTCTCCCGCTCGTTTCACTGCTCCCGGGAGGCCTATCAAAGCATTCTGGACAGCCGACCCGCCCTCTGTGATAACCGCCGTCCTCCCATGCACCGCATGCGGAGCCCATCCCGTTTTCCCCGAATCCCGGTGCACAGGCAAATGACCTCGGCCAGATCTCCTCGTCCCCCCATCCTCGAAGCTCTCCGCGAACAGGTTCTCCTTTGCGACGGCGGCATGGGATCGCGCATCCAGGTTCTCGACCTCGATACCGAACGGGATTACCGGGGTCAGGAAAACTGCACCGAAATCCTGAACCTGTCCCGGCCGGAACTCATCAGAGAAATCCATCGTGGCTATTTCGAGGCCGGGGCCGACATGGTCGAGACCAACAGCTTCGGCGGCTCGCCCATTACCCTGTCCGAATTCGGACTCCAGGATCAGGCCCGCGAAATCAACCGCATCGCCGCAACCCTGGCGCGGGAAGCCGCCGAAAGTTTCGATGACGACCTCCACCGCTACGTCATCGGCTCCATCGGCCCCGGCACCAAACTGCCTTCTCTCGGCAATATCGATTACGACACGCTGGAAGCCGGTCTCGCTGAACAGGGCAGGGGACTGATCGAAGGCGGCGTCGACGCCATCCTCATCGAAACCTGTCAGGACACGCTCCAGATCAAAGCCGCCGTCAACGGCATGAAAATCGCCCGCGACGAATTCGGCACGAAAACCCCGATCTTCGTCCAGGTCACCGTCGAAACCACCGGCACCCTCCTCGTCGGCCCGGATATCGCCGCCGCCGCAACCGTCATCCACAGTCTCGACGTCGACCTGATGGGCCTCAACTGCGCCACCGGTCCGCAGGAAATGGCCGAACATGTCCGCTGGCTCGCCGAAAACTGGCCCGGACTCCTCTCCGTCCAGCCCAATGCCGGCCTGCCCGAACTCGTCAACGGCGAAACCTGTTACCCGCTCAGCCCGGAAGAAATGGCCAGCTGGGTCGAGCGTTTCATCGCCGGGGACGGCCTGAACATCGTCGGCGGCTGCTGCGGCACCTCCACACCCCATATCGCCGCGCTGGACGCCATGCTCCGCAGCCGCGCCCCTTCCGGAAAACACCGTCCGGCCCCGGTAAAGCGCAGCCCGAACTGGGTCCCTTCCGTCGCCAGCCTGTACAGCCAGACCCCGCTGCGTCAGGAAAACGCGTACTTCTCTATAGGAGAGCGCTGCAACGCCAACGGCTCGAAAAAATGGCGGGAACTCCAGGAAGCTCATGACTGGGACGGCTGCGTCGCCATCGGTCGCGAACAGGCCGCCGAGGGCTCCAATGCGCTCGATATCTGCACCGCTTTCGTCGGCCGCAACGAAACCGCCGAAATGGACGAGGTCATCCGCCGCTTCACCTCCTCGGTGAACGCGCCGCTGGTCATCGACTCCACCGAAACCCCGGTCATCGAATCCGCCCTGAAACTCCACGGCGGCAAACCCATCATCAACTCGATCAATTTCGAGGACGGCGAACACATCGCGCATGAGCGCATGAAGCTCGCCCGCAAATTCGGCGCCGCCGTCGTCGCCCTGACCATCGACGAAACCGGCATGGCCAAAACCCCGGAAGACAAACTCCGGATCGCCACCCGCCTCGTAGACTTCGCCTGCACGCAGTACGGCCTGCCTCAGTCGGATCTCATGATCGATCCACTGACCTTCACCATCGCCACCGGTGTCGAGGACGACCGCAGGCTCGGCGAATGGACCCTGGAAGGCATCCGCCTCATCCGTGAGCGTTTCCCCGACATCCAGATCGTTCTCGGCCTCTCGAACATCTCCTTCGGCCTGAACCCCGCCGCCCGCGCCGTGCTGAACTCGGTCTTCCTCGATCACGCCGTCCGCGCCGGCATGACCGGCGCCATCGTCCACGTCTCGAAGATCCGCCCGCTGCACCTCATCCCCGAGGAAGAAGTCCGCGTTGCCGAAGACCTCATCTTCGACCGCCGTCGCGAGGACTACGATCCCCTCCAGCGCCTGCTCGAACTCTTCGCCGGCCGTAAAGCCGCCGACGTCGCCAAAAAGGCGAAAGCCGAAACCGCCCCCGAGCGCCTGAAAGACCGTATCATTGACGGCGACCGCAAAGGCCTGGAAGCCGATCTCGAAGAGGCGATGCAGACCATGCCGCCGCTCGACATCATCAACACCGTTCTGCTCGACGGCATGAAAGTCGTCGGCGAGCTCTTCGGCTCCGGCAAAATGCAGCTCCCCTTCGTGCTGCAGTCCGCCGAAACCATGAAAGCCGCCGTCGCGTATCTCGAACCGCATATGGAGCGGAAAGAAGGCCAGGCCCGCGGCACCATCGTCCTGGCCACCGTCAAGGGCGACGTGCATGACATCGGCAAGAACCTCGTCGATATCATCCTGACCAACAATGGCTACCGCGTCGTCAATCTCGGCATCAAAATCCCTGTTCAGGACATGATCGACGCTGCCCGCGCCGAAAAAGCCGACGCCATCGGCATGTCCGGCCTGCTGGTGAAATCCACCGTCATCATGCGCGAGAACCTTCAGGAAATCGCCCGGCAGGATATGGATCTTCCCGTCATCCTCGGCGGCGCCGCCCTGACCCGCAACTATGTCGAGGAAGACTGCGTCGCCGCCTACGGCACAAATGGCCGCGTGGTCTATGCCCGTGACGCCTTCGACGGCCTCTCCCTTATGGACCACGTCGTCCAGGGCAAATTCGACGATTACCGTGCCGCCATCGCCAAACGCCGGGAAGGCAAGGTCAGCCGCAACGCTCCCCGCACGCCGGAAGTTGCCGAGGAACGCGGCTTTGGTCCCGTCGATGTCGCCGCCGTGCAAAAACGCCGTCATCGTCTGACAAAAGACGAACCCGTCATCACACCGCCCTTCTGGGGGCCGCGCACTCTTGAGGCCGACACGAACGCCGTTCTGCCGTTCCTCAATAAACGCTCGCTCTACCAGTTTCAGTGGGGCTTCAAAAAACAGGGCCGCTCACTTGAGGATTTCCTCGCCTGGGCCGATCAGGAGCTGCGCCCGGTCCTGCGCCGGATGCTCACCCTCGCCGAGGCCGATGGCATCCTCAGACCCCGCGCCTCCTACGGCTACTGGAAAGCCGCCGGCCAGGCCAACGATCTGATCCTCTTCGCCGAAGACGGCACCACCGAAGTCGCCCGCTTCACCATGCCCCGCCAGCCCCGTGAGGACGGCGAGTGCATCGCCGATTTTGTCCGCGACGTGGATGACGAGCAGCGCGACGTCATCGGCCTCCAGGTCGTCACCGTCGGTCAGAAAACCTCCGACATCGCCCGCGACTGGTTCGAGGAAAACCGTTATCAGGACTACCTCTATCTTCACGGCCTGTCCGTTGAGGTTGCCGAAGCCATGGCCGAATACACCCACAAGCGCATCCGCGCCGAACTCGGCTTCTCCGGCGAGGACGACCGCGACATGGATAAACTCCTCAGCCAGGGTTATCGCGGCTCCCGCTACTCTTTCGGCTATCCGGCCTGCCCCCGTCTGGAAGATCAGGAACCCATCCTGAAACTCCTCGATGCTGAACGCATCGGCGTCTCCCTCTCCGACGGTTTCCAGCTTCATCCCGAGCAGTCCACCTCGGCGCTGGTGATCCTGAATCCGAAAGCGAAATACTTCACTGTTTAGGAATGTTTTTCAGAGACTGTTTTAAAAGCCTGCTCGTGAAATCTCTGATTAATTACAGAGAAGTTTTTGGTGAAGCTTTTTTCAAAAAGCTTCAGAAGACGCCGCCTTTTTGAAAAAGGCGGCACCCAAAAACTTTTGTTTTTATCAAAGATTTATCGTTCAGTGCTCCTTGATCCCGACTGTAGTAAACGGGCGGTTGGGAAAAAGAATAACATTGTCAGTTTGTTATGAGAATTTTTGTGCATTTAAGACTTTTGAAGTAGTCTCTTAAATTCTGTGCGGAGTGTTTCTGACGTCCTTTCATTATCGCGGACGAGGCTCCGGAAGCATGCCGACCATACGTAAAGAGCGTCTGACCACCCGCAATCGGGACGGCAGCGTTTCGAACGCAGAGAGTGTCATATCGGGCTGGTGGTCACAGGGCAGAAACAGAGAAGGCCGGCTTCTGCGTGCGTCACTTGACCCTGCTGTGTAAACGATCATCCTTACGGTCATGAACAGACCACCTCCGACGATGGCGCCCTTCGATAATGCTGTTGCCGGCGCGCTGGCGCGTGTCCGGTCAGAAATAGAGGCTGCGGCAATCGCGGCGGGCCGGGACGCAAAGTCCGTTGACCTGGTTGCTGTCTCAAAATTCCATCCAATGGAGGCGGCAGAGGCGGCGCTTGCGGCGGGGCAGCGCATATTCGGAGAGAACCGGGTTCAGGAGGCGGCGGGGAAGTTTCCGCCTCTCAGGACGCGGTATCCTGATCTGAGGCTGCATCTGATCGGCGGACTGCAGACGAACAAGGCGCGGGAGGCGGTGCGGCTGGCGGACGTCATTGAAAGTCTGGACCGTCCTTCCCTTGCGGACGCGCTGATGAAGGCGGCGGACCAGGAGGGGAGGCTGCCGGAACTGCTGATTGAAGTGAATACAGGTGACGAGCCGCAGAAATTCGGAGTGCCCCGTGAGGAGGCGGACCGGTTTATCCGGGACTGCCGGGTGCGGTTCGGGGACCGGCTGCGGGGGCTGATGTGTATTCCGCCGGCGAACGAAGATCCGGTGCCGCATTTCCGGTTTCTGCGTTCTCTGGCGGATGAGCACGGATTGCCGGTGCGGTCGATGGGAATGTCAGCGGATTTTCCTCTCGCCATTGCGGCGGGTGCAACGCTGGTGCGCGTGGGGACGGCAATCTTCGGGGCTCGGCCGCCGGCCTGACTTTGATGGCTGCTGGCGGGCTGTCGTGGGAGGGTGAGCCGGAAAGGGCTTTCGGGGAACATGGGTGATGGTCCGGCGAGCCGGGTGGTGCGGGGTTGCCGTCACAGCGGCGTTCGCCGTAAGTCGATCGTGGCGCAATTTACCGCGAGCGCGGGCCGGATGCGCCGCATGGCCGCGCGAGGGAGTCTGACTGAACCATGACTGGAACCGCGACATCGTCTGGGGATCACAACGCCACGCCCGCTTCGGGTGCCGGCGCAAGTGACAAGGGTGCCGCTGGCAAGGCAGCAGGAGCGCGCGATAGCGGGCATCCCGATACCGGGCATCTGGACGCAGGGCATACAGGTGCAGCGGCGAAACGTGTTCCGCATATTACCGAGTTCGACGCGGACGCACCGCAACATGCGGCGGCTCCGGTAGGGTTTGCGGCTCTGCTGAGTGTGCTTGGGGTCGTTTATGGCGATATCGGCACGAGCCCGCTTTATGCGCTGCGGTCCACGATCGAGGTCGTGACGGGACATCATCAGATTCAGGATTCGGAAGTGATGGGCATCTGCAGCCTCATCTTCTGGACGCTGATTGTGGTGGTGACGGTCAAATACGTCATGCTGGTGATGCGGGCGGACCACAACGGCGAGGGCGGAATTCTGGCTCTGACCTCGCTGGCGCAGCGCGTGGTTTCCACCCCTAAGGCCCGTCTTGTGCTCGGGCTGACGGGCATTGCGGGGGCCTGTCTGTTCTTTGGCGATGGTGTGATCACTCCGGCGATTTCCGTTCTTTCGGCCATTGAGGGTGTCGAGGTCAGCCTGCCGGGAGCGCGGGATTTTGTGATCCCGATGGCGATTGCGGTGATTATCGGTCTGTTCAGCGTGCAGTGGCTCGGGACGGGGAAGGTCGGGACGATTTTCGGTCCGGTCATGCTGCTCTGGTTCGGCTCGCTGGGGCTGATGGGGCTGGTGGAGATTCTGCACCATCCCGGAATTCTGTTTGCGTTGCTGCCCACTTACGCCCTGATGTTCATCATTCATCACGGAGCGCTGTCGTTTATGGCGCTCGGCTCCGTGGTGCTGTGTGTGACCGGTGCGGAGGCGCTTTACGCGGATATGGGGCATTTCGGCGCGCAGCCGATCCGTTATGCGTGGAATTTCTTCGTTCTGCCGATGCTGGTGCTGAACTATTTCGGGCAGGGGGCGCTGATCATTGCCGAGCCGGGCGCGCTGGCCAATCCCTTCTTTATGCTGGCGCCGCACGCGATGCAGGTCCCGCTGGTCATTCTGGCGACGTTTGCGACGGTGATTGCCAGTCAGGCAGGGATTTCCGGCGGCTTTCAGGTGTGTCGCCAGCTGATTCAGCTCGGGTACCTGCCGCGGATGCGGATCGTGCATACCAATGCCGAGGAGGAAGGGCAGATCTATCTGCCGGACTTCAACCGGTTTCTCGCGGTGGGCGCTATTCTGCTGGTGATTGCGTTCCGCAGTTCGGACGCGCTGGCGGCGGCTTATGGTATCGCGGTGACCGGAACGTTCATCTGCACGACCTGTCTGTGTTTCGTGGTGTTCCGGCGGCATTTCAAATGGTCGGAACGGGCGACACTGGCGACGTTCATCCCCTTTCTGATTATCGACACGACATTCTTTTCAGCCAATGCCCTGAAGATTCCCGATGGTGGCTGGGTGCCGCTGATGCTGGGCTGTGTGCTGACTCTGATGATGACGACGTGGAAACGGGGCCGGAGCCTGATTATTGCGCGGCAGGGGCAGGACAGTCTGCCGATGGGGTCGTTCATCGCCCGTCTGCCGCAGTCCCGGACCATCCGCGTCCCCGGCATGGCCGTGTTTCTGACGGCGACGCCGGAGTTCGTGCCGCCCTGTCTGCTTCACAATCTGAAGCACAACAAGGTTCTGCACGATCATGTGTTGTTTGTGACGATCGAGAACCTGGATCAGCCGGAAGCGGATCGCGGGCATCGCGTTGCGGTGGAAGAACTGGCGCACGATATGTACCGGGTCATCCTGCGTTATGGCTTTATGGAAACACCGAACATTCCGCGTGCGCTGGTGGAGCTGAAGGCGAATGGCGTGGACTTCGATCCGTTGCAGGCGTCCTACTTCATTTCGCGTGAGCTGGTGACGCGCTCCTCGATTCCGAAAATGGCGCGGTGGCGGCTGTCGCTGTTCCTGTTCATGGCGCGCAATGCGACGCCGGCGACGGAATTCTTCCGGATTCCGATGGATCGCGTGGTCGAACTGGGCGTAAAAGTAGCGATCTGAGGGAGCGTCGCGCTAGGTACTCTGTTTGGGAACCGGGCGGCGTTCGCAGGCGCGTCCGGATGCCGTTTTGTAACACAGATCAGGATGCGGGAAGCTTTGCGTCCTGCCGGCTCCGGGCAGAGTCTGGAAAAGCAGGATTAAAGCGATGACAGCCCCCCCGCCGCCGGCAGTGCAGGCTGATGAGCCGCTGGCACTGTATATTCACTGGCCGTTCTGTCTTTCCAGATGCCCCTATTGCGACTTCAACAGCCATGTCCGGGAGCGGATTCCGGCGGAACGGTTCATCGTCGCGTTGCGGCGCGAACTGGCATATGAAGCGGCGCTGCTCGGGCGAAGGCGGCTGACATCGATCTTCTTCGGGGGTGGTACGCCGTCGCTGATGCCGCCGGACGGTGTGGCTGCGCTGATTGAGGATGCGCGAACGCTGTTCGATGCGGCTTCTGATATCGAGATCACCCTGGAGGCCAATCCGACGAGTGTGGAGGCGGCGCGACTGCGGGGGTTCCGGGAGGCCGGGGTCAACCGGGTTTCCCTGGGGATTCAGTCGCTGCGGAGCGATGTGCTGACATTCCTGGGGCGGGAACATTCGGCGGAGCAGGCGGTTGCGGCGCTGGAGATGGCTCGGATGCTGTTTCCACGGGTGACGTTCGATCTGATTTACGCGCGGCCGGAGCAGTCGCTGGCTGACTGGCGGGAGGAGCTGGACCAGGCGCTGACGCTGGTGGCAGATCATGTGTCGCTTTATCAGCTGACGATCGAGCAGGGCACACGGTTTGAAGGACTGCATCGACAGGGGAAGATCGTGCTGCCGGACGAAGAACTGGCGGCGGCGCTGTATGCGGAGACGGGCGACGTAGCGGCGCGGCATGGGCTTGGAGCGTATGAGGTGTCGAATTACGCGGTGCCCGGAGCGGAAAGCCGGCACAATCTGACGTACTGGCATTATGGCGATTATCTGGGGATCGGGCCGGGCGCGCATGGGCGGGTGACGCGTGGTGGTGCCCTGCTGGCGACACGGCGGCATCGGGCGCCGGAGGCCTGGGCCGATCTGGTGGAACAAACGGGATCGGGGCAGACCGGAGCCGATCCTCTGGAGGCGCGGGACCGGGCGCGGGAGATGCTGCTGATGGGGCTGCGGCTGTCGGAGGGTGTGGACGCGGGACGGTTCCGGATGCGGACGGAGATGGCTCTGGAGGATGCAATTGATGCGGGCGTTCTCGGGATGTGTGTGGACGAGGGATATCTGGAGCGGACGAGCAGAGGAATCCGGGCGACATCTGAAGGACGACTGCGACTGGAGGCGATTCTGCCCCGGCTGGTGTTGTGAAGCCGACGTTATCGCCTGCCCGATAAAGGGCGCGACGTTGCGGACAGCCGGCCGTGCTGGCCTCATGTGTTAATAATGAGGTAAACTCAACGCGGCACGTTGCCCGTCATTTAAAATCGTCTACGACAGAAGGCGGCCTTTGATGGCGTAAATCCGCAAGGCGCGATACCGCGCTCCGGAAGTCTCTGGAGAGAGTTCGTTCAGCTGACATGACGCGCAAGAGTCATATGCCCGATGTCCCGGTTGTTACTGATGCCGCTGCGTCTTCCCCGCTTCAGACGATTGCGTGGCTGGTGACGCCGCCGGCAGGGAAGAGCTGGGTGACAAATGACGATCCGGAACGATATCGCACTCTGGGCTATGTGATTGAGCCGCTTGTGCTGGAAACGGCTGCCCGGGAGGCAGTTTCAGGCGCGGTGGAAAAAGAGCGCCGGACCGGAGCAGCGCGGCATGCGGACGATCTTGTGGCTCTCGCCCAGGTTGTCAGACGACTCAGGCATATCGTTGAAAACGACTATGATTATGATAACCAGAAGATTCGCGAAGATCTGATGAAATGGGGATTTGTCGAGCAACGTGCCGGACCGCCGTTGCTGCCGACAAAAGAAGGACGGCGTCTGGATAATATTCTGGAGCTGGAATGGCTGCGAACGAAAGCCCGCTGGGGCGTCCGGTAGAGCGGCAGTCGCCAGGATGCATGTGACCGGTAACAGTCGAACCGATTTTTCAGGCGACCAGATGCCGGATACTCAGGCACGGAACTGAGAGCTGTTCCGCAACACATAAAATTTTTCACCCGGAAACCGGCAGATTACGTTGACTGTAAAATACAGCGATGCGTAACGGACAGATCAGCGCCGTGTCATGTCTGGCGAACAATGAAATGGAAGACTATGCGCCTGGATGACGAGAGAGAAAGCAGCAACATCGAAGACCGTCGTGGTCAGGGTGGCGGTAGCAGAGTGCCGGTCCGGATTGGCGGGATTGGTGGGGTAATCCTTGTTCTGGGCGCGCTTTACTTCGGCGTTGATCCTCAGCTGGTGCTTAATCTGCTCAATGGCGCGCAGTCTTCCGGCGATACGGCGCCGGTCGCATCTCAGGCCCCGGCCGCGGGAAATGATGCCGGTAAGGTTTTTATTGCAAGAGTGCTGGCCTCCACTGAGGATGTCTGGACGTCTTATTTCCAGGCAATGGGGCAAACCTATCATGCTCCGCATCTCGTGCTTTTTACGGACGGCGTACAGTCCGCCTGCGGCTTCGCACAGACTTCCTCAGGACCGTTCTACTGCCCTGCTGACCAGAAAGTGTATCTGGACCTCGGATTCTTCAGGGAGTTGCGGGACCGGCTGGGAGCGGGAGGAGATTTTGCGCAGGCTTACGTCGTGGCGCACGAGGTTGGGCATCATGTTCAGAATGAACTTGGTATCATGTCCAGGACTGACCGGCAGCGTCGCGCGGGTCTGACAGATGACGGGCCGGCGGGTCTGTCCGTCAGAACAGAACTTCAGGCTGACTGTTTTGCCGGTGTATGGGCAAAACGGGCTGACGATGCGAAGAAGATTTTGCAGTCCGGGGATATAGAGCAGGGGCTCAATGCGGCAGCGGCTGTGGGGGACGACAGGCTGCAGAAAGAAACCCAGGGCTATGTCGTGCCGGACAGTTTCACTCATGGCACGTCCGCACAGCGTGCCGGATGGTTCCGTCGTGGCCTGCAGTCAGGTGACGTAAAGCAATGCGATACGTTTGGAGCGTCTTCCCTCTGAACGGATACGGCTGAAGGTTGCTGCCGCTGCTTACTGATCTTCCCGGCCCGACGTGATCACAGCGAGGTTCCTGTGCTCATGCAGGGAAATCCTGTCATCCTCCGCTTTTTCTGACCCAGGCTTTCGCAGTTTATGTCTTCTTTCCGGAACGCTTCGTTCTCTCCCGCCGGCTCCGCATTCCTGCAGATGCGTACCTTTGCTCTTGCATCTCTGGGTGGAGCGCTGGAATTCTACGATTTTGTGATCTTTGCCTTTCTGACAAAGATAATTGCGGCGCATTTTTTCCCGCTCACTCAGGCGGACTGGCTGCGGCAGACCGAGACGTTCGGTCTGTTTGGCGCCGGATATCTGGCCAGGCCACTCGGAGGGCTGGTGATGGCGCATTTTGGCGATGTGTCCGGCCGGAAAAAGGTATTCACATTCAGCGTGTTGCTGATGGCGGTGCCCACACTGATGATGGGGCTTTTGCCGGGATATGACGTGCTTGGTGCCGGCGCTCCGCTGATCCTGCTGATTTTGCGGATGATGCAGGGCGCGGCGATCGGAGGAGAGGCTCCCGGCGGATGGGTGTTTGTCTCGGAGCATGCACCACCCGGGCGTGCCGGGCTTGCGGTCGGGTTGCTGACCGGAGGGCTGACTGGCGGCATTCTGCTTGGCTCCACGGTAATTCTCGCCATGCACGGTTTCATGACGACGGACGAGATCGCTGATCATGGCTGGAGAATTCCGTTTCTTCTGGGTGGCATCTTTGGTCTGGGCGCCATGGTGTTGCGGCGCTGGCTGGACGAGACGCCGGTGTTTCGCGAGATGCATGCGCGGGCGGAAATTTCGGACACGCTTCCGGTCTGGATTTTACTGAAGCGGCATCGGCGGGCCGTATTGTGTTCGATGGCGACGACCTGGACACTGACGGCGGCAATCGTCGTTCTTGTCCTGATGATGCCGCCTCTGATGCAGACGCTGCATCATATTTCTCCCGAAGAAACGATGCGGGCCAGTCTGGCGTCAACATTATGCCTGACATTTTCCGTTATTATATCAGGAGCATTAACGGATTTTCTTCCTTTGCGGAGGCTGGCGCTGCTTTACGCAGGAATACTCGCTCTGGGTGCATCCGCACTGTACGGGCTGGCTCCGCGCTGGCCGGGTACTCTGGTGGAATGGGCTGCCGTAAGCGGGCTTTGCTGTGGTTTTGTGGCGCTGGTTCCGGTGGGAATGCTGCGGGCTTTTCCGCCCGCTGTCCGGTTTTCGGGTGTTTCTCTGTCCTACAATATTTCCTACGCTGTTTTCGGTGGTCTGACGCCAGCCATGATTTCGTCTCTCGTGCCGCAAACGCCGCTTGCGCCGGCGCTTTATGTCTCAGGGACGGCTCTTGTCGGACTGATCGGGCTCTGGTTTTCACCGGAAGAGTAGAGGGTACTCTGAATCATGGAACGGGATTTCTGGCTTTCACGCTGGAAAAATCAGCAGATCGGATTTCATGAGGGTGTGCCGAACATTTTTCTCACGGAACATTTTTCGAAGCTCTCCGTCCCGCCCGGCGGAAGAATTTTTGTGCCACTCTGTGGGAAAAGTCAGGATATTATCTGGCTGTGTAATCATGGATTTTCTGTTGCCGGCATTGAACTCAGTCGGCTGGCGATTGAACAGTTCTTTTCAGAATCCGGACTTGTGCCGGAAATCACTGCCGCCGGTCCGCTGGAGCGGTTTGAAGCCGGTCGTATTACGCTGTTTGCCGGTGATCTCTTTGATCTGACCGCAGACATTCTGCAACATGTTGATGCCGTCTACGATCGGGCGGCGCTGGTGGCTTTGCCGGGCTCCATGCGGCAGGACTACGTCCGGCATGTGATTACGCTGACTGCCGGGGCGCCGGAATTTCTCATTACCCTCGACTATGACCAGTCAGCTGTAACGGGTCCTCCGTTCGCGGTTCCGGAAGCGGAACTTCGTTCATATTACGGGGTGAGTTTCAATCTGGATTGCATCGGGAGCCGGGATATTCCGGGAGGAATGAAGGGGCGTTGTCCCGCGCGCGAGTATGCCTGGTTGCTGTCACGGTTTCGCTGACGGCGGCCGGACAACAGTATTCGTGAAGAATTTTACGTAATTATGAAAATTCGCTTATAACATGACACGCAGGGGCAGAGAATTCCCACATGACACCATCCGGATTATAGGTATAGACGACGGAGCTTCCCCGGACAGCGCGTGGATTACGTTCAATGATTGTCGTGCCGAAACCACGATGAGCAGGAGGTCTGACCTCCGGACCGCCTGCTTCTTTCCATCGCAGAACGAAAAATTCCCCATCGCTCCGATCTTTTTTGGTCCAGTCTATTGTTATTGTTCCGCAGTCGTTTGAAAGAGCGCCGTATTTAATCGCGTTCGTCGTCAGTTCGTGGATGGCAAGGCCGATTTTTTCTGCTGTCTCCGGACGCAGTTTCAGCTCGGGATCACCGGTCAGATGCAGTCGCTTCTCCTGCACGTCTCCGGCGATGGCTGTCTGAGAGATCGCGACCTCATGCATCGTGGCGCCTGTCCATGCGCCATGAATAAGAAGATCCTGGCTTTTTGCGATCGACGCGATGCGCTGGCAGATGATTTTAACGAATGCGGCGTCCGGATCAGGGATGGTGCGTCTGACAAGGGCCTGAACTACGGAAAGCATGTTTTTTGAGCGATGGTTCAGTTCATGCAGAAGCAGGGAGATCCGTCGCTCACTTTCACGCTGCGCCGTGACGTCACGGGAGACGCAGAGTATCGCTTCCACGGATTTGTCCGGATTGATAAGAGGTGTCAGCATGTTATCCCAGTAACGTGCTTCCTCGCCAGGCAGATGGCTGACACCGGGGAACCGTGCGTTATGACCTGCTGCGGCTTCCTTGAGGGCGTCCTGTCCCGGCGTCCGGGCCTCCTGTGGCAGGAGGCCGAGCCATTCCATGCCAAAGCCTGAGTGCTCATCGACATTAAGGGCCGTGCATCCGGCCCTGTTCATATGGGACAGGGTGCCGTCATCATTGATGACTTTGATGCAGTCGACGCTCACATTGAGCATTTCGGTACGGATTTGCGCCTGACGAATGAGATTGTTCTCACGAAGTTTTCTTTCGTGAATATCGGTCAGGACGCAGAACCAGAAACTGACAGCGTTCCGGTCATCCATTTTCGGATGGATACGGAGCATGAACCAGCGACTGTCACCGGTATCGCTGCAAAGCCGGATATCAGTCTCTCCGGCCTGACCGGAACTCAGGGCATCGCTGAGTAAGGCGTCGGCCCTGCTGCGTTCGGGTTCGCAGACCCGTTCAAGCCACTGGTCTGAACCGAACGTATCGGGCAGGCCGTCGTTATAGTTTCGCCAGGCGGTGTTGAAATACGAATATATACCGTCCGTCGTGACGATGCAGATCATATCTGTCAGGAAATCAAGTGTCTCGACTGCAATACCGGGAGTAATATTATTCTGCTTTCCCCGGTGGTATGTCGTCATTCTGTCAGTGAGTCCTGTTGCATGATTTCTCATCGTCCGGGGAGACTTAGTGTGTGATCGGCATTCTGTAAAATGATACGATGCTGTTTATTATGACAAGCGGATGGAATGCCTGCATTGTCGTATGCTGACAGCCGCTGCTTCCATATCGGACACCGGTTTTTTCAGAACAGATATGCCATACGATCCGGTTCGCAGGGGTGGAGCGGGCTGATACCGGGAAAGCTCAGTTCTGAAATGGATAATAGCGGAACGTGACAAAAACGGTATTACCGCTTGCCGTAGGTCGCGAGACCATACCGGCATCATCTGTTCCGCGGAATGCAAATTTACGCACATATGTGTACTGAACACCGGACATGATGCTGCCGTAACGGCCGTCAAGGAGATGCCACCAGCCGCCGAACGTGTATGAAGCGAGAGTGTGGGTCTCTGCGTTGCATGTCCCCAGCATGATCGCGCATCCGGAGAGATTGGTATCCGGAGAACCGTAACCATAATAATTACCGTCTTCGCCCATATACGTAGAGCGCCGTGCATCTTCGACACCCGCATAAGTATAGAGCAGAAGATTACTGGTCGGATGACCAATCAGGCCGACCGAGCCATTGATCTGTTTGAGAGGAGCGGGTGCTCCGGTGCCGGTAAAGGTCATATCGGGAAGCTGGCCGGGACCGTACCGGCCGATGCCCTGTCCCGCGAGAACATCTCCGACGAACTGAATTTTGTCGGAGAGAAGAGGCACTGCCATGGAACCGCCGACACCGCCGCCAAAGGCGACGTGAGGGCGGACCTGTCCGCTGTATCCGCTGCCTGCGACTGTCACCGTGCGGAACCAGCGGGCGAGGCCGTATACTTCGTAATGGCCGGCGGATGTGTCTACCGCGCCTTTCAGTACGATGTCCGGGGCGACGTCGAGGCTGTAGTGAGCTTCCGGATCAAGCATTCCGGAGCCGGTGCTGTTATAAATGACATGAGGACCTGTGCTTTCCCCGGCTGCGGCCGGAAGGACACCTCCGGACGTGAGACTGGAATCGTCAAAGCCGATTGTTGCCTGAGGCGCTTCGACGGAAAGACCCAGCCACCACTTGCGATTGAAGTCCTTGATGAAACGGACCTGCGGCACCCGGGTGAACGTGACGCCCGGGATGAGGTTACTGTCGACCACAGGAGGGAGCTGCTCATGACGCCGCAAAAGGGTTTTGGTGTATCCGGTAGCCAGGCTCCAGGCCTGTCCTGCCAGGAAGTGCAGACCAAGACTGTCGTCGTCAGCGGCGAGATAGGCCTGTCTCATGCGGGGGACGTAACTGTTGGTCTGGACGCCGTTCGAATTGCTGCCGGAACCGCCAAAATCGCCTTCGACATAGGCTTCGACGGTAACGTCCCGGGATGGTTTGCCTTCAACCAGCATACTGAAGCGGCTCAGCTGTGCTGAAGGCCGGTATTCCGAGACATGGGCGTTCGGATTGCCTGAATAGGGAAAGGAGCCCCACGGCGTCGCGGGGCCTGCGGTCAGGTTTTTGTCACGGAAGATATTTGACATATCGACAAAGCCGCCGAGTTTCACGGAGACAGAGCCGATACGAAAGACAGCCGGCGCGGTATCGACGCCTGTCTGTGTCAGGAAGGCGGGGCTGGAAGAGGACAGGTTGATTTCCGGCACGGCGACCGGTTCGCCGGCGACAGTCAGGGGCTGGCCTGCCACCGTGACAGGCACAGGGTTCATATCGACCGAATATGGTGGAACGGCACGGCCATCGATCCGCATTGGTCCGGTAAAATCCGGAGCGCCATGTTGCGCCAGGACGGGTGTTTCGGAAATGAAGCGGGGCCGGGCGCGGGGGAGATTGTCAGTGCGGGTGGTGGCAGCATGTCGCCCGGCGGGTTTTTGCTGCTGCTGAAGTTGTTTCACCTGGCTCTGAAGTTGCAGGACCATGCGCCGGAGCTCGGCGATTTCAGCGCCGCTGTTATCCGCATAGGCGCGATCAGGAATAAGGATGAATAAGGTAGCCGTACACAGAATGCTGAATGAGTAAAAACCGGAGATTTTCTTCCGGCGAAAGCGAGACTGGTTCACCTCTCACTGATCCCTGACAGGTGACTGTTCCGAACTATTCCGATGTCAGTCACAGACAGTCAGGTCGCTTAACGGAAAACCCGCTCGCGCAGACGTGTAAATATCGGGCATCAGATGGACGGATTGCGGGATGACCTAGGATTATGAGGGGGAAACAGAGGTAATTTTTCCCGTGCGACGGGGTTTCTGAACGGCTTCCGCCGGTGAGTGACCCTTCCGGTGATCGCCTCAGCAGGTGGCCTGCCGGACGGTTTTTCAGCCTGTAGCGTGTTGCTTCTGAGGTTGTGTAAAGTGAACGACCAGTTCCGCTGGCTGTCCGGGAGACACAGGTATCAGGCGGCTCTGTAAACATGCCCAAATTTGTGGGTCTGAGACATGTCAGTTCCCATGTGGGCGTAATAACCAGCGGGGAAATCGGGGATGAGTATCGCAGGCGGATTTGCGTCAGTTGATGATCTGCATACGGATTGAGCTGGAACGCTCGACGACATTAATAGCGACTTCTTCTCCGGCACGGACAACCCGGACAGTAAGGGATTCTCCTCCGACCGCGAGATTGAAGAGGGTCAGAGACTCTATGGACTCTGGCAGGCCGGGACGGGTGAATTCGACGGAGACGGTGCCCGGATCATAGCGCAGACCAAGCACTGCCTGAAGCAGGGCTGGCAGAGTTGCCGCAGCCCAGGCCTGCGGGGAACATGCAACGGGATAACGCACGGGGCCTTCGGAACGGGAACGTGTGAAGCCACAGAACAATTCGGGCAGTCTTCTCAGATCCGTATAGAGAGCGGCGTCAAACAGAGCCTGGAAAACACGGGTTGCTTCCTGACGGTATCCATGGCGCGCGAAGCCCATGGCGATCAGGGCATTATCGTGCGGCCAGACAGATCCGTTGTGATACGCCATCGGATTGTAGCGCGCTTCGCCTTCCGGAATGGTCCGGATTCCCCAGCCTGAGAAAGAACTGCGGTGCATCAGGCAATTTACAACCTTTGCGGCCCGCGCGGCGGGAACGATATCGGTAAGCAGGACATGGCCGGCATTGGACGAACGGACGGCGCATTGCCGCTTTTTCCCATCCAGTGCGATGACGTAGGTTCCGATATCATCGTTCCAGAACGAAAGATTAAAAGCGACGCGTAATGCTTCGGCTTTTTCATCCTGGTGAGCGGCGTAGGCTGTCTGGCCCAGGCGGCGTCCTATTGCTGCTGCTGCGCGGCGGGCTGCATAAACATATGCCTGAACTTCACAGAGGGCTATCGGTCCCTCGGCCAGCGCTCCGTCCGCATGAAAGATGCTGTCGTAACTGTCCTTCCATCCCTGGTTGACGAGACCGTCCTTATTACGACGCCCGTATTCTACGAAACCGTCGCCATCCCGGTCGCCGAAACGTTCAATCCAGTCGATCGCGCGGGTGACATGGGGCCAGAGTTCGCTGAGCGTTCCGACGTCGCCGGTGCGCTCCAGGTAGTCTCCGGCGAGCATGACAAAGAGCGGAGTGGCATCGACGGAGCCGTAGTACCGGCGGAATGGAACCTCTCCCAGTTCGGCCATTTCTCCAAGCCGGACTTCATGCAGAATTTTACCAGGTTCAGCGTCTGCCTGGGGATCTTCCTTTTCCGCCTGATTGATTGCCAGATATTTCAGAACGCCCTTTGCAATAAGAGGATCTATCCACAGTGTCTGCATCGCCGTGATCAGGCCATCGCGACCAAAGACCGTGCTGTACCAGGGCACACCGGCGTAAGGATAGGGGCCGGTCCTCTTTTCGGTCAGCAACATATAAATGTCGCAGATACAGCGACGGATAGCCTCGTTAAAAATTTCATTCGATGTCGCAATCGCTGTGGCACGTGATGAAGCGAGCCTCAGACTGCGGCGGGCCGCGACAGCTCCCTGCAGAAAAGCGCGATTGGGTGGCAGCGTACTGCAGCTGGCCGGATCGCACTGCACCTCAATGTGAATGAGAATCTTTTCTCCGGGGGCAATGGAGAAATCGTATGTCGCATGATCCGATGAGAGTGTTTTCGGTCTGGGGGAAAACAGAATTCGCGTTGTCCGGACACGATCATCCAGCCCGCGATAAGACAGGCTGACATCGGATTCACCTATAAAGGGTTCCAGATTTTCTCCACGTTTCTTTCGCTTCATTCCGCGGGCTTCAAACAGATCCGCGAAATCAGCAAAGAAATGCATGTCACAGGAAATATCGTGCCGGAGAACATCGAAATTACGGATTTCGATCCGCTCGAAACATTTGCCTTCCCATAGAAACCTGGAGCGCAGAACGTGCAGAAGATCATGAGAAAGGCGGGTGCCGTCGCTGAGGGTCAGTGTCTCATTGGTCAGATTGACCGACAGCATCACATTGTTTTCGCGCACGACGGAAGAAAGCAGTACGGGGCGCTGTCCTCCGATCCGGAAAGTAAGACCTGAGAGGTACCGCGTATCGTGGTAATATAAACCATCCGCGATATCCTGACCCCATAGGATATCGCCTGTCTGATCAAAGACGCCAAACAGGTCACCCTGCTTGAGGGCATGGATACGACGGCTGGAAAGCAGTGAGCTGCCGGCAGGCGAGAACTCATCAAGTTGTGATGGTTCGGGAAAAGAGGATGTAACGGTGGCAGCCGGCGTGACAGAAGAGGGGCCTTCACCAGCCGGAGGGCTGGTGTCCTGAAATTCCACCATAGGACCATGCCTTCTTCTGGTATTCCGCCTTCGATACTGCGCCGCGCTCAGGCACAGTGCTCAACCGGCGCCGTTGCTGCGTCAGTGCGTAATCTGGTGAGCTTCATCGCCACCATATCATCATTCCCGAAAAACTGAACGTCTGATGCAGATTATCGTCATCACCGATCACGAAAAAATTTCAATGGTTTTCAAAGCTAACAGGCTGTTCATGCGTTCTGAGCGAGACTTTGCCGGAGATATCTGATGACAGGCCTGCATAAACCTCGCAGCGGAACAGAATGGGCTACAGTTTGTGTGGCAGTTCTGCTTATTCTTCTCGGACTGCCGCTTCTGATCATGGGCGCTCAGCTCGCGATGATCGGCGGCTCTTTTTATTATGTTCTCTTTGGCGCTGCGCTCATAGCGGCGGGAGCCCTGATGCTCTCCGGCTCCGTAAACGGTGCCCTGCTTTACCTGGCCGCCTGGGCACTGACGTGGCCCTGGGCGTTCTGGGAGGTGGGGCTCGATGGCTGGGGACTTCTGCCCCGTCTTTTCGGCCCGACGCTCGTAGCCGTAGCCGTCGCGCTGACCATTCCGGTTCTGCGCCGCATCGGAGCCTCTGCGACATCCGTGACCGGGAGCGTTGTGTAATGCAAAGAACGTCACTGATGACGGCTACAGCCGTTTGTGGACTTACTTTCGCCGGTATCCTGCCAGTTCCGTTTAATGCTTCCTTTGCACAGACGCCGCCAAAGGAAAGCGCGCCGGGGCCGGGCAACGCGACGACCGGACATGACGCAGAGAAAAGCTCCGATAAGTTCGCGGCTCCGTCACCATATGCGCCTCAGGCTCCTGGTGTGAATGCCGCAAATATTCCGGACGGACCGCCAGCGGAGGCCAGTGAGGCCACGCCACCTGTGGACCAGATCAGCGCCAGTCCGGCGCATGACGACTGGCCGGCTTATGGCCGGGATACGAATGCGACACGTTATTCACCGCTGGATCAGATAACGCCGGAAAACGTCGGGCATCTGACACGCGCATTTGTCTATCATACAGGCAGCAAACCGGCGGCCGGGCAGATCAATAAGTGGGCAGCGGAGACAACGCCGATCAAAGTAGGGGACGGTCTTTATACCTGTTCAGCAGTGGACGACATCATCAAGCTCGATCCCGGTACGGGTAAGGAAATCTGGCGGCATAATTCGGGTGTGAAATACGAGAGCATTCCTTATACGGCGGCCTGCAAGGGTGTCGTCTATTATACGGCATCGACCGTTCCTGAAGGACAGCCATGTCATAACCGGATTCTTGTCGGGACACTGGACATGCGGCTGATCGAGGTCGACGCGGCGGATGGCAAGCTCTGTGAGGGTTTTGGCTATCACGGGCAGGTCAATCTGATGAAAGGCATGGGAGAATCTGTTCCCGGCTTCGTGTCCATTACAGCGCCACCTCCGGTTGTGAATGGTGCTGTTGTCGTCAATCACGAAGTTCTGGACGGGCAGCGCCGCTGGGCGCCGTCCGGGGTCATTCGCGGTTATGACGCCGAAACCGGTCGCTTTTTATGGGCCTGGGATGTTAATCGTCCTGATCAGCATGGCGAGCCGCAGCCGGGTCAGCATTACAGCCGTGGCACGCCCAATTCATGGGCAACCATGACGGGCGATAATGAACTCGGCCTTGTCTATGTTCCCACCGGAAACTCGGCGGCGGACTATTACAGTGCACTTCGTTCTCCTGAAGAGAATAAAGTTTCGTCTGCGGTCGTGGCGATCGACGTAAAGACCGGCTCTCCGCGCTGGGTATTCCAGACCGTCCATAAAGATGTCTGGGATTACGATATTGGCTCGCAGCCGACACTTATGGATTTTCCCGGCAAAGACGGTCCGGTTCCCGCGCTGATCATGCCCACGAAACGTGGCCAGACATTTGTTCTGGATCGCAGGGATGGCAAGCCAATTCTGCCGGTTGAAGAACGGGCTGCTCCGACCCAGACGGATGTTCCGGATGATCCTCGTGCGCCCACGCAGCCATGGTCCACGGAAATGCCGCGCCTTGGCGTGCCGGATCTGAAGGAGACGGACATGTGGGGCATGTCTCCCATTGATCAGCTTTATTGCCGGCTCAAATATCGCCGGGCAAAATATCTCGGGGAGTTCACGGCTCCGGAAATCAGCAGACCATGGCTGGAATATCCTGGTTATAACGGCGGAAGCGACTGGGGAAGCATGGCTTACGACGCGAAGGCCGGCGTGCTGATCGCGAACTGGAATATCACGCCGATGTATGACCAGCTCGTCAGCCGGAAGAAAGCGGACGAACTCGGGTTAATGCCTGTGGACGATCCGAATTTCAGTCCGTCCGCGGGAGGAGCCGAGGGAGCCGGCGCAATGGCCGATACGCCGTACGGCATCGTTGTGTCGCCTTTCTGGAATGAATTCACACACATGATGTGTAACAAACCACCTTATGGAATGATCACGGCGATCGACATGCACACGCAGAAGGTGCTGTGGCAGCATCCGCTGGGCAGTGCGCGTGCCAACGGACCATGGGGGCTGCCAACTCATCTGCCGCTCACCATAGGCACACCGAATAACGGAGGTCCTATCATCACAGCTGGCGGGCTGATCTTTGTTGCGGCAACAACAGATAATCTGATTCACGCTTTTGACGCGAAAACAGGGAAAGAATTATGGAATGATGTGCTGCCTGGAGGAGGGCAGGCCACGCCCATGACGTATGAATATAATGGCAGGCAATATGTTGCCATCATGGCGGGCGGCCATCATTTCATGATGACGCCGGTAAGTGATGAGCTTGTGGTTTACGCGCTGCCTGAGCGGAAATAATTCAGCGCTGCCCCATGGAGGCTGACGTATTTCCGCCCCCTTCAGTCTTCCGGGCTGAAGGGGCTGTTATGTCGTGTAAGTTCTGTTCAATGTGTCTTCCGCTCGGATATTTCCTGTTTGAGCCGCAGTGTATGGAATGGTGTCAGGCGCTATCAACAGCAATAAAAACGTCGATACCCTCTGCCTTTGTCGCGGATACAACAGATGGCACCTGGGCCTGGTCAGTGCCGGCAACGCACTCCACAAACACGGTCCCGGGCGCTGTTCGTGAGCCGTACCGTGTAGCGCTGCCTCCATAAGTATCCCGTCCGAAACATACGCTGTCCGGTGCCCGCCATGGCTCGAATATCGACGCTCCTTCAGTGACCAGACTCAGCTGATATTCCAGAGCCGCCCGGGTGTTTCGTTTTACCCGAAATTCACTCTGAATTCTTGCGATATAGGAGGCATCGGTCTCGCCTGTGAGTCTCGGCACACCTGTGCCGAAATAATCTGCAGCGGCCATATCGACGAAGTTTCCTGTGCTGGTCAGGAGCCTCGATTGCTGCTTTGTATAGGATAACAGCTGATAAAACATAGCCCAGGGCCATGCCAGACCGGCAAGCACTCCGTCGAGCACAGGCGTCGCCTGTTCCGAGACTGCCGGAAACCATCCCGCAGGTAATACCGCTCTGATTCTTGCGGCTATGTCGTCCAGATCGCCTGTAGCCATATTAAAACTCTGCTTCCGAATGACCGGTTTTCATCTTTTACGCCCCGCTGTTCGTAACGGTCACAGACGCTATACGCACGACACTGCCTGTTGTGCCACCGATATCAGCCACGACACCATTCACCGTAACAACGCCCATGCTCGCTACGAGACTTCCAGCGGCCTGCAGGGCAATACTGGAAACGGTCGTGTACTGGCACACATCTCCTACGGGCAGCGCGTTGACGTACGTCGTAATTGCGTTGCTGACCGCTGTCTGCACCGAGGTGAGCTGCACGCCTGCTGCCAGAGTGACCGGGACGATTACAGTGGCCTGAATGACGGATGCCCGTAAGGTGGAGGTTTCTACTCCGCAGGCTCGCGTGGCCTCAATTGCGCTCTCGACGGAACTTAAGGTTGTATCGGGCACATCACCTGAGCCGTCATCAATTGTCGCGAAAAAATAACCGCCACGATAGAGGCCGTCAGGAGTCTGATTTTCAACGATCTGATAAGTTAAATTTGACGCCACACCGGAAATTGCCGCTTCAACCGCGGTCAGTGTCGCCGATGACAATGAAGAAAACCACAATACCATTCGGTTTTTGACGGCAGCATCAGTTTCCTCATCCGATCCGTTACTTACACCAGACAGATTGGTGCATGTATCAATGCCGGATATCTGTGTGCCGAGAAGATTTATGACGCCAGCAGAAACGTTTCCCGCGGACCCATTTATATTACACTGCACAGGGCATGTAACAGAAGCCACGCCCTGGGGCCTGACATAACCAGAAGCCGTATCTGACCAGTATTCATTTGTTGAATCCTGAGTGACGGTGAATGAGATGCTTCCATCAGATGTCTTGACCACCGCACCAACAGGCACAACAGCCGATGATGACTCAGGGGAAAGACAAATAAATGTCTCGACTGTTGTTGCAGCTGTCGCACCGAGGCGGCTTACGCCGTATTGTGCAATCCATGTATCTACATCGGAGCCAAAAGAGGTGGACAGGCGGGTTATGGAAAGAACCTGAACGATCTGATATTGAATCCAGAGAGCGACAGTCGCATTGGCTTCCATAAGCGCACGGGCAACCGAGCCGGTCGTAAAATCAAGCAGCGCTGAACATGCGCCCTGCGCGGCTGCCGCGGAGTTTGATACCAGCGTCGAAAAATTCTGCAGTGATAAATTCATTTTATATTTCCAGCGCCACGGTGTCTCCGGTCGACGCACTCATATAAGTTACCGAGATGCTGCGCTTTCCGGTGCCGATATTCTGAACATCGACAACCGGAACGGGGCTCGATGATACTATGGGTTCCAGTGTCATCTGTTGCAGGATAATGGCCTGCAGATCTGCCGGCGTATCTGTTCCACCCACCCGTGAGGGCAGGCCGGCGCCATAATCAGGAGTAAAAATATAATCGCCTGCATTCGTTGTGAGACGTCGCAGAACACGCTGCATTCCGGCGTCGTTACCAGTTGCAAGATCCAGTTGTCCGGTGTCGGTAATTACCAGGTCAGACCCACTGATATGAAACAAATCCGCCATAATAAATAATTTTAATTCCAGTATAAATTATATAAAAATAAGTGCTTTAGCTTATAATTTTTCTGGCGTTTCTGTCATGCTTTCTCCGGCCTGAACGCCGCCATGCACATGCTGAACAAAGGAAATTCCGGCAACATTAACATCACCTGATACCGAAATATCACCGTCGACACTGAGTTTACCTTTAAACATGATACCATCGGATGTGATGGCCAGTTCAGTCTCTCCGATTTTTATTCCGAATTCACCCGGGCTTAAAACATTGTTTTCCAGGCAGGAAAATTTTACCGGTGGGGTTATTGCATCAAAAACCCGCGCAACCACCACATAATTATCCCCGTCTCCCTGCGCTGTTTCAACAAGAACATGGTTCCCCACTTCAGACGGGACATAACAGGTTGCCGTTCCGACAGAAATTGCTGCATCGCAAATCCATCCAGTCTCGGTATTTGCTGGTGGAAGGCGGACTTTAACGAGGCCAGATGATGGATCTACTGCGCTCACCACGCCAAACCCCGCTCGCCCGATGCGATTGGTATGAGAGTGCATCATCATATCCAGCGCGCCACGAATATTCTTCACGAGAGATCCTCTGTTCCGCCTCTTACTCTCAGAGTAATATTTTTTGAAATTCCTCTGGAATCGTATAAAAAAAACACTTCATCTACGGTATATATTACTGAATCAAACGTGGTCCCTGTACCCTGCAGCCTGATCCGCTGACGTGGCGAAATATCGAGTTCCGGATGAACGCTCATCCTGAGCATTCTTTCGTGAGCCGTCAGATCATTAAACCGTAACTTCGCTAATTTCAGACACTGATCCTGCGTAGTCCCCACAGCGGCTGTAAAGTTATATCCGGCTGAAGTTGTATTTTCATCGGACGGATATGTGGCTGAATGAATACACCTTTGCCGCGCATCCCATGAAGATACCGTCACAGACGCATTGCGCGGATACGTAAAACGCCTTGCCAGTGTCAGGTTGTTTACTGGACCAGCGGGACAGGAAGAGGCAGAGGAGGCGGCAGTCCAGTCGAGCGTTAGCGGAGAAGACGAGATGTCAGGAGCGCGGAAGTGGAGTGTTTTGTCATCGGCCCACAGATCATAGCCATATTCTCTTTGCATCCCTACACAGAAATCCCATCCTGTCTGGTATCTGTGCATGCCGGGAACGCCCCGGGCTTTATGCTCATACTGGTAAAACTGTCCGACAAGCCCATCAGTAGAATCGATATCCGTCTCCAGGCCAACTTCCTCCGCCAGAGTCCCAAGTGCATCAGATGCGCTCATATTCAAAAATGACGTTTCAGACAGTTCATATTCGATCAGCCTGCATGCCCAGTCGCGACCACTCGCAACGACGACCTGAGTCTCAGGGTGATATTCGATATAATCGACAAGCCCGGAAAAGATTCTGCTAAATGATTCTGTGCCTTCCGCTGATCCGCTATCCAGAAATCCACAAAATATTTCGATATCAATTTCATTTGTGGACGTGTCTGTGGGATCGAACCACTGGGCCGTCAGGCCTTCTACAGGAATAACGGCAGTAAACATGCTTATTTCTGCCATTCTCGAACGATGAATTTCGAGGCGCTGAGGCGAAGGAAGACTTACTCCACCAGATTTAAGTGTAATTCGCGGTCTGATAACACCGGAAAACATTGAAATCTGATCAGTCATCGATGTCATTAAAATAATCCGGACAGGCGTTAATTTAAAAAACTGTAAAATTTACAAATATTATTTAATGATCAATTCCGCCAGTCTGTGTTGCATCGACCGGAGGCAGAATAATAGTCTGAACAGACGTAATCCATGTATCTGATAACCCATTAAGGCTCATGATCCGGTTTGCCTGTGTAGCGTCACCGAGAAATTTTGCAGCAACATGCCATAAGGATATATTACTCGGACCGATTTGTATGGTTTTGGACAATATTTACTCTCCGGTTTTTTGGGGATAATTTTAATATGTTCCTTTTTTAATCGGATATTACGCTTCCGTTTGAAAGGCCAACATTCACGGTTGCTCTGGAAAGATATGCATTAGCCTGAGCAGTCGATGCAACGACACCTGAATGAGCGACACTTGCAGCCAGTGCGCCTGAATCCGGTACAAGATCCGTTCCTGCATTTGACGCTATCGATGAAAGCTCCGTCCCCGATATTGTCATCACGGATGACACCGCCGATTGACTCGAGGCAAGCTCGGTGCCGACGGTATTAATCGTCGACTGGCTGCTGACAGACGACAAAGCGCCCGCGTCTGTTGCAACGCCAGATAATGTTGCGGATACGCTCGATAATTGTCCGCCGGCACCAAACAGGTTTGCCAGAGGTGTTATCTGGCCGGCATATGTCGAGATCGCTTCTGCTGAAGAAGATACGTAGGAGCCTACGGTATCGACAAGTCCGCTGATTTCACTCACGGCTGAACTGGCATCGTCTCCTATGAGGCCTGCCAGTGCAGACTTCGTGCCATTGGCAGCGCCGGCGACGGCAGGGACAATTTCACAAACAATACTATAGGGAATGACAGTGCCATTATCTGTGTATATTGCTTCAAACGCTGTAATAATAACCTGTCGCGACAGACCCGCTCCGGCAAATGTATAAATGCCGCCACTCCGGACCATCGTCGCGACCAGATTTGCACGCGACCAAGCATTATAGCCGCGAAATACACCTTTCCATGCCAGTGGCTCTTCATAATAACCTGAAAGGGAGATAGTTTTGCCGCCGCCAGGACGGTGCATAATCGCCGTGTCCTGATATCCTCCCCATTGTAAGGACGAAGGGACTTCCGTATCCAGAAATTCGACTGTTCCCAGAGTAAACGACTGAGTCCCAATAGCGGAACCGACAGCTCCGATGACGCCCAGTAAGCTGGTCACAGATGCACTCCGGGATAACATGGAGTGCTTTGCACCCATGAAAGAGGTGAAGTTGTGGGTGCAGAACAAAGACCGTTACCGAATTTCTGCGCGACTGCATCCGCGATTTCAGAGATATTTGAAACGTGTAACGCCCCGGATTGAGTGTCGATTCTCCGTCCAGATGCCGACTCATTTATTTCTCCAGACCTGGAGTTACCGGTCAGTCGACGCGATGTCTGCATACCTGATTCGCCGCGTTCAGGAAGATCCTGTCGGCGTTCTGTTTGTGAACTCGTTCTGCTGTTTGTACTTTTTCCATATCGGATGAACGATGCCGACAACGAGTAGTCTCTCCTGCGGGCGAAATAATCAGGCATTAAGGTATGGGTGCCTGCTGACATATCTCTGATTTTCCGATTCTGGTCTCGCATAGAAGCTGGATTAGCGATGTGCCCTGTATTGCGAGATGATAGCGAAGGTCCCGTGAATCCGTTCATTGATATAATACGTGTCTTTTGCCCGATGGTATTATTTGACCGGAAGTGATCTGCATTATCCCGTCTGGCGGAGGAAATGGATCGCTCCAATAAGGGCAACGCCCGATATTGGGTTTCACGGTGGCGATCGGTTATCCCCCTCTCCATATTTATTACTTTGAGGCCAGAAACGGGATAATTCTGTCGAAGACTAAGTTTGTATTTTCCAGGGTCTGCTTCAGTAATTCCTGTAAAATTTTTTGTTTCTCTTGCGGTTTTCTGGTCGGATAATAGCGTAATTATCGACTGGATTTTTTTTGCGCCGGGAGCCTGGTCTGAGGTTTCGCCGATTCTCTTTCCGGTCTGGTCAGGTTTGTATAATCTCCGGGACACGAGTGAGGAGTTAATTTCTGTTCTGGCGACTTCTGCAGGACGAGAACTCGACGGGAGGACTGTCTCCCGTCGTCTGCGCGATCTATGGTCATCTACATAATCATGCAGACTATTAATGCTTCTGTTTACGGCCAGTCGCGCGGTAATCTGACCGTCTGTAACGCCGTTCCGTTTATGCGGCATACGGATAACTTCCCGCTTATCAGAAACCGGATGGGATGAGCGCAGGAGACGTAAAAAAAAACCGGAAGCATACGACTCCTTATGAAGTCGCATGCCATATTTCGTGGCCATGCCGGCATTCCGCACAATACCAGCAGCTCCGATTTTATTTCGAAATAATCGGTGAACTTGGGAATGTTTACGGTGATTGTGTAGTATATCCAGGTTCACACTTCTCTTCCTGAGCAGCGATGAACTATCAAATCGGGATAAAGTCACACAACCTCGCAAAACTAATCATCACGAAAGTAATATTCTGTTATGGAATCCACTCTTCACCATCGGAAGGTATAAAGTCATTCAGTCCAGATGGCTCGTTCCCAGCAATATTCCCCCCCGTCCAGCCGGCCCGCTACCACGAGGGCCGCAGCACGAATTCGCCAGTCCCATTGTTGTATGACTTCATACGGAACATTCGCACGCAGGAGCGTCATAATTGTCCAGAGGGACGGGGAGGATGCTAGTTTTTTATTTCTTCCATCTGTTCCTGACGGTCAATTGTCTGTTTTGACGAAATATAATCTTCTACCGCGTTAATTCCATCTGTACCTAAACGGTTTACAAGATCCCTGATTCCGTCCTTGTTGCGAGGGAACGGCATTGGAACGCCATCTATCGTGCGAACAGAACACCAGGACTGGGCTGCATTCAGATAGACTTCGTTTGCAGAGCCATCATTCCCGCAGGCAAGAAGAAAATCCAGAATTTCACCGGGATTCATTTCCCGATACTCGATTTTCTTTCCGTTTCCGGACGTGATTTCAACGCTATCAGTGACAGAATTACCAGACATTATATAGCCCTGCGCTGACTGGCGAAAAATTGTACGGTCTGAGTGACGATATCTTCTGCATTAAATTTCCCTGCATTGGAAAATGATAATGTCAGTCCCGAGTATTCATACTTTGATGTTGACCCGTCGGTCTCCTGAATATAGCAATACAGCACTCCGGAGGAAATTGTATTGCTGTTCCAGAACGCAAGTTCATCCGCATTGAACAGATCGTCGAGAGCATAATTTCCCCGGTCGATCGTAAAGCTTCCCCGCCATCCAGCCGGAGTATTAAATTCAATGGGAGGCTTATTTAAGGGGTTCGTTCGCTGAACTTTAATTTCCTGACGAACCTGAAAATCGACGACATCTTCGAGATCGATTCTCGTTCCATTCCATATCAAAATGATAGAGCCCTGACGACCAATGGTGTACAATGAAGACATTAGCTATTCGTCACCGTAACGTCGGCGCCCCCGTTTATATTTACAATAAACATTCTGTTTACGCCCAGGTATGTCACTGAGACATCAGCCTGCAGATAACCCAGCGCAATTCTTGATTGAGGATTATTTGTCGTTGAACACACGACTGAGTAGGCAGTGCTTCCCGACGCTGTCCCAATGATGCCCTGTGATTGCAAATCAGACAGAAATCCTGTTAATGTCGCTTCGACATTAGAAAATAACGTCGGTGATATGGCGAGACCAATATAGATTCCCATGCCATTTGAAATTGTTTCAGCAATAAAATTCGTTACCCGGGTATACTCGTCACCGTCTATTTCCGGATTGCTGGAGACATTAAATCCGCCTCTCACGCACCAGTAGGCGCCTCCGGGAGCCGGATTGCAGATAACATCGATGCCGTTTTCGAACAAAGATGTCAGTTCAGCGGATGAATAAGTCAGTGTCTGACCGCTGGAGGATAACCCGGCTTTCTGACTGCCAACAATGCCATATAACTGTTTATTGAGGCTTGGTAATTCCGGTGATAAAACTGAAAGTCGTCCGGCGACAAATCCTTGCGGCGATACAAGTCGTGTGACAGAGTTTTCTGAATCGTACTAGTATAGCCAGTCTCCCAGCATCACTTTCAAAGCATAGCTATCAACGCCTGCAGCGGCGCGTCGGGAAACTGCGTCCGAAATCAGCTCTCCGGAGGGGCCGGCTGCAATCATATAGACTCCCTCACCAAGACCGAAAGAAATCTGAGTCGACCAGGTCGAAGAGTCAGTTACTCCGGCCAGGACGCCTATGCTGCAGCGCTGCCCACGCAGCGCGTACATGCCGGATCTGGATGTTCCGTCCGAGCCAACGAGCTGCTCAGCCGATACAGAAGTATTACCGTCTGCGCCGTTCATGAGGGTCTGATTTGTAATGGCAGACGGACTCACACTGGAATTTGTTCCGGCGGTCGCTACGACCAGAGCGCTCGGGCCGCGTACTGATGACTGGCCGCTGTTGACTGCGGTCACAAGATCAGACCAGAACGAGGCATTCCCTTCCGATACAGAAAGATTATCAAATGACTCCGGAAGAGCATTTGGCATCTGCAATACCAGTTTCCATGTGCCGGGTGCCGATCCTGTAGTCAGTTCGACGCTTATTGTATTTCCAGCGCTGCCGGTATATTTCGCAGCCAGCAGGACGGGGTAAGTTCCTGCAACCGAGTCATAAAGCATTGCATAGGATGCAGCGACATCTGTCCCATCGGTAACACGCACGCCCGTAAATGAACTTGCACCCTGCACGATGGCAGTAGAAACAACAGTAGCAAGATCATATGCGGAGGTCTGCATAGGGCCGAATGCAGCGATGCGTTCCTGGGAAGTTCCGAATACAACAGGTGTATTTACCGGGCCCCAGCTTGCGGTGCCTACGACGCCAATCACATTTGTCGACGCTCCGGAAAGCGAGGTACTGCCGGAGGTCTGAATCTGAACATACAGATCCGGGACAGTCAGAGCTGCCGTGTTAATAGATCCGCTTTGAGAAATTATACCCATTTCTATTCGCCCTTCTGCTCCACAGTGCGAGCTTTAGTGGCATTCGGCACGTTCACCGCAATGACAAATTTCGCGTAATATGAGCTTATAATGCTTGCTATAGTAACAGTATTTTCTATCAGATCTCCCTTTTTATAATTCGCAAAATCTGAAATCACCAATAACGCTTTTTGCATCGATCTCTCTATGTAATAAAAGGCAGATCTGGAAACACGCTTTCCCGTGTTGCATCAGTTATAGCTGACCCTACCGCCAGAATACGGTCGGTTACGGGACCGTCTGCCGAGTATGTCGGCGCAAGCCAGCCGCCTTCAGCGAATTCATTCCAGGCGTAAATCAGTCCCACTGACGCCGGAGATGTGGAAGAGCTCTGTAAAAATCTAGCCATGTTCATAATATGATTTGCGATGTCAGGCGCTGATGCATCTTCGTAGTAATTATTGTCGGTCAGGGCTGAGCTCAGCGGATAGAACTCCTGAGGTCGCTCTACAAGGGGTCTTTGATCCCACCCCGTCATAGCAGTCGGAATCATTGGGAAACCCGTTGCGGCCCTGTCGGCCCAGTCGCTTTCCGCCGCATGAACCAGGGCAGAGTATGGCTGAGGGGCTCCTGACAGGCGTGGCGTGCAGTAAGCGCCTGCAGCATCCGCCCCCGCGTCCTGCGCTGCGGAGGTATTATTATAGTCGACAAGCGCGGCGCCGGATAGATAGACGATGTAAGGAGTCACACCGATTGTGTCTGACACTGAGTTCCGGATAAATGTAATCGCCGTATTCAGGCCTCCGGGAAGCTTTGCCAGTTGTTCCGAGCTTGCATCAAGTACAAAATACAAGGGTCTTCCACCTATGACGGTCATATATTCAGAGCGGGCCATGAGAGCTATATCTCTCTTCAGAATATCTGAGTAACCGTCGGAGCTGTTTTGATCTGACCAGTTCGAGGACTGGCCGATCATGCAAAATTGAAGTCCATTCTTTTCGCTGCTCGACAAATATAGCGAAAGCGCGAGACTCAGAGTATTGTCTTTATCATATGAGTCAAAGGCCCAGAATGATAATCCACATGAAATAGCCAGGGCGATTTCAGCATCAATCGAAGCCTGTGTCGCGGTGGGCCATGACACTGATCCGGTACTGTTTACAGCAGAATTGCCGGGCAGGCGGTAATACCATTCCGGGTCGCTCAGGGCATCTGCGCATTGCTGGTCGATTGTATTATTCATATCATACCAGGCATCGAATCTGATAGCTCCCAGTGGCGGCAAGGCAGCGGGAGTTTCTGTACCGGCGACGCCAAATGCCCAGGCCGAATTCACGATTCCGACTGGCCAGAGCACGGGAGCAGACTGTGCAGATTCGGTCCAGGCGATCTCTGTTTTCCAGATGAGATCCAAACGATACAGGTTTGCGTTAAGGTTTGTGTCCACCAGCTCTCTGCTGGAAAATCTGAGATAACCTAATTCGTTTTTATCGATATCAGGCAGTTTCTGTTCCAGAAGAGCCGATGTTACAGCCTGTTCTATCGTGTCGCGCATTTCTATTGATGGAGTAAATATCGAAATGCTGAATCCCTGTTCTGTTCGGGATAACTCACGGTATATTTCAACAGTCTCAGCTGCTTTTCCGTATATGGTATCAGACGACGCAACAGTTAATGTCGTGTCTGAACACGACAATGCGGCTGCGCCTACGTTATTCACTTTTGCGGCGATTGTCTGAGCAACTAAGGTTGCTGAATCACCAGTTTTGACCGCAGCTGGGTAAGCGACGTCATTAATAACAACGCCAGCTACACCATCACGTGTTGCTGTGCCCTGAAACGTAACGGCGTTACCTGTATTTGCGGCCAGCACTGTTAGCCCAAAAGGAGTGTCATTTGCCTTTTCGAACCAGTTGCGTCGGTAACGTGTTTTATTGGTTGCACTATCAGGCTTTTGATTTACGGTAATCCACCCTGTCCCAGGTGCTGACATAACGTCGTTACTCAGTTCGGTTTCCTGTGGCCAGCCCCGGCAGATTTTTACATCGAATCCTAAAACTGAGATCAGTGTGCCATTTGTCTGCGGAGGATATATATAATTGGCTATAGCCTTCGCCAGCGCAGCTTCTACCTCACAAACCTGTGCCATTATGTCTGATCCGCCAGTACAGCTATGCGTGTTCCAAACGTCGTCATTTCGACACTATAGATATGGTATGCTACCCCGTGAGATGTTTTGACGCGCAATCCCTGATGCAAAGTGACGTTTGGAATTGCGGGCATAAGGATTTCAAAACTACCTGATGGAATGTCTGTTCCCAGCCGGGAGGCAGGACGATTACCGGTGCCGCTTTTCAGCATTGATACCGGCCAGTTTTCAGCGATTATTCTGTCCGATTTCCATGTCGGTCCTTCCGGAGGGCGAAGTCCCACAGATTTATCGTCCGATGAAACATCGCTTTCGAATATTGATATAACTTCGTTGGTTAAAACGACGAGGATCGGCCTGGTCAGTTCAATCCGTGCTATAAAATAGGTATCCTGAGGGTAAGAGGGTAATTCCGTATCTGACTGGACCACGAGATAATCGCCGCACTTTGATGCTGACGTATTTATTGCGGCGAAAGCGAATTTGTGTCCCCAGATCAATGGCGACGTACCGGAGAGTGATGCTGCAGAGTCAAACAGGCAGAGGGTGTCGAAAAGATATCCGTTTTCATACGGACCAGTAGAATCAGTTGCTCTGTATAATTTCACGTTTATGCCGAGAATTGACGCCGCCTTACTGAGGCCAGTAGCAATTTTATTCTGCGGACAGGTTAGTCTCATCACACGACAAACCGAATTGTATTCGGACAATATCCTGGCCCTGGCTCGACTCCGAGAAACCGGACCAGTTCAAGTCTTTGCTGATAAAACAGCTGAATTCTTTCTTTTACTTCTGTTTTATTATGTGTCCATACAGATGCTTTGTCAGTATCGATATTTTGTGCCGCCTGTGACGGACCTGCCTCAAGACAGGACAATGTTCCCAGCATCGATCTGAGAACACCGATTTCAGGTTCGGATAAATTATTCAATTTATATTCGAAATCACCATATTTCTCAAAATATGGCCATGTATTTCTTATACTTGTGTCAGATCCCAACGCAGGATACCAGCAATATCGCCGCACGTTTACCTTTTCGGCATCCGACAGACCAATCGACAGCAATCCATTAGTCATGATCAATATCCGTATTATAATAACAGAGAGTGTGACCCGTCATTAACGGGTCACTTGTCTTCTTTCAGAGACTTTCTATGACTACACCACGTTTCAGATAACTGTTCGTGGAGGTCGGAATAATCGACGGATTGACTGTCGCATCTGTTGGCAGAGCAAATCCACCGATCCAGTACCAGGACTGGGCGATAATCTGTTTCAGACGATCCAGAGGCTCTCGTGTAATCATCATGATTCCGTCGACATTTTCTACGAGAGCTCTGTCGCTGTCCGGAATATCGAGAGTACCGTTGTAGTCTCCTTCAATGAGGGCGCCCTGTCCGCATACAATAGCACGATGAATTACGCCTGCGCCCAGTGAGGCCTGCAACGGGGCCTCTGTGGTTGGTATAAACCGAACACCAAGAAGTTCAACAACGGAACCCGCCCGGTATGTTTCGCTTCCATACGCACCGCGATAGAGATATTTAAAATCGCCATCACGGAACAGCCCGAGCATCTGCTGATCATCAAGATAACAATGATATGCGCCGTCGATTGTCGGAACGTTATTCATCCGGAGCGCAGCCACAGCGGCGAGCACTGTCTGAATACCGAGGGTATCTCCGGCGACATACGTGCTGGATCCGTAATTCCCCACCGGAGCGACAAGCCCTGCTGTCGTAAGCCTGTTGTTGGGGCGCAGAACAAGCGGTGCCGTGGAGGCCACGACCGGATTGCCTGCGGTAGCATCCGCAACGGACACCGATGTTGAGAAAGTTAATTTGCCGGACTGGCCAAGAGGGGCTGTGGATGTATTGACGGCGTCTGCGCTCACACCCACCAGCGTGTAGGCATTGCTGCCGACAGTTACAGTCATCCCGGAGGACTGATCTACCGAGACGACCTGACCTGCCGAACTGAGGACGCGTTCGAAACCACGAATGTCGTCTACGGAGACCTGAGTTCCCGAAGTGCTCAGTGTTACTGCGATACGGGTGTTGCCCCCCATATAACCGCCTACGCCTGAGGACCCCCCGCCGAACAGTGTGTTTCGGGCGATACGGTCCAGTGACTGAAGGGCTTGGATGCCGTTCGTATTTGCATTAGCCAGAAACTGATCTGCGATCCCTACGCCTTCGCTGACCACATTGAGATCGATTGTATCTCCATACTGGTTGATGGAGAGGGTATACTGCTCGACGGACCACGTAGACGGGGTCAGACCATTATCAAAGTTCGTATTCTGCGTGGGGTTCATAGGCGTTGTGACAGGCGCCTTAAGACCTTTACGTGTTTTCGTAATGCTTTCACCAATACGATTCGGAAAAATCTCACGGTCGGCAATCGCTCTGAATGCGATGCGCGACTGAAGAGCAGCTCCAAACTCACGAGCGAGGTAGCCCTCCTGAATAATTGGCTGTAGCTGTGCAGGAAAATTATCAATAGCCACGTTTAAAATCCTTTAATTATAACGTCGTGAGTAGGAGGGCGCAATTTTCTTAAGAGAAGCCTTGTAGTCCGACTCTGTCATTTCGCGTACTGATGTCGGACCAGCCGCTTTTACCCTCGGTGCGGCGACGAATTTCGCAGTTCCTGTTGATTTTCCTTCTTTGTCGCGAGATGGAAACAGGAATGGTTTACGTGTCTTCAGCTCCGAAAAGGCTTCATCAACACCGACAACATTTCCGTCCGGATCTACTGAAACGCCTGACGTATCGAGCAATGGGAGACAATCCATGTCGACGAGACCGGATGTGACAGCCGCCGCCTTAATGGCCGCACTTCGTCTTACCTCGGCTATTTCTGCTGCCCGTATCTCGTTTGCGGATGACACTTCAACACGAACGCGCTCGAGTTCCGCTTCCATTGCCGAATTCCGTGCTCGGGCTTCAGCAAGATCAGCCTGTGTCTGCGCGAGCTGATTCGAAAACGCATCAGCGACACTGTCTGCAGCCGATCGATTCAACGGATTAGCCTCTCCCGAACCTCCTTCTTCTGGGGAACAGGTAATTCTTTCAAATAATTTCATTTATACCTCAGTTGGATCGCGGTCCTGAACCTGCCCGTCCAATGCTCTCAGACGCTCATCATGCTTTTTAATGTCATTAAGTATTTTGTTTTTCTCTTCACCAACATGCTGAACATGCGTTGCAGGGCGCATCATCCTGACTGCCGAGTCCATCGATACCGCATTTGCAGAACGAGCGGCCTGAACCGCATTAGCCATAGTCTGCATGTCTCCAAATGTTGGTTCAAACCACGGAGGCCATACCAGGGAAATATTTCCCGACTTAACAGGTCCATGAACGCGTCCGGCTATGCGGAGATCCGGAACGGCCTGGCTGATTCGACATATAAGATTCAAAATTGAAATGAGGCCGAATTCGCCATAAGATCTGCGTAGTCGTCCTGTCAGCCAGGTCAGTCCCAGACACATCAATTCCATAGCGCGGCCTGACTGGGCAGCCGTAAGCCGGTCTCCCTGAGCTCTGTTTCCGTGCATAGCTTCAAGTGCGAGCGACCGTAATGCTTCCCACATATTGAGAGATGCCGTTGCTCCGGTACCGTTTATTTCCAGAAGCTTTGCATCGCCACCCTGAGGGAGTGAGATGGCATGAGAGGCGTCCTTCGGCATCTGCTGCGTCATGCCGCCGGGCAACTGATATTCGTCGGTCGAAAGTACCATTGTCGGGTCGGCTGAATACCGCAGTCCCCGAACGGTTTGTGACAGCAGATAATCTGCATCGATCATCGCATCGATACCGGCCGAAAATGTACACTTTCCATCAGGGGAGCCCGGATCTGTTCCCGGAAGGTTTTTTATCCAGACAATCGGGACAACACCCAGTCCATGAATGACTGATCTCGTGTTGTCTCTTATAAGACCGTCATCGGTATGTGGAGCACTTCCCAACTTTATCGGCTGATACCAGACAGTCTCATTTTCTGTAAAATCTCTCGTGAACCAGTAATTTCCGGGTGGAAACTCACCAAGACCGGCCCGCATAAGACCATCGGCGTCCACGACGTACTGCTCCCGTACTTTCACCAGTCTTCTGGCGTCAAACAGTGAGAATACAGGCTCAAGAAAGCAGGTTCTTTTTATTTCGATAATGAGTTCGTCATCAATAGCCTGAACAAGGACTGCGACAGATCCTACGGAACCCATGACGGCTGCCTGTTCCATTACTGACGCCAGATGGAGATCCGCAATGATATTTCTGATCAGATGTTCGCGGTCGTTATCATCTGCGCCGTCATCTGTCTTTACGACCACGGCTGGCCAGTGCGACTGACTGAAAAGAAGCGAAGCTGAATCGTCAACCACTGTACTGCAAAGGTGAGTTCGTATTGACGGTCGTCGTCTGTTTACCGGAATATATGTGCCATCACTGTCGCAACTTTTAAAAAAAGGATGTGGTATATGATTGTACATTGTACCATCAAGAACCTTTTCTAAGGCAAGAAGGTTTTTTGTCCGGCACGAGTAAGTCGATGGAAACATCATCGTCTTTTTGAGCTCTACCCAGTCCATAATTATGGATATCCTCTTCTGGTGATTTGTACTAAATTCTGTGAATTGATTATCGCTCGAGTATTCTGGAAAGAGGCGGTGACGTGTCCGGCTTTAAAAATCTGAAAAAGAAATAGTATCCTGTTGCATCGACAAGATGATCAAACCCACCATTTTTGTCAGGCTCTGAAGTTCCGCTGCGATAAATATATCGTTCATAACTTTCAATGCTTTTTCGGCAAACCGGAGATACGTATGCACGTCTCTCTCCTGCGGAATTTTCAAACATTGCATTTGTAATGTTTAATCGTTCTCTTACTTTCGGGGCCTTTTTCATTACGTTTATATTGAAGCCAAATGATTTCAGAATGGATATATCAGTTCGGCCACATGATGATGTTCTGTTCGCCTGTCCGGATGGATCGGGGTATATTGTTATATGATCGCAATCAGCAGACTCTTCTCCGGAAAATAAAATCTTCTTTTTACCATATCTTCGTAAAATTTCCTGGGCAATTTCATCAGTGTTTGAGGTTGGTAAAACGATTTCATCTATCTGGAATGATGTTATATTCCCATTTTCGTCTGTTTTTTCCTGCCAGACAGTTGCCGACATGGGATTAACGTTAAAGTCCAGACCGATATGGACTGCCTGCTCAGCGTTGTAACTCATATTTCTTATTGATTTTTCACGGGAAAAAGCATAGAGGCAACGTCCGGAAAATGTTTCGAACGATGCTTCATATTCTTGCCGAAACTGACGAATATCAAGACATTGTCTTGCATTCTCAATTTCTGCCGGGGGAACGTTCCCGCCATCCAGTGTTGTGTAAGAGCATGACCACCACCCTGGCTCTTTTCCTGGTCCGTCCTGCCCCTTCAGATATAAGTCGTGGAAATGGTCCCGTCCTTTTGGTGTTCCAATAAAAAGCGCGTGGCCCTGTGCAGTTGAAAGCATAGGCCTCAGAATCTCATTCCATACTTCAGGTTTTACGTCAGCCCATTCATCCCCTAAAAAGAAGAATAATCCTGATCCACGTAATGCATCGTAATTTTCAAGTCCTACTACCCGAACGATATGTCCGTAAGGTCTGATTGTCAGAGCCAGATCAGATTCACGCGGGGCCGATTTCAGCCAGTGCCGTGGTACAGTACTTTTAAGACGAGGCCAGAATATTTTTTTTGCCTGCTTATATGTGGGCGCTCCATACCATATTTCATTTTCAGGACTTATATTTTCTCGAACAGCAAATTTTATTGCCCTCCGCATTTCCTCTGCAGCTTCAAATGTTTTACCAAACCGCCGGCCACATACAGCTACTCTGAAGCGCGAATCCGATTTCCATCCCGCCTGATAAATATCCATTTGAGGATTTGTTAAAGGTGGGCGTTTCGCATCTGACCTTCTACTTCTTTCCAATATCAATGACTTCTGGTGGAGGATCAGATTCTATTTCCAGCTGAATTGTCTGAGTTTCGTCTGGTGTTCTGGAACTCATTGCACGAACAAGATCATTTCTTTCCGATCGCGCAAGCCTGCTTGCTCCTTCCTTTAATACGGCTGCAATAAGCTGAACGTTTGGTACACGATCAACGATCGGTTCTCCATCTGTATCGGTAACGATTTTACCTTTCTCGCCTCTGCGAAATCCTGGAATTCCCTGAAAGGCAAGTTCCCGTACGGAAGATGTGAGCTCATCATGAAAAAGAGATCTGGCCATCGTCAGACGCTCCCTTTCGTCTGGATTTTTTTTTAAAAAATAATAAAGATCATCAAGAGGGCGTCCAACGAGACGCATGCAATGCGAGCTATTACCTGTCTTCACGACACAGTCACACAGCGCTACAAATTCGCTGAGTGTCATGGGGCTTCGAATACGCTTCATTTAAAGGCTGGCGCGACGAGGCGGTGTACGCTTCCCATTCCAGACTGATGCTGAACCGGCGACCATGCCCACTGAAAGAGCAAGCGGACTTTCCGCGCTGCCACCACTGAGATTTTCTTTATTCCTGGTATTGTATTCCATTATTGATATAGCTTCTATCTCATCAATATCACATGGGCGCAAATATCCACATGTATTCATTTTGTCGTTTAGAATTGTTTTTCCTATTACGCATATAGCATAAACTTGATTGTGAACTAATTCATCTTTCAGAAATTCTGCTTCAGGAATATAAAAGAGCGCTCTATGTCCGTATTGTACATTTACATCCACAGGAACAAATATAATCTGATCTGATGTGGTTGTCTCTAAAACGATCGCGTAGCGATTTCTGAATTCTATTATATCGCCTCTGGAAATTTTTTTCATACAGAAAGGCGCCTTCTGACGACAAAGGAGGAAAGTGAATAATCAACAGGCCTTCGAAAAAATGGTCTGATACCGATTGCCTCACACGTTATGTCGCTCCCTGTTTCCAATGGTTCCCAGCCTGCTTTTTTGCGCCGTTGAGTGGCATTATTCATTGCGCCGCTTGATATACCCATCTGAACAGAAAGTCTGTGTATATAGCTTCGGCTTACCCCGAGTTCCCGCGCTATGGCTCTGATTGACATGCGTCTTTCATGGCAGGATGGCAGAGCACGTATACATCGTGCTCTTTCAGCATCTTCAAATTTTTTCGCCATTTTCTTACTCCTGTTTATACGATATATTTATCTGCATATAAAAAATACATATATTAAAGTATAAATAGAATAAATTAAATGAATGTGCGCGGATATGAATTAAATACACAGCATTTTCTTAGCTGTCTCCATAACGAATTCCAACTTATAAAATCGGCGCTGTGTAAAGACACGATAAGCTCCGGATGGGGATGTTTTATCCGCGTTGACCGAGATGGCACATATAAACCTATAATAGCCATATGGCAATTATTTTTTTATTCGGCTATTCTGGTTTGAGTGCGTTTACTGCCGGTGAGCTTTCTGAGAGGACCTGATGTTCATCATGTTCATATCTGAGTGAAAGGAGCGGCTAAAAACTGGTTAATTAAATGGATTGCCGATCGTATCGGGTAGCGAGCCTCGGAAGCATTTTTACTGATTGAAAAATTTTGTCTGATATGATTGCGCTGTTCGCAAAAAAAATGGCCTTCGGAAGGTACCTGTCTGCGTTAAACCGATGTGATCGCTACTTCAGTTTTATGTCAGCGATCTGCTCGCGCAATGCGTTGCGTCTGCGCGCCTGGCCAGTAAGTATGATATGATCGGTTTATGCCGTGTGGCGCCCTGGCGCTGCCTGGTTTCCGGAGCGGAGCCAGTTGTGAGGATAGCTCGCGGTAACCAGTTCAGGGGACAGCATTGTGACTTTTCGGGTTCAGACCACTTCCGGAACGTGCTGTCACATGATTTTTAATCTTTCCTGTTCATTCGCTTTTGACAGGAGCGGATGCTAATCAGTTATTAATTGTCCGGACTGGTAATCCGTCTTGCAAAGGTATGCGCACTTGCGCCGGATAGCTCCACGGATTGAAACGTCGGTGTTTCGCTCTTCAGTTTCGCGCACCGACAAATTGCAGTGGCGCCTGAAACAGGGAAGCCAGGAGTAAGAAATCACGAACGGCCGTTTATCTGCTATCTGCGCGACGAGACGGGATTGTTAAAAGTCTGCCCGGGAAAAGGGGCGTGGTTCCTGCTCTCTGATTCTCACTCATTCATTTCGTCTGATCGCCATGACAAGCTATGCTTTTTGAGATGGAGCGATACCAGTCATGCATCTCGCTATTCGGAAATCCCGAATGTCGATCTGATCTGATAAAGCAGGCATAGGGTTTCGTTGCTGCCCGCCGGCTCCGGAGTGTGTGTGAGTAAAACCTCACCAGAGTATGGATTCTCGATCTTCGGTAGCAATCTTTGATATGGGAGACTGTGTTCATGCTGTGTTCGCATGACGGGGTTTTGCGGGAGGGGATATGACGCGCCGGGCGGGAAGTGCGGATCTGCCATTGCATGGCGGGCGGGTGCCGGCGTGGCTGGGTGAGCGGATGAGTCGTCTGGGGGCAGTGATTACGCAGGCGATCGTGCATCATTACGGGCGCGACGAGTTTCTGCGGCGGCTGGCGCATCCGTTCTGGTTTCAGTCATTTGGCGCGGTGATGGGGATGGACTGGCATTCGTCGGGGATTACGACGAGTGTGATGGGTGCCCTGAAGCGGGGGCTGGAGCCGTTTTCGGCGGAGCTGGGGCTGCATGTGTGCGGAGGGCGGGGGCGTCATTCGCGGCGGACACCGGATGAACTGATGGCGGTAGGGAATGTGACCGGGCTGGACGGGGCGGCGCTGGGGCGGGCGAGCCGGCTGGTGGCGAAGGTGGACAGTGCGGCAGTTCAGGACGGGTTCGATCTGTATCTGCACAGTTTTGTGGTGGCGGATGACGGGCGCTGGGTGGTGATTCAGCAGGGCATGAACGATGCGACGGGGTATGCGCGACGGTATCACTGGTTTTCGGAGGGGCTGCGGAGTTTTGTGGAGGACCCGCACAGCGCGATTGACGGGCGGCCTGCGGGAAATATTGTGAATCTGGCGGACCGGCGGGCGGCGGGGTCGCGGGGGGCGCAGCTGGAGCTGCTGCTGGAGGCGGGACCGGACGCGGTGGTGCGGGAGGTGGCGCTGCTGCGGCGGGACGAGGCGGAGGCACCGGCGCAGGGGATGTTGCCGCATCTGGTGATGCCGGAGCATCATGATGTGCGGTCGGGGGACGTGATGATCCGGCGGCTGCACGGGGCGCTGGCGGCGGCGGCGGAGTGCGGGCCGCGGGATTTTCAGGATCTGCTGCTGGTTCCCGGCGTGGGGGCACGGACGGTTCAGGCGCTGGCGCAGGTGGCGGAGGTTGTGCATGGCACGCCGTGCCGGTTTGCTGATCCGGCCCGGTTTTCGATGGCGCATGGAGGGAAGGACCGGCATCCGTTTCCTGTGCCGACGGAGGTGTATGACCGGACGATTGCGATGCTGAAGGAGGCGGTGGCGGCGGCGAAGCTGGGAAATGAGGAGCGTCTGGAGGCGGTGCGGCGGCTGGACGCGCAGGCGCGGCGGCTTGAGGCGCATGTGTCGGGGCCGTCTCTGGAGGCGTATGTTGCGCGGGAGCGGGCGGCGTCGCATGATTATGGCGGGCGGAGCGTTTTCGGATGGGAGCCGGAACCGGAAGACGGCTCGGGCAGGGTGGCGCGGGAGCAGTGAGATGCTGTGTGTGTCGCTGACTATACCGTCTTCGCAGAAGAGGCCGGCGCAGGTTTCTGCTCGGTATCGGAAGACTCCGGCTTACGATTAAGTTTTCCGTTACATTCCTGATGTTACACTGGACGCTTCAGGCTGCGCGCTGACGTTGTCGGGTTGTGTAACTGATTTCCGGCCGGGTGTAGTTTTTTGCTCTTCCTGCTGCTGCGATCCTGTTTCCTGAGGATTAGATGAAACTGATCGCTATTGTGAATGAAAGCGTTTCAAATCAAGCCATTTTTGGTCATCTGGCCCGGCAAGCCACGCCAGAGCTGAAGACGGAGCTGTTTGCCTCGCCTGAGGAAGCGATGGCGCATTTCATCGCCGGGCATCATCCGGATCTGGTCGTCACTGATTTCCAAATGTCCGGAATGGGAGGTGCCGCATTTATCTCGGCATTGCGGGAGCAATCCTGGGGGCATGACATGCCAGTGGTTGTCGTCGCCGCTCATGAGGACCGCGATTGGCGTCTGGCGGCCCTGCGGGCGGGGGCGACGGATTTTCTTGTCAGTCCGGTTGATCATGGTGAGTTTGTCACCCGGATGAGGAATCTTTTGCAGCTGGCAGCGAGCCGGCGACAGATGAGCCGGCGGGCGATGACGCTGGAGCGGGAGCTGGCGGAAAGTCACCGCGCCCGTGCGGCCCAGTTGCAACGGAGCCGGCAGCATCTGCTGCAGGTGATTGACACGGTCCCGGCGATGATCAGCGCGACCGACGGGGCGGGGCGGTATGTCTTCGTCAACAGGTGTATGGCTGAATCGATGTACAGCACGCCGGAGGCGCTCATCGGGACACTTGCACCGGGCAGGAGGGGGCCGGTCCGTTGTGAATCCATGGTCTGTAAACCTGAGCAGGAACGGATCGGATGTTGCGGCGAGAAGCGGGATTGTTGTGGTGAGCGTTTCGAGGAGATCGTGCATGACAGCAGGGGACGGGAGCGGGTTCATCTGACTTCCGACACACCGCTGAAGATGGGGGAAAGCGAGACGCCGCTCTGGCTGAGAACATCTCTCGATATTACAGATCTTAAAGTTGCGCAGAGAAAACTTCATGTCCTTGCCTATCAGGATCAGCTGACGGGAGCACCGAACCGGCTGAAAGTCGAAAAGACGATTCAGGCTCTGGTTTCCGGCGCAAAGAACGAAAAAACAGCTTTCGCACTGTTTCTGCTCGATCTGGACCGGTTCAAGGCAATCAACGACACGCTTGGTCACAGTAAGGGCGACCGGGTTCTGAAGAGTGTGGTTTGCCGTCTGGCGAAGATTCTGCCGGACGCCGTGGTTTCCGGACGGTTTGGCGGCGATGAATTCGGCATTGTGCTGCGGCTGAATGAGGCGGATTGCGAACAGGAAGCCTGTGTGAGGGCTGCTGTAATCTTGGATGCATTTGTAACCCCTTTCGCATTTGGTGAAGAAGAAGGCGACCAGATTGGGGTGTCGGCGGATGACAGCGTTGTCATCACGACTGTGAGTATTGGTGTAGCGGTACATCATGGCGGACCGGTGATGTTTGATACACTTCTCCGACGTGCTGACATGGCGATGTACAAGGCGAAAGCGGCCGGTGGAAATACGTACGAACTGTTCCGGCCCGAGATGGAGGCGAGGGAGGAGGCAGCAATGCGGATCGAACTCGATCTGCACAGGGCTGTGCCGAATCGGGAACTGGAACTGCATTATCAGCCGCAGCTTGATCTTCGTTCCGGACGGATTGTCGGGGTGGAGGCCTTGCTGCGCTGGCGCCGGGCTGACGGAAATCTTCTGGCGCCGGGGATTTTTCTTCCGGTTGCAGAGGAAACCGGGCTGATTGTGCCGATTACGGAATGGGTTCTTAAAGAGGCCTGTCGTCAGCTTTCTGTCTGGAGAGCTATGGGCATTTCGGTGCGAATGGCAGTAAACATGTCCGGCGTTCTGTTCCGTCGTTCGGATATTCGTGGCATGGTTCTGGATGTGATAGAACGTTCCGGAATCAATCCGAGTGATCTGGAACTTGAACTGACGGAATCGGTGCTTATCAGGAATACAGATTCCGCGAACCGGCAACTGGCCGATCTCCGTAAGCTTGGCGCGGCTGTGGCAGTGGATGATTTCGGTACGGGCTACGCTTCTCTGACTTATCTGAGCAGGCTGGTGATCGACCGGATCAAGATCGACAAATCTTTTATCGACCGGATTGAGGAATCCGAATCTGATCAGGCCATTGTCCGGTCAATGATTACGCTGTGTCGCAATCTGGGAATTCGGGTGACGGCGGAAGGGATTGAGCGGCCAGAGCAGGCGCAGTGGCTTGCGCGACAACGTTGCGATGAGGGGCAGGGATTTTATTTCGGCCGCCCTCAGCCAGCGGATAAGATTGCTGTGATGATTCATGCGACAATGCATGGAATGCCGCGAGACGATCTGACAGCGTTCGTGGCGTCCGTGTCAGCGGAGGGGTCTGAACTGGCGCCGTGAAAGTTGCGCTACTCAGCACAGGCAGGACGGCCGCCGATCCGGATGAGGGTTGTCATCGGGACCATTAAGAGCGAATTCGTACATTCCCCATGCGGTGTGTTGCAGAACGCCCTCGCCGACAATCTGGTCGGTGAATTCGGTCGCTAGTGCGTCGACATCAGGGCGCGTGAGATAAGGCCGAAGGGATTTTTTCCCCGGGAGTGAACCAGCCAGGTTCCGTCTGGCCGAGATGGATAAAAGTATCATCTTTGCCGGGCATGATGCGGTAATCATCCGGATTGCCGGGAACACGAGTGGAGCCGGGGGATTCGAAAAAGACCTGTATGATAGCTGGATTTGTGCAGGGGAAAATAGTGATCAGGTGCTATTGTATGGCTGAGGTTGTATCACCCGGTATTTGCCATCCGGGAAGTAGCGTCGGACACAAGGGCAACTGGCTGCCTGCGCCACATGGGAACTTTTAGGCGACGAGCCAGGCCGGCGGAGAGGGTGGATCGTTACTTACCGGGGCTTATCTGGCGGTGATCAGCCGCTCCGACAGACGACCAGCAACTGACAAAAAATCATTTTAGATTTGTCCAGAGTGACTGTCCCGGTACTGATCAGCGCAGATGCCACCAGGTATCCGTTTGGAGGACGCCTGGTGGTGGATGTGAGCAGGAGGTTACGAGCAGTGGGCCGGAAGCAGGTTGGTCCACTGGGTGGCTTCGTGAGATCCGGCTGCCGTTACGGTCTGGCAGGAGCCCTGGCTGCTGCTCCAGGGGTCAGGATGTGTACAGCTTCCTCCGGTGCCGGTTGTGGAAGAATGCGACCAGTTTTTCACGCAGTTCGCGAAATGGTCCTGAGCGTATTCTTTCCAGAACTGGGTGTCGCACCCATGGCCTGATCCGGATGACGTCTGATGAGCCGGGGCGCATCCGCTGCCGCCGCTTTGTTTATGCCACGAAGTGTTGCTGTCACAGCCGTGACCTGATGCGGAACCATGGTCATCATGACAATGATCGTGCGTGGAAGTGCTGCCACTGTTGTCATGGTGATGGTGGTGAGGTGTGCAGTGACTGCCGGAGCCGTTGTCATCTCCGCTGTTGCCGCCACTGCCATTATCGCAACTGCTGGTGTGGTCATGGCCCGGAGGCCAGCCGGTTGTGGCGGAAGCGGGCAGGGAGCTGGCGGCGATGACGTAATCGCCGGCGAGGTCTTTTGTGATGCTTACGGAGCCGGGCGTATAGCCGGCTGCAGCGGTGATATCGCTGAGCGTGATGGTCTGGTTGCTGCTCGTCGTGATGATCAGACTGTAGGTGCCATCGCTGTTTTCGCTGTACTGGGCAGAGACCGGCGTGACGCCGTCGGTGCCGTTGAGGGCGAATTCGCTGTTTGCGGAGACATTTTTGAATGCCGTGGTGACGTTCTGGCCCTCGCTGCCGAGCACGATCATATTCAGTGTACTCGGGTCGAAAGTAACAGTGCCGCCTGCCCAGCCAGAGGTATAGAGCGTGCTGCCGCCGGACAGACTGACATTCATCGCAAGGTCGACACTGATGCCGGCGCTTTCGGTGCCAAGTGTCGCATTGTTGAGGACGAGGTTACCGTCTCCGGAAAGACGGCTCGTTGTGAGGGTGACGTTCGAGCTATTATTGATCGTCAGCGTGCCGCTGATTTCGTTAATGCCAAGGCTGACGGGAGACGCGGTATCGATAGTGAGGTTGCCATTCGCGAAAATCTGCATGGCGTCGGCGGTGAAGACTGGTGTCGCGGTGGAGTCAGAGCCGTCGCAGGCTGTGATGTCGAGCGTGCCGTAATCGCCGATGGTGAGACTGGGCACTTCGGTGCTGTAGGCGCTGCCGAGGACGGCAGTGACCGGGGCGGTGGACGTGCCGCTGATGTTGATTTCGTGGTAGTCGGTGGGAAGCGTTCCGCTGCTCCAGTTGGTGGCATCGAGGAAGTCCTGCGATGTTGTCGCAGTGAAATAATCGGTGGCGTTCTGAACCATGGCGACCAGATTCTCCTGTCAGGTCAATGACATCCGGGCCGCTCAGCGAAGCGCACGGGATGCCCTGGTTCGCTGCGGCCAAACATTTGTTAACAAAATGTTACCCGGCCAGATAGAGCTCATTTTGAATTAATATTATCAAATATGGAATTTATTGTGGTTTCTGGCTGTTCGGGTACTTTTTTGAAAAATTTATGGCCTTGCTGCAACGGTGTGTCGTGTGAGGAGGCGCAGTAAGGTTTCTGAATTGTTTCAGGAGCGGATCGGATGACAGGTTTTCATCATGCGTCCGGTTCGGAGAGTCTGTGAGGAAGGTAATTTCCGAAGGAGAGCGGTATCAGTGTTGTCGCTTACCATTGGTGGGGATGGTCGGGATTCCCCACCGGGAAGAGCAGTTCACCAGGTAGTTCATCATGATCAACTGCCATATAGGGATGCCGGAATACAGGGGTGATGCAATCGCGCCTGTAGCGCAGGGCATCCTGTTATCTGCGTCATGTTCGACCAGGCAGAACCCGGGAGCGATTGTGTCCGGTGATGCCCGGCGTAATCGTGAAAATGCGGCTGTCAGTTCATATTGAAACAATATCCGGAAGTGGTCTGGATAATGGATAGCGGGTTTTCATTCTTTGCGTTCGAGACGTGTGACGAGGAGCTGGTTGATCCGGAAGCCCTCGACATCGACGACCTCGAACCGGAAGCCGGCGGCGTCTGTGCGGTCGGCTTTGCGGGCCATGCGGCGGAGGCGGTGCATGACGAAGCCGCCGACGGTGTCGAAGGTTGCGCTGTCGGGAAGGTCGGCGACGCCGAGTTCGCGGATGACATCGCCGATGGGGGCGGCGCCATCGATCAGCCAGGAGTTTTCGTCGCGGCGGACGATGGCCTGTTCCTCGAACGGGTTGGCGAGACCGTCCATCAGCGCGCCCATGATGTCCTTGAAGGTGATGAGTCCGACGATCATGCCGTATTCGCTGACGACGAGGGCGAAGCCGGCGCCGTGGGTGTCGAACTGGGCGAGAGTGTCCCAGAGATTTAGGGTTTCGGGGACGGAGAGGACGTCGCGGCGCAGTTTTGAGATGGGGGTGGTGAGAGGCTGTTCCGGTGCGCCGGGGTTTTTCGGGTTGTCGACGGCGACGACGAGGACGTCCTCAGCGCGGATGGAGCCGATGACGTGATCGAGGCCGCCATTGCACAGCGGGTAGCGTGAATAGGGGCGGACGCGGACCTTGTCGCGTTGGGTTTCCGGTGATTCCTGGATGTCGAGATAGACGATTTCGTCACGCGGAGTCATGGCGGAGGTGACGGAACGGTCCTGCAGGCCGAGGACGTTCTGGATCATCTGATGTTCCTGCTCCAGCAGCACGCCGGAGGCGGTGCCGGCGGCGAGGATGGCGCGCAGGTCTTCCGGCGTGACCGGCTCGACGGCGGAGGCGGCCGGGATTTTCAGGGCGCGGAGCAGAGCGTCGGAGATTTTCGAGAACACCCAGACGAAGGGATAGAGCACGCGGAGCGCGGCGGCGGGGAACCAGCCAACGGCCAGCGCGACCCGGTCCGGGGCGTTCATGGCGATGCGTTTGGGAAGCAGGTCTGCGAACAGGACGAAGATGCCGGTGGTGAAGACGAAGCCGGCGGCGGAGGCGATGCTCTGGGCGCTGGTTGGTTCCATACCCCAGCCGGTGAGGATGTCGGCGATGGGCGGGGCGAGCATCTCCGAGCTGATCATGCCGCCGAGAACGCCGACGGCGTTGAGCAGGATCTGCAGGACGGTCATGACCTGGCCGCTGTTGCGGCGCAGGGCGAGGAAGGCGGTGGCGCGTTCGTCTCCCGCTTCGGCGCGGGCGCGGAGGCGGACGTCCCGTGCGGCGGCGAAGGAGATTTCGGAGAGGGAAATCAGAATGCTGATGGCGATGAGGAGGACAAGGGCGACGACGCCTAGGAACAGGAGAAGCACGGGACCGACCGGTGTGTTGTGGGGCGGCGGTGCTCCGGAGGAACGCAGCCGCTAAGAGAGTATAACCTGTCTGCGGGGGGCTGGGCCAGTTCTGTGAGCCGGTCTGGCTGGTGGCCGGAGACAGGTGCTGTGTATTGCCGGGCAGGTCAGCCAGTGGAGATCTTCGTAACTGCGGATGGCTGCCGCTGATCTGTATGGTGTCCGGCGGCTCCGCGGAGCGATGCAGGACATAAAAATGGTAGTCATAGTCTGGTCATGTTGCGGGCCGGATCGGAAGCCGGGCTGATGGTCTTCTCTGGTCCGGGGCGTGTCAGTGTATCGTTTTGTATCCGATATGAAAAAGCTGACATGCCGGCAGCGGGATGTTTTAAGAAGGAAGCGGGGATAGTCCGGCTGAGAGGCCGGGAAACAGAAAGGACGGGGCGGGATGCTGCCTTTTCGCGGGTACGGGATCCGGAGTGATGAGGAATCGCTTCATCCGGTGGTGCGGATTCTGATGAGAGGATGTCCCTCCCGCGAGGATATGCTGCGGGCGGTCGGGCTGTCCGGGGACCTGAATCCCGGGTCTGAGGAGGATATTTCTCTGGCGGGGTATGAACTTTTTCTGACACTGGCGGGGCCTCTTCCGGAGGAGGCGATGGCGCGTGGCAATGCGCTTGAGGAGGCGTTCCGGCCGCTGCTGCAGGATGCGTGGTCTCTGATTGCCACGCTGCCCGGTATCCCGGAGGGGATGACGCGGGATGAGGCGCGGCATGTGGTGCGGGCCTGGAGGGCGGTGCACTGGGCGCTGGGGGCGCGCCGGGCGGCGATGGCGCTTTATGAAGGACGGAGCGGCTGAAGGGAAACGCTCCGGCGCGGGTTCGCGCTGTGTATCATGTCACAGTCCTGTCACCTTCTGCCGTCACGCTGCCCGTCGGATACAAAGGCGGCTAGTATCCGACAAAACGTCTGACAGGGCTTGCATGATGTATATTGGGATCGATCTCGGGACTTCCGGTGTGAAGGCTGTGCTGGTGGACGGAGCGCAGGAAGTTCTGGCGACGCGGAACGAAAAACTGGAGGTCAGCCGGCCGCATCCGGGGTGGAGCGAGCAGAACCCGGAAGACTGGTGGCAGGCAGTGCTGCAGTGTTTCGCGGCGTTGCGGGAGGCGGAGCCGGCGGCGTTTGCGGCGGTGCGGGGGATCGGGCTGTCGGGACAGCAGCATGGTGCGGTGCTGCTGGGTGAGGGCGGGCGTGTGCTGCGGCCGTGCATTCTGTGGAACGATCTGCGGTCGGGTGCGGAATGTGCGGAGATTGAGCGGCGGTTTCCGCGCAGCCGGGAGGTGTGTGCGAACATTGCGATGCCGGGGTTCACGGCGCCGAAGCTGCTCTGGGTGGCGCGGCATGAGCCGGAGGTGTTTGCGGCGGTCAGGCATGTGCTGCTGCCGAAAGCGTGGGTCCGGTTCCGGCTGACGGGCGAGATGATCGAGGACATGTCCGACGCCTCGGGCACGCTGTGGCTGGATGTGGGTGGGCGGCGCTGGTCGGATGAGGCGCTGGCGGCGAGCGATCTGACGGAGGCGGCGATGCCGTCTTTATGTGAGGGGACGGACCCGGCGGGACGGGTGACGCGGGCGCTGGCGGCGGAATGGGGCTGGAAGGTGCCGCCGGTTCTGGCGGGGAGCGCGGGTGACAATGCAGCCGGGGCTGTGGGGATCGGGGCGATTGCGCCGGGGTCTGCGTTTCTGTCGCTGGGCACATCCGGAGTGCTGTGGGTGACGACGGACCGGCTGCGGCTGGGGACGCGCTCGGCGATTCATGCGTTCTGTCATGCGATTCCGGCTACCTGGCATCAGATGGGGGTGACGCTGTCGGCAGCGGCGTCTCTGGCCTGGTGGGCGCGGGTGACCGGCATGGAGGAGGCGGCGCTGCTGGAAGAGCTGCCGGAACGGATGGAGCGTCCGTCGGAGGCGATTTTTCTGCCGTATCTGTCGGGAGAGCGGACGCCGCATAACGATCCGGAAATCCGGGGCGGGTTTCTGGGACTGTCGCAGGATACCTCACGGGCGGCGCTGACGCAGGCGGTGCTTGAGGGCGTGGCGTTTTCGTTTCGGGATGCGCTCGACGGGCTGCGGGAGTCCGGGTCCGTGCTGACGGAGGCGGATGTGATTGGCGGCGGGTCGCGAAGCGCGCGCTGGGTGCGGATTCTGGCGTCGGTGCTGGATCTGCCGCTGCACCGGCTGAAGCATGGAGAACGGGGCGGGGCGTTCGGGGCGGCGCGTCTGGCACGGATGGCGGTGACGGGAGAGGCGCCGGCCGATGTGTGTGGGGCGCCGGAGCGGGCGGAGACGGTTCTGCCGGACCCGGCGCTGCGGGATGCGTATGCGGCGGTGCTGCCCCGGTACCGGGCTCTGTATCCGGCGGTGCGCGGGCTGGTGGCGGAGGTGGATGCGGGGGCGGAGCCCTGAGTTGGGGACCGGATGGTTTTGGCCTTCTGTAAAATGGCGTTGCGAAGCTCAGTAATTTTTGTCGCGATTTCCAAGGAAGAATCTCTGCGAAGATGCTCTTTCCCGGAGGCCCGATATTCTCGGGTAATAAATCCGGATTTTCCTGTTTTACGAGAGTTGTTCTGGCTGTTTGTCAGGCCTGTGATGGGCAGCCTCCATGTGGTTGCTGGCAAGGTCGATGAGAAACGCTGCGTAATAATCGGGATGGTATTCGGGTCTAAGGTCGGTTGCCGGTGCCGCTGTTCAGCAAACCGGCCTGCCAGAAGGTGTCGACAGCCTGCCGGTCAGGTGCTTTGAAAAACACCAGTGACAGCGCCGATCTTCTTCCGGAAGAGGACCGGTGCGAATGGAGAGATAGCTGCGGTCCGGGTGAGTGGCATCGCAGCGGTCGTCGTACCCGATCCGTTGATCGGCATGATCGGGGCCGGCTTTCGGGATGCCCGGGGCATGAAAGATGGCGTCGTAAAAGCATTCGGCGGCAAGTCGGGGACAATGATGAAGACGTGGTCGGGCAGAAGCCTCGCGAAGGTCAGTGCGTTGTTTCGGAATGCGCGATGCTGAGGCTGACGTGATTTCCGGTGACGTGGCGGAAGGCGCGGTCGCGGCAGGTGAGGAGGATGACCTGCATGCGTTTCGCGGCGTCGCTGATGATGTCGGTGAGGAGTTCGAGGCGGCCGTCGTCGGAATAGACGAGGGGATCGTCGAGGATGAGGGAGACGGGGAGGCCCTGTTCGCGGAGCATGTCGGCGAAGGCGATGCGGGTGAGGATGGCGAGCTGTTCCTGGGTGCCGCGTGAGAGGGTGGCGCAGTCTTCGGTCATGTCGCCGCGGACGATGGTTTCCAGAGCGAGGTCTTCGCTGAAGCTGAGATCCGAGCCGGGCATGAGGCGGTTGATGGTGCGTTTCATGCGTTCGGCGACGGGGCCGGTAAAGTGGGCGGAGGTTTCCCTGCGGGACTCTTCGAGGGTGTTGCGCAGAAGTCTGATGGTCTCAGCGTCCTCGGTAACGCGACGGAGGGTGGCTTCGCTGGCTTCGGCGGCTTCGCGGGCGGCAGCTTCCCGCTCGGCGAGGCCTTTGCCGCCTTCGCTTTCGATGGTGCCTTCGAGTTTCGCGATTTCGGTTTCCAGCCGGCGGCAGGTTTCCTGAGCGGTGCGGGCGCGGGCGTCGATGGTGGAGATTTTGCGCAGGATGGTGTCCTGATCGTGGACGGTGGCGTTGCGGGTGGCCTCTTCGAGGGCTGTGGCGGCTTCAACGGCGCGTTTCCCGGCCTGGGCGAGGGCTTCGGTCAGGGTGGGGAAGTCCGGGTGTTTTTCGAGTTCGCTGATCTGTGCTGTGGCGTTTGACAGGTCGCTTTGGGCGCCGGCCTCGGCGGCGGCGAGCGGGGCGTCTTCGGTTTCCAGACGGCGCAGGGCCTCCATGGCGCTCTGATGGGCGCCGTCGGCCTGGCTGAGGGCGGAGTCCGTCTGTTCGACGGCCTTGCTGAGGGCGGAGAGCTCCGGGGTGTCGGTGGAAGGCGGGGCGGCTTCGGCGGAGAGACCGGCTATGAAGGCTTTCAGGGCCTGCGGGCCGGATTTCAGGTTGAGGATGTCATCGGCCGGGGTGGCGGCGTCAATGCGGGCGGCGAGGGTGCGGCATTCGGCGGCGGCTTCGCGGGCTTTGTCGTTGCGGAGGCGGGCTTCGGTGAGGGTGCTGACGCCGAAATCTTCCAGTGCCTGGTCGCGTTTGCGGCGGGCTTCGGAAAGATCCTGTTCTGCACAGGCTGCGCTGGTGGGGGGACGCAGGCGGAGTTCGGTGTCGCCGACGCGGATGGTGATGTCGCGGGTGAGGCTGTGTTCGCCGGGTGTGGCGGGCTGCCCGTCGAAGGTGACGGCGCTGGTGTCGCCGGACAGGGTGAGGAGGGTGGCGCCGACAGCGACGCGGGCCTGGGCTTCGGCGACTCTTTTCTCGTGTTTTTCGAGCGTGGCGAGGGCTTCGGGCGGGATCAGGGTTCTGCTGAGGGCGGTGGTCTGCTGAAACTGCTGTTCCAGTTTTGCGAGGTTGGAGAAGCGGGTTTTCGCGGCGGCGATGGCTTTATGACGGCGCAGGGCGTCGTGCCGGTTCTGGCCTTCGGTGAGGGCGGCGCGGGCCTGGCGCTGCGCGAGGCGGGCCTGTTCGAGCGTTTCCGCTGTCCGGGCGGATTTTTCGCGGGCGGCGATGAGGTCCGCGGCGACGGTGCGGCGTCTGTCGCGGGCCTTTGTCAGCGCGGCTTCGGCGGCTTCACGGGCGGCGAAGGCGGTCTGGTGACGGGTCCTGAGGTCGGTGAGAGCTTTCTCAGTGCCGGTGGCGGCTTCTTTCTCGGCGCGGCGGGTGGCGAGGATCTGGGCGGCGGCGCGGGCGGTTTCGAGGTCTTTTTCGAGGGTTTTACGGGCCTGGATGTCGGTTTCGTCAGCGATGTCGCGGCGGGCCAGTTTCAGGCGGGTGCGGGCTTGTTCGAGGTCGAAGAAGCTGTCTTCCTGGGCTTGGAGGCGGGCTTTTGCTTCTGCGGCTGTGGTCTGAGCGTCTTCGGCGGCTTTACGGGCTTCGGTGAGTTTGCCCTTTTCCTTGCCGGTGGCGGTCCAGAACTGGCCGTACTGGTCTTCGATGCGGTCGTGGACCCGTTTCCAGGCCGGGCCGCCGAGGACGGCGCCGACTTCGGCTTCCAGGATGGAGCGGACAGTGTCGCGCACGAGCGGACCGGGAGCCGTGAGGGAGAGGGCTTCGGTCTGGCCAACCCAGAGCAGGCCGAGCGTTCCCCAGGCTGTGATATCGCCTTTGCTGCTGGTGTCTTTTACGGAACCGAGCAGGGTGTGCAGGCGGGATTCCGCGTCTTCGCCCTGGGCGCGGCCTTCCGGCGAGGTGAGGTCGATGCAGGTGCTTTTGAGGAAGCGTTTGGTGATGCTCCACGGGGCGTTGTCGATAGTGAAATCGACGTGGACTTCGGGGGCGACGCTGTCGCCGTGTGGGGCGTAGGAGCGGGTGAGCTGGTTTTTCGTGCCGTAGCGGACGAAGAAGGCGGCGCGCAGGGCTTCGAGAAGGGTGGATTTCCCGGTCTCGTTGGGTTCGATGAGGATGTTGAGACCGTCGGTGAGGCCGTCGATGGTGACGGGGGCGCGGAATTTGCGAAAGTTTTCGACGGTGATGCGGCAGATGCGGAGGGTCATGCCTGGTCCTCGCGGTTGTATTCGACGAGCAGACGTTCGAGGGCGCGGCGGGCGATGCGGGCTTCGGGGCCGCCGGACTGGCTGAGGGCGTTCAGTGTGTGTGCGGCGATGCCGAGGGTGCCTTCGACGTCTAGGGAGGCGAGGTCGTTTTCGGTGGGGCGGCCGACAAGGTCGTCGGCGCGGAGATCGAGAAAACGCAGGCGGTGAACGAGGTCGTTTTCGATTTGCGTGAGGATGGCGACGCGGTCGCTGAGGTCGGTGATGCCGGCGAGGGTGAGCTGAAGCAGGGTGTCGGGGGCGTTGATTTCGGCGAGCAGGGCGGCGCAGTCCGCACTGAAGGCGGCGGCGTCGCTGACGGTCCAGTCGCGGATCAGCCAGTGGAAGCGGCCGGTGCGCAAAGGGGTGATCTCGGGTTCCGCGCCGGGGGTGACGTCGACGAGGAGGGCGTGGCCGGAATTGTTGTTCTGGAAGCGGTCGGTTTCCGGTGTGCCGGCATACCAGGTGCGGGCGTCGACTCTGAGGACGCCATGCCAGTCGCCAAGAGCGAGGTAGTCGAGGTTTGCGCGGCGGGCGCGATCGGGCGGAATCTGGTTGTTTGTCTCGCCGTGGCTGCTGAAATCGCGGATGGAGCCGTGGGCGAGGCCGATGCGGAGGCGGGCGCCGGGGGTTTCCGTGGTGTCGAAGGCTTCAGTGGGGTCATCGAGATTGTGGCGGTGGGTGAGAGGTGCGGGAAGGAGCCAGACGCCATCTTCGAGTTCGTGGGGTGCGGCGGTGGCGAGAATGGTGATTTTGCTGTCTGTCCTGGTGGCTGTTCCGGTTTTGGCGCGGACGCGGTCCCACAGGCCGCCGTTGCGGGCGAAGTCGTGGTTTCCGGGCAGGAGCCACCAGCGGCAGGGGTGGCGTTCCATGCGGGTGACGGCCTGGACGATGGTGCGGTCTTCCGGGCCTTCGGTGTCGAAGATGTCGCCGGCGACGAGGACGTGGCGGGCGCCGTGTTCGGTAGCGGCGCGGCCGATGGTGTCGATCGCTTCGAAGCGGGCGTCGGTGAGGGCGGCGCGGAGGTCTGGCGTGAAGCGGCCGTAGGGTCTGCCGAGCTGCCAGTCGGCGGTGTGGATGAGCTTCATGAAGGAGTGCGGTACCGCCGTTTGTCAGTCAGATAAAGGATTCTCTCACGGGGACCGGGGTGTGGCAACAAGGGGAGAGGTTTTGCGACAAGGGGTTATCTGCCCATCGTGCGAATGTGGATCAGACGGCGTCGGAGTGAACGAGCACGATTTTTCCGGAGTGGGAGCTGCTTTCCATGATGGTATGGGCTTCGCTGGCTTCGCTGAGAGGAAAAGTGGCGTGGATCAGGGGAGTGATTTCGCCGGAATCGAGTTTGGGCCAGACATTTTCGAGAAGTTCCCGGGCAATGGCAGCCTTGTATCCGGCCTTGCGGGGGCGGAGGGTGGTGCCCTGGATGGTGAGGTTTTTTGTCAGAATACCGGAGATGTCGACATTTTCGGCTTTTGCGCCGGACTGGAGAGCGATGAGAATGAGGCGGCCGTGGCGTGCGAGGCTGCGAAGGTTTCGGTCGAGGTATTTGCCGCCAAGAATGTCGAGGACGACGTCGACTCCTTTGCCCTCGGTCAGTTCGCGGAGCCGTGTGACGAAATCTTCTGTATTGTAATTAATAGCAATGGCGCCGAGACGTTCGCAAAGGTGACATTTCTCGGTACTGCCGGCGGTGGCGTACGGGATGGCGCCGAAAGCCTGGGCGAGCTGGATGGCAGCGGTGCCGATACCACCGGCACCACCGTGAATGAGTACGCGTTCGCCAGGCCGGAGCCGGGCGGTCATGAACAGGTTGGACCAGACGGTAAAAAAGGTTTCCGGCAGGGCGGCGGCTTTGACGGCATCGAAACCTTTCGGCCAGGGCAGACATTGTCCGGCGGGGACGGTGCAGTATTCGGCGTATCCACCGCCATTGGTCAGCGCGCAAACAAGAGAACCTTTTGCCGGAAGGGGGGTGTCCCCGGTTACGGGGCCGGTGGCGACGACCTCACCGGCTATTTCCAGGCCGAGCAGGGGACTTGCGCCGGGCGGCGGCGGATAGAGTCCCTTGCGCTGCATGATGTCGGGGCGATTGACGCCGCTGGCATACACTTTGATGAGGACCTCGCCGGCGGCGGGAACGGGGAGCGGCACCTGCGTGAGGTGCAGCGCGGAAGGGGGGCCGGGCTCATCGAAAACGACGGCCTGCATGTCTGCGGGGAGGGTTATTGTCCCGGTCATTTCGTCTGGCCTTATAACTGTTGGCAGAAAAGTGTAATGTTTGAAAATACATTGTTTTTCCTCTGGATGGTCATCACAGAACTATGACCACGCCGATGGCAGAAGGAATTTTTTGTGCGGCGGTCAGGATATCCGGCAGTTTCTTGCGGAGATCGTGACGCCTGCGACAAGCCGGGTCTGTTCTGTCTGGTTTGCGATGGGGTTTTTGGGGCAGTTCTGAGGTATTGATCAGCGGTTCTGTCGGATGCGGAGTTGACGTGGAAATGAAAGTTGCAGCGGTTCTGGTTGTCGAAAATGAATCCGACGATGTTGCCTGGTGGATCGCGCATCACGCGGCTCTCGGCTTTTCCGCACTGATTGTCTGCGACAATGCGTCCACTGATGGAACATGGACTCTGCTGCAGGCGGCACGTGGGGTTGCGGATGTGCGGCCGCACCGGACTGATCGCGTGATGTCGCGGGATGAACTGCGGCCCTTTGCTCTCGAAATGGCTGTTTCCCGTTACGGGTCTGAGTTTGACCTGATCGGTATTTTTGACATTCAGGATTATCTGACGCCCGCACCAGGGGTTGAACTGACTGATCTGCTGCCATCTCCTGATGAGCGTGCGGTGGACGGGGTTGTGTTCAGCGTGCGTATTCATGGTGGTAACTCTTATGTTGGCGTACCATGGATGTCGCCGCTCCAGGCCTATCCGAGGCATGCGCCAGAAGATTTCGCCTTTCATGAGCAGGGGATTTTGTTTGTTCGTCCGGAAAACGTCCGCGAACGGGGTGCTGGCCGATATGTAGGGCTGCGTCCTGATGGCGAGCGTTTTCTGACGCCGGCGGGACGGGATGCTGAGGCGTGGAACGGGGGATGGTTACCAGAGTGGAGCCGGGCCTGTGTCAGACGGTTTGCGGTCAGGAGCATGACTCATCGTGTCAGACTGCTGGAGCGAATGCCCGGAGCGGACCGGCGTGATCCGGAGTGGTTCGTTCTGGATCGCAACGATATTGATTCCGGCATCGGAGATTCCGGTGCCGGGTCACAGGCGTCTGTGACGGAGCAGATTGTCGGAGCGATCTACCGTTCCGCCTGGAGCGGGTTTGTTCGCCATCGCGCGTTTGAACGTGTCCTGTCTGCACCGGATACCGGGATGTCCGGTTTCGGTCATACAGAGCGGCCACGCTTTTTCACCGTGCGGGGAAGCGGTGGGCTGGTGCTGGCTTATGACACGGAGAGCAGCAGGCTTTTCGGATGTCCGGATGAGGAACTGGTGCCTGAGGGGCGGTATCGCCGGATTCTGGTCTGTGTATGGGAGTCGATGCCGGAATGGATTGTTCTGGTGCGGGAGGATGCTGTGTCAGACATGACGGTCTGTCTGCGCAGCGATTTCATCGGAGTGCCGCAGGCGTTTTTCCCGTTTGAGGTGCGGAAGACGAATGGAGGAGACGCAGCGTTCTGGTCACCGGTTCTGAAGCGGTTTCTGACCATGATCGACGGAGACGGTGCGGTCTGGTGTAACCGGCTGGAAGTGCAGGGATGGGAGACATTCCGACTGGAACCGGCGGACGGCAGGGGGCCAGACTGGATCGTCGACAGCATTGGTCTTTTGCCGTCGGTGGTGCGTGAAGGACTGACGGCAGAAACGTTTGCGCGTTTGTCTGACGTGCTGGAGATCGAGCAGTCCGGGATTATTCCTCTGGTTTTCACCATGCTCCCGGTGGAGCAGCAACGGCACGTGCTTCTGGCGCATCCCGGAATGTTTCCTCCTTCAATGCTGCGGGTGCGTGACTGACGGATGATTACCGACACTGTGTAAATGTGGAGCTTACATGGAGGGCGGTAACCTGACAGAGGAAGACTTTCTCATGACTTTACCCCGAACTCCATAAACGGACTCAGTCCCTTTGATTTCGATCTGTTAGAGTCAAAACCTTTTGAATCCGTTGTCCTGAATGACTCTTGCTGCTTCACAGGTTTTCCGATGGAGGGAAGGTCTCTGAGTAGGCGATTTTTTCTGTCTGAACGTCAGATGGAGTGAACTGCCCCTGCCTGTTTGCAAAATATGTAAATGTCGGGAGTTTTCAGGACTTGCCGGTTTCTTTTGGATTCCGGGAACGGTGATCCGAACACTGCCTGTTTCGTGTTATTCGGCAGCAATGCACCAGACAGACGGGCGTTTCTGCTCGATATAGCGGTAAAAATGTTTCAGACGCATGGCCAGGCGCTGGTAGACGATGCGGGTGAAATGCATTGCTGTCGGATGTTCTTCCGGGGTGTGGACAAAGTCCCCGATTGAAATCAGGGACACGTTTGGAAATTCATCCCTGATGTCACGGAGCCATTGATTCAGGAGACGATGGCGCACGAGGAGATCGGCCGCTATGCAGGTTGCATCCTCACTGCATGCGAGCAGGACGACCTGTGTGGTGATTGGGATAATGGACAGGATTTCCCGGGCATTGGCCTTGAACAGACGTTCGTCGGATAAGCCCTCATGGATCATATTGGCTTTGAAATACCGGAAGATTTCGATGCCGTCTTCCGGCACGCCGCGCGACCGCAGTTCCGGCTCATAATAGCGGGTGAGGTCGGCGTATCCCATATTGGACGGAGTATAAGTCATAACGGTCGGACCGCTGTGCTGGCGGTAGATGCGATAGTTCAGGTCGGCCCAGAAGCTGAACACGATCATGCTGTAACGGGTGGAAGCATAATCCAGAGTCAGATCTTCTTCGGTATAGCCACAGCTTTTCAGGCAGTCACGTTCCATGTCGCTGAGTTGGCGTGCGGATTTAGCGACGATTGTTGAGTGATCGCGCCGAAGTTCTCCGCCACAGCGGATTGTATTGGCGAAGAGCCGGAAATCCTTAGTGACTGGCTGAAGATAATGAGCCACGGCTTCAAGGTCGCATCCGCCACAAAGGAGGATACCGCCCTGCCCGACGGATTCCGCAGTGGTGCTCCGGAGGTCCGGATCGTAATATGTGATCCAGTCAGCCCGATTTTCCTCATCGAACAGATCGGAGATGACATCGCCGGTGATGGTGATCTGCGGGCGGTCGAGCTGGCGGTAAAGCCAGAGTTCGACGAACATGCCAAGCGTGCGGCAGGAAAAGCAGTAATGGCGGAGTTCGTTGTACCCCGCTCCGCGTCCCTGCACGAAGAAGCCGACCAGACCATAATCGCCGAAGCGGTCGCGGACGTGGACGAGGGCGGTGTGGACATCATACCGGCTGACCATCTCCAGCACCTGCTGTCTGGCGATATCCTTATCGTCTGAGACGCGGTGCTTTGTGTAATTGAGCTGGTTGGTGCGGTTCAGCAGTTCGATGACGCGGTCGATATTGCCTTCGATGTCGTAATTCAGTTCGACGGTAATGGCGCTTTCTCTGAGGAAATCGTAAGTATTGCCGCCGATACTGCGCTTTGCTTCCTGTTTTACCTCAAGAAGTTTGTAGTCGGCGAGCCGCTTCATCTCCGGGTCGGGCTTACCTTTGAGAAGCGGATTGTCGAGCAGGGTGGGGATGATGGTCTCGTCGGCGACCTGGAGGCCGGGGACGGTGAATTTGGCCTCCTCAAGGTTCATCGGATTATCGTCGATGAAGAGGATGGTGGGGGCGCGGAGCTGAACCTGCTCGACGATGTCTCTGATCCGGGCGCCTTTGGGTTCCCAGCTGATGCTGGGGAAGACGAAGTAGTCCCAGACGCCGAGGCGTTCGAGAACTTCTTTTGCTTTGTCGAAATCGTTTTTGGAGCAGATCGAGCTGACAATGCCGCGTCGGGCGAGTTCTTTGACGACATCGCCGAAATGCTGATCTTCCTGAACGCCGCCTTCGGTGATGGTGCCTTTCCAGAAGGTTTCATCGAGGTCCCAGATCACGAGACGGACGGCTTCTGTCATGGAGTGCGGCCCTTCTGTTTGGTCACCGGAGACGGTATTTCTGTCAGAGCACAGAAATTACCGAATGGTTAATGTTACCGGTTCTGGGCAGGGCGCGTCAAATTTGGGACGGTGGGCTGAGCGGTGACGCTTGTCATGATCTGATCAGGAGGAGGTGATGAAGCTGGTTCGCCAGAGGCAGGCAGCGGCTCCGTCTCGATCGTTTCTGCCGGAGGTGTAATGCTGTTTGCGGAAGGTATCCGGTCCGCTCAGGCAGAGCCGGATACCTCTGGTCATCACAGAAGATGTTCTTTCAGAATGTCGCCCGTAACGATCCTGAGGACGTTACGTTCGACGACTGAGAGGCTTGCGATCACATTGAGAAACAGACGATCATGATGATCGTTCTGATAGCTCGCGTGATGGAGGCTTGTCAGACTGTCGGTACGGGCGAGGAAAGCAGCTGCATTCCGGATGTGTTCAGGGCAGGAGGCCGGTGGCAGCGGCTGAATGGTATATTGCTCCCATTCGAGCGGACGCATTTTCCGGCTGGTGCAGCTGCCATCGGGTGCAAAGCTGAGAAAACGCTCTGTTGCCGGATGTGAGAGTGAGATCGTTCCGTTGGTATTCGACCAGACTGTCCAGGTGATGACGCTGGACAGCCGGGGGTCATCACCGATCATAATGCTCTCACCATCGGGGGTGAAGAGGTGGATGACCGGGCTGCCAAAGATATAAAGGCCGGTCAGTGGTGCTGCGTCGGGCTCGGTGACGGTCAGCATACCATGCTTCTTGCCCAGCTTCTGACCGAAGTAATTCGTCAGATGGAAAATGACGAAGGACTGGCTGCCCGGAACGGGAGATGAGGCAGCGATGCCGGGCTGAGTGGGGAATGGCGCGGATGCTGTGCGGCAGACAGGAACGTTGTCCGGTTCCAGAAGCAGCTTCAGGCCTTCCAGCGTCTGGCCGGGGCAGGCGCGGAAATCCGCGGCAATCTGACGTGTCTGGGTCGCGATAATCGACGTGAGCCAGCGGAGATAATTCTGGCGATAATTCTCGGCGACCGTATAGGGGATGGCATTGTAATCGGCGCTTTTTGTCACAACCTGTAAGGGATCATTTTCGCTTCGGCGGCGGTCCTCGAGATGTCTGTCGCGTCTGACGTAGTGTTCGAGTGAGCGGGACTGATAATGGAACAGGCGTCCCCCTTCCCAACCGGGAGGCGGAGCGGCGAGACCACCGATTTCATTATCCCATTGCACCGGTGCGCCGTCGCTCGCGACGCTCAGGCCGTTAACGGGAACATTATGAACCTGAATGATGGGACCGGCGAGATCTTTCGGCCGGAAGATGACCTTCGTGTGGCGGTTCCAGAACAGATTATCGGCGCCGTGCCGCGTATAGGCGAAGACCGGACAGCCTGAGGGACGGCTCACATAACCGTTGGTTCCCACGCAGCACCAGTTAAAGGCGACGAGGGATGCATTGCTGTGTTCCGAGAGCCAGGTTTTGATGTCCTTGCCGTAAAGATCCAGGTATTCGTCTGCGTCGAACAGGGCGATCCAGTCGAATTCTGCGCCGTAGCGGCTGACAGCGTCGTTATAGGCGCCGATCTGCCGGACATCGTGCACGCTGCGGTCATTGACGTTGCGCATGTAACGGATGTCGATATTTCTACGTAGCGACAGAATTACCTTTTCTGTCGCGTCATCGGAGAAGTCGTCATAGATAATGAAGCTGTCGAAACCCAGAGCTTTGTACCACGCGATCCAGTAAACAATCTCAGTGTCTTCATTTTTTACGACAAGACAAACCGCTGTCTTCATGGATAGCTCCGGGATGGAAAGCAGACGAATAACATCAGGAGAAGATGACCTGCCTCCTGCTTTTCAGGTCTTCTGAAAGGGCTGTATAATGTTTGATCTTCGTACGCAAATGCCTCGGGTCAGGGTGCGAGTGGGTCAGAGATACAGCGTTCTGATGACAGATGAGCGGTAAATATTAAGAACGGATTGCCGGTGTGTCGGGCAATGATTTGGCGATCAGAGACTGCAAATGCCGGGAGATGACATTTCTGCTAAAATCTGTCTTAAGCCCGGAATTTCTGACGTCTGTTTCCGGATGGTTCAGGTCGCATTGTTCTGGCCGGGAGCTTTCCGGCTGTCCTTTGCGGATGTCGGGATTTCAGTCTCCTGAACCCAGATGCCGTGTGCCTCTCGCCGCGGCGAGACGGGTCTGCCGTTCGCGATCGGCATAACGGCGACGCTGTTCTTCCGTGCGTTCGTCGTGGCAGGCCGGGCAGCTGATTCCCGCTTCAAACAGGGGGGATGTTTTGTCCTCAGAGCTTACCGGGCGCCGGCAGGCATGGCATATGTCGTAACTGCCTGGTTCAAGGCCGTGTTTTACGGACACACGCTGATCGAAGACAAAGCATTCGCCATCCCACAGACTTTCTGCCTGCGGAACCGTTTCCAGATATCTGAGGATGCCGCCTTTCAGATGAAAAACCTCATCGACACCTTCGGCCTTAGCGAAGGCGGTTGATTTCTCGCAGCGAATGCCTCCTGTGCAGAACATGGCGATTTTCGGTCTGCGTCCGGAAGCTGCGAGTTCGTCGCGCTTTGCGCGGAACCAGTCCGGGAACTCCCGGAAGGTGGTGATCTGCGGATCGATTGCGCCACGGAAGGTCCCGATGGCGACCTCATAATCATTGCGGGTGTCAATGACGATCGTATCGGGATCTGAAATCAGGGTGTTCCAGTCGCCTGGCTCCACATAAGCACCGACTTCCGACAGGGGATCGATGCCCTCGACGCCCATCGTGACGATTTCGCGTTTGAGCCGGACTTTCATCCGGAGAAACGGCATGGTCGCGGCGCGCGATTCTTTGACTTCGAGGTCCGCGCAGCCGGGGAATGTCCGGAGATGGTCCAGCACCTGACTGATTGCGGCATCGCTTCCGGCGATGGTGCCATTGATCCCCTCCGGAGCGAGGAGCAGGATGCCTCTGACGCCGAGCGAGCAGCACAGCCGGGCGAGGGGTTGCCGGAGAGCGGTGCAGTCGGAGAATGGTGTAAACCGGTAGAGCGCCACGACCCGGACCGGCAGAGCGGAGGTGTCAGCACAATTATTCATGATGACTCATTGCCTCTGTGTAGGCTGCCAGAACGGCTGCTGCAGGGCCATCCATTTTTACCCGCCCGCTTTCGAGCCAGATGACCCGCGTGCACCATTCTGAAATGATGTCGAGCGAATGCGAGGTAATAACCAGGATGTCGGCGCCGTTCACGACGCCGGCCAGACGCTGCAGCGCCTTGTCCTGAAATTTCGCGTCACCGGCCATGAACCATTCGTCCATCAGCAGAATCTGGGGCGCGATGGCCGTTGCGAGGCCGAATCCGAGGCGGATGGCCATGCCGCTCGAATAGAGGCGCACCGGCAGATCCATGAATTCCCCCAGCGCGGCGAAGTCCTCGACGTCTTTTTCCAGCTCTCTGAGCTGCGCCGTACGAAGCGCCTTATGCTGTGCCTGGAGAAAGATGTTCTCCCGTCCGGTCAGCTCCGGATTCATTCCTGAATTTGTGTCGATCAGGGTTTCGACCGAGCCGGTGACTCTGAGCATGCCCGGTGCTGGGACGTAAATACCACCAAGCACCCGCAGCAATGTGCTTTTGCCGGCACCATTATGTCCGATCAGTCCGATCCGCTCTCCGGCGCGGATGGTGAACGACACGTCGTTCAGGGCGCGGACGCTGACCACGCCGGAAGAGGAGTCGTCGACCATCACTTCGCCGCCGGTTCGTGCCGCCCGTATTGTTGCCAGCGGTTGTTTTGCCCGACGGAACAGTGTCTTTTTCAGGGATCTCGCCCCGCCGTGAAAGAGCGGAAAATCCAGGGTCAGATGATTCACCCGAATCAGCGCGGGATCTTTGCCATTACGCGTGGCCGGCGTGCGGAGAGGAGAGGAAGGCGCTGTCCGGGACATAATGGCGTCAGATCCAGAAAGCGAGGCGGGCGCGTGAACGGGAGAAGACCAGCAGACTTATGAGCCAGAGGCTGACGCTGATCGAAAGGGCCATGACCCAGATCGTCAGGGAAGGAGCATTCCCTGTCAGGGGACCGCGCACGATTTCGAGCAGGGAATAGAACGGATTGAGGATCAGCCACCGCCCGCGCGACCCGAGCTGGTGGACGCTCCACATGATCGGAGTCACGTAAAACGCGACCTGAAGCGCGCTGGCGATGATCGGTGGGATGTCCCGGTAACGCGCGCCGACGGATCCGAACAGCAGGCAGAGCGCGAATGCATTGACGGCCCAGATCAGCAGACCGGGCAGGGCCAGAAGAGCGACCAGGCCCGGAAGGATGCCGAAGATGGCGTAAACGGCGATCGGCACGACGATATTGTAGCTGAACAGCACGGCGTTGCGCACAAGGGTACGGAAGGCCTGCAGTGAAAAGGGCAGGCGCATAGACCGGATCGAGGCGGCGGCGCTGGTAAAGCAGGTGCAGGCGTCCTGAGTGACGCCGGCGATTCCCACCTGCCAGAGAATCATCGAGATCGACAGATAGGGCAGATAATCGCGCAGAACGAGGTGAAACAGTCTGCCGTAGATCGTTCCCATCGCGCCGATCATGACCGCGGTGCCCAGGGTCAGCCACAGAGGGCCGACGGTGGACCCCCGGAACTGCAGCCTGATGTCCAGCCAGCCGAGCGAGACGGCAAGGCGCCACAGGCGGGCGCCTTCGGCAATATCCTCAAGCCCGAGAAGCACTCTCGACCGGTAAATGACGCTGTTGTCTTCCTCGCCGGGATCGTTGTGGCCGTATCCCGGGGCCGGGTCCACATACGTGTCCGATGCGGCTCCCGGCGCTGCGGGCAGTCCGTCGCGCTGGTGAGCGCCTGGAGACGTGACGGCGTGACCGGTGAGTGCGTTCATGATCTGCCCGCGTAACCCAATCCGGGATGCTCCCGCAACCGGGGATGTAACCTTCAGTCGGGAAGGTTTTCCTGTCTGTGGAAACGCAGAAGCGGGCCGCCGGGTATTGCAGCGATGTTCTGCGGGGCGCGGACCGGGTCTGTCCGGGAATCGGATGACGGCAGGGATGCGCATGATGAGGCCGCTCAGGCATCACCTTACGTTTTCGCCACGTTAACGTCATAATTCATCCTCAGAGTGTAAAAACCGGAAAGTGGCGGAGAAAGTGCGCAGACAAAAATGCGTGCAATTGAAGGCGCTGGACGATAATTCTTCCATGCGGATTGAATTGAGCGGGGGCCTCAGCGTTGCTGACGGGACGGACATACCGATGAGTCTATGGTCAGAATTCTGCTTCGGGTCTGTAACGACCCGTTGCGATGCCCCGTCAGGAAGCAGCAATCGTCATTCATCGCAGAGCACACGCAAAGCAGCGTATTGCGATATCGCGTCGGTTCCCGGATCCTTCCGGACAGCTGGTCTGATTGGCTTGCTGGCTCTGCTTTCCGCCTGTGCGGGGCAGGCGCCGGATTCGGATATGCAGATTCCGGTCGCGCAGGAAGAAGCCCAGTACCGGGCGCATGCAAAATCCTACTACGCCCCGCCGGGGCCGGCTGATGATCCGTGGGGTCCCTACATTCAGGAGGCATCCCAGCGCTTTGATGTGCCGGAACTGTGGATTCGGGGCGTGATTCAGCGCGAATCCGGTGGCCGTTTGTTCCATAATGGTCAACTGGTCACGTCGGCTCCGGGCGCAATGGGGCTGATGCAGCTGATGCCGCCGACGTATGATGAGATCAGAAGCGAGAATAATCTCGGGGATGATCCGTACGATCCGCATGACAATATTCTCGCCGGCACGGCCTACATTCGTCAGCTTTACGACACGTACGGCTCTCCCGGCTTTCTTGCTGCCTACAATGCCGGTCCCGGGCGTCTTGAGGATTTTCTGGGCCGGAACCGCACGCTCCCACGCGAGACGAGGAATTACGTGGCGGCGATCGGACGGCAGATTGCCGGCACCTGGCCCAATAACCGGTCACAGGCTGATCTGCTTGTGGCAAGCCATGAATCGCCGGCGAACACGGCTTATGCTTCGGCGGCGATGCCGTCCTCAACGGCGAACAGTGTCCGGTCTGCCTGGGCGCATCGCGGCAGTGCCGATACAGGCCAGCCTGTGCAGGTGGCCGAAGCGCCTTCCGACGGAGACGATACGGCAAATCAGGCTGCGACCCCGGCTTATACGCATGCCTGGGCACCGGTTGCCCGCAATCCTGAGTCGCCACAGGCTGTCAGTGCGGCCTGGAGCGCGCGTCTGAAATCAGAAGGAGCAGGAGCAGCACAGACAGCAGGCGCTGCTGCGGAATCCTCACAAGGGGGCGCTGGCGCGACGAGTGCTGTCTGGCAATCACGGCTGAAATCTGAAGATACGACGCCAGTGGGAGTTGGTTCGTCGGTTTCGGATGCTGCAGATTCGGAAGAGCAGCCCACGGCACAGCCGGCAGTGCAGCGTGTATCTCGCGCTGCGCCTGCGCGGTTCTCTCTTGTCTCGCGTGCCGCGGCTGCGACGACGCCGGTGCCAGCCGGACCAATGCATACGACGTCCGGACGGAGTAATCAGGCTATTGCACAGGGCGCGCGCGACTGGGCCATTCAGGTGGGCGCCTTCTCGTCTTCCTCTCTGGCACAGCAGGCCGCGTCTCATGCCCGTGCCCGTGCTTCAAGTGACCTCTCGGGCTCCCGTGCGCAGGTTGCCAGTGTCAGGGTCTCGCGTGGTCAGCTTTTCAGGGCCCGACTGACGGGGCTTTCGCGCGCTGAGGCTGTTTCCGCCTGTCGCCGGCTGGATGCCGGAGCGTCGAACTGTGTGGTGGTATCGCCGGACGCGATCCGCTAGCGGCTGTTATAAATGCGATTATTGTTGGTGCAGGCAGCGAAAGCTGTATCTGTCGGATGTCTCTGGCTGTGGAGGATGCTGACTAACGGGCGCTTCAGAAAGCTTTTTCGCCCCGTATGAACGCACCGGTCATGGAACAGGCAGGGATCGGTCGTAAATTGTTCATCTCGTAGATCGCTATACAGAGCGAGTAATCGATGACGCGATAGAAATCGCCTTTGCGTCAGGGCTGTTGCGAGGGAAAACAGCCGAGGTCATGATGGGACGTCGGGTTCGGTTAGAGACCGTCAAAAACCCCATAAATTAAAGTCTCTTTCCACTTCTATTGGTGGATTATCGCACAATTTTTCTTACGGACTACGTGGTTCCGAAGGCTTGCTGGCAATTATGCACGGCTCTGAAAGCCTGCTCAGGCGCGGCTTAGGGTCAATGCGGCTCCCCACATCTTTTCAGATGTGAAGGCAGGGTTCAGTTCGCCTTCTTCTGTCATGCAGGTTTTCCCGACCTGTCCGGGATATGCTCAGGAGAAGGAAGAATGGGCTGAAGTGAGCGCAGGCTGGTCGATATGTCGGTGCATGGCAGAGCGGAAAATACTCTTCTGATGGTTCAGGACCACATCGGAGAACTCAATCTTTAAGAGAGGCATCATAACGGATAGAAAATCCGTATGCATTCTTAAATTGCTGATTTTATATGAAAAATTTAACGCTGGCTCCCGAAGTAGGACTCGAACCTACGACCCAGCGATTAACAGTCGCTTGCTCTACCAACTGAGCTATTCGGGACCAGCGGCGCCTCTATACGAAAGGCTCTTCGTTCCGTAAAGCCCCCGAAGAAGAATTTTTTCCAGAGTGCGATTTTGACATCCGGCATCCCTGAAGGCAGCTAGGGGTTGGCAGTATGAGGGGGATCAGAGAGCTTGCGGCCAGACAGAACAGCAGGCGGAGGACGCAGGCGGTTTCTCGCCATGACAGGTGCGGGTGCTGGTATCGTGGCAGGGGGTGCGGCTGTCTGGCAATGGTACAGGCCGAAACGGTCGCACAGCGAACCAGACGGACGATACCGGAGTCTCGTTCTCGCCTGGCCCGCGCCGGAAACCGACCTTGTGATGATTGTGGCTCGGGAAAGAGGTTTCTTCACGAATTACAGTCTTGATGTGACAACGAGAGCGGTCACCACGGGAAATCAGGCCATCGCTGCTCTTGGTAAGGATTCCGTTGTCGGCGCGGCGGCGCCGGCATTGTCCTGGTTGCCTGCGCTTTACGGAGGAAAAAAGGCGAAACTTATCGCCGGATTGTCGGCGGGTACATACCGTCTCCTGGTGCGGTCACACACGGGAATTGTCAGGCTGGAAAATCTCGTTGGCAAGACGATTGCCGTTGTGGATGAAGACGCAGCCGATCGCCGTTTTTTTTCAGTTCTGCTGCGTCGCAAAGGAATTAGTCCGGGAGACGTGCACTGGAAAGCGGTGCCGGCAGATCAGATTTCCGGTCGGATCGCTTCCGGTGAACTGGATGGTGTAGTCGCTCATGATTTTCTCGCATGGCACCTGCTTTCCGGGAGTGGTGGTGGTCTGACTGAACTCGCGGGCTCGACGACCGGTCATTATTCAGAGCGGATCAACCGGGTTTTTGGTCTCGATGAGAATTACCTTGCTGATGACCCGGGGGGCGGTATTGCCCTGGCGCTCGCTTTTCGGGACGCCGGACGGTGGATCGAAAAGCACAGGGACGAAGCAGTCACTCTTCTGGCGCCCCATCTGCCGCAGATGGATGAGGACACCGTTTCTGATATGCTCGCCCACGAGCCGAAACCAATTCATCTGATCGGACACTGGCTGCGTGACCAGATGGCGCAGTATGCAGATGAACTGAAGCTTATTGATATATTACCGGATTCACTCGATTCCGGATCTTTTGCACAATCGGTCTGCCGCAATGTGCTCCGGCCGTGATGCTGACTGCGCGCGTCTGGCTTACTTCCTTATGAGGCTCAGTTCGTGCAGGCGCGCTCTGAGAGCGGAATCTGCGGCGTAAATGTAAAGACCACGAATTCCGCGAGTCAGCAGAACGAAGATTGCGTTGAACATCACCTGTTTTCTGGCGGCTTCCACATCCTGTATTCCGTCGCGCCCGGCAAACGCCGCCTTGTCCTCATATCTGGATGGGTTCAGTATAATACGATCCGTTTCTGGATCGTATCTGACTGATGGTCCCATAATGACGCCGGCGTAATTAAGATCGAAGCCCTGAACAGTGTAGACAGAGCCTACCTCATCGACTGAATCTTCCCGCTCCGCCCAGGGAAGCGGGTGGCCGGGCTGATTTCTGTCCCATCGGAGGTGAAACTTGCCGGCTGTAACAAAGTGGTCTTTCCCGTTCAGCGTATAGGGGTAGTCATACGTCGAGAGAATACGGCAAAGCCCGTATCTGCGATTCTTCTCACGGATGCTTTGATACATCTTTTCAGCGTCATCATAGATGCGGAAATCGAATTCCTGTCTGACGGGAAGATCTGTGAGTGCTCCGTCGCAGAAATTGCGGATCCAGGTCATAACGTCCGGCTTTGCACATACACGAAACTGATCGGTCAGTTCGACGACTTTTCCCGGTATGGAATGAAGAAATCCGTTCAGTCTGGTCTGATTCCAGTAGCTTTTGAATTTGAGTGTCTGGCGTGGATCGAAGACGAGGATCACGATCCGTGCCAGTCTGAGGATTTCTTCAAGCTGATTGGTCTGGCGAAACCGGTTGTAAGGATCGCTTCGCGTCAGGAGAAGGTGGGCCTCATCGATAAACACGATATCCGCGCGGGTATCGGATTTCTGCATTGTGTTGATGAAGGTTGTCGGTCGTTCATAATCCTTTCGCCGAAGCGAGGAAACGGTTGCAGAAATGTTTCGGTAGAGCTTTATCATCTCGGGATGATTGACGAGCAGAACGTTCTGCATTCCGTAAAGAGGGGATGTCCGGTTCTGTCGTGATTCTGTCTGAATGCGGTTAAAGGCTGTATTCAGGACAAGGCTTTTTCCCGTTCCTGCGTCACCCTCAATCACAAAAACCGCATGATCGTCATGTCTGTGGGTCTTGCAGAACCGGATAATCTCTGTGACCAGTGCGGTCTGTTTTTCAGTCAGACTCTGCAGGGGAGAAAGTTTTCCGATGGAGCTGTTGGTTTCCTGAGTATCGTTTATGACGATCTCACCATCGCTGACCATCTCCTGAGCCTTTCTTGCTATTCCGGTTTTTCTCCGGGGGAGAGTGGTCCTGGAAACAGGGCATCTGTCCAGCCTCGCGCGCGATAGGCAGCCATGCCGATCCATTCATGCGCGGCCCAGTCAAGCACGGCCATGCGTGCGCCCAGAGATAAAGAATACCCATGTAACCGGTCGCGCGACAGATAACCCACCGGCCAGGGCAGAACATGCCAGCCGGCACGGCGAAACACCCCAACTGAGCGCGGCATATGGCTTGCGGACGTTATCAGAATCCATGTTTCATTCGGTGCGGGGTGGACAAGACTGAAACTGTCCGTGGCATTTTCTCGCGTTGTACGAGAATGATTTTCGTAAATCACTCTGCCTGCCGGAAGACCGAGTTCTTCAAATAAAATCTGCACCCATTTCGCTTCGTTCGTTACGCCCTGCGCGATGTCTCCCGAACCGCCGGTAAAGACCAGTTTTGCTTCAGGATAACGACGTGCCAGCGCGACGAAGGTTGTAAGGCGGTCTCCGGCGGTGCCGGTAACGGGCATTTGCCGATCCTCGCTTGTCAGGTCGTCTATTGATCCGCCCAGCACAATAATGCCGTCGACATGTGCAGGAGGAATTGTAACGCGCGGAAAACGGTCATCCAGTGGCCGGACAGCCCATTGATCCACGGGGAATATCAGGCAGACCGCCATCCCCAGTGCAGCCGTGACGACGAGGATGCGACCGAAGCGCATCCGATGGAGGATTAGACCGATCAGCATCATTTCAACGAGAAATGCTGCCGGCAGCATAGCTATCGTCAGAAATTTACCGATCAGAAACATGATGACGGATCCGCAGAAAGACGTGGATTGAGTGTGACCGGCTCAGCCATAATCCGGGATGCCTGGCATCGCAATGAAACCTGGCAGAGTTTTCATATTGCGCATCCAGCGCCGTAAGGCCGGATAAGGATCATGCCCGATCCCGGCGTCACGACTGAGGGCAAAAGTCGGAAAGAGCGCGATGTCGGCCAGTGTGACGGACTCTCCGGCAAACCACTGATGACCTGAAATCCGTCGCAGAATCATATGGTCTTCCATAATTCTGAACGCGTCATGCGAGGCTGCCAGAAGTGTCCGTGTATCGGCTTTGCCGCCAAACATCGCGATTCGCCTGAGTTGAATCGCGGGAGCCAGACTGCTGGCGGTGAAATCCATCCAGTGAGCAATGCTGGCGACCAGGGGCGGAGTTCCAGGCCGCCATGCGGGATCTGGCGTCAGCGCAGAAAATGTTCGCATTATAGCTTCAGCGCCGCAGATGGCGGGCAGGCTGTCTGCCGGACCGGTCACGCCGGTGAGTGCCGGCAGACCTCCCGTCGGGCTGAGGGCGCGAAACCATGGGGAGTTCTGCTCGCTTCCCGGCACGACATTCACGGCATGCAGGCGGACCGGGATATTCAGAAGCGCCGCAGCCAGTCGCGCGCGATAGCAGTTCTCGTCCAGTTCATCATCGAACAGGATCAGATCAGGCATCAGAGCCGTCTCCTGCATATTCACGCTCGGTCCCGTCGCGAAAATCCATCGCCCAGAAGGCCGCCTGTTCGCAAAGTGTCTGCGGGGCCTCACCTTCAAGCAGGAGGTGGAGTTGTGTCCTAGAATGACCTGCTGGCCGTGCTACGATCAGCAGTGAGAGGGGCGGCCCTTTTCTGGCAGCGGCGGATATCCGGACGCATGTGCCGGAGACGCCGCTGAGTTGCGTCATGACTGTGGCCAGCGGCACATTGATCATGATCGTCCGCACAGGGGTCACATGCTCGGTTTCTGGCAGATTCCATTCGGTTTCCGGGGGTTCTCCGGTGTCGGCACCGTCCACGCGGGTCCAGATGAGGCCGGCATGTTCCCAGGCTGGAAATACAGGAACGCAGATCGTGCTGGCGGGTCTGATATCGGGATGAGCCGGAATGACACGACAATGGCCGCCTTCATCAAATCGCCAGCCATGATACAGGCATGCCAGCATATCCTCGCGGACGAACCCCAGACTGAGCCGCATTCCACGGTGAGGGCAGCGATCGTCCGAGACATGAACCTGTCCTTTCGAATCGCGCCAGACAGCCAGTTTCTGCTCCCCGATCTGTGCTCCGCTCACTGTGGCGGATGGCAGATCCAGTGAGAGCATCAGCGGTTGCCAGCCTGGGATTGTCCCGATGTCTGTCTCCTGCATTTCAAACACCCTGCTTCTTTCCAGTCGTGCCGGACGGTGCCATCATTTCGGTATCGAAGGAAACCCGGGCGCGCTATTATCGGATAATGATTACTGTAACGCCCCAGAGTGCATTGCTGGTTGTGGATGTACAGAAGGATTTTCTGCCCGGAGGAGCGCTTGCCGTGCCCGGAGGGGACGAGATCATCCCGGTTATCAACCATCTCGCCCGGTTACCGTTCGGCGTCGTAATCGCAACGCAGGACTGGCATCCGGCAGATCATATGTCCTTTGTGACGCAGGGTGGTCCCTGGCCGGTGCATTGTGTCGCAGGGACGGATGGCGCCACGCTGGCGGCGCTGCTGGATGACGAGCCTGTGGGCGCCATTTTCCGCAAGGGGCGGTCGCGGGATGTGGACAGTTATTCCGCTTTTTTTGACAATGAAGGAAAAAGGCCTTCCGGTCTGGTTTCGTTGCTGAAGGAACTTGGAATCACGCGTGTCTTCGTTACCGGTCTGGCGCTTGATGTGTGCGTCTCTGCTACGGCAGATGACGCGGTAAAGGCCGGATTTGAAGCGGTGGTTATCGCCGATGCCTGTCGGGGAACCGGTCCTGCCGAACCTGCTCTGGCGGATCTGCGGAGGGCGGGCGTGACGTTGACGACAAGCGACAGGCTTGCCTGATTATGCCGATTGTTCGAAAAAGAATTTACAACGGTCGCAAAACGATGCCGCAGCCCGTAAGCTGGCGATCGTCATACTGCGATGGGGGACGTATGAGCGGTGACAGGAAATTCCGCGCATGAAGGGTCCGGGGGGAACCTTCATGACGGGATACGGGAGGAATACGGACGCTGAAAGCGCCGCGCGTGGACAAAAACCCGGATCGGGGCTTCTGGGGCGCCGCAGTGTAATTGGCGGCTTCGGTGCCGTGGTGTCGTCAGGCTTCTGGCGCCCGAAAGGTGCGGGTGCTGCGGAGGCTGCGCCGTCCCGGCTCTTCGCGCCGATAGCGGAGGAAAACGCGCTCATAGCGTTCGGGCACACGGGGCCGATCACGGATGGCGGGTGGACGACCGCTCATGACCTCGGTGTTCAGGCGGTTCGGAAGGCGTTTCCGAGGCTCCGCTCTGTCTACGTGGAAAGCGTTCCTTATTCGGCTGATGCTACGCGTATTTTCCGGCAGTTCGTGGCCGAAGGCGCACAGATGGTGATTTCCACGTCTAATTACGGTGATTTCATCAGGGATGTCGCCGACCGTGCTCCTGATGTCGCCTTTCTTGAATGTGACGGACACAGTGTCAGCCGGAATCTGGGCTGGTTTTATATCACTCACTGGTATGCAAGCTACATTATCGGCATCGCGGCTGGCCTGATGACGAAGACCGGCAAACTCGGTTACGTCGGCACATTTCCTATTCCGTCAGTCTATGCGAGCGCAAATGCCACGCTGCTCGGGGCGCAGTCTGTAAATCCCGCCTGCACGATGAATGCCATCGCTATTAACTCATGGTTTGATCCGCAGGCGGCGACCCAGGCCGCGAGTGCGCTGGCTGACAGCGGCTGTGATTTCCTTTGTGGCATTACGGATGAGCCTGCCTATCTCCGCGTGGCCGAAAGCCGGGGGATCAAGGCGGCGATGTGGAATCTCGGTATGAGGCAGTTCGGACCGACGGCTTATGTCAGTTCTGTTGTGCTTGATTTCTCCCATTTTTATATTGAGCAGGTCAGGCAAAGGCTGAATGGCACATGGCGTGCCGCGCCGCATTTTCTTACCCTGTCGGACGGCGTCGACCGTGACGCCTGGGGCGCGACGGTTCCTCCGGAAATTGCCGCGCGGGCTGACGAGATGCGGTCACGTATTCTCAGGGGCTACAACCCGTTTCGCGGGCCGATACGGGATAATAGCGGAACCGTCCGTGTGCCCGCGGGTGTCGTGATGGATGATGACACGATCTATCAGTGGGACTGGGGCGTGCAGGGGATGACCGGCCTTGGCTGAGCGTGGAAATTCTGTGGGAATGACACCGCCGCCGGTTGCTCCCGGGACGCCGCCGGTTCTGCAGCTTGTTGGTATTTCGAAATATTTTCCCGGAGTGATCGCCAACGAGGACGTCAGTCTGGATGTCCGTTCCGGTGAAATTCTCGCATTGCTGGGCGAAAACGGTGCCGGCAAGTCTACCCTGATGAATGTCGTGACCGGCATTTATCAGGCTGACGCGGGTGAAATGATTCTCGATGGCTACGGAGCCCGGTTTTCTTCACCGCAGGAAGCTATTCGTGCCGGAATCGGAATGGTGCATCAGCATTTCAAGCTGGTGCCGGCGTTCACGGTTGCGGAGAATATTCATCTGGGCTGGGCTGACACGCCGCGAAACGCGTCACCGGCGATTCTTGAAGCCCGGACAAGAGAGCTGTCGGAACGATTCGGCTTTCCTGTCAATCCGGCTGCGCGGGTGGAAGATCTCTCGGCCGGCGAACAGCAGCGCGTCGAAATCCTCCGTGTGCTCGCCCGCAAGGCGCGCCTGCTCATTCTCGACGAGCCGACAGCTGTGCTTACACCGGCGGAGGCCCGCGATCTGTTTCGTGCGTTGCGGGCGTTCCGCGCCGAAGGCAACGCCGTTATCATTATCAGCCACAAGCTTGATGAAGTGATGGAGATCTCCGATCGCGTCACGATCCTGCGTGGCGGCCAAAAGATCGGCACCTGGAACACGGCCGACTGCTCGCCGCGGATGCTGGCGGCAACCATGGTTGGCCGCGAAATCGTCCGGCAGAATCTGCTGCTCCGTGCGACCAGGGCTGCTCCGCGCGGGACTGAGGCTGAACTCAGCCTGCGGGGCGTCAGCGTGCATGACGAGCGTGGCGTGGAAACACTGGCCGATATTACCCTGGACGTATTTGGAGGCGAAGTGCTCGGTATCGCCGGGGTGGCTGGAAACGGTCAGCGCGAACTGACGGAGGTTCTCACCGGCCTTACAATCCCGACGCGAGGTCAGGTTCTGCTCGGTGGCAGGTCTGCGGAACCCGGTGCGGCGGCATTCGCGCGACATGGTGTCGGCCATATTCCCCAGGACCGTCTGCACAGTGCTCTCGCTCCGTCTCTTGGCATTTCGGATAATATGGCGCTGAGAGAATATGGTATGCCGCCGATTGGCGGCAACGGACTGTATCATGCCGATGCGGCTCTCTCACTTGCCCGCGAAATAGCAGATATCGCTGAGGTGACCATCCCCGATTTCGCCATGCCGGTTCGCAATCTGTCCGGTGGAAATCAGCAGCGTCTCGTGGGCCGGCGGGAAATCCGGATCGCGAGCCGGGTGCTCGTTGCGGCCTATCCCAGCCGTGGTCTTGATATCGGTGCGATTGCCACGATGCATCGATACTTCGCGGAACTGAGAGATCAGGGAGTGGGGATTGTCATTGTTTCTGAGGATCTTGAAGAGCTTCTGAATCTTTCCGACCGGATCGGAGTTCTGTGTCACGGCCGCCTGATGGCGGTTCTTGATTCTGGGGAGGCTGATATTGAACGCATCGGTCTGCTGATGGGCGGACGTACAGACCTGCCGGAGACAGGCGCGGGGACCAAAATATGACGACAGGACGTACGTAATGCGGTTCCAGCGTTTTCCCACGGCGCCGGCACGGCTGGTTCTTGCCTGGCGTACGACGGCTCTTTTTGCCGCGGCGCTGATCACCGGCGTTTTGCTGGCATTGTCCGGTCGGGATGTGTTCGAACTGCTTGCTCTGGTGCTGAAATCCACTGTCGGGTCCCGTTTCGGGCTGGAGGATCTCGCCCTGTTCATGACTCCGCTGATTCTTACGGGCAGTGCGGTTACTGTCACAAGCCGGATTGGTCTGTGGAACATCGGCGGAGAAGGGCAGTTCTATCTTGGCGCCATTGGTGCCGCCGGTGTCGGGCTGTATATGCCCGGACCACCGCTACTCGTCCTGCCGGCCATGGCCGCCGCGGCGATGCTTTGTGGTGTGGCCTGGATCGCAGTGCCTACCTTTGCCCGCGCATATGCGGGTGTGAACGAAATTATCACCACGCTGCTGCTCAATTTTATCGCCGGTCTGCTGACTTACTGGCTTGCCACCGGCCCCTGGCGGGATCGCGTGACAGGTGCTCTGGCTTCGACAGGACGTATCCCGGTGGCGATCCCGGAAATATGGGGCGTGGTTCACTGGGGGTTTCCGGTGGCGCTGCTGATTGCCTGCGGGCTGGCAGTGATTATGACGCGGACAAGCTGGGGCTATGAGGTGCGGATCAGTGGTGCCAATCCCGGAGCCGCGCGTTATGCCGGAATGCCGATGCGTGCCCGCGTCATTGCCGTGATGTTGCTGTCGGGCGCCCTTGCGGCTCTGGCTGGCATGTTCGAGGTGGCGGGCACCGTGCATCGGCTGCAGGGCGGGATGGCCGATAACTTTGGTTATCTGGGCATTGTCGTGGCTGTTCTGGCCAGAAAATCCTGTCTTGCGGTCATTCCGGCAGCGCTGCTGATGGCTCTGATTCTCGATGCCGGAATTGTACTTCAGACACAGCAACTCGCGGCTACGGTGGTTCTGGCCATTACCGGGCTTGTGTTGCTTCTGATCGCGATCGGAGACGAACTGGCTCATTATCGCCCCGTCGCTCCGGTGGTCAGGCCCGCATCTCCCAGATTACCTCCGGCATCGAAGACAACGATATGATCGCGCTGCTCACCGGTCTTCTCTCGACAGCCGTTCTTGCTGGCGGCGTTCTTTCGCTGGCGGCGCTCGGGGAGGTTCTCGCTGAGCGTGTCGGTGTGACCGATCTTGGCGTGGAGGGGCTGATGTCGCTCGGGGCGGCGACCGCGATCATGACAGTCATCGCTGTTCCGGATCCCTGGCTTGGTCTGCTGGCGGCGATCGCCGTCGGAGCAGTTGGTGGCGGTGTATTTGCGTTTGCCGCTGTGATCATGAGAGCGAACCAGGTGCTTTGCGGGCTGGCCATCACTTTTCTTGGTCTTGGTCTCTCCGCCACTATTGGTCATTCCGTGGCAGGCATGCCGGCGCCGGTCACATTCGCACCTACGCGCATTCCCGGTCTGGCGTCTCTTCCGGTTATCGGGCCAGCTTTCTTTGCGCAAAATCTTCTGGTGGTGCCGATCTATCTGCTGTTGCCAGCCTTCTTTCACTGGCTGCTGTTTCACACGCGTCATGGCCTTAATATGCGCGCGGTCGGGGAGAATCCGGCTGCAGCGGATGCGGCCGGCATCCCCGTTGTCGCCATACGGTTCTGGTATGTTGTGCTCGGCGCCGCTCTTGCCGGAGGCGCGGGAGCCTATCTCAGTCTGGCTGTCATCCCGAGCTGGTCTGAGGGGATGGTGTCCGGCCGGGGATGGATCGCCGTTGCCCTGGTGATTTTTGCCGGGTACCGTCCATTCAACGCCGCTGGTGCGGGGCTACTGTTCGGACTGATCACGGCCATTGGTTTTCTCGGACAGGCGCGTGGCTGGCCCATCGCGGCGCCTGTTCTGAATATGCTGCCTTACCTGGGAACGCTGGCTTTCATTATTCTGCCTGTTCTGTTCTGGAAACGGATGCGTCAGGTCATGGCTGCGCCGGCAGCTCTCGGAACGCCTTATTACCGGTCGGTGCGATAGCCGGAGCAGAGGAAGGAGAACAGATATGCATGATCCTTCCGCTGTTTCAGCCCGGCCTGAGAGTGACGACCGTGCTACTCTGGATCAGTGGTACCCGATAGCCTTTCTCGAAACTCTCAGGCCAGGGAAAACCCGTACCTGTCTGCTCGGCAGTGATGTCATCATTACCCGCGAACCGGACGATGCGATCACTGTTGTTACGCGGGAGGGATATAATCTGCCGGTGCGCGAGGCGCATACCTGTCTGTGGACAACATTTGGCTTCCCTGCCCGCGATGTGGTTTCGATACCGGAGGCATACGAGCCGGATCGCCGGGTCGTGCCATGCGGTGCAGTTCACGTCCGGACATCGGGGCTGCGCGTGGTCGAGAATTTTCTGGATATGGCGCATTTCCCTTTTGTCCATACCAATATCCTTGGCGCTGAGCCGGTTACAGAAGTTGTGCGGTACCGGACCGAGCACCGTGAGGACGTTAATGAGATATGGGGCACGGAGTGCCGATTCGAGCAGCCGCAGGCCGCCAGATCAGCAAATAGTGCCATGGCCACGGAATACAGCTATCGTGTTGCTGCTCCGTTCCTGACACTGCTCTATAAAACCTGCCCCAACGATCCGGTTCGACCGGATGTGATCTGTCTGTTTGTTCAGCCTGTCGGTCCGGCGTATTCGATTGCCTTTCCGGTGATGTTTCTTATCGACGATGTGACGCCCCTGGCTGAACTGGCCCAGTTTCAGCAACGTATCTTCGTCCAGGACCGGATTATCCTTGAAAATCAGTATCCGCCCCTTCTGCCGCTTTCCGGCCGGACAGAGATTCCGACACGGGCGGACTCTTTGTCCGTGGCGTATCGCCGGTGGCTGAGAGCCAGCAACCTTCGATATGGCGCTGTTCCGTAATAGGCCTTATGCGGGAAATGATGTTCCCGCCGGTCAGTAATTGCTGTTTGCCTGATATATCGTTTCATGAGCGATGACATGCAGACACATCCGGTCGGGTCCGTGATGGCCTGAAGTCAGAGAGCAGAAACCTCCGGACTGCGGTCAGCACATAATTTGCGGCAGAAGCCAGTGGAGACGAATCTATGTCCCGAAACGATGATCCGGCCGGAGCGGACGAGGTTAAAACACTTCGCGTCGGCCTGGCAGGGTGTGGTCACTTCGGTCGTTTTCATGCGCTGAAATCTGCGGCATCGGCTTCCGAGAGTCTGATCGGCGTGTTCGACCCCGATCGGAAAAAGGCGGCTGCACTGGCTGCGGAAGCGAGAACCCGTGCTTTCGATGACATCGACGATCTCATCGCCGCTGTTGATGCAGTCATTATAGCCGCTCCGGCCGAAATGCATTTTTCACTGGCCGCGACTGCATTGAGAGCGGGAAAACATGTGCTCGTTGAGAAGCCCATGGCCGCGACTTTGCAGGAAGCGGATGAACTCAGGACGCTGGCCAGCAATGCCGGCCGTGTCCTGCAGGTGGGGCATCTGCTGCGATACTCTGCCGAATACGAAGCCATCACGCGACGGATCAGTCGGCCGCTTTATATAGAGGCGACCCGAATTGCGCCGTTCAAGCCGCGCGGGACGGATGTCTCCGTGATTCTTGATCTGATGATTCACGATCTTGATCTGATTCTGGCGATTGTCGACAGCCCGGTCGCCCAGGTGGATGCGGTTGGCGCTGCGGTGAGTTCGGAGCATGAGGACATCGCCAACGCCAGGGTGCGCTTTGCGAACGGATGTGTTGCGACGATCACGGCAAGCCGGATCTCGCTTAAGACAGAGCGGAAGATGCGGCTGTTTTCCGAGGAGGGATATCTCTCCGCGGATTTCGGGAAACGGGAACTGGTGATGATCGGGCGTGAGCGGGGGATGCCGCTGCCGGGGACCGGAGGGTTCCGGCGCGAGGCGGCATCCTGGAAAGAGCATGATTCGCTGGCGGCCGAGCATGCGGCGTTTGCGGCGTCCTGCCTGTATGGAAAACCGGTGCTGGTGGATGCTCAGGCTGGTCGGCGCGCGCTTGAGGCGGCGCTGGCGGTCGGGGAAGGAATCTCCGAATCGCGCCGGCGGATGGAGCTGTCGGGGCTGATCGGGCAGATGCCGGAGCCGGCTTCTGCGGTCTGATGCTGGTACTGGTTCGTCAATACTTTTTTTTCCCTTTGACCCTATATCTTGTGCTGGTCTGGCGGATCGTTACCGCATATTGTGTCCTCCGGCTCGGCAGGGTGGATGCAACAGCGTCTGCGATCGGCCAGTTTTTCAGGAATCCGGAGCAGCCAGGGTGAGTTTAACCGACATGTCTGAAGCATTGATGGAGACTTCCGGCGGCCATGGCGCGGACGAGGGCAGTCTGTTCGAGCCTGACATGCTTGAGGATGTCGTGCAGCTTCCGGGGCATCATGCGGTCCGGGTGAATCGCTCGCGGGATGCGCTGCTCACCGATTTTGGGAAGGCGACGCTCGATAACCGCTATCTTCTCCCGGAGGAGGGATATCAGGATCTTTTTGCCCGGGTGGCATCCTATTACGGTGCGGACGCGGCGCATGCGCAGCGGATTTACGACTATATTTCGCAGCACTGGTTCATGCCGGCGACGCCGATTCTGTCGAATGGCGGCACCAGCCGCGGGTTGCCGATTTCCTGCTTCCTGAACGAGGCCTCCGACAGTCTGGAAGGGATTGTCGGGCTGTGGAACGAGAATGTATGGCTGGCCTCCAAGGGCGGGGGGATCGGCTCCTACTGGGGCAACCTGCGTTCCATCGGCGAGAATGTTGGACGGAACGGCAAAACGTCCGGTGTGATTCCCTTTATCCGCGTGATGGACAGTCTGACGCTTGCGATCAGTCAGGGGTCGCTGCGGCGCGGGTCCGCTGCCGTCTATCTGCCGGTCTGGCATCCGGAGATCGAGGAATTTATCGAGATGCGCCGCCCGACCGGTGGCGATCCGAATCGCAAGGCGCTGAACCTGCATCACGGCGTTCTGGTTTCGGATGATTTCATGAGGGCCGTGGAGGCGGATGCTGAATGGGCGCTGATGTCGCCCAAGGATCATTCGGTCATCCGCAAGGTGTCGGCGCGGTCGCTCTGGATCCGTATTCTTACGGCCCGGATGGAGCAGGGCGAGCCGTATGTTGTTTACTCAGATCATGTGAACAACGCTCGGCCTGAGCACCATAAGCTGGCCGGTCTGGAAGTGAAGACGTCCAATCTCTGCTCCGAGATCACGTTGCCGACCGGCATAGACCATCACGGAAAACAGCGTACGGCTGTCTGCTGCCTGTCCTCGCTCAATCTTGAGACGTGGGATGACTGGCATGAGAATGAGCAGTTCATTCCGGATGTCATGCTGTTTCTGGATAATGTTCTTCAGGACTTCATTGACCGGGCGCCGCCTGAGATGAAGCGGGCCGCGTATGCGGCGTCCCGGGAGCGTTCGGTCGGGCTGGGCGTGATGGGTTTTCATTCCTTTCTCCAGGCGAGAAAGGTGCCGTTTGAAAGCGCCATTGCAAAAGCGTGGAACCGGAAGATTTTCAGACAGATCCGCGCTGAGGCGGATAAGGCGTCCAGACTGCTTGCGAAAACGCGCGGGGCGTGTCCGGATGCTGCGGAATACGGGTTTGAGGAGCGGTTCTCCAACAAGCTGGCGATTGCGCCGACGGCCTCGATCTCCATTATCGCCGGGAACGCCAGTCCTGGCATTGAGCCGATCGCGGCGAATGTCTTTCTGCAGAAGACGCTTTCCGGATCGTTTGCTGTCCGCAACCGGCATCTGCACAAGCTGCTGAAGGAGAAGAGGCAGGATACGGACGATGTCTGGTCGTCGATCACGCTGAGCAAGGGCAGCGTCCAGCATCTTGATTTCCTGACGCAGGATGAGAAGGACGTGTTCAAGACGGCCTTTGAGCTGGATCAGCGCTGGGTTGTGGAACATGCGGCAGACCGGGCGCCGTTTATCTGTCAGGCGCAGTCCGTGAATCTTTTTCTGCCCGCTAATGTCCATAAGCGGGATCTGCATCAGATTCACTATATGGCGTGGAAAAAGGGTCTCAAGTCTTTGTATTACTGCCGGTCTCTGTCGATTCAGAGAGCCGATACGGTCAGTAATGTGGCCACCAAGGACGATATGTTCTCCGGGCAGGCGGCGCCTGAGGCCGCGCCGGCGGCGGGCGACAGCAGCACCAATTATGAGGAATGTCTGGCCTGTCAGTAATGTTGCTGATTGGGGTGTTTTGAGAAAAATGCAGATTTTTTCTCTATAATATCCTGATTTTGCAGGGTGATGTGCGTGCTGCTCCGATTTGTCCGCGGGGCGGGGTTCTTTCCCTGTTTCAATCTTCCGTTCAGGGCATTATTCCCTGTGGTCAGACTGCTTACGTACACAGCTTACAGGGGTGATCATGCCGACGTCCGAAAAGTTTGACCTGCTCACCGCCAATCCGGTTTATAAGCCTTTCCGCTATCCGTGGGCGTATGATGCCTGGCTCACGCAGCAGCGTGTGCACTGGCTGCCGGAGGAAGTTCCTCTGGCCGATGATGTGAAGGACTGGCACAGGGTTCTGAGCGAGGGGGAACGGCACCTTGTGACCCAGATTTTTCGCTTCTTCACGCAGTCCGACGTGGAAGTGAATAACTGTTACATGAAGCACTACAGTCAGGTTTTTAAACCGACGGAAGTGCTGATGATGCTATCCGCGTTCTCGAATATCGAGACCATTCATATCGCGGCTTACAGCCATCTCCTGGACACGATCGGGATGCCGGAAACGGAATATTCCATGTTCCTGAAATATAAGGAGATGAAGGACAAATATGACTACATGCAGCAGTTCTCGGTAGAGAATAAGTATGAGATCGCCAAGACGCTGGCTGCGTTCGGGGCGTTCACCGAAGGGCTGCAGCTTTTTGCCTCTTTCGCCATTCTGCTGAATTTCCCGCGCTTCAATAAGCTGAAGGGCATGGGGCAGATCGTGTCCTGGTCGGTCCGCGATGAGACGCTGCACTGTCTGTCGATCGCGCGGCTGTTCCGCACCTTTGTTCAGGAAAATCCGGAGATCTGGACGGAGGAACTGAGGACGGAGATTTCGGAGATCTGCGCGACGATTGTCGAGCATGAGGATGCGTTTATCGATCTGGCGTTCGAGGCGGGGCCGGTAGAAGGTCTCGATGCGGCGCAGGTCAAATCGTATATCCGGTTTATCGCAGATCGTCGTCTGGGGCAGATTGGTCTAGATCCGATTTATGGGGGTGTGGAACGCAACCCGCTTCCCTGGGTCGATGATATGTTAAATGCTGTTGAACACACCAATTTTTTCGAAAACCGGGCAACGGAATATAGCCGGGCTTCGACAACCGGGACATGGGAAGAGGCATTTGAGGACCATGTTTTCGGTTAGAGTGATCAGGCTCTGACTGTTAATTCTGATAGCGGAATACTGACGGAAAGAATGGATTGCCTCTGTGGGCTTTCTGTTTTCCAGCGCCGGTCACAGTCTGATTGTACCTGTGGATCTGATAATGGATTATGATCGCAGATGTGATGATCTTGCGAGCGCAGGTCAGTCAGGACCTGATGTGTCCCGAAAGGGCAATATCCGAAAGCTGTCTCAGCGTCTCGTCGTGGCAGCGCATTATGCCTGTGATCTTGGAGAACTGGATATGGCAGGAACGCTTCTTGCTCTGGCAGAAGAAGCCATTCTCCGCAGGAGTGAGTTTCAGAATTTTAATAAGCGCCGTGTCGTTGAGGATATTGTGTCAGCCTATGAGCGGTTATGGAGGCTTAGACAGGATAGGCCATGCGCACTGCCGGCTGTGGAATCTTTCAACAGTATCAAAGATATGCTGGGAAGAAGCTCCGGCGAATTATGATCCCTTTCGTATCTGCCATATTGACGCGGTGAAAATGTGGTCAGAGGCGTCTTTTTGGTCCTGATGGTCGGAAATTTCTGGCATTTTTTAGTCTTGTCCTGAAGGTAATAGAGGAGATGAATTGGAAAGTTTTTGTAAAATCTGGTTAATTCCAAGCATTAAAAGATAAAATATTTAGAGATTATGATCAGTAACACCGTAAAATACATTGTATTTGTATTTAAATAAAGGGTGTTTTAAATTTAATTATTATAAGAAAACTTATTTTCATAATTTTGTTTCTTTTACATATTTATTTTTCATGCGGGATGCATTTTTGGCGCTGTTTGATGTGAATGGTAATAAGCATTTGACGGCCAGGGCATAAACATCTAAATCTACCGACGCAGACGCCGTGTAGAAAATGCACGCTCCGGCGGAGGGGTGGCCGAGTGGCTGAAGGCGGCGGTTTGCTAAACCGTTATACGGGTAACCCCGTATCGAGGGTTCGAATCCCTTCCCCTCCGCCAGTTTTTGTTTTCTCTGAAATCAAATTACCAACTGCTTATGACAGAACCCTCAGAGGTACTGGTAGTTCAGACTGTTGCCTGTACGATTTTCTCATTTCGTTTCGCGTGGAGAGAATGGTCACTGATGATTACCGTTAATTATGTGAGCATAGTATCATCGGAATTTTTCTGCCATCCAAATGCCCGTGCAACAGTCAGCCATAGTAAGCAGAATTCATGCTGACGCTGTCGATCTGATGACAAGGCTAAAATTCTGATGAGGTTCTGATTGCCCGTCGATTGATGTGTGTGAGAACAGTCGATACAGAGAGCGCTTTCTCCTTGGGATCTGGTCAGGATAAATGGCGCTTCCTCTCTCCGCACTCGCAACTGATTCTGCCGGTGATGTTGCGCATCTCATCGAAACGGCTCTGACGCCTGTATTTCTTCTTTCCGGTGTCGGAACACTTCTCAATCTGTTCAATACGAGATCTGCTCGTGTGTCAGACCAGATCGAGAAAGCGGCGGATCTGCTTGACGATGAACTCAACAAGGCTGGCCGCAAAAATCTCAACAGGCATATCAGACGCCTTCGTCACCGGATCATGGTTCTGGACGTGGCTATCATGTTCGGCGGAATCGGCGGAGCTACCACCTGCGGCGCGGCTTTCGTTCTTTTTCTGGGTAGTGTGAGGGATGCCTCAATCGCTCTGTGGCTCGTTGGTCTGTTTGGTGCTGCTTTGCTTTCCACGGTGGCAGCGCTGGCTGTTTTTATTGGAGATTGTTTCTTGTCCTGGAGCAGTCTGAGAACTGACGGGCCTCTGCCCAAAAGCGTAAAGCAGAGCGCGAAAGAAAGCTGACCCGAAAAGTTGCGGTCAGGAGCGTCCACGGCGTTGCAGCCACAGGTTTACAAGAGCGATCACAAGGCCTGCAAAGCCAAAACCGAAACCTGCGACAAGCCAGAGGCCGGTGCTGTCTGTGTCGGGCATCAGGAATGAGCCGGCAATGCAGCCAAGCGCAAGAAACCAGACGATCAGCGCTGAGAAAATTAAGCTGTATTTCATTGTATCCCACACCTCCTGGTTCGGGCAGGCCGTTCATAGATATCTGGTCGCATATAATATATAATCGCCTGCTCTGGCTGATCAGGAATAATTCGAAATGACGGAGGTCTGTGTGAGATCTGTTGTGTTCAGCTAATGATTTAGCTTACTGATATTTTATTCCATTAACGACAACATATCCAGGCATCCCCCAGTGACGCCCTGTTCCATGATGTGTCCAGTCAATCCCCTGGCGACGGGGAGCATCATAGTAATAGCGTCCGACAATTTCGGCCTGGTCACCTTTTGCGACCCAGGGCCATTCGGGAGCGTTCATCTCGTCGAGGTCCGAGACGATACGGATGGAAACTCCGCTGCCGACATCAACGTAAAAATAACCATGCCAGCCGCTGCGCGTGTGTTTTGCTCTGGATGAAACGGCAACAACTCTTCCGCAGACGTGCACCGGTACGTCTTCCCGTCCGCCACCATTTTCGAACGTACGTTGCGCTGCCAGAAATGCGCTATCATCACAGACGGAGGAAACCGTCTGCGCCTGTGCACAGCCGCTGTTCAGCAGCGTACCCATTATCGCAACAGCCAGTCCACGTATAAGCCAGGCAGTCGACTGACGCATACAGATATTCCCTTTCGGTAATGTTCCGCGGTATTTGCGGATTCTGTATTACGGAATGGGCAGCCTTCTCCGGTATGTCAACTTTCTGGCGGTCGGCCATATATCGCAGATTACTCGGACGCTCATTATACAGCGAATGCGGAGAAAAGATCGGAAATGGCCGACGACGCAGATGGTGGCTTTTCGCCTCTCCTGAAAAACGTGTCAGCCCATTCCTGTCCGCATTGAGGAAAAATACCGGTCTATTGCGTCGCGCATAGCTCCGGCGACCATTGCCCGATGGCCTGCCTGCCGAAGTGATTCTTCATCACGACGGTTCGACATGAAGCCCATCTCAATCAGAACTGAAGGAATATCGGCGGATTTCAGAACGACAAAGGCCGCGTGACGGTGTGGGTGGTTCAGAAGCGCTAGTCTTGACTGAAAAGATGTCACAACTGAACTGGCGATATGTGCTGAACCGCGTCTGGTTTCTTCTGATACCAGACTGGCGAGGATTTGCTGGATTTCCGGCGAGGTTGCATGCACGTGCGGACCTCCGAACAGATCCGCGCTATTTTCACTTTGTGCGATCAGTGCCGTCTGACTGTCGGAAGCCGCGCCCGACAATGTATAAACGCTTGCGCCCCGGACGGACGCATCATGCAGTGCATCGGCATGCATGGAGATGAATAATTCCGCCCGGTGGGTCTGCGCCATCTCTACGCGACCTTCCAGCGGGATAAATCGATCCGACGTTCTGGTAAGCGCGACGCGGTAGCGTCCGGAAGCCAGAAGCTGTCGCTCGAGTTCCGCGGCTGCGGCTTCGGCGACGTGTTTCTCATATGTTCCCGAATAACCAATAGCCCCCGGATCTTTGCCGCCGTGACCGGGATCAAGCATGACCAGAGGACGTGGTGGGGGCGTATTTCGGAGCACCGCAGGAGTATGCAGTGAAGACAGTGTGGTTGCAGGACCGTGTGTCTTTGAGCGGGCCAGCCCGATGGATGGCAGCAACGGAGCCAGACCTGCGACCAGAGTGGCGCGTCGCGTCGTAAGGCCACCAATAAGCCCGGACGCTGTGTTGTCAGGAAGCGGGCCGGCCTCAGATGAAGTGATGCCCTGCCGGAATACCTTTGTTCCGGGGGCATCTGTGCCTTGTAGACCAGGAGGTGCGTTCCGATCCTGCGTCATCTGTTGTTCCATATCAGAAAGCTCGAAACAATTCTGCCACGGTCATATTATGGAGTCATTAATAAACATGTGGTGATTCAGGAGGTTGTCTGTCTTCCACTCGTCTGATTGCCTGGCGGAATATACGACAGCTTGCGTGAGGCGTGCATTTCAGCCATGGTTGTGATTGCATGGCGCTGTCAATGACTGGTTATGTGACCTGGACCAGAATACGCGGCACCCCCGAACAGCGGGACTGCGGCGGAGTTTCAGGGCAGGTGTTACTTAACTACGCTGAACGATAAGGACGGATGAGAGCAGGACTGGACACGGTGAAGGAGCGGAGCGAGGGCGTGGGTAAATATTTTACCGGATACGCCTCTGGTAAGCCGTTGCTGTTCAGCTGCTCAGGCACACTCTGCGTTTCCCGGACGTCGTTCACGCTCGCCATTTCAGACTGTTCAGTCGATTTTCCCTATGCGTTCCCGCGCGGCGCCCGGTTCATCTGCAACCGGCTGCGCCCGCCTGGAAGAATGCAGGGACACCGGAGTTTCCCTTTTTATGACCAAGCGTATGCTGATAGACGCGACGCACGCGGAAGAAACCCGCGTCGTTGTGATGGATGGAAGCCGTCTCGAAGATTATGATGTTGAGGCTGCGAACAGAAAGCAGCTGAAAGGCAATATCTATCTTGCCAAAGTTATCCGCGTTGAGCCCAGCCTGCAGGCTGCGTTTGTTGAATACGGCGGTAACCGGCATGGTTTCCTCGCCTTCAGCGAGATTCATCCGGACTATTATCAGATTCCCGTAGCCGACCGCGAAAAGCTGCTCGCGCTTCAGGAAGAGGAAGCAACTGCTATCGAGGCTGAGGAAGAGGCCGAGGCAACGCAGACTGCGGACAATGCTGAAGAGGTTCTTGCCGACGACGGTCTTACCGATGATGTGCAGGTTGCGGACAGCGGCAATGACGCCTCGCAGGTTTCGGCGTCCGGGAATCTTCCGGATTATGTCGGCGGTGAGACCGATACAGGTGAAGAAGATCTGGTGCAGAAGCGTATGGCCCGCTTTCTGCGCAGCTATAAAATTCAGGAAGTCATTCGCCGGCGTCAGATTCTGCTCGTTCAGGTCGTGAAAGAGGAACGCGGCAACAAGGGCGCTGCCCTGACGACGTATATTTCGCTGGCCGGACGATATTGCGTACTGATGCCCAATGCTCTGCGTGGTGGCGGCGTCTCAAGGAAGATCACCGCCGTGGCGGATCGGCGGCGTCTCAAGGATATTATCGCTGATCTTCAGCTGCCCCGCGGTATGGCCATGATCGTTCGTACGGCAGGTGCACAGCGGCCGCGTCCGGAAGTCATGAAGGATTGCGAGTATCTTCTGCATCTCTGGGATGAGATCCGTGAGCACACGCTGGAATCTGTTGCGCCGGCGCTGATTTATGAGGAGGCCAGCCTCGTAAAGCGGGCTATCCGGGATGTCTATACCCGCGATATTGACGATATTGTTGTTGACGGGGAGGCCGGCTGGCGGTCAGCCCGGGATTTCATGCGGATGCTCATGCCGCAGAGCGCCCATAAGGTGAAGCTGTGGCGGAAGGAAAGTCAGCCCCTCTTCAGTCATTTCCACGTCGAGGGTCTTCTTGATGCGATGCTGTCCCCGACGGTGCAGCTTCGGTCAGGCGGATATCTCGTAATCAATCAGACCGAGGCGCTGGTTTCCATCGACGTAAACTCGGGTCGCGCCACGCGAGAACGTAATATCGAAGAGACGGCGGTCAAGACCAATCTGGAGGCGGCTGATGAGGTTGCCCGGCAGCTTCGTCTTCGTGACCTCGCAGGCCTGATTGTTATCGATTTCATCGATATGGAATCCCGCAGGCATAACGCGCAGGTTGAGCGGCGCCTCAAGGATGCGCTTCGCCATGATCGCGCGCGCATTCAGGTTGGCGGAATTTCCCATTTCGGTTTGCTTGAAATGTCCCGCCAGCGACTGCGTCCGTCAGTCGCGGAAGCTGCTTTTACGCCCTGCCCGCATTGCCAGGGTACAGGCATTGTGCGTGGAATCGAAAGTTCGGCACTGCATGTGCTGCGTGCGATTGAGGAAGAAGGCGGTCTGCGTCGGGCAGCTGAGATCACCGTATATGTCGCCGGGGAAATCGCGCTGTATATCCTCAATAATAAGCGCGACTGGCTGAGTTCAATCGAAGCACGCCACAAGATGCGCGTTTTCTTCGGTGCCGACGCAACGCTGCCACCTCCGGAAGTACGTATTGAACGTCATCGGCCTCAGACCGCACGCTTTGATGCCCCGGAGGCCGGAAATGCAGCCGGAGAGCTGATGGCGCCGGAAGCAGACTCCCGGCCGGATGCGGAAAGTAAGGATGACGAAGTCGCCGTCGCTCCCGCAAGGGCAATCCCCATTACTGACAAGGCCCCTGATACAGCCAGCGGCTTTGACGCACGTCGTGAAGACGAGGCAGAGGAAACGGAGGAGGGACAGCCTCGCCGCCGCCGCCGCCGCCGTCGTCGTCGCGGTGGACAAAGAGATGAAAACGGCAACAGCGCGATGTTGTCGGACGATCAGAAAACCCCAGTTCCGGATGAGCAGCCGACGGGTCCGGCAGACGGTGAGCCGCAGCGCGCCCGGACGACACAGCTATCAGCTTCGGAAGAAAATCTGGTGCCGGGTCGCACGCGTACCCGACACTCTCGTAAGGTGGCCACTGACAACGCTCAGTCCCGGCCACGCCAGCCTGCTGCGTCAGCACCGGTGGTGAAAGGGTGGCAGGGGCCCACGCCTGCCGATCCGTTTGGTGGCAGCTTTGATATCTTCGATATGATGGAGCAGGCGGAGCAGGAAGAGACGCAGGCGGCGCCGGTCAGAAAACCTGACCACAGTCCGGAGCCGGTGATCCCGGAACCGCCGGCCACTGTGGCAGAGACTGCAGAGGAGAATGGGACGCTGCCTCTTCTTGTGCCTGAAGCGGATGCCGCTCTGGCGCAGATTGCGGATGAGACGGAGAAACCTCGCGGTCGTACCCGGTCCCGTCGCAAACCGAAAGTGTCGGAGGCTCCGCCTGCTGACACGGTAGTGGCGGAGAATATGATGGCGACCGCCGAGGTTGCTCCGTCACCATCGGAAGTCGCAGAACAGGAGGCAAAGCCTCGTCGCCGCACGCGAAGCCGCCGTAAGACGGAAGTCGAACCGGTAATCCCGGAAACCGCAACAGTGATTTCGGAGCAGAAAGCTGCTACGGAAAAGAAGAAAACTTCCCGTGAACCGGTTATCTTCGTGGAACCCGTCGTGATTGAAGACGGGACACCGGCAGCTAAACCCCGCACAGGATGGTGGCGTCGCTGAAGTCGCCTTTGTTCTTCTGAATGCCTGTATGACCCGCCCCCGTGTCTTTGTCTGAAGCACGGGGGCTGTTCGTTCCGGGAGCACTGCCTGGGCCGGAAGTTTGCCGGATGAATAAGCCGGTGCTCTCATCTCAGCTTCCATGGTTGACATCTCTTGCGGTCGTCCTGAGGAGTAGCCATGTTGATTTCATGGCTGCACGTAATCGATCCTCGCTCGAAGCTAATCCCGGACTTGTGTTCCAGCCGGAGCGCCTGCCACCAAAAGAAAAGCGCTTCCGTATGGAAGTGGTATCGGAATATGAACCGGCTGGTGATCAGCCTCAGGCGATTGGAGAACTGACACAGGGAATCGGGATCGGTGAGCGTGATCAGGTTCTTCTAGGCGTAACAGGTTCAGGAAAAACATTTACGATGGCCAAGGTAATCGAGGCCACTCAGAAGCCGACACTCATTCTTGCGCCCAATAAAACACTTGCCGCTCAGCTTTATGGTGAGATGAAGCAGTTCTTTCCGAACAATGCGGTTGAATACTTTGTTAGCTATTACGATTATTATCAGCCTGAAGCCTACGTTCCCCGTTCTGACACCTATATCGAAAAAGACAGCCAGATTAACGAGCAGATTGATCGTATGCGTCACGCAGCGACGCAGGCGCTTCTGGAGCGTAATGATGTGATCATTATCGCGTCTGTTTCGTGTATCTATGGTATTGGCTCGGTCGAGACATATTCCAGAATGGTCGTCCGGCTTGAGGTTGGTGGCGAGATTGATCGCGATAAGCTCATCAAAGGGCTTGTTGAACTCCAGTACAGACGTAACGACGCAGCATTCGCGCGTGGTGCTTTCCGTGTGCGTGGCGAAAGCATTGATATTTATCCATCACAGAACGAGGACCGCGCCTGGCGCGTCACTCTTTTTGGTGACGAGATCGACCAGATTATCGAATTCGATCCGCTGACCGGCGAAAAGACTGCTGATCTGCAGGAGGTCAGTCTTTACGCCAACAGTCACTATGTAACGCCACGTCCGACGCTCAATCAGGCTATTGTCAGTATAAAACAGGAACTGCGTGAGCAGCTTGATCTGTTTACGAAACAGGGCAGGTTGCTGGAGGCTGAGCGTCTTCAGCAGCGTACAACATTTGATCTTGAAATGATGGAAACGACCGGTGTCTGTAAAGGTATCGAGAATTACTCACGTTATCTGTCCGGGCGAAAGGCTGGCGAACCACCACCGACGCTTTTTGAATATCTGCCCGAGGACGCATTACTGATTGTTGATGAAAGTCACGTCACCGTGCCGCAGATTGGCGGTATGGAGCGAGGGGATTTCGCACGAAAATCTGTCCTCGCGGAGTTCGGTTTCAGGCTTCCTTCCTGTCTTGATAACCGGCCGCTGAAATTCGGTGAATGGGACGCTTATCGTCCGCAGACGCTGTTTGTCAGCGCGACGCCCGGACCGTGGGAGATGGAGCGTACACAGGGCGCTTTCAGTGAGCAGGTGATCCGGCCGACCGGTCTTGTCGATCCTGTTACGGAGGTGCGGCCTGTCGAGCATCAGGTCGATGATCTGCTTGCCGAATGTCGGGATACGATCCGTAAAGGGGGCCGTATTCTCGTTACAGTGCTGACCAAGCGTATGGCGGAGGATCTGACGGAGTATCTGGACGAGGCGGGTATTAAAGTCCGCTATCTGCATTCTGACATTGATACTCTTGAGCGTATTGAAATCATCCGTGACCTGCGGCTGGGTGCGTTTGATGTGCTTGTCGGCATTAATCTTCTTCGCGAGGGTCTGGATATTCCGGAATGTTCGCTGGTGGCGATCCTGGATGCTGACAAGGAAGGCTTCCTGCGCTCACGGACCTCGCTGGTTCAGACGATTGGTCGGGCCGCGCGTAATGTGGATGGCCGGGTCGTGCTCTATGCTGACCGTATGACGGACAGTCTGCGTTATGCGATTGAGGAAACAACCAGGCGGCGAGAGAAGCAGACAGCCTGGAATCTGGAACATGGCATTACGCCACAAAGCGTTCGCAAGCAGATTGGTAATATCGTCAGTTCGGTTTTTGAGCAGGATTATGTCACTGTTACACCTGCCGAGGGCGCAGAGGCGGATGAGTTTGTCGGTAAAAATCTTGATGTAACGATCGCGGAACTGGAACACCGGATGCGTGCCGCGGCAGCGGATCTGGAATTTGAGACGGCAGCGCGCCTGCGTGATGAAGTGAAGCGTCTTGAAGCTTTGCAGTTAGGTCTTGAGCCGCCTCCTCCTCCTTCGCAGAACAGACAGGGAGGTCCGGGACGCAGGAAAGATAAAACTCCGGTTCCTCTGGGGCCCGGCGGAGGGGGCTATGATCCTGCTAAACGGAAAGGGCGCTCATCCGGATCTCGCCGTAAGCTTGGCTCTAGCGGCTCCGGATAGAAAGAACGGGGTCAAGCATCAGTTGAGCCGGGATCAGCAAAGGATTGTCACAAGTGGCCAAGCTCAACAAGGACGACGAGAAAAGGCGTGACTGCCAGAACAACCCACGCCCCCATGGCGCAGGTCGCAAAAACCTGCGCGGCCTTTCGTTTCACCGCTCCGGATGGCGTTCTTATGGTGCCGGAAGCTGCTACGTTCTGAGTCTGAATGTCAGTCTTATTCATGAGACCTCCTTTTCAGTCTTCTGATCGGTTATCCCAGTCTTATTTATGGCTGAGACACTGCCGTCCGGCTGGAAAATATCCAAGTTACCAACTGTCTCACCATATCACTGCTGTTTTTCAGTCCGGAGATGATAAGAACCGACGTCTGGGGCAAAATCGTGGCGAGGAGTGAGATTGGAAAAGAAAATCTTTCTGCAGGTCAGACGCTCTCTGCCATCCATGCGGCGCTGGTTACAGTGTGTGTGATTAAGACACGATATTTTTCATTTTACCGGATCGGACAGAGGCAATGCGCTTGAGTTTTTAAGTAGCTAACCGGATTCGTTATTCGCGAGCTTCATAAAACGCGCCGCGTCAGTAATATCAGCAGCCATCATCGCAATTCGGTCCAGCAACGCCGGATCTTCACCCCAGCGCTGCATCTGAGCCCGTTCGTCGACCGAGGCGATATTGGCAGCCTGAGTTGCATCCAGAGCATTTTCAGCAACGGCCAGTCCAAGGACGATACTCCCTGATGCGGGAACAGCGACCCCAAGTCCGGCCAGTGTGGCGTCAGACTGGCTGTTCAGAAGATCGGTAAGACGGGCCAATGCTTCTGCAGGCTGCTCTATGGGGATCATCCCTGTGGTAACATGAAGGATGATACCATGGCGCTCTCTGAGCCAGTCGAGCCACGGTTGCCAGGCGTAATTTTGCAAGGCGGCAACATGCTCGGTATCATCTGCACGATAGCAGAGGAGGTCGTGCTTCCCGTAAGCGGCCAGTGTTGCAATAAAATGAGTGCGGTCAGGCGTCACACGTTCAATCATCGTGCCTGCAATACGTGTCAGAGGCAGTGCATCCGGTCCGAACCGTTTTTGCGGATCGTCGGCACCCGCCATCTGCCACTCGGCGGCAAGAGCCTCCGCCAGAGGCTTCGAGGATATGTGCAGCGGGGTGCGGCCTGGCAGAATTACCGGCTTTCCGTCCAGTGCGACGCCAAATCCGTGTGGACCGGCGATGACTTCCGCGTTCGTCCAGAACCGCGTTCGCCGGGAATCACTCTCGCCGGGAGATCGGATCTCGTCCGTCACCGGAGCAGTCCTTTGAGCATGTTCATCAGACCGTTCGCTTTGCCCGCTGGCGCAGGGGCTGCTGACGGACCGTTACCGCCTTCACGAGCGGCCGCGAGCAGATCGGGACACTGATCACTGCTGGTCTGATTGCCGCCGATGGCGATCGCAAACCGGCCGTCACTTCCTGGTTCCAGATGAGGTTGTGGCGAACTGACTGTACCACCGACGCCGACCGGCGATGACGCGCCGGTCCCGCCGATTCCGATGCGCGGCGTCAGATGGAGATCAAGCGCGCCGTCGGAGAGGCTGACGCTGCCGTTTCCTGTAAGAGACAGCATATCCGCCTCAAGACCGATTCGCTCCATCGTCGCGCGATTATCAGCGATGTTCATATGGACGCCAAAGCATCGGAGCCCCATGGTGCCGCGAACAGGGATGCCGCGACCGATGATCGCTGCCAGAGCCTGTCCGCTGACGCGTCCGCCCACCATTGATACACCGAGATGCCCGGCTGCGCTCTTCTTCCACGCGTCCATATCTGCACCGTCGGCCGCGATGCTTCCCACAAGTTGCAGTGAACCATTGACCAGTGCCGGCACGCCGGCCCAGCTTTCGACAATCTCCGCCGGCAGGACCAGTGGAGATGCTGTAATGGTCATATGCGGAATATTACCGGAGACATCGTATCCGAAACGGCCAGACTGAGGCATGCCCTGCACCACGCCGGTTCCGCCAGCCCTGACGGGATCTGCTGTCAGACGACCACTGTCGGCGGTGACATGCGCCGAAACAGCGTCCCACGCCACAGACTGCCATGTAACGCGCTGTATCGTGACATCCAGAGTTGCCTGCACGGCCCGCAGCCATGTCTGCGGATCCTGTTCATGCAGAATCGACAACGGAGCGTCGCTGGCGAGGTGTCCGTCGACTTTAAGGGCCTGTAAAGAGGGCTTTCCCGGACCAAATGTGAGTGCCGGAAGAGAACCATGTACATTCAGTGATGTTTTTCCGCCTCCCGCCGTCCCATCCAGCATGACGGACGAACCACCGTCCTCCAGAGAAAGCTGTAAAGGAAGTGTGCTGCTCCCGGGGACCCGGACAGCGCTGACCGTTTCTTCCAGTGTTCCAAGCATGCCATGAAGGGTAAGCGCCTGCCCGTTCAGTTTTCCATTCAGGGAAACAGCCAGTCGGTCAGCTGGTTGCGCGGCGTCCAGCGTAAAAGTATCAGCGTGCAGACCTTCGAGCATCTGATCCAGATCCACTGAACCCGCACGGAGATGCAGCATACGCAGTCCCGGGCTGGCACCGCTGCCGGTCACGCCAGCCTGAAGAGTCACATCGCTGGCATCAGGCACGTCAGCGTTGGGGAACAACGCCTCGATATCAGCCAGCTGTCCAAGTTCACCGCCGATCTGAAGATCGTATCCGGCATCGTGCTGCGGATCAGCGATGGTGCCATCAATATGAAGTTTTCCGGACGGTCGCTTGTTTACTGCCAGTGTCGCAGTGAGATGCACCGGCCATGTTTCTCCCGTGACAGGTGGCATCGGGCCGGTTGTTCCCGCAAGCGTGAAGGCGCCTGAATCATGATGGCCGCGCAGACTGATGGCGACTGAACCGCCGGTCAGGCCGGCCACGTCCGCCTGATCGACGTCCACCTGACCTGTGAGATGGCGCCGGATGTCAGACCATACGAGCGCGCCATCCCGGACATGCACGGAAGAAAGCGAAAGATTCCAATGCCGGTGTGATCCGGATGATGTGCCGGAATCGTCATGGCCGGTATCAGCCGGGTCGAACAGCCAGTTCGGCTTACCGTCAGGCGTGCGCTCCAGCAGCAATGCCGGCTGCATGAGGCTGACATCATCCAGTACGACCCTGTGCGAGAACAACGCGCTGAGAGAAAGTCTCGCACGGAGTTCTTTTGCGGTGAACATGTCCGGACGTGTTCCGCCCTGCCGGTTGAACAGGCGGACGCCTTTTGCTTCCACCCATGGATAGGGGAGCAGCCATACATGCAGAGATGCGATGCGTAACTGACGTCCGGTCTGCTGGTCGATCGCCTCCACAAGCCGCGTGCGCAGCCAGGTTGCGTCCATCAGCGATGATGCGGTGACAGCACCTCCGAGCAGTAAGGCAATCCCGCCAATGGTGAGACCCGCTTTTGTTCTGAACTTCATATTATCTCCTGCGCGGCACCGGGACAGATCCGGCAGTAAAGCCGAGCGCACGGAATGTCTCACGCATATGGGGCGGGAGTTCGGCGCTGACTTCCAGCCACCCGCCGGCCGGGTGCGGCAGCACCAGGCTGCGCGCGTGAAGGTGGAGGCGGTCGGCGAAACCGTCGACATGGGCTTTTTCGGCGCCATATTTCGGGTCGCCGAGGATGGGCGTGCCGAGGGATTCGCAATGTACCCTTAACTGATGGGTGCGTCCGGTCAGGGGCGAAAGGCCCAGCCATGAAAATTTACGGCCGGCGGAATCGCGGACCTCATATTCCGTGCGGGCCATCTGTGCGTCTTCGTCCCCGCGGTCGGCGGCGACGGTGATGGAGCCTGGTCCGGCGCCGAGACGGGCCAGTGGCTGATCGATTTCTCCCGACAGGGGATCGGGGCGGCCGACGACGACGGCCCAGTATGTTTTTCTGACATCGCGTCCGCGGAAGGCGGCCGCCAGCCTGGCCGCCACGCCGGGCGTTCTGGCGAGCAGGAGCAGTCCGGACGTGTCCTTGTCGATGCGGTGCACCAGGCGCGGGCGCGGGTCATCGCCCTCGCGCAGGCCGTCCAGCATCATATCCACATGCTGCGTGATGCCCGGGCCGCCCTGCGTGGCGAGGCCGGAAGGCTTGTTCAGCACGATCAGCTGCGGGTCGGAGTAGATAACCATTTTCCGGATTTCCCGCGCCAGCCGTTCGTCCAGCGGGCGGGGTGCGTCATGACGGGGTTTTGTCGATGCGGGTATTGGCGGTACGCGGACGGACTGGCCCGGCGCCAGGCGGGTGCCGGCGTCCACGCGTTTGCCGTCCACGCGGATCTGTCCGGTCCGACACAGTTTCTGCACCATTCCCTGTGTGAGCTGCGGATAGTGACGCCGGAACCAGCGGTCGAGACGGATCTCCGCTTCGTCCTCGCTTACCGTCAACATGGCCACATTCATAATCCGCGCCTCACGATCCGTCACCTGATGTCGCGCGGCTTGCCCTCTTTCGGGTCCATGTGTCCAGTCTCCGGCGAATTTCGTGTTCGAACCCGCGACCGGTCGGATTGTAGAAGCGCTGCCGGGGCATCTCGTCGGGGAAGTAGTTCTGGCCGGAGAAACCCTCCTCGGTGTCGTGGTCATATTCATAGCCGGCGCCGTAGCCGATGTCTTTCATCAGCTTTGTAGGAGCATTGAGGATATGGGCGGGCGGCATCAGGCTACCTGTCGCTTTCGCGGCCCGTCGCGCGGCGCCGTAGGCTTTGTAGATGGCGTTGGATTTGGGGGCTGTGCCGAGATGCACGACCAGCTGGGCGAGGGCCAGTTCGCCTTCAGGCGATCCCATCCGCTCGTAGGTCTCCCATGCGGCGAGGGCGAGCGGCAGGGCGGACGGATCGGCCATGCCGACATCCTCCGCCGCGAAGCGTGTCAGGCGCCGGGCGATGTAGCGGGGGTCTTCGCCGCCTTCCAGCATGCGGGCGAACCAGTAGAGCGCGGCGTCGGGATCGGAGCCGCGCAGGGATTTATGCAGGGCGGAGATCAGGTTGTAGTGTTCTTCCCGGTCCCGGTCATACAGCACGGCGCGTCTGGCGAGCAGAGAGGTCAGCGCCTGCGGGTCGAGAGGTTTGTCCGTTTTCAGACTGAGAATCTGCTCGACCATATTCAGCAGGTAGCGGCCGTCGCCATCCGCCATGGCTCTCAGTGCCGTGCGGGCGGATTCGGTCAGCGGCAGGGGTTTTCCGGTCAGTTCCTCGGCCCGTACAAGCAGCGCATCCAGCGCCGGGTCGTCCAGTCTTCGGAGCACCATGACCTGACAGCGGGAGAGCAGGGCGGAGTTAAGGGCGAAAGAGGGATTTTCCGTTGTGGCGCCGACGAGAACGACGGTTCCGTTCTCGACAACGGGGAGAAATCCGTCCTGCTGGGCTCTGTTGAACCGGTGGATTTCGTCGACGAACAGCAGCGTGCCGCGCCCGCTTTCAGCAAAGCGTCGTGCATCCTCGAACGCGCGTTTCAGATCCGCGACACCGGAGAAGACGGCGGAAAGCTGCACGAAGCGGAGATGGGCGGCGGCGGCGAGCAGGCGGGCGATGGTCGTTTTGCCGACGCCGGGACCGCCCCAGAGGATGAGACTCGCCAGCGTGCCGCGTTCCAGCATCCGGGTCAGGGCGCCATCTGGACCCAGGAGATGATCCTGGCCAACGACGTCCTCAAGCCGAGTGGGTCTCAGCCGGTCTGCCAGCGGCTGGGTGGGTGCGGGCGTGGCGTTGTGGCCATGGGGCGGGGCGGTGGCCCCGGTGTCTTCCGTGCCGAACAGATCGCCGCCCGGTTGTGAAGGGCGGTCACGCCGCGTGACCATGACCGTGCTCGCTGATGTTCATCCTTCGTTCATACAGCGTCGTCGTCTTCTCGTTAAGGTGAAGCTGCAGGTGGCGGGGTTCTGGCCCGCACCCTGTCGGTTTTATTTTGAGACTTTGTGGAGCTTTTTCTCCCAGGCGGCCCGGACGGCGGCAGGATCCAACGGTTCGTTTTTGCCGTGTGTCCTGCGAGTGCTGCTGTGATTGTGGTTTCCGGACGGGTGGGCTGCTGCTGGCGTTTTGCCGCCGGTATCCGCCCTGCGTGCCTGTGTCATGCCACCCGGCGCGATGCCTGCGGCGGGGTTGGCGTTGACTGCCTGCACGGCTTTTTCGCAGCGTGATCCCTTACCGACACCGATCTGGATCATCGGCAGGATGGCGAGGGGCGGGAAGACGAAGCCCAGCCCGGCCGAGGCGGCTGCGCGGCCGATTATTTCGGCGCCGGGCAGAACGGTGGGGGATTTCAGCGGGCCGGTGACGTTGAACGCGCCCGGCAGCGAGAGAATTGTCGGGTGAATGGCGCGGGTGGTCAGGGAGTAATCGATCGTATTGGTCCGGAAGTTTACGGTTCCCTCACCAAGCGTTCTTGTTTCCCGCGTTTCGAGGAGCAGTGTTTTTGTCTTCACGATGCCACTGTTCAGCGGCATGTCCGCGATGAAGCAGTCCAGTTGCGTGTGGCTCGGGAGACCGAGGGCGGAGAGGATGGCGTTACCGAACTGGAGGCCGAGAATTTCGGGAAGCAGGGCTGAAATATCACCGCCTTCACTCAGCACCAGGGTCAGGCCGCCATTGCCGTTCGCGACGAGGGAGGCGATGGAATTTCCGGTCGAGGTCAGCGTGAAGTTGCCGCCGACGATTCCGCCCTGTGCGGCCGTGCCGGTCGTCGTGCTCATGATATGGGCGAGGTCGATCTGTCTGAAATCAAACTTTGCTTTGGTAGCAAAGCCGTTTTTCGCGGGTGTCAGCGTCGCCGAGCTGGCCAGCGTTCCTTTGCCGACGGCGAAGTTCAGTCTGGTCAGGTCGATCGCGCCGTCGCGGATGGAGAATTCTGCGTCGATATTATCCAGCGGCAGGCGTTTGTTCTGGATGCGGTCGCCCTTGTAGGTCACATGGGCGTTGATGGCTTCCAGCTTGGGCACGTTGATCGGTGTGTCGGGCAGGATGTTCGGATCTTTCGCGTCCGCTTTTTTCTGCGCGGCTGTATCCGGTCCTGGTTTGCCGCCGATGAAGCCGCTCAGGTCCTCGATATCGACGCGGTGCGAATGCAGGCCGGCCTCGACGAACGGAACGGACTGATGCGGATCGACGGTGATGGTGCCGCCGATATCGCTGGAACCCATCTTGCCGGCGAAATTGTCGAAGCGGATCAGTTTCTGGCTGTAATCTAGGTTGCCTGTAATGTCGTAGGCCGGGGTCTGCGGGATCGGAATCCCCGTCAGCGGATACAGCAGCGACATATCCGGTCCGGAGAAGTGCAGCTTCAGCTTCGTGCCTCTGAAGGCCAGCGGATCGTCGACCGTTCCTTTGAGAGTCGCGTGGGTCGGGCCGTTTTTGACGTTCAGATCCACCGGGTAGGGAGTCTTCGCGTCGCTCAGCGACAGGAGGGCTCCGCCGACGAAATGGCCGCTGACGGGCTGTCCGGCGTAGCGCCCGGTAGCGTCCGCGACGACTGTTCCGCGGTCGGACGGGCCGGCTGGCGGAGTGGTGTGGACGTCGATGCCGGTATCGGCGCGCAGCTTATCGTCGCGGAACCGGATATGGCCGTCCGTGATCCTGAGTTCCTTCAGTATGGACAGCGAAAAGCCGGAGGCTGAAGAGGAACTGCTGCTGCTTCCGGATGAAGCGAAGGTATAGTTGTTCTGACCATCCCTGCGGCGGCGGATATCGACGTAGGGGGTATCCAGAGCGAGGAGGGGCACGCGAAGCGACCGGTGCAGAACGTAGTTCAGGACGTCGAACGAGACCGTGATGTGTTTCGCCGTGAAGAACGGGGTGTCTTCGCTTTCAAACTCTTTCGGCTGATCGCTTTTCACGTCATCGACCGTGACGCGGGTGACGAAACCGAGATGGACATGCAGATGGGCAACGCTGGTCGGGCGGCCGAGCGCGTCGGTGGCCTTGCGGTTCAGCAGGGGAACGAACCAGTCCCACGACCAGAAGATAATCAGCAGGATGAGAGCGAGGATGAACAGGCCGGCGCCCCCGGTGGAGAATCTGTGTCGATAGAAAAACGAGTTCTGGTTCATACAGTCTCTGATGTACGATCCGGACTGTCGGGCCGGATCGTCCCCTTCTTTTGTGTCCGGTCGGGACCATACACGCTCACCGGACGCACTGAATGCCTGCGGCTGGTGCTGCCGGATGGTCTTTGTTCATTCCCGGAAGGCTAAACGCCCTGTGTTCCGGGCGGTTGCACGACCTGACTGTCGCCTCCGCGAGTGCGGGATTTTTCAGGACGTGCCAGGGAGGGGAGGGATATCCGGTTTGCGGCCGGGAAGGGCGTTTGTGGCTCAGAAGGGCGGATCTGAGAGACGTTATTTTATCGGAATGTTATGGAATCGATATATACTTTCTGTGTCGTATTGTTGCATGCTGGTCTCGGATCTGGTTTCAGATTTTGCTTATTCAGGCAGCAGTATCGCGATTCTGTTGCTTTTCGGATTTTGTGAGAAAATATTTTCGGAGTCGGAATGAGACAGCAGCGCTGTCCGTGCTCGAAAGGCAAGATAAAAGCGTAAGTGCCACCGTGTCTGTTAAAAAATCAATAATTCAGAATTTTGTAGTTATTCTGTCATCTTTTCGGACAGAAGAGATTCGGTTTCGAAGGCCGGAACCAGCGTTCTGGACAGGATAGCGGCTAATCTGTTGCTAATTTGATACAGTCCTGTGCAAAGCGCATGTCTGACATGAATCTGTAATAAACAAACTGATTATTTGCTCGTAAGGAGTGGCCATGCGGTCCGGAAGCTGCGGCCGGGGAAGCTCTGTATGGCTCTGAAAGCTGATCATACGGTCAGTATCGCGGCCAGATTCCCTGTGAGACGTGTCCGGGTTGCGCCCTGCCATGACCAGAACAGAGCCGCTATGCATTTTTTTATGCGACATCTTCTAGCAACATCAGCCCTGATAACCCTTGCTGTGCCTTCTGCTGCTGTTCTGGCCGCGCCGGCGGCATCTCAGTCCACAACGGCGGGTGATGCCGTGAAAGGGAAGAAGGCCGCTTCCCGCCCCGGTCCGGCGGCAGCCGACAAGAACGCTCCGTCCATGATGGGCGCGACGGCGCCGACCGATCAGAAGGCGGAGCTTATTGAGGTGCGCAGCGGGCGGCACAGGCAGCCCGCAGGCGGGCTGATGATCAAGGAAGATGCGCCGAAATCGCGCTCGACCGTCACTTCGGAATATATCGAAAAGCAGGCCGCCGGTCTTAACCCGATGCAGCTGATCGAAATGCTGCCGGGTGTGAACACGACCTCGACCGATCCGATGGGTCTGTCCGGCGGTCACATGACGATGCGCGGCCTGAACGAAAGCCAGATCGGCTTTACCCTGGAAGGTTTTCCGATCAACGATATCGGAAACTACGCTGTTTATCCACAGGAAATCGTGGATCCGGAAAACCTGCGCTCCATCAATGTCGAGCAGGGCTCGGCCGATCTCGACAGCCCGCATATCAGTGCGACCGGCGGAGCCGTCGATATGTATCTGCTTGATCCGAAGGAAAAGCTGGGCGGCAAGATCGTCGGTTCCTACGGCAACTATAATCAGCGTCGCGTTTTCGGTCGTCTCGATACCGGTTATGTCGGCCATACGAATGTCAGAGGGTTCATCTCTTTCTCGGATGCGGCTGAAGATTCCTGGCGCGGGCCTGGTGGTCAGAACAAGCTGCATGGCGAGACGAAATGGGTCAGCGCCTGGGGGCAGGGCAACAAGATCAGTTTCTCTCTGCTCGGCAACCATGGAACCGGCAGCCTTTTTCCGACTACCTATATGAACACATGGCAGGCACAGGGAATTCACAACGCCTACCAGGCGACATGGAACCCGAACAGCCCAAGCGCGAACTATTACGAACTGCATCGCAACCCGTTTACGAATATCTATGCCAGCGCTCCGTCAACCTTTACGCTGACGGATCATCTGACGCTTACTGAAACACCGTATTTCTGGTACGGGGATGGCAATGGTGGGGGCGCCTACAGCGAAAGCCTGACCAGTCAGCAGTGGGGCGCGCAGACCATGACCGCGTCGATCGGCGATCATAATGCGTCAAACACACAGTCTCTGATCGTCTACAACCCATCCAACACCGAGACCTACCGGCCGGGTTCGGTGACGAAGCTGACGCTTCATACCGGTATCAACCGTCTGACAGTGGGCTACTGGTTCGAATATTCGAAGCAGATCCAGACCGGTCCTTACAGTCTGGTTGATTATTCAACCGGAAAGCCGCTTGATCTTCTGGGCGGCGGGCCGAACATGGTCCTGGCGAACGGCGAGACGGCCCAGTATCGTGACACGCTGACCCAGACGCGCATCCATACAATGTTCATCGCCGACAGTCTGTCGCTGCTGAACAACCGGCTGAATATCGAAGCTGGCCTGAAATACTCCGTTGTCAACCGAGACGGGCAGAATAACCTGCCGGACACCTCGACCGGTAAGTATATTTCAGGAGCGTGGCAGGAACCGCTCCCGGCAGTGGGCATCCGCTACAAAATCAACAACGAAAACCAGCTTTTCGCGTCCTCGACGACCAATTTCCGTATTCCGATGAATACCTCGCTGTATGATTCAGGCGCTTACAGTGTGGCGCGCGGCGGTTACTCTAACCAGGCCAATCCGAATCTGAAGGCAGAATATTCGATCTCGGAAGAGTTTGGCTGGCGTTATCAGGGTCCTACGGTGATGAGCTCCGTCACCTATTTCCATTATAACTTCACCAACAGCCTCTACAGCCAGACCGTCAATACCGGAAACGGGCAGAGCTATACCCGCAGCATCAACGGCGGTAACTCCCACGCGGATGGCGTGGATTTCGAAATCGGCACCCGTCCGATCTTCTATCATTTCCGTCCGTATTTCTCGGCGGAGTATATCAATCGTCGCACCGACAGTAACGTTGCGGCCGGCAACGGTGATTATGTCTTCAGTAAAGGTAAGTTCGCGCCGCAGACGCCGCGATATCAGTTCGGACTCAATCTCGACTACGATGACGGTCATCTGTTCGGTGGCTACAGCCTGAAATATGTCGCGCGGCAGTATGCAACGTTCACGAACGACCAGCATATTCCGAGCTACATCACGATGAACATTGACCTTGGTTACCGTTTCAAAGACTGGGGGCCGATGAAGTCGCCAACCCTGAAGCTCAACCTTCGTAATATTACAGACCGGCACTATCTCGGTTTCGTCAATGCGACGGCGGCCAATGCACTTGCGACAACCGGCATGTATGGCACCTCAATCAAGGGTGGCAGCGCGACCTACTCTATTGCAGCGCCCTTCAGTGTGACGGGGTCGGCCAGCGTCGATTTCTGACCGTTCTGTTCGGTTGTGCAGAGGGAAAACGCCGGAGATATTCTCCGGTGTTTTTTTTGTTTCAGAATGTTTTGCGTGAAGTTTCCCTGGTTTTGTCTCAGGCCTCGCAAAGGGATGCGGTCCTTTTGATCCCGATTTTTTAAGGGACTATTTCAAAACTTCGACAGGACAAACTGTTCATAACAAACGGATGATGTGATGTTTGTTGCGTCCTGCACATCTGTCCGCTTCAGCCGGACTCAGAAAGCGTTTGGCGATAAGCCTTTGAAAAAAATAATAAAAGTTTTTGGATGCCGCCTTTTTCCAAAAAGGCGGCGTCTTCTGAAGCTTTTTGAAAAAAGCTTCACCAAAAATTTCTTTACAACTGACCGTGCTATCGACGAACAGGATTTTGAAGCAGTCTCTAATGGGAAAGGGTGGAAGGGGCCGCGCCCCCTTCCGGTGCAGGGCAGAGCCCTGCCTGTAAGACACCCGTCCGCTTTTATTTGTTGTCACCCAGTGAAGCATTCAGGACAGCGGCGAGCCTGATGCCGGCCTGCTCGAGACGCAGCCGGGCGACCGGCCATGCCAGTGTTGCGTAATCATCTCCGAGTTCAGAACCACGCAGATGCGGTAAGGCGCCGTATGCGACCGTGCGTGCCAGGGAGTGGCTTTCATCCACCCAGTCTATGGCGGCTTTTCTGTCGTCTCCGGTGGTGAGATCGGCGGTCCAGTATGCTATTTCATCATCTGTGATGTGCTTATCGAGCTTTTTTGCCTCGTTCTGCGCGGCACTGAAGTCGATGGTGTAATGCGGGCCGACCGTCAGGCCGGTTGCGTGATCGATGATGCCCTCATCCCACAGGGAATGAAGATTCATATGACCGTTCAGACTGTTCCCGAAATAGGTCAGCTTCACGGTGTTGCCGCCCTTGTCGTGATCGCGTTCGGCGGCGTGGAGAGGCTGATGCACATCTCCCACGAGGTGGACGACCCATTTCAGCGCTGCGAGGCGTTGCGCGGCCGGCGCTGAGCGATCGGCAAGAATGCGTTCCTGCTCGGGAAGTTTCTCTGCGACGCAGTTGGTGTCTGGGCAGTCTCTGGACTGGTCATAGGCGGGGTCGGCCGCGTCGATATCGACATAGTGCCATGCGAGTGTTTCAGGTGCGCCGCCTTTGTTTTTGGGGATATGGCCGATGGTGTCCGGCCAGGAGGCGACCTGATCGAGCGAGTCATGTCCTTCTGCGGCGAGCAGCGTTTTCGCGGCAGCGAGAGCGGACGGTGTGAGATGGGCCTGCGCGATATCCGCGACGATGGCATGACCGTTGGGTCCCCAGGCGCAGGCGGGTGTCGCGGCGGCAGCGGCGGAAAATATCGTGAAGGCAGCAAGTGCGCTCCGGCCTGTCCGTCGGGGAAACCGTCTGTTCATTCTTTATTCTCCCTGCGTGCGGCTGAAAGTTCCAGCGCCCGCGCATACACAACTTTTCGTGGCAGTCCTGACGCTGCGGCGATGAGTGCTGCGGCGTCCTTGACGGAATGGGAGTCAAGCGCCTCCGTGAGCTGTCTGTCCAGATCACCGGCGTCAGTTTCTGCATCTTCAGGCGGTCCTAACAGCACAGTGATTTCACCGCGCGGGGGCGTCTCCGCATAGAAAGCCGCCAGGGCGCCTGTGGTATCGCGGCGGACTTCCTCGAAACGCTTGGTCAGTTCTCTGGCGACGGCGGCGGCCCGGTCGCTGCCGAAGACCGCGACGATGTCGGCGAGCATTTCTCCCAAGCGGTGAGGGGCTTCGTGCCATATGAGGGTGGCGTGCAGTCCGGCAAGCTCCGCGGCACGTAATGTCGCAAAACTGTCACGTCGCGCCGCGCTGCGGGGCGGGGGGAAGCCCACGAACAGGAACGGATGGGGCGGCAGGCCGGAGAGCACGAGGCCGGTCAGCGCGGCGTTGGGGCCGGGGACCGCCGTAATCGGGATACCGGCTTCCATGGCCGCGCGCGCCAGGCGGTAACCCGGATCGGAGAGGAGCGGCATGCCGGCATCGGAGACGAGGGCGATATGTTGTCCGTCCTGCAGGCGACCGATCAGCCCTGGTACGCGTTGTCGTTCGTTGTGGTCGTGAAGAGGTTCGGCGCGTGTGCCGATATTGTATTCGGAGAACAGGCGGGCTGTGACGCGCGTATCCTCACAGAGTACGAGATCGGCGGTGCGCATGGCGTCCGCGGCGCGGGGCGACATATCGCCCAGATTGCCGATGGGCGTGGCGACGAGCGTGAGCAGTCCGGTCCGGCCTTTTCCGTGCACCGGAGCGCCGGGCGCCGGGGTGTCTTCCGGGACCGGTTCCTCTTCGCGGGCATGACGCGGCGTCATTCCTTCGCTATGGGAAGGCGACGCACCGGGATGGCGTGCCGCCTTTGACCCGGAAGATGGATGATCAGAAGCAGAGGCGGATAATGGATCGGACATACTGGTTCCAGTCGCGAAAAACAGTTCAGGGTGTCTCTCCATCCGGAAGAGGAGACAACCCCGGTCCGGGAAATCCGGTGAAACGGGCGTTCGGTCCGGTTGTTCTTAAATGTCTTTCCGGTGTGAGTCTGCTGGCGCTGGCGGCGTGTGGCACGACGTCGGGGCCTGCCGGCGGTGGCGCGACCGCGCCGCGCAATGTCGGCGTTCTTCTGCCGCTGAGCGGCCCGAACGCCAGTCTGGGCAATGAAATGCTGACGGCGGCGCGGCTGGCGCTGTCCCGGCCGCTGAATAGCGGTCAGCCGGCGACGATGGCGCTGCCTCAGGTCGATGCGCATGACACGGCCGGGCCAGCGGGCGCGGCGGCGGCGGCGCAGGCTGCTCTGGCGGCGGGTGACGGGATGGTGCTGGGGCCACTGACGAGTGCGGATACGGCGCAGATCGCGCCGCTGACGACGCAGGCAGGCGTGCCCGTGGTGGCGTTTACGAGCGATACGAATCAGGCGCGTCCGGGCGTCTGGGTGTTCGGCATTACACCGCAGCAGCAGGTTGATCGTCTGGTCGCCGCCGCCAGAGCCGAGGGGCGGCATCAGTTTGCGGCGTTCCTGCCGGATAATCCTCTTGGCCATGCTCTCGGGGATGCGCTGATCCAGTCCTGTCAGAGAATGGGGCTCGCCGCGCCGCAGGTGGCTTACCATATGAACACGCCGGAAGCGATCAGCAGTGGTCTGGCGTCTCTGTCGGCCTATGACAGCCGGGTTGCGGCTGCGAATGGACAGGCTGCCGGTCCGGCAGGCGATCTGCCGGACGATCTTGCGGCGGCGCTTTCTTCCGCTCCAAAAGCGGATACGACGTCTCCGGCTGCTGGAGGCTCTCAGTCCCAGGGTGATGCCGGGCAGAACGGCGCCGCGGCGCCGGATGCGACAAAGTCCGGGACGCCTGCCGCGGGGACTCAGAGCCTTTCTTCTCCGCCCTTTGACGCGCTTCTGCTGGGCGATCTAGGTCTGTCGCTGAAAAATGTGATTGACGCTCTGAACGCCGATCAGGTCGACCGTTCCCATGTCAGAATCATGGGGCCGGGTCTGTGGAGCGCTTTTGCCGGCAAGCTGGGCCGGCTGGCCGGGGCGTGGTACGCGGCGCCGGACCCGGCGAACCGGAAGGCTTTCGTCCAGGCTTTTGCGACACAGATGCATCGCGCGCCCAAACCGCTGGCGGATCTGGCCTATGACGCCGGTGCTCTTGCGAATTCCGTTTATGCCAGTGCTGGCGGGAGAGGGTATCCGACAGATATTCTGACTCGTCCGGAAGGTTTTTCCGGTGTTGACGGGCTGTTCACACTGCGTCCCGATGGCAGCACGTCCCGTGATCTGGCCATCTTCGAGGTGCAGCCTGCGGGAGGGGTGCGGATTGTGAACACGTCATCTTCTCATCCGGCATCCGTGCCCGGTTCGATCTGAAAACGGGTCGGTACTGTGTCCTGATGTCCGGACGGACATCAGGTCCCCGGATATCCAGAACCGGGATGGTGCGGGTGATCGCGGTTATTATGGGCCTCCGGTTCTGTGGGAATGGCTGCTCTGCAATGACCGCTCCCCCGACAGATTAATTCTTTTGCAAAACGGTATTTTCCGGCGGTTGTCCGCGTGTCCGGGGGATGATGCCTGTCCGATTTCACGTGTGGCATTTGTGTAACAAACCATTTCTTTTTCATAAGATGATATTGCGAAAAAGTCGCAATTGCATATAGGAGTGCCGTGAAATGTGACAGCCTGTGAGGTTCCAATGACAAAGCGTTTCATCCGCTATAGCCTGAAGCGGACATCGCTGACAGCCGGATTGACGATCGCCTGCACCGCTCTGAACACGCAGGGTGCAGCGGCCGCTGCCGCTGAGTCTGGTGCCTCTCCGGATCATCATGGCGTTAAAGCGCACCACCGGATTAAAAAACATTCTTCTGTGCGTCCGGCTTCTCATCCTGCCGCTGCGGCGCCTGCTGTTTCCGCCGCCGGGACGACTGTGGCGCAGCCGCTGAACACAAGTAAAAACACGACGTTCATCAGCCCGAAATCGAATGAGGAATATCTCACCGTCCATGGGCAGGGGATGAATATTCTGCATGAAGACATGGGCTTCAGCCGCATGCCGCAGGATGTCATGCACACGGCCCAGACCGTCAACGTCGTGCCGAAGCTGCTGATGGAGCAGCAGAACGTAAAATCTCTTGATGAGGCGCTGCGCAACGTGCCCGGCATTACCGCTTCGGTCGGTGAGGGGGAGGGAGGCATGTCCGGCGATCAGTTCCTGATCCGTGGCTTTCAGGCGCAGAATGATATTTACGAAAACGGTTTGCGTGACTTCGGTGTTTATACGCGTGACAGTTTTTACTATGACCATGTGACGGTGATCAAAGGGCCGTCCTCGGAAGTGTTCGGAAATGGGACAACCGGCGGTGCCATCAACATCGTTACCAAGATGCCGCATCTCGGCAACAGCTACAGTGGCGGGTTTTCCGGCGGGTCGGGTCAGTATTATCGCGGCACGGTGGATGTGAACCAGCAGATCGGCGAGACCACGGCCATTCGCTTCACCGGTATGGGGAACGAAAACAACGTTGTAGGCCGGGATTCCGTTTATTCCCATCGCTGGGGCATTGATCCGTCCATTGCATTTGGTCTTGGTCGGCCGACTACTCTGACAATTGAATATTTCCATCAGACGGATAACCGGATTCCGGATTACGGTATTCCCGTTATTACGAAACCTGGAACGACAATCGGGCGTCCGGCGACGCAGTTTGGGCTGAACCGGAACAACTGGTACGGCACGAATTACGACCAGGATGCATCAAATGTCGATATGCTGACGGCGCACCTGAAGCATGAAATGAACAGTCATATCTCGTTTTTTGATGATCTGAGAGGAGGGAAGTATGACCGTTATTTCTCGGCGTCACAGCCTGGCTGCACCGGCTCGTGCGTGACCGACTTCTTTACCGACCCTGAGGCGGCACAGATCAATCGTCGCGGGCATCTGGGCGGACCGGAACCGTATCAGCAGGATGACTGGTCGGTGCAGAACGTCTTTTCGATGGTGGCGAAGTTTAATACCGGATCCATTAAACATCAGGTCATTGCCGGCTGGGATGTGTCGCATATTTATGACCGGCGTACGAATTACGCCTATAATTTCAACGGACAGAACGGGACGCAGGCTGATACGACCAGTCTGCTGAATCCGTCGGCCTATCAGCCTGGTCTGCTGCTTGGATCGCTTGGTCAGTACAGCGGTAATCTTGTCAATATCAGCGGTGTAGGTCACGCGCTTTACAAAACGGGGAGCGCCACGGACGCGGGAGCGTTCCTGTCCGATCAGGTCTGGTTCACGCCATGGTTCTCGGCGACGGCGGGCTTCCGCTGGGATAACTGGAACAGTCATTATTCTGCGAATGGCGGAACGGCCGGGGCAGGTGTTTCCTACGGGCAGAACCAGACAATGTTCAACCCGACTGTGAAACTCATGTACACGCCCAATGACGACACAATGATTTATTTCAACTGGGCGCAGTCCACGACCCCGCTCGGGCTTTATGTCACGAACAGCTCCGAGCCGCTGAAGGCGGGGACACAGGGCTTTAAGCCGGAACGCAGCAGCCTTTATGAGATCGGCGCCAAATACAATGCTTTTCATGGACGCATGGGATTCACGGTTTCGGCCTTTCGTCTTGAGAAAGGCAACGCCATGCAGACGGATTCCAATGGCGATGTATCATCATCAAGCGACCGTCAGCGGAACCAGGGTTTTGAGCTCAGCGCCTCGGGTGAAATCCTGAGGAACTGGAATGTCATCGCGACTTACGCCTATTATGATGCGAAGACTGTTGCTTCGCTGACGGCTGCTGATGTGGGCAAGCGAATTCAGTATGCCCCTAAGAATTCCGCCACATTCTGGACGACTTATACAATTGCGCCATCAAAGCCATGGAATCTGACTTTTGGTGGTGGTCTGACCTGGCGGAATGGTGTGTGGCTTGATGCCGCCAATACGCAGCGCGTTCCGTCGACGGTTGAATGGGATGCGATGATTTCTCACAGCTTCCTGAAGCACTGGAAAGTGGCTATGAACGGCTACAACCTTGCCAACCGCCTCAATTACGGCAGCCTGTTCAGCGATCGTGTGACACCATCCGTCGGACGTTCATTCCTCTTTAATCTCTCTGCCAGTTACTGAAACGGATTTTCCGGTTTATCCGTGATGTGAAGGCCCGTCCGGCTCCTTGTGTCCGGACGGGCTTCTTATGTCGAGATCAGGTGCTGCCGCCCGGTTTTCCGGTCTTTTTGTGCCCTGCGATGATGGTGCCGTCAGGGGCTACATCGAGCGACGGTGTGTCGTGGTGAGGCTGGGGCGCTGCGCCGTGCCACAGGCTCCGTCCATCCGGAGGCGAGCAGGCGGACAGGAACAGGGTCAGCAGGAAGACAGGACTGTTTCTCCGCCACCTGTGACAACGCGGTGGAGTATTCACTCTTTTATCAGGAGGCTTTTTTCCATCCTGACGCCGTTTTTAGTGTTGAAACGGACCGGTTTCATTTGCGGATTATCCTTCAGTTCGGGTGCCGGGCGATAACGCTCATGGATGTTTCCGGATTGACGGGCGCGGCGCGGCGATGCGGTCCAGGCATGACAGGCTGTCGGGCATGATCCGCGGACATGGCCGGGCCGGAAGGACGGAGAGAGCGGATTTCCGGTGCGACCGGATGGGGCTGTTCCGGAGATGCCTGTCGCGGTCATAGCGGGGCAGGGAGGCGGGAGCTTTTCCGGATGGCGCTGCGCGTGCTAACCGCGCCCTATGTCTGCGCGTGTGTCCTTCTTTTTCCCGCATTCTGAGTCGCTGCGGCGATGACGATCAGGGATATGATCCGGTCTCCGGTGCAGGCGGTTATACGGGGCGTGCTGCGGGGATGGCTCGGGTTTTCGCTTCAGACGACGCGGTGGCGGCTTGAGGCGACGCCGGAGGCGCGGGCGCTGTTGCTGAATGAGCGGGAGGGCGGCGGGAAGACCGGCCTTCTGGTTGCATTCTGGCATGAGGAACTGGCGCTTTCTCCGGCGCTCTGGTGGTGGACGGAGCCGCGCAATCCGTCGATGCGCCTGCATGTGCTGATCAGCCGGAACCGGGACGGGCGACTGATCGCGGATGTGGTGGCGCCCTGGCGGATACCGGCGATTCACGGCTCGTCGGACAGCAAGGGGAAAAACAAGGGCGGTGCTGCGGCGCTGCGACGTATCCGGGCGGTGCTGCGTGAGGGTCATGTGGTCGCGGTGATGCCGGACGGGCCGAAAGGGCCGCGGCGACAGGTGCAGCAGGGGGTTCTGGCGCTTGCCGAGCAGGTTGGCGCGCCCATTATCCCGGTGGGCATCATGTGTCGTAACATCCGGGCCGGCTCCTGGGACCGGATGGTTCTGCCGCTTCCGTTCGGAGTGGGAAAGATTGTCTGTGGCGCGCCTGTCAGCATCAGGAAGGGAGAGCGCGACGAGGCCCGGCAGAGGCTTACGGCGGGGCTTAACGCCGCGTCTGAGGCGGCCTCAGCACCTGCTGAGGGGCGCGGGGAACGCCTGTTCCCGATGTCGGTCGGCGATGGAACCGCAGAAAAAGGCAGGACTGCCTGCGGAAGCTTTTTATGGGCGGGGCTCGCGACGCTGCTCGCGCCGGGGCTGACGGCCATGCTGCGTGTGCGGGTGCGTCGCGGGAAAGAAGTCAGGGAGCGTCTGCGGGAGAGGATGGGTCTTTCTCGGGCGGTGCGGCCGGCAGGTGTGCTCGTCTGGCTTCATGCAGCGAGTGTGGGGGAGACTGTTTCACTGCTGCCGGTTGTGCGTGCGCTTCTGGAAGACCGGCCTTCTCTGCGGATTCTCATGACGACCGGCACCGTGACGGCGGCCCGCACGCTGATGCGGGAGTTTCCGCGTGAGATGGCGTCCGGCCGGGTGGTGCATCAGTTCGTGCCGCTCGACGTGTCGCGATGGGTCCGGCGGTTCCTGACGCACTGGCGTCCGGCCTGTCTTGTTCTGACCGAGAGCGAACTCTGGCCGAATATGCTTTCGGTCTGCGGGAGCGCGGGGATTCCGGCTGTTGTCGTCAACGGGCGTCTGTCGCCGCAGGCGCTGGCAGGGTGGCGTCGTGTGCCGGGTCTGGCGAGGTGGGTGATGTCCGGTCTGACCTGGGTCGCGGCGCGTTCTCCGGAGGATGCAGCGCGTTTTCGTGTACTTGGTGCGGCGCCGGTCTTCTGCGCGGGAGATCTGAAGATGTCGGCGCCGCCGCCTGTCTGTGATCCGGTCTTTCTGCGCCGGGCGGAGGAGGCGATCGGCGGTCGTCCGGTCTGGATTGCGGCGGCGACCCATGCGGGCGAGGAAGAGGCTGTTTTTGCCGCGGCGAAACTGCTCAGAGCCCGGATTCCGGATCTTCTGACCATTGTTGCGCCGCGTCATCCTGACCGGGGACAGGATATTGCGCGTCTGGCATGCCGGACGGGGCTGACGGCGGATATCGCGCCGCGCCGCGCCGCCGGTCTGTGGCCGCGGACGTCGGATGCGGTCTGGGTTGTGGATACGCTGGGCGAACTGGGGACGCTGTTCCGGCTCAGCCGGGTTGTCTTTATGGGCAACAGTCTGCTGCCTGCGAACGGTCCTTCGAAAGGAGGCGGCCATAACCCGTTCGAGCCGGCGCGGTGTGGCTGTGTGATTGCGACGGGTCCCGCGACCGGAAATTTCGAGGAGGCGTTTGAGGCTCTGGCCGGAAGTGTGACGGTGGTGCGGACACCGGCTGAGCTTGCGGCCTGGGCTGGCGAAATGCTTGGCGATCCGGTGGTGGCGGAAGAGAGGGCTGCGGCGGGAATGGCGGCGGCGACGCGGGATACGGCTCTGCCGCGCCGGCTGGCGGACAGGATCGGGGACTTGGTGAGCAATGGCTGAGCGGGACGGGTCGTGAAGCCGCCTGCTTTCTGGTTCCGGAAACCGGGCGTTCTGTCCGGCCTGCTCGGGCCGCTGTCATGGGGTGTCGCACGTATTGCCGCGCGCCGGCGCGCGCAGCCGGGATGGAAGGCTCCTGTTCCGGTCATCTGCTGCGGGAATCTGACGGTCGGCGGCACGGGCAAGACCACGATGGTGTCCGATCTCGCGCAGCGGCTGCGGGGGCGGGGACTGGTCGTGCATATTCTGACGCGGGGCTACGGGGGGCGTGCCGGGCGGAACGGCGTGCCGGTCCGGGTCGATGCGGGAGTGCATACGGCGGCGGATGTGGGAGATGAGCCTCTGCTGCTGGCGCGGACTGCGCCATGCTGGGTCGGAACTGATCGCGCGGCATCGGCCAGAGCGGCTGTGGCGGCCGGAGCGGACTGTCTGCTGATGGATGATGGTTTTCAGAATCCTGGTTTGCATAAGGATATTTCCCTCCTTCTTGTTGATGGTGCGACGGGTTTCGGGAACGGATGCGTGCTGCCTGCCGGTCCATTGCGGGAGGATCTGCGGGCGGGTCTGCGGGCGGCGGATGCGGTCATTGTGACGGGTGATAAGGCAGGGCCGGGCTTGCCTGCCGTGATCGCCGGTGCACTGCGGCCAGACGTTCCGCTGCTTCGGGCGGGGCTGGTGATGGAGGCGGCCGCGGACGGGCTTTCGGGACAGCGGGTCATTGCGTTTGCCGGGCTGGCGCGGCCATCGAAATTTTTCGATGCTCTTCGTGCCCGTGGCGTGACGCCTGTTCATTGTGAACCATTCCCGGATCACCATATGTTCCGACATTCAGAACTTGAACGGCTGAAACGAATGGCCGCAGAGATGTCTGCCGAACTGGTCACGACTCCCAAAGATGCGGTCAGGTTGCCGGACGATTTTGTTCAGCGTGTAAAAATTGTGGGTGTCAGTGTGGACTGGACTGATCCCCGGGCGCCGGAGCATCTGTTGTCCATGATAAGCAACATGACGAGCGGCGTCGCATCGTGACTTCCGGAAAAAAGAAAAACCCGGTTAAGCTGGCGATGCGTATTGAAGCGATGCTGGCGCGGGCCGCTCTGGTCCTGCTGCGGCGACTGGGACCTGCGCGTGCGTCTGACCTTGGAGGAGGTATATGCCGGGCAATCGGCCCGCTTCTGCCCGTCTCGAAAGTGGCAGACGCGAATCTGCGTGTGGCGATGCCTGAACTGGATGCGTCGGCCCGCAGGCGGATTGTGAGAGGCGTATGGGAGAATCTCGGACGGACAGTAGGTGAGTTCCCCCATATTGCCGCACTGCGTGAGAACACACCCTCCGGACCTGGCTTTGATGTTATCGGCGCGGAACATCTCATTGCGCAGGCCGGACGTGGTGGTCCGGTGCTGTTTGTTTCCGGACATATTGGGAACTGGGAGATGCTTCCGCCGGGCGTGGCAAAATATGGCGTTGGTTTTGCATCTTTTTATCGGGCGGCGGGGAACCCGCTGATCGACGGGTTGATTCGCGACCTTCGCGATGCGGCGATGGGTGAGCCTCTGCCTCTGTTCGCGAAAGGGGCGCGAGGGGCACGGGAAGCCCTGGTCTGGGTCGCGAAAGGGAACCGGCTGGGCATGCTGGTTGATCAGAAGATGAATGACGGGATCGGGGTGCGGTTTTTCGGGCATCCGGCCATGACGGCACCCGCCCTTGCGGCGATGGCGCTGCGGTTTCGTTGCCCTGTCATCCCTGGTTACGTGCAGCGGCTGGGGCCGGCGCGGCTGAGGATTGTGGTGGAAGCTCCTCTGGATCTGCCTGACAGCGGGGACCGTCAGGCAGATGTAGTGACACTGACACAGATGATTAATGACCGTCTGGAAGACTGGATCCGGGAGCGTCCTGACAGCTGGCTGTGGCTGCACCGGCGCTGGCCTAAAGAAGTCACACGTGAAGCCAGGCAGCGTAAGTGATGGAGAAGAATCGGTGTAAACTGCTCATTTCGGTAGCGGTTTGAGACGTTTTCTCACGAGCGCAGTAAGGTGTGATTAACAATTGGGCATATATTTTGTGCAGGTCGTGCCTGATATGCTTATTTTTCTGGCGCAGATACAATCCTCTGTTGTTTTTTCGTCACAGCTTGTCAGTGGGACCTTTCCCGTAAGGTCAACGGGCTATAATTCCGTTGGCATGTAAAACGTGATGACAATACCGTCTGCCTGTCAGGTGCAGCAGGAGACAGGGATTGATGCAGGCCGATATCACAGGCGCCACTTCAAACGTTGTGCCGTTTCGTATGAGCGTTCTCCAGCGTCATCGCGAACATCTTGCGCGTTGGCTTAATGCCGGCCTCTGTATGGGGCTGTGTGACGCAGATGTTTGTGTGGATGACGAGGCTGGTTACTGTAATGCTGAACAGATTCTGATCTGGGTACGCGAAAGTGCTGATCCGGCCTACATTATCCGTCCGATGGGCTCCCGCTGGGTCGTTGTGGATGCGCTCCGGAGCAATATCCTCAGTCAGCAGGCTTCATTTGAACTGGCGCTGCACTTTATCCGTCCGGTTCTGCCTCTGCGGGGAAATGTCGTCGCTGCCTGATGGTTATATGGAAGTCCTCAGTTGGCTTTGTTCTCTGGTGTATATTAACCGTGGCATAAAAAATAAGGCCTGATGCGCGGTAATATAAAATCTAAAAATACCTAAATAAAATTTGTAATGTGATTTTGGAATAAAACGATAATTTAGCCAGCGGGCAGATCTCGTTTCGTGTAAGACCATATCAGCGTAGTGTATTGCATGGCATATAAGCTACCAGAATAGTGATGGCTGGCTGAAACTATACATCGGGCGATAATACCCTTAAAATTCATAGTGAAAATCGCGTCATCTGCAATGCAAATCGCTGTCTCAATCCGAGTGGATTTCTGACTGCAGCATTCTGATGTATCAGACGTCGCTATTTTTATGAAATGAGAGCAGTATCCAGCGCAAACAGTGCTGTCTTCCTCTGTCATCAATGAGCAGCATTCGCGAGAAGTGTTCTGTGACGGAGAAACAGCGCCGTGCGCAATAAGCTTATTTTCCGTAGCAACGACGATGCGCCTCATTGTGTCACGGTCTGTTGATATGCATTAAAACGACCAGACAGTATGCATCGCTGTCTGAGACACTGCGTTAAGAACGCTGGACATTGAACTCTAGCGGGCAATGTTTATCTGAACACAAATAACAGCATTTAAACTTCCCCGCATTATCCGTCGGAAAGAAAGTTCGCGAATACGGAAGATCGCGTTACAAAGGGAGAAGACGACCGCGCTCTGACTGAGTCCTGCCGTCGGGAGGATTAACGGGTCAGAAAATCGGAGGCTGACGGCTAAATGCACGTCACAACATTTCCCGGAGAAGGCTGGCAGCAACTCGGGGATCTGACACTCGCGTTCGTTCTTTCGGGTCTTGTTGGCCTCGAACGTGAATTCCGCCAGAAAAGCGCCGGTCTGCGGACCTATACTCTGGTGGGAATGTCTGCTGCGCTCTTTATGCTGATTTCGAAGTTTGGCTTCAGCGACGTCCTTATCAGCAGCCAGGTCGTGCTTGATCCGTCTCGCGTGGCGGCGCAGATCGTTTCAGGCATCGGTTTCATTGGCGGCGGCGTTATTTTCATGCGACGCGATGTTGTCCGGGGTCTGACGACCGCAGCATCCGTCTGGTTTACGGCGGCACTCGGGATGGCCTGTGGCGCCGGGCTGCTGGAACTCGCTGTTGCAACCACCGCAGCACATTTCCTTATCATGTTTGTTTTTCCGCGTTTAACGCGTCGTATCCCGCAGCAACGGAGGATGAGTGCGCAACTTGAGGTTTCCTATATCGACGGGAAAGGTGTGCTTCGGCGAATCCTTGTGGAATGCACGCGTCTGCGTTTTGCGATTGATCAGGTCCGGATCAATCATAACGGATTTTATGAAGAAAGAATCGAATCCGAGCAGGATCGTGCTGATCTGGAAGGAACAGTCGGTCCCCTGGAGCGCCAGCGGGACGAAATTATGCCATCTGTCACACTCTCTATGCAGGTGAAGGGAAAGCGCCCTGTCTCGCATCTCATTGCGGCACTGGCGACACTTGATGGTGTGCGGAACGTGGGGACTTCAGAAGAAGATGATGACTGAAGATATGGCTGCTTAAAGCAGCGAAATATTTCATCATGACAATTCCGGCATTTTTTCGAAAATGCGTGGACGACAGGGAACCTGATACATGGCTGCGGCATTGAAGCACATCACGCCGGGACAGGAGAAGAACGGATGGCTCTGAAGCGGTCTTTCTATATTCCGGGGGCGATCGCCGCCTTTGTCATTGCCGGAGGCGCCATCTGGTGGAATGTGGTCGCGCGTCCGGAATATGCCGCCCTGTCCGTTAGTGACGGAACGGGCACGGCCCCCGATCTTCCCGCACCGCATAAAACGCTGATGCCCACGATCAATATTGCTACTCCGACAGGATGGAAAGACGGACAGCACCCGCAGCCGGCCGCAGGCCTGGCTGTAACCGCTTTTGCCAGGGATCTCGATCATCCTCGCTGGCTGTACCGTCTGCCGAATGGCGATATTCTGGTTGCGGAATCGAATTCACCGGGGACTGACGTGGCCACTCTGAAGAACCGTATTGCTGGTTTTGTTATGGGGAAGGCCGGGGCAGGAGCCGCAAGTCCCGATCGTATTCTTCTGCTTCGTGACACGACAGGACAGGGCAGGGCGGATGTCAGAACGATTTTTATCGATCATCTGCATTCGCCCTTTGGCATGGCACTGATCGGGAACTATCTGTACGTTGCGAATGCCGATGCCCTTCTGCGATTTCCTTATCAGGAAGGTGACACGGCGATCAGTGAGCCGGGCGTTAAAGTCGTTGATCTGCCCTCAGGTTTTAATCATCACTGGACCAAAAATATTCTCGCCAGTCCCGACGGGCAGTATCTCTATATCACGGTTGGTTCCAACAGTAATGTCGCGGAAAACGGGATGAAAGCGGAGGAGGGACGCGCACGGATCGATCGTCTCGACCTGGCGACCCGAAAGATGGAGCCTTATGCCACAGGGCTGCGTAATCCGAATGGTCTCGCATGGAACCCCGAGACCGGCGCGCTCTGGGTCGCCGTGAATGAACGTGACGAAATCGGCAGCGATCTTGTGCCCGATTATATCACCGCTGTTCGTCAGGGCGCCTTTTACGGATGGCCCTACAGCTATTACGGTCAGCATGTGGATGAACGTGTTCAGCCTCAGGATTCTGCCCTGGTGGCAAGCGCTGTGGCACCGGATTATGCCATCGGGCCTCACACGGCCTCACTGGGCATCACTTTTTGTCAGGACTGTGCGCTTCTTCCGGAAAAATGGCGGAATGGTCTGTTCATCGCTCAGCACGGTTCGTGGAACCGGCGGCCGAAAAGTGGCTACAAGGTGATTTATGTGCCCTTCACCGACGGTCATCCCTCCGGCGCGCCCGAAGATGTCCTGACCGGCTTTCTGACACCCGATGAAGCTCATGTGCATGGGCGTCCGGTTGGTCTTACCTCAACTCGCGACGGAGCGCTTCTTGTTGCCGACGATGTCGGGAACGTGGTCTGGCGGGTAAGCGGCTCAACAGACGCGCGATGAATGAGCTGCTTTTTCTTGTGGGCCGGAACTGCCGTGCCCCCGATTTTCAGAAAAATGTTGCTGTCGGGAGCCGTCTATTCTCCGACAGCACTGCCTCCGGAATGACGCCGGTCAAACCCGCCATAGAAATGTCCGTCCGGCGTTCCCCCAAGACGAGGGCTGCCATACAGAACGCCCTCTGCTGACCCCCACGGCTGGTGCACGCTGAACTGATATCCTTCCAGCTGAAGCGTTTCCATCACGTCCGTTTTCAGTGCACCGGGCTCTGTCTCCACAATATCCGGCTGCCACTGTTCATGGATGCGCGGCAGGTCGATGGCGTCCTGAATGGTCATTCCGTAATCGACGACACCGAGAATAGCGGCAAGCGTGATAGTCGGAATGCGTGAGCCGCCGGGACTGCCGATCGCCATGACCGCTTTTCCGTCTCTGGAAAGAATAGTCGGTGACATGGAAGACAAGGGAGTCTTTCCGGGAGCGATGGCATTGGCCCTGCTGCCGACAATGCCGAACATGTTCGGTACGCCGGGAGCAGATGAGAAATCATCCATTTCATCATTCAGGAAGAAGCCGGTCGAACCACCAATGACTTTGGCCCCGAACCAGCCATTCAGCGTGTATGTAACCGCAACCGCATAACCGGACCGATCCATGATGGAATAATGCGTCGTCTCATATTTTTCCGGCTCGGCGCTCCCGGGAGTCAGGGAATTCGAGGGTACGGCCCTGTCGGCCGGGATACTGTTTCTGATCTGCGCCGCATAATCCGGGTCGATCAGATGCGCGACAGGATTTCTGACAAAATCGGGATCTCCGAGGTCGCGGCGATCCGAATATGTATGTCGCATCGCCTCGATTTCCTGGTGGGTTGCGGCGGTGCTGTAGAGTCCTTCGGTTTTCAGATCGTACCCTGACAGAATATCCAGGATTTCGCAGAGCGCCACGCCGCCGCCGCTTGGAGGAGGAGCCGTGTCGATCCGGTAGCCGCGATAAGTGCATGTAACGGTCGGCAGGATGCGGGGTTTATATGTCTCAAAGTCAGCGTGTTGCAGGATGCCGCCACCTTCACGGCTGGCGCGGATGATTTCATCGGCCACCGGACCGCGATAGAAGGCGTCCTGTCCTTTATCAGCGATAAGCTGAAGGGTATTCGCGAGATCCGTCTGCACAAGCCGGTCCCCGACTCTGAGCGGTGTCCCGTCCGGACGCAGAAAAATCTTCGCGGCATATGAACTGGCCGCGAAATTTTCAGTGGATGTGTTCAGCAGCCACACGTCGTTTTCTTCCAGCACGTAACCATTTCGGGCGAGGGCGATCGCCGGTGCCATCACTCTGGCGCGGGGCAGCGTGCCCCACTTCTTCAGCGCCAGCTCCAGACCGGCGACCGTTCCAGGAATGGCGACAGCTTTCCAGCCTGTGATCGACAATCCGGGAATCACATGCCCCTGGGCGTCCCGGTACATGTCTTCCGTCGCGGCCTTTGGCGCATGTTCGCGGAAATCGAGAAATATGGCCTGTCCATCCGGTGTACGCAGCGTCATGAAGCCGCCTCCACCGATATTCCCCGCCGCAGGATACACGACAGCGAGCGCGTATCCGACGGCAACGGCCGCATCCACGGCATTACCGCCCTCGCTCAGGATTTTGGCTCCGACCTCGGAAGCGAGATGCTGGGCGGAGACCACCATGCCATGTTTGCCGGCAGCCGGTGGAATGGGCGGGAGACCGAGATGGGCGGCTCCGAAATTCAGAGCGTCTCCACCCGGGGCCGCAAGAGCCGGTATGCCTGTTCCGCAGAATAGTGTCCCTGCGGCGAACAGGGCCGCACATGACCGGAAAGACCGTGCACGTGAAGTGATGACTCTCAGAAACACGCCATACATAAGGAGTTCGACCTTTCCACGACATAGCTCCGTGTTACGTGAAGTCTCTATCAAACCCCGATGATCCGCAACCTGCTTTGGGTGGCGTGATTATCAGACCCCGCTGATATCTGCTCTGTTCCTATTGTGTCGTATGTCTGGCCGGTCGGGCAGCGTAGGGCAAGGTCTGGTGCTGGACAAAAAAACCGGCACCCGGCAGTTTGCGAAAATCCGCAGAGCGCCAGAGTGCCGGTTTTCTGAAGGGAGAGGAAATTTCCTCTCCCGGGTGTTTGTTACCCGATCAGAAAGGGGCGTCGATATCAACGATGTCGATGAGCTTGGCGTTGACAAATTCCTTGATGCCAAGTCCGACCAGTTCACGTCCGTACCCGGAACGCAACACACCACCGAACGGCAGATCGGCTTTCACCATCGTCGGATGATTGATGTAGACCATGCCGGTCTCGATCTGCTTTGCAACGCGCTCGCCACGGGCTTCGTCTTTCGTGAACACCGACCCGCCCAGACCATAAGGTGAATCGTTGGCGATGCTGATCGCATCCGCTTCATTTTTCGCCCGGAACAGAAGTGTTACCGGCCCGAAAAATTCTTCACGGCGTGCCGGATTGTCGTGCGCGACATTGGTCAGGATGACCGGCCGGAAAAATGCGCCCGTGTTCGGCATCGCCAGCGGGATCTCTTCCGCCTTTGCACCAGCCTGCACCGCTCCGTCGACCTGCTTCTTCAGATCGTCGGCGGCACCCTGAGACGACAGAGGCGCCAGCGTTGTGGACGGGTCCATCGGATCGCCCATTTTCAGCTTTGCCACGCCGTCGCGATAGCGTTTGACGAATTCGTCATAAACCGCATCAACGACGATCAACCGCTTGGCTGAAACGCAGACCTGTCCGGCATTCCAGTGACGACCGAATACCGCCCATTTCACGGTCTTCTCAAGATCGGCATCTTCCAGAACGATGAAAGCGTCAGCACCGCCGAGTTCCATCGTCGTCTTCTTCAGAGCGGCACCGGCCTGAGACGCGATCTTGGCTCCCGCGCCTTCCGAGCCGGTCAGGGCAACGCCACGCACGCGGTGGTCAGCGACAATACGCGCGACCTGATCATGAGTTGGATACAGGTTACGGAACCCGCCCTTCGGCAGGCCCGCCTCGATCATCAGATCGTCCATGGCCTGAGCTGACTGCGGCACGTTGGACGCATGCTTCAGAACGACCGTGTTCCCCGCTGAAAGCTGCGGCGCGATAATGCGGGCGACCTGATAGTGCGGGAAGTTCCACGGTTCGACGGCGAGCAGGATACCGAGCGGCTGGTAGACGATTTTAGCACGCCCCTCATCCTTGCTGGCGACAGGCAGATCTTCCGGCTGCAGCAGCCTCTCGGCGTTCTTCGCATAATATTCAAAAATTGCAGCTGAAAGCTCAATCTCAGCTTTCGATTCCGAGATGAGTTTACCCATCTCGAGAGTCAGAATTTTCGCATATTTATCCATGTCGCGGCGCATAATATCGGCTGCGTTCTGCATGACTTTAGCGCGTTCTGCGAAGGATGTTTTGCGCCAGGACAGAAATGCCTCATGTGCCGCGTCAAGCGCGGCGTCAACTTCGGCATCTGTCGTGTTGGGAAACACTTTGATCTGCTCGTTGGTAAACGGATTAGTCGTTGCGTAGGCCATTGCCTGTTTCCTTCTGCTGCGGGCGGTCAGGGGAACTGTGCCCGGCCGGGCACAGTCAGATCATGTCCTGAAATCCAGAACGACACGTCCCTCGACACGTCCGTTCTGCAGATCGTCAAAGATCTGATTGATGTTCTCCAGCTTGTCCGGTTTCACAACCGACCGCACCTTTCCTTCCGAGAAAAAGGACAGCGCCTCGATCATATCGAGCCGCGTGCCCACAATTGATCCGCGGACTGTCGTTCCGGTCATAACCATGTCGAAAATCGACACAGGAAATTCTCCTGGCGGCAGTCCGTTGAGAACAATCGTTCCACCCCTGCGGGCATAGCCCATTGCCTGAGAAAAGGCGATACGGGAGACTGCCGTGACCAGAGCACCATGTGCCCCGCCGACTTCCTTCTGCACGAAGGCCGCGGGATCGGTCTTTTTAGCGTTCACGGTCAGTGCGGCGCCAAGCTTCTTCGCTTCCGCGAGCTTACCGTCATCAATATCGACCGCAATCATATTGAGGCCCATCGCAACTCCGTACTGGATTGCCATCTGACCCAGTCCCCCAACGCCGGAGACCGCGACCCAGTTCCCGGCGCGCGTGTCCGTCATCTTCAGACCTTTATAGACGGTGAGGCCGGCGCACAGCACCGGAGCGATATGAAGCGGGTCTGCTCCTGCGGGAATATGCGCGACATAATTCGGATCAGCGACGACATACTCAGCGAAACAGCCATTGACGCTGTATCCTGTGTCTTCCTGTTTTTCGCAGAGTGTTTCCCATCCCCCCAGACAGTGTTCACAATGTCCGCATGCGGAATACAGCCAGGGAACCCCGACCACATCGCCTTCTCTGATCCAGTTTACATTGCTGCCAACCTGCACCACATGACCGACCCCCTCATGACCCGGGATGAACGGCGGATTAGGCTTCGTCGGCCAGTCTCCCCGCGCAGCGTGCAGATCAGTGTGACAGACGCCACAGGTATCAACTTTCACCAGGATCTGGTTCGTGCTGATCGCAGGAATATCCAGCTCCTCGATCGACAGCGGCTTGCCGAACTCGCGTACAACCGCTGCTTTCATTTTGCCCGCCATACTCTTTCTCCCTAGTTTTAAGTCAGAGACCTGAAAATGATGATCCGGAATCCGACGGCTTCCGGAAAAGTCAGTTTGTTCCGAGGCTTTTCAGGGTTTCGACCATTTTGCTCAGCACAGCCTGTGCATCGCCGAAGACCATTGACGTATTCTTCTGGAAGAACAGCGGATTCTGCACCCCGGAATAACCCGTGCCCTGACCACGCTTGATAACAAAAACCTGTTTTGCCTGATCGGCGTTCAGAATTGGCATGCCGTAGATTGGCGAACTCTTGTCTGTCCGCGCGGATGGATTAACCACGTCATTCGCGCCGATCACCAGTGCGACATCAGTCGTAGCAAAACTGTCGTTGATGTCGTCCATGTCATAGATCATGTCGTACGGGACACCGGCTTCCGCCAGCAGCACGTTCATGTGACCTGGCATACGGCCGGCAACCGGATGAATCGCGAATTTCACGTCCACACCGGCAGCCTGGAGCATTTTGACGAATTCGTAGAGCTTCTGCTGGGCCTGAGCCACCGCCAGACCATAGCCTGGAATGATGATGACGCTGGATGCATAGCGCATCGTCGTTGCGGCGTCGGCAGGATCGACAGATTTCATCTGGCCCTGGGGACCCTGAACGGCCTGCCCCGAAGAGGCTCCGAAATTGCTGAACAGCACATTGGACAACGACCGGTTCATGGCCTTCGCCATCAGAAGCGTCAGCAGTGTGCCTGCTGAACCCACGACCATACCAGCGATCATCAGTGCCGGATTGGACATGACATACCCTTCAAGCCCGACGGCCAGACCGGTGAAGGTATTATAGAGTGAAATCACGACCGGCATGTCGGCGCCGCCGATAGGAGCCGTCATACACAATCCGAAAAACAGAGCTCCGGCGAAGAACAGCATGGCGAACAGGCCGCCGTCGGAAGAGCCCTGCAACTGTGTGACAACGGTCATAACGCCGAGTGCCAGCGTGCCGATAAAAACAACGCCGTTGAAGACCTGCTGTCCGCTGAAACGGACCGGCTTCTTCATCCGTCCGTCGAGCTTTGCCCAGGCGATGATGGAACCTGTCAGGGAAATACAGCCAATGAGTGCGCCCGTTACCGTCACACCCAGATGCAGCGGTGTGCCCCCTTCGTGCTTCATCAGAGCGATAGCCGCGACGGCTGCGGCGGAACCACCGCCCATACCATTATATAGCGCCACCATCTGCGGCATGGCTGTCATGGCGACAGTCCTGCCCTTCCAGCCTGCCAGCAGCCCACCCAGGGCCAGAGCGAGGACAGCGAGGCCCAGATTGACCGGCAGGTGAGGCAGGACGTCGTCCGGTACCCTGAACGCCTGCAGGAAAGAGACCGCCACGACAAACGCCATGCCCCAGCCGGCAGTCACAATTCCCTTCACGGCCGTGACGGGCGATGACATGCCTTTCAGCCCGTATATGAAAAGTGCCGACGCAAGCAGTCCGCTCAGGCCGACGATATATTCGATCAGAATCATGATGCTGTCTTCTTGTCAGTGGCGGACTGTCCGGGTTTCTTTGTGCTCGGACGGAACATCGCCAGCATCCGGTCGGTTACGACATATCCCCCTGTCACATTGCCCGCGCCGAGCAGGACTCCGAAAAAACCGATGACCTGTTCAACGATATTTGTTGCCGTAAAGAGGGCTGTCAGCGCACCTACCACGACGATGCCATGGATGAAGTTCGACCCTGACATCAGCGGGGTGTGAAGGATCGATGGCACGCGGCTGATAACCACGTAGCCTGTGAATGCTGCCAGCATGAAAATATAGAGCGCAATAATGAGCGTCATGGACGTGAGCATTCTGACTATCCTTTCGCCGCAGGTGCCGGACCGGGTGTCGCGGCTGCCGGTGCGGCAGAACCCTCGACGACCTGACGGACCGCATCGTTAGTAATTTTGCCGTCATGAGTGACGAGCGTCTTCGCAATAACCTCGTCTGTCATGTCGAGAGTCAGCTTGCCGTCCTTGATAATCTGCTGCAGCAGATTGAGGATATTCTTTGCGTAGAGTTCGCTCGCCTGTTCTGCGAGACAGGACGGCAGATTGACAGGTCCGATCAGTGTTACAGGACCCGCCTGGACGATTTCGCCGGCCTTTGTGCCTTCACAGTTGCCGCCGCCTTCAGCGCCAAGATCGACAATGACTGAACCTGGCTTCATCTTTGCGATCTGATCTGCATCGATCAGGCGCGGAGCCTTTCGGCCAGGCACCGCTGCCGTGGTGACGATCAGATCCGAGCGTGCAATGTGATCACTGAGGACTGAACGCACTTTTGCTTTTTCGTCTGCGGTCAGTTCACGTGCATAACCGCCCTGGCCAGTCGCATCCACACCAGTTTCCACGAATTTGGCGCCGAGCGAATGGGCTTCGTCGCGCGTTTCAGGCCGGACGTCATATCCTTCGGTGACGGCGCCGAGCCGGTGTGCTGTCGCCAGCGCCTGCAGGCCGGCGACGCCCAGACCCATGATGAGCACCTGCGCCGCGCGTAACGAACCCACGGCTGTCGTCATCATCGGCAGAATTTTGGGCATATGCACCGCACCAAGCAAAACGGAATAGTATCCCGCCAGGGTGGCCTGGCTGGACAGCGCGTCCATTGCCTGGGCGCGACTGATACGCGGGATCTGTTCCATAGCAAATCCGGTAATCTTACCGTCGCGTAACGCCTTGACCAGGTCGGTATTGTTTCTTCCATAGACAAACGAAATCAGTATTGAACCTGGTTTCATGGCTTTGACGACATCAGCCGGAGGTGGTTCTACTGCCAGAACAATATCGGCCGAATTCAGCATTGTCGCTCTGTCAGCCTCGATCGACACATCCTTGTAGGCGGCATCGGGGTAAGACGATGCGATACCAGCCCCGGCCTCAAGGGCGACATCACATCCCAGTCGTTTGATACGGGCGGCAACATCCGGTACGAGCGCGACACGCCGCTCATCAGCACCGTGCTCCCTGATTGCTGCGATCTTCAGACTCATGATCTGTTCCCATATTGTCTTGAATGTTTCTGACAGACGTAGTCCGCATCAGGCTTGTCCTGAGGAGCGGCAGACCCGTCTCCGGACAGGGCTGCCGGGAAACGATAAGGTTCAGTTAGCAATAAAAGCGAGTACGTTCTTTGACGTGGGTCAATGAGCGTGAAAAAATGATTATCTTAGAAATATCGTTTTGTATTCAGACTAATTTTTGTCTGTATTCGGATGAATATCCTGATATTGCAGCGAATTATGTTTTTCTCTTTTTGCATTTTACCTGTGCAGAATAAATCTGAAATGTATTTGTAATAAAAAGGGAATTTCACTGGATTTCGGAGGACCGTATGTCGTTGCAATTCTGCATAACGGACCTGATTCCTGAGTTAACGTACCCGCGGTTGAGGCTTCGCCGGCGCGACTCTGGAATCGTCACATTGAATGAAACAGATGGGATCAGATGTCCGGAGCGTAAAACTGGTACGGCTGCAGGATACCGGGCGTCCAGGGAGCAAAAAAAATCCGTTTACGTCTGCCGACGGTTACAGAACCGGCAGACGTAAACGGTATGTGCAGTTTGTTCAGGGTAAGCTTCGTTTCTGGTCAGATGCCAGAAAAGTCAGTGTTATTTATCACGGAACGTCGCAACCTTTTCTGCCGTTACATGCGGATCGCCGCTGCCAAAAGTAGCCATTACATAATTAACGAGACTGGCAATTTCGCCGTCACTCAGGCGCTGGACCTGTGAATGCCCACCGAAGCCCGGCATTGCCACATGAGTTTTTCCGGCTGTCCGGTCAACACCGTTCAGCACTACCATGATCAGATTGTCGGGACGCAGGGTTCCGACTGCCGAATTGGTGAAAAGGGACGGCGCATAATGGTCCGCGGTTCCGGCTCCATTGCGTCCATGACAGGCAGCACAGTTCGCATCATAGAGATGTGGGCCCGGCATCTCAGACAGGTCGTCGATCCGTGTCGGCCCGCTGGTCCGGATATCAGGCTCATTCGCAGGCTGCCCGAAACTGTCACGCGCTTTATGTTCGAGATCGTCCTCCATTGCCGGGACCTGTTTTATCCAGGCGGCGAGCGCTTCCAGATCGCTGTCAGTCAGCCTGCTGGTGCTGTGTTCGACAGCTTCCCCCATCGGTCCGGCGGCCTGGGAGCGGCCTGGCGCGCGGCCGGTACGGAGATAGGCAATCAGATCACTTTCACTCCAGTTGCCGATTCCGCTGTTCGTGCTGGAGGTAATGTTCGGAGCGTACCAGCCACTCAGAGGTCCGCCCGCGAGGTAGCGATCATGTTTTTCATCAAGCATGAAATTGCGGGGCGTATGGCAGGTGCCGCAATGCTCCAGGGCATTGGCCAGATATTCACCTCTCTTCAGTTTGTCATAGGTAGCGGAATCGCCGGCTCCCGGCGTTTCCTTCGTCGCGAACATATTCCAGACCGTCATTGACGACCGCAGACTGGCCGGAAAGGCGAGGGAGGTCGGAGGAGGACTTTCCGCGACCGGTTTCACGCGATGCATGAACCAGGCATAAAGTGCCCTGACGTCCTGATCTGTCATCCCCGCATAGGAGACGTAAGGCATGACGGGATACAGATAGGAGCCGTCACTCCGAACGCCGTGCCGCACAGCCTGGTCGAACTGCTGTTCAGTATATTTGCCGATCCCGTGGTCCGGATCGGGTGTAATATTGGTTGAAATGACGTCGCCCATGGGCGTGCCGACTTTCAGGCCTCCGGCAAAGGGTTTCCCGCCTTTGCCGGTATGGCAGGCGACACAGTCCGCGGCTGTCGCAATATAGGCGCCGCGGGCCAGTATGGCTTCATCATCGGACCCGTTGCCTTCAGCGGCGACGCCATGGCCAGCCGGGGCGGGATCTGCAGCTTCCGCGAAAGCCGTTCCCGCCACGGGACCACTCAGAACGGTGCCGGCAGCAAGCAACATGTAAGAGATATTTCTGAAATCAGGCATGAACGAGTTCTTTTTTCAGCGTGTCGGCAACGCGCAGCGCAAGAGCCGCCACGGTGAGCGTAATGTTGCCGGTCCCGACTGATGAGAAGACAGAGGAACTGGCGATGAACAGATTGTCGTGGTCATGCGACCGGCAATGTCCGTCCACCACGGAATCTTTTGGATCCACACCCATAATCGTACTTCCGGCAGGGTGATCCTGCGGGAAGTAACCCGGCGTCCACTGCTCGTCAGTACCGTGCATCAGGCCGATAAGCTGGCGAAAGACATCACGGGTATGTTCACAGCTCCGGACCGTATAATCCGGAAGCTTATAGTAGACGTCAGGATGTGGAATGCCGAGTACGTCTTTCCTGGTTTTGTTCAGCGTCAGACGGTTATCGGGATCAGCCAGGCCCTCGTTGTGGCTGAACAGGCGCACTGTGTGAGAGGCAAGATAGCGGATCTGCTCCTCCAGCTCACGGCCGACATAACCTTTTGAAATGGCGAGCTGAGTAGCCAGGTCGACCTGATTGTCATCGACCATATGCACCAGATAGGCTCCGCGTTCGTTGCGCCACGGACCATCGCGGAAGTTGTCGATTACATTGGTTTCAAGCGGGCCACGACCTGGCCACCATGCGTCGTCACCACTGATGAAGGTCACCTGGACGCCGGTATGGTCCATCATATTCCGTCCGACATGACCGGAACTGTTGGCGATACCGTCGGGACTCTGTTCATCCGCCGAGACCAGCAGAAGCTTGGCTGTCTCGATGCAATGTGCCGCAATGACAAAATATTTCCCGGTAACGCGGTGTGATCCTTTATCCGGATCGAAGTAATGGACAGCGGTAACGCGTTTGTTCGCACTGTCCCGCTCGATTTTATATACGACAGCATTCGGAACGAATGTCGCGCCTGCCGCTTCGGCGTCATAAACGGAATAGCTGCCATTATACATGGCTCCGATCGGACAGATCGGCATACAATTGTTATGCCCCTCGCAGGTCGGTCGCCGGTCGTAAGGACGTGTATTGCGGGCCTGCGGCTCATGCACGACGCGCCAGGGAGTTTTTTCCGTGATCAGTTTCCGGAACTGCTGCGCCGCGTATGAAATCGGCAATGCTTCCATCGGATACGGCTGCTTTCGGGGAGAACCGAGATCCTCGACGAGCGGATCGGGACCGCATACCCCCATCATGGCTTCCGCCTGATAGTAGAACGGCTCAAGATCATCGTATTTCAGAGCCCAGTCACGGCCCTGACCGTAACGTGTTTTCAGTTCGAAATCCGATGGCAGATAGCGCCAGGCGCAACCTGCCCAGTGCCAGGTCGTGCCGCCCATCATTCTCAGATAAACCTGCTGGTAGGCCTCGGCATCCGGGCCGGACGTATGCAGATACTCGTTTGGTGTCTGCTGATCCGGCGGATGCAGCGCCCAGGGGACAGCCGGAAACGGACCCTGATAGGACGGTTTATTTTCCAGATTGCGAAAATTCTCAACGAAATGCTGGCGGTCCACACGGGGGCCGGCTTCCAGCACAATGACGGAGATACCCGCACGGGCCAGTTCATTAGCAATGGAACTGCCTGCGACGCCTGATCCGACAATCACGACGTCAGCGGAAAGATTCTGTTCGGAAGACATGCGGCTGACTGATCTCGCTCTCAGGTGGGCTCTACGACGAATTTTGACGGAGACAGGGCAGGCTGACCGACCGGACGTGCCACATCAGGTGGCCGGGTCGTCCAGTAAAACGGACCGCCTGTGGCATAGGTCTTGGGATAAACGGCGTCTTTTGTGATGTCGAACATCAGTGCGGACCGGTAGACCACGACTTTTCCATCAGCAACACCGCGATACCACCCCGTCATGATCTCGTGGATGACATCCTTAAACGCTTTGTCCTGTGTCTCGGCCGCGCGCGCGTAGTCGGACGCGCTGGCGAAATTTTCCTTTGTCAGCAAAGTGTACAATGCCTGAATCAGGGCCTGCCGATCCGCATTGCCGTGCAGAATACCATTGCAAAGGGCCGCGCCGATCCGCTGATCGAGCGTGTCCCGATCTGTCAGCCGGCGTGACACGGCCATGAACTGTGACAGGATTTCGCTGTGGTCTGTCGTTTGCATGCTGGCGCTATGCTGGTCCTGGGCGCGCGCATGCGCGACACCTCCCAGAAGCGCGGCGCTCATACCGGTCAGCAGACTGTCGCGCCGCGAGATGCGCAGAAGTCTGCTGAGTCGCATAGCGTTTGGAGAGAGTTGCCACAGGGAGAGGGACTGGCAGTCCCGGTCCTTTCTCATGCCGTACACCCTTCATGATGAGATCTGCATGACATGCTCCGGCATGCAGACTGTGATAAGCCTGTTTCATTCGGGGTAAAGCGAGACTGTATGATCCGCAACCAGCAACCGGACAAAATCAGGCTCACGATCCGATAACCTGATATTTGAAAAGTCTCTGAAAGCTGCCGGAAACTGGCTTTTCCTGATGACAGTCCTGTCAGTTGCAGACGCAAAATCTGAAGAAACAACGCCGTTTTACTGGAAAGCAGGCGGTTTTTTCTGTCCGGATCGTGCAGGAAAAGAATTTTTCGCCAGAGTAATATTATGCCATGCTCTCCGTCCGGAGCATGGCTGATGTCCGGATCGGGGAAAGGTCTGTTCGCCACTGTTGCGCCTCTCCAGTTGAGACGATCCGTCAGGAAATGCCGGGCAGAGTGAAGGGTATCGTTATTATGCCCTGCAGGGATTTTTGCCCGGCTTCAGAACCATGTCTGTGTGCCGGACTATTTTCCGGCCAGCATCGGGATGGCCCGACAAGTGTTACGCGGGCAGAAACCGACGGAGCCCAAAGCCCGTTGGCTTTTCGTTCACGACAGAGGGCTGCATCGCCACCCGAAACTGATGCAGCGCACGCTCCCAGACGGGCAGGTCCGCATTGTCCGGCACTTCGACCGTCGTTACACCACAACGCACGAGGAATTCATACTGATCCGGCAGGACATGGCCGGACGCCCGGATCTCACGTGTAAAGTGCAGGTGCTCCCGCAACGCGCGTGCCTGGCTGAACGCCCGGCCGTCCCGGAAAACAGGGAATGTTATCACGATGAGAGAAAGTCGTGGCAGAGCACCCCGCAAGACGGAGACAGATTCATCCACCGGAAGCATAACGCCCAGTTCGCCGGCGCTTCGCCCCAGTCCTTCGCTCAGGCGTGACAGCGGGACAATCACCGGGCCTGTTCCGAGCGCCTCGCCTTCGGCGGCGTAAGACCAGCGATCAGTGACCGGGTGACCGTTTTCAAGCAGGAGCATAAACGACATCCTTGAATGCGGCGGTGCCAATCCGGCGATAGGTGTCCAGAAAGCGCTCGGTTCCGTCGCGCCGCACGAGATAGAAGTCAACCAGTCGTGCAACAGCATCGACGGTATCGTCTTCGCTCATTGCCGGACCGAGAATCTGCCCGATTGAAGCATCTTCCTCGCCAGACCCGCCAAGTGTCAGCTGAAAGGCTTCCTCACCACGTTTGTCGACGCCGAGAATGCCGATATGGGCAGCATGATGATGTCCGCAGGCATTGATGCAGCCAGAAATATTGATCCTCAGAGCACCGATCTCGCGCTGAAGTTCCAGATCGGCGAAACGCGAACTCAGCTTCTGTGAAATCGGAATCGCCCGTGCATTGGCCAGCGCGCAGTAATCCAGACCCGGACACGCGACGATGTCTGTGATGAAACCAATATTCGCCGTCGCGAGGCCTGCGACTGAAAGAGCCTGCCAGACTTCGTAAAGCCGGTCCTGCCGCACATGACCAAGCACCACGTTCTGCAGATGGGTGACACGCAGTTCACCAAAGCTGAAGCGCTCTGCGAGATCAGCCAGCAGATCAAGCTGTTCTGCGGTGGCGTCGCCAGGTATCCCGCCGGCTGGCTTCAGGGACACCACAACCGAGAGATAGCCAGGGGCACGATGCGGGTGAGTATTGGTTCTCACCCAGGTATCGAACGCCCTGTCCTTTTTCCGCGCCTGCGCCAGAAGAGCCGGAGCATCGCCTTCCGGCTCGAAGGCGGGAACGCCAAAACGGTCGCGGATCGCCTGTACAAGTGCTGGCTCAAGACGGTAGCGTGCCCGATCCATTGCCGAAAATTCCGTATCGACGCGCTGACGGAAATCCTCAGCCCCCAGCGCCTGAACCAGAATCTTGATACGGGCCTTATAGATATTATCGCGTCGGCCAAACTCGTTATAAACGCGGAGGATCGCTTCCAGATAGGCGACAAGATCTTCCTCAGGAAGGTCGTCGCGCAGTTTTGTGCCGACAATCGGCGTGCGGCCGAGACCACCGCCAACAAAAACCTCAAACAGAGGACGTCCGTCCGGTCCCGGACGGGCGATCAGGCCAATGTCGTGGAAGCGGGCTGCAACCCGGTCCTGAGGACTGCCGGAAATCGCAATTTTGAATTTGCGCGGCAGAAAGGTGAATTCAGGATGCAGTGTTGACCATTGCCGCAGAATTTCCGCGTGTACGCGCGGATCGAGCAGTTCGTCCGCAGCGGCTCCTGCGAACTCATCGGATGTGACATTGCGGATGCAGTTGCCGCTGGTCTGGATCGCATGCATGTCCGCTTCAGCCAGCACTTCCAGTGCGGCAGGCGTGTCTTCCAGTCTGATCCAGTTGAACTGGATATTCTGACGTGTGGTGAAATGTCCGTAACCACGATCGAATTCGCGCGCAATCCGCGCCAGAGCCTGCACCTGCCGGGACGCGAGAGTTCCGTAAGGCACGGCCACGCGCAGCATGTAGGCGTGGAGCTGAAGATACAGGCCATTCATCAGCCGCAAAGGCTTGAATTCATCCTCGGTCAGTTCACCCGAGACGCGCCGCGCAACCTGATCGCGAAACTGGTCGATCCGCTCGCGCAGAAAGGTCCGGTCCACCTGATCGTAAGCATACAGACCGACCTGACGGTTTACAGGCACGACCTCTTCCCGGATCATCGTATCAGCCGACATGGCTGCTCTCCCTGGTGCGGTTTTCCGCCGCGAAATCCTGTGGTGAAAATTCCGGATGGACAGACGGCCCGAAAGCACGGATGCGTTCACGCGCCGTCACAGGAACAGTCCGGCCAGCCTCATCTTCCTGCACCTGCACGCCGTACACACCCAGCACGCCCTGAGACTGAGCCTCCGGTTTTACCTTGTCCAGAATTGCCTCGACCTGATCGTTCGGAATCAGCGACGCATCTGAAATCAGCGTACACCACGCTCCGTCCTTCATGCGCCACACAACAATCCCGTCAAGCAGCCGGTTAGCAGTGATAACGCTCCGGCCCCCGGCATCGCGTCTGTTGCTTCTGATGTCCACCACGACAATAAATTCCCCTGAATCAGGTGTGTCGTATGTCAATTACGATGACGTGTCCGCAATTACAACGTCTGATACAGATTTCACGTTTTATCTGTGTTAAATCTGAGCCGCCATATCGTGAGCGGGACGGTCTTCGGCGAGGCCGCCTGCCCATGCGAGCTTTCCATCGCGAAATAACCTTGCTTCCTTAATAACAAGGCTTACTCCTGCCGCAGGCAAGGTAGCGGCCTCAGTTTCCGGCCGGAGAATCTCAACCATCCGCGTGCCAAGATCAACCGACAACCGGGCCATTCCATATCGTGCCCCGATCCGATGAACTGTTGTGTCCGCGCCCGTATTTTCAAGGCATGCTTCATGCGGCCGGATCATCGCCGTGGCTGGCCCGTCAACCAGTCCCGCTACAGAAAACGCTTCGACATTCATCTGGTTCGGCACAAACCGCCCTGCCGAAACCTGCCCCTCAAAACGAAGTGATTCCCCAAGAAACTCCATGACAAATGGTGTCGCGGGTTCCTGCTCAAGTGTCTGAGGGTCCGCATCCTGGACGATCTGCCCGTCCTGCATCACGACTACCCGATCCGCAACGTCAAGCGCTTCTTCCTGATCATGCGTCACCAGAATGGTCGTCAGACCAAGCTGGTCGTGCAGCGACCGGATCCAGGCCCGGACGGTTCGTCGTACCACAGGATCGAGTGCCCCGAATGGCTCGTCGAGCAGTAACAGGCGAGGCCCCGTAGCCAGCGCCCGTGCCAGCGCGACCCGCTGCCGCTGCCCGCCCGAAAGACGTTCGGGATAAGCCTGACTGAGATCCGGTAATTGAATCAGGGTCAGCAATTCGGTGACGCGTGCCGCGATATCGTTCTTTGATGGTCTCTTCCGGCGCGGCAGAACGTCCAGTCCGAAGGAAATATTTTTCGCAACCGTCATGTGCCGGAACAGGGCATAGTTCTGAAATACGAACCCGACATTGCGTTCACGGGGCGCCAGTCCCTCGACCGCGCGTCCATCAATGATGACATGGCCCGATTCCGGTGCATCCAGGCCGGCAATCGAGCGTAACAGAGTCGTCTTGCCCGCGCCGGACGGCCCGACCAGCGCGACAAAGCCACCATCCGGAACGTCAAGAGAGACGCCCCGGAGCAGAACTTTTTCTGCCGCTCCGGGTGCACGCCGCACCAGTGTTTCGATCCGCACACTCATGCGTCTTGTCCCCGGATTACGGCGTTGCGTGCCCGGGCTTCAAAAAACGACCGCAGGCCAACCGTTGCCATTGCCATCGCTGCCAGAAGCGTCGCCATACTGAAAGCCGCGACTGACTGGTAGCCATTATAAAGGGTCTCGATATGCAGCGGCATTGTCTCAGTCAGTCCTGGAATGTGGCCGGACACCACCGATACGGCGCCGAATTCACCCATTGCCCGCGCAGTCGTCAGCAATACTCCCGACAGAAGTGCCCATCGCACGTTCGGTAAGGTCACCTGCCACAGAATCTGCCAGAACGATGCTCCCAGCAGCATTGCGGCATCTTCATCGTCGCGGCCCTGCTGCTCCATAAGTGGCAGCAACGTCCGTGCGACAAAAGGAAAAGTGACGAACAGAGTCGCCAGTAAAATGCCGGGAGGCGCAAATGCGATATGAACGCCGATCCGGTCCAGAGCCTGACCCCACCAGCCCTGCGTTCCGAACAGCAGAAGCCAGACCAGACCGGCTACGACGGGAGAGACGCTCACCGGCATTTCGATCAGCGCAGTGAGAACGCCGCGCAACGGGAAACGATATTTGGCAATCAGCCAGGCAGCCAGCACACCGAAGACAGTGTTGATGACAACGGAAGCCAGAGTCATCGTGACGGTAAGCCGGATTGCCGACAGCGCGTCCGGATCAGCGAGAGTGGTCAGAGCTGTTCCGAAACCATTACGAAGAGCTTCAGCCACGACCAGAACCGGTGGCAGAATCAGCATGATACCGACGATCGTGTAAGTCGCCGCGATCAGAAGCCAGCGAGGGATATCAGCCTCTCTTCGGGAGGATTGCGTAGTGCTGCTCACGGTGCCGCTCCTGCGACCATACCGCGCGCCACCCGTCGCCGCAGCCAGGCGATGCCCATAAGGCAGAGAGACGATGCGACCAGCAGAATAAACGCAATAGATGTGGCGCCGGGGTAATCGAATTCCTGCAACCGGACGACGATCAGAAGCGGCGCGATCTCACTATGAAATGGCTGATTTCCGGCAATAAAGATTACAGATCCGTACTCACCGATGCCCCGCGCGAAAGCAAGTCCGAAACCGGTTACTGTCGCCGGGAGCAAGGCAGGAAGCACGACACGTGTGACTACCTGCCATGGCCGTGCTCCCAGAAGCCCCGCAGCCTCCTCGAATTCAGGTGGCAGATCTCTCAGGACCGGCTCCACACTCCGCACGATGAAAGGCAGCCCAACAAACATCAGCGCCACAACAATCCCCGTTGCCGTGTAGGCAATACTGATTCCCAGATGGGCCAGCGGCGCTCCGAGCCATCCCTGCGGTCCGTAAAGGGTCGCCAGTGTAATACCGGTCACTGCTGTCGGAATAGCGAACGGCAGATCAATCAGCGCGTCGATGATCCGACGTCCTGGCAGGCGTGCCCGTACAAGAGCCCAGGCAAGAATGACACCGAGTGGTACATCGATCAGTGCGGCTATAAATGCCGAGACAAAACTGATCCGCAGTGCCGCGAACATTCGCGAATCCTGCAATGCGGCCGTCATTGCACCAATACCTTCCTGCCACGGCCGCATAATAAGAGCTGCCAGTGGCAGGACCACGATCAGTCCGGTCCAGAACAGAGTCGCGACCAGAGCAATGCGAAACCCCGGCAGAGGGTCTGCCGGCCGCCGTCCCCGAGGCAGCGCAAAGGACACATCGGCCACTTCAGTCATTACTGCTGTAAATCTGATCAAAGATGCCGCCTGCGGCGAAATGTGTTTTCTGCACTGATTTCCATCCCCCCAGACTCGCAATATCGAATGTCTGCACTGCGGGAAACCGGTCTGCATTTTCTGCAGCAATGGTCGGGTCGACAGGGCGAAAATAATGTGTTGCCGCGATTTTCTGAGCCTGCTTCGAATACAGGAATTTCAGATAGGCCTGAGCGGCATTCTCTGTGCCGTGTCTGTGGACGTTTCTGTCGACCAGCGCCACGGGCGGCTCAGCCAGGATCGTGAGCCTAGGAACAACAATATCGAACTTTTCCGGTCCAAGGTCTTTCGCCGCAAGAAGCGCTTCATTTTCCCATGCGATCAGAACGTCGCCCATGCCTCGTTGCACGAAGCTGTTCGTCGCACCCCGCGCTCCGGCGTCGAGGACGGGAACATGCATGAACAGGTCCTTCAGATAAGCACGCGCTGTCTTTTCATTCCCCCCTGGCTGACGTAATGCCCAGCCCCACGCCGCCAGGTAATTCCATCGTGCGCCTCCGGATGTTTTGGGATTAGGTGTCACCACCTGAATTCCGTCCCGGACAAGGTCAGGCCAGTCCAGGATTTCCTTCGGATTCCCTTTGCGAACGAGAAAGACAATCGTACTGGTAAAAGGCGTGGAATTGTGCGGCAGTCGCTTTTGCCAGTCGCTGGCCAGCAGGCCGTGCTGCGCCAGCATGTCGATGTCGCGCGCCAGTCCAAGTGTCACAACGTCAGCCGGTGCGCCCTCCAGAACAGAGCGCGCCTGAGCGCCGGAGCCACCGTTGGAAGTTCGGACAATGACAGCATTCTGTCCCTGTTCGGCAGAAAAGGCCGGGTTGATGTCGTGATACAACTCCCGGGTCGGGTCGTAGGAAACGTTCAGTAATGCTGTCGCCGCTCGTGCTGAACGCTGCTGTCCGGATGCTGCGAGTCCGGCACAGGCCAGCCCTCCGCCGAGTAAGACACGGCGGGAAATGCTCAGAGGCGGACTCAATGACACACTCCGGAATCTCAGTTCAAAATACCACTATTAAAATTAGTGATAATGGAATATCCACAATATGATATCGCGGCAACCGGGGCAAGCCCGGGTGTATCCAGTGATAATAACACGATAAAATTTCGTGATATGGTTAATCAAATTCGACTATTCATGAATATTTACATCATCGGATGTGGCCACCATGCCACCTGTCCTTAACTCAACAGGATGAAGATACGTCTTCACTGGCCGGTCAGAGTTGTCAGCAGGGGCGCTTCTTCATATTTTGCTAACGCCTGGCCGGTTTGCAGCGTATCTTTAAGTTATGCATCTGACACTGCACACCGATTACGCTCTCCGAAGCCTGATCTACCTCGGGACCGTTTCTGATCGTCTTTGCGCGATCCGTGAAATCGCCCAGGCGTATGATATTTCTGAAAATCATCTGGTTAAGATCATTCACCGTCTGGGTATCGCTGGCTTTGTCGAAACAACGCGTGGTCGGAAGGGAGGGCTGCGGCTGGCCCGGCCCGCGGATCAGATCAGTCTCGGCGACGTGATCCGTTCGACAGAAGAGGATATGATGCTGGTCAGTTGCATGCGAAGACCGGCAGGCACCGGTTCGTGTTCACAGTGCAGGCTCATGCCTGACTGCCATCTGAAAAATGTCCTGGCGGAAGCCCTTGATGCCTTCCTTGCGGTGCTTGATCAGCGCACGCTGGCTGACGTCATTCAGGATTTTGAACGAAAACAATTATCGGACATTCATTCGCAACCGGAACGTGAAGCGGATTAGGCTGTGTTCGCGGAAAGAGCATTGTTTCGCCTGTCTATGGCGAAGGATCCGGTTTGCTGAAATTTTTCCACCAGATGTGAAGCCTTCTCCTGGCTCATAGGCCGTCCAAACAAATATCCCTGAACTTCCGTGCATCCTTTGTCGCGCAGTCTTTCAAAATATTCGGGAGTCTCGACCCCTTCGGCTGTGACGGCCACGCCCAGATCGACTGCCAGCGCGATTACAGCACTGACAATGGCCGCACTGCGTGAATCAGACAGCATGTCGCGTACGAAGCTGGCATCCAGTTTTATTTTCGAAAACGGAAAGAATCTCAGATATCCGAGTGAGGAGTAACCCTTGCCGAAATCGTCGAGCACGACACTTACCCCGAGCGACTGCAGTGACTGGAGAACGCCATACGTAGCCGCATCAGCTTCCATGAAAATCGTTTCTGTCACTTCGAGTTGCAGGCGTTCCGGTGGCAGACCGGATAACCGCAGGTTATTTCGCAGAGTGCTGATAAAATTCTGATGATAAAGCTGTTCGACCGAGATGTTGACGGAAACCCACAGGGGGTCAGGCCAGCGGATGGCTGTCATACAGGCCTGCTGAAGCAACCATGATCCCAGTTCTCCCATGAGTCCCGCTTCCTCCGCCAGGCGGATGAACCGGTCAGGCGGCACCGGACCAAGAACGGGGTGACTCCAGCGGGCAAGAGCTTCGAAGCCAACGAGATGACGTGTCTGAGCGTTGATAACCGGCTGGTAGTGAAGTTCAAAACGCCTGTCATGAACCGCTTCGCGCAGGTCGCGAATCAGATCGCGTCTTGAATCTGCCAGGGCACGATAAGAGGGCTCGAAGACGCGGAACGTGTTTCCACCGAGACGTTTCGCTTCATAGAGCGCCAGATCGGCAGCCTCCTGAAGAGCACTCTCGCCTGATCCTGCAAGGGGGGCCAGGGCGATCCCTATGCTGATTGAAGGCCTGACGACTGTTTCTTCGATTTTGAAGGGTTCGGAGACAAACCGGAGCATTGTTTCAGCAAGCAGAACAGCGGAATCAACGGTCGCGTGATGATGAATCAGAATCAGTTCATCTCCGCCTGTTCTGAACAACGTGTCTTTATCATTCAGACAACGTTGCAATCGTCTGGTAACTTCGACAAGCGTGCGATCTCCCGCCGCGTGCCCGAGCGAATCATTCACGCCCTTGAAGTCGTCAAGGTCGACAGCAAGGAGTGCAAACGGCGCATGTTCACGTGATAATTCGACCAGAGCCGTACGCAGGGCATCATCATATGCATAGCGATTCGGAAGGCCGGTCAGGCCATCATGTGCTGCCCTGAAAGAAGCGCGCTGGTCCTCCCGGTAACCCGCAGTAACATCAGCCCCTACGCCTCTGTAGCCGGCAAAGTCGCCATTCTCGAAAAGCGGGTGACCTGTAAGGGAAAGAACGTGCTCATGCCCGTTGCGGATTACCGGTATGGCAAGGTCACGAAAAAAAAGTTTCGATTTCATGCAGTGTGCCAGATGGAGCCATTGAGGACTGGCTGGCGCTGTGCCGCCAAGCTCCTGCAGGAACAGGCACCCATCAGGCGGCACGTCTCCGCCAATGATTCCCGTAAGTGCCGCGACGGAGCCGATCAGGTGTCCTTCAGCGTCGGTTTCCCAGACCCATTCGCCTACACTCTGATCCGAACGCCGCAGCATAAGGCGCACGATGTCACGTTGTTCCGCGAGATCCAGGCTTGCCAGCACATAACGTGTCAGCAGAACGGATACGGCCTGGCCAAGGCCAAAAATGAAACCCGCATAGATCGCCAGTTCTGTCAGAAGAACCGGGTACAGCGGCCCCGGGCTGAAGTGCCACGCCCTGATCAGGGCAATGACGCAGCCGGCGATAATGACGCCTGCGAGAGAAATGGTGCCTGACATGACCGGGGAGACCGAGAGTGACGTCGCTATGAGTGCGACAATCACGCCGGCGACGAGAGTTTGCTCATGTCCGGAGCCATGGGGAAACACTGTTACGGGGAGCGAAGCCCAGCACAGGCCCAGTGCAAGATTAAAGGTAATGAATACCCGGCGGGAAAGCGCTTTCGATGGCCGCCATCCGATAAAAATGCCGTAACCGAGGACAAGGGTTACGATGACGTTCAGAAGCGCGGGCGCATAAACCGGATGAGTGGTCCAGAAAAATGCAAGTGTCAGAGGCGCGCTGACAAGATTGGCTCCGAGATGAAAGGGCAGAAGCCGAAGGAGCATAGCCCGACGTTGCAGACGAACGGTTCGCTGCAGCCGTGGAGGGACCGGCGGTCCTCTGAACTGATGCATCAGACGTTTCGTCAGTTGTCTGAAGCCGTTTTCCGGCTGGTCATCGTCTTTCCTGGTTCGGGCAGCAGAGGACAGATGGGGTATTTTTGGGCGTATCGCTTTATTCCGCTTCTGTCTGAAGGATGATCCTGCCGACTGTCGTGCTGACAACCGGCAGGATACCGAACCTCTTGAAAAAGAATTAACGTTATATTACCATATCTCTCTTTCTGGGTTCAAATTATTTAGAGCTACGCAGCCTGACGCTGCGGAGCCATCTGTTCGGCGATTTCGTTGGCTGCGATATCGAACAGCTGGACGCAGCGTCCGATATTGGCAGCGAGTGTGCCTGCGACCACGGCCGGGTCGGTTGACGGATGATAGGCGCGGGCGAGGTCTTCATCGATTTCGAGATGAGACGGCCCATGATGGTCGTGTGCGGTATGCGCCTCACCCCAGAGCCAGCGGTGAGACGGAAAAGCGCTCGTGAAGGCCGGTGCATGACACAGATAGGCTGAAAGCTCTTCTGCAAGATATTCAACGCCGGCGAGCCACGAGAAAAACTCTACCGGGTCAGCGCTGGTAGATGCCCTGATCAGTTCCTCGACGGCACCGAATATAGGATAGTCTCCCGCATTAAGATCAATACCGAGTTCTTCTGCCCCCGCGATCCAGAGAAGGGCATGCGATCCTTCCTCATCTTTCATTTCGCGGACAGCCTCCCGCGCCTCACCGAAAAAAGCCTTTACGCGGGACTGGCCAAAACGTTCAACCAGCGGACGAAGCGGTAAATGTCCGACACGCTGGTCAATTGCACGTTCAAATGCCTGCACAAAAGGCCAGAAACCAATCAGAAGCCCGCGGATCGCTTCACGGTCTCCGCGGGCACAGGCGCGGACCAGTGGTGAAGAAAAAATCCCTTCCCGTGTGGCGACACGGACCACATCACGATCAAGGGCGGGTTCGGAAAACAACAATGCGTACATGATAACCCTCACAAATAATGATTACCCGGTGCATCCGGTAAAACTATAATAATGTTTTGTTTTTATCTTTCTATTATTAATATATTAAATAATATTATGTAAGTAATAGCAGAAAAACAAATTAATATAGTAATTATCATTTCGATATCGAAATTATATGAAGCTGGAATTTGTATGATAAATTGCTCATATGGGTTGAGAGTTTCAGAAATTTTACGAAAAACGACATAATACCAGGGAGATTTTTCCGTTTGTGGAAACGATGTCGCGCAGAAATGCGTGAACCGATGCCGATCCGTGAGTTTTTACTCCGTGATCCATCATGCGCCAGGGATATTCATATCTGAGACGATTGATACCAGGTGACTGAAACCTGTCGGAGATTTTGTGGTCAGACAAAATCCGAGTGCTTCGACATCCTGCTATGCATGACACACGTGTTATACCGCCCGCATCATACTTGTCAGAGGCGATGACCTGTCTGGACAAAGATATAAAATACTTTGTGATGTCGGCAATATATCGCGTCTGTACCTTAGTATAAAATCAGGGATCATTCACCAGCGGAAAATGACATGCAACGACGCGCCCGTCCGGTAATGGCCGAAGGTCTGGAACCACAATCGCGCAGTCAGCCTGCGCTTTCGGACATCGTGTATGAAATCTGCAACCGGAAGGTGGGGACACAGGACTGGGGACATCGCCCCGCAAGAGCGTGCGTGATGCATTTTTACGAATTACCGGTTCCGGTACTGCGGCAATCAGAGCTGCCGTGTAAGGATGAGCCGGCGTGTGCAGAATTGCGTCAGTTTCTCCCTGCTCGACAATTGCTCCGAGATACATGACGGCAACGCGAGTGGAGATCTGTCTTACCACAGCGAGGTCATGAGCAATAAAAATGTAAGTCAGGCCAAGCCTCTCCTTTAAATCTGTAAACAGATTGACGATCTGGGCCTGAATTGAAACATCCAGTGCTGAAACAGGTTCATCTGCGACAATGAGCTGCGGTGAAAGCGCGAGCGCACGGGCAATATTAATCCTCTGCCGCTGGCCTCCGGAAAATTCATGAGGGTATCGGGAAAGAGCTGATGTCGACAATCCAACCAGTTCCGTCAGCTCAGCAAGGCGCGCCTCTATCGTGGAACTGCTCCGCTTCTTTCCGTTGTTGTCAGGATGTACACGCAGAGGCTCGGCGATCAGATCTCCGATCCGCCGGCGCGGATTGAGCGATGCGTAAGAGTCCTGAAACACCATCTGCATCTGGCGACGCAGCGGACGCATCGCACGTTCACTGAGCGATGAAATATCACACCCGTCAAATGTGATTGTTCCTGATGAAAGCTCGGTCAGTCGTAACAGGCATCGTCCGAGTGTCGATTTGCCACAACCCGACTCTCCGACCAGTCCCAGGACTTCTCCCGGCATGATTTCCAGCGAGATATTGTCGAGGGCTCTCAGTGTCTGACCCCGTGGCAGTTTATATTCCTTGCGGAGACCTTCGGCGTGCAGAAGCGTTGTGTTCATGCCGCACCTGCAGCACGCGGGGGGAGGGGGTGCCCTTCAGCCGGCAACACGCAGGCCACATCCTGAGTTCCATACGCGATCAGTGACGGTAATATCATGCAGCTTTCGTGAGCATAGTGGCAGCGTGGCGCAAATGCACACCCCGAAGGGCGTTCGAGGGGAGGCGGTGGAGCACCCGCTATTGAAGGAAGACGTTCCGGCCGCGGGCCGGTCAGAGGTGGGATGGAATCCAGAAGTGCTCCCGTATAAGGATGGCCTGGCTGCCGGAAAACAGCGTCAGCAGGACCGCGTTCAGCCACCCGGCCAGAATACAGAACCATAACGCGGTCACACGTTTCCGCCACGACACCCATGTCATGGGTAATCAGCAATACCGATGATCCGTAATTGTGCCGGAGATTACGAAGCAGATCCAGGATCTGTGCCTGAACCGTAACATCCAGTGCTGTTGTGGGCTCATCGGCAATCAGCAGCGAAGGGTTGCAGGACAAGGCCATTGCGATCATTGCGCGTTGTCGCAGGCCTCCCGAAAGCTGATGAGGATAACGGTTTGCGGTCCGCTCCGGATCGGGGACGCCCATGTCGCCCAGTAACTGCACCGTACGTGCCCGCGCCCCGGTTCTCGATATTGCTTCATGAGCCCGGATCTGTTCGTCAATCTGCCAGCCAATCGTATAGACCGGTGTAAAAGCCGTCATCGGATCCTGAAAGATCATCGAAATTTCCCGTCCGCGCAGATGGCGAAAGGATCTCTGTGATAATCCGACGAGTTCCTGCCCGCGAAACAGCGCTGATCCCGTAATCTTCACGCCAGGCGCGTCAATCAGCCCCATGATCGCCATGGCAGTCACACTTTTGCCAGAACCGGATTCTCCGACAATGCCCAGAATTTCCTGCCTGTCGACGGAAAAAGAAACATTCTCGACAATAGGTACGTCGCGTCCGCGCGAGCGAAAACTGACGGAGAGGTCACGCACCTCCAGAAGCGGCAGGTCATCAGGCATCGCGAACTCTTGGGTCAAGAAAAACATAAATCACGTCAACAACGGCGTTTGCGAGTACGACAAATACCGCAGAATACATCACACTTGCCATGATCAGCGGGAGATCAAGATTGGATAATGCCTGATACGTCAGGCGCCCGACGCCCTGAAGTCCGAATACGACTTCCGTCAGCAGGGCTCCCCCGCCGATCAGCTGGGCGAAATCGAGCCCGAACAGGGAAACAAAAGTAATCATGGAGGTCCGCAGGCCATGCACCAGCAGCACGCGCGCAGGCGAAAGACCTTTTGCCCGTGCCGTGCGCATGAAATCTTCACCCGATGCCGCTACGAGATCCGCCCGCAGCACGCGGCCGTAAATTCCGGTGAACAGCACCGCAAGCACGATCCAGGGAATAATCAGCGCCCTGAACCAGCCCGTCGGACTTTCCGAAAAAGGGATGTACCCCAGCCCCGGAACCCACGAGAACATCCAGGTGTCATGATAGCGTGCCTGCGTGACCAGATTTGCCACCTGACCAAGCCAGAAAACGGGAAGGGAAATCCCGATCAGACCAAGGATCATAAGCCCCCGGTCAATCAGTGTGCCTCGAAAAGCTGCTGCAACCGTCCCCATTGTCACCGAGGCGATCACCCAGATCGCCGCTCCGCCGGCTGCCAGAGACAGCGTCACCGGAGCCGCCATCACGATTTCCGGGACGACAGGTTCGCCACGATCCACATAGGATGTCAGATCCCGTGTGATAAAGAGCTTCTTCATCATCGTCGCGTACTGAACCGGAAGTGGTCTGTCGAAACCGTATTCGTGCCGCACCTTCTCCATCGTTTCCGGCGAAGCATTTTTTCCGGCAATCCGCGCTGTTGGATCCGCACCGGGCGTAGCAAAAAATACCAGGAAGACCAGCACCGAAATGCCGAACAACACGAACAGCGTCTGCGCGAGACGCCTGAGAAGCGCTGTCAGCATCACGATCCCTTCCGGCTGGTCTCGCGTACATCAAGCGCATCCCGCAGACCGTCACCGAGAATGTTGAGCGTCAGAACCACAGTCACGATCGCCAGACCGGGCGCTATCGCCACCATCGGCCGGGTATATATCAGCCCCTCACCATCCTGAATGATCGTGCCCCACGAGGCAGCGGGTGCCTGCACCCCGATGGAAAGGAAAGACAGAGCGGATTCAGCCAGCAGAGCCAGGGCGGTCAGCAGCGGGGCCAGGACCACCAGCGTGGCGGAAATGTTCGGCAGAATATCAACCAGCAAAATCCGCCAGCGCGGGACGCCGAGGCTTCTTGCCGCCATGACGAACTCCGCGTTCCTCAGCGTCATAACCCGGCCCCGGACAGGTCGTGCCGCGTAAGGGACGTAAACAAGAGCGATAATCACGATCGGAATCAATAAATTGTCGCTCTCGACAGTAAACGGTCCGATTTTCAGTCCCTGGCTGATCGTCACGATCGAAAGTGAAATTGCAAACAGGTAGACGGGCACGGCCCACATAATGTCCATCAGCCGCGAGAGGACCATGTCAACGACACCACCGAAAAAACCGGAGAGCACGCCGACGAGGGCTGCCATTCCGATGCATAGCAACGCTGCTGAAAATGAAATCAGCAGTGAGTTGCGACCGCCATACAGCAGACGGGCCGCAACATCCCGCCCCTGACTGTCAGCACCCAGGAAGTAGGCCGAAGGATGCCAGGTCGGGCCGGCCGGGCTGAGACCGAGATGAAGAGGATTGTCGTTAGGCTGCATGATATCTACATTCTGACCGTTCAGACTGAACGATCCCGCGACATTGGACGTGAACGGATCGGTATGGGCGATATCATGGGCATAGAACGGCGCCATGATGCAGGCGAAGGTTACCAGCAGCAGGATCGCCAGCGCACTCATGGCCGGACGATTCCTGACAAGCGCCTGTCCGGCTGTCCGCCAGGGGCCTGCGGCCACCCCTGATACGGCGGAGGAGCCTGTTTTTATCACCATGAATACGATCCCCCTTCAGACAGGATCATTGCTGTTCGGGAAAGACAGACGCCGGACAAAAGACAGGCAGGTTGCCCCGGCGACATCTCCGGCGGCCAGATCAGCGGGCATGCTGGCGAGAACCAGACATCGATATGACATTTGCGTTGCATAAAGTGTTGGCGATCCGTTGGAAAGCCGTGGGATATCAATGTAAGCGATCATGCGGGCCGTTTCCGGTGAAAAGGGACAGAGGCTCCAATGTCAGACGATATGCAGACCTTCATGCGGAAGATCGGTTCCGGTTTTTGCAATGATAAGAATGACGCTGCCCGTTCCGGAAAATCCCTGTCTATACCCGACGGCCTGAAGTGGCAGCGCATGCCTGATCCTAGCGGAGCTGAAATTGCGAAAAGACGACTTCGTAGATTGGCGCGATAAAATTCCCATGAACGCGCGGTGAAAGCAGCGTAACCCAGCGCACCTGATTCAGAGGTACGGCGGGCGCTTTTGCCATGAGAGCGCGTGACGCCTCTGCCCAGAGCGCATTTCCGGCTTTCTGATCTGTCACCGAGACCTGAGCAGCCCGGTCCATCAGTGCGTCAAGATCGTGGTCGCAAAAGCCGGAAATATTAATGGAGTTGTCCGAGTGCGGCGTGAATGTTCCGCAGGAGAACAGAGCCTGGAGATAGGTTGATGCCGCAGGGTAATCGGCATTCCATCCGGTCAGGCCGACCTGAACGCGATTGTCACTGTTCTGAATATAGTTGAACTGAACCGCCTGAGTGATCGGGCGCACGGACGTAATATATCCCAGTGCCGCAAGTGTGCTCCGCAACTCATTTGCGCGCGCCACATAGCCGGGTTCAGAAGGAGAGACGATGGTCACACGCTGGCCTCTGGTGCCACTCTCTTCAACCAGGCGCTTCGCCAGAGCCATATCCGGGGCTTTCCAGGACGGCGCAGGATTTTCCGGCGATGCGCCCAGCGTGTAGGCGCAGCCCGGCTCGAAGCCGGGAGCCCCCGCAGGAAGCATCTGGCACGAAGGGATGGCTACCGTCGGCCCTCCGCTCTGAATTACAAGGGCCTTCCGGTTGATAGCGTAGTTAAAGGCGCGCCGGACCCGAAGATCATTAAATGGGGGGATATTTACGTTCAGAGCCGCGTAATAGAGATTCAGAAAGTCGATAATGCGCACACGATCCGCGAATCTCCCGCCAATTTCCGCAAGGCGGTCAAGCGGCGCATTCTCGTACATCCAGTCGGACTGCCCGTTCTCGATTGCCGTTACTTCCGCTTCAGGGTCGAGACCGAAAGCATAATGAATTGCGTCCGGATAACCGGCGGGCTGAGCCTGATGATCCCACTCGCGGAAATATGGGTTGCGCTTCAGCTCCATTGCGGAGTTCGGGTCATATGACGCGATGTAGTAAGGGCCGGTTCCAGGTGGAGCGACATTCCCTGTGTCATGCGCCGGCGTGTCCGCAGGCACAATCGCCCCGTGCAGAAATGCCAGACGGTCAAAGAATTCAGAATCCGGATGGGTAAGATGAAAGGTCACCGTACCTGCGGCGTTATCGGCAATAACGCCTTCTGCCAGCGTGCAATGTTCCGGATCATGCAGACATGCGGTTCCTCCGACGATATGGCTGTAATATGGCCCGGCGGTCGGGCTGTTCACTCTGAAAATTCGTCTCATTGATGCGACGACGTCGTCGGGGGTCAGCAATTTGCCGTTCGAGAAATGAATTCCCGGCCGCAGATGAAATCTGTATGTGAGACCATTATCTTCCGGGGCAGGAAGTGAGTCGGCGAGATCGGGAACGGCCTGGCGGTCGAGACTGCCGGCTGATTTCGCGAAAGTTGTTAGTCCGTCATAAACGAGGGCCTCGATCTGGTAGTTCAGATGCAGATAACTGATCTGAGGATCGAGCGTCCCGCCGGAAGTCTGCGATGTCAGGTGTAATGTGCCACCAGCGTGGGGACCGGCCGGAGCACCTGATGGCAAATTTCCGGTTGTGCCGGCTCCTGTTGCTCCGGCCGGCCCCGTCATGATCAGAAACGTGACGCCTGCAGCAAAAGCAAATCGAAAAATCATATTACTGCCGGGCAAGAAGAGGACGCAGCTTTGCCTGTATTTCCTCCGGGCTGGCTGTCGACGGGATCATCCCGGCAAATCGTCCGTCAGGGTTCATAATGACGATCTGAGGTGACGTCATGTAAGAATAGCCCCAGTCCGGATCGGGGCGTTTTTCTATCGTCGCATGAAACTCCTTTGTGACGGCCTCCAGCGTCGCCGGCGCGCCCGTGCCGGCGATAATTTTTGCCGGAAATTGCGATGCATAGCGGCGCAACTGCTCGGACAGGTCCCGCTGAGGATCAAGGCTGATGAAAACCGGCGCGATCCGATGTCCGTCCGGATCGAGAATATGAAGCGCCTGACTGAGGCGCGTCAGCATTTTTGTGCTGCCGTCATCAACGGAATGAACCGCGCCAAACATCATCAGCATCCAGCGTCCGCGAAATGTCATGTCGGTCATTGTGCCGTCGGATGCATCCATCAGGCGGAAACGCCCTCCGACTTCATTTCCTTCGGAATCCACCATCGGTCCCATCGCGTCCGATATCCGGTAGCCCACGTAAGTCATGACGGCAGCCGCAAAAAAAGTGGTCCCGACGAGCGTCAGCAGTTTCCGGCTCCGGCGTTTCTCTTCCGCGAGCCGGGATACGGGATCGTTGTCCGTCGTCATCAGTGCGCCTCCGCCCAGTTGGCGCCAATACCTGTTTCAACCACAAGCGGCACTGCCACAGACGCCGCTTCCTCCATAACGCGCTTTACCACCGAAGCTGTCTCCTCAGCTGCCTGCTTTTCCACTTCAAACAGCAATTCGTCATGCACCTGCAACAGCATGACCGCCGGAAGCGCCGCCTTTTCCAGAACACGCGGAAGCCGGACCATGGCCCGCTTGATGATGTCGGCAGCTCCCCCCTGTAAAGGCGCATTGATGGCCTGCCGCTCGGCATAATTCCGCTGCGCGGCATTTTTTGCCGTAATTCCGGGAACGTAACAGCGTCGCCCAAGCGGTGTCGTAACATAGCCATGTGCTTTTGCTTCGGCGCGGCGCGCGTCCATATAGGCGCGAATTCCCGGATAGCGCGCGAAATAGGCGTCAATGTAAGCGCGGGCCTCGCCCGCAGGAATCCCAAGCTGCTTACCCAGACCGAAGGCTGAAATCCCGTAGATAATTCCGAAATTGATTGCCTTGGCCCGACGGCGTGTCAGCGGATCCATCCCTTCCAGCGCTACCCCGAATACTTCGGACGCTGTCCGCGCGTGAATGTCCTGTCCCAGTTCGAACGCTTCACGCAGTGTCGGTACATCTGCCACGCTGGCCAGAAGACGAAGCTCAATCTGCGAATAATCTGCTGATAACAGGACTTTGCCTTCAGGCGCGATAAAACTGCGTCTGATTTGCGCGCCTTCCTCCGTGCGCACCGGGATATTCTGCAGATTCGGATCGTTGGACGACAGACGACCTGTTGTCGTAATCGCCATCTGGAACGATGTATGAACCCGGCCTGTTGCGGGGTCCATCTGCGAAACCAGAGCATCCGTATAGGTGCTCTTCAGCTTCGAAAGCTGCCGCCAGGCAAGAATCCTGTCCGCCAGTTCAATGCCCTGATCCGCCAGCTCCTGGAGCACGGAGGAGTCCGTGCTCCATGCCCCGGTCTTGCCACGTTTGCCGCCCCTGAGGCCCATCTCGTCAAAGAGAATTTCTCCAAGCTGCTTGGGCGAACCGACGTTGAAACTCCGCCCGGCAAGATCATGGATTCCGGCTTCGATAACCGTCATCCGGCCCGCGAAATTCTCTGACAGACGGCGCAATTCTGTCGCATCGACTTTAATCCCGATCTGCTCCATATCGGCCAGAACGGTAATCAGCGGGCGTTCCATCTCCTCGTAAAGCGCCAGCGCCTGGCTGGTCCGGAGCTGCGGGCGCAACACCTGCCATAACCGCAATGTGACGTCCGCATCTTCTGCGGCATAGGCTGTCGCGCGATCCAGCGTCACCTGCTGGAAAGGAATCCGGTTGCGCCCTTTCCCCGTGACATCATCATATGTGATCGGGACATGACCAAGATGCAGTTTCGACAGCTCATCCATGCCCTGACCATGCAGACCAGCCGACTGCGCATAGGAGATGAGCATCGTGTCGTCGATCGGGGAGATGGTCTCAATTCCGGCACGCCGGAATACCAGCAGATCAAATTTCGCGTTCTGAAACACTTTCAGAACGGACGGATCAGCAAACAGCGGTCTCAGCGCAGCCAATGCATCCTGCACGCTGATCTGTATGCCCGGAGGAGCTTCGAGCGTGCCTTCATGCAGAAATGGCACATAACAGGCGCGCCCCGGAGCCACGGCAAGAGACAGTCCGACCATTCGCGCCCGCAACGGATCAAGCCCGTCTGTTTCGGTGTCGACAGCGCAGACACCTGTCTGCTCCGCAGCCTCAATCCATGTCGCCAGCGTCGCGAGGTCCGTTACGGTATCATACGGCCCGTAAGGCAGTTTTTCCGGCTCTGCCGGCGGTACGGCGGTCTGCGGAAGAGAGATTGCTGCAGCACGCATCGACGCCCGCGCCGTTGCCTGGGTCAGCGGAGAACCATCGCCGAGTCCAAACCGGTGACGGATTGAGCGGAAGCCCATCCGATCCAGCCAGTCACCCAGGATTGTGGCATCCGGGTCGTCTACCGCCAGATCAGACACCGGTAACGGTAATGGAACATCCGTCTTCAGAGTAACCAGCTTCAGCGAAATTCGTGCGGCTTCAGCGTGCTCGATGAGCGAGGTTTTTCGTTTTGAAGGCTTCATTTCCGGAGCTGCACTCAGAACGGTCTCCAGGGAGCCGAATTCGTTGATCAGCGCCGATGCTGTTTTGGGTCCGATCCCGGGAATGCCCGGAACATTGTCGGTCGGATCGCCCATGAGAGCCTGAACATCAATAACCTTGTCCGGTCCGACCCCGAATTTCGCTTCGACTTCGGCTGGTCCGATTGGCTTCTGCCTGATCGGATCCATCATGTCGACATGAGGTCCGATCAGCTGCATCAGATCCTTGTCAGAGGAGATGATCGTACACTGACCGCCCGTTTCAGCGACTGATCGTGCGTAACTGGCAATAAGATCGTCAGCCTCGAATCCATCGAGTTCGATTCCGGGCACGCCAAAAGCGGCTGTGGCTTCTCTGATCAGACCGAATTGGGGAATCAGATCTTCGGGAAGGTCTGGCCGATGGGCCTTATACTGGGGGTAAATTTCATTGCGGAATGTCACCCGGCCCGCATCGAAAATAACCGCAAGATGTGTCCCGACATGCTCGCGCATCAGTCGGGTCAGCATGTTGCAGAATCCAAAGACAGCGTTGACCGGAACGCCATCCGGATTTGTCATCGGAGGCAGGGCATGAAATGCCCGGAAAATGAACCCGCTGCCGTCAACCAGAACAAGGTGCGGCGCGCCCGTATCGGCCATGAATGAATCGCCCTAAAACTGAAGCCCGGCCGGACGTCTCCGTCTGACCCGGAAAGGTTCCCGGATAAAACGAAAAGCGGACAGCCAAAACCCCGCAAATGGGGAGACGATCAGAATACGTCCTGCTCGTCATGAAAGCGTCAGATAACACAGGCGTGAAAAGATTGCGCGCCGGGGGAGAAAATCCGGTGCTGTCCGCGGCTAAGCCCGATTACAGAGATACGGGGCTTGCCCGGATTTCAGTCAGAAGACCTGTTTATTGACTGTCAGTGACTGCCTGTCGGTGTCAGTGTCCTGTTTCCGGTTTTGCGTTTGGGTCCACGACGAACAGTCGCGAACAGTACGGACAGAATGTCTGATGACCGCCAATTTTCAGCCACACACGCGGATGACCAAGAGCCCCCAGACCTCCATCACAGGAGATTTTGTGCGTTTGCACGATCACCGTTTCAACATGCCCCAGGCGCGGTCGGGGGGACGGGTTTGCCGGCTGGATGAGCATGAAAATATCCTGTCCTGAAAGCAGGGCCCGGTGGCCCGGAATGCAGGAGGATGATACGCAGGAACGCTGTGAGTTCAAACCGTCCCCACGTCTTTGTGTCCTTATGTCGGTTTCTGCGCCGGCAGGATGATCGCACTATGACCGGCCGCTATGCCCGGATAGCAGTGGTGGTGATGAGTTGTCTGAATCTGGCCGCCTGTGCCAGCGAGCCTGTCATCCACGTCCCGGCACGCTATGCCCGGGATGCTCGTCTCGTTCCACCTGATCGTATCATCACACTGTCGGACGGTGCGCGCATTCCGGTCCGGATCTGGCCGTCGTCCGGTTCCGAACGTGGAATTATTCTCGCCCTTCACGGTTTCAACGACAGTCGCGATGCATGGGAAATGGCAGCACCAGCATTTGCTGCCAGTGGTTTTACGCTCTGGGCTCCGGACATCCGCGGTTTTGGTGCCGCACCTGGCAGGGAAGGGTGGCCCGGAGCAGGGCGTATGGTTCAGGACGCCGTCGAGGAGCTGACGCTGATTGTCCGGGAACATGCAGATGTCCCGCTTTATCTTATGGGAGAAAGCATGGGAGGCGCGATTGCCATGCTGACCATGACCCGGCCAGCTGTCGCTGCCACCATGCCGAAGATTGCCGGAACGATCCTGCTCGCTCCCGCCGTCTGGAAACTTGGGCCTGGTGCCGACATTCCTGTCCGGCTGCTCGCCGCTCTGGCCCCCAATGGACGTGTGACCGGACGGGAACTGCCTGTACATGTTACGGCCAGCGACAATATCGCAGCTCTTCGTCGCCTCTATTTTGATCCTCTCACTCTTCACTCTACAAAACTTGTCGCTTTGCGCGGCCTCATTGCTCTGATGTCAGAAGCCGCTGACAGCGCAGGCAAGCAGCACGGCTCAGAACTGATCATTTACGGAGATCATGATCAGCTGGTGCCTGTCAGCGCTACGGCGCAGGTCTGGCGACAGCTTCCAGAGACTGTGCGCCGCGACATTATTCCCGGCGGCCATCACCTGCTTCTCCGCGATAAATCCGGCTATCGTGTTGTAGCTGATATTCTTTCCTGGCTCAGCAGACCGGACGCGCCGCTTCCGTCCGGCGGAGATGTCTCCGCTGCCACATGGGCCAGTCTCCATGAGGCAAATCCGGGGGCGGACGGCTCCGCTGATACGGACCCTTTCTTTCTTACGCCTTCCCGGATTGATACTCTGACTCCGCAATAAGCGCGTTTTTTCGCCTCTGCGCGAAACCCTCTTGGCAACCCGGTCCCGACTGAGGTAGGAACACCAGCAATGGACCCGTAGCTCAGCTGGATAGAGCGTCGCCCTCCGAAGGCGAAGGTCGAAGGTTCGAATCCTTTCGGGTCCGCCAATGGTTTACAAAATCCGCATAAATCCGGCGTTTTTTGCTCGACTTAGACAATCTAAAAACAGCATTAGACAATCAGCGCAATTTATCGACTCCTGATTTTGCCATTGTCGGCTGTGATGCGGCGCGAGTGTATCGGCCCACTTCGGCGAGTGTTTTGTGCCCTGTGATGGCGGCTATCTCATGCGTCGAACACCCTGCTTCAGCCAGTCTCCGGGCAACTGCTTTTCTCAGTCCATGAGGCGAGCATCGTTCCGGCAAACGGGCTTCGCGGCACCAGTCCTTGAAGACATTGTAGAAGCCGTTCTCTGAAAGCGGTTTGCCCCGTGCGCCGAGCAGAAACGTCTGCGCATCGCCCTGCCATTGGTCGATTTCTCTCTGAAGGACAGGATGAATGGGGATGATAAGCTCCGCCTTCGTCTTCTTCTGTTTGACGTGCAGATTGCCATCGCGAACGTCGGCAGGCCCCATGCGGACTACATCAGATCGGCGCTGGCCTGTATAAAGCAGGAGCGTGAATGCCAATCGCTGATAGGTCCCGGATAGCCAGTGTCTCTCGTATTGCTCGATCTCTCCATCGGTCCACGAGTGAATGCCTTCTGTAGCCTCTCGTCTTGGCGGCTTTACTCCTGCTGTGGGGTCGGTTTCGATCCATCCTATAGCGATTGCGTGCTGTATGACCTGATGCAGCAGCCTGAGAACGCGGGAGCCCGTCGTGGGTGAGTTCTGCCCCAGTGCTGACACGATCATACGGACGTGCTTTGGCTGCATCCCATCTATCAGGCAAGATGCTGCGGGGTGAGCGCGTAGCCGATCAAATATGCGTCGATATACCTGTTGCGTGCTTTTCTCCAGCTTTGTGTAGTTCCTGCTCTGCATCCATTGGATAATCAGATTATCGAGCGTGCGCCCTTGCGAGGGTGTAGTTTTTTCTGGGGCAGCCCCAGACAGCGCGGCGGCATAGGCTTCGAGAAAATCGGGACTTGAAGGATCGGGCAACGGGATACTCCTGCATCCCGGCTTTCTCAGATAGCAGCGTGTTTTGCCGTAGCTGTCCCGATAGATTTTGACGTATTTGATGCGAACTCGCTGCACGCCCTGTCCCATTCGCTCGCTGGCTCTGCTGTGACAGATCGACCGGCGCGTTTCTCGATGTATGAATTGATATCGTCTACGGACCAGACCCGACGCCGCCCGAGGATAGGTATCGACGGCAGGTCTTCTGCCGGGATCTGGCGAAGGCTTGAGACCGATATGCGAAGGCGGGAAGCGGCTTCCTTTGCCGTCAGTAGCGGCGTGATAGCGTCACTCATCGGCTCTCTCCGGCGGCAGGCATGAGCTGACGTAGCGCCAGCCTTCCTTGAAAAAGACGGCAGCGCTTTCAAATTCACCGTAAAACGCACAAGCAATCCTGAAACCCGAGAACTCATCCCATTCAGCCGCATGCATGTATCCATCGCGATTTTTGATCCAGTGATACGTTCCGCTTTCCGCACCGTCCGGTGGCCTGCACTCGTTGGGTCTGGTCATTCTCCCGTCTCCGGCGGTGCTGGAATTTCCATGAAGTGCGTTGGAATTTTCCAACCTATAGGCCACCCCCCGTATAGCGTGCGCACACCGTCAGCGGACTTTCGTAAGCAGATAACACCTACATGCTCTGGCTTAACGGCTGCGATTGCAAGAACGGTGACATTCCACGGCGCCTCAGCAATCGGCCGCCACGGTGAGGGCGCGGCTGCGAGGGCGGCTTTGAGCGCATCATTCACTTCATGTTTGATATACTCAGAACCGCTCCGTGCTCCAAATAGTCGTTTCCCGGCAGCCTCGATCATCTCCGGCGTCGGCTCATGCATCATCGTTGTCCTTATTCCGGGTAATGACGAGCGTGAATTGCTCATCGCCGCCGCCAAACTGAATCGTTTTTCCATCTCCCTTCTCTGGCATTTTCCCATCAAATGAATATGCGACAAGGGTCTGCCAAAACTCGCTCATTGCATCTCGTTTATCCAATGCGATGTTGTTGCCTTTTCCGACTCTCGCAATAAAAATCCGATTTGTAAGCGGTGAATATCGAAGAACGATATTATCCAGATTCATTTCTCGTCCTTCATTGCTGCGTCGATGGAATCTCTAAAATTTCGTCCCTTGAGCGCATGAACGCGATGGTTGGGCGCGAATGTGCAGTCTCCGCTCATGTAGACCGTTCCGGTTTTGAACTGTCGGGCCAGCCAGTCCAGCCGCTCCGTATCCTTCGCCTTTTTTGATAAAACGGCGATCTCCTTATTCAGCCTTTCAATCTCTTCCCATGCAGGGATCAATTCATTCTGGAAGGCCGTCGCTGTCGCGGGTCTCACATTCTCTGCGTCTGGCACCTCTCCGCTTTCAACCGGATGGTTTTCGCTCCATTCCTCGCCGGTATCGGGATTATGATAAAGCCATCCATCTGACACACGAGCCTGCTCCAGTTCGCGGCCGCGCTGTTCGGCTTCTTTGATATGGCCTCTGGCGAATTTATCCAGAGGCCCCATGTCCATTTCTGTTCCATCTGAGACTGCATTCGCTATTTCACGGATCTGCTCCTCCCGCGTCCTGCCAGACATCACAGCCGCCCCCGTTCTTCGTCGCATGTCGCGATACGACCATCCGCCAAACCGCGCTCGTAACCTTTATCAATAGATGCGTTTCTTCCCTCAGATAACTTCCCCGCCCTTATAGTCCTATTCGCCCACTCTTGATTATTTTTGACCCTTTCCGAACAGGAGCGCAAAATATTCCGCATTCGTTCCAAAATAGATTCCGCGGACTCACCAGACATACATAGCCTCCCGGTCTTCATCAGTGGCTGGATTTCTCTTTTGCCAGTCGTTCAGCATCGCGATCCCGTAAGCCGAAACGAAAGTAAGCGCGAACGTCAGGAAAGTGTGCATGGGGGTTCGTCCGAGAGGTTGCGAATTTCCGCGGCACAAGAGGAAGCACCGCTATTTACTCCGTCCCAGTAGCTTTCTCGTTCCGCCGCAGCTAATTCCATATATACGCAATCGGTCGACCCCGCTCTCTTATCACACACCTTCGCGCAACGCTCGCGTTCGGCGCGCAGGAGGGCGGTGAGTTCGTCTGGGGTGAGGCACGGGCCGTGGTAATGTAAACGTCCTGTGACCTCAATATCTTCGTAACCGTCGTCTCCCCAATCCCACGACCATTCGTCAGGAGCATCCGAAAACTCTTCTTTTTTCCACTTAATAGGGAAAGGTTCATCTTTTCCGTTATTTGAAAGCCAGTGATACCCACCCCGCTCCGGGAACATCGGATACCCCGGCCGCTCTTTATCCGGCCAGCCGTTTGCGTGGGTCATGGCGTCGGCTCCGTGTTCAGGGCGGAATCTGCGACAGCACACATATCAAAAGCCGCTGATCGCGATGGATCATCATACGAATAATAGATAGACCGCACTTTACCGAACGCATCCCGTAACCTCTCAATCTCAGCACGGACTTTCGCGAGAGCCGCAAGGTGGTCGGACTGGCGGACGAGAGAAACTCGTTTGAACGTATGCTCTCGTCCGTCCGCACCAGAGATGTGAAATTTTCCGTCATAAACTTTCCCGTTAGGAAACTCTGTAGCCTCCATTACAACCGGCACATCATCCGCGACCGGAGTGCCGACAATCTCCACTACTTCATCGGCCGTTATCAGAACTTTCCTGCCGGATGTCTGTATCCAGCCCAAAAGCGCCTTAAGCCTCTCCTCCGTCAGCGGCAACTGCACGAAATATCCGGTGGGGGTGCTCATGCTGCTGCCCCCACTTTCTCAACCCGTTTCAGCGCAGCATCGTGAGCATCGCCGAGCAGATCAGCCTGTTTCTTGTCGCCGGCCTCAGTCAGTCGGTCGATCTCTGCTGTGACCTGTTCCTCAATCGCCTGCACCTCCTCAAACGACCGCGCGCCGGCAAGCTGTTCAGTCAGGTCTGGAATAACGTGTGTGTCGTGTCCGAGCGCCGCAGCCTGAAACGGGTCGGCAGGGTCATCATGCGAAATGACGGCAGGCTCCGGGGTAAGGTCGTGCAGGCCATCCACACGCTGCACAGCCTGCTCAAACCGCTCGGCCTCCTTATCCGTGCTCAGCGGCAGACGCTTCACCAGACGCCGGATTGCAGTCTTGCGGGCCATTTCGTCTGACCATGACGCCCATGGGCCTTTCTGCCAGTCCTTATTGGTCGCGCGGACTTTCTCAACCTGTTTCCACGACATAACTTCCCGGATCGGGTCGCTGCCGTCTTTCAGCCGGGCAATCGCATATACGGCGACAATGTTCCCATCCGTCTTTGACAGATCCCGCTCATGTTCAATCCGCTCGTCGTCGCCCATGACAACGTGAAACTTCTCCCCCTCAAACACGACCTGTGACGAAATGCTGGCGATCTGCCCGCTATTCCGGGCCAGCTTCATCAGGCCGGCGACCATCGGCATCCACGTGGCCATGTTGCAGCCTTCTTTGCTGTTCCAGCGCGGAACGATGGCGCCCTCTCGGCCATCCGGTAGCAGGCCATCTGACGCTGCCTTCACGCACTCCATGAACAGCGATGCCGGGCGGCACTCAAGCAGTTTCGGGTTCTTCTGGACGGCAATGCGAACGACGCGCTCAAACTTATCGAACGGCACATGCGCCGGAAGAACGGCCTTTACCTGCTCGGATACTTTCGCGAATCCTTCCGCGAACCTCTGCCCATCCATCTTCTGGACCTGACGGCTTCCACTCATTACGCAAATTCCTCAATTTTCTGATTCTTCAGCGCGGGCGGCTCAAGATCGCCTGCTTCCATGCGCTGCTCGTAGTCTTTCACGGTCCATGCTGGCGGACTGATCGTGAAAACACGCGCTGTCTTGTCGATCTTAGGCCGGTATGACGGCCACTCGTTCCGCTCCAGGCACCACGCGAAGTCACCCCTCGCCTTGCGGTTCAGCGCCGCGCCGATCTCAAGCGCAATCGGGGCAAGGCGACAGATCGAGACCAGATATGGAGGCCTCTTAGACTGGACGATGAACCAGAAGTCATTCGGCCGTTCACCCGTGACAGCCTCAAATCCATCCAGATACCAGGCAGCTTGCTGATGATATCCGTTGTTAAACGCTGCCCTCTGGAATTCCGCCGGATTGCTATCGCCCGCGGTCTTATAGTCGAGCAGATATTTGCTGTGTTTCGGCGTCCAGTCGGGGCGGCACCGGCACCATACGCCTGATTCCTTATCCTTCCAGAACATGGACTTTTCGGGTGTCCCTCCGATGAAAGCCTTTGATGCCACGGGATCTGACCAGATCGCTTCCCGCATAGACTGCAACATTTCCAACTCATGCTTAAGTAAGGGCGTTTTTCCATTCTTATATACTTCATCACGCTTTTCTTTGGAATCAGCGCTCACATACCCGACAGAAGGATTGCCACCTTTCGTAACCCCTTCGACAATCACAATCTGCTCATGGAATTTCTCAGGCTCCAGAACTATCAGGTGACCAGCCTTGCCAATATCAAAGCACCGCTTATTCTCACGGCTCTGGCGATCCGACATGAATTTCGCCGGGCAATCGTTCGCGAGCGTCTTTGCGCCTGTTGATGACAGGCTCATCGGATTGCATGGATCAGCATGATAGTCCTCGGATGACATATCGTACACGCCTGGTTCTGTGATCAGCATCACTCACCCCCAATCGCCGGATTGCGCGGCACAGCCTCAACCTCCAGCCACGCGCTGACAGCTGAGAACGCCGCCGCCAACAACACCCGCGCTTCCTTCACGCCATGTACGAGAGCATCGCCCGTCCGCTCGTATGCGATCACGAACACGGACCGGTTCTCACGCTCTGTCACACGCCGGACTTCCCGGCCGAGATCGCTGATCCGCATGTTCGCATCGTTCAGACTTTTGTGCATGAACAGATATTCCGCACGCATGTTCTCAATCACTTCCGCGCACTTCTTATCGTCGCGAGTGCGGATGGCGTGCTGCAGGATTTCCATGTTGTTGAGCATCACTGATCCTCCAGCAATCGAGCGCCAATCGTCTCGGCGTCCTCTCGCATTTCCTCGACGTTCGCTTCAATGTTCTCGATCACATCGTGAACCTTCAGCCGCGCCGACGTATCATCCAGCGTCGCCAGTTGCTCGCGTGCGAACCGTGCCGTTGACTCAAGGCGCACAACCACGCCCGCGATAATCTTCTGGTCACGCTGAACGGCCGGCGGAAAGAACGCGCGCACGTATCCCGGATCACCCGCAAGCGCAGGGTTGAACGCCATTACGTTTGAATAGGTCATTATTGTTCTCCTTGGAGAATTACTTAGAAGCCAGCGTCTTCAAACTGCTCAATAAGCTGATTTACTGTCCATCCGCCGACATCAGCATTTTTCCGTCTGATATCGCGCAGAAAGTCGTATGCAATGCGCGGCCTCTCAACATAAACCGAATCAAAACATCCGGCATCGGAAAGAAGATTGTCGAAGTCATCACTGTCCATTTGGACTCTCCTCAGAGAATTACTCGGCCAATTCGGCCATGAAGCCCGGCCAGAAGACCGGGTGACACGGTGGAATCAGTTACCAATCGCATCCAGAAACATCGGCACGAACACCGACGCGATGAATGTGGAAAAGCCTAGCCACAGCGCGATGCTTGCGGCCATGCGGGTGGTGGGGCTGGTCATGACGTCCACCTCGTGGCTAAACCAATTCCAATAAAAACTAGAAAAACGCCAATATAATCAGAAAGGTTATACGCAACATCAGCCCATGCGTGTGACATCACGCCGCCGCCCTCCGAAACTGCACATGGATCACGTTGCTCCGGACCTCATCCACCATCCGCTTCACCGGCCACGACGTGACATTGCCGTTGTCCAGCCTGACGATTGCCTCGCCATCGTGAATCATCTCGATCACGACGCCGGAGTTCCCCGCATGCACCGCGTCAGAGCGCGGGCAGAAACCGATAGGTTGCAGGGTTACGCGGCGACTGGTCATGCTGCCATCTCCCGGTGAGCGCGGTTGTGCTCGCGCTGCAGGGCGTCCTCGTATGCGTTGATCTGGTCGTTTACTTTGTCGGAACGAAGCTCGACCTTCTCGATCATGCCATCGAGAACAGACGCCATGCCGTCCAGTTCGTCCGGGAACTCACAGCGGTTTGCGCGACCGTCGCGATACGCTGCATCCAGAGCGCGATCCAGCGACTTCATGGCCTTGTAGATTGTGTCCAGGTGGCGCAGTTCGCGCTCTTGCCGTTCGATGCTCATCCCATCCTCCTGCGCCGGGGCGCGGTGTGTTCGATGGGGTTAATGTATGCTCAGGCGCGCTAAGCAGTCAACGCAAAAAATTAGTGGCGCTGAGCAAAATCGCTGAGCATGAGTTATCCATATTTTGTATAACGCTGGCGATCACGGACGAATATAATGGAACATATAGAGAACGTTGGCGCGGAAATGAGACATGAGCACAGGCCGTGAAACTGAGAAGCCTTCAGCGTCTGCCGATATGGAGGAGATCGATAACGGCCCGCTTTTTGTCGTCGTCCAGAGATCGCCAGAACTGAAGCAGGGCAAGTTCGTCGGGGTCATCAACGACCTCACCGCCATATGGGGCGGACCCGCTTGGCTCGATTTTATCAGGGATCGAAAGAATCGAACGTAAAGCGGTCCAGTTATCCTGGGTCGGAACGGTGTCGTGTATTTCCCACTGAGCCACAGCGCTCGGCGTGATCTTTAAGAGGGCAGCCAGAGCTCTCTGCGAGAGACCAGCTTTGTTTCTCGCTGCTTTAATGATGTCGCCCGGTTTCATGTCCGCATAGTGCAGCCAGAGCCGCTTATTAGCACTGAGCAAAGTTCTTGCGCTGTCGTGCTCAGTCATGCTAAGCGGATTCCCATGATAGAGCCAATCGGAATTGATCTGGTCCGGTCCACCCGGGGTGCCTCGGCCAGAATTGCCAAAGCCCTGAAGATAACCAGAGGCGCGGTATCGCAGTGGGACAAGGTTCCGGCTGAGTTTGTTGTTGAGATCGAGCAGGCGACCAGCATTCCCCGCGAGAAGCTGAGACCAGACCTTTTCAAGCGAACGGAGACCCAGCCATGACCCGCGCAGCAATGATCCTCGCCGGCAGCACGTCCGTCTGGTGCGTCGTCGCCGTCGCTGTGTGCGCGGCGTGGTCGGTCACGATGAGAGGGCTGGCACGGTGAAGGCGCCCGCTGGGTATGTCGCTGCCGGGGCACTCGTGGCGGGCGAGTGGGTCAGTCTGCACCGCCGCAAAGACGGGCAGCCGGTCACAAAAACGGACATCGATACGCAACGCGCACTCCGGACAGTCGACGTGAAGATCGTCAACGAGGGACGGCGCGCCATTTACTATTTCAAAAGGATGAAGTGAGTGACGAAGAAGAAACTGCTTCCATCGGTTCATCCGGCCTGTTGGAAACCAAACCCGGATCGCAAAATAACGGCGGCGCAGAAGCGAAGCGCTTCCGTCGCGCAGACGACCATGGTGGCCGGGCACCCGATTGCTCTCGATGCCCTCTGGTCTGGCAGTCTGGCCAAATATCGGCCCGCGGCCGAGACGGCTAATCTCTGAGATCACCGGGAAAGACGCCCGTCCATGAGCAGAACCTCCACCCTCGCAGCCACAAGAAGCCGGTCGTCTTCTGTCGCGCTCGGGTGCAGCCGTGCCCAGGACTGCGCTGCTGTGTACAGCGCGTCCTCGAACACGGGGTCTGTCCGGGATACTTCCTCAAGCGTTGGGCGTCTCTCCTTCTTCCCTGATTTCACGGGTCGTTTCTCCTGTTCTCGTCCTCGCAAGGCAGAGAATATGGAAGGGCGATTCCGTGAGGACAGAATTTTTAACCCCCAGAGCAGAAAGGCGAAATGAGATGACGCCTGATTCTGTCATGCAAGAAACACAAACAATGATGCGTGGCATGGCTGACAGCCTGGGCGCGGTCAGCGTGAAAGAAGTCTGCAACAAGCTGTCGAGATTAACCGGACTGACAACCGGACAGGTAAAGCGGCTTCTGTACAGAGAATGGGCCGTCGTGCCCGCGCATGTGTTCCTGAATGTGCAGCGCGCCTATCGGAAGCAAATTGAAATCGAGCAACAGAACATCCGCCACAGGCTGGCGCTTCTGGAGCTGAAGAAACGAGATTGGGACGTCGAATGGGGTGGCTCTTTAAGCACTGGCGGGTCAGCCGTCAGGTCGAGCGTGTCGACCGATACTGGACTGAAGCCAATTACTGGCGGGATCGAGCCAGAGAAGCAGAGCGACACCTCGACGAGATGTTGAGCAAAATCGGCATGACCCGTGAGGATCTTCGTGCAGAGGGGTTCGACGTATGAGCCAGAGGAACACTCTCACCGAAGCTGACGTGTGCGGAATAATAAACCGGCGGGTTAATTCTCTTGGATCGCAGAAGGCTCTTTCAGAGATTGTCGGGATCTCGCAGGCGGCCATTTCAGACCAGCTGAACGGGAAGAAGCCGTTTTCGCCGTCCGTGCTTCGTGCGGCTGGCCTGCGCCGGGTCGTGACGACGCATTATGAATTTCTGGAGGACGCGAATGTCTGAATACGAAAGCAACGACGACGCCGGTTCGTCTGTTGGGGGGATTGCCGCAGATCGGCTCCGCAGCATCATCGAACGTGTCGAGCGCCTCGAAGAAGAGCGCAAGGCGCTGGCTGGCGACATCAAGGACATTTTCTCCGAAGCGAAATCAGCCGGTTTCGACGTGAAGGTGATCCGGCAGATCATTCGTATCCGCAAGCAGGAGCCGGCCGAGGTTCAGGAGCAGGAGACGCTTCTGGACATCTACAGACGCGCTCTCGGGATGTGATCGATGCTGAACCTGAAAGAGAAATTATCACGCCTGACGAAGCGTTCCTGCGCGGAGGCGCCCGCGGTAGGCAACATGCGTGTCCTCGGCGCGATCATGCGACGGGATAAGGAAATACTTGCTCTCCGCGTGGAGAACGACCGGCTGAAACGTGAGCTGGATGCGGCAGAGCGGATGCGTGATGTGACGGGGAGGTTCGCCCGATGAGCGGAAAACGCAGAAACCCCGATCTTCGAGGACAGACTTTCGGAAAACGGAAGGTCATCGGCGTGGCGCCGCCGGTAAATTACATGATGCGCTACTTCGTAAGATGCGAGTGCGGCGATGTCGGAATAGTCTATGAGAAATTTCTCATCAGCGGGAAGGCGCTATCGTGTCAGTCGTGTTCGAGAAGAGATCGCTACCGGCGTGAAACTGAAGAAATGGTCGGCAGGACATACGGAGACCGGCGTGTTCTGTCTGTCATCAATGCTCCGGCCGGGATGAAGAGCCGGGGGCATGCATACGTCATGACAGAGTGCGGCTGCGGATTTACCGCCCCGGTCATTGCCTCACACCTTAGGAAAGGCACCGCCGACAGGTGCCCGTCCTGTGTCGGACGGATGATGCGGGGCGCCCGTCAGGCCGCTCTCAGGGCGGAGTGCGTATCGTGCGCGTGATCTCCTTCACCCTTCCGGAGCCGACACCGCTTCTCAACACGCAGCTTCGCAAGCACTTCCGCCAGCGCAGCAAAGCGAAGATCGCTCTTGCACGGCAGATCATTGCCATCCTTGGAGCGGACAGGCCAGCGGAACCAATGCAGAAAGCCCGTGTCACTGTGACGCGGTTTTCATGCGGACTTCCAGATTATGACAACCTGTATGGCGGTGTGAAGGACGCGCTTGACGTTCTGACGACGCCGGACGTTCAGGCAAACGGGAAGGTCCGGAATAAATACGGGATCGGTCTGATCGTGGATGACAGCCCGAAGTTCTGCGAACTGATCGTGTTGCCGGTGAAATGCAAGAGGTGCGAGCAGCGCACAGAATTCCTGATTGAGGAGATCGAGGCATGAGCCTTCGTTACATGCGCTGGGCATTCTCTCAGCCGATACCAACGACAGCTCGATTCGTCCTGGTGGCACTTGCTGACTTTGCTGATGACGAAGGGCGGGCGTGGCCGTCCGTAGCTGCGATTTGCGAAAAGACCGGCATAAAAAACAGAGCCGTCAGATATGCCATCGAATCTCTTGAGGCAGCCGGGCTGCTGTCACGTCACGACAGCGGAAGAAGGTCTCCCGGGTATGTCCTCAATGAGGAAATCGAGTTCTCCGGAGAGTTTTCAGTTCGCAGAGCGGAGACAGAAAAACCGGCACCTCGTGCCACAAAAGGAAAAGATGAAGCTGGCACTAAATGCCTTAAAAGTGGCACCTCGTGCCATACGGAAGTGGCATCTGGTGCAACAGAGGTGGCACCTCGTGCAATCGAAGTGGCATCTGGTGCAAAAAAAGTGGCACGAGATGCCGCTCCTAAGAACCACCAAGAACCACCAAGAACCATCAATGAACCGTTACCCCTTAAAGCCCCCCTGGTGAAATCTGATCCGGCCGGAGCGGTGACCATCCCGGACTGGATTCCCACCGAACCGTGGAACGGATTTCTCGAAGCCCGGAAGGCGAAGCGCGTCAAAACCAGCGACCGGGCCGTGAAGCTGCTGATCGCGGAACTGGGGCGCCTGAGAGCGATCGGGGAAGATCCGGGAGAAGTTCTGGACCAGAGCACGATGCGGGGCTGGACGGGAGTTTTCCCGGTGAAGAACCGTTTAGCGCCGTCAGCTTCTCAGAAAAACTCCAATGGCGGTGCGCTTCATGACCGGCTTCAGCGGCGCTTCGCGGGAGTTGCGGCATGAACCAGATCGCAACCTACCGCGGACCGCGCCTGCCGACCATCAGCAGGGCGCTCTCAGGCGCAATCGGGCATGAAGCCGAAGTTGTTTTCGGACCACGTGAGACGGCAGCCGAAAAAGCGGCTCGCGAAATGCGTGGAGATTCATGCCCATCCATGGTTATCCGTGTTGGTCAGCGTGACGTTTCCGGAGCAGTTGTCGCTGAGGCAAGGAGAATCCTCCCGGATCTGGAACGCGCCATGGAGCCATGCCCGGACGATATGGTCCGCGTCTATGCCGAGCAGTTCGTTGAAATGATTGCCGCCAGCGTCGCGAACATTCCCGACGAGAAGACGATAAATCTCAGGATTGCGGCTCTCTGCATGGGGTGCGCAGGATTGCCCGAAATGGCGTTCTCTCAGGATGCTCTCAGGGCGTGCATCACGAAATTCAAATTCTTTCCCAGCGTCCATGAAATCATGGAAGTCCTGACTGAGCAGCTTGCTCCGATGAGGGAAAGGATAGCGAGAACCCGCGTCATATCCCGGACAACGCCACGGGAAGATATTCCTGAACGTCGCGCCCCGACAGATGAGGAGCGCCGCGCTGTTGCTGAGCAGATGGAAGCAGAACGCTCACGCAGAGCTGCACAGATTGAGCGTGAGGAAGCAGAACGCAAATTCGGGATGTGGACACTCTCCGGTCATGAAGACGCCACTGGCGAGGATCTGATAGCGGTTCTGAAGAATGCGCTGCCAACACTGGAAGGATGGCACCGGACAATCACCGAGGAACGTATCGAAATTCTGGAGCGCGCTCAGGCGTTTGTCAGGTCGATTTCGGTATCTGAAACCCGTACCAATCCAGAGCGGAGCATGGTATCATGACCCGTCCAGAGGATCAGTCCTGTCATGGAAAGCTGCGGTTTACGCGCAAGCGTGATGCCGTGTTCAGGGCTAGCAGGATGCGGGACAAGCTGAAGATCGTGGCGCCGTATCACTGTGGCTGCTGTGGCGGATGGCATATCGGCGGAACGCTGTGGACGCGGCGCGGGAAAAAGAGACCGGTGCCGAGAGTGGTTTGTATTGGTGTGGGAGGACTGGGGTGAGCGCAACGGCTGAAGTAACGTGTCTCCGGTGCGGCTCCCTTTCGCTCGATGTCGAAACGCGGGAGCTGGCAGGGCCTCGTGGCGCCATTCGTCTGGACCCGCTGAACTTCGCGATGATGGAGCGCCTCATGAGGCGACCAGGCGTGATCGTGGAGGATACGGCCATGGTCTCGGCATTGTGGCCTGAGCCTGACGATGAGCCGGATGATCCGGACAATACGCTCAGGCACAAGGCATCCGTGCTGCGCGGAACGATCTGCGTTCTCGGATGTGCTGGCCGGAACAAGGTTTCGATCAGCCGCGAGCGCGGTGTTGGATTTTTTATCGAGGTGCGGTCGGGTGGGCGTGCCGTTGCTGATGATGGGGATATGTGATGGCGCCTAAGCATCGCCTTTACACGCCAGAGATCGCAGAAGAAATACTTGAGCGCCTTGCGGATGGAGAAAGTCTGGCGTCGATCTGCTCGCGTGACGGGATGCCGTCCCGAGGCGCTGTTAACCATTGGGTTCTTAATGATCATGAGGGTTTTGCGAGCAGATACGCGTGCGCGCGCGAGGCTGGCCTGATGACACTTGCAGACGATATTCTCGTAATATCTGATGATGGCCGAAACGATACTTACAAAGACGAAGATGGTAAGGAGCGTACAGATCAGGATGTCGTTCAACGCAGTCGTCTGCGTGTTGATAGCCGCAAGTGGATTCTCTCCAAACTGATGCCCAAGCAATACGGAGACCGCGTTGCGCTTGAGCACAGCGGCGAGATCGCCATGGCTGAAATCCCGGATGACAAGCTGGATTCCCGCGTGAAGGCTCTGATCGGGCAGGCTGGTGGCTCTGAACCTTGATCTCCTTTCACCGGCAGAGAAACGCGAACTCATTGCGCTGCTTGAGGAGAAAGAATACCGCCGCAGCCGACGTAAGCTGTTTACGTATTATCCGGACTCGGGGCCGCTCCGGCGTGAACTCTATCCAAAGCACCTCGCATTTTTCAGGGCCGGCCGGGATCACCGCGAGAGGCTGATGCTGGCGGCAAACCGCGTCGGCAAGACCGAGGGAATGGGAGGCTATGAAACGGCGCTCCATCTGACCGGTCGATATCCGCACTGGTGGGACGGCAGGCGCTTCGACAAGCCGATACGTGCGTGGGCAGCCGGCAAGACGAACGAGACGTCACGCGACATCATCCAGAGTAAGCTGTTCGGCAGGGTGAAACGTATCGGACAGAGCAAGACGCTTGACGGAACCGGGCTCGTGCCCGGAGACGATATCGGAGCTATAACATGGAAGCAGGGTGTGGCCGATCTGGCCGATACCATACAGGTCCGGCATCAGTCCGGCGGATGGTCTGTGCTCGGCATGAAGGCCTATCAGCAGGGTCGCGGATCGTTTGAGGGGACGGAGCAGGATCTCGTATGGCTCGATGAGGAGCCGCCTCTGGACGTTTATACCGAAGCACTGATCCGGACGATGACGACGAACGGCATGGTGATCCTGACCTTTACGCCGCTCGAAGGAATGTCCGACGTGGTAATGTCGTTTCTTGAGGATGGAAAAATGCCGGAGAGCGAAGATGAATGAATGGCCGAAACATACAGGGGGTGGAATGCACATTACCCACAATGATCATTTGTCGAATTATATGACAGCACAGGAGGCTCTGGAAACTGGATATTACAGCTATGTAAATTTCTCCGATGAAGCCAGAGACGAATGCATGAGGACGGGAAGCGTGTGGGTTCTGCAATGGTATCCCGATACGCCTTGCGGATTTTATGCTGTCGGAGGGCCTACACTTGAATGGGTGCGCGTAAAGGCTCTTGGGGGGTGAGCCGGTGGGTCGGGACATGCACGTGGGACGATGTGCCCCATCTGTCCGCGCAGCAGAAGGCCGACCTGTTGCGTGATCTGCCACCATACCAGCGTGACGCCCGGTCGAAGGGCGTTCCGCAGCTCGGTTCCGGTGCGATCTATCCCGTCGCTGAATCGGACATTGTGTGTGATCCGTTCGATCTGCCCGCATATTGGCCGCGTGGATATGCGCTCGATGTTGGCTGGAACCGGACGGCGGCGATCTTTGGCGCGCACGACCGGGACAGCGATATTCTGTATCTCTACTCCGAGCACTATCGCGGGCAGGCTGAGCCGGCCGTGCACGCCGAAGCAATCCGTGCGCGTGGTTCATGGATGCGTGGCACGATTGATCCGGCATCGCGCGGACGTGGTCAGCGAGACGGCCAGCAGCTTTTTCAGAACTATATCGACCTCGGGCTGACCCTCGTTCCGGCACAGAACGGCGTTGAAGCAGGGATCATGGATGTGCTCGATCGCATGTCGTCCGGGCGCCTGAAGGTGTTCAAAACGCTTCAGTCATGGCTCGGCGAGTATCGGCTGTATCGACGCGACGAGAAGGGCAAGATCGTGAAGAAGAACGATCACCTGATGGACGCGACGCGCTATCTGGTCGTGATGCTGCCGCAGGTTGAGAGCGTCATGCCGAATTATCTTGAGCGCATGGGACTGAAGCCATCCGTTCAGACGACATATGATCCGTGGCAGGAATAGCCCGGTACTAACAAACCCGCGCCACCCGCTGACGTATGGGCCTCTTTTCCTCACCTAAACTGACCGCACCCACGCCGACGCCCGCTCCCGGCCAGTCCGTGAACGAAAGCGGCGCGCAGCAGGCGGCTTCGACTGTCAACGCGGCAAAGCTCGCTGGCGGCTTCGGCAGCACCTTGCTGACCAGTTCGCAGGGCCTGACGCAGACGGCGACGAACGCACCCAAGACATTGCTTGGCGGCTGACGTGGCGAAAACGCCAAAGCAATCACAGACGCCAGACCAGAAAAAGCCGTCACAGGACGCGATAGACGCACTGCGTGATGAGGCTGATCGTCGCCTTGTCCTGATGCGCAACACCCGTAACACATGGCGCGAGACGTGGCGTGACATCACGCATTACATCATGCCGACGCGCGGCCGGTATTTTAACGTCCCGAACCAGAGCAGCCGTGGCCGCGTCAAAGGCCCACAGATCGTGGACCGGACCGGAACTATCGCTGTCGGCAATCTCGCTGCGTTTCTGATGGCCGGAATCACCAGTCCGGCGCGTGACTGGTTCAGGCTGGCTACATCGAACGACAGGCTGAATGACGATCCGCAGATTAAGCAGTGGCTGGCTGAGTGTCAGTCCAGGCTGATGCGTGTCTTTGCGACTGGCAATTTCTACAATGCCATGGCGCAGCTTTACGAGGAAATCGCCGGCTTCGGGACCGGCGCGACGATCATCCTTCAGGATTACGAAGATGTGGTCCGGTTCTATCCTCTGACGGCCGGCGAATATTATCTGGCGCAGAATGCGCGCGGTGAAGTCGACACGCTGTTCCGCGAATATGTGCAGACCGTCGACCAGCTCGTTCGGCGGTTCGGATATGAAAACTGCTCGCCTACAATTCAGTCGCTGTGGGACAGCCGCAATCTGACAATGGAAGTGCCGGTCGTTCACGCGATCATGCCGAATTCGTCGCGGGTGCATGGCGCGTTCGGATGGCGCGGGATGCCATATACGGGCGTTTATTACGAATACGGCAACGAGACCGTGAAGGCGCTGAAGGTCGAAGGCTACAGCAGCAAGCCTTTCATCGCGCCTCGCTGGGGCGCCATCAGCAATGATGTCTACGGTCACGGTCCGGCTGAAGATGCACTCCCGGATGTGAAGTCGTTGCAGGTCGCTCAGCTCAGGCTTGCTGAAGCGGTCGACAAGTTCGTGCGACCACCGATGATGGCCGATGCCTCGATGCAGAGCGGTCTGGTCAGCCTTGTCCCGTCCGGCCTGAATTTCATCCCCGGGCTGAACCAGATCGGCAACGGCGGTGGATTGCGCCCGGTCTATCAGACGACGCCGAAGATCGAGCCATTACAGGAGCGTGTCGCGGCTTTTCAGCAGCAGATTCAGAAAACGCTGAAGAACGATCTGATCCTGATGGTCTCGCAGGACATGGAAGGCGTGCAGCCTCGCACCGCGGCGGAAATCAATGTCCGGCAGCAGGAAAAGCTTCTCGCGCTCGGGCCGGTTCTGGAGCGCTTCCACAATGAGGCGCTTGATCCGATCATTCAGACGACGATGGATATCATGGAGCGCGGTGGCCTGCTTCCGAAACGCCCGGCCAGTCTCGGCCTGTCGAATGTGAAGATCAGCTACGTCTCCGTTCTCGCGCAGGCACAGCGTGCGACGATGACGACGGGCATTGAACAGTTCACCCGGTTTGTCGGCAGTATTGCCGGCGAGCAGCCCGACATCATGGACAACATCGATCTGGATGCGGCGACCGATATCTACGGTGATCTCCTGAACATTGACCAGCGCATCATGCGCGATCCGCAGGCAGTCGCCCGGAAGCGGCAGGACCGTGCGTATCAGCAGCAGCAGCAGCAGGCAGCGGAGAACGCAATGAATCTCGCTCAGGGCGCCCGCAATCTGTCGCAGACAGATGTTGGCGGCGGCCAGAACGCACTGAGCGCCATCGTGAGCGGTCTCGGCCAGTGACATACGATCCGAACGACGTTGCTCAGGTCGAAGAGAAACGCAGCAGGCGCAAAGCGAAAGCCACCGGCCCGCAACGCGATCTTCTCTGGGTGTGCTCCGATCCTCGCGGGCGCCGCGTGCTGGCTCGCATCCTTCAGGGCACAGGGCCACTGGCGGCGTCATTCATTCCCGGCGATGCGCTCGGCACGGCATATCGTGAAGGTCAGCGAAGTGTCGGCATTGAATTGCACTCGGTACTAACAAACGCAGGCGAAGGCCTCGCAAGTTCGATACTTGCGGAGCGCCTTACGGGTGACGACGACTGAAGCCACAGATACCGGAACAACGCTCGCGACAGACGCGCCTGCTGGCGGTGAAACTGTAACGCAGCCTGCCGGTCAGGGCACTGAGGAAGGCGGCCAGGCCGCAAACGCTGAAGCCACGACCGCAACAGAACAGTCCGAAGCACCGCCTGAAAAACCCGTCGTTCCTGAAAAATATGAGTTCAAGGCGCCGGATGGTTTCACGGCCGACCCCGAAACGCTCGGCAGCTATGAAGGCCTCGCGAAAGAAGCAGGCCTGACTCAGGAGCAGTTCGAGAAAGTCACTGACTTCGGCCTGAAGTATTTTCAGGATCAACTCGGAAAGCAGGCTGAGGCACAGAGTGCTCGCGTTGTCGGATGGCAGAATGAAGCTCTGTCCGACCGCGATCTCTCCGATGGCAAGAAGCTCCTGCCGGACGTGATGCAGAACACATCGCGCGTTCTCGACAATTTCGGCGGCGACGATCTCCGAAAAGCGCTGGTGGATACAGGAGCGGGCAATCATCCCGCCGTGATCCGCGCACTCAACCTCATCGGTAAAGCCATGGGCGCCGCAGACGCGCCTGACTTCGGAAAACCCGCAGCGCAGTCTCGCGGGAACAGTTTCGAGGATGTGGCCAACCGTCTATTCGGCAAAGGATCGTAAAGCGTGGCTATAAATTCATCCACCTGTCTCACGCTGGCAGATTGGGCCAGCCGGCGCGGTCCTGACGGGGGGATTGACGATATCGTCAATCTGCTTTCGCAGACGAACGAAATCCTTCTGGATATGCTCTGGAAGGAAGGCAATCTGCCGACCGGCAACAAAACCACGGTTCGTCGCGGACTCCCGGCCGGAACATGGCGTATGCTATACGGTGGCGTGCCGCGCTCCAAGAGTACTACCGCGCAGATCACCGACACGTGCGGTCTGCTGGAAGACTATGGCCTTGTCGATAAGGACCTCGCAAAGCTCGAAGGCGATAGCGCGGCCTTCCTTCTCTCTGAGAGCATGGCATTCATTGAAGGCCTTAATCAGACAATGGCACGGACGCTCTTTTATGGCTCCGAGCAGGCCGATGTAGCGCAGTTCACCGGATTGTCTCCGCGCTATAACACACTTCAGACGTCAAAAGCTGCGTCCGCCGTCAACGTTATGAATGCAGGCGGAACGGGCAGTACGAACACATCGATCTGGCTGTGCTGCTGGGGGCCGACCAATGGCTTCGGCATCTTCCCGAAAGGATCGGCTGCCGGCCTTCAGATGAACGATGTGACGACGAACGCTCCAGTTCTCGATGAGAACGGAAATCCGTTTCAGGCAATTCAGACGCACTTCAAATGGGATTGCGGCCTGACGATCCGTGACTGGCGCTATTTCGGTCGCATTGCAAACATCGACGTATCAACTCTGACCGGGACCACCGCTCCGAACCTGATCGCGCTGATGACGGCTCTGACATACAAGATGCCGACAATGCCGCGCACAGTCACGAACATTCAGACCGCGACCATGGCGAATGGCGGCGCTCCGCTTTCGTTCGGGCGCCCGGCGTTCTACGTCAACCGCACCATTGCGACGGCGCTCTCCCTTCAGGCGATGAACAAGACGAACGTCCTGCTTTCGCTTCAGGAATGGGATGGCATGCCGACCCTCATGTTCCGTGGCATTCCGATCCGCGTCTGTGATGCGATCATGAATACCGAAGCGGCTGTCGTCTAAGGAGAAGTGCCGTGATTGTTGATAAAACCCTCATTTTCTCCTCCGCACAGGATCTGACGACTGCCGCTGCCGGCGGCGCTGTCGTATCCACCAACAGCTTCGACTTTTCGCAGAATGTCGATTTCGGGCCGACCGAAGGCATCAAGGTCTTCGTGGAATGCCCGTCGCTGCCGACATCGGCCACGGCTGGCGCGACAATTGCCGTGGCTGTTCAGGTCTCGCAGGACGATGCGACGTGGGAAACACTGGAAGAATTCCCGGCCGTTCCCATTGCCGATCTGACCACCGAGCAGCCGTTTCTGGTTCGGGCAAAGGTCGCGTTCTCGACTGAGCTTTATCGCTACATGCAGCTCACATACACTCCTTCCGCTGTGCTGACGTCCGGCACGGTGACGGCGGGTATCGCGCTCGATGTTCCGGCACGCACGGCCTATCCGCGCAATTACGTGGCCTGACGGCAATGCCGAAATACAAAGTCACGGAGCCGAGTTTCATTCATGGGCGTCTGATCGAAGCCGGAACCGTCATCACCTTCGATGGCGTTCCGGGCTTCAATCTTGAGCCAATGGATGCGGCGGCGAAGAAGGCCAAAGAGGATGCCGGAAAGGCAGCCTCTGTCGACGTCAACACGCCGGATTATGTCCACCAGATGGTGAAGTCTGTTGACAATCCGAAGCAGATTTTCAGCGACGAAAAAACAGAAAGCGGCGACGACAGCAGCGCCGATCACTAAAGAGCGGGGCGGTGCGTGACCACAAATATTGATCTGTGCAATCGCGCACTCCGCCGGCTCGGCACGCAAAGCACCATCACCTCCCTGACCGATGGTTCGGTTGAGGCCGATACGTGCAACGATTTTTACGATGATGTCCTGCTCGGCCTCCTGCAGAATCCGCAATGTGCGGCATATCCGAATTACACGTGGGAATGGTGTCGCGCCGTAGCATCCGGCACCGGAGCAGCCAGCACCAATCCGCGATGGGCTTATGAATACGCCCTGCCGGAGGGATGCGTGCAGGTCTGCGAGATCATCGATCCGAACATTCCTCAGAAACGATGGAAGCCACAGGATCGGTTTTTTCTGCCTGATATTCCGTATCAGACCGGAACCGGCACGGCAGGCGGCACAGACACCGTTCCGGTGATCTGGTGCGATCTGCCGACGCTTTCGGTGATGATCGTCACGAACACTCTCACAATCGACCAGTGGCCGGCGACGTTCCGGCGTGCGTTCTGGCTGGCGCTTTCGGCCGAGATTGGCACAACGCTTGGCGTGGCTGGAAATATCGTCGGCAGCATCGCGCAGGAAGCTGAAACCGCACTGGCGCAGGCCTGCAAGGCGGATCAGCGCGTGGAAGTCATGTCCACGGATTACGTGCCCGACTGGATCATGGCGCGCGGTATGCCGTTTCACCATCACGATCCGGCCGTGCAGTCACTGGAAAGCTACCCGTCCGGCTTCATTGCCGGGGATGCCAGCGCAGACAGCCCCACGCCATCATACCTGACGCCAGCAGACAGTCTGAACGGGGTGGCGGCGAATGGCCTGACAACGAGAGATATCGCGGATCGACGCGGGAAATATATCCCGGCGGATACTCCGGACGGCCGCATTGGCGTGCTGGCCATTGGTGAGAGCCCGGTTGCATGGCGTCGTCCATATCATCGCCGCATCAATCCGATTGAGCTTCCGGGCTTTATTCTGGATGAGGGCATCCTCGACGTTGACTCGCTGAACTGATCTGAAAACGAGAGATGATGTCATGACGCTTACGCTTGGCCCATATAGCTATCCGAAATGGAGCCAGAACTATATTCCGACCGTTCTGGAATGGCAGGCGTGGTTTTCATGCAAGATGGATCAGACGGACCTGACCGATCTTGAAGCATCCATGACCGCGCAGGTCACGGCGGAGGCTTCGGCCCGGTCGGCGGCGGACAATATCCTTGCCAGCGACATCAACAGCGAGGCTTCGACGCGGGCGGATGCGGACACGGCACTCGCAACGGAAGTGGCGGGGAAGCAGGCGGCTGGCGATTACGTCATCACGAACGCGAACACCAGCGGGACCGGCGCGAACCGGCAGCTCACGATTGCGTCTATGGACGCCGTGGTGAACCTTCCGGAGTTTACAGGAAATAATGCGGCGGGCACGGCACAGCCCCATCTGGCTATGACCACTTCCCGTAAGTGGACGAGCGTTCTGGCGTTTGGGGCTGTGACTGGCGGCACTGTGGACTGTCTCGCGGCGTTCAACGCGGCGCTTGCGTCCGGTGCGATGGCGATCTATGTCCCGCCCGGAACGTATTATCTTTCCGGCGGCATCGTGCTCCCCGGCGGTCAGACGTTGTATTCCGACGGACCGCAGGCCGGGATCTACACGCAGACCGCCGAGCTGGTGTTTGCGGACAGTGTCTTCACCTGTGTCCAGCTTGGCGACGGGGCTGACGCTTCGGCGAATGGCGCATCGATCCGCAACCTGCATGTCAGTCGTCAGGACGCGATGACGGCTGCTGACATTCCAGCAGACAGTGTCGGCATCCTGTTTAACCAGGCGCAGATTGCATCCGCCGAAAACTGCACGGTGTCCGGTCAAGAGACGGGGATAAAGGCCCTGGGCGGTCTCGGTGTATGGGTGAAGAACTGCCGCACCCGAAGCGTGACGCTGTGCCATATCGCCGTCGATACAACCGCTGAAGTCCGGATCGATTCCTGCCGGTTCGGTTCCAACGGCGCTTTCGACTTCGCCTGTGATTCCTATGTCCGGATTTCAGGGGGCAGCACAACAGGTGGCGCTGCCGGGCCGAACACGATTGCCATCACGAACTGCCAGTTCAATCAGGGGCAGAACAGCGTTCAGTACTGGATGAATTTCTGCAATCAGGTCTCTGGATCTATCGCGGATATCACGTTGTTCCAGGTGACGAACTGCTACGTCGAGAAGGCGCTTTACGGCATCCGGACAGACAGCACGTTCACAAACCTGTCCCGTCTTCAGATCACGAACCTCGAATTTAACGGCAGCACATCCTACAATTTCTGGGAGCTGGACGCGGGGACACGGGTCACTCAGTGCTGCATAGCCAACGCCTGCATCATCAGCAATCTGTGGATCGCGTCGAACGTCCAGTATGACACGCTGATGTTCGTGAACGTCTACGTGCTCGGCACGTTTTCATGTGCCGCGCCGACAGCAACCGGCCAGACTGGCAGCGTCGTGTGCATCCTCAACCTTGTATCAGCGGGGACCGGTGAACTGACCGGCGCGTTCACGGGAACGTTCGCGCATCTGACAGCGCCTGTGCGGCGGATGCCGGGGATAGCTCAACTCACCGCCGCTCCTACCATGACGGATTTCAACAATCTGATAAACACGCTGGCCAATGCCGGGATCATCGCGCCGCTATGAGCACTTCACGATCTGGCGGCAATCAGATCGCCCTGTCCTATATCGCGTCCTTCATCGGCGGGGTCATGTCTCCGTCTCTGAAGTTCCGGGCAGATATGGAGAAATGGCAGTCCGGCGCGGCTGAGCTTGAGAATTTCTTCGTGCATGTGCAGGGCGGCATCAGCAACCGGCCGGGAACGCAGTATGTTGGAGAGTCCGGACAGGCTCCCGGCACAGCGCCGCCGAAACTGATCCCGTTCATCTTCAGCAACACGCAGGCGTATATTCTTGAGTTTGGCGCTGAGTATATCCGCTTCATCGCGAACGGCGCCTATCTGACGAACAGCGATGGCTCCATCTATCAGATTGCGAGTCCATACGCGATCACGGACGTGTTCTTTCTGCGATACACGCAGTCCGCTGATGTGCTGACGATCACGCATGAGAATTATGGACCATGCTATCTGGAGCGTCTTGGTGAAACAGACTGGGTTTTACAGGTCGGGACATGGTCGAATCTCGCCGGCCCGACCGGAATTTCCGCTGTAGCCACGGATGGGAACGCAGGGAATACCGGCACGACACCGGGAATTTCAAAGGTCGAATATACCTACACCGTAACCACGGCGTCTGACACGCTGAATGAGGAAAGCCTGTATCAGGACAGCGCCACGGTCACGGCATACAATATCGGCTATTTTTCTCAGTATGGAAATTACAACACCATTACATGGGATGCCGCAGAAAGTGCTGAGTATTACAATATCTATCGCCAGTATGCCGGCCAGTATGGCCTGATCGGCACCACGACCGGCCTGTCTTTTCAGGACCAGAACTACGCGCCCGACACCACGAACGGTCCGCCTGTTGCGAAGAATCCGTTCTATGGGAACAATCCGATTGCATGCGGATATTTTCAGCAGCGCCGCGTGTTCGCCGGGTCGACAGCTTATCCTCAGACAGTGTGGATGAGCCAGAGCGCAAACTATACCAATTTCGACGTCCACACTCCGGTGCGGGACGACGACGCGATCACGGCAACGATTGCGTCTCAGGAGGTGAATGCGATCAAGCACCTTGTCTCGATGCCTGATCTGCTCGTGTTCACTGGGGCCGGTATCTGGAAGGTATCTGGTGGCCAGACTGGCGAGGCCATTACCCCGGCCAATTTCACGGCTGTTCCGCAGATATTCGTCGGTTCATCGGATGTGAGGCCGCTGTCCGTGAACACGGACGTCCTGTTTGTCGAAGGCAAGGGCAGTCACGTTCGGGATTTGCAATACGATTATTACGCACAGATTTATACGGGTCGCGATCTGTCGGTCATGGCTGAAAATCTGTTTTACGGCTACACGATATCGGACTGGGGATTTGCTCAGTTCCCGTTCAACCTGCTCTGGGCGTGCCGTTCAGACGGGAATCTGCTCGGAATGACCTATCTCAAAGAGCAGGATGTCTGGGCATGGCATCAGCATTCGACGACCAATGGCGTCTTCCTGTCAGTTGCCGTGATCCCGGAAACGAATGCTTATGGCGCAATCGAGGACGTTGCGTATTTCCTGACTGAGCGCACCATCAACGGGCAGAATGTCTATTACATTGAGCGCATGTCGACTCGGCAGCTCGGCAAGGAAAACAACGATATCACGCAGTCATGGTTCGTGGATTGCGGTCTCAGATACACGGGATCTTCAGTTTCGAAAGTAACCGGAATGAACCATCTCATCGGGCAGACTGTCTCCGCCTGCATCGACGGGAAAGGTTATCCGGGACTGACGGTCGCTGCGGATGGATCGGTGACGCTTCCGGTCGCGGGCGAGACAATCACCGTCGGTCTCCCGATTGCGGCGCACGCGCAGACATTGCCGCTCTCACTCGGGCAGATGCCGCAGTTCGCGCGACGCAAGCGGGTCAGTAAGGTTTACGCGTCGCTCTATAATTCCTGCGGCCTTCAGGTCTCCACGAACGCGGGCGCGGCGCAGTATCCCATCGGGGCACAGGCAACAGATGGCGCCATGACCAGTGATCTGGTGATGAAAATCCCTTCCGCGAACTGGACGCAGGAAGGCCAGATCGATTTCTACCAGAACATGCCGCTTCCGGTGACAATTACCGGCGTCAGCTTCGATGTGGAGCAGGGATTTTGATCTGGTGGCGCCAGGCGGATGAATCCGATGCGGGCATGATTGTGCCATTGTTGCGCCCGGCTGACCGGCTGGAAGTCATGCGAATGGGAGAAGGCGATCCGGAAGGCGTTCTGCGCCGGACCATCCGGCAATCGGACGATGCCGGCGTGTTTTTTGACCGGGACAGGCTGCTCTGCGCGTTCGGCATCGTGCGCTCTCTGGACGTCGGGCATCCATGGCTGATCGGGACTGAATATCTCTCTGGAACGCCAAAGGCTTTTCTGCGAGGAACAAGGCTGCGCGTTCAGGAATGGAAGCAGGAATACCGGCTTCTGACGAACTGGATCGACGCGGAATATCCGCAGGCTATCCGCTGGCTGCAATGGCTCGGATTTACGATCGGACAGCCGGAGCCGATCGGGCTTTACGGCGCCATGTTCTGTCGCGCTGAAATGAGGGGTGTCTGATGGGCCTTGTTGGCGCTGGTGTGAGTGGCGGCCTTGGTATGGCCGGGTCTCTCATCAATGGATTTTCGCAGGCGGCTGCATCGAAAACCGAAGCGCGTGTCGACCGCCTCAATGCCGCTCAGGCGGCGAACAACGCGAACGTCGCTATCGATCAGGGTTATCTGAATGCCCAGAAGGATTATCAGGAGGGCAGCGCGAAACTCGGTGCGCAGCGTGCGCAGATGGCCGCCAATGGCGTGACGCTGGACAGCGGGTCAGCACTGGATGTGCAGCAGGCAACCGGACGCAATACCGGGATGACGGTCGGCTCCGATCTGTATGACGCCAATGCGCGGGCCGTCGCTTACCGCAATCAGGCCACGTCATACGACAATGAGGCGCGGGCAGCGCGGGCCAACGCCAGCAATGCCATAACCGGTGGCGCCATAGGCGGTACGCTCGCAGCGGGATCGGCTTTCGCCAGCAAATGGGACGATCTGTTTGGCAATGATGATGCTGATAACGGAACGGATTTCAAAAATTATGATTACACGCCGGGTGCGTTTGGGTGGTAACTGATGGCTGAAGTCCCTTTCACGAACGGATCATACAGCACGCCTGCCGGCGCAGACACGGGCTATATCTCCAATCCGCGTGTGACCAATGCCGGCGCAGCACTTGGAGAGGGCCTTTCGCGTGCGGGCGAAGTGGCCGGCCAGATCAGCGAACGCATCGAGCAGCAGAATAATCTGACATCGGTTCAGGACGCGATGAACCAGTTTCAGGATCACGTCCGCAATGTTCAGTATGGCGATGACCAGACGCCGGGCTTTTTCAATTCGCAGGGAAAATCCGCGATGTCCGCGTTGCAGCCGGCAACGCAGGGGATAGATCAGTATCGCCGGTCACTGATGCAGGGGATGACCCCAACGCAGCAACGCATGTTCAACGACCAGTCCAGCTCGTTTCAGGAGAGCGCGTTTGGGACGATGGCGGCTCATGCCAGCCGGGAGCGCCAGCAGTGGGTGGATGACACGCAGACCGCGACGCTGAAGAATTATGCGAACATTGGCGCGGCGAACATCGGCAATCCGGGCGCCTTTGCATCGGCTCTGAATGCGGGGCGGCGCACGATCATTGCCCGGCAGCAGACCGACGGTATCCCCTCTGATAGTCCCATCGCACAGATGCAGCTGCAGCACTGGCATGATACCTTTCTGACGACTGCGGCAAAAACTGCAGCTGATGGCAATGATCCGATTGGCGCGCAGCATATCCTCGACAGCAACCGCGGCATCATGTCGGCGGAGGCTTACGCTCAGGCGTCTGACCAGCTGAGGCCGGCCGTATGGGACAAGCAGGCCGGGATGCTTTCGGACTCCGTTATCAATGGCGGCTCGGTCATGCCGGTTCCGGCCGGCGGCAGTCAGGACGCCACATTTGCGGCGATGGTCCACAACGAAAGCGGCGGCAGGCAGACAGATAAGACCGGCGCTCCGATCACATCAGGAAAGGGTGCCGTCGGCATCGCGCAGGTCATGCCCGACACGGCCCGCGAAGTTGCGCAGCAGAGCGGCATCGGATGGGACGAGAACCGATACCGCAATGATGCCGTCTATAATCGCGCGCTCGGGCAGGCATATTTTACGCAGCTCTGCCAGCGTTACGCCGGGAACCAGACGCTGGCATGCGCCGCCTATAACGCCGGCCCGAAGAATGTTGACCAGTGGCTGAAAGATATTGGCGATCCCCGGACCGGTGCGATCTCGGATGATGATTTCGTTGCGGCAATGCCGTTTAAGGAAACCCGCGATTATGTGTCGCGTGTTGCAGCGACGGTCACGCCCGCGCACGCCGCGCCCTATCACACCGCTCCGGATATTTCCGCTCAGGAGCAGGAAGTGGTCGCCCGTGGAAAATCGCTTGGCCTTCCTGAAGAGGTAACGCAGCGCGCCATATCCAAAGTGCGGCAGAATTATAACGACTGGTCTCAGGTGACGGCCACAGCACGGGATGCGCTGCACAGTCAGGTCAATGATCTGTCGTCCGCCTATATGGCCGGCAATGTCACGCAGGCCGTCCCGGCAGACCAGATCAGGCAGCTTTATCCGCCACAGGAAGCTGAGAATACGATTGCCGATCTTCAGATGCGGCAGCAGGCCGGAGCGGAATACGGTCAGCTGAAATGGGCCGCACCTGATGAAGTCGCGCGTGTCCGGGCCAATGATTCTGCGTCATTGCAGGGCAGCGACATCAGCGACTTTCAGAACCGGCAGAGGGTCGTGCAGTTCCGCGACAGCATGCTTGAACAACGCGCTCAGGCCCTGTCGAAAGACCCGGCTTCGTTTGTGGCTGACAACCCGCAGGTTCAGCAGGCGATGCAGTCGATCGATCCGAACGACCCGGCGACATTCCAGCAGGCCGCGCAGACGAGCCTGTCCGTGCAGCGCCATCTTGGCGTTGTGCAGCCACGGATCCTGACGAACGATCAGGCATCGGCTCTTGTCCAGCAGATCACGTCCGCCGACCCTGCGAAGCAGGATGTCGTGCCGATGCTGGATGGGATGGAGAAACAATACGGCTCCCTGTGGCCGCAGGTATTCGGGGAAATGGTTCGCTCCGGTCGACTGCCGCAGGAATATCAGGCGCTGGCTAACATGGACACGCCGGGGCAGATCGCTGGGCGTGAAATGTTCCAGAGCAATCTGAGACTGAAGACCGACGAGCTTGAGAAAGCAGCGGGGCAGTCAGGAATCGCTCTGAAGCCAAATAGCACGACCGATCTGGTCTCTGATAAGCTGGCGCCGTTCTTCGCCACAACCCAGCTTCAGGGCGGCGGCATCGCGCTCAACAACATGACGAAGGACGCCGTCTACCGGCAGGCGCTCGGCTATGTCGCGAGAGGTCAGGATTCATCGTCCGCGCTGGATCACGCGTTCGATGACGTCATTGGCGCGAAATATGATCTGTCCGGCACAATCCGGGCGCCGAAGGGTGAACTTCCGGCCGTGCGCATGGGAACGCAGGCATGGCTGCAATCGCTGAAACCGTCTGACATCTCCATGCCCCTGACCATGCGTGGCCTGACACAGGCAGATGTGAACGGATACACGCTCGACCGGGTTCGCGACGAAGGCAAGCTGGTCATGAACGCGGACGAGAGCGGCTATAATGTCGTGCTTCCAACGCGCGTTCCAGGCATCAATCGCACTGTCATGTCGCCGAACGGTCAGCCGCTGTCGATCAGTCTGGCCGATATCCGGGCCGGTCGGTACGCGTCTCCGTATGACACCGGGGCGCAGAAGGCGGTGAAGCAGGCGCAGGAAGCGTATGCCGCCCAGCACCCGGGGGCGAACTGATGCCTTTCTACACGCAGGGTCCGGAGCAGTTTACCGGCGTTCAGCAGACCGGCATCGACAATCTGCAGTCCACATTCGGAGAAGGCCTGTCCGCAGCTTTCAGTGAAGGCTTTAACGATGCTCCGACATCCCGGATCGGATCGGCGCTCGACAGGCTGGACGACAGCGGGCGCGGTCAGCAGATCAGTGCGGAAGATGCCAATCAGCAATACGGAATTCCCGGCACTCTGTCGTTCGATAAGCCGGTTTCTGATGCGGTCGCTTCCGATCTGAACTCGGACAAGCGGGCGCAGATGCTCCGGCAGCAGGCGATGGACAGCGCGCCGGGCGGCGTCATCGGGTCTCTGGCGCGGTTTGGCGCCGGGTCGCTGCCGCAGTTTCTTGATCCCGGAAATCTTGCGCTTTCGTTCGTGCCGGGCCTTGGCGATGCACGGCTGGCGACGATGCTTGGTGAAGATGTTGCGGGCGGCGCTGTCGGGCGTCTCGTGCAGGGCGCGTCTCAGGGCGTAGCCGGTCAGGCCGCGTTCGAGCCGCTGAATTACGTGCTGGACCGGGACGAGCACACCGACTGGTCAATGGGGCAGGCGCTTGGGAATATCGCATTCGGCGGTGTTCTCGGTGGTGGTCTGCACATAGCCATCCCGCATGAGCGCCTTGATGAGCTGTCCGAGGTCACGCCCGAGGCGCTCGGCAATGCAACGGCCGACACACCGCAGGCGCAGCGCCTTGAGGTAGCCGGTCCTGATCTGCGCGATGCCGCCCTGAAGGATGCGGTGACGGCGCAGATCGATGACCGGGCGCCTGTTGGCGAAAGCCTGCTTCAGATCAATGAAGCACAGAACCTTCGCGATGAAATGCAGGGATGGGTCAGTCAGGGACAGCGCGTGTCCACTGATGAAAACACCCTTCTGGATCAGGCGGCGCAGGCAGACGAAAGGTCGCGGTCCCGAAGCGCGAAAGCCGAAGCGACACGCTCCGTCCTCACGGACAGCATGACCGGACTGCGTGAGCAGCATGCGGCCATTGTTCAGGAAGAACAGGCGCTTCGGGATCAGCTGTCCCGGACATTTGGCGACACGACCCCAGACCGACTTGAGGCTGTTCATTCCGAGCTTGATCGGCCGGGCATTCCCCGCGCGCGCCGTGAGCAGCTTGAGGCTGAACGGCAGATGCTTGAGGAGGGTGGCGGCTCTCCGGAATACCGGACGCTTGAGCGGGCCAGAACAGAGGCGCAGATCAGAGGGATCACAAAGCAGCGCTCCCGGCTTGAAAAACAGATTGCCCGGCAGGAAACAAAGACAGCCGGGTCGGTTGCGGATCCTGTCGATCAGATGGATCAGCCCGGCTTCCGCGCGCAGGCAATCAGGATAAATTCCCGCCGGGATGTCGTGCATGCGATGGCGGCGCGCAGCCTGTCGCGTTACGCCCGGCGCATCGGGTCCGCTGCTGGCTTTGACGATCTGGTCCGCATGGCAGCCAGCATTCTCGGCGCTGACGATCCTGCCGCCGCGATATCTGAGGCGATATCGGAAATCAGGAACCGGCCCGGGACCGGTGAGACATTTCCTGACCGCGTCGCACAGGCCTATCAGGATGCCCTGTCGGCCGTCGCGGATATGGAGAACGGAGCGGCTCGGCAAATTTCCGAGACGGCAGCCGGAACGGAATCTGCTGCTGCTTCAGCGGACCGGGCCGGTGTCGACCGGATCAATGCCGACGCGCCAGCCGTCCCGACTGATACGGATTTGTCAGAGATCGAAGCGGACACAGCCCGGATCGACGCCGCTCTGCAGAATGTTGAAGGCATCGAAAAAGAAATGTCCGCCATTGCCGATGACCTGAAAGACGCTGACGGGATGGCGAAGGCTTACGAGGCGGCGACGGCCTGCCTGATCGGGGGTAAATAATGGTCGGCGCATCCTATCGCCATTGCTTTGAGCGCGCATCGGCTGCCGCTGGCCGTGCCCTGACTGAGAACGAGCTGCATGACCTGTTCGACGGTGCCCAGCGCCGGATCGACCGCCTTGTTCGCGAGGGTATGTCGCCAGCCGATGCCGCCATGGAAGCCGGGCGCCAGCTTGGGCACGAAGCGAGAACGGCTGCGGCAATCGAAGCCAGAAACCAGAAAATCAATCTTCTGCGCCGATCTGAGATTATGGCCCGGATCGGAGAAGGACATGAGTTCCGCGATCTGGAAGGATTGCTGGCCGGAACGGAGAACACGTCCCGCGATGCTGCCCGGTCCGTTGCGGCTGTGTCTCAGGACCGGATCGCCATGGTCACTGGCCCGATGCTGGCGGACCTGCAAAAGGCCGGGCTTCTGAAAGCGGTCCTGCGGCGCGATAAGGATTTCGATGCCGATGTGGCGCGGGAAATGTGGAGACTGGATGACCCGGAGGCCGGTCCGTCAACCGGAAATCGCCACGCTGAGGAAGTGGCGAAGATCCTGAGCGGCTCGCAGGAGCGCGTGCGGCTGATGCAGAACAAGGCCGGAGCGTGGATTGGCAAGGTAGACCATTATGTCACGCGCCAGAGCCATGACATGTGGAAAATCCGGGGCAGCGGATCGGCGGCGGATTACGAGGCGTGGCGGGACATGATCCTGCCGATGCTGGACGAACGCAGCTTTGATGGCCTCGACCCGGAAACGTCGATCGAATCCTTTATGAAATCGACATGGCAAGCGCTGGCGTCGGGCGTGCATGAGAGTGCCAACGGCTCGGACTGGCTGACCGGGTTCAAAGGCCCGGCCAACGCAGCGAAGCGAGCCAGTCAGGAACGCAAGCTGATCTTCCGGACGGCGGATGACTGGCTGACCTACAATGCGAAATACGGTCAGGGAAATGTCATCGACAGCGTAATCACCGGCATGGAGTGGGGCGCACGAAACGCGGCGGTCATGGAAACGCTCGGCACGAATCCGGTCTCCATGCTCCAGCACGTCGCTGACAAAATGATTTCGCGTGCCAAGGACCGCGACGATTTTCCGATGGTCGACAAGATCAGGTCTCTGAAAGACGGAGCCCTTCTCGACGTCATCAGCGGCAAAAGCATGCAGCCGGCAAACAAGCGGATCGCGACTGTCGGGGCATACATTCGCGCGTGGAACCAGCTCACGAAGCTGGGCGGGGTCGTGCTGTCGTCGCTGCCCGATCTCGCTGTTACCGCATCCGTAGCCCGGCACAACGGCGTGCCGCTGCTTGAGGCTTACTGGAAGGAAATTCAGAGCCTTGCACCCGGATGGGCGAGCAAGGGCGCGCGGAACAAGCGACAGGTGGCCCAGATGATGGGCGTTGGTATTCAGGGCGTTCTGGGCTCCATAGCCAGCCGCTTCGCTGCTGAGGACGCACCGCTCGGTCGCATGACGCAGACGGTCAACTTCTTCCACAAGATGAACCTGCTGCAATACTGGACCGACAGCCTGTCGGAAGGTCTCGGCCTGATGCTGTCGCACAATCTCGGGCGGAACGCAGGGAAAGACTTCGCATCCCTCCATCCGATGCTGCGTGACAGCCTGCGCCGGTATGGGATTGAAGAAGGCGAATGGGACGCGCTCCGGACCATTGCCGCGCAGGCTGACGATGGCGCAATGCACCTTCTGCCGGGTGACGTGTCGAAGATCAGCGATGATGCACTGTCTGCGCTGACCAGTGACAGCCGGAGCGCTGATCAGGTGCGCGAGGATCTTCAGTCAAAGCTGTCCACCTACATCACCGATCAGGTTCGTGAAGGCATGACCGAACCAGACCCGCGCACTCAGGCTTTGGTGCGCGGCGCATACACACGGGCCGATCAGGTCAACCCGGTTCTCGGGCAGGCCATGCGGATGTTCATGCAGTTCAAGACCTATCCGCTGACGCATATCCGGCGCGTGTGGGGCCGCGAGGTTCAGCGCAACGGGCTCGATGTTCCGGGCGTCGTGCACCTGATCGCAGCTACGACAGTTCTTGGCTACATCGCCATGTCACTGAAAGCGATGGTCACAGGAAAGGAGCCGCGCAATCCGGCTGACTGGCGGACTGTCTTTGCGGCCATGCAGCAGGGCGGTGGTGCCGGCATTTATGGAGACTTCCTGTTCGGTGAGCAGAGCCGGATGGGAAACTCGTTTCTTGAAACGCTGGCCGGTCCGACATTCTCCGACCTCAGCCGCTGGATGAAGATTTACAATAACAGCCGCGATACGGCGCTCGGCAGCCCGGATGCTCCGAAGATGAACACGTTCATGGCGAATGTCATGCAGCAGGCTCGCGGGGAAATACCGGGCGGCAATCTGTTTTATGCAAATATGGCGCTCAAATATCTTCTGTTCTATAGACTTCAGGACATGATGAACCCCGGATATCTTCAGCGCTACAAGCAGCAGACGGAGCAGAGCACCGGTCAGAAATTCTGGCTGTCTCCAGCGTGGAATCCGTATCAGGCAGCGGGGATTTCGAATTGAAGGGCTGGTCTGTTTTCTGGGATATTCTTTTTCCCATAGGCCCGATCATCATCTGCCTGATCGTTTGCGCACGAAGCGAAAAGCATTCATGGGCCTATGCCATCTGCGGAATGGCGGCGATGCTCCTTTTCTTCGGGTATGTCGGATATCTCGCCGGGATAGGCAGAGGCGAGTTCGTTCAGTAATTATCTTGCCTCATAAACATAAACTGGATGTATTGAATTATTGTCATCCAATTTTACAGGCAATGGAATCGCGCTTGCGGAAACTCCGTCGATTATTACATGTGTGGCGTCAGGGCCTGACGGCGGAATTGCATATTGGCCCGTATAAAAAGCAGCATGTGCCTGGGAAACAGGTCCTGTCCCACGCAAAGCAATGATACATAAAGAGCAGGCGATCACGGTAAGGACGGCCTTGGTGTAAAGATCGATCTTCATCTGAAGTATCTCCCAACCCGGTACTAACAAACCAGCCTCACCCGTAGCACGATTTTCCGTGTGATGGGCGTCTTCGGTCATCAGAATTCTGCCCGCAACAGATGGGCGTCTGATGAAAAAGCTGTTCTGCGCGACGATTCTGGCGCTCTCCTTCCTCCCCGCCACTGCCTACAGCCAGCAATCCAGGACGTGGATACAGGGTCAGGTCCTGACCAGCGCGCAGATGAACGCGCTCGATGCGGCCAAAGTCAACACGACCAACGGCACACTCACGACCCCGACAATTAACGGAACCTCACTCAGCTCGCGCCCGGTCCAGTGGACGGATATCGGTTCAAGCGTTCCGGGGCTGGACAGCAACGGCAATGTCACCGCGCCGGTCAATACCACCGGCTCCATCACAGCTCTCACACAGGCATACTTCGGAACAACGCCCCTCGACTACGGCCTTGCGCAGACGAACACCTCGTGGCGACCGGGGGCTGCGTTCTTTACCAGCTTCGGCGACAGCGCTGCATCGCCTCGCGCCATCCATCTTGGCGGTCTGGGCGCTCACAACGATGCTTACGTGAACCTGATCGGCATGCTGATGGGGCATTCGGATAACGCCGGAGCCGTGCTGTCCATTCAGGATACGGACGGGGAGTTCGGGGCCAATCGCATTGGCGCTGGCGGAACCGACGGCATTGTCGAGTTCACCAAGACCAGCAACGTTGCCCCGCGCCTGGAAGCCGGTGCCGACATCACGAACGCCGATGGCGTTGTCCGCACTGTGACCGTGGATGCAGCGGATTTTAAAGTCACGCCCGCGTTCACGCCCGCACAGCTTGCGCTCATTCAGGGTAACGGAATCATCCGTGTCTATCTGAACTGGAAAAACGGCAACAACACCGCGTCCACACCGCACGGGTTTAGCATCCCGAACGTGTATTATGGATACATGGACGCCACGAAGGTTACCACGACGACTGACGCCACAACCGGCGTAGTCAGTGACGTGTTCCCGGTCATGGTCGATGACGACAGCCAGGGTCCGGGATGGCGGACGCAGAACAGCATTACGGCTGCGGCAGCCGCGCCTGGGACGAATACCGGCGACACGATCGATACCACTACGGACACCACATCTTCGGCGCCCGGCCTCGTATGGCATTACGCTGACACCGCAGTCTTCATCGGCATGTCGGACGGCAAGACCATCCACAACGACATGGCGCAATACACGCCCGGCAATGACAGCATCACCCGGGCCATGACCGGCGTTGAGTATGATCTGCTGGCTGACCAGACGGCCGACTACCAGTATAAAGTCGACGGCGTGATGATCAATGTGGACGGCAACGGCCACGAACTGACCGACGACAGCATTGAGATGTATCTTGGCGGCGGCATCAAGCATCACCTGCAGATCGGTGACGCCTTCTGTGGTCAGTATGGCATCGAGACGAGTGGGTTTTCGCTAAACGGTCAGTGCCCGCTCACCACGGCAAACAGCGGCGTCAACATTGCGAAGTTTCAGGGCGAGACCGGCAACGGACATCACGAGGCCATGGTGTTCTCGATGTCATCCGGTGCTGACCCGAACAACCTGACGAACTACTCAATGGCGCTCACGGGCGGCATCGACCCTAACGACACCAGCACGACGACAGCGTGGGGAACGGCGCTGGCTGCCCTCAAGTGGAACAGCGATGGCGACATGCAGTCCCTCGGGGTCTGCGGAGGCCAGTTCGGCGCATACTGCAACATTGTGGCTTCAGGGGACGGCACGGTAAAACTGAAGGGTGCCACGGTGGTGTCCGCGCCGATGTCCCTGACAGCGGGAATGGACCTGTTCTTCCAGTCCTCTTCGAGTAATGCGGACGTTTATCTCTACGGGGCTGGAAACGGCATTCTTGGGATTGGCACCGGTGTCAGTGGCGGCGGCGGCTTGTCTATGCCGGGAGCCCTTACGGTCGGCGGCGCGGAGAACGTTGCAGGTGCGGCCACTTTCAGTGGGCAGGTGTCTCTGACAAAGGGCATGGATCTGTTCTTCCAGTCTGCTGCCAGCAATTCGGACGTTTATCTGTACGGTGCAGGCAACGGCATACTTGGCATCGGAACGGGGGTCGCGGGCGGCGGTGGAATTACAATGCCCGGCAGCATGTCAGTCGGGACAACGCTCTCCGTAACCGGAACATCCTCATTCGATGGCCAGATTGCGATCAATAGCAACGCGACATGGACGGGCAACCTTATTGCTGAGGCTGGCGCTCAGCTAATGTTTCAGAACGCCGTCTCAACGACCGCGGCATACTTCACTGTGGATGCCCTTGGGAATTTCCTTGAGCATACCGGTGAGTCTACTGGGGGTGGGTTTGCGGTTACCGCGCGGACCTACAGCCAGCTTGCGACCGCAGGCCTCACTCTCGGTACGCAGAGCTATTGCTCAGACTGCTATGATTCTGCAGGAGATGCGGACGCTGTCGCCGGCGCCCCCGTATGGTGGAACGGCTCGACATGGGTTACTGCCGATGGGCGCCCTGCACAGACCACGCCAGGAAACGGAGGCTCTTCAACAGTCGCCACTGCGGTAACTCCGGCATCGACCATAACCGCATCCGGCGCTACCACTATCCCTGTCCCCACAACTGGCAGCATCGTCTATGTCGTCAATGCGACTGCTAACGCGAACCTGCAGTTCTCCGGAAGCGCGGCATCAGGGCAGTCTCAGGAAATCACGCTGATTATCCCAGCGACCAGCTATACGGTCACCCTGCCATCTACGGGGGTTATCTATGCGGGGGGATCGGCGCCGACCGTATCTACGGTATCCGGACAGCAGACACTGGTAAATTACAGAGCAACATCCGGCGTCACAGCAATCGCAGGAGGAATCTAAGGATGGCAACGACCTCCATTGCGCCAAATGATGCAAATATAATCTACAGTCCGGGCAACTGGCTGATTGCCGCAGCCGGAGCGTCCACGATCAATGCAGGCGCTTACTGCCGCATGATGCTGACCGGAACCAAGACGCTGTCCCTTGGCTTCACATTGCCAACAACGCAGGATACGACAATCCCTGTGCTGACCGTTATCGTAGACGGAGTGGCAGCGGATTACCCCCTGGCGGCATCCATATCCGTAACTCTCCCGTCTTTTTCAGCCGCGGCTACCCAGCATTATGTTGAGCTGATCGTAAAAAATACTCCTTCATATCAGGCGACGAACCTGTGGATACCACAGCTTTCCATGGTGACCCTTTCCGGTATCACTGTGGACTCCGGGGGAGCTACACAGGCACTTGCGGTCAGAAGCAAGCAGATCCTCATTCTGAGCCAGTCAGTCAGTATCGGTTTCAGATCGCAGGGCGATACCAATGTGGACTCAGCAGACAATAATGCGCGATATGGCTGGGCGTATCTTCAGCGGGATTATCTGGACGCGGAAGTGGGCGTTGTTGGGTTTTCTGGTCAGGGCCTTAGTATTGCCGGTAATGGCAATGTTCCGGACCTTCTGACGACTTATAATCTGCTCTGGTCTGGACAAGCGCGCAGCTTCGCAACAAATCCTGACATGATCGTAGTGGCCGATGCCGACAATGATATTGCGGCGTACGCCTCGAAAGGGACTGCATCAGGATCGCCTGCCAATGTTCAGGCTAATCTGACCACTCTCGCAGACAATCTTAAAGCTGCCTCCCCAGCCAGCAAGATTGTCCTCATGACTCCGTTCACGCCATATGAGTTCGCATCTGTTCCCGCAGCGACGATTACTGAATATGTATCGGGCTTTGAGGCCGCGGCGCTTGCTACCGGGGCAACATTTGTAAATGCGCTCGCCTGCCAGTCTGCAACTGATCCAACCTCAGATGGCCTTCACCCGCTGGCGTCCGTTCAGCTTGGGAAATGTGGTCCGGCAGTGGCATCCCTGCTCCGACCCGTTCTCTACCCCGCAGGCTCTGGTCGGTCCTATGTCTTCAGCTAAAAAATATCGGTACTAACAAAACCATCCCACCGACAGACCGGTTTTCACGCGGTGGGACGAGATGCGCGCGCTATATTTTATCGGTCTCAGCCTGTGTCTGTCATGTGCTTCTGCGTCTGCCCAGACAGTCCCGTCTGTTCCCGGAGATCACGGCATATTCGACAACGGCGCTCAGACGCCGGGATCTGAAGGAATCTCAGGCGACGGGTCTTCTTACACACTGCCAGCTGCTACAGCGACCACGCTTGGCGGTGTGAAGATCGGCAGCGGTGTAACAGTGGCTGCTGATGGCACAATCAGCGTTTCTGGCATTACGGGCGATTATCTTCCCCTTGCAGGCGGAACGATGGAAGGGGCAATTGGCTTTGCTCCATCTGGCACAGATGCTGAGACTCTGTTGAACATCATCAGCTCTGATGGTGACTCAATGACTGTTGCAGTGCAGCTCGGTCTCTTCAGCCGCGACTATTTCACTGTCTCTGGTTCCAACCATACCCCGTATTACGCACTGTCATTCCTTGGAAACACTGTCTCCATTGCCACAATGGAAGGTGACCCCACAGGAATAAACTCTGGCGAGATCGCAGGCCTTCCAACATTCACATCCGCAGACGCCGGGCTCAACGTTGGAAACGGAGGTCCGTTTGTCGTGGCTGATTCAGCTACCGCTCCTGCCGCGACAGACGCGTGTGTAGCCGGAACGGAGAGACGTGTCGGAACATATTGGTATCGCTGCATAGCTTCCGGGAACTGGGGCCGTATTCAGTTCACGACGGGATACTGACACCTGCCATGACAGCCGAACTCTACATAACGCGCCCCGAGTTTTCCGAGGTCCGTTCTGATCTGCGTGAAGCTCAGAACGACATCATCGAAATCCGCACAAATCAGAAGCTTCAGGGCGCAACGCTGACGGAGATTCTGTCGGAGGTGAAAAGCAAAAACTCCATCCGCGAAATGCTGATTGCCGGCGGATCAGGCGTTGGGGGCGGTATGGCGGTCGGCCTGTATGTCCTGTTCCAGTGGCTGCATCACCAGTGAGCGAAGCGCCGGAAATGACGGCTGCCCGCACGGCATGGGGCGAAGCGCGCGGCGAGGGCGCTGACGGGATACAGGCGATTCTGAACGTCATCGGAAATCGTGTGAAGATTCCGTGCTGGTGGGGTGCCGATATCGCCGGAGTGTGCCGGGCGCCGGAGCAGTTTTCATGCTGGGACGAAACAGACCCCAATCGCGAAAAGCTGCTTTCCGTCACGCTCTCCGATCCGCAATTCAGAGAAGCCGTCACGCTCGCGCACAGACTGACGGCGGGTCTTCTGGTCGATCTGACTGGTGGGGCAGATCACTATTACGACTGGCGCGGACCAAGGCCTTTCTGGGCCGAACCCCGGTTTTTCACAACGCGCCTCGGTCATCACGATTTCTACCGGACGGGGCCGTATTCCATATGAACAGCGCAGTCAAAGCCGCCACAGCAACGTCCGCCATCGCTGCCCTGCTCGGAGCCGTTCCGGCGCAATACGCGATTTATCCTGCTGCTGTCATCGTCCTTTGCAATGTGCTTTCGGCCTCCATTCAGCCGCCGCCGCCATCAAGCCGATGGTCTCTCCCATACAAGGCGATGACGGTGCTCGGCATGAATATCGGCTGGGCTGTGAACCGGATTCAGGTCGGCGTCACTGGCGTCCCGGTCCCGCGCGACCACGCACAGGCGGCAAAGGCCGTTCTCGCAGAAGCGAACATTCCCGTCATCACGAAGGACAAAACGCCATGACTTATCTATCCCGCCTTATGGAACCACCGATCCTTGCCAATGTCGAAACCATCGACCGCGGCAAGCGCCGTTTCCTTGGCCGTATTGCCACTACAGTTGGCGCAGTTGCCCTTATGGCGGCGACAGAAGGCTGCTCGGTTTCCACGTCTGGCAACGTGACAACAATCACTCTCGATGTGACGAAGATCAAGAACTACGGGCAGGCAGGCCTGAATGCCGCGGCGACTGTCACGCTTTACCTTTCATCTTTCCCGACCCTTGCGCCTTACATGACTGCCATTACAGCGGCCGAAACCGCTCTCTCTGGGTCGCTCTCTGCTTTCTCGGATGCTGCCGGATCTACGCTGACGATCAACTATGACAATGCCGACTGGAAAACGCGCGTGGACAGCATCCTGTCAGACCTGAGTACGGTGGCCAGCGCAATCGGCGCCGCGATATCGGGCGCAGGGACGGCGCTGTCCGCGACCGTCCAGACCGACGCGAGCGTGGCGCTTGAGTCGCTGGATACGCTCATCAGCGTGTTCAAGGCTCTGCTTGGGTTGGCGTCTGGTGCGAAAGCCTCCGGCGGGATGACTGAGGCCCAAGCCCTCGCAAATCTGGGCGTCTGACCGATGAACTACGGGCCGCTTTCTCCCTACTGGGGCTCTCTCCAGCAGCAGGAAGAGAAGAAGATTCATGATCTGGAGCAGCAGAACGGCGTGCTTCAGAACATGATCCGGGACATGCGGCGGAAGACGCGAGAGATGGAGGAAACCATCCTGCGTCAGCAAAGAACAATCGAGGAATTGCAATGCGCCATAGACTTGGCAAACTCCCCGCCCGACACGACCCGCGCACGTTTAAGCTCGCTGCTCCGCTGGTGGCCCGGCTGCCGGTAATTCCTCCCTCCTGCGACTGGACGGACGGGTGTGAGTTTCAGCCGTGGGGCAATGATCAATACGGTGACTGCGCTTTCGCAGGGCAGGCGGCACAGATCCTCGCGTGGACGAAGGCCGCACAGGCGCCGGTGAGCCTCTCGACAGAAGACTGTCTCGCGAATTACAGCGCCTGCACGGGGTTCAATCCCGACGTGCCGGGCAGCGATCAGGGCACCGTTCTTCTCGATGCGCTCAACCGGTGGACGCGCGAGGGATATCAGCGACCCGGCCAGACGCGAGACTATCTCACGGCATACGGCGCGCTTCCGGTCAACAGCATCGACGCCATCTGCCGCAGCATCGCATTCCTCGGCGGCGTGTATGCGGGCCTGCAGCTTCCTCAGTATCTTGTCGATGCACAGGGCGACTGGTCGCTTGATCCGACGCAATCACAGATCCCGGTCGGTGGTCATTGTGTTGCCCTGCTCGGGTTCAATCACACCGGTCTGATCTTCAATACCTGGGGCATGCGGAAGCGCATGGCGTGGTCCGCGTGGCTCGCCTTTGCGGATGAGGCCTACGGGCTGGTCAGCCGCGAGAACTGGACCGGCATCACCGGTGTCAGTCCGAACAAAGAGGATCTGGACGCTCTGGTTGCTGAGATGCGGGTCGCAACGTGACCGACGAAGAACTGAACCGTCTCGCCGACAAGATCGCGCTCGCCGTCGCTGATGAACTCGACAAGCGCGACAAGCTAAAGAAGCAGGCGGAGATTGCGCGGCAACAGCAGCAGGGGCGCGGCCGCTATCCGGGAGCATGCGCCTGCATTCCCGGGCGAGTATGCGACACGCCGGGCTGTCCTAAATACGGACAGTATCTGCCATGACCCTCGACCCGCTCTCCGTCCTCGTGGGCTCAGCCGGCACGCTCGTGTCATTGATCGGTCTGACGTGGCTGATCCTGCGCGGGAAGGCGCGGCGTGATCCGTTCGGGAAGAATGGGGCTGATGAGGGGTGACGGGCTTCCACCGTCTGCGGTGCCGATAGCCCTTCTGGGTAGTCGGTAGTTCACCTCTGCGCCGTGTGCACCCGACGACTTCCCTTTTTGCGCGCGGGCGGCGTCCGTGTTGGACCACGGCGTCATCAAGTAGGGATGCGTTAGCATGTGCTTGATCTCTGAAACTGGTTGCGGGGACACGCAGCCTCCGATACCGACAATCACTCATGTTTCTTGTCTAAGAGACATGATAATTCTCATGACACAAAAAAACACGCCAGCCATTTTAGCATAGTTGATTCGGGGGAGCCTTATCGGAATAAGATCATGTTCATTACGTTCAAGGGCGAAATCATAAAATCTTATGCTACAATAAAATAATCGACCATCTTATTTTCACTCACCTATCCCGCAATTATTGTCATGGCTTGCCTATAAATCCTGATCCCAAGCGTCTTCTATGAGCAGGTTGGCTCGCCTTCGGCTCCGGCGACTGTGGATTCAGCAGCCAAGCCATCACGCTGGAGATCGACAAGGCCCGGCCCCCCTTCATCCTGAGCATCACGGATTAGCAGCAGCATGCCTGCCTTCGGCCGGTCTGAGCGGATGATCTCGCGCATAGGATCATAATTCCAAGAAATAAGTGCGATCGGGAAGGGTTTTTCGTCTCGATTGATAGATATCGGACTCCAACGCTTATCGTTAACACTTTTGAGATCTAAGCCAGTCTCCAGTTTGCGACGCAGTTCAGCAGAAGAACGCGCCAACCGCAAAGACGATCGCGCCTCTGGTGCGACCATTTCCTCTGATAAACCGGACAATGCAGTCAAGAGGCTATCGCAGGCTCCTTCGGTAAGAACGAGACGACTGACTGGGTTACCTTTCTGATCACGTCCCACCCAGCACACCGCTGCGGTTTCTAACTCCACCATAGGTAAAGGCACCGGAACATGGTCGGAATTACAATAGAAAGCTTCTAAATTAACCGCAAATGTGGCGGGCATCGGAGCGACAAGCCCGACCCGTCCAAGCCCAGCTAGAACACGTTGCTGGAGTTCTAGAGCATGAGACTCACGCAGGCGTGCGAAGACCTCAAGTTCCCCGCTTTTAATAGCACGTTCCAGTTGCGTCCAAGAAAGCGTATCGATATGTTTCAGGTTCCACTTGATCCACGACATCACACCGTCAATAGTGATAGCGACTGTTCGATTGTCGAGGCCATAGCACCAATCTGAATGCCCCATTGGGGCAGGAGATCCTACTAAAAATAGAATACGTGGAGCACGCTGTGCTTGGTCACGCAATAGATCGCAGACAGGAGTAAGCACTAGGAGCACATTGTTGCGCGCTATATCGAGCGACTCTATCTGCAGCGGATCTTCTTGTTGGCACGACCCCGTGTGCTTTGTAACATAGGCTTTGGGAACCCGCAGTAGATCACCGAAAGTCACCGGTGAATAAATTGATCCACGTAGACGCAGCCGCGCAGAGTTTTGTGTCAACATTCTTTCTACAAGAGCTTGAAGGTCCGCAGAACCTGCCACATACGGCGGAGGATGATGCTCTGTCGGAAAATTCTCTAGCTCAATAGCCGCCTTAATGACATCGGTGTCACGCTCTATCTCATGCTGCATGACACGGTCGAATATATCGACAAGATAACTTCCTGTCGGCTCACCTTCGAAATCCAGTAACAAATGCTGGATTTGAGCAATGTCGGAAAGACGAAGCCGGCGGGCGAGTTCCAGAGTTCTCGATACTGCACCAGAAGCACCCTGCTCAAGAGCATAGAAAAAACGTGAAAGTTTACGCGTTTCGACTACGTGCTGCGCCAAACGTTCAAGTTGACGTTCCAGATGCTGCGATTGGTCGAGATCCTGCTTGGGAAGAACTCGAAAACCGGACTCCAAAAGCCCGACATTATCGCGAAAGACATCGCGCTTTTGCTCTAATCGCGTACTACGCGACATCAAGATTACAAGAGGCAAGTCAGCCTGTCGCGGCACCAGAGCTTTTCGAAGCAGTTCGCGTGAGACCGCAAAAGCATCATCGTTCTGGGCACTACCAAGATAGAGGTCCATGATGATGATATCGGCTGTAAGGGCTTCTTTTGCGAAATCGCGCCCACATAAGGTGCACTGCAAACCTAGGGCGGTTAACGTATCAAAAACCTTTTGAACATACCCGAGATCTCGCGCCTGATTGGCGACATAACTTTCAAAAAGTGGTTCAGCCACAGATCCAAGTTTTTCGCGAAGTTCCCATACTACAGCTACATAGGCATCATCAGTGATCTTATTGGTAAATGGTTCCTCCGCACCTTCGCCGTAACGTGCGTCGATTTGTTCACGTTGCTCGGGTTGTAGATCATCGTTGAACGTTGCCCATTCCCCATGTTGGGCCGCCAGGTCTCGTGCCCGAGGAACCGCATCGCATGCATCGTCGATAATCAACGCATGTCGAATGGCACGTTCTTGAAGAAGGTCTGCAAGAGTCACTTTTCGCTGTCTCCTGGAAGTTCTAAAATGAACCGATGAAGTCGGCCGGTGATAGGGTCCACGTGGTCGGATAGAACCAGCGACCCCTTGTGGCGCTCCGCTGCCTCTTTGGCGATGAAAAGACCTAGGCCACGCCGCACTTTGAGCTCTTTTAGTGACCAAAAGGGGCGAAAAATCTTATCGGCGTTGGACACCGCTATTCCCCGACCATTATCCTCATAGGTTAGAGTAGGAGGACCACTTTCTAATGTGATTCGAATTTCTGGTTTGAGCGACGGCTCTCGTGTCGCCCGCATCTCAATCCAATAAAGCGAGTTAGATATAAGGTTCTCAAGAATTTGGACGATCATCCCCTTGACTGCCCGGACCATCAGCGGCCGTTGGGGCAAATCAAGTTTGACCTTTACGCCATGCCTGTTGAACTGGGCCTCGTGCCCTTCAATCTGCTCGCGGATCAATGCGTCGAGCGCGAACGCTTCTGAGCGCTGACGACCACTAACACTTAGCGGATCGAGCAAGTGGACGCGTTTGCTGACGCTGCGCATTTCGGCTCGTAGTGTATTTATATGAGCGCGAACTTGCGCAGGCAAATCTGCCGTTCGCAGTTGGTCAAGGACCTTCAGCGCATTCTCAGACGATCGAGCCAATTCATGCGCAACTACCTCGACCATCAGACCAACACCAGCCATATCAACCATGCGGCGGCTTTCTTGCTCCACTTCGGCAATCCGCTCTCGCGCCTTAGCTGCAAAATCGGATAACTCAAGCAAGGTCTGCTCCAGATCGTCGACCGCCTCCCGGTCTTCGTCTCGTGCGACCCGACGCAACCGCTTGATCGAAGAACGCGCACGATCTTCTAAACCAGCAACACGCGTCTTCGCCTCGCTCAGGTCGATTTTCTGGCCCTTATACTGCCTCTCAACATCCTGCATGAAGCCACCCAATCGATCCTGAATCGCATAACGGATGGTGCGCAGTAAAACTTGCTGTGCCGCCGTAACGCGAAGTCCTTCCCGATTAGTCTGGTCAACAAGGTCTGGATTGACTGCACGGGATATCTCAACACGCCCAATGAATTGCGTTTTATTAAGCGTATAGCCACTGCGACGAAGCGCTCGCCTGTCAAGTTCCAGCCAGTCATCTTCGTCTTCGCCATAGGGAAAGACACGGTAGCGATCACGAAAAAGCAGAATTCCCGACCATTTCTCTTGTAGATCCCTGAGAGCCATGTTCTCACCAGTACTATCGACACGCGAAAGTCGGCGCCGGTTAAACCAGTAAGCTTCGAAAGAGAAGGGACCTACCTCGGTCAAGGCAGCATCCTCGATATCGCGGTCCTTACCGATGATCGCGGCTTCCAAGTCTTCTAACGGTAGAACTACCGTTTCACTCTCCGCAGTATGTTCGAAACCAAGATCGAAGATATCGACCGTGCAGATGAGAAGCGGTTTACCCTTTTCTATTTTATAATTGCCAACGACCCGAGCGTGAGCAGCATCGAGCAAACGCCGCGGCATGACGGGAATGTTTTGACGTTGCCCGTTCCAGAAAATAGCAATACGGGGCCGAGTTTCCGGCGATACGAATGGGTCAGTCAGCCGCGCGAAATCATATTCACACATGCTGGCAACACGTACTGCTGTCCAGTTCTCCAAGAGATCGCGAACTATGATTGTTGTACCCGACCAAGCCGGGCTTGGCTTCTCCCCAGTCGCGATAGGCTTTACCGGCACCTCATCCAGCATGGCATCAATCTGAGCAAAATCTCGCCAGTTGATATCGAGCTGATTTATCCGCGTATCATCTGAGCGAGCGGTGCGCACCTGCAAATACTCACCAAGACGCATCGCCGAAAGGCGACCGATCCCTTTTTCGCCGAGATATGGGCTTTGTTTCGCACCGGCCGCGATAGCCTTGTCAACCTCACGCTTTCGAGACGGCGTACCAATAACAAGGAAATTCTGTTCGAGATCGGTAATCGACATACCCGAGCCCGTGTCGCCAACTGAAATTCGATTATATTTTGCCTGTGCCCGATCGAGAGCATCATGCAGCGACGTCAGGCAAGTAGCGTCAGCGATCTCTCGAATAAAACTACTACGCAACTTTTCATCAGCATCTGCCAAAACGGACTCAATAATTGCACGCCGGTGCAATTCTAGCGCGTTTGTCGGTTTATCCTTGGCGCCGATGGTCTTGAGCAGCGCGTCACGCTGCCGAACATACAAATGCCTAGGCAAAACAATGTCAAAGCGGACTTCGACACCATTCTTCGTGCCTGCATCGAAACCGTTCTTGATGAGCTCGTAAAACGCAATGATATCCGAACTGATCAATTCCGCGCCGAGTTCGAGCACAGTCCGAGCGGTTATCTTAAACAAGCTTACATCCCTTCTCGTGAATTCTCAGCGTCAAAACCCGCATCTTTCCTGCTGAAAAGACTTATCCATTGGCGACAAGTTCAAGAAAACGTGGCTGTTTCTTACTTGTGACAGATCACACAACTGCTGGTGCCCTCATCAATGCCATATACATCGTCAATCGTTTCGACCGTATTGGCAGAAAGGGGATTGATTCGACGGTTGCGGCGCAGACGTTCTCGCCGCTTCTCGTAGTCCAACTTGATCTCGGCCACGCGCTCCGGCTTGATCAATTCGATGAGGCTCTCGCCTTGGCTCCAGGTGAAAGGGGAACCGTCCTTCAGCGCTGTCTTCTCATAGTCGACCGCCTCAGCAAAACGCTCAGGATGGTTTTCTGCTAGCCTTACCCATTCGATTTTCTGCTGAAAGAAGCAAAAAGTACAGCCGGAGCGAGAGCGCCACTGATAATAAGCTGGCTCGCCTACATCGGACTGATTGAGTATCTCTAAGACACCCGCGCGGTCGATACTTGCTTCACGCAGCGGAAGATGCACGCGCATATTGGGGTGAGTCGCTTGATAACCCTCTCGACTTGGTTCATCAGCACGGATCGCAACATAACTGTGGATGGTCGTACCTGCATCAAGGTCTCTCCGGAGCCAATGCTCGAGCGGTCGCAGCTTTAACTGCCGCGTACACCACCGAGTGCGCGGAGAGGGAAGGAAATTACCATACTCATCAAGCCAGAAGTCAAAATCGCGGTCGGGGTTCAACCGCTCAATCGGCTTACCTAGAAATCCTTCGAGCTTGTCGAGGAAATCATAAACCTCAGGCAATTCCTTACCGGTATCGGTAAAAAAATACTCAAGCGGCAGAGAAGGATGATACTGCCTCATATAGACTGCGAGCGCAGCGCTGTCGCGGCCACCAGAAAGGCCAAGAATATGCCGCTCCTTCATCATGCCATTTCTGCCTCGTCGTCATTATCCGCCGCCAGCATCGCGACAACGCGCGCCAAGGCGGCAAGCTGAAGCCTACCTCCTTTGTCGTCGGCCTGTAGCGTTGCGAGAAGGCGATCCGCCATACTGGCTGCCATGACCTTTTCCCGCTCATTGAGCACGAAACTGCGCATCAACGGGGGCGCCTTTGGATCGAGCCCAACCACTAACGCGAGCGCTTCGGTATGCGATCGCCGGTCACGCACGACCGCAAGCGCCTCGAGTTCACGGAACCGACGCCCATAACGGGCGACTTCAGTCAAAGCCTCATCTCGGTCGCGATCGGACCAGTTGCGGGCGGGCCGGTGAAGCAGGACGCTCACCAAGCTCTCGACATCACCGCTACCCTGTTCGATCGCTGTGGCCCGATCGGCAAATGCATCGAAATTGTAATCGTTGGTAAGTCCCTTAATCGCCGCCGCCCGTTCTGTAATTCCACCAAAATCTGCCGGATCAACGCTAAGCGCCCGCCCGAGCGCGAGCCGGACTTCAGCAAGCAATGCAGGGTAGCTGGCTTCGGCAGCGACAATCGCATCATAGACCGTATTTGGGCTGAGCTGGTCCCCGAGTGCGGCTGGCAGATCATCGAACAGAAGCTTCTCGGGATCATCTGCCTTGGTGACAACGGTACGAACGGTACGCGCCTGTTTATCGATGTGCATCGTTCGCTTCGCAAAGCTAGGAAGCGCCTCGAAGCGCTGAAACAAGGCGGCAGCGATAGGAAGCGAATGCGTGCTATCCTTAACACCCAGCAGATTGGCAAGACCGCTCAGGAACGCAAGCTCGCGCACCGACCGATCGATCTTGCGCATGCGGAAGCTACCAGGCTTCTGCAAAAGCCTATCGACAACAACGTCGTCGATCTGCGCCTGATAGAGCCCGTCAATGTAAATCGCGACGCTATTACGCTTTGCCAGCATATAGGCTAGCGCGATCGCTGGCATCACCCCAGCTTTGAGGCCAAAAGGGGGTGCCGCCCAGCGCGCATAGATGTAATCAAGCGGATTATCGCCCGCTTTGTCGATAATATCCCATACAGGCTGGAGTGATCGACCAAGCTGACTCTCATCAGGACCAGTAAAAGCGTAGTGGCCCGGTGCAATCTCGCGGTGTAAACCGAATGGCTTAATCACCGTCAGGTAGAGACCAAGCGCGGCTGGAAATTGTGTCATGCCCAGTTGCTCTTGCTCACCAGCTTTGACCATCGCATAGGCAAGTTCACGCAACGCCGCCACTGAATTAGCGGAGGGTTTATCACGTTGCAGCAATTCGCTCTTGAGGATTGGTGCCTTGGCATAGCCTACATCAGCCAATGCGCTTGCGATCACCGCAAGCGGTCCACTGTGCGCGCGGTTTGGCGCGGGAGCAATGTACCATTTAGCACCTTCAAATGCTGTTTCGAGCTTGCGATGCAATTCGTCGATACAATAAGATTGCCGCGCGGCGATCTCGCGACGCGCGATCCGGTCCCCCTCAAGCTGTGGATGCTCGCGGAAAACCCGTTCGACTGCAATAAGCTCAGCTGCCGCACTACGCAGGGCGAAGCTTGCACTTGAGCTACCGAGAGCTATTACCCGTCCGCTTGGCTTGAGCGCTCTTGCGACAGCCTTGGCATGAAGATCGACTGCTTGTCGCTGAAGATTTCCGTCAGCAAGGAAAAGCAGCAATAAACCGCTACCGCATAGTGCCCTCGCCTCTAGTCGTGCTACTTGGCTCTCGATCGTATCCTCCGGCGTGATCACCTGTAACGCGACCTCGAAGGTACGCAGTACTCCGGTTAGAAAGTAATGACGTTTTGCCGTCGCAAAACCGAAGCCGACCTGCTTGGGGATACCTTCAAGTTGGACGGTGTCGACCGGTGCGATCGCACGCTCGACCGCTTCCTCTAGATCAAAGTCACTTCCCGCAAACAGTGCATATCCGCCAAGACGAGGTTGTCGTATTAATACTGCCCAGTCCTGAAGCGCCTTGATCGCTGCCTTGACTGCGTTCTCGCTAGCACGGGGCATTGAGGCGATCAGAAACTCGTCAGACAGCGTTACACCCGATCCGTTACGGAAAAATTCGATAACTGCGGCTGCTTTGGTCAGCGCGACATGGAGGCCGTTGCCTTTGGCACCCGCGCGTTCGATCGCCTCATACGCGAGGCTAAACCGATTACCATCACTACTCGCAGCCAGTGCCATGCCAAAATTAGCAACGAGATAATCCCACAACTGCGCCGGGTCATAGGTAACAGCCACATCGCTGCTATGCTTGAGAAACTCTTGAAAGCCCGAGGGTTCTGCCGAACTCAGGAATCCAAAAATGCTGCGCTCATTTTGCGCGAATCGAGCGCGCGAAACTGGCCCCAGCAAAAGGGCTGTGACGGGATTAAGCGGCCAAGTCTCAGCGAGAGCCTTCGCAAGGATATGCGTGTCGGTAGATCTGTGTTTGGCAACCTCGAAGGCGACGCGTTCCGCTGCGTCTTTAGCGTTACGCGGATACTTGGCAGAGATTGCGCGGCCAAGCAGAGCGACAGTCTCGTCGACACCTGACAGGAAAGCAATATCGTGAAAGCGGCCCTGAACTTTTGCCCATTCTTGTCGCGCGTCGCGTGCCGCACGTGCGGCGTACTGCTCAAAGGATTGATGGAGGATGCCTATGACGATCAGTCGACCTTTACTCCTCGTTGCGTACTCGGCGAGATCTTGCAAAAGATGGACATCACCGCCTTCGATCGCTTCATGCTCAAGTAGCTTGCCAAGCTCATCAAGGATGAGCAACGTCCCACTCGACGCCCTATCACTGTCGGCGATAAGCTCAGCAATTAAGCGGGCATCACTTGACGCGAATTCCGTGACATCGGCTGCGCTCCAGTTGAACGTAGTTGCAGCTGCTTGGATAATTGCATCACGCAGCCGCAGCCGACTCCCAGTGACCGCGATTACTTTCCAACGACCATTGGTCTCTGGAAATGCCTTGGCATAGAGTTGCGTTAATGCCTTCCCTGCAATACCCTGTGCAATCTTGCGATTGCCCTTTGAGCCAGCCACAAGATTGGCAAGCAACAGCGCCGCACTCGACTTACCGCCGCCATAGGGACCAGTCCAAGTAAACGCGCCTTGGCGGCTATTACACTGACTCTCACCCAACGTCTTAAGTGCCTTAGCGACGCTAGCCTGCATAACATAACCAACTAGTGGCGGCGTGCCGTTGAGGTCAGCGTCTAGCCGTGCCGAGCGGGCAAACCGACGATCGATGGTCACGAGCGACGATAGATTAGTCATGCTACCGCCCCTTGCGCAGGCCGGCGCGGATAAGCAAGAGGCAAGATACTTATGGGGTCAAATGATACGGTTCGTTGAATCTGCCGCAGGCCAGCCGTATCTACCCAGAGCCAAGCACCCTCTGTGAGATCATCAAGCCGCATCAGACGCGTGATGACGCTATCCTCATCAAGCTTAAACACACTACCTGGCGATCCCGGTGCATAGCAAATCTGCTCGACAGTAAGCGTGGTTGCCCCGCCACTGCGCTCCCAAAACTCGCCAAGCGCATAGGCAAATACGGCATCATGAAGACTTGGCTTGGGACCTCGGACAAATTCATACCAGCCACCTAGGCGGGCCTCGCGGATTATCGCCAACTCAGCAAGAAGAGGTTCTGCTGCATCTTCATTAAGCACATCACCTCGACGGACATAACTGCGAAGAAAAACCTCTATATCACGTTTCAGGGTTCCGCGCGTCGCGCGCCAGCCATTTTCCTCGACTAAAGCAAAGATTTCCTCACGCAGAATGGAGGGATCAAATTCGATTGAACTCAAAAGATTGAACGCATAATAAATCGTGGTAGTCATGTTCGGCGTGGATGCGACATGCCAATGCACCAACCAGATGGTCGCTGCCTGCTCAAGATAAGGATCAAGGCCATCATCGGCAAGCACAGCTTGGCCTAGTTCCGTGGGTCCAATTACACGATCACATTCTGTGAAATAACCAGAAGCAAGCGCCCAATAGCGCATTGACGCCGCCATATTACGCCCAACACCGAAGCGTACAATGGCCTCATGTTCTTGGAACATTCTTACATCAGCACAACTGCCAATAGCGTCAAAAGCTTTTTTTAACCATAGCAGACGCAGCGGAAATGTTTCATGTCCCGCAAACTGCCCTCTCGAATCAAATTTTACTGAAACTCGTCGCATAACCCAACGCTACTGGCGAATGCCTCCAGTGGCAAGACGAGATCGACCTGCTGCAGCGACAATACGCTCAGCAGCGATCTCCATCTCATAGAAATCCTGGTATCGGTGACAGTAGATGCGGATAACTTGCGCAGAGTCATTTTCAGAGAATCCAATAGATCCAAGAACATAAGACTGCTTTATCTGCCCTGATGAGCAAGCCGAACCGGTCGAAATCGAAACGCCACGTGCTACAGATGTGCACAACTGGTTGGCATCGATCCCAGAGATCAGGAGTGCCGCACTACCTGAGACTACCGGCGTCACGCCGGTAACCCGTCGGAATTGCAGCCGACGAGATGACAGCCCCTCAAGTAATGCAGCGATGAGAGCTTCGCCATGAATGCAATCGCATGCCAGATTAGACCTTGCCACCTTGGCTGCAGCACCAAATCCCGCGATTAAGGCGACGGGCTCGGTGCCAGGCCGCATAGCGTCCTGCTGACCACCGCCATGCATCAACGGCATCGGTTTGGGAGCGTGCGCTGCAATATAGAATGCACCGATGCCCATGGGACCATAGCATTTATGCGCTGAAAGACTAAGATAATCCACATCGAGATCAATTACATTGATCGGGATTTTGCCTGCAGCCTGAGCTGCATCTGTATGAACAAGGCTGCCAACTGCATGGGCGAGCTCCGCGGCTTCCGCGACCGGCTGAATAACGCCGATTTCGTTATTAACCATCATGACCGAAACCAGCAGCACGTCTTCGCCGAGTAACGCAGTAAATGTCTTGAGGTCGAGGCGCCCATTTGCATCGACTGGCGCGACACTGAGCGTGAAACCTTGGGCCGCGAGGACACGGGCCGGTTCGAGGACCGCCTTATGCTCCACCGCCGACACAATGATTCTACGCCGACTAGGAAACAGCACTGCGGCACGTTGCACCACGCCAAGCAGTGCCAAATTGTTGGCTTCAGTTGCGCCAGAAGTAAATACGATCTCGGATGGAGCAGCGCCAATCAATGCGGCCACCTCAGCGCGCCCTTCGTCTATATAATGAGCAGCACGCTCACCTGAGGCATTGGGCGACCCAGCATTACCCGGCTGCTCCCACACAGCAAGCATCGCGTCACGAGCTTCAGGAGCCAGCGGTAGCGTCGCGAAGCCGTCGAGATAAATTGGCGCCCCGCACATTACACATATCCGTGCATGACGGCGTGCGCCATACAACTTAGAAAGGAAAAAAATGAGTATTTCATGGTTGAATATGTAGCAAGTGACGACCTCAATCAGAAGGAAATTACTCAAAATAGCTTTCTTTTATAGTGACCTCTGAGCTTCACATCGAAGATTAGTGAATAGTGATTTACGGCTATAAAGTTTTCCTTAAAGCACTTCGAGCCAGTTTATACTGAGAATTCTCCCTCGTATAAAAATCAAACTCATAGTCGATGCACTCACCTACCTCACTTTTATCAACGAAATCTGCAGACTGAAGTTGACCCTCTCCAGACCGCTAGATTTTAAACCGATCATATCCCCTTGGCGAGAGGTCATAAAATGATTTATCGGGCGTACGTGAAGGACGTTATCATCCTATCGGCTCTTACCGGTGGCGGCTTTCATTTTCCTCAGATCAGTGTCTTCCGCCTGGCCTTAGCGAACCCGCGATCGGTAGCAATAAACCGCTCCAGCATGGGCACAAGAAGGCGCACCGGTTCAGGAGTCGCCTGCCCGGTCCCTCGACCAGGGATCTCGGCATAAGCCAAAAGATCACGATGCAGCGCGGCGGGCAGTTCCAGCGTGATCTTCACGGGCTTGTCGTCTTCGATCGGACCAAACTTCAACTTCGTCATGGGTAGGTTTCCTTCTCTTTCCGTGGCTTGAGGACAAGATCGCGATTCAAAATAAGCGTGAACGGCAATCCAGGCCGGTCGGTCAGCGTCGGCTGGACGTTGAGGCTACGATCGATCAGCCGGTTGCCAACCATGGAAAACCCGTTGCTGGCCCCGCTGCGGATCGCCTGCATCAGGTTGTTCTCGTTCCATGACGTCCCGGCTTCGGAGCCCACGCTGAGCAGGGTCGTGACCAACGCCGCCCTGAAAAGCTGACCCCAGTGGCTGTTCACCTCGTCGAACAGGCCGGACTGGCCGATGGCGTCGCCGCCGGGCAGCTTTTCCAAAACGAGGCTGTCGCCATTCGGGTAGATCAACCGCGTCCAGATGATCTGGGTGCGCTGCTGCCCGAAGGAGACGCTGCTATTATAGGCTCCGAACAGCGTGCTGCCCTGCGGGATCAGGAGATACCGCCCGGTCGGGCTATCATAGACGTTCTGGGTCACATGCCCGGTGATCTGGCCCGGCAGGTCGGAGCTGATCTTCGTGTTGAGCGCACCAGCGATCACTGTGCCTGCCTGAAGAACGTATGGGGATGCTGGCGGCACGATGCGGTCCGGGCTGACCGTCACGCGCTCAGGCTGTCCTGCCAGAAAGGCGCGATTGCCAGCCTGCAGGTCAATCCCAGTCGGTGATGCCTGCGCTCCGGATGCGCCAGCCATGACCGGCACCGCCTGTGCGCTCTGCCCCTCCCGCGCCTCGACCTGCGCGAAGAGCCGGCTGGTCCGCGCTGCTTCGATCTCCTGGTCGCCGCGACGATCCCCCATGCTGGGAACCGGCCCCGCGTGACCCTGCCGCTGCGCGTTGAGGATCGGCCTACCCAGATCGCCGGGCAAAGGCGGCCCGAGTTTCGGTGTATTGGTATAGTCGCTGGGCAGAGCCGACAGCCCGTCGGCCGAGGCACGCACATCGGTATCCTGTGCCGCCTGAACCGGCCCTTTTGGCGTGTTGCCTTGCAGCGCGTAGCCCAACGCAAGACCGATGGCGAGCATCCCAACCGCCCCCAGCGTCCAGATGACGGGGCGCGACAGCCTTACAACCGGCGGATGCTGTACGCGCAACCGGAGATCGGGTGACGGTGCCGGTCCCGCTGCGCTTCCGTTACCAGTAGCACCCCCGTCCTCATCCGGGCGTTCTTCCGCGCCGCTCATGACTTCCTGCCATCGGTGCGCACGATCCGCACACGCTGTTCGGAATGCTTGTCACCCAGGCGCAATTCGGCGGCGGCAAACAGGCGGTCGACGATCATCCAGTTCTGCCGGACCCGATAATTGACCAGTTCCGGGCCACCATCCGCCCCCAGCACGAAGAGCGGCGGCAGTTCCCCCTGCCCGATCCCGGTCGGGAAAGCGATATAAACCTTGTGGCCATCATCGAACGCCCGGCCGGGCAACCAGGGCGGCGTGCCCCCTTTCACCGGCTGGATGACGTAGCGGAAATTCAGCGCATTCAGATCCAGCCCTGCGTCCACAGGGGTAACCTCATCGGCCGCATTGTCCTGCCGATGCAGGGCGATCAGGTCATCCTCGGGATAGTCCCACGACACCGACGCCATATACGTGGCAGGCGTGGAGCGCAGTTCCGCCAGATAGGTCCGGCGATCCGTATTGACGATCAGATTGGTGGTGAGATCGGGACGTGTCGGCTTCACTAGAATGTGGATGCGTTTTGTCTCTCCTGCCCCGCTCTCGGTATCGCCGATGATCCAGCGGACCGTATCCCCAGCAGCAACTGGACCGGTGCCCACCAGCTTCTCGCCCTTCTGGAGCATGATATCGGTAATCTCGCCGGGCGAGGTGTAGACCTGATAGAGTGCGCCCGAAGAATAGGGATAAACTTGCACGGCATTGATGAATCCCGCCCGCGTCGGCTGGATGCGGGCGGCAAGATTGGCCTGGGTCACGCGCACGGCGGGATCGGCCGCCTCGGGCGCGGAGTGGACGCGCCGTAACGCTGGAAGCGGCTTGAGCTGGCCCGGCAGGGGAAGGATTTTCGGGACTTCCACGACCTGCACAGGCTTCGGTGGATCGGGCTGGCGTGTCGCCTGGGCCGCATCATCGTAGCGGATGACGGGCGGATGATACTGCCCCGCGCAGGCGGACAGGGTGAGCAGCGCCAGTGGAACGGCGCGCATGACCATGCGGATCATTGTCCGAGTTCCTTCGACCAGTTGATGGCGGAGACGTAGATTCCGAGCGGGTTTTTCCGCAGATGGTCAGCATCGCGGGGCGTGCGCAGCACTACAGACACGATGGCGGTCCAGCGTTCGGTGCCGGTAAAGGCGCCGTCGCGGTAATGGCGCTCCGTCCAGGCGACACGGAAACTGGATGGAGAGGCGCGGATCACCGACGACACATCGACCTCGACCTGCTCGCGGCCAATCCGCGAGAACGGATCATTCAGACGGGCATAATCGTTCAGCGCCACGGCACCGGCAACGCTGGTGAAATCATAGGCACGAAGCCAGTTCTGGCGGACCACCACCGCATCCGATGACAGACCACGGACATCGCCGATAAACTGCGCCAGATACCAGGCAATCTGCGCATCGGTCGGTGTGTAGCCCGCCGTTGCAGGAACCACGACCTGCGCCTGACCGAGCCGATCGACCTGCACCACCCATGGCACAACGGTGCCGCGCATAGACTGCCAGACCAGCCCGCCCCCAAGCCCGGCCGAAAGGAACAGGGAGCCAAAGGCCATCAGCCTCCAGTTGCGGGCCTGCACGCGGGCGGAGCCGATCCGTTCATCCCACGCCTGCGCGGCCTTCTGATAGGGCGTGACCGGTTCGGGCGTGATCCCGTAGCGTGAGGTGGAGCGACGGAACATCGTCCTCATTCCTTTTCCGAGAGATCAATGCTGGAACTTCCGCCGCCGCCATCGGCGGAGCGGATGACATGCGCGGCTTCGGCAGCATGGGTCGCGGCGTTACGGCGCTTTATGCTCCGCGCCCAGCGGGGTGGCTGACCGTCGGGACCGCCACTTTCTCGACCACCATCCGCTGGGCCGCCGCCGTTCGCATCGGACGATGACCCACCTGTGAAACGTCCACCCGTCGCGGTGAAAGCGCCTCGCGCGCCCTCGCCGTAGCTCCGCTTCATCGCGGCCGCCGCAGAAGACATTTTACTCTTCACGGCATTCGCGGCAGCACTGCCCGGCGCCCGGGCAACACCCCCCAGCCCGGCTGCCATGCGGGCTCCGGCACTTTCGCCAGCAGCATTCATGGCGCCCATGGAATAAGCCGTATTGGCCGCACCCGCGATCGTGGCTCCGCCACGCGCGGCGGCAGCGGTGGCACCCACGGCCGCCGCCCCGCCAGAGGCAACCGCTCCGACACCAGCGACAGCCGTCGCCCCCATGGCACCGACCGCCATACCCGTGCCGACAGCGGCGCCCGCGCCAAGCTGGGGCGCACCGGAGATCAGCCCATTGGCAATGCTGCCGCCGTAAATGGACAGACCCACGATCGATACCGACGCCAGCACGACAGAGACCGCCTGACCGATGGTCGGTACGGCATCACCATACGAGGTGTTGAAATGCCGGAAGAGAACCGAGGCGATGGCGGAAATGACCGCCAGCACCATCACCTTCACCCCCGATGACACGACATTGCCCAACACCTTCTCGGCCAGAAAGGCGGTGCGGTTGAACAGCGCGAAGGGGATCAGTACGAAACCGGCGAGCGAGGTCAGCTTGAACTCGATCAGAGCCACGAAAAGCTGCACGGCCAGGATGAAGAACGCCGCCAGCACGATCAGCCAGGACAGGCAGAGCACGAAGATCTGGATGAAGTTTTTGAAAAACGCGACAGGGCCGAGAAGATTATGAACGGACTCCAGCAGCGGCTGGGCCGCATCGAACCCGGTCGCGGCCAGCCGTCCGGGACGGAGGAAATCCGACAATGTCAGATTACCACCTCCGGCCCTGAGACCCATGGCGGCGAAACTATCGAACACCACCTTCGCAAGATGGTCGAAATTATTGATCAGGAACGCGAAGAACCCGATATACAGTGTCTTCTTCACCAGACGCTGTATGATGTCCTCATCCGCCGCCCAGGCCCAGAACAACCCGGCGAGCGCGATATCGAGCACGGAGAGTGTTCCGGCCAGAGAAACGACGTTTCCTTTCAACAGACCGAAGCCGCTGTCGATCGTGGTCGTAAAAGTATTGAGGAAAGTGTCGATAACACCGACGTCGTTCGTGGACATGACCGTCAGTTCCCGCCGCTGCCGAACATGGACACCGTGCCCGGCACATAGGCGTCATGCTGCGAAAAATGCTGATACTGCGCATCACTTTCCGCTTCCGTCGCGGCGTCGCGCGCCTGTTGCAGGGCCGTGGCGCGACCGTTCGCGGCGAGTTCGGCCTGAATGTCGGAAAGCTGATGCGATTGCAGGGCCAGAAGCTGATTGCCCGCCTGCGCCGCCTGCAACGCCCCGGTCGATGTCTGACTGGCCGAAACCAGTTGCGTCATGGCGCTGCTGTCGCTCGGGATGTTTCCGACCACGTGGGCCTGCAATTTCAGGGCGTCCTCGAACCCGCCGACGGAATTCTGCCAGCGTGTCTGCGCCTGTGAAAACAGGGCACTGTCGGACATGCCCGAGGAGACGGACGTATACGCCTTCTGATACTGCTGCTCGACGGACTGGACGCTGTAGGCGATGTTCTGCGCCTGCGCGAGTAGAACCGTCGTCTGGGAAATTGTCGATTGCAACGTCGAGAGTGTCGAAAGCGGCAGGCTCGCCAGATTGCGGCCCTGATTGACCAGCATCTGCGCCTGATTGGCGAGTGACGTGATCTGGTTGTCGATCTGCTGGAGCGTGCGGGCCGCGATCAGCACGTTCTCAACATGGTTCGCGCCGTCATAAACCGCCCATTGCGCGTGGGCAGGTGGAGAAGATGAAACTGTAAAAGCAATGACCACTACGGCAGGAATCAAACAATATCTCACGACACGCCCCCTTCCCGCAGAAGGTCCGCCGCCCACGTGACACCACGCGCCTCAAACCATGCGGGCAGGAAACCGTCCCGCCCGTGTTCGGCCAGCACGCTATCGATCAGTCGATGATCGTCTTTGCCGGATGTCGCGCACAATGCCAGCGCCACCGGACCGAGGCCCAGTTCGAACAGACGGTTGCCGCGCTGGGTCTGGCAGTAATATTCCCGCTTGGACGCCGCACGGGCGATGATCGCGATCTGCCGGTCATTCAAACCGAAATCCCGATAGATCGTGGCGATCTGCGGCTCGATCGCCCTCTCGTTTGGCAGGAAGATCCGCGTCGGGCAGCTTTCCACCACAGCCGGCGCAATCGGAGAATTGGCGATATCGGACAGGGACTGCGTGGCAAAGATGACGCTGGCATTCTTCTTACGCAGGGTTTTCAGCCATTCCCTGAGCCGACCGGCAAAATCGCCGTCATCCAGGACCAGCCAGCCCTCGTCGATCACCAGTAGCGTCGGGCGGCCGTCCAGACGGCCTTCAATCCGATGGAACAGGTAGGACAGCACGGATGACGCCGCGCCCGAGCCGATCAACCCCTCGGTTTCGAACACCACCACATCGGCATCACCCAGTCGCTCGACGTCCGCATCCAGCAGACGGCCATAGGGGCCGCCGAGGCAGTAGGGTGCGAGCGCCTGCTTCAGGGCGTTGGACTGGAGAAGTACCACCAGACCGGAGATCGTGCGTTCATGGCCGGGCGATGACGCGAGGGAATTCAGGGTCGACCAGAGATGGGCTTTGACGTCCGGCGTCAGCGCCACGCCCTCGCCAACAAGGATCTGCCCTAGCCATTCGCTGGCCCATTTGCGTTCGTCAGGATCGTCAATCCGAAGCAGCGGCTGGAGTGATACACCGCTACCCTGTTCTCCAGCGGCATCCTCGTCGGTCAGACCACCGCCGAGGTCATGCCAGTCCCCGTCCATCGCCAGCGTTGCCGCACGCATCGACCCGCCAAAATCAAAGGCGAAAATCTGCGATCCCGCGTAGCGGCGAAACTGAAGCGCCATCAAAGCCAGCAGCACCGACTTACCCGCCCCTGTCGGGCCGGCGATCAGCGTATGGCCGACATCCCCGACATGCAGGGAAAACCGGAATGGTGTCGCCCCCGCCGTTTTCCCGTAGAACAGCGGCGGGGCGTTGAAGTGGGTGTCGCGCTCCGGTCCAGCCCACACCGCTGACAGCGGAATCATATGCGCGAGGTTCAAGGTCGAAACCGGCGGCTGGCGGACGTTGGCGTAGACATGGCCCGGCAGGCTCCCGAGCCACGCTTCCACGGCGTTGAGGCTTTCGGTCATGCAGGTGAAGTCGCGCCCCTGAATGATCTTCTCCACGAGACGAAGTTTTTCCTCCGCTATGGAGGCGCTGCCATCCCACACCGTGACCGTGGCCGTGATATAGGCTTGGCCCACATCATCGGCACCCAGCGATTGCAAAGCGAGGTCAGCATCCGCCGCCTTGTTGGCGGCGTCATTGTCCACCAGAACGGACGCCTCGTTGGTCATGACCTCCCGGACAATGGCTGCGATGCTCTTACGCTTTGCGAACCACTGCCGACGGATTTTCGTCAGCACCTTCGTCGCATCCGTCTTGTCGAGCAGGATGGCGCGGGTGGACCAGCGATACGGCATGGCCAACCGGTTCAGGTCGTCCAGAATTCCGGGGAGGGTTCGGCTCGGGAAGCCCGTAATGGTCAGGGTTTTCAGAAACGCATCACCAAGTTTCGGCTCCAGACCGCCCGCCAGCGGCTGGTCCACCAGCAGCGCATCGAGGTGCATCGGGATTTCCGGCACCCTGACGCGCTGGTTCCGGGTGGAAATGGTCGAATGGAGATAGGTCAGCGTCTCGCCGTCATCGAGCCAAACTGCCTCGGGCATGAAGCCGTCCAGCAGGGCCAGCACCCGGTCCGTGCGATCCACGAACGCATGAAGCATGCCATGCGGATCAGGCCCCTCGCGCTCCCTGCCCTCATACAGAAAACGCTCGGCTCGGCCTGATGATTCTGCTGGCGGTAGCCAGACCAGGGTCAGGAAATACCGACTCTCGAAATGCGCCCCCTCGTCCTCGAACTGCTCCCGGCGTTCCAGGTCGACCATCTGGCTGGCCGCGTCAGGGAAATCGCTGTCAGGATAGAGCGTGGCGGGCACGCGCTGTGCTTCCACGAACGCCGCCCAGCCTGAGCCCAGTCTCCGCAGAGCATTGTTCAGCCGCCCGGTGACACCGACCAGTTCAGCAGGCGTGGCGCTGTCCAGGTCCGGCCCTCGGATTTTTGCCGTGCGCTGGAAGGAACCGTCCTTGTTGAGGACAACGCCTTTCTCAACCAGAGCAGCCCATGGCAGGAAATCCGACAGCAGGGCAGCACGGTTGCGATATTCGCCAAGGGACATCATCGCCCTGCCCTCCCTATGCCCGGAGCCAGGCGGGATAGCGTAGATGCCGCCGCCCGACTTCCACGAATAGCGGATCGCGCTTTGCGCCCCAGACCGCGAGCCCGTGGCCGACGATCCAGAACACCGCCCCGATCAGCCAGAGCCGCAGACCCAGCGAGATCGCTGCCCCCAGCGTGCCGTTGGCGATCGCCAGCGTGCGGGGTGCCCCACCCAGCAGGATCGGATCGGTCAGCGAGCGATGCACCGGGACATGGAAGCCCGGCACCGCATCATCGTCATATCCGGCGGCCATCAGATCAGTGCTCCACCGGAGAAGGAGAAGAACGACAGGAAGAAGCTCGATGCCGCAAAAGCGATGGAGAGGCCAAAAACGATCTGGATCAGGCGGCGGAAGCCGCCGGATGTTTCCCCGAACGCCAGCGTCAGGCCGGTCACGGTGATGATGATCACCGACACGATACGCGCTACCGGTCCCTGCACGGATTCCAGGATCTGGTTGAGCGGTTCCTCCCACGGCATGTCCGACCCGGACGCCAGGGCCGAGGAGCACCATGCAATGGACAACAGCAGCATGGTGGAGACGGCAGGCGCGTGCCGACGCACGCGCAACAGCATGATGTTCATTGGAAATCTCCATCGGTATGAGCTTGATGAATGCGATAATCTCCTGTGGCGGGGTCGAGCCCGTCCACCGTGGCGAGTTCGGACAAGCGGCGCTGCGTGCCCCGCCCGGACAGGACCGCGATGACGTCGATCGTCTCGGCGATCAGCGCGCGCGGCACCGTGACCACGATTTCCTGGATCAACTGCTCCATGCGATGCAGAGCACCGATGGCGGTGCCGGCATGCAGCGTGCCAATCCCACCGGGATGGCCCGTGCCCCACGCCTTGAGCAGATCGAGCGCCTCAGGACCGCGCACCTCGCCGATGGGAATGCGGTCGGGCCGCAGACGCAGGGCCGAACGGACCAATTCGGACAGGGTGACGATGCCGTCGCGCGTACGGAGCGAGACGAGATTGGGAGCCGCGCATTGCAGTTCGCGCGTATCCTCAATCAGCACGACCCGATCGTCGGTTTTTGCGACCTCCGCCAGCAGGGCATTGACCAGCGTGGTCTTGCCGGTGGATGTCCCGCCCGCGACCAGGATGTTTTTCCGTTCCGAGACCGCATGCCGCAGAAAGACAGCCTGCCCCTCTGTCATGATCCCGGCGGCGACATAATCGTCGAGGGTGAACACCGCGACGGCGGGCTTGCGGATGGCGAAGCACGGAGCCGTCACAACGGGCGGGAGCAATCCCTCGAACCGTTCGCCGGTCGGCAATTCGGCCGAGACACGCGGGGCACCGTCATGCACCTCCGCCCCGACATGATGCGCGACCAGGCGCACGATGCGCTCAGCGTCGGCGGGTGTGATGACGTCGCCCGTGTCGGACAGGCCCTCCGACAGACGGTCGATCCACAGCCGCCCGTCCGGGTTAAGCATCACCTCGACCACGGAAGGATCGGCAAGGTGCCCTGCGATCGCCGGCCCCATCGCTGTGCGCAGCATGGAAATGCCACGTGCCTGACTTTCCGAATTATGGTGCGAAACCGCCATCTGATCCCCGCTCGAACGGGACCGGAACAGATGGCCCCCATACGGGGATGATTAAAAGAAGGCCATTTCGGCTCGATTCAACAACTATTCCGAACCGTGCGGTCATCGCGTGCAAACGGCGGTGTTCGGCGGGATTGACGAATCCTTGCGGCAACCCCACGCAATCTGACGATTACTGGGGGTCTTCACCGCCATTGCGCCGCGTGTCGATATCGCGCGACAGTTCCCTAAGAAACCGATCTCCGGTCGCCAGTTTCCGCCCGAGCGATTGCAGGAAACCCTCGAACCGCTCGACACCTTTCGCCTTGGCCGATGCCTGGGCACTGTCAGGCAGTGGTGGAGTAACGGTCAACCAGAAACGGATAAACAGTGCCAGCGTCTCGCCCATAATGGCGACGTCTTCATCCATCCCGGCGATCTGACGATCGATCCTGTCCATGCGACGGGCGAACACCGCCTCCAGCCGCTCCGAGGCGTCGGCCGAGAGAAAGGACGCGACGGCCGCTTCGATCACCGCCGATTTCGAGACGTTGCGCCGCAACGCCAGCGCTTCGACCTGCTTCAGAAGCTCCGGCTCGAAATACACATTCATGCGGGTCTTGCTCGGCATGGGCATCCTCACAGATCAAGGCCATCGGCCGGGTCCATCGTTGCCTGCCGCGCAACGGAGCGGGCCTGCTGGCGGATGGTGCGCGCCCTGGCAGCATCGACATCCGGCTCGTCGTCGAGCACGTCGAACTCCTGCACGCCCGGACGCTCGGGTGGCGCGACGTCCTCATGCTCCGGCAATTCCGGTTCGCGGCGGATGCCGGCGTTGGCGGGATCTCCACTGGTACCCATGTCCCCACCCGGTGCCGGCTCTCCGGATGGAGCCTCTACCTCCAGCGCCGACCAGTCATCCGACGGGGGCGCGGACGGGCGTTGCGTTCCGGTGGCCGGGGGCGGCAGGACACGCTCCATGAACCGCGCGTCTTCATAGTAACGTGCCTTCTTCGCGCGAACGGGGGCGACGCCCGCGACCAGCAACAGTTCATCGGTCGGCGGAAGCTGCATCACCTCGCCGGGCGTGAGTAGAGGTCGTGCCGTCTCCTGCCGCGACACCATGAGATGCCCGAGCCAGGGTGACAGTCGGTGGCCGGCATAATTGGTGGAATCACGCATCTCGGTCGCGGTGCCGAGCGCGTCCGACACCCGCCGGGCGGTACGCTCGTCGTTGGTGGCGAAGGCAACACGGACATGACAGTTGTCAAGAATGCTGTTGTTCGCGCCATAGGCTTTTTCAATCTGGTTGAGACTCTGCGCGATCAGGAAGGATTTGATCCCATACCCCGCCATGAAGGCCAGCGCACTCTCGAAGAAATCCAGCCGACCGAGGGCGGGAAACTCATCGAGCATCAGCAGCAACCGGTGCCGATGGGCGGAGACGTGCAGATCCTCGGTCAGCCGCCGGCCGATCTGATTGAGGATCAGGCGGATCAGCGGCTTGGTGCGGGCGATGTCGGATGGCGGCACGACAAGGTAGAGACTGGCGGGCTGACAGCCGGACACCAGATCCGCGATGCGCCAGTCGCATCGTGCCGTTACCTTGGCCACCACAGGGTCGCGATAGAGACCGAGGAACGACATCGCGGTGGACAATACACCTGACCGCTCGTTGTCGCTCTTGTTCAGCAGTTCCCGCGCTGACGACGCGATAACGGGATGCACGCCTGCCTTGCCGAGATGAGGCGTGGACATCATCGCACGCAGCGTCGCCTCCACCGGCCGTTTCGGGTCCGACAGAAAATTGGCGACACCGGCCAGCGTCTTGTCCGGCTCGGCATAGAGGACATGTAGGATCGCACCCACCAGCAGTGAGTGCGAGGTCTTTTCCCAATGGTTGCGCCGGTCCAACGCACCTTCAGGGTCGACGAGAATATCGGCGATATTCTGGACATCGCGGACCTCCTTGTCACCACGCCGGACCTCCAGCAGCGGGTTGTAGGGCGAGGATGCCGGATCGGTCGGGTCGAACAGCAGCACGCGCCCGTACCGGGCACGAAATCCGGCGGTCAGCCCCCAGTTCTCGCCCTTGATGTCATGAACGATGGCCGAGCCCGGCCATGTCAGCAGCGTTGGCACGACCAGCCCGACACCTTTGCCCGAACGGGTCGGCGCGAAACACAGGACATGCTCTGGGCCATTATGCCGCAGATAGTCCTGATCCCACCGGCCCAGCACCACGCCGTCGGGGGCGAGCAGCCCGGCCTGCTTCACCTCGGCAGCATCCGCCCAACGGGCAGAGCCATACGTGGCGACGTTGCGGGCCTCCCGAGCCCGGAGGATGGACAGGCCGATGGCAACAACGCAGCCGATAATTCCACCGGACGACGCGATATATCCGCCCGTCACGAAGATCGACGGCGCATAGGCGTCGTAGAAATACCACCACCAGAAGAAGGCCGGCGGATCGTAGAACGGCCAGCCTGCCACCATGAACCAGGGAGCGCCAAGCTGGGGCTGAAAGCCGAGACGCCAGGCCGTCCATTCCGTGGCACTCCAGATGGCGACGAACACGATCAGCAGAACGAGGGCGACCTGCCCCCACAGGACACGGCTTCCAGACATCGGGGCTCCAATCGGCTTGGGGAATGAAACCGATCAGAGAACGGGCGACCCAGCGGCAGGCAATATATAATGAGTCGCGATCGTATCGTCGGATACCATGGCGTAGAAAAAGGACAGTCAGTGCCGGGTTGCGCGGGCGTCGATCACGGCCTGCTCGAGAATCTTCCGGTAACCGATTTTCGTCATCCACTGTGCACGGGCAAGATGGCTTTCCCAGCAGATGCGCGTGCACTCTCCGTCCGCCGGATCGCGATGCAGCACGATCCGCGCCACCTCCGCCCAGTCGGCCCGATCCGCCTCGGCGTCAAGCAGGCGGAGATAGGTGATGAAATGCAGTTCGTCATAGGTCGTGATCTCCGGCACGCTCGGCGCCAGATCATCGACATCGGGGTCCAGTTCGGGTTTTGCTGTCATCCGACAGCCCTCCAGCGGGATTGCAGCCAACCATATCCTAAAATGGGATAATCCCAAATCGGGATTATCGGGACAGCTCCCGTGCCCGTCGGAGAGCTGTTCCGCGTGAAGAAATCCCTGCGCACACACCGGCAGCTTTTGCTGCAATCGCTTCTTGTCGAAGCACGTAAGACCGGGGGTATGACGCAGTCGGAATTGGCGGCCGCACTCGGGAAGCCACAATCCTTCGTCGCCAAATACGAGAATGGCGAGCGACGAATCGATGTCATCGAATTCGTGGACATAACGGTCGCCCTCGGCGTTTCCAGCGCGGATCTTCTCGTCCGTCTCGCACACAGCACGGAAAAGTCCTCACCGGACGGGGATAATACCACGGGTCGGAACGAATAGGAACGATCATTCCTGGAACGATCGTTCCGACGCAGGTCTCGATGATGGCATGGACCTCAAGGAGGTCATGGCGGTCAACCTGCGTCGGATGCGTCATGACAGGGACATGACGCAAGAGGAGCTGGCCGATCGTGCCGGCCTGAGCACCCGCTATGTCGGGGCGATCGAACGCGCGGACGTGTCGGCAAGCGTTACGATCCTGGGAAAGATTGCAGAAGCACTGAACGTGGAACCGGGCGCGCTATTGAAAGCGGTCCCGGCCAGCCCGCGCTGACTGGCTGAGGAAAAAAGACGCCCTCACTCCTTCCATGCAGTGCTGTCTTTCACGACGACGGCGAACATATCCGCCAGTTCGGCCAGGGCGACGCGACGCACGGTTTCGGCTGCGATCGTCCCGCCCAGCGGATCGGCGACATCGCGCGCGGCAATGGCGTCCGCCACCAGGGTCACGCGCAGGCCGTATTCCTCCGCCGCCGCGCGGGCGGTGGTGGACACACAGACGCCCACCGTATCCCCGGCGATGATGACTTCGTTCCGGCCCGTCTCCTTGATCCGGTCCGCGAGCCCGGTGCCGATAAACGCATTGGCGTGGGTCTTGAACAGTACCGTCTCCCCTTCGCGGGGCGTCACCTGCGGCAGGAAATCGCGATACGGACCATCGCTGGCGAAGGCGGGAGCGCCTGGTCCGGCGTCATGGGCGATATGGATGACCGGCACGCCCTCGCGCCGCGCGAGATCGAGCAGCCGTCCTGCCTCAGCCGCCGCCGCATCGACATTGGCAAGCGGCACCCGTCCGTCGCGATATTCGCGCTGGATGTCGATCAGGATCAGTACCGACCGGTCGAGCGGTGACGGGCTGTCGTCGAGACCGTAGATCTGACGGAAGGTTTCGAGGGTCATTGGGATTTTCCTCCTGGTAACAGGCTATTTTGACAGACCGGCGCTTCATAAAGGTGCGCTGCCCGTCTCGTGATGTCCCGATGTCTTGACTGGAAACGCGGATGGCATGGTTTGACGCCCCGCAGTCAAATCATCCAGGCGACTCATATGTGTAGCAAGGTCTAGAAGATTCCGCAGTGCAGGGCTGCGGTTCTGGGGCGACCAGACCGCGCTGAACCGGGCGTGTTCGTTCTCGTCGTCGATCGGACGGAAGACGACGCCGGGAAATGGGACATGGCTCCCTGCTTCGTGGGTCAGCGTGATCCCTTCGCCTGCGGCGACCATATGCATCAACGTATCCCGTCCGACATCACGCCGCTGGAGACGCGGTGACCGTCCATGTTCAGCCACACGCCGGACGATATGTTCGAAAATCTGCGGCCCGGCGCCACCTGATCGGACAAGGAAGTTTTCCGTGATGATATCTGCCCAGACGAGAGATTCCCTAACCGCAAGCGGATGCGCGGCAGGAAGAGCGATCATCAGGGCCTCGCTCCAGAGGAGGCGGCTATGGCAATCAGGCAAGTCGGTTACATTGATGATAAAGGCCACATCGAGCTTGCCGTCGCGTATCATGGCGAGAGTATGTGACGACGGTCCTTCGATGATGCTCTGCTCGATTGCCGGGTGGGCCGAGCGATAGTACCGGCGCAGATCAGCAAGGAATCCCGACGCGATCGAGCCGTTTACCCCGATCGCGAGGCGCCCGACCGTGCCATCGGCGACGGCACCGGCCGTCCTGACGGCATGGTCGATCTGTTCGATACCTGCGGAAACCTCTGCGACGAAGCGGCGCCCGGCCTCCGTCAGCCGGACGCCGCGATGACGCCGTTCGAACAGTAAGATACCCAACGTCTCTTCCAGCGCCTTGATCCGGGTGCTGACGCTCGATTGGGTAACACCGAGCGCATCCGCCGCATGACGAAAGTTCAGATGTTCGGCAACTGAAAGAAGCTGAATTAGCGTCACAAGCGGTATCCTACCACTTGCTAGACCCATCATTTCGGAAACATGACGTATCCGCCGCATATAATTACATACTTTTATACATGGGAATAATATGGAAAACAGGTCCACCTTTTACTCGATGGTTTCTTACAATTTACGGCACAAGAATAACGCTCCCGGTTGTCCGGCCACTTTCGAGGTCACTCTGCGCACGAGCTGCGTCACGCAACGGATATTCCGCACCCACGGGATTGATTAAACCTGCCTGTAAGGCAGCAAACAAATCGGCACAGCCGCGCCGATATAATTCTGGGTCGTTTGCATATGCAATCGAACTAGGGCGCGCTAACGCTATTGAGCGAGCAAAGCCCAGCTCTTCTACGCGGACTGGCGGGATCGGGCCGGCGGGCTGACCAAGGCTTGCTGCGATTCCAAACGGACGGACGACACTCAAGGTTTGAGCCAACATGGAACCGCCGATACCATCAATTGCCAGATGTACGCCCTTTCCTTCCGCAATGGTGCGAGTTCGTTCGCTCCAATCGCTCTGGCCATGTAGCAGCACTTCGTCAGCACCAGCATCTTTTGCACGCTCTATTTTGCCCTCGGAGCCAACTGTTCCAATCACGTTCGCGCCGAGACGTTTTGCCCAACGTGTCACCAGTTGACCCAACCCGCCTGCCGCTGCGTGTACCAAAATCCAATCATTAGGCTGGACAGCATGGACCTTATGCAAAAGCATATGGGCAGTAAGACCACGTAACATGGTGCTGCCAGCTACTCGTTCAGAAATCCCGTCTGGTAATTTTACCAGACGGCTCTCCGGTAGCACGCGAACCTCCGTGTAGGCTCCCATAGGCATACCATGATAAGCGACCCGGTCGCCGGGACGAAGAGATGTGACGTTCGCCCCGACAGCTTCGACCGTACCTGCCCCCTCAAACCCCAAAACCGCCGGATAAGAATTGATCGGATAAAGACCGTTCCGATGATAAATATCTACGAAGTTTACACCGATTACAGACTGTCGGATACGCACTTGATTAGCGATGGGTTCTGGCACCACCACCTCAATCTCTTGCAAAACATCAGGTCCACCAGGGTGGTTCATGGCCATTGCTATTGACATAATCAATCTCCTTTTCAGAGGAACCAAGCCACATTTCTATCGGTGAGAAAACTCCTTAACTTTTCACCGGTCTTGTGCAAAAATTCACCCATGGTTGATTGGCAAGATCTTCACTTCTTTTCAGTACTCGCTCACGCAGGCTCTCTCTCGGCCGCGGCGCGTGAACTAGGTGTCGATCATGTAACGGTCGGAAGGCGCGTCTCATCACTTGAAAAGGCACTGTCCCTTCGACTGATTGAGCGACTACCGCGAAGCACGATTCTGACACGGGAAGGAAAAGCGATTGCCGCCCTAACAGAGCAAATCGCAGGCCAGATTCAGACCCTCGAACGAAAAGCGAAGGGATATTCTGCTTCTGCAGTTGAAACAGTGCGTGTCAGCGCATCACCTGCTGTCGCCGCGCGTCTTATTGCGCCGCATGTCATGGGTTTCCATCGGGAGCACCCTGGTATCACGCTCGTTTTGTCTGGAGCTTCCCACAATGTTGCTCTGGATCGTGGTGAAGCCGAGATTGCGATCCGCTTATCACGTCCTCAAGACCCTAACCTGCTCATTCGACGCATCGGGGTAATGCGGTTCGCACTATATGCGACGCCAGAATATGCGACGAAGCCATCTGCCGACTGGACATTCATCGGATATGATCCAGCACTGGAGCATATTACACAGCAAGTTTGGTTAAAGACTCTGCTGGCGGGGCGCCCCATTGTATTTCAAGCTAGCGACTTGTTCGGGCAGCAAGAGGCTGCCCGAGCTGGCCTAGGAGCCGTGGTTTTACCCCACTTCATGGGAGACAATGATACTGCACTTGTGCGCCTTGCAACCAATCTGGCACCACCAACCCGCGACATCTGGCTTGTGACCTATCCCGATTTGAAACGCTCTGCGGCAATTCGGGCTTCAATGGACTTTTTAACACAAACGATTAGCCGCCAATGTCCGACCGCTACGTCATCAAGCTAATCCCAATCCCCTAGTCCGCCCCAACTGCCACGACACCGATCCTCCCTGCACAACACCCGCCACCTCTCGACCGAGATGACGCTCGATCACCGGCCGCCAGGGAACCAGTGTGAACTCATGGGATTGTTCGACGATGGCAAATTTCCCGCTCGATAGCTGAGCGGTGCCGGTGTACGTGCCACTAACTGTCTCACCGTCAGCAGCGCCCCGAAACGGCAGGGATTTAGCAGCCGCCAGCTCTTCCCCCACACGGGCAACCTCCCGCTCCTGAAGCGTGGCGATCAGGTTACGCCGGTAGCTGACGCGCCCATCCGGCCGGCGGACCGCATCCCCCTGCTCGATCAACCTCTCCTGCCGTTGTTCCATCGCCCCGCGCACCTGTTCCCCAAAGCCGGCAGGCACCAAATCGGACACCGCACCTCCGACCAGCCGCCGATCGAGCCAGGTCGCGCCATCCGCACCGATCTGCCTGTCGAGGTCGAACGACGACAGGATGCGAATATTGGCCCTGCCGCCCCTCCCCGCATCGTGGGCAGCAGCACGGGTGGCGAAATCCTCGGGAATCCGCCACTGGTCGGCGTCGATCCGTTCGACGATACCGGCCCGGCGCAGGGCCTCCAGCCGCCGGACATGGGAGGCGACGAAACCATCATAGTCGCCGCCCGGCACACACCCCTCGAACCGGGCCTGTTCCAGATGACGGCTCGGCCGATAGATACCTCCCTCGACCATGCCGGCAATCGCGCGATCGGAGGGGCGCACGGCGCTATCAGGCGGGCCAATTTCGACGATACTGCCGATCCGTGCCTCCGCGACGCGGACCGGGTCGATGCCGGCGACATGATGCGTGCGGCCGTCAATGCCATCGACCACCAACGTCAGTTCCTCGCCCAGTTCGTCGGAGAGGTGCTTGTCGATGACGCGCCCGACGATCGGCGTCGCGGGTGCTGCATCATGGATCGCGAAGCTCATCGGGTCGCGCTCAGCGCCCTCCGCCCACAGCGCCTTCTGCATCGTGCGGATGATGTCGCCGCGCTCGCCCATCTCGCGCAGCGTCGGCTCCAGCCGCTCGCTCAGTTCCCACACCCCCGGTGCATGTTCCGTGGCGAGACCCATATCGCCCAGCTTGCCGAGCCGTCGCAGGCGCAGCGTCCGGTCCGCCTGACCACGCGGATCGTCCGGCTCGTGGCGCACATCGAGAAACCGATCCTCGGTCTCCGCGAGCATCGCCCGATCGATGCGGGTGAGACGATCCTGGTCGATTTCGGCGACCAGCTTGCGGCGCTGCTCGATCTCGGTGACGGGGCCGAGTTCCAGCGTCACCAGTTCGCTTGCCCGTTCGCGGATGCCGTTGGCGAGATAGTCGCCATTGATGACCAGATCCTCGCCCAATTCGTCACGGCCATTGACGACGACATGCACATGCGGATGGCCGGTATTGTGGTGGTTGACGGCCACCCAATCGAGTTTGGTGCCGAGATCGGCTTCAACCTGCGCCATCAGGTCGCGGGTATAGTCCGTCAGGTCGGCAAGATCCCCAGCATCCTCCGGCGAGACGATGAACCGGAACTGATGGCGGTCGTCACGCCCACGATCGAGAAAGGCGTCGCCATCGGCACGGTCTTCCGTCCCCGAATAGAGCCGTCCCCGCTCGCCATCGCGGGCGGTGCCGTCGCGCTGGATGTAGCGGAGATGAGCAGCGGCCTTGCCATTCCGCCCGGCGGCACGAACGGAGCGGGATTTGACGATGACGCGACGACTGCCTGGTCGGCGATGGCTCCAGCCATTCGACAGGTTCCGGGCGCGCACGAACGTCGCCCCGCGTCCACGCCGCACGCCACGCCCGGACGCGATGCTTCCCTCCCCGCTCGGCGCATGGCTGGGACCGCCGCCTACGGGGCGTCCGCTCCCTCCGCTCGCCGCCTGCTGCTGGCGCGTAACCGTCCGCACTTTGGTGAGGAAACTCCTGGCACGACCGACCTTCGGCGTGTCGGTGCGGATACGGCCCAGCCTCGGGCGGAAGCGGTTGTCGTCGCCGGTTCTCATGGCCGCCGATTCGCCCGAAATTGCCAAAAAAAGGCAAGAGTGCCACGAAAAACGGGGCAAAAACTAGGTTCGCCGCCTGTAGCGGCACCATACCCCCTCAAAGAGGGTGCCACCCAAAACAATGTGCAGACAAGGGCTTGCCCTGCGGATCGGACCCATGGGGTGCCGTCCGCTTTAATCTTGCGCTCCCTCTTCTGCCCTTTTTCCGCCTCTCCACCGCCTGCCCTGCACACTGAAATCATGGCCGTGATCCCATGCCGCCGTCCGCGACAAACAGGCCATCCGATCGCGGCATGATCCCCGACATATCGTGCGCCGATACCGCCACCGCGCTGCGATCCGGCTGCACGATGAAGAGCGGCGCACGGGTCCAGACAGACCGATCGGCCGCCGCGATCATAACGGGAGCATCGCCGCCACCTCCGATGATCGGCGCAACGGCAGCGACGTAGGCACGCGTTTCCAATGGCAATGGACGCCCTGCCAGAGACGCCTCATAGCGATCGGGACCGGCGTTATAGGCGGCGAGAAAACCCGGCGAACCGTAACGGTCATGCAGTTCGCGGAGATAGGCCGCGCCCGCCAGAATGTTGTCGCGCGGGTCGTAGGGATCGCGGCCAAGATGATGGCGGAGGCGCAAATCGGCCCATGTGCCCGGCATGATCTGCATCAGTCCCATCGCGCCCGCCGATGAAACCACGCCCGGATCGCCTGCGCTCTCGGCCCCCATCACGGCCCTGATCCAGATCGCCGGGATGTCGAAGCGCCGTGCAGCCTCGGCGATCGCGGCGGCATACGGGACGTCGAATGTCTGCGCCGATACAGCGGCCGGTGACATGGCAACAAGACATCCCGCCGCCAGCAGACATGCGATCAGGGTCTGACTGCGCATGACGTCAGTCCCGCCCGTCGCGCCTCTGGGGGCGGCTCCAGTGCAACGACCAGAGACCGCCATTGCTGCCGTCACGGAACAGATTGGCGCGCAACGGCTGCGGCAGGAGCGGATCGTCGATCAGCAGGGCAACGTAATCGCCGGCCCGCTCGCCCGTGCGTTTCCAGGCGGCACCGATCTCCGGGCCATCCTCGTCATCACGATGGATGCGATAATCCGGGGCATTGTCGGAATCCGATTTCTCGGCCGGCACGATGACGATCTCATGGGAACCGAGGAAGGTCTGGATGCGTCCGGCAAAGCCAGTCTTCTCGCGCGTGAAACTACCGATCTGCGGCATGGGAAGTCTCCATAGCGATGTTGGGAAGGAGCGGCATCGGCCTGTCAGCGAACAGGCCGTGCCAGACGAAATGACCGTCGCCGCGCGCGTCGGTGTAGAGCGGCGTCGCCCGGCCAATGACGGCGGCACGCGGAAGCGGGCCGAAATAGCGGCCGTCCAGGCTGTCGTGGACAGACGGGTTCATGAGAAAAATCTGATCGGGTGCGATGCGGCGGCAGCCCTGCCAGACCGGCAACATACGCCTGCGCCGGTCACGGTCCTGCGCCTCACCCAGCCGCACACCATCCACGGTGACAATGCGGCCAACACGGCACACCTGTTGCCCCGGCAGCGCCGCGATAGGCTTCAGTAGCGGCACACCCCGCCCGATATAGCCGCGCCCGACCATGAAATCGGCCAGCGGTTTCGGAGGCCTAACGGCGACCAGATCGCCGACCTTCAATCCGTTCGGTGCGGTAAGGTCGTAGAGGCCGAGGGGCATACTGGCGGATGCGTTCCAGAGCAGCTTCACCGGAACGGGGACGATGGCGGCGACGGCCACGCCCATCGCGGCAAAATACGTCGCCATGATATAGCCGAAGCGGGTCATGGCCTGATCTCCCGCCGTCGGAGCCAGGCCCGATGACGCGCCATCGTGTAGTGGCGCGGTTGTTCGCCTGCGTTCAGCCGGTTGCCGACATGCCGCCAATAATCGGGGGCGACCGCGCAGGCGTCGATGCTCGCCTCTTCCACCGCGTCGATATGGCGGAGCACCTGTTGCACCTTCGCCCAGCCCGCGACCCTTAGCAGGATCTCACCGCCCGGTCGGACGAAGGGCACGGTCTGACAAGCTTCTCCCGGTGCCACGGCGCGCAGGATGTCGATGCGCGACGCGATCGTGCCGAAGTCATTGGCCGCCCAGCGAACGAAGGCGAAGATGCTGCCGGAATGGAAGGACAAGATACGACGTCGACGGTCGAGGATCTGTTCCTGAGCCTCATGCCCGAACCTGATCCAGTTCTCGACGCGCTTGTCGATGTGAGTCAGCTCCACTTGGGTCAATGCGTCACGGGCAAACGGCAGGGCGTGGCCCCGCACACGGGACGCTGTGGCGCTGGTCATGGCCCGTCTCCCGGCATGGGAGAAAGACCACACGCGTGCGGATCGCCCGGCCTGTCGGCGGCACCGGCACCACGGTCGGCATCCGGTCGCCCCAACATCAAAAAGTTAGAATCTAAGTTAGACTCTAAGTTAGGAGCGCGATTCAGCCTTTCAGGCCAAAGACTTAACTGGGGTTCGTGCGCCTGAAATCCCGATAGTGATGCGCCCGAAGTCCCGATAGTCCCTGCGCCCGAAATCCCGTGTCCGTCCACACCGTCATCCATAGGCACTGTGGATAAGTTGACGGGACGAATATGCAGCAGTTTCCGCCGCCCATCACGCCGGATTGCGAGGCGATAACCGGGGAGCGACTGGCGAGCGGCGATGCGCCGCAGGTCGAGCGCGAAATCGGAGACACGCGCCAGGCTGCCGGATTTCTCGTGAAGATGGGGAATCTCGAACAGCCAGCCCTGCGGCTGATGCCCGGCATGCTTACGGGCGACACGGTAGAGCCAGCGTTCGATACCACCGGTCAGGCGGAAATAGGCCGGGTCGATGGTGAGGACCAGTGAGCGGTCGATGACACCACGATAGAACCAGTCCGGCAGGACGCACTCCATGCCCTCGACACGGCCGTCGCGGGTCGTCCGTTCCTCCCATTCGTTGATCCAGGAGAACTGGTGTCGGCGCCAATGCTCGCCGTTGCGGATAGTGGTGCGGATCACGGTCGATTGCAGCCGGGCGAATGCAGCCTTGAGCAGGCGGTATTCCCGAGCACCCGTGGCGCGGCCAACGGCCGTCAGAAGCTGGTATGGAGTAAAGCGCAGAAAGCGGGATGTCCTGAGGCCGCCATTCTCGGCCTCGACAATCTGCGAGGCGGCCCAGATCAGCACGTCCGCGTCCCAGATCGTCGCCATGCCGTGCTCGGCCAGGCCGTGAATCTCGACCCGCTGGCCACCGGCCTCGTAGAGGATCGGGGCAACTCGCTTTGCCTTGGAAAGCGAGAAGAACGGCCGCTCCATCAGGTCGCGCTGATCGCGGGGGCTGGCATCGCCCTCCGCGATCACGAAGGGGTCGAGGCGCAGCCGCTCACTCTCCCGCCCATGCTGGCCGCGCTGCGGCATGACGCCGGCCATTCAGAGGGTCGCCTTCTCGGCCGAAGTCAGCGGACGGGCTGGAAAGACACGGCAGGGTGTCTCGTCGGTGGTGGAGCGACGGACACCATTCTCGACCCAGCCCTGAAGATCTGGGAGAGCATAAACGATGCGGCCACCAATTTTGCGATAGGTCGGGCCGGTGCCGTAGGTGCGGTGCTTTTCCAGCGTGCGGATGGAAATACCGAGAAAGCGCGCCGCATCGGGCGTGCGCAGGAAACGGGGTGGCAACCCCGTCTTGGGATCGAGCATGATCGGGCCTCCGGTTGGGTTCGGCGGCTGTTGGTGACAACAGCGGGCCATGGCGAACCGTGGCGGAGGATTGGCGGGATGGAGAGTGCCGGAATCAGGAGGGGTTGATTCCGGCAGCCCAATCAGGAATGTTTATCGCTACGTGATGTTACCGTTGGAAAATTTTCTAAATCGGATAAAAAATGTATAAATGCATAATAACAGATCAAGAAATAACCACAGAAAACAACTCAAAGGCACATGTTATCCCAAGCTGCCTCGGCGGAAGACTTAAACCGCTTAACATTCTCTCTGAAGATGGGAATTCTGCACTAAACGACACAGTAGATCTTCCTCTGATCAAAGCTTTTCAGCCGCTCATGTCATTGATTAATGGATCACGAGATCGCGGGGCCAACCCGTCTATAAAAATGACAGACGAAGATGGGAAAAAATATTTAGTCAATTTCGGCGAGTTTATTAGCCCGCAAACCCCCAGCTTTGAAGAAGAAACTCTCCCTGATGGGTCTCTCAAAATCTCCATAAAAGCACGAACACGCAAAGAAGCGAGAGAATTACTTGGAAAAATAAAGAAATCACATCCACAATTTGACGTTGAAGAAGCATTACAAAGTTCACTTCCAATTGAAAAATACTTAGATGGAAAATTAAATTTTAGTTTTAACGTTGGTCCTGGAGTAACATTCCCTGCGGCTTTTGCTGCTGCTTCAATTTTTTCTGTTTATAGCGGGTTAGATCAACACCCCCTTTTGAAAAGTTATATAGATAATTTTGATCCAGAAATGACTCCTTCTCCCTTACCACCAGATACCTTCTTTTGGTATCCAACAGAAGGTATAATTCATAAAGATATATCAAAAGTATCTCACACAATTATTTTATTATCAGATTCGATAGCAAAAAAGTCTTTCATTTTTATAGAATATTTTGATATTATTTGCATTGGCGTTATAGTTCCATATGATGGTGCAAAAAATATTTCAAATTCATATTCCGTCAATGTGTTGGATGGAAAACATTACACACCTTCATTTGATGAAGCTAAGTTTCGCTCAGAGCCGTGGAGTGCGAGCCATCAACTTGGGGATCCAAAGTTATTCGAAATATTGCAACATAGGACGTCACGCGTAGCCGAGATCGGACAACAACGCGCTCGCTCGGCTGAGATTGGACGGATACTCTCGGAAACTATACCGATAAAGGACGGTCAACCAATATCATTTGCCGATTTTGATAAGGCAACAAATCGCATAGTACAATTTTATGCTCATCTGTTAAAAAATTCCTCCCGAGGAATGTAAAACTAATCAATTAGCAGTTTCTGTTTAGAGATGAATCGGTTTTCGATTGAACCTTATTGTTCAAACGGCCTAATCGGATAGCGCAGCAAGTCACGGTAACCTCCGCGAACATAATACTGACCGTCGGCGACAAGCCGACGGATCTGGTTCTTACGCGGATCGCTTTCCCAGTCGGTCTTCCTGCCTTCAAACCCGAGTAAAACCTCAGCGAGCTTGCGATAGCTCGCGCCAACTGCCCGACCATCAAACGCCCTGAGCATCAGAATATGCCGATCCCGCGTCTGCTGCGGGAAATCGTGATGCCGCCTGCCCTCAGACCGGCCGACCAGCGCGCGCCATAGACGCTGCACGGCCTCCACGCGAAGCTCCAGCAGCTTATCGAACGGCAGGATCACGACATAGGTGGCGCGTCCATCCGGTGAATGTGTCGGGAGCCAGAATTGATGTGCCGACGAGCCGGGCCGCCAGAAACCATACCACGCTTCATCTTCATCCAGCCGTGCAACGAGATCAGGTAATTCCGTCAGGTTGATCGGCATGACGGCCGGATTATCTGCGTCAGCAAGAGCCTCGCGCAATTCGATGACGTCAGGCGAAAGTTCCGGTATCCAGAAAACAGGCGTGCAGCCGGCAGGCTGCGCCGGATCGACAGGGAAATCGCAAACCCCATCGTTTGGAAAAGGCTTTCCTACCCCCTAATTCCGGAGCAGGAAGCGTTTTCATCTGCTGGAACGCGCGATGGTATTCATCGTCACGTCGAAGATATTCCCAGGCCATGCCGGCAGCAGCAATGTCTTGTGCGTGTTCGTAAGCGGCCGGCGACTGCCAATC